>JAABUY010000006.1_pt1 | contig 600878 bp, 453 predicted proteins | sample 5560271 | NCBI WGS metagenome assembly JAABUY01 (sample SAMN10711886, study PRJNA513374) | rock metagenome | isolation source: Antarctica rocks | place: Antarctica: Victoria Land, University Valley
CCTCCCCCCCCCCCCCCCCCCCCCCCCCCCCCCCCCCCCCCCCCCCCCCCCCCCCCCCCCCCCCCCCCCCCCCCCCCCCCCCCCCCCCCCCCCCCCCCCCCCCCCCGACATAAGTTCTCGTATCAGACTTTCGGTGGCATATAGAATATGGGCCAATTCGTTTCCAGCTTCAACTACCTACGTGAGGTATGATATAGATAAGGGTGTGCTTCCTTGCCTGTCGGCGAATCCGATCTGATGGATGAGAAATACCGATGAAGGTAAGAAGAAGTCTGGGTGGATAGGTGATTGGAGCGAACATGATGTTGCATTTCTCGAAGCACTGGTCCTATCCTACTTGAGTGCCTTTAATGCAGCTGCATCTCCGGACGACTTCTTGATTTCGAATAGAAACTTGTTCCACGTTAGGGTGGTAAAAACTATCAGGAGTAGACCTTTTGTTTTCACCCGGCTTTCATGAGTGGTAGTAACTTCGATTGGCGGGACATCGTCTTTCGCCGTGTCTTTCTTTGAATACCTAACATGCGCCAATTTCACCGCCTCTCGCTATGTTTTTGTCTACACACCAATGCCCTATGCATGCTCTAGTCTCCTTCCTGAACAGTCCAAGCCCCAGCTCAAATCACCTCCTACATCCTCAACAAAATCTCCCCTCCCACAATCGTTTGTCCCGTCTGACTCACCTTCACGATCCCCGCCGTCTGCAGGTCTCGCACAAGATTGAAGATGAGGCCATCGCAGCCCTTCGCAGCCATGATATCGACCGTCACGGGCAAAACCTCAGTATGCAGCGTGATGCTCGAATTATATGCGGCCGAACCGATCGGAATGACAAAATCCGGCACCTCGGCAAATACCGAGATACGACTGGTCGAGAAGCCGTAGGGTACTTGCGGAGGACCTCGGTAAGCGTTGCGGTACAAGGGGTTGCTTCCCGCCGAGTACAAAAGCAAGCTGTCGGAGCATGTTGCCGTGTTGTTGGGTTGCACTTTCGTCGCCCACCACTCTTGGAAGACGGTCTTGTTGTTGATGGCATCTGGGAGTGCGGAGGCGGGATTCGAGTCGCCAAATGCCCAGCGGACCAGAGGACTCGGGTCGACGAACGGTCTGCGTCCATCGTGCTTTGCGCTATACGCTGCATAGAAGGGATCGCGGACTAGTCTCGTTTGCTCTTTGGATATTAAGATTGGGTAGGTTATGTTCAAGAAGTCCTCCAGACTCGCAGTTATCCCTTGGGGCTTGGTAGCAGCCCAGAGCGTGGAAACATTCAAGGCCGTGGCGCTCGTAGATAGGAAAGTCTCGAGCCTTCTCAGGAATGAAAGCAAGACGGCATTGGCCTCTGTCTTCGATGAAGTTGGAAAATCGATGGTGTACAGTGTCTTGGGGTAACTGCTGTAGAACTGTAGATTGTCATAGAGCGCTCCCGCTGCGGCGGACCAGATGATCGAATCGCGCGCCAGCAGGCCTGCGGTGTCGAGCTCAGGTGCCAATGGCATAACTCCTGTAAGAGGCACTAGGCCATGCGAAGGGCGGTTGCCGAACAGTCCCTGAACTTGAGAGGGGCCGCGAACGCTACCACCAGTATCGGAGCCTAAGCTCAGATCGAGCCATGGGTACGAGCCTTCACCCGCACCGGGTCCGGAAGAGGAGGATGAAGGATCTTGATAGCCATCACCACGAGGATTGAAAGGAGAGTGGTAGTCAACCCAATCGGCGGTCGCTGTTTCTCCATTAGCGAACTGGCTGGTTTTCATCTTCCCCACAATAATAGCGCCAGCGTCAATGAGCTTCTGAACTGCCACAGCATTCGCATTTGCCGCAGGATAAAGGCCGTACCACGCTCGATTCCCATTGCTCGTCTTGACCCCAGCAACGTCATAGATATCTTTCACTCCGAGTCTGACCCCAGCAAGCGGCTGATCGGCGCTTTTAGTATAGTACAGTCGAGACGGGACGCCAACGGCTGGTGATTGAATACCATCGATGTTAGCTGGAAGGGCTGAATATTTGCCTTTTGCATTAGATATTAGTGGCTGCGTGAAGGCGCCCGCAAAGTCAGAGTAGAGGCGAAGAGGCTGATAAAGCGAGCCGTCAAGTGACAAAAGATATGGCCCGGAGGGTATGCTGGGGGAAGTGCCGTCTGATGGTAGCACAGATACAACGCTAGACTCATTCGCTCCAGGAAGGGTGAAGTTTGCGTTGATGGGATACGGTGGTCCTGGGCCTTGCAGGTACTGGATGAAGATGGCTTTATGATCGAATCAGTTCTGGGCTTCTAGAATACCTGGACAGAGATGTGAGTGTTTCGACAGAGGTCGAAAACATACGACTCAAAAAAGGGGTTCAACTTCTATGCACACCTCCTTCATTCGCAGGCGCAGATGAAGATATGAATTAATGTCAGTTGCGAGAAGGTTTGGTTTGTCATGATCTGTGGCAATAGGTTTTACAGCAAGATAAAACATTCGAGAATCAAAAAGGGAGGTAAAGCAACCCAGGAAGTGTGGTGCCAAGGGGTTGGTGGGGTGGACTTACCCTTCAAAAACCCTTCATTCCATACATCGTCTGCATGAAAGCCAGCAATGATGCTTCCAACGGCATCTGCACTCGAGTTGGTAGCAGCAATACCGACCACGGTTATCGGTACCAGGCCACCAGCTGTGCCTACCAATTGTAAGGCATCAAGTGAGGCTACTGTGGTGATAGGTGCAGCCGGTACGTAGTACGGAATGCCATCGAGGAACAATGTTTGCCCTGTCAAGGTAAGGACCGCTGCTGTGAGACGAGCGAAGAGTAGGAAGAGAATGATGGCGAAGGAGCCGGTGATGGAGGGGTCCATCCTGATCGGAAGGAGAAGATTTTGGAGTAAAGGCCAGTTGACGCGAAGGGTGGATAGAACAATGGGAGGACCCCAATCCACTTATGCAAATCCATCTTCGCTGGGGGGTACAAGTAGGGCCCTACAAGTATATCAAACGGTGATAGATCGCTCTGTTTGTGCGAAGCGATGAAGTCGTAAGACGAGCCAGATGGGTTAGCTCAGACACTACGGCCACTCCCCGCTTCTTATAGATAAAGTAGATAAACTGGCAGACTGGCTTATCTATCTGTCTCGTACCTACCAGATTTGTCAATCTTTGCTCATCTTATCTTGCCTAAGGTATTCGTGCCAATGCTGGTGGGAGAAAGACATACAAACAAGGGAGCCCTCTTTCAGTGGGCCCAATTGAGGCTGACACACGGTCAAGAATTGAACCCTGTAAGACGACATCATCCCGAGTAAAATCCAGACATGTCCAGCTTCAAGAGAAGCTGTCCGATGGTCTTGCCACCGTCTTCATCAATTTCCCCATTACTTGAAAGCTCATGACAGGTATCTTGGGCACCGCTTGCGCCATGTTCTTCCCGGTCCCCCAAACCTCGACAGACGCTGACAAACACCCGGACTTGCTTATTGAATGTGTCGTAAATAGCTTTCAATTCCGCCGAATCCTCTGCTCCCTGGGCCTCAGAAAAGGCTTCGTTTTGTAGCCTCGTGTGTCTAGCAAATTGCAATACCAAACCGAATATGTCCTCGATCAATTTCATAACCTGCTCTTGTCCCTTTCGCAGGATGAGGGCGAACATCATTTGATCCAGGACTGCTTCATGAAAGTTGCGCAAATCAGCCAAACTATCAGTACCGTCTCCGTCCAGACTCTTCTCCACATCTTCGAGCCTCGCTAGCAGTTTAGCCCAGTTTGCTTGAACCCCATCGAAGAAATAGGTGCCTATGGCTGAGACGAAGTGATGACTCTCTATCCTGAATCGTTGGGTGAGCGGGTTGACACCCCTTGGACGAGCCATAGACCTCGCAAATGTGTCCCTGAATAGCTGGTTGACTACGAAAAGTATTCGCGCTGCTCTGAGCAGGAGCTTAAAGACGGCGTCATATTTCAGCAGTGAGGTCGACGTTATCACAGCGTTCAAAGGTGACGGAGGTTTGTACTCTAGTCTCAGGTAATCTAAAGCCTCAATGGAGTCTGGGTTCATATATCGCTGTAGCTCTTCTTCGGTCATTTCTCGAATGGAAAAACTCAAACCGCCCGGTAACTCGTTGCCAAACGTAAAAGAGTCTCCGCCGAACAGGCCGGTCGGATGGTAGCTGTCAGTCAAGATGTCCATCAGGGCCAAACGAAGCTCCGAGCTCGCGGGATCCCAGCTATGTCGTGATCCAAACTTCAAGCCTGATCTACCAGCGCGTGAGTAGCCTTTACGGCGCTCGGCGCTCTGTAATTCAGGGTCAAAGAGTGCATGAGTTAGTCGAGAGGCAAATATCCCATCTCCAAACAGGCTGTAGCGGTGAAGAAGTGTTAGGTGTGAACGAAGGTTATTGTCCTTGAACAGAAGACGTAAGCAAGCACGGTTCGCGAGGCGAGCTTGAGCGGAAATCAGTGGATCGAGGGAAAGGGTAGGGACCAACAACAAGGATGGTGCGACGGTTTCCTTAGGGACACTATTTGTGTCCAACAAGCTTAGATCCGAAAGCGTGTGCCCTTTTGTGATTGGGAACTTGGTCAGTGGCTCCTCAATTGCAGAGATAGAAGCACTAATGTATGCTCTGGCTGCCTCTTCCGACAGAGTATTGTGGATCTCAGTCTCGTTCTGCTCGCGGCTTTCGCGTTTGAGCCGCCTAGACCTTCTTGTCGTATCTTGCAAGTCAAAATCCTTGATAGCGATCCGTAGGGCCACTTCATACTCTTGTGCCTGAGTTTGAACACGTTGGATATTTTCCCAAGAGAATTCCCACATGAGTGCAGGAGTCTCGGCGCCATGTTCGGCAAATGGTTCCAGAAGTGGATGCTCAGGCTGGTGAGCTTCAAGCAAGCGCAAGCTTCTCCCAGTCTCAAAGATCACCTTGGCATCTTTTTCGGCAATGAAACTGGGCATCAAGAAAGGCTCGTGTTTGTGTTGAAGCTCCTCAAGATCTCTCGCGCCTTCCAAGTCGCATGACTCTGCGCTGACCTTTCCAAAGCCGGGCGCGTAGGATTGGGGCTGGAATTTGGCACCGAAGTTCGTGTCGAATTTTAACCATCTGCTCACAGTGTTCAACCATGGTTGTGATGCGGCAATGAAGATGCGCAGCATCATCGGTCGAAGCCATAATTTCGTGTTCTCCGTAATTTGACAGAATGCATACACCGTTGAGAGAACTTCCTCATCTATTACTGTGTCTTGGATTTTTGCAACGACATGGGCCAACGAAGATAAGATCAAGCTAGGACGCTCAAATCGAGACTGGAGCTGGAGCAGACTGTGCACTTGCGTCGATAGGTCTCCCCATTGACTCTCAAGTCTAGCTAGCACATCAGAAAAGCTACTGGCTAACGCAATCAGTGATGCAGGAGAGCTGGTCGAGGCTTGTATCTTCTGGATGAACTTTCTCAATTGTATCGTCCTGTTGCCTTGATCAATGAAACTCGAGCTCAGGTTTTGAAATGCTTCAAGGCTGTATCCAGGAGGGGGTTCGGCTTCGATGAGTGGGTAGAACGATTGAGTTTCTTGAGAAAAACTAAAGGATACCGATTCCCAGCCCTGACCTAGCTGCATGAGACTTCTGAGCAATGATCTTGGGTGGACCACATGTGCTGGTATCTTGTTCCCCTCTGCATCGGCTTCATATTTGGATTGACCAGTAAGAGTAGCATCGAATACGCAATGTTTCCCCTCACTGTTATAAGCCCTCCAAGGCTCCTGGAAGTTCTCATTGTAGAAGCTCTCCCAGTTTCTGGATCCAAAAAGTGTCTGCGCCTTCACATTGGAATTTGGGAATGCCCAGATGTCCTCATCAAGCGTTTCAGAGGCCTCTGTCGATTCGATGGATGATGATACTGAGAATGTGTCAAGCGCTTCGAGGTCTTCAATCGGGCCATAAGTGAAAGTCGATGGGTCCGGGAGGTGGCCTTCGAATCTCTGTTTTGTTCTGAATAGATCTTCTTGGTCTTCTTGCAGATCTGTCGATGTTTGTAAGCTGTAATCCAAGAACATGCATGCTCCAGAGCATACCCAGTGGCTCTAAGCGCAAGACTATGGGATCTGTTACGCACTCCTCATCGAAAGGTGCTAAGCTTGATGTTTTCCACAACTCTGGAATGGCAAAGGCACCACCTTCTTGCATTTCGTCCATGACATTGCATCGGCCTTTCCAGCAAATACTGTTGCCTTTCGAGCATGTAGAAGATCATGTTTTGATAAAGCCGAAGTCGCGACTAATAACGCGACACGATTTGAGCAAGCTTGGCGCCATAGAGTGATAGTCCCCACCTTAAGTAGGTATCATCTTAAGAACAACAACCTACTTCGAACAGACCCTGAAGAACTATAGTTGAGCATGTATCACTATGTAAATTAATCGGTGGATCAGAATGCGCCCCAGGCGGAATTTTTTCCTCATAGAAACGGCTGCAGGGGTTTACTTGGGAAAAGTAGCGGTGATGGCCGCACTAGTGTAGCCCTATCTTCAGGAACATTGAACACTTTTCTAAGTCAATACATGTAGGTTGCATTCTACTTAGATTGCCTCTCGTCCTGCCATAGGTGGATTTATGCAGTGACATCCTCCTGAACAATGCCGCCTAAGAGGAAGGGCCGTGTCCCATCAGGAGCGGCTCCAACACCGCCTGTTGACCCCGTCGAGCATACAATAGAGAGATTGGCTATGTCTGCAGAGCCCGACGCTGCGAAAGACAAGCATGTATCAGATCCTTGGACAGACGAACAGGAGACCTCTTTGTTCAAAGCAATGATAAGATGGAAGCCCGTAGGTTCGTTCTCATATGACGGTGGAAAGGAAGTTATATTGACAGCAAATGCTAGGCATGCACAAGCATTTTCGAATGATAGCAATTTCTGAACATCTGAAAAATCACGGTTATAACGGATACGCATTGCCGCAGAATGCTCATACGAAGATACCAGGAATATGGGAAAAGCTAGGAACTCTCTACAAACTCGAAGTCTTAGATATCAGAGTCAGCCTCCTCTGTGTCTTATGCTAGGATTATCGAGGCTTATTGGAGCCAGGAAGACAATATTGAAACTACTCCCTTCTGCGAGTTTTCACTTCCAGATGATGAGTTCTGGAGCATGAAATTTTCGAAGCGACTAGCACCAGATGGCTCTTCGTCGCCTCCATCACTACCACACCAGCTTTCGAATCCACTTGTAGAGGGATGGAGGATTTCAAGGAGACATAGCACTGTGGATGATACAGATGGTAAATATATTTGGACCTTTTTAGAAAACCGGTTACTGATGGTCAACAAGAGCCTCGTTCCTCACCGGCGTCAACCCGTGGTACGCCTTCAGGTCATGGTACTCGTGCATCGAGGGGTACTCGAAGCTCGCGGTTGGCCGAAGTATCAGTACCAGGAGGGCGACACGCGAGCAAAATTTCAGTCGATCGAAGTACGGAAGATGACGAAAAAGAAGAGCAGGAAAACGATGAAGACTCCATGGAAGCAGACGAAGACGATATCGTTGCTGCCAAATCCAAAGGTAAAGGCAAAGCAACCAAAGCAGCCGTGGCAAAGAATTTTACTCGAAGGAGTGGGAGAAACAAGTGACACTGATACGCCTCTCGGCCGGGTAATTTGTACAATCGCTGAGGGAACATAAATTTAGCCGAAGGATGTGTTCATCAACACGGAATATATGAAAACCACTCCAGCGCGAATACACCTGACGGTTTGCACCATCCCCAGGGCTTCACATATGTCACAATCCGGACTACGACAGAAAGGGTGCTGCCAAAGATGCGGCGGTTCTATGGAGATCCTAAGAGCAGCGACATCGGATCTTGTCGATTGCAATCACTTTGTACGACGATAGCTGGAGCCAGCGCCGTTGTAGGTACTTTGCCCCTTGATGCATTTCAACCCAAATAACGAAGGGGGCCTCTTGCAATGCATTCATTTGACTCTCTTTGCCCTATAGCCAAACCACATCTTCTGCAAACCCGGAGAACACTATTGTTCTTATGATGATGCAAATATCTCATTCATACTATGGGGTGTATGTCCACTCCATTGTATGCTGGGGATAGCGACGTTTGGCCCATGTGAACATGTGGTCCTAAGGAGGGTGAAGTGGGAGGCAGGGTGAACAGGTCAGCATGTTAGAAGCACTACTTGGTAGACATCTGGAGTGCCACGATGTGTACGCAGGCACTCAGGGCGGGCTGCATTTGATGTGGTAGGCGCGTGGTAGGGTTGACTTTAAGTCACGAACAGGGATTGTCACGAATGGGTCAGGGAGGGAGGGGATGTCGGAGCGACGGAGCGTTTTAACAAGGCTTGGCACCCCGCACTGCCGGAGAGCGACTTTGGGGCCTCGGCTTCACTCTTAGACGCAAAGCGATCCTCCAGGTCACACCTACCTTAAGGTACTCACTCGTTGTTCTACCGAAGCATACGCGATTGCGGGACCAGCCAGACTTCTAGTTCTCTTTAGGGTTTCCATCCCTTGCTCTTTTGGGTACTTGCGCCAAACAATCGCTCTCACCTGTGCTGAGAACGATGCTGGCAAAGAGCCGTTTAGCATTCCGGAACAGCTCAGTGACAGTCCTCTCTGCGAAGGTAAGCAGACTTTTGTTCCCCGTCAATGGCATTGGTGATTGACGAGGGGCCTTGTAGGTTCTAGCAATGGCGCCAGCATCGGCGCGAAAAAGCTCCTCTCTGCCACAAGGTTTGTCCGGGTACATTTGTCCGAAACCACCTTTACATATACTGATGCTCGACCCCTCAGGATACCGAGAGGACCATTCGAAAGGCGCCATGCTGCGATTTGAAGATTCACTACCCAAATTGCCAGTCCCTACGCTCGAAGAGACCTCCAAGCGCTACCTGAAATCTGTTCGGCCTCTTCTGAATAAAGCCGAATTCGACTACACACAGAAAGTTGTCTCAGACTTCACTAAGCCTGGGAATATTGGATCAGAATTACAGAAGAGACTTGAAGCCCGTCGAAAAGATCCAAAACACAGGAATTGGTTACATGAATGGTGGAACCATGCAGCATACCTCAGCTACAGAGATCCCGTGGTCCCCTACGTGAGCTACTTCTACTCGCATCGAGACGACCGGAGACGGCGGAATCCAGCTAAGAGAGCGGCAGCTATCACTACCGCAGTCCTCGAATTCAAGAAGCAGGTGGACAATGGCTCGTTGGAGCCAGAGTACATGAAGAGGTTACCTATCAGCATGGAGGCATACCAATGGATGTTCAACACGTGCAGGGTTCCAGGGAAAACAGTAGACCACCCGGTGAAGTATTCGTACCAAGATCACAAATATATAGTCGTTGTTCGGAAGAGTCAGTTCTTCAAGGTCATGTATGAGATTGGGGGCCAGCAGCTCACTTACTCGGAGCTGGAAAAGCAATTCAGTCGAATATATAGGATGGCGCAGAAAGCTCCCGCAGTCGGCGCATTGACCGTGCAGAATCGCGACTTGTGGTACTCTGCCCGCGAAGCACTTCTCCAAGCACACCCAGCCAACGCTGCAACGATCGAAGCAATACAAGCCTCGGCATTTCTTGTCTGCCTCGATGACGCCTCGCCAATAACATTGGAAGAACGCGCTCATCAATATTGGCACGGAGATGGCGCAAACCGATGGTTCGACAAACCCCTTGAATTCATCATCAACGACAACGGCACCTCTGGCTTTCTCGGCGAGCACAGCATGATGGACGGCACACCAACCCACCGACTCAACGACTACGCAAACATGATGATTTTCAGCAACAAACTCGACCTTGCCGAATCCAACATCCGGTCCGATCTCGCCGAACCCACAGCTCTCAAATTCCATGTCAATGACGCAGTGAATAAAGGAATTCATCGTGCTATTGCAGATCACGAGGCTCTGATGGCCCAGCATGACCTGCGGGTGCAAGCATACCAAGGCTACGGCAAGGGCCTGATCAAGAAATTCAAATGTTCCCCTGACGCCTATGTTCAGATGACCATCCAACTCGCTTACCACAAGATGTATGGCATGAACCGCCCGACGTATGAATCGGCCGCTACCAGACGCTTCCAGCAAGGTCGCACAGAGACATGTCGAACGGTCAGCGACGAGAGCGTCGCTTTCTGCTCCGCCATGGCCGATCCAGAAGTCCCGCCTGAGGAATGTGTCAAGGCGTTCCGGGCGGCTGTCGATGCACACGTCAAGTACATCACCGATGCGAGTGACGGAAAGGGCGTAGATAGGCATCTGTTTGGCCTGAAGAACAGCTTGAAAGAAGGAGAAGAGATGCCGGAGCTCTTCAAAGACCGAGCATACAGCTACAGCGCAACATGGTACCTCAGCAGCAGTCAGCTCAGCAGCGAGTATTTCAACGGTTATGGCTGGAGTCAAGTCATCGACGACGGGTTTGGCATTGCGTATATGATCAATGAGAACAGGTATGTTTCGTACTGCCAACCACAACCCTGATATTTAGGCTAATGGATATTAGCATACAATTCAATATCGTGAGTAAAGGGCTTGGGAGCGAGAGGATGAGTTTCTTCCTCAACGAAGCGGCGGGAGATATTAGGGACTTGCTCCTACCCACGATTGAAGCACCGAAACCGAAGCTATGAAGCAGGTTAGGGAATGCGTGCATGTATAAACACCATGTAAGATATATCGTCACTGGAGTAGTTTGCATTTGTCTGCTCGCTTTCCTGGAAGTTCTGAGCGTCCAAAGTAGATGAGTCAATAGATCTATCCTTACTGTGGGTGAACAGTCAAGCAATCTGCATATTACGTCTTTGCGAACACGCAGATACCTTTTTTCCATCGAAAGCAACACTCCCAAATCCCTGAGAGGACCCTTGTCTGCCATGTTAGCCTCAGTCTCCACACCAGCCAGCGCACGTTTCGAAGCCGGCATCGCCTGATCAGTATATTGAATGGAGCAGAGACAGATAGCTAAGGAGTTGAGAATAACACCATCGAAGTGACCCCATCGAAACACGAAGCATGAATCAGCCATACGTGAGGAAGGAATGGCTTCATACAAAGGTTGACTTCCTGTCGGAGGAATCGCAGTCAAGGACGAGTAGGTGATGCAGTGCTGGGGAGAATGGCATACTCTCCCCAACGACCGTTGATTGCTCGCCCCTACAACAGTAGGTTGCCTTTACAGGTTTTCGGATACACCAAGCTAAAGCCTTGTATACAAACCTGTATAGGACCCGACGAAACGTGGAAGACGGACATCAAGACGTGCTTAAGGTAAGCGAGGAATAAGACGCATGATGAGTGGTAAGGTACTCGTATGATCATGTCTAAAGTAACGTCTATCCATGGGTGGCGAGAAACCCCCCATGCCGAGACAAATTCATCATGCAGGCATTTCAAGTCTTCTCCTATAAGTCTACACATTTTCAGTCAATAATGTGCCCTTGTTCTTTTGACATTTCCTCTCAAACAACCAGTCTGCAGCGAGGAAGATCCGACGGTCTTGGCCATGCTGTCGGTCGTTCCGTTCACAGCGTCCAGAACCGCGTCAGCCGTACACCCCTGCTCTACTATATCTTGAAGAGGACTACACCAGAGCCGAAGACCAAAGTAGCGGGGATAAGCAAAATGCCAGAGCCATAGAGGGCCCCAGTGGCGCGGATGCTCGTCGAAGAGAAGATTACTTAGATTACCGCGTAAGGGATGGATAATCTTTGCTCTGTTGTTCAGCCTAGATCCTTTTACGGAAGGTTTGCGCAGGCAGTGACCTGTCGCTGTATGTACATTCGAGAGTTGGCCTTTAGGTCGCACCTTTAAAGCAATGGAAGAGGACCTACAATGACCTCCTAATAGTAGACACGTGTATTCCTCTCCACGTAAGAGCAGCCGCAGGCAAAGATTACTTCCATAATTGTCGCTTGTGTTGGTGAACGTAGAGGAATTCAGTCAGCCGCTCTTCTCCAAAAGTCACTATCATTGTCAATGTCATAACCATCGTCGTCATCATCACCGCTATCATCGCCACGATCATCAAAGTCACTGAAACACCTATCGAAGTCCTCCTCTTCCACATATTCTACAATTCTGATTATCCATCCGTGATCCTCCATCTTCCTTCGCATATGATCACTCAGGCCGTCTTCATACACCTCAACAATTTTCTCTCGTAGCGACGAAATGGCTCTCAAGTGGGTATCGACCAGCTTTAACGCCTCAGCAACGACCTTGGGGTTATCTTGTGCGTCGAGCCTAAACTCCGTGGCATTTATGCTATATAGGGACGTCGTGAGCGTGCTTAAGTTGGCGCAGCCGCTCTGTATGTTCGCGAGGATGCCAACGCTATCGTCCTCGAGGGTGACACCATCGGGGTCTAGACAGAGGAACCGAGGAAAGCTGACACACATATGTCGGATATAGTCTGCGTTGTTTCGGCCGATTTGCCCGAGGAACGAGGCTACGACCTCAGGCGTGCCCCAAGTGAAATTGAAGCGATTCTGGGCGTAGAATAGCGAGCTGGCTTCGCGGTGGATAGTCTTACTCACGTGGAGGAGCTCAAGGGTGAGCTTCTGTCGTCGATCGTAATCAAGCCAGGGATCAATAGGTTCTTGGTGCAATAAGACCAGCTCATATATCCGATCGCGAAGTTCGCGGGGGAGGCTGAAGAAGTTGGCCGACATGTCGCTGTTCGTGAGGCTGTTGATGCTTCGTTCGCTGTAAGAATCAGTCAATGCCTCTTAAATAGTTCGAGGATTGCTATTGAAAGGGATGGCCGACAGTGTGGTGGAGCCAATGCATAGTTGATTGCCTGGTTATTTAATAGTGAGACATGCGAGCCACAGTTTTCCTGGCTACACTAGTCCTAATCAGGCCTAGCCTGATTCAAGGAAGCCGTTCAGGATTCTCCGAACCCATGAAATAACTTATTCCATGTTGTTACGCTTCAGGCGAGTTACCACAACAATTGCAGACACTCCACGGAGTCAAGTAAACTTAGGCAGACTTACAGTGTAATTATCACACGAGACTGACGGAGTCATTTCGCACTTACCAGGATCGCTGATTGGTGGTACCGACCCGGGTGGCCACCTTGCATTAATTTGCGCGCCACAGCAGCCACAAGGCGATTTCGTCGCATGGTGATAAGCCTCTATAAGCCTCTTTTCTAAGTACCAGGAGTGATGAGAGCTCGATGGTGGTGGTACTCCATATGGTAACGGAATTCTGTTGCGCCGTGAAAAGAGGCTGTCGGCAAGTTAAATGCGAAGGCGACAATGCGAACCCCAAAAACACGACTTATGCAGAACCATGGGAATTATCGATGTGTTCACAGAGTCTGGATTGCTTGAAGTCAACGTGCCACCCTACTTTTAAGATTTCTTTCGCGATTGTATTTAAGTACTTGGCGATGGTCATGATTAGGGAGGTCCCACGTGGGGCCCATGGCAAGCTTTTCGCGATAAAGGTTGTTCCTCGCTACTTCAATTTTACTTTGTCCTTCCGCGAGCGGACTTGAGGCCAGCCCGTGTGGGTACTTTGATAAGTTGGCTCATTCAGGTTTCCTGGATTGGATAAAGATTGCTTCATTGCTGAGCTAGAAGGATTGCTAGAAGTTTGCTCTGGTTGAAGCACTGATACGTGGGTGGAAATTCGAGCAAGTGAAATGGAAGGTTTGACGAGATGTGAACAACATGCAGATTGATATGATATTAACTTTACTAGTCTTCCCCTTAATAAAGCCTCCGCATGGACCACCTACTTTACTTTGATCTCTGAAGAGCACCCCGTACTATCGTCCAAGGCTCAACCCTATCGCCAAATGCTATCCGACATCAACGATCCACACCGGGGATAGACGGAAGCAGCTCCCAATGCTCCTTCGCGCACATCAGCCGTCTGGCTCGTGCGAACCCTCGTGAAGATCACGAATCGACAAGAGGCGTCAACTCCAGACCTTACCCTTGTTGGGATCTCCGGCGTGGCTTATCCTGAGGTCAAAACCAGGATCTCTCCGCCCGTCACGCATCGCGCGATTGGCACGTATTAACATTATCGTTCCAGGGGTACTTGTCCCGACGGAAGGGATGGCATGGTTGGAGAGAATGATGGTAGCGTGGTGAATGGCGGAATAATTGGTTTTGGCCGCTGTATCAATACTTGCGGAGCCCCTCCTTCATCTTTCTCGTACATGCGTGCTTTTCGTTCTTCTTCGCCCACTCAATCTTCGATGATCTAGCTACCGTCATGCCTATACCATTACCTCCTGATGACAGTGTCGCCTGGAAGGTATGGCTTGGTAGCGTTGTCAGTGTCGTCCTTGCGACAATCGCCGTTGCTTTGCGCTTGTTTGCAAGGAAATTGTCAGCAGCTCCCTTCTGGTGGGACGACTGGACCATTGTGGCATCTCTTGTAAGTATAGCTTGAGTTGGAACATTTTCCGGGTCTATCTTGGCTTGAGCAGAATGCTAACCTCTTCGTCAGGCAGTACAATGGGGCATGGGTATTTCTCGATGGATCATTCTCGTCAATTACTACTATGGCCACCACGCTGTTTACGTGGGGAAGCATAGAATCACCCTATTTCAAAAGGTATGCAGATTGCATGCTGCGACCACATTGGATTGACAAGGCACTGATCTTTCATACTCATAGGCTTTCGTTGGCATTCAAACTCTTTATTTCTTGAACGCGGTATTGACAAAAACTTCTCTGCTCTTCCTGTATTATCGGATATTCGGAGTGGTGAAGAATTTCCGATATGCACTTTGGACATCTGGCTTCGTCGTTTTGGCTTACTGGATTGCTACCACCATTTTGGCCTTCCTGGGTTGCACACCTTTTGCATACAACTGGGACAAAACAATCCATGGACATTGTGTAAATCTGGTCGATTTCTTCCGATGGAATGGAATCTGCAATCTGCTTATCGACTTCCTCATCCTTCTCCTGCCATTACCGATGGTTTGGCGGTTGAGGGCCCCCACTCGACAGAGACTCGAATTGACCGCTGTCTTCTTGCTGGGTCTATTGTAAGTCCATATCGTCGAGTTGATGATGCAATTACCCCAAGACACGACAGACACTGATCTCCCCCCAGCGTCTGTATCACGTCGATAATGCGAATAATTGCCTACAAACCCAACCAACTAAAAGACAATACGTATTCAGGGGTCGGATCAATGACCTGGTCCATCGTTGAGCAGGGCATTGGCATTATGTGTGCATGTCTGCCCACTTTGCGCCCCGTGATCAGTTGCATGTATACCAAACGAAGCAAGAACCACAGCAAGGAAGGCAGCAGCAGCATCGGCATGGATAATTTCCGCTCGGGGACCGTGCATTCAGAAAAAACCACGCCTGGAAAATCAGCCTTTAGACCAGCTACCTACGAGAGCGAAAGCACGGTAGGATTCGCCCGCCTGCACGACGAAGAATCAGCCATGTCACCTGCGGATGTTCAACGGTCGGTCTACGCTGCGACTCCCGCTGGGACCGCTGTCTCTACTACGGCCGGTGAAGGTGACAGGAAGTCAGCGAAAGTCGTTCCCTCGGGGATACTGAAAGAGCAGACGATGGAACAGAGATCTGAAGTTGTTCGATGACCTTTTGGCTTTTTGAGCCATCAGCCATCAGCCATCAGCCATCAACCATCAACCATCAGCCATCAGCCATCAGCCATCAGCCATCAGCCATCAGTCAGCCTCCAGCCGGTGCATTTAGTCCAGTGCACTAGGATAATGAAAGTGATGCACAGTTTAGCATGATGTGTCAGGGGCATTGGCTGAGAAGCTACTCCGTACCAGACCACCATTGCGGGAACCTCGCCATCCAGATCCCATATCCCTTATCCCTGTACAGAGTACACTCTCATGGATTCCCTTCAGCTCAAAGTTGGATCCAGTCGCCTCAACATCTGCCAAGCAGCTGGTGGCTGGTCCAAGCTTGGAGCTAGTAGATAGTCTCGCTTGGATGAGGCGCTAGGTGCGATTGACTTCGCACCGAAACGTCCTTAATGATACGGGAAGAAGGTTGTAACGCCCTCTTGATGTCCTCACCAAATGAGATCTTGTCTCTTTGGACATTTGGACATTTGAGTAGCATACACGATATGCGTCTTGGTGACCGTAAAGATCCCACCAGATTGTCTGTATATCCGCGTCATCAATCACGGACTCTACATAATGTTCGATCATTCCAATCGATCCATAATTGCAGCATCCCGTCCCTGTCCCTGTCCCTCGCAAGTACGGCAGCTGCTTCATCTCCACGCGATGGGCGATTACGCTGGGAAAGACTAGTGCGCCATCCCGCCTTGTGCATCATCGGCTAGGATGGTGGATGGTGATGATTGGTGAGAGTGACCGCGATCAGGTATTTCGTACTGAGAACCCTGCCTTTAGTATGCTTATCCTGTGCGCTTGTACCGAGAATATCAGGCTAAGGGTTGTGCGGGCTATCCCACCACGCCCACCTTCCAGGACCAAGGGACAAGAGCCTGGTACTGCCACGTGCTTTCGGATGCCGAAGAGGCTTACACAATTGCTGCTCGTCCTGAAGCTACGCGCAGATACCGTTTCGCTATACTGCGCTTGTCCACCAGCTACAATGTTGACGATAAAAAGGCAGCTATACATAACCATCAGTGACGGGAACTGCAAGATGGCGAGATGCCCTAGACAACCGTGAAACGGAAGCAGTTGCCGGCTTCCATGTCAATCAATGTCCTTTAAGTTCTACTCTACCGAGATCCGTCGCCCGGTGTTCGTTGGCCTGCAGCTTGGACTCCTTCGGTCTCTTGAGGCTCTGACTCTGAGTTTCTGCTATTCTCAACATCTTCAATCGCACTTCATACACATGCGCCAGGCTTGACAACAATGCATTTCATGGAGCGGCGCATTCTGTGTTTATTTCTCTGTATCGCGGCAGTATCTGGAGACGCCAACCTGCTAACATACATCACTGGTGGCGTTGGTAACGTCTTGGGAACGGCTTTTGGTACACCAGGAACGAATGCGACATTCGATTATGTTATTGTCGGTGGGGGTACTGCTGGCCTGACACTGGCCACCAGGCTCGCCGAGAATCCGACCATCAGCGTTGCTGTTATCGAGGCTGGTGGTTTCTATGAAGTCGACAATGGCAATCGAAGCACTGTGCCCGGATACGCCAACTTCTACACCGGATCTGATCCTAAGAATTACAACCCTCTGGTGGATTGGGGCTTCACAACCGTCCCGCAGACCGTACGTGTTCTGAGTGCACAGTTTCGCAAGGATGCATGGCGATCGGATAGACTAATGAAGGTCATGTCGAGCAGGGGGCGAAGAATCGCAGAGTGCATTACGCGCGTGGTAAAACCTTGGGCGGATCATCCGCTCGCAATTATATGATTTACCACCGGTTAGTCGCCGAAAATTGACTGTCGTTATGGTTGCCGTTTCCCATAGACCGAATGCTAAGTAGTGTCAATCACCAGACCCACAAAAGGATCAATGCAAAAATGGGCAGACGACGTTGGTGACCAGAGTTACAGCTGGGACAAATTTTTCCCCTTCTTTCAAAAATCGTGTAATGTAGGATATCAAATTCTTAATCACCATAAAAGACCGCTGATGTCTCCTTTCATAGTATACCCCATACAACCCGGCATTGTACAATGCAACAATCACACCTCAAGAGCCAGGAAACTTCATTCCGAACGGAGGTCCTTTGCACGTCTCCTATAGCAATTATGCTGACGCTTTCGGCTCCTGGGCACAGAAAGCCTTCATTGGGGTGGGCATGAAGCTTATCAACAGTCTCAATGCTGGGGTGCTTAATGGTTCATCTTTCTCAACATTGACAGTTGACCCTAGGAACGGATATCGCTCGTCTTCAGAGTCCAGCTTCTTGCAGGCTGCACTACTAAACGGAACGGCACCGACAATCTTCAAGAATTCTCTCGCTCGCAAGATCTTGTTCAATGGTACCACGGCGACTGGTGTCTTGGTCACCACAGCTGGTGCATATGGTATTCCGGATCTCAACTTTACCTTGACTGCGCGGAAAGAAGTCATTGTTTCCGCTGGTGTTTTTCAGTCACCACAACTCCTCATGGTCTCTGGCGTCGGTCCTCGGGCCACCCTCCAACAACATGGCATCAACGTAGTATCCGATTTGGCGGGCGTAGGTCAGAACATGTGGGACCACGTCCTCTTTGGTGCCAACCGCCGTGTCAATGTCCTTACAGGTTCAGCATCCCTCAACCATCCAGAGTCCGCTGCGAGACTTGCTGCCCAATTTCGTACAAATGGTTCGGGAGCCCTTTCCGCCTTCGGGGCCGGTTACTATGGCTGGGAAGATCTTCCCGAACCGTATCGCTCTAATCTCTCCAGCGCTGCTATTGCTGCCCTAGCCACTTTCCCAGAAGACTGGCCAGAATTGGAATGGCTACCAATCAGCGCATACCTAGGCTACCAAACCAATCGACAGCTTGAAGATCCTCGCGATGGTTACAATTACGCCGTCATCAACCCTGGCCTCATTGCGCCCCTTTCTCGTGGTAACGTTACTATCTCCAGCGCCGATATGTCTGATCTTCCCATCCTTAACCCGAATTGGCTGGTCGACCCTACAGACCAAGAAATTGCCGTTCAGAGTTTTAGACGCTCCCGTGAAATATGGAATCAACTTGCCTCATTCAACATCACTGTCGGCACTACCGAATACCTCCCTGGCCTCAACGTGACATCCTACGACGATATCCTCGCCTTCATCCAAGCTAGTATGATGACCATATACCACGCCGCCGCCACCTGCAAGATGGGCACTACGAATGACAGCCTGGCCGTGCTAGACAGCCAAGCACGCGTGTATGGAACGCAAAACCTACGCGTGGTGGATGCTAGCTCTTTCCCATTCCTACCACCCGGTCACCCTCAGTCTACTATCTATGCGCTCGCCGAAAAGATCGCGGCCGATATCATGGGTGCTAGTGTACCCGCGCCGGGCTACTTAGAGACAGGCTACGAGGCAGACAGAGCCCAGGCGCAGATTCATCTACAAACACTGATTAGCAGTAGTAGTGGGGTTGCAGCAAAACAGTCAAGTAGCACCGCTTCCGAGTCTACTTCACCTAGCATGGTGGGCGCGTTGATTGCTCTCTTTGCAATCTCGTTTGGGTTCACTCTCTACCTGTAATTGCTATATCTGCACGTATGGATTAATATAATGTCAGTGGATGAGTATATAGACCGAGCGATGACGATATGCTGTGTATGTCACACAGCACCGCTGCGGCTGCAGATATCGCCCTACGTGTATATATTCCTCTTCGAATTGATACACACCTTTTTGGACAAGTCACCACCTTCCAGTCGAATACCAACTTACAACGTGAGTACTTCATGTTTCCACCATTGAAGTCAAAGTATATACATCACGTCGACATGAGAGCAAGGACTGGAATTCAGACAAAATCGCCGTGATCGGGGTGATCAATCTTGATGGTTTATTTCATTTCGTTCCTCTTTCGTGAAATATGTGCTGTTATATGATGTAGCACGGTCTGTTCACAGCAGCTGCGATGGAAGACCTGATGTGTAGGGGTCTGCTGTTGATGGTGATCACTCCTAGCTACCTAGAAGAGTTCACCCCCTTCTGGTCCACGCCCTCGCTTTCCACAACGATCGACTTTGACAATTTACTTTCGCCACAACTATTATAGAAGGTCTAAGGCTGAATGGTTTTAACAGCAACTTTTCTTATAGAGTCAGCTTGTTTAAGGATCTATTGAAGTGAACGTTGTTAGGCCTAAGACTACCTTGGAGCTGGGGCCGGGAGTACGGAGTTTCAGAAGCTCCGGGGCGCTAGCCCCTTAGGGTTGGACCATAAGTACTTAAGTTTTGACCAGAAGGGGGTGAACTCTTCTACGGCGCCAAGACCGACGACGCCCCCACTGTGAAGAAGTTGTGACCTTAAACAGGTTTACCCAATTGGCCCATCATGAATATCACAAACTTCGTTGTCTCTCAGCGGGAGAAGGCTCTACTAGTTGGCGACTATGGATCATATCGAAAGCAGTTGTCAAGACGGTTACTCGTCGTACGAAAGAAGCTCAACTACACCTCCCCCAAAGGCCGCAAATATGTATCCAAGGCTCCAGTCACGGCCGAGAATATTGCCAGCAATCACGAGTATGCTTGGTTTCTCTCATGTATAGCCTATGCTTACGACTCGCCACAGGTTCATTCACTTACTCCTCCTCACATCAGAGCGAGCTTGGGCACAAGCGATGCATATGAAGTCGACACATTCTGCAGACGGAGCAAAGAGCATCACAGGGTCCACGAGGCAGCACATTGGTTCGCGACTGAACAAAGCCAGTATCTATGCTGCACAGTTGGTCGACTTGCTCAAGGATCAGGCAGTCTCAAAAGCTAGCACAGAAGCAATTCTCGAAGCTCGCGCATACTACGTTTCACTGCTGGGCGCCTATGAATTTGAGAAGCAGAATTGGGAGAAGTCCCTACATGGATATTCAGAAGCGCACCTTTTATATTTGACCCTCACACAATCGAAAGACTCGAAGGAGGAAGACTTATTCCGAGACCTGTTGAATACTTCCATCGACCCTAGCATACGGTATGCAGCGTACCAGCTTAAGCTTCCCCGAACTACGTCTATAGGCACCATTGTTTCCAAATTCGTTCCTCGGAGAAATGAGTTCGTTCGGGAGGTATTGAAGAGGGACCCTGTAGCATTGGACGACCCGGCTACCTCCCAGAAGAAGACACCAAGAGGAAATGCAGAGAACGTCCCCAAGACGATACAATGGAGGTCGCGAACTGTCAGATTGGAAGATGCTGCAACAGCTCAAGCACTTGCAGCGGTCTCAGCAGCCGAAGGGAAGCTGACCTCCTTCCTCTCCTCAAACCCAGACGCAAACCCACAGGCTAAGGGTGCCGCTTACGATGAGGTATTGATCCCCAGTCAAGACGCAGTGGATGCAACGAAGACGGCAATTGATGAGCTCTCTGCTGAGGGTATCCCACAAGGTGATCAACGCATGCAGTCTTTACAGATCACTAGGACTGCGGTCAACTATGCTTTGGTGGGATGGAGAGTAGGAAGGAATCGTATGTTGTGCGGGACGCAGGACGGCGCTGTTCTGGAGCCAGAGGCGCTGAAGCAACCCAAGAAGCCCCGGAGAGATGGTAGACCTAGGAAGCTGCACGAGGAGAGCACTGGAAGGAAGCTGACGAGGATGAAAGAGAGAGTCGCTCTCTACGACTCAACATTGCAAAGTTTGGACTCGATTAAAGAGCTGCCTGGTGTAGCTGCGGACCAGAAATTTCTCGCAGAATTACAGTCGAAAAGATCGTATTTTGCGGCCCTTAGATGCCTGTTGATTGCTCGCTCTCACGCGCTACTACAGGACACAAAAGGCGCTCTTGCACTCTTCTCCTGGGCTTTAGATCTGACCGGGGGTGTCTCACGAGATACACTGTCTTTGGATGACGGATCAGCGAAGGCGCTGAACCTTGACGTGACGGCCTCTCAAGCAATATTCCTCCAAGAACTATTGGAAGGCTTGGTGCTCCAGCACCGTGCTCTTGTTGACCTCCACAATCTAAAAGGAACAGACGACAACAGGTCCAATATTGGAAAGCCGCCTCCTTTAGTGGAGAGGCTCGACGAATACCCACAAGGTGATGTCGACCTCACGAATCTGGTAACTTATCCACCAAAGCTGGAACCAATACCCGTCAAACCTATATTCCTAGACGTGGCATTCAATTACATTGAGTATCCCGGTCGGACGCGCAAGGTTGTGGAGAAGGTTGTCAACGGGCATGTCCCTGGACAAACGGGGGGCCAAGAGAAGAAGGAAGGGCGAAAGGGCTGGTTTGGCTTTGGCCGATAGGTAGCTGCCAGGCATTTGTACCTTAGTGTGTTAAAGCGATCGATTGCTTGTTGTACTTTGCACGCACGTACGCTACCCGTAACCGCAATTCTGGGTAGAGTGTGAAAACATCGATATTACCGTGCACCTCAGAGGCTTGCTTCTGAGGTGCACCTGAGCAAGTCGTACACAGATACGCACCATATCGCATGAGGCGAAGTTGCCAAATGCATGTGTGAGTAGTCTCGTTGAGGCCTTTTCCCCTCCTTTGAGTTTGCCTCTCGCGAACCTTGATTCGGCCGCACCACATCGCACCGTTGCCTTGGTTAATCCGATAAGATGGGCATTGTCCATACGTATGGCAGTCACAAGGAGTCATGATGTTTCGATAACCGCAGCCATCTCCCTGCTACAAAGCTACTACAATCCCAGCATGCAAATCGAGCCGTTTAGGCTTGCCTTTGTCTCGAAACAACCCATGTCAAGGACATGGACTATGACTTGGCATATGCAATGACGAACGCCGCGCAGCATGCCATTCAAGACAACCCAACAAAGCAACTATAACTCCTCCGATGCCTTCCCTAATTTGCAGTGACCTTCACAAAGCCCATCTCCTAAAATACTGATGGGCCGTCCTTCGGACCTTCGGAGCCTACCAAACTGAGCGGTCTCCTAACCCAGTAATCAAGATGCGGAGACAGTCAGAAGAGAGCATACGGACAGAGGACTGTGACGGGCCTATACAAGACACGCTTATGGAAGACCAAGGGCTACAGGAGGAGGAAGGGAGCAATGAGGATGGTCTAGCGAAAGCACAATGCAGTGATCGAGCGGAGCTTATAGAAAGGATCAAGAGGGGCGAGAGTCCAACCTGGGTTCCAAATGAAGCGGTGAGTGGGAAATCACTCGATTAAGAGTTCTGTCATCAAGAAGTCCAATTCCAACTGTATATGTCTCCTCTCACCGTCGATGATTCGAACAACGAAAATCTAGGACTTTCCAGAGTTGAAAGTGCACGTGTACAAATTCGACAATCTATGCTTTGAGAACAGATCATCGATCCCAAACGATCAAGAGCAGAGAAGGTAGCTAATGGTGCTTCCTTACAGCTCAAGCAAGAATATCTCAGAAACAACAATCAAGACACCATAGGTGCTCATCGAAGAGGCACGGAGCCTCAGAAACTCTCTCCTCTACTCCCAGCCGCTGAACTCGAAGTTGTTACACGATTAGTATCTGATCCATTACAAAATCAATCAGACGAACAACGGCAGATACAGAGACCTAGGTCAGCTCTCCATGCGGGAGATTTTGCGGCGACTTCGACAAAGGAAGCCCAATCAAGACAATCATCCTCCTACGGCTCTAGGTACCCTGCTAATATTTTCGAGGATGGGCCTCTCGGTACTTCACCAACTACACCTTGGTATCCCCCACCTTCATCTACTCGGATATTTGGACAAATTGCAGATCTCAGTCCTCAGCAGGAGACACGCACATCCTTGGATAGAAGACCGTGGAGGAGTCGAGCGCCATCACTCAGTTCGTATTCGTCGTCAAGCTTTGTGCTAAAAGAGCCAACTACTCCGCTGGTTCAGCAGTCCAACAATACCGACCTGGATTTCTCGCCACGAGAACGTTCAATCAGTCCGGTCAAGAGCAGTCGGCGACGTACACTTCCACCTCATGCCTTTCAAAACATGCACTCTAGTAGTCAAGTATCACCTGCTCCACAATCAGCTCATCATTCGCCTTCTTATTCCAGAGAAAGTGGCTTTCTACGGGGACATCATCCCCGGAGATCTCTGACGTCCAACTGGTCTCTTCAAGCATCGACTTCCCTGCACACACCCCCCTATCTACGGTCCAGGAGGACTTCCTGCACTTCCGATACTTCCCCTCTCCAGCACGCTCATATGGTAGGATCCTACGAGGAATCCATTCTCCGGGGCTGGATGTCAACAGCTCCGTCGAGACCTCTGGACTTTACGGCTCAGATTGGCGTTCTAGGTCGAGGCAAGTGTAAACCCAAATGTCCGGCTCATGTGACAGTCCCATTCCCTGCCGTATACTACAGCTGGGGCTCTGGTACTGTCCGCGGTGCTGACAACGACGATCCAAGCCCCTATGTGGGTCATATTGATCTTCAGCACTCACTGAAACCTGCCGAGGCAATGGAAGTCCCAGTCTCCGATGTGGACACGAGCATTGAGCCCCACATCTTCAACGAAGGTCCAGATCGTAATGATACAGTTACCAAAGCTGAACAACCAAAATCCAAGAAAAGGAGGCGGAATTCTCCTTCGTCTGCACCGCTTTGTGGAAGCTACCGAATACCCCAACAAGGCCAGTTACAGATCGTAATCAAGAATCCAAACAAGACTGCGGTGAAGCTGTTCCTAGTGCCGTACGATTTGGAGGGCATGGAGCCAGGCAGCAAGACCTTTGTTCGGCAGAAATCCTACTCTGCAGATCCAGTCATTGATAGACCCCAATCCTCAATTCCATTCGCTGGGTTACCGACACAAAAGCCAACACTCCGATATCTGATAGACTTGAAAATCTGTAGTACGTCACCAGGACGCTTCTACCTATACCAGCAGATCAGAGTCGTCTTCGCAAACCGTGTGCCAGACGACAAAGAGCCCTTACGGAACGAGATACAGCTACCTCAACCAAGATACAGCGCTTACAAGCCAAAAAGCGACTCATTATCACGTCTAGGGTCCAGCGCCGGTGCAAGGCTCACTGCCGAGAAAGCCTACAGGAGACGAAGCTCGGGGCTTAGTATGGCCATTGACGAGGTAGCTAGTCGGCTTACGCAGACATTCGGGGATGGAACCACGTTTGCTCTGGATAACAGTCCTGTTCCTGCCATGCCTTCTATCCCGTACAGCCTTACTCAGTCACGGCAAAAGCCCGTCAGCAAAGTCCGTGACGACAACGACTTCAATGTTATGGAGCTCGACTCTTCAAGACCGACGACATCCGATGACACGCAATCGCCATCGAGTGAGACAGCCCATGGCCTCGCGGGCGCACAGCTACTTGGCTCACACATGAGTAATTCCAAACATGGAAGTGACGGCTACAATAAACTGGCTAAAGGCGAGTCTGGCTATGGAGGAATGTTTGGACGATCGGGGACGCCAGAGCTGGGAGGGGGATTGTTAGCACGGCGACTGAAAGCGTTTGAGATACAGCAGGATTATGAAACGCCAGGAGACCGAGACACTTAACCGGTCTTTCGAGGAGCATGGGAAATTGTGTCCGTGTCATATTGCAGTAGGCTACTGCATAGGTTCAAGCACTGCACAGACTATTCAACTCAACCAGAACAATGAGAAGTAATAACAACGAGTGGGTATACTGATATTGCTGTTGCTTTCCCTAGTCACTCTTGAGCGTCTGCAACTCAAGTCTTAGAGGTACCTCAGCGTCAACAGTATGAATAAGATCAACTTGTGTCTACTATGAATACCCATTACGATTGCTATTTTAGGAATTTCTACGCAGTCTACTCGTGATCCCTTCAATCTATTCCTGTTCGAAAATCTAGAAATATCCGATAGTTATTTTGGGGGTGTGAGTGTGTGTGTAAGGGGTATACTAGTACACCTTTCCTTAATGGGGGAAGATATTTGGAAAGTGTTAAAAGTATCTGTGTGATTAGGAATAGATATCAATTGCCAAATTGGTCATTGAACATTTCTAGGAATAGGTACATTAGGCTCGAGTCATATGATCTTGGGGTTGCGGAATGGTGTAACTGGAACTCTCCGCGTGAAGATAGGTCAACAATAGACTCAGGGTTAGGGCTTAGCTTTGGCCTGGCGGTGGTCTGATCTGCCGGCTGTTGATTGCCCGCCCCACTAGTGCTGCACCCCTATGGAATAATCTTCAACGCCAACAGCGGTGACATTCCTCTCGGAATCTTGGGTGGTACGGTGGCGAGCCATTGAAGGGTCGTTGTAATCGTTCCCCATCTTACGGTCTTTACTGGCTTTGAGATTTTCTGCAGCCCAATTGTGCTTCGTTATATCCCTTGTACTCGAGTGAACCCTCTCAATTTCGCCCGCAATGGCCTCTGTGGTCAATGGAAGTTTTGCTTCGCCGCTGGCGAACGCAGACTTCACGTCTGTCTCGGACGGTGGATTGCTCTCGAGAGTGTATAATGGCGTGAGCGGATTGCATGTACTTGTTTCCATCTTCCTAATACTCGTGGCTTACGATCAATGTAAGTCCGTCATGCTACCAATTGACCAGTGCTCATTCGCTAAGTAATAAAATAGTCATGTATATCTGGAACAAGGGATCGATCGTGGGCCCGGCATGGAAAATGCCGTTTGTTGGACCTTTCCTATCATCAGTGAATCCAAAAATGGACGAGTACAAAGCGAAGTTCGCAAGTGGGGAACTGAGCTGTGTCTCCGTATTTCATAAGTACGCAGGGAAGGACCAGATACAAGTGTAATGGACTGATACTGGTGCAACAGGTTTGTGGTCATTGCTTCGTCTCGGGATATGGCACGCAAGGTCTTTAATTCGCCCATGTTCGTTAAGCCATGTGTGGTGGACGTCGCGAACAAGCTGCTGCGTCCGACCAACTGGGTCTTCTTGGACGGGAGGGCCCACGTGGATTACCGAAAAGGATTGAACGGCCTGTTCACTCGACAAGCCTTGGAATTATACCTACCGGGTCAGGAGGAGTGCTATGACAAATACTTTGCGGAGTTCTTGGAGATATCCAAGCGAGCGGATAAAGAGAAGGGAACACCATTCATGCCCGTTTTCAGAGAGTTAATGTGCGCCGTGTCTTGCCGCACATTCGTCGGTCACTACATGCCCAAAGCTGCCGCCAAGAAAATCGCAGATGACTTCTGGATGATTACGGCCGCACTAGAACTCGTCAACTTTCCAATCATCATCCCCTTCACCAAGACGTGGTATGGCAAAAAGGCGGCGGACATGGTCCTCGAGGAATTCGCCAAATGCGCTGCAAAAAGTAAAGCCCGGATGGCTGTTGGGGGAAATATAACATGCATCATGGATGCCTGGATAAAGTCCATGATGGAGTCTGCCAAATACAATGAGAAAGTCGCCAAAGGCCTCCCTGTTGACCCCTCCGAAAAACCCACCACCGTCGTCCGCGACTTCTCCGACTACGAGATTTCCCAGACGATTTTCACATTCCTCTTCGCGTCGCAAGACGCTACCAGCAGCGCCTCCACCTGGCTCTTCCAGCTCATGGCCGACCGGCCCGAGATCCTCGACCGCGTAAGGGCCGAGAACCTGGCCGCGCGCAACGGCGACAAGAACGTCCGCTTCAGCATGGATCTTCTCGAAAACCTCCCCTACACCAGGGCCGTCGTCAAGGAAACACTCCGCTACAGACCCCCTGTCATCTTCGTCCCATACCTAGTCAAGAAGGCCTTCCCCGTCACAGACTCCTACACCGTCCCCAAAGGCTCCATGGTCATCCCCTCGTGCTGGCCGGCGCTGCACGACCCGGAAGCGTACCCCGATCCCGACTCTTTCGATCCGCAGCGATGGATCACGGGGGATGCGGAGAGCAAGACTAAGAACTGGTTGGTCTTTGGGACGGGGCCGCATTACTGTTTGGGACAGACGTATGCGCAGTTGAATCTGATTGGGATGATTGGGAAGGCGAGTCTCTGTATGGATTGGGAGCATAAGACCACGCATGAGAGCGAGGATATCGAGGTCTTTGCTACGATATTTCCGCAGGTGAGAGATCCGCCGTTGATACCTTGTGCACGGTGGGAATCGTCGCTAACGTTTTGCAGGATCATTGTCCGCTGATATTCACCGAGCGGCCCTAGATACATGCCCGCGTAATGTGTGGTTCTCTAATCCGGGCTTTGCCTTTTTCTCTTTGACTTCCTGTACCTAGAGTGTCTACTTTACGATTATAATTCGATTATAATTTTGGGGTCTGTGTCCCAGCGTCCGGAAACTTGAGATGACTCGCATCTGGACTTTCCACGTCCTCTGGCCTCGATACCTGTATTCAAACAGCCGCTGACACACGATCCTCCTTGCAAAGGGTGACCAGCCTGATCGTATCCTCGCGCGGCCAGATCGCAGCGTGTCATCCTAATCATCAGGCATACCTCCAATCCACGTCGTAGATGATCCATATGTTACCGCTCAACCCTGCCTCCCTTCTTCTCCCACCCCATCCAACCTTCCGCGTACTGCCCAATCTTCACCCCCTCCCATTCCCTCGCCATCGTCGCCGCAGCCCGAGACCTCACACCAGCCTTGCAGTAGAAAATGACTTCCTCCACGCCCTTCGCCCGTCCATCGGACGCTGCACCAGCTTCTTCGTTCACTTCCATACTATCCACTCCATCGGCATTCAACCCACTATTGGCTTCTCGCCCTTTCATCCTCGACGTAAAGGGATTCCCGTCCGTGGCTGCTTTCCTCCCTTCCGCTTCTCCGCCCGATGTCGATGTCGAAGCAGTATCGGCAGCACGCGGTTTCTCGAAACCGAATCTGTCGAAGAAATCTTCGTTGCTTAGGTAAAACGCGTCTGGGTTCGAGGTGAGAGGCATGCTGTAGGCGCCGGGTATACGGCCGGTCTGTTCCAGTTCGGAGGGTTCGCGGACGTCGATTAGGATTCGTTTGGGCGAGGGGGTGGTGGATAGAGGGGTTAGGTCTTCGAAGGTGTAGTTTTTTGCTGGTGGGGGGGCGGAGCTGTAGGGGCGGTGGTGGGGGGTAGTGAGCGTTTGGCGGTGGAGGAAGGGGGGTGCGGAGGGGAGGGGGCGGCGGCGGGGGTGTTGGCTTCTGGGTTTGGGGATGCAGGAGCGGATGAGGGGGATGAGGAGGGGTCGTGGTGAGGGCATTGTGGTGGATGTGGACTGGCGACGATTGTTTCGAAATTGTTCGGAAGTGGGATGATGGATGACTGTAGTCTACTATGTATGTAAAGCTTGGCTGTCAACTGGAGCTAATCCAACGAGGGCTTAGCACACTTCATGCGATGATGATATGTCCTAGATCTTTTTCAAGTCAAAATTATTTCGCTGAGCGAGCTCTACCATCTGGGAAGGCGCATTCACCTCAAGTTTGCCTATTACTTCTTTACTCTTCACCCGGTATGGTCTTACGTTTGACCTGATCGATACTCCGCCGCCATCTCCACCCTCAGCTCTTCAAATCTGGATCCATGATAGTCAAGACATCGATCTTTTGTCCACGGACGGAGGCAGCGTTGCCGGGGCATGATAGAGAGGGTAGCGAGATGCCTCGAGATTGGGGGACATACTGCCTTACGAGGGAACAAGACGGGCCTTCGCAGTCGACGCCACCTACACTCCGCCTTTTGGGCCCATGGTGCCGGTAACATTGACCTACCGGCGTGGTGGATATTTCTATTGCAAACGCCAGAGTCTGCTTATGAGCCATCCTCAAACAGAAGAAGTGGGTATTTGCGGGAGGCAGTGTCTTCTGAGTTACAAGATATCTTCTTAGATTTTTTGTATCCTGTCCAGACTCTCGCTCTAATTCGACAACTCAAGCGGTCATCGAATGCCCATCGGCTGGCAGCACAAAATGCGAAACGGTATTCCAGGACATATGTGTCCATAGCGAAGGACTTCATTTCGGGGGCAAATGCGGTGAGGGCAGAGGCAGCCACTCCAGCCACGGGCTCAGATACTCGTCAAGCTGGAGATCTACTCAAGAAAAGTATCAGCGATTTGCTTGATTGCAAGGATCATACCGGTTTATATGATGAGTTGTGGCAAAGTTACCAAGACCTGCTCGAGTTACCAAAGTCGCTATCACCACAAGATCTGGTCCGACTGCTTCGATGTTTGGTTTTGTCTAGGCGAACTATCGACGTTGAACGCGCAGTAGCTCTGTTCGAGGGCATACCGGTCCACCAACGCCGAGCGATCCATTACAGCCACGCTGTCTCGGCTGCGCTGACCCTGAAGGACTTGGGCACAGCGATTACGATCCACCGCGAAGCTTTGTCCAGAATCAATGGCTCCATTGGTACTGCCGCAATCCTTTGTTTTGCCATACAAGAGGAATTGTGGAAAGAAGCCATAGACACATGGCATGGATTCTGGGAGCACAAATTATCATACTACGCCAAGCCCGAAATATGGGCTGCAGTGGACGCGTTACCACTGGTGGAATTGATCAGCAAGGCATCCTCGGCGGCAGACTTTGCAATATCCATCTCGGAGTCTACAGACGAGGGTATGGCAGCAACTGCTGCTCGCGAATTCGGCTTAGAGCTCATTCGGCGTGTTCTCAGTATTGTTGGAATCAATTTCAATGTTAACGCGCATTGGGAATTGGTAGCAAAAGCAAGGACGTTGGCCGGATCTAATGACTCGAGTCAGAAGTTGGCTTTGATTCAGCTACTGTCCGTGGACACTCGGGAACATGGGCATCGTGCACTGCACTTATATCGGATATTACGACGGAGCCCAGATTTCTTACCCACCAAGGATATCCTGAATGCGGTCACTTACAAGCTTTTAGAACACAAAATCGACGCCGGTTTGTTGATGATTCTTGAAGACTGGCGAACTCATTTCACTGCATTGCCAGCTCGACTTGCCACTCGGGTGGCTAGAGTTCTTGCTCAGAACGGACATCCCGAAGCGACTCAAAACCTGCTCGATGAGTACATTTCAACATATGGAAAACCTAAGACTGACGCACTTTACCATAGTCTGCTCTTTGCGTATAACCGGAGAGCAGATACCGAGGGTATCGTACGTCTTTTTGATGACCTTCGAGAGATGCATGGCTTCGAGCCTGGGGTAAAGGGTTGGAACTCCTTGATCTCAACTTTTGCTCGGGTGGGCGATATCGACGGTGCTCTGAACTATTTCCAAAAGCTTCGAGATGCAGGCGTACGTCCAGACTCGGCTACGTATTTTTTGCTGATGTCGATGTACGGAAAGAGAGGGGATCGAGATGCTGTCGATGATCTGTTCGCGCAAAGCAAGGCAGAAGGTATACCAACAACCATTAAAATGATTGATACTATTGTCCTGGCCAAGATCAATGACGGAGCTTTGAAAGAAGCCGAGCGGCTCGTTGAAGAAGCATTGCTGCTGGACCTGGACGGGCCGCGCACCTTCATGTGGGGTGTTCTCCTCAATGCTTACGCCCTACGCAAAGACATTGAAAAGGTTTCTTATCTTCATAAACGAATGCAAGAAGCAGGAGTACCCTCCGACGGGATGGTATATGCGGCTCTTATGACTAGCTTGACCGTAGCCAAACTTCCAGATGCAGCACGCAAAATCATGGACACTATTATGCCCCGGAACAAGGTCAAGCGGACAGCTCTACATTATGCTATCGTCATGGGAGGATATCTTCGAATAAATCAGTATGGCAGAGTGTTCCAGCTCTACAAAAACATGCTGAGAGACAACATGAGTCCGAATATGAGCACGCAAAATGTCCTTCTTCGGGCAGCTGGATCCGTTGATAAGGCAGCGTTATCAGGAGACGAAGACTCAACAACACAAACTGAGCTTTTACGAGCTGAGCAAACCTTCGAACAAACTATCGCCAACCTCGACCCAAGGGAACTCGCCGCTTCGGAACCTCGCCCATTCGCAGGCCCTCAGCCGCTTAATGAAGCGTTTACGTCTACTTACTTTGACTATCTCATCTTCCTTTACGGAACCGAAGGAGCGTTCTCTAAAGCCATCGAGCTTTACGAACGCTACGTTACCATGTCTTTACCTTTACAGGGCACCGATCGTGATATCGAAATCAGCCCCCCAACACGCCTCCTTAGCGCTATTATGGTTACCCACTTACGCACGGGCAATTACTCAGAAGTCGACCGCTGCTGGTCTCTCGCTTTGGAAAAGTCCGAGCAGTTAGCATGCAAATCCAAAGCTGATATTTTTCGCCCAGGATGGGTGCTCCACTCCCGACGCTTCATCATCAATCTCCCTCTCCACCAATACATAACATCTCTTACCGACCAAAATCGCACGGAGGATCTCATCGACACGATCGACGGACTTCACAGCGCCGGCTACGCCCTCAACAGCGCCAACTGGAACATCTACATTCAAGCCTTGGCTCGCTCCCCCCAGATGGTCCACCACTTCCTCGCTTTCGAACATTGCGAGCGACACCTCATGGCCGGATGGCCTGGCTGGGCCTCGTTTGGCAACCCCAATTGGATGAAGCCGAAACTACGAGCTGTACAGCGAGACATGTTGCTCAAGCAAGACCAGAGCGCACCCGCTTATCTCACGTTAGTGTTTTTAGCGAGGGCGTATCTGGAGTGCAGGAGTCAGGGGAAGTCGCACCTTACGCTGACCATGGAGAGATCGGGGCCGAGGACTGTTGATGCGATTAATAATATGCCTAGGTTGGATGATAGGCCGCAGAGTGAGATCTTGAGGCAATCGGCTTGAGTTTGGGGGAGGGAATGTTCATATTAGCGTAGCATGTTGATGATGACGGTGTCGATCCATAGGTTTCAAAACGTGGTCTCGCCGCGCGAGATGGGCAGTGCGAGCATAGATTTCATTTTTCAATGTAGATATGTATATATCTCTTAAAAGAAGCACTTAGATTCTTATACTCTGAAATTCAGCGAGATATCTTGGAGAAGGGGAAGGCTGAGCAGTCCAAAATAATATCATGACCATCCTGAGAGTCTTACTGAATCTATGGTGAAGACATAATCTTTGGATCTCTCACAAACGTCGGAGATCTTGACATAGAGGAATGGACAAGTGATCTGATGCATGGTTGCGTTAGATATAGCCAATACCTCATAGCTCGAGAGACTTCATGATATGTCAGATCCATAACATCGTCCCCACCCACTCATACCCTCTCGGCCTCACGCCACAATTCTCTCAATCATCTCAATCCCCAACCCCTTCAATTCTTCCCTTAGTGGGTCGCAAATCTCAGGCGTGTACGGCGCCAATAACCCCTTTGGCAACTTCCCCTCTAGAACTTGGAGAACGGCCAATCCGCAAGCACACCTACCACTTCCGCCATCCCCGAATATCCCTTCGGATCGCCATATTCGCACAGAGTGCTCGTTCTCGTCTCATACTATCCGTCCTTGTGTTCGGTCTCGAACTTATGTGGTAGGAATACTAGATCTCGCTCGTCCGCCTCATAGGCCATTTTCTTCTCCAAAGTCGCACAGAGGGTATCTAGCGGAGTGTGGCGAGGGATGATGGGCTCGGAAGAGAAGAGGCCGATCCAGCGGAGGCCGGCAATGATTCTGTTCTTTTGGTCTGTGTCTTTGAATTGAGTCTTTAAATCTATGGTTCTTGTCAAGTCTTGTTCGGAGGATGACGAGGACGATAGGGTTTTGGCGGTGGCATCTTTCCACTCCAAGGGAGAGTCCGAAGGTGAGAGGAACTCGTGCTTGTCTTGCGAGAGGAAGCCCATGTCTACGAGTGCGCGGACGAATCCGGGAAAACCGGCATAGCGTAGAGTTCCCCGGATGATGGAGTGGGCTTCAGGAATCGAGTACTTCTGTGCGAATGGTGTGGAATCGCGGTTAGGATAAGCGACGAAAGCGAAGCCGGTGAATCCCGTAGAGTATGCTTTTGCTGATACCATCAACTCCTTTCCAGGTATCTCCTTGGTCTTGCCATCCTCGAGGTACCGAGCTGTGTTGCCGAGGGCCAGTAGCATACCACGAGCAGACCACGAAAATTTGTAGCCAAGAGGGTTGTTAACATTCGGGACCTGGTAGCCCACCGCAATAGCTCAAGAAGGATTTGATCTTTCCACCAGCCTTATGCACTTCGTCGATGGTCTTGATGGGGTATAGGTGGTCCTGATAATGAAATCGTCGGTTAGTAATTGCCCTTCGGAGAACCCTCTTAACCTCTTATAACATGATTGAATATTCATGACTCTCAAAACATATCTAAAACTTCCAAGTTGGGGCACAGAACAAGGGGTTTGCATCGGACAGCACCTACGATCCCAGGGTCGAGACCACTTTCGTTCATGACCGTTATCCCCGCTTCATCGATCTCTTTCCTCAACTCCTCCATTGAGTCGCTGATGTAGCTTGTCGTGACTACGTTGACCTTTTTTCTGATCGCTGATTTGATGACGAGCGCATGGTAGGTTGTATGGTATTGAACTTATAGCGACTTTCCACAATTTAGTATGTACTCCTATTACCCATAGTTTAGTACTTACCATCAACCTTGCCAACCTCCGCATCCAATGCCTCTGCATTCTCGACGTCCAGCGAGATAGCTTCTACCCCCTTGACATCTTTGCACAAGCTTTCCGCGCTCTTCAGTGTTCGGCATGCTGATTCGTGTCAACCCAATGACATCCTCGACCGGTTGGCGATGAATACCGACTGTGACCTCCACGCTCTTGTCACTCAGCAAAGTCAAAGTAGGCTTGACGACAAAGCCTGCACCGAGAAGCAATGCCTTCCTAGACAGCAACTAGCATCATCTTCGTCGAAACTTAGCCGAGCCATGGTTTGAGCTGCCCTTTCCTCCAAGCATATTCTGCATCTGAGACATAATTCTCATCAATCTATGCCGTAGCATGACGTGGTCTTGGGAATATTGTGGCGGAGGGGGATAAACTTTTGACCGCCCCGCAAGCGAGATATCAGATGCACTCCGCACATTTGCGGTTGACAGCGACCATCCGACTATTCCCAACGACTACATAGAGGACCGCAAGTAGTAAGCCAATGTTGTTCCTACGTGGACGCTCCACCCTTCGTTCAAATGCTGATTCTAGTCTTTCTCCGCAGTGCAGATGTAAGCCCTCAAAATAACGACCTTTCTCTCCGCCCACCACCCTCCCTAACACAAGTCTACAGCTTCGTCAAGACCCTAACGGGCAAAACAATCACCCTCGAAGTCGAGTCGAGCGACACAATCGACAATGTCAAAGCCAAGATCCAAGATAAAGAAGGAATTCCCCCGGACCAGCAGCGCTTAATCTTCGCTGGGAAGCAGTTGGAGGATGGACGGACTCTGTCTGACTACAATATCCAGAAAGTACGATTACCTCCTCTGCCTTGGACCACAGAAAATCCTACCCAGTCTCCAAAATTTCTAGACAAAACGTGAAAATGCTAAACTTTGCTCGCTCCAGGAATCCACCCTCCATCTCGTCCTCCGTCTCCGCGGCGGCATCATCGAACCCTCCCTCAAAGCCCTCGCCAGCAAATACAACTGCGATAAGATGATCTGGTATGTCCCCAATCCTAAAAAAGCAAAATTTGACATCTTTGTTGACGATTACCTAGCCGGAAATGCTACGCGCGGTTGCCGCCTCGAGCGACCAACTGCCGTAAGAAGAAATGCGGCCATACGAACCAGTTGAGACCTAAGAAGAAGCTGAAGTAGGAAATACGCTGCTGGAGCATGGAATGGAGAGGTGTGGGGCATATGTATCCGAGAAGGAAGTGTGGGCTGTTGTGGTCGTATTTGTGGCTGAGAATGGTAGCATACAAATATGCAATCGGGTTTCCGTTCAGACTTCTTAGGGTCCCAATCATAGGCAACATGCCATGGTAGTATGTGATCCGCACACTGCCAAATCCTTTCACCGAGTCACATCTCGCTTGGTCCAGATTTCCTTCTGTACAATCATTACGTGAAAATACCGGCTCTGGCCTGGTCAATAATGCAGTATATTTTCTGTGTTGCACCGGGTACATCGTCATGATGCCAACCCAACTAGTGAGCGAGCCATGCCCAGTCTGAGCATGATACTTTTCACTTCAGGTCGTGGATTCACCATTGAAAAGTCATATCCTCATTACTGCATCACAACCTACAAAGCACTTTGCAACCGGTAGCTTACCCATTGCACCAAATTTGCAAGCCAATTCACATCGCCTGTGTCGACAGCTTCCCCAGCCAACTCCTTAAATCTCTCCCACCTCGCCTCGGCGGAATCAAAATCAGTATGGCTGTCCAGGTCCGGTTCTACATCCAACATTTCCTTGATGAGCTGCTCATCACCTCGTTCCACAACTCGCTGGAGGATATCGCCATTGATGTGCATGTAATGCGGCTTCCTTGTCGAGGGATCCACGTGTCGGAGGAAGGGACCACGGCCCTTGAACGGGCAAACGACCTTGTTGCGCTCAGCCATGTTTTGGATAAAGCGGAGGACGCGCCAGCCTTTTGCCAGGACATCAAGTTGGGTTATGGTCCCGTCGATGCTGGTACCAATGATGGCTTGAGATTCTCGAGGCTTGTCAGGATTGCGGTACCAGACGGGTCGAGTGACGTGGCCGAGACAGGAAATACAGCTTGGTAGTATTGCTTCGAGGAGGGGAGTCATCTTGTTATCGATTCTTCTCTCAGGCGGCTGCCAGAGGCCGACAACAGTGTTGCCGATATCTGAAGCTAGAATAAGAGAGTGTTCGGGGACGTGGATATGGTGCAAGCCCACCCGAGCAGCCTGGTCGCCATATTGGTAGACAAGGTTGCCATTCTCGTACTTATATATGGCCAAAGACTCTCCGCTGCTCGACAGAAATATGTATGGAGCTTGGATGGTCAGGTACCGCACAGGTGACCGCATTTCTGCTTTGATGGGAGCCTGCAACTTGATTCCTTGTTGTGTAAGGTCCAGACTTTGAAGGAAAAGGTCATTACCACTGCAGTAGACTATCGACTTTCCGTCGGGATACTCAGCAACACAGTACGCAGGCACAGAGAACATCATCTTCTTCTTGATGAATAACCTTGGCATCCCGTTCTCTTGTTTGGCGACTTTGAATACAAGTAGACGGCCAGCTTTCTTGGAATTATGGTCGAGCTGCGTGTTTATCACGAGGAAATGATACTGATCGCCATTTATAATTGGAAACCATTCGGTAAATCCAAGAAACTCCTCAGTCGCCTTGCGCTCCGATGCCAACAATTCATCATTCTTGTCTGATTGACCCTCCTGCTGTCCGTCCATCATATTGGGAAGTGGTGCGGAATCCGTCCTAGAGTCTAGGTCTCTGAATATTATCGAAGGCTGTAACAGGCGTACGCCTGGGACTTTCACAGATCCATTATTTCGTGGGGCCTTCGGGATCCCCCTCTTGTTGTAGAGGACGATGAGCTTGTTAAGGTAACGTGAGTATGCTAATTGCTTTGGACTTCCACCAATTTTCAGACGGTGGGGAACCAGTTGAGCCTCAGGATCCGAATTCAGCTTCCAAACCTGAAGTGACTCTCCATAGATACCGAGGAAGGCTCCGAAAGAGAGACCGGGAACACCATCGGGCAACCACGAGTACACAGCTTGAGTTACTATGTTCAAAGTGCCTTGTGTAAGGGCCGGCTGATGACGGTCAGTCATCCATATACTACACACTCTAGCTGGAGCTCTATATAAGGAATACTTTGGATACTCCAAGGTGCACAGCGATTGCTCACAGTGGCATATAACTCTGCTCTTCCTCGTGGTATCACTGATGACTGTTACAGATGTGTTGCCAATGACGAGCTCTTCGCATAGAGTTAGATTGTGGTTGGAATCCACATCAGTGTAATGGAGTGTTTGTATCAGGCCATTGCGAAGGCCACACACAATAAGATGCTGAGGTAAGGGGGTTTCCTCCGTTGTTGTTGTGATGATGGCAATGCTGTCACAAATTGCAAAAGGACTAACCGAAAAGGTATAGGAACAAGCTTCCAAGGGAGTGGGATCACGCTCGCCCACTATGAAAAGTTGGATTTTACCGTCCACTGTTGCCACAAGCGCGAGAAGAGCGTGCGGTGCTTTGTGTAGGTGTATACATGAGGACTGAGAACCCAAGAGCCACGGCTCACCTCGCGGCTCGTATTTCGTGTCGATGTTCGCAAGCTGGATGTAGAATTTTCCATCCCGTTGAACTGCTGCCAAAAAAATTGACTCTTTGCCTTCGTTGTGGATGCAAGCAGCCATGATGCGAGTTAAGGGATTTGGGATATGAAACGTATATTGAGGAATGACTCCTTGATATTCGAACCTCCTTTCTTTGGCCTCATTACCATCGGCATACTCCTTTTTTACGTGTACAAGGTGCGGTAGTGAAAATGTTGATAGTATGATGGAGCTTTCAGTAACTTGAACCAATTGCCCTCTCGCCGTAATGCCAGCAAATATCGTTCTCACAGAGAGATTGAGGCTCATATCTTCGACGAGCTCAGGGTCCTGCTCCAATGGCATGAAAAGGAACGATGTCTGTGTTGGGTGGGAGATGAGAATGTATGTCAAGTCCTTCAGCCTCTCCTCGGGGCATCGAAATTGGTACTCAGGATCCCCGAAAAAGCCATGGAAGGCCCAAATGCCCAAGACCCCACTTCTCATAGCATCACACGTCGGATCACTAGTGAGGTTGGCGGCTTCCAGAAGCTTAGATGCTTGAATACCGTAACGTAATTCCGAGATTGCCCCAGCCTTACTGATGCCCGTACATGCAAGTATCCGTTGCTGACCTGGACCCACAAGACCAGTCCCTGCCGGGTCCCCAGGTATATTCGATGGAATACTCGAATGCGAGACGATTGTAAGATTGCTGAGGCGAGCCCAATTCGCAATGGCATCCACAAGTGTTGGTCCGTCTTCTCGAGGTTCGAGGCGCCAAAGGCCTCCTTCGCCACCATCACCACTCACCACTATGAGTTCCGCCGTATTGGGGCCGAGGTCCAAACTTGCAAACGAAGTGTCAGCGTTGATCCTCAAATTGCCTGCCCGGTGAGTGCTATTAAGCATGTGGTCGACGTTATTGTGAATCTCTAAATATTGCACGATGCCGTCCTCGCGGCATAGGTAGATAGCGTCGTCAACTTGTGTAAATTGATGTCCCCTAAATCGCATTGGTCTTGCCCATTGAGTCCATAATGGCATATCCCTGGAGGTGCCAGGTTCTTCTGGAACCTTTTCATCATCGAGTTGCTGCACATACCGCGTAGGAGTACCTGTCAGAAGATCCTTATACAAGGTGATTGTCTTCTTACAAACCAACATGAAAGCGGTAAACTTCAGAAGAGGGATAAGCAGTAATGGCGACTGCTCATCCTTCGGTAGCGGATACCTGGCTGCCAGCAATTGGGAGTCTCGCAACGTATTGGCCGAGTTCCAATCATACCAAACAATCCTACTCCTCCTCTCTTTAGATATAACGAGGAGTAGAACGATCTGTGTGGGGTCATTGTGGGGCGAATGGAGAAATTCCATTCTCAATATGAAACCCTCTACCTGGATAAGTCTTTCCTATCAGATCATCAATATTAGCTGTATCAATAACGATCCAGGTGATCCGTCTACGCACTTCTTTGATCGGCTTAAGACTCAGTCCTTCGCGAAGCTCCTCCCGCAACGTTTCCATGGACTTCAATGCATACAGATACACGGCTCCATTGTATGCAGCAACTGCCATAGCTCGAGACCTATCCCTATTAGCGACTTTTCACTAAGAAAAGTGTTACAATGACCCACTTGGGATCCACGGCTATCCTTTTACCAAGTTGTTCAATTGGCGATCTTGCAATTGGCAACTGATGGTGGCTAGAAAGAAGCTGAGGCTGACTTGAAGGCCCATTGACAGCATACACGAATACCAGCTGATTGGATGCAAGGGCCAGTACGAGAATCTGTGGAGGAAGCTCTGGTCGATGATGCGCGACATTGCCAGGATTTCGACCATCACAAAGCCTGAGAGGCCACTCCTCCCGTATATGTGTGGTCAATGCGTCTCTTGTCAACGTAAATGTCGTTGCTTCTCTGTCGACGGCATTGTACTTGTCTCCTTGGTCACACTCTCGATGATCACCAAGTATTCTAGCGGCTCGAATGTGCGAGTCGAAGTCATTCTTGATAGCGACATTCTTCAAGACGTAATCACCGGATGCCTCCTTGATGGTAACACTGTCAGCGCTGATAAATAATAAATCATTTTTGGTCTTGTGCCTAATCCTCGCCGGAATGATCGATCTGGTGACAGAACTGTTAACTAGTGTTCGTGTGAGAAGGCCTAGTGAAGGTGCTCTCTCGAGATTGGTTGATGAAGCAGCAGTCTTTTCCTCTTCGCGGCGTGTATTTTGAGCCCTCACATGGTATGGATCTAGGCTTCTAGTGACCCATCGCCCATTTTCAAAGATACTGGTTTGAAGTGACATCTGTTAGACCGCCCCGATGACCCGGCCACTAATAAGGCTAACAATCTCATCTTCGAAACATGACCAAGACACAGATATTGAGACAAGGGGACGTGCACAGCGGATGACGGTCGGCCTTGCTGGCGCCAAGAAGAGAGACTACCGGACGCTGCTATCGTAGTAGCCTGTTCCCACGGAAAGGGACGCTAATCAGGCGGTTCACTTGAATGAAATGCAACATGGAGGGAGACTCTATCGGCAGAGAGATTCGGGGGCGGTATACAGCTTCGAAAAGTCTTCGGCAAGCGCTTTAATTCCTCACGTGTGAATGATATAAGGAATATCGTCAGCTAGGCGTACTGTAAGGTAGGCAATGCTCCAACAGCGCTTAGGGCCGACTATGATCGAATTGCAGGGTATGAACCCAAGCAATTGGTACAGATTACGCAGCTGTGAGTATCGACTGCATACCTACCAAAGATCTCAGATGGACTTCTGTTTCCGCACGCCGGACTTGCAGGACTGTAATAGGAGTGCATCCTCAGGCAACACTTGGCTACGGCGAACATCAAGTCATCAAGTGAGGGACGCAGAATGGACGTAGCCATGTGACACCGGCCTCGGCGACGGACCGTGCCGATCTTCCGCCACCAGTTCTGTAGTAAGGTATTTATTCGTTACAGCCCAACAAGAACAATTCAACCTCAACCACAATTCCATTCCATGAATGCCGGCGGAGAGCTTAATCGGTCGCAGGACCACAACATGCAAGATGATATAGCAAAAGACCAAGCTTTCCAAATTTGGCAAGGACGAGAGCTCTCATCAATTGAATGTGGCAAAGTCAAGCAGATACTAGCTGCTTGTGAGGACTCTGGAGATCTGGAGACCCTGATTGCATTGGCATCAAGTACGAACGGCTTGATCAACGATGAGGTACGCAAAACAGCTTGTATGTTGCTGGGAAAATTCCACGACTCACATCGCTCACATCGCACCTAGGGCCCTTGTTGTTAGGAAATGCTGGGAGAATTGCCCAAATCTCCGAATCTCATCACTCTTGGCGAGATCTGCCACAGCATAAGGATGAAGGTCAAGTAGAGCTAGATGTCAATAGATCTTTCATCTACTATCCTCAAAGTACACCAGCCTGAGGCTAATGTATCATCGGTGGTTTGCTGATGCAAAAGCAGATGAATCAGATCGTCAATTGGATCGGCGGAAAGAAGAACTCTCGTCTGTCATAATCGAAGTGCTCAGGGAACACCCGATGCTCTCATATTTTCAAGGCTTTCACGACATTGTCCAGGTCTTCTTGCTAGTCCTCGGGGTCGAACATGCTTCTGAAGCTGTGGCCTATCTGTCGCTGTTACGAATCCGTGACTTCATGCTACAATCACTATCGCCATCGCTGACTCATCTGAATCTTTTACCCACCATCCTTTACGCTGAAGATGCGAAGCTATGTCGACACCTGTCGCAGACGCAGCCATTCTTTGCGCTGGCAGCTACTCTTACTTTATATGCTCATGATATCCAGGATTATAGCGACATCGCTCGCCTGTTTGACTTCCTAATTGCTCAACCAGCTGTGGTCTCCATCTATTTCTTCGCTGTTATAGTACTATCCCGACGTGAGGAATTGTTCGAGATTTCAGCCGACGAGCCAGAAATGCTTCATTCGGTTCTTTCAAAGTTACCAAAGCCTTTGAACCTGGAAGCATTGATTTCGGAGACATTGACACTTTTCTGTAAATGTCCTCCTGAGCAGCTGCCGGCGCGAGCTTGGACAAAGATCCCATATTGCAGTGTCTTGAAGACCACCAGAGAACCGGCTCGGACGCAGACTCTCGAGGATGGAGAAGAATTGTTCGAGATGCAGACTTTGCAGCTCCGGAGACAAGAGCTACGCAAAGAAGCGATCACTAGAATCTGGAAATATAGACGTCCGATTGGTGGCACTGGACTAGCCGTCATTATTGGGTTGATCTCGTTTTGGCTAAGAAAGAGGGGACGGGAGGGCATTCATGGCTTTGGAGTGAGAGAAGTTTTGGAGAACATAAAAAATGTGTTTTAGAGCATCAGTGTCAATATATAGAAAATTTGCCGGTTTGTCCGAGGTCCCTCGGCTAAGTTGCTGTCTTAGGAGAGCTCTCCAAGTCTGGGACACGTCAACTTTCAAGCTCTCTAGGACATTGGCCCCGTTCGGACTTAAAATTGAACACTCTAGCGATGTCAAATCGTGGATACGATGTCGTCGTAGATGTGGATGAAGGGGTAAGATAGTCATGGGCGGTAAACTCCAGACGCAGAACATTACTAACGTGATTCTTAGGGAGATCTAGGTCATACAGACCTCCAAGAAGATCTCGAGTTCCACTCCTCCAGTAATTCCTTCAAATCACGCTTCATGCATCATTTTCTAATGTGTCCATCACAGACTTCAGCGACCCACCCAATTCCCGCTCTAAAATTCCACCAGATACCTCAGCGCCCTACACGGTCGGCCAGAACACCACACCCTCAAAACGCTTCCTCTGGACTCTCTCCTTCTATGCCCAGTTCTTCGATGTCGATACTTCCGAAGTCCTCCGTCGCTGCACCTCATCCCTTTACCCCCGTACGCCCTTCCTTGACATCTTAGATGGCAACCCTGATCTCTACGGTCCTTTCTGGATAGCTACAACCCTGGTCTTCATCCTCTTCCTCACCGCAACCCTAAGTCAATACCGTCAATACCTCTCCGAGAAGGACGTCGAACATTTCGAATACAATTTCACGTTACTAAGCGGAGCGGCAGGATTGATCTACGGCTATACAGGCCTTGTGCCCGTCGCACTGTGGGGATTACTGCGGTGGTTTGGAGCCGAGTCAGCGACGCTGGTCGAATGCTGGGCTTTGTATGGATACGCAAATGTAATATGGATACCGGTGGCCCAAATCAGTTGGAGTCAGTTCGCGATCCTGAACTATGTATTTGTGGGCATAGGCTTTGCGCTTAGTGCGGTATTTCTTACGAGGAACCTTTGGCCTGTGGTCAGTGTGACGGAGGCAAAGATCAGCAGGGTGCTCGTAATCGGAGTGGTGGCATTACATGCCGGATTGGCGATTGCGATAAAGTTTACGTTCTTTGCGTAAGTCCACTTATATTCGCTGTTGCACGTTAGGTTACTGACCGGTGTTGTAGATATAGAAATCCTACTGTAAAGGATGCACCCAAAGGAGATGAAAATCCAGCGGAAGGAACTGAGAAGATGATCAGATCATTATTAGGATTCTGAGAGCTGTTTTTGATTCAATCGACGACTTTCATCTCCGTGGCTCGTGCTATGCTGTTTTAGTGCCAAACGAGATACCAATAATAGAAGGGCAAAGCTTTGCAAACTTGGACATCGACTCAACAGCCACCATTGCCATTGGTCATATTCATTCAAAGGCAGCCACTTTCTGAGACATAGATGTATCATCTCTACATAGACTGTACGGCATCATGTAGACCTATTAATAATCTGGTTCATATCTCACAACTCTTGTGTGAATCTCCCATTATTCTGGCTTTCATATCCAACGCTGGTTGTCCCGCCCGCAACTGATTCAATTATAGAATACAGTGAGTGGTACGCTTCCCGGCCCATGATCGACCTCCAAGAATGTACACACCTTGACGCAGAAAGAAATCAGAACACCTTTAGATATCGCAGTCCGAAGGCTCGCCGCGCTGTATTAATTAAGGCTGGTCTTGGAGGAGCTTTGTGTCTCGATTCCTGTCGGAGGCGAAGACGAGCTTCCAATGTACTCTAATCGCACATTTCTAGATTCTACCTTCACTAAATTAGATAACCATAAATCTGACCTGAGCCTTCACGCTTGCTACCATTACTTCGACAGCGATCCGTCGAGATGGCGCCTAAAAAGAAAGGCAATAAGAAAGGGAACGATGACTGGGAGGCTGATCTAGGAGAGGACCCAATAGCTGCCGCAACAGAAGAAGCTAAAGATGCCGACGTGGCTCCAGATGCTGACGAGGACCCGGCAAGCGGTGGGGGCGGGGGTCTCATGGCTGCGCTCAAAAAAAACAAGGCCAACAAAAAGAAGAAAGGCAAGGCAGTGGAGGAGGATTGGTTAGAAGGCGAAGACGCTCCAGACACGAACGGTGTGAACGGCCACGCAGAACCCGATGGCATCCAGGAGTTGGCGAGCAAAGCGCCTGAAGAGGCCAATGCGGACGATCTCTTTTCCGCTCAAGCTGCAAAAGTCAAAGGTGGAAAGGGAAAGCAGGGGAAGAAAGAGGGAAACCTTGCACCAAACGAGGACGCAGAGGCTTCCGGGGACGAGGGAGGCAACATCAAGAGTAAGAAAGAGAAGGAGAAGGAGAAGAAGGAGAGAGAGAAGCAGCGTAAGAAGGAGCAGGTATGTTGCTCGCTTCACCCGCCCTGAGATCCTAGAATTATGGAATCTAATAATCGGCGTAGGCTGCGGCGAAGAAAAAGACAAATCCGGTACCAACAACCAAAGAGGAGCTGACTAAACCCGTAGTCGAAGCCAGACCAGAACTTGGACCTGCAGCTGCGGATACCGGTAAGGGAAAAAAGAAATTACCGCCAGCTCTCGCTGCTTTACAGAAACAACAAGAAGCTATCAAGAGACAACAGGAGGAAGAAGCGAGAGCGAGCGCTGAGGAGAAAGCTCGTATCGAGGAGGAGGAACGATTAGCAGCAGAAGAGGAGAAGAGGAAGGAAGAGGCACGAACAAGGAGAAAGGAAAAGGAAAGAGAGAAGAAGGAGCAGCTGAAGAAGGAGGGGAAGCTTCTCACTCCAGCTCAAAAGGAAGCAGAGAGACGCAATCAGTTGAAGAAGGAGCAGATGCTCGCTGCTGGTATCACAGTAGCTGGACTGGGCGAAGAGCCAACGGATGAGAAGAGAAAGAAGCCAACGTATGACAATAAGAAGAAAAAAGGACTGAAGAAACCGGGTGACGACGCCAAGGCACAAGAAGAGAAAGAAGCTGCTGAGGCAGAAGCTCGCAGGCAAGCCGAAGACAGAGAACGTCTGAGACTGGAGGAAGAAGAGAAAGCTAAATCTGAGGCTGCCGCTGCAGCTGCTGGTGAGCCTGAGAGCGATGGACTTGAAGACTGGGAAGCCGTAGCAGACGCGGAGGACTCAACTATTAAGGAGAGCTGGGAGGTGGACTCAGATGAAGACCAAGAAGCAGTCAGAAATGCGTCTAAACCGCCAGAGAAGACTGCTTCAGTCACTGATGGGGTGGAGGGATTGACTGATAGCCAGAGAGCAATACCATCACGACCTGCGCACCAGCCACGGCCTCAAACTAAGCAGGACGTCGAGTCGAGCTCCGATTCAGACTCGAGCGATGAATCTGCTGACGCTGGTGGGACAGCCACCCAACGTGCAGCCGCACAGAAGAAAGCCGAAGCTGCAGCCAGACGGAAGCAGCAACATGAAGACGCACTCGCTGCTAGATCCAAGGACAATCTCCGCTCTCCTATATGTTGTATCTTGGGTCACGTAGACACCGGTAAGACCAAGCTTCTGGACAAGATCCGACAAACGAACGTACAGGAAGGCGAAGCTGGAGGAATCACTCAACAGATCGGTGCGACGTACTTTCCTGTCGACGCCCTAGAAACCAAAACGCAGGTAGTCAATAAAGATGGCAAATTCGAGTTCAAAGTCCCTGGTCTCTTGGTAATCGATACGCCTGGTCACGAGTCATTTACGAACCTACGTTCTCGAGGATCGTCACTGTGTAATATTGCTATCCTTGTCGTTGATATTATGCACGGGCTAGAGCCACAAACACTCGAGTCAATGAGACTATTACGAGACCGCAAGACCCCCTTTATCGTTGCCCTGAACAAAATTGACCGTCTCTATGGCTGTAAGTCATCTTTTCTCCTCACATTCATTCTTTTAGATTTAGGCATAAGTCTTGTGACATATCTGAAGCGATCTCACCCCTCAAGACTGTCTGAAATTTCTCACCGCTTACCTAAGGGAGTCAGAAGCTGACTTCGTTATCATACAGGGAAGAAGATAGACAACAACGGTTTTCAAGAAAGTATGGCCCTCCAAAACAAAGGCGTCCAAAACGAATTCCGAGATCGTCTGGAAAAAACCAAAGTAGCCTTTGCCGAACAAGGTTTCAATTCCGAGCTCTACTATGAAAACAAATCCCTGGCACGGAATGTTTCCCTCGTGCCTACCTCAGCACACACTGGGGAAGGCATACCAGATATGCTGAAGTTGCTCGTTAGCCTGACGCAAGAAAGGATGACAAACAAACTCATGTATTTGTCCGAGGTTGAGTGCACTGTTCTCGAAGTCAAAGTCATTGAAGGTCTAGGGACTACCATTGACGTCGTTCTATCGAATGGTGTCCTACGAGAAGGCGACCGAGTGGTCCTTTGCGGTCTCAACGGCGCCATAACCACTAACATCCGAGCATTACTCACCCCTGCACCGCTAAAAGAACTCCGACTCAAGTCCCAATACGTCCACAATCAAGAATGCAAAGCCTCCCTGGGTGTCAAAATTGCTGCCAACGACCTCGAACATGCCATTGCCGGATCTCGCCTCCTGGTAGTCGGGCCTGGCGACGACGAAGAAGATCTGGAAGAAGAGGTCATGTCCGATATCGAGAATCTTCTCCAACGCGTCTCCAAGACTGGCCGTGGCGTCAGCGTCCAGGCATCCACTCTCGGCTCGCTAGAAGCTCTGCTCGAATTCCTCAAACAGTCCAAAATCCCCGTCGCCAATATATCCATCGGACCAGTCTACAAGCGCGACGTCATGCAAGCGGGCATCATGCTCGAAAAGGCCAAGGAGTATGCCGTGATGCTCTGTTTCGACGTCAAAGTCGACAAAGAGGCTCAAGCGTATGCCGATGACCAAAATATCAAGATCTTCACTGCGGATATCATCTATCATCTCTTCGACGATTTCACGAAGCACATGGCGCAACTCGCGGAGCAGAAAAAGGAAGATAGCAAACTTCTCGCCGTCTTCCCCTGCGTGCTGACTCCGGTCGCGGTCTTCAACAAGAAAGATCCCATCGTCGTAGGAGTGGATGTTACAGAAGGAAACCTCCGCCTCCTCACTCCCATCGCAGCCGTGCGGACGAACCCTGTGACCAACGTCAAAGAAGTCATCAACATGGGCAGAGTGTAAGTCTTTCCCCTAAAAGCCTTGAACTATTATCCATATCCATAAACCTAACACAATCCAAACCCACCCAGCCAATCCATCGAGCGCGACCACAAACAGATCCCCATCTGCAAAAAGGGCCAGCCCTCGGTCGCCGTCAAGATCGAGGGCCCCAACCAGCCCATGTACGGCCGCCACCTGGAGGAGAAAGATATGCTGTACTCGTTGATATCGCGGCAGAGCATCGATACGCTGAAGGAGTATTACAGGGCGGATGTGGGTAATGATGAGTGGGCGCTTATCAAGAAATTGAAGGGCTTGTTTGATATTCCTTGAGAGTGGTTTGAAAGGGACGATGGAGGTGATGGGGGCATTTGTTGGCTTGTTGGGAGAGATGTAGGTGGTTCGATGTGTTCAAAAGTGGAATGGTTGCATGCATGGAGTGGCATGCCATAGCATACTTTGTATATAGTTGTGATGGATACTTATCTCCCATTGCCTGTCTCATGTTCATGATTGCGACGGCGTTGATCTCGATGCATCAAGTAGATGTGTTGATCATCGTATAGGTAAGTAAGGAAGGCGGGTAGACTCAGGTCCTGACTTGATGGATGCGGATGGTTCCTTCCGAGGTCTATAAAATTGAGACTTCCTTCGAGTCACCATCTATCTTTAGCTGAAGGGCTGGCTGGTAGTAGCGAATACAGGCCAGATTGGTTGACAACTTTAGCAAGACCATGGAAAATTAGGCCGTCATTCAGTGGAGCAAGTTAATACTTGCTGTCAGATCCTCTGCACCAAATCCCAGAAATCAATGCATATTTTCCTTGAAGCAGGTCGAGAAGAGGCTACTCCTTCGCCTTCGCCTTCTGATAAACAATCAATTTCCTCTCCAGCTGTCCCACAGCCAACAGCAATGTCTCCACCTTTATCCCCGCAATCTGCGCTACCTTCTCATGGAACACCCTCGCACACCCGTCCAAATCCTCAACTTTACGGTAACGTTTGTAGAAACTGCCAATGCGGGGGACCGGATCACCTGAATCCTCTGAGGTGATGGCTCGGAGTTTAAGACTGCCCGTTACAGCATCTAGAGTCTTTTCCCGGAAAGTTTCTTCTTTCTCTTCTTGTTCCTTGTAGGTGTATTCAGCTGGGGAAGAGCCATCGAGGCGACCGGTGGGAAACATGTCGAGTAATTGCTCTGGTAATCCCCTGCTTTTCGTCTTGGCACGTTCCTCGTCGATGAACGTGCGTTCGTAGAAATCCATGTACTGGTCCAATTCCTCGCCTGTCATTTTCATGACGTCCTCCTCCGTAACGTTGATCTCGCTACCTCGAAGCAGATTGCCTTCAGGATGAAGACGTGCGTCTTGGTCTTGTTGTGCTGAGACCCATGCGGCCCAGTCTATTGTTAGGGCTGCTGGATCGGTGAGGGAGCGGGCGTGTCTGGGATTGCGGTCTCCGTCGAATGGGTGGTAGAGCTTTGTTGCTATGACCAAGAAGCCGATGAGGGATATTTCGGGAAGCGAAGAGACTCGTTGACGGTTTTTAGGCACCGGAAAAGTAAAGGATGTACCTAGGAGGGCGGAGATCGAGAGTATAATTGGATGTAGCGTAACTAGTCAAAGATATACTGTTAGTCTCGTGATCTTTAGGTCTCAGATGGTGAAGTATACTTGGAATAGCGAGATGCCGCATATGTTTATACAGGAGCAATGGAGCATTGATCGGTGGCAAGATGAGCTTGAAATGGTGAGCGTAGAAGAGAGATACACTGTGTATCGCTTTACGGAGGTGGTCCGGTTCCAGAGAAGTCTAAACACATGTTAGAGAGCGTGATAGCTGACTCATTGAGTCTTGGTACCATAGTATCGAGCGCTTTGAGGTACTCTGCTGGTAGCTTCTGCTTCATGACAACAGGTACAAAGCGTATTGCTCTGATGAATGGAATATCTTCTCTCACAGCACAGCTATATCGACAGCATTAGTTACTGTTCCCAAGTCCATGAATATAATCATGTACCAATGGATGTCCCCCATGCTGACCGGCAACCGCAGAAGCACCAAACCCATATAAAGCAGAGCCAGGGACTCGACAAGTGTGGGCAATTTCTTTGCTTTCACCTTCCATTGCTGGCCATCTCCCTCCTCATCGTGTCCAGTATCCGTGTCACTGACAGGCTGCGAGCTAAAGACCGTATCCTCATCAGAGGTAGCGTTTGCCTTCTCTTTCACCGATTGGAGCCGCAACGCCCATAGATCTTTGACTATCTGCTCGAGCTCCTTCGTCAGACCTATGGTGTTGATAAGGGCGTAGCATTGTTTCCAAAGGATGAACTGATAGCACTGGAGATAGAGTGAGGTAGCTGTGTGGCCGCGGTAGACTTGCGATACTTTATCTTGACTTTCTCGTCTGCGGCGAGTTGTGCGGCCCTGTGTGCCGATGTCCTCATCGTCCTGTTGGGTTTGAACCCCCTGTAGATTCGATCAGCTGAAGTGTTCAGATGCAGACTGTCAAAAGCTTTTGGGGTGTAGACCTCTTGCAGGTGCCCGCATTTAAAGCAGTATCTTAAGCCATCTTGCTCGTAGTACTTAGTGGATTTACAATTGTCAATGCCGCATTCGCGAGACCTGATCCAATCCTTGACCTTCCCAGACATCGTACGGAAAAGGCATTATGCTGAACATGTGAGCCAAATTGTAAGAATTTGGGGCTTTGTGAGCGTTGAATGATGGTTATAAAGTATCAGGGTTGGTATTGGCAAGGCAAATTGCAAATCTTATGAATTATCGGTCATGAACTTCCCATTTAAGAATTCATACTCTTGCGTGACATGAATCTCTGGATTGTTTTCTACATTGGTATCATCTTGAATCATCTCATGCAGTATCCATCGCCTAGTACATGCAGAACTTATATGCCGTGAAACCCAAGATACCTTCTGCGGCAGATCCTTTATGATTTTTTGAAGCTCAAGCTGGGCTGCCAGCCTCGATCCAGCGCTAAAGAGCATACTCCAACCAACGATATTATGTTACCCATTGTCCACGTCCCGTCCAGAAAATATAGGGAAATCTAGCCTTTAGATGGAGCCTCCTTAGCTTCAATGGCAACCTCTTCACCCATGGAAGTAAGGACGATAACGTCTGTTCTCGTCAGTCAACCAGAACTTCTGACATCGCTGAGAAGGTTCGGCTTACTGGTATCCTTTTCCTCAGTGCGGAAAAGCTTCTCGATCTTCTCGCCAATTTCACCATCAGGAACCTTGACATCATCCTTGGTCTCCCCATCATCGGCCATAAGAGAGAGGAATCCGTCATCAGAAACGTCGAGCTGAAGAGTAGTTAGCCAGTGATCATGCCGGTCTTTTGTGGTTTTGATTCACAAGCTGAAATTCCTTGCGGATCACATTGGGAACATCCATGTTGTGGGTGGAGGGGCAAAGATCTTCGAGCTTCTTGCCAGTGAAGATGTCAATGGCAACGAGATGGACCTTGGCGTGACCGTGCTTGCCGGTCTTCGAGGTACTCATCTCAACGATCTTGCAGGGGCGAGATTTGATGACCACAAAACCGTTCTTGCGGAGAGCAGAGCACTGCATCGGATAGGTGGTCGAGGCGCCAGCATCGGCGCTCTCAAAGGTGTGCTCATGCTGTAAAGGAGCTGCTTAGCGGAGGCTGGCAAGAAGAAAGAAGAGTAGACTGCCCTCCAGTGGGGAAAGGAGGAGTCTGTTTTACTTACTTGCGCATCGTCCGCCATGATCAAAGATAGGTGCAACTGGAGGTAAGGAGTTAATAGATAGAGCTCATAGAAGTGCTGATCGGAAGGAAGGCAAAGGCGGACAAATTGCGGGAGTGGGATTTGGGCCTTGGGAAACTTGTCGTGGATGATCGAGAAGCAAAAGTGCGGTTTGGCGGGGCGCGCTAGCTTTGGCCATCTAAGGTTAGGCGCCGAGTGGGGGTATCAACATCTCTAGAACTTCTCGATGGACTCTAGCTCGTCTACGGCTCGCTTTCATGTAGGAATTGCATAGCTGTTGTGCCTCGGCAGAGCAAGCCTCCCACCGTGCCACCAAACCATGACAGATCATCACCACCATAGTTGATTTCAGTACCTCGAAACATGATGTTTGGCTCTAGTAGATTCAACGCTGACACGGATATCCCAGACTTGACGGGGAAGGTCATCCTTGTGACTGGAGGTATGTAACGTACAAACTGATCCACTCGTATTTTCTTTAGAAACTGATGCATTAGCAACTTTTTCCTGCGTACTTGATCCTAGAATATGTGATACTGATCAGAGCCAGGGAATAATGGAATCGGTGCTGCAAGCATCAGCCAGCTCGCAAAACACAATGCTCACGTCTACATGGGCGCTCGAACTCCATCCAAAGCAGAGGCTGCTATTGCAAAGATCAAAGAGGAGGTCCCAGATGCGAAGATTACATTTCTCGAACTTGATCTCGCCTCTCTGGAATCTGTCAAGAAGGCCGCTGATACTTTCAATGCGTCCGCGAATAGATTAGACGTATTGATGAACAACGCTGGTGTGATGGCTCTGTCCCCATCTACCACAAAAGATGGCTACGAGATTCAATTCGGCACAAATCATATCGGACATGCCTTACTCACCAAGCTTCTCCTGCCAATCCTCCAACGAACTGCTGATGAGAATGGGGATGTTCGTATAATCAACGTCAGCTCGGCCGGACACCAACTGCCACCAAGCGGCGGACTCGCGCTCAAGGAAGTCACTACCGATATGAATTCATATAGTACATGGGTACGCTATGGCCAGTCGAAGTTGGCTAACATCCTCTTCACCCGTGAACTTGCCCGTCGCTACCCTGCCATCAAGTGTGTGGCCCTACATCCAGGGGCCGTCGCCACTGGGCTATCTCTTGGCTTCCAAAACTCACATCCATGGCTCGCGGTCTTGATGCGCCCTATCGTGCTCTTCGTGAAGACTCCGCAAGACGGCGCCCTTACGCAGCTTTTTACTGCTACAAGCTCGGACGTGAAAAGCGGACAGTACTATGTTCCTCCCGCCAATGAAAATCCTGGATCGAAGTACTCGCAGGATCAGGGATTGGCGGAAGCGCTGTGGGAATGGACAGAAAGTGAATTAGCTAAGCATGGCTATTGACTGGTTCTCATATGGACTGCAGGTTAGATCATATCACGCAGAAAGCTATTCTCGAGCACGAGAGCAATTCTCGAACGTCGAGCGCTGCGGTGCTGAAGAAAGCGTCCCCACGAGTCAAAAACTGACTTGGCGTCCAGCCGTCTCTCCATCTCCTAACGCTCTCTCTCTTCTGCTTGCAGGCATCTCTCTCTCTCTCTCTCTCTCAAACGTGGATTGCATCGTGATCAAAGTATTGAATCATATTTTGCATGGTTTCGGCACTTCTATACTATCCTAACGTCTTCTTCGTCCTCCTGCATATATTACTCATGATTAGCGTACTATATACGATGGTGCTCTGGAATTCCACACGATGCTCCACGATCGGTATTCACTGTGCTCGTTGCCTCGTAACCCTACCAAAACTAACGAGTGTCCGGCAAACTCCATAATCCGACGCTCCAAAAAAAACTCACAACCTATCCCTTTCCTTAGCACGGACTCGACAATGACAGAGCCTTGCTGCTCAATTCATTTGGAAAGTGCCAAATGCGCCTGTCTTCTGATTCTTGCGACGACGCGCTCCGAATACAGTCTCAACGTTGATAACGCTGGTGGCTGCTGGTCGAACTAAATTGCCCCCGGCGGCATCAAGACCACAGACCAGTGCTGACACGGTCGGTGGGGAGGGCGCCACTTTCGACTCCATACCCTACCTATTGCAGCTCGCCCAAGAAACCAATCCCATCGTCATCATTAAATTTACGAATCTTACCCTCATGCCGGTGGTCGTGTCTAAGGACCCAGGATTCAGGTACAACCTACAGTCTCAGAGCCTGATACATGATTACCTACCCGTGACATTGGAAAAACAGTCTCCATCACCGTCCCCCTCTCTCCAGCTCAAGATGAGAAGGAAGGGAAGGAGGGAACCATCTCCCATGTTCGCTGCAGCAAATGCCGTCCGTTGGGAATACGCAGCCCCCCACATCAGCTCGCCTCCTGATCTAGGTATCGAGTACCTTGATCAGAGAATGCACTACCTTCAAGAGCTAGAAGGAGTCTCAGCTGAAGCTACCTACCTACCTACCTACCCACCTTACAGCACAGATCCGCACCACCAATAAAGCCTGCCTCAACCTCGAGAAATATCGTGGATTAACCCACCCACCCTCCCAAAATAACTCCACCCACCTGACAGACTCAACTAAATCCAGCTCCGGGCTCTCAACCTGCCAAATCGGCCTTTTCCCCAATCGTAGTCTCAGCCCAGGACCGCTGTCAGATCGGTTTGGAACTATCCACGTTAATATTATGAAATCCTCGTAGTCTTTAGCAACCCCCATTCCCTCCATTTCCCCCATTCCTCTCATCCCACCCCCTTTAGCCATACATATCCCTCTCCATCTTCCTCTCCGTCCACGACTCATCCAATCCCTCCCCTTCTCCCACCCCTAATAATCCCCACCCAGCCCCCCATCTCGCCATCCCCTCCCCGCGCCCTCCCAGGAAATAAACTCAAAGTCCCCACACAACAGCATTTATACCGTCATCGCCCGGATAGGACGCAGGAACGATATCTGAATGGCACACCAGGAACAGAAAACTCACAGCGCCGCGTCTTCGCACAACACACCGAAAGGGGCAACGTGGGTATGGACCATTCAGTTATCCTACCTATATACCGCCCAAGGCCCGTGACGCATACATGCATGCATGCATGAATCTCCTTCAAAGAAAAAAAGGCGGAGAAAAGCACGCTCCTCGCTATGCAGACATCAAGGTATTCATCCATCCTGACAAGACCAGAAAGCAGAAAAAGGTAGTATCTCTCCCGTAGTCGTCACACTTGAGGCTTCTGACTTCTGACTTCAGACACAGGGGGAATAGAACATGAGGCATACATCGCAGACAAGACTTTTCCCTACCCTCCGACTATGCGCATCTCATGGCGGGTATCAGCGCGCTCTTTTGCTGCTGATATACATGCTATCATTCGGACTACTTGGGCTTGCGCCAGAAGTATTGCTGCGCGCCTTGTTAGCGGGCTTCCCCACGATTAGGATAGACTTACTTTGTGACTCTTGCGACAATTCCTCAACCCCCTACCGCCGAGCCCCTCCACCATCTCTCTCCTCTCCTCGTCCGTGTCAAACTCGGGTTTGTAATAGTACTCGCTCTCCAAACATTTGCCGGCGGCATCTTTGCCCTCGCGTTCCACGGTCCCGACGCAGGGTTCACTCTCAAGTAGCAATCTGAGCTGTTGGGCGTTGATTGAATCGGTGGTGTTCTCCCTCTTTGAAGATGTGGTGGATGAAGAGGCGGCTGTCAGGAATGTGGGAAGATTCTGCATTAGTGTAGACAGCGGCGTGGACGAGAGACGTGAATACACAAGCTGGCTGATCACGTGCTTTGTGATAGGATTCTGCTCTCCTCCACTATGGAAAGAGTCGGAGACATCATGATCTGAGTTGTGGCGTCGACGCTTGGTTGCAGTACTGCTCCGGGGCCCTCGCTGAGGAGATATGCTCTCTTCCTTTAGCGGGTTGAGAGGGGCGCGGTAGGGTGAGGGCTGTGTGGTGAAAGCCTCCATACGAGCTCCGAGATTGGCACCGTAAGGGCCGAACGAGGTTATGAGAGGGTCATTTTCTTCGTCATTGTCCGAAAAGTCATGAAGAGGACTGGATGGCAACTCCTGCAGGATGGTACCAAAAGGCTGAGATGAGATTTGAGTTGAGGCTTGTGTAGCTCCTGCTTCCTCTTTCTCTCCATCGGACGCTTCATCTTCATAGACTTTGACTGGTACCACGACGGGGGGATTGGACGCGAGATAGCCAGATGGGGCAGCATGGGTAGTCTGAACAGCAGGGGATGGAGATACAGGTGACTGCAATCTATTTTGTTGCCGCAGCGGACTGGTATATGGAGGCCTCGAATGTGCAGCCGCAGCAGTACGCTGTGGAGAGTTCTCGCTATCCCACGTTGAGTCCGTATCTGTGGGCGTGGCCATCTTATTCTCGAGTAGTCTTGGCCAAGTCAACAAGACACGTGCATCTTGCACGTCCACCATGATATCCGCATCTTCAGTCTCGGACGTGAACGTATCCCCCTTCATAAGCTCCCATGCCTTGCCCTGACAGTGCACTCTGACCCCGTTCCAGCCCGTGCATTCCACTTGCACTTTATTGGAGCCCGGTGGATCAGCCGCGATGTAAACCGCTCGTACGTGTACGCGAGAGATCAATTTGTTAGTCGAAAGCTGATAATGGGACGAGTTGCTGGAGCGGCCCATGAGTGTTGGCTCTCCATGCTCCGAAAGTTCAATCGACGGTACAGTCGACAATGGAGCCCGTTCCGAGAAGGTGGACAGTGTTCGTGAAAGAACCGGTCGACGTGTGTACGGTACCTTCGGAGGAGAAGAGGAAGGTATTATAGTGGAAGAAGTAGGTACAGGTGTTGGGTAAAACCGCTCTCTCTTAGCCGAGGCCTTGGACGGAGACGCGTAGGCTGGGCGTTTTGCAGGACGTGGTAATTGCGGTGACGAGGAGAAAGGCTCGAAGGCTGGTAGTAGGGAAGGCGCTGGACGCTTTATACCAGCTACCGGAGATACTGGAAGTGGGACATGTTGCGGAGAAGAGCCCATACTTGCCTGGATGTGTGGGTTCATGCACGAAGGTCAGAGAAAGGCCCTTCTGATATTGGATATAGTACGAATGTACGACAGTCAGAGGGTTTCGGAGATGCTCAATTGCAATCACCGGAGGAGACATCCAACATCACGAATGGTTGATAGCATGATTTTGGAGGGAGATGGTGGTTGGAGAGCGAGAAGGTCGCGGACACGGTCAATTGTTCTCGCCAATTTCAGTTGGCGCGTGGCTCGCGTTCCCAGCTGCCCCACTTGTCCCGAATATCTCAACACCACCGTCAAGCACGGAGAAAGGAATTACATGAATTGATTGGATGGTTCATAAGAATAGGAATTTATGCCCGTAAAACCGATCGCTGCTAAGACTCGACACCGGAGACTTGCTTGGGTATACCATCGTCCCCAACGCCGACTGAACATCCATTGATATCGCCTTCAAACTTCGGAACAACAGGTCTCGCAAACATATATCTCCAGCCTCCAGAAGTCAAGGGAGAAGCTGCCTCAGAAATCAAACGTGACCTTGACCATCAAGGAGAACGACTGAAATGATGTCATTAAACATCGCATCCTACCAGCTTCTAATCCTCTTTGTCCGTGTCTTCGTTGGCCAAAAGAGCTCTGTTATCTCCCGCCGCAATAGGAGGGTTTGATAAGTTGGAGCCGAAGATTGGGCTGTTGGTGGTAGTGATGTTGCCATCATTGAGCTGACGTTCTACCATCGTCAGCAACATACTAGTAACATGCAGGTAACAAACGTACCAAGCTCTCGAATCCTCTGCCTTAGCATTTGATTTTCCCTCGTCAAATTCTGTGTCTCGGCCCGATAGTAGTCGTTCGAATCAATCACCGAACCACCAGGACCGCTATAGAAGAAGTCATCGCCTTGTGCATACATGCCAGCCGAGGCGGGGCGGCTACGGAGGGAAGGCGACCTCGTACGGTTGGATGTCTGCGAACGGTGGGAGGACTGGCGGGACAACTCGCGGGACCCACGGAGGACTGGCGAGCTTGGGCGTGGGATCTGAGTACCGGCAGGCAGGTTGGATGGGAAGTCGGCCGGTAAATACATGTAGGCGCGTTCGATAGGAGGCGTGACCTCTCCGATAGCTGAGTTGTCCAATTGAGAGCTCGAGGCTACTGATTCGCGGATAGCTTGAAGTTGAGCTTGGCTATCACGAATCTGCGACAGGAGCCGGTTCTGAAAACCCGACCAATATCCTTTAGCACTACGAACCGAAATACAAACGCCTGGCAAGGAGGGGTCGTACCACGCGAAATTCTTGTTCTTGCTCCAATTCTTGGTGAATCTCTCCTAAGCTCGGGGTACGACCACGGTACTGATTTGGGGACCCATAGCCATGAGGGTTGGTGGTACGGGGATCAAATGTGCCTGGTTGTCGTATATCGCTGGTATACAATCTTAGATCACCAGTCTGTAGCTCACCAGGACCTGGAAGCGCACTATTATGATTGCTGATAATCGCGCTCGACCTCTGTCGCTCATTCAGTCCGAATTGGGGCGACCGGTCGCTAGCACGAGGCGAGGCAGCAGATGAGCGGCGAGAAAGATCATGCTGCAGGCTTGCATTGTTCATCGTGGCGGCCGCTGCAAGGGAAGGAGGAGAGGCTCGGGGTGAGGGCGTTTGTTGAACATTACCGTCTGTCCGAGGTGGGCAATATGGTAGAGGGATCGAGTCGATGTCGGGCATGGCGAAGGGGCTGGAGCCGAGGCCGGACTTTGAGTAAGGGGAGTACGGCTGATGCTGGAAATCTTAGGTATTGGGTGGGGAGTAGGGATGATGCTCTTTTGAGATCGGGATGTTCGATCTGAGCCGAGCCGCTAGAGAGCGGACCGATCCGCCTGCCGGTACTAGTAGAATATTCTTACTTGTGCACCGTCTCTGATTGGTGCATATTTGGGTACTTTTGCTAGACACAATCAATCAAGGAGGGACGGCGGAGAGTAACCATTGATGTGTGAACAGGCATACAAATCTTCTGGGTCTGGAAAACCCCGAACATCTCTCATCCTGGCGAGAACCTCATTCCGTCATATGCGCTAAGTATCTCACAAAATTCAAGAATAGTAGCAGGCAGTAAGAGCATCCCCTTTCCCTATGTGAAGTAGACCGACCCATGGTATCACCCAACAACTCCAGCCTTCGATACAGAGTACAGTTTCAACTAACCCTCAGATCCGTAAACATTCTTTGAGGAGCCCCGTAAGAGGGATTCCATGGGCCATCTAAAGACCCGCGGAACTTCCTCTCGGATACTCGGATGGGTGGAATAAAAGGATGTGGCGCAGCTCCGTCGAAGTAGTTGTCTGCGCGCCACGAAACTGATATCCTGGATCTTGGGCTCGCAACATGAGTATAGACTGGGGGTGGCTCTCGCCCAACTCGTGATATGCTTCTACATCCTTGAGGCTGATCTCGCTGTGGAGGTAGCGGTGATGGTTCGCGAGTCAGATTTGGTGGCGACTCATCCGAAAGAGGTGTTAGACCTTCGACTTCGAACGCTGTCTTGACTCCTACTTGAGGCGATGGGAGAGGCGGCGGGTCTGCCATAGCATCACCCCGTTCTTCCAGGTTGACAGGGTGGCATGACTTTCGGTTATCCGCGTAATTCGCCTTTGCAGCACTTTGACCCGGCCCGTGAGCCAGGGATGGACGATTTGTTGCCTTGTCTCTGGAGACAGGTTGCACGTTGCTCGCAGTCTGCACCGCTGAAGGAAGGTTCCATGCCTGTTCATGCGTGGCGAAAACTGGCACAAACGGCACCGGCGGCGAGGACTCAATAAGGGATGATGATGGTTCGGAGACTGGGACAGTTGATGCTAACGCTATTGGCGGTGGCAATATGGAGTAGCGTGCTGGTAGCTTTGACGCTGATGGTATGGTGGGTAGAGCTGCGGTGGGAGGTGGTACCAACGACGCCCGATACGGCGAGGCTGCTCGAGGTAGAGGTGGCAATGCTGCTCTTGGCGGTGGGTGAGGGGATGGCGATTGCCTCGTCAACTGAAGTGGAAAAACCCCTCGTGAGTACTCTAGCGAGGATAAGCGGCGAGAAAATCTCTTTTCACTTTCCGATGAAGGAGGTTTGCAGTGGCCAGATGAATGTGGGGGTGTTGATAAGATATCCTTCTCTGCTGGAAAGGTCCTTTTGGCGCATATAGGGCTTAGATTTCGAAGATGTTGAAGCTCGCCTATGGTAGAATTTCTCTTACCGGTCATGCCGCCTTCTTCAACGACGATAGGCATATCAGGTGGGTCGTGATAATGGGTGGCAGGGGGAGTTTGCTTGTCCAATGTCATGGACGACAACGTAGGCGAGGTCGATCGTCGCTGAATGATTGGGCGGGCACCATTGGGCGCTGTAGGAGAAGAAGTCCGTCTTTGCGATGCCCGCGGTGACGGTGTACGTACAGGCATCTGGTGACTGGCACTCGAACAAGGCGCTTCGTACTTTGAGCCATACACTGGTCCAAGATGCGTGGAGAGCGTTGGCCGTTTTTCAGCGAACTCGCATGATATACTGCGTGCTCCAGAGATTACTTTGTCGGACGAGTGCTTGGGTGATGATCCTCGAGACGTTGATGTTGTGTATGCGGCGGTAGATGCATACGACTGTCGAGGACTTTCTCTGAGGCGATCAAGATAGATGTTATTGATAGAAGCCGTGGTGTTTGAAGCAGAGCGTGACTCTACCGATCTCAGTGTAGCCGAGGACTGTCTTTTTAAAGCGACCAGGGCTGATGCCTCGGTGTCTGCTTGCGGTAACTGTGCTAATTGCCAGGTATTTGTCCGGCCATGATGTGAGGGCGCATTCGGGGCTTTCTCGGAAAATCGATTTGGATCTCTTTTAATTAGATATCGTTGGCTTGGTTTCTGCTGTAGCTGTGGAATGGGCTCTTCGGTGGTGGTTTTACTGTATTCATCTGGGTTATACTCCTTTCCGCCTATGGCTTGTATTTCTCTTCTCACCGCCACAAGCCAGTTGGTCAGCTCCTCGGGACTATTCAACACAAGCAAGAAGGTTGATGTGGATCGCCTCATCTCATTGCGGAGACCTAACTTCTTGAGCATTGATCTTGAAGCGTCCTTATCAAGAGTGCCTTGATCATCGGATACTTGAGAGACCTGAAGAACATAAGGTTGGCCTGGGATCGCATCGCTTGCAAAAGCCGCGGACTCCTTTGTAAGAGGCATGATCTTCTCCGGAGATCTATCGAAGGAGCCGTCTCCAGCATATTGTAGAAGATACCCTGATGTAACCAGCACAAATGTCTTGCAAGTCCAGTCCCCCTTAGATAGCGAATCTGCCGCTTTATGTCCTTTCAACCATTTCTCCTTTGAATCTCCTGAGGAGTAAGGTTCCGGGGTGTGCGAATCCGATCTTGGCTTCGCACTATGGTTTCTGTTGGCATGGATGCGGATGATCGATTCCGCAGAGAGACTCGGAGCACGCAATGTAGCGTATTTGACGGCTTGAGGATAGGCTTGAAACAAGGGAGGGGGGTCCCACGTCTTGATACTGATATCTTTCTTGAATGATGGCTTGGCCTTCAGATACGGCTTCGAGGTTCGGTGTCGTATGTGGGTATCTGGAGACTCCATCGGAGGAAGGGCTTCAAACTCTTTCGAGACGTGGGATGGTCCAGTCGGTTGTGATGTTGCACATTCTCCTGGCTGCAGCCTCTCCGGATCTTCGTCCGCTTCCAATGCTATGCATAATCTTTCCTGCTTCCTTTCGAGATCTGGCGCTCTGGACCTGCTGAAAAGACTTGCCAGTCCGAATCTAGATGTCCGCCTCTTCACGTTCACTGCTTTAGTATCAGGAGCAATTGAGTTGTAGTTGTCTCGCAGCTCACAAAGCCCTTCGCCTGCGATGACGTTGTAGGGCTTTTCAAGTGGAAAATTGACTGCAGGCGCTGGACGGTGGGGCCATTGGTATGCTGGCCTGTCGGACAATCTCTGTGGAGGTGGCTGTCGTACAGCTTTGATTCGATTCTTGGGGACGTCTTGAGCTGAGTCCATAGCGTTGTACGTTTTGGTAGCGAACGGAGAGGCCGCCAGGGCTGGGATGCTGATCTGAACTGCCTGTAATCTTCAGGTCAAGTACTCCGGTATCGCGTTCATTCTGCGCGGAGACATTGCCTCCAGGTTCAAGGTCAAGGAGAATTTCACGATGCAAGAGAGTAGATGCTAAAGGTATATGTGGATCAGCGATGTAGATGTGTGACGTTTCTGGGAATGCTGTCTGAAAGACGCAGAGATCTCAAGGGAGCATGGCGCGCAATTGCGAGGTTACTGCTCATCTAATGACGATACGAGCGTGAGCTGGATGATGAGAAGGGCTCATACGTGGCAAGAATGCGGCATAGGGTACAAGATGAAACAAGTCAGGTGAAGAGGCAGGCCTAGGAATTGACAACACACGGTGTTGAGGCGATGCTAATTCTTCCTCGGCACTTCAATGAAAGACAGATTCTGTATGTTGTAAGGTAGGGACTGCAAAAGGTGGCGACGCGAAAGTCAAGAGTGTCAATCATAATGTGTGGAAATGAGTGAATTGAATGGAATGTTCGTGGGAGACGCGCTCCCTGCACCCGGTCACAATGACGATCTCACCAACGTGCCGCCCACCATGGTCCTTGTCTAACTGTACGACATTTCCTAGTTGTATCGTATGGTATACCTTATACCTTATACCTTACTCTGTATACAGTATACCAGGGTTGATGTGGCCCAGCTGAGGCCTGCAATTTCAACGTTCGCAAGGGCAAGGGGCATCACACAATGCGACGATCGTTTGATCGACGAACCCCTGACTTCGGGATAAACTATTCTAACGTGGGTTAGGCCCAAGATCAGGTCCCCTAGTCACCTAGTGCACAGGCACACAGGCCACCCCTAAGATTAGGATCTAGCACTGACTTCACGAGAGTACCTTCCCTTAGTAAGGCACAACACCGATTCTACTAGTAGAAGAACATCCGCTGGAGATGGCTCCGCTGCGACGACAAAGCGAAGCTGATCTTCCCTCATTCAACGTTGATATTGAACAACGACAACACCTCGCAGCCGTACCTGTGGCAGGTACGCACTCGACGAGATAACAAATCATCACGGACTGAACACACATATCAACCATTCTACTAGTGCGTAGAAACGAGATGGAGTACCGCATATATTCTGGATCATGACCCGCGTCGAGGCCATTCCCTGGTCGTGTCTGCTGGTCTCCTATGCATTCGCCGCTTTCCTGTCCATTGAGTTTGCATGGAAAATACCTCTTTGTGGTATATTCTACAGCTCCAAGTCTCTGGGTGTGCGTATGAGCAAGAAGTATTGACTACAGGCCGACCAGTATTATGGTCTTATTTCATCATCATCGATATTCACGGATGTCGCATGGCGCGAATGGCGCATGCTATCTAGCTGGCAATACTGTTCCTTCCCAGATTTCCTTGACCATTTGCTGTACGTCTACGAATGTCTGGCCGTCAATTTGAATCCTTTGCTTCAGCTTCCCTTTCTTAGCTCGATGTTCGGCGTCCAGATCTCCCTTGCATTTCTTTGCGCCCTTCAACTCTCCGTGTTTGCTCAGGCTCTATCTATTGAGAAACCCAGTCCACTATCCATCACACAGGCCCAAGATCTGTCACGGCCGAATGCCTCGGCGATCTTCTCCACTACCGGGTAAGTTTCTGCTTGAACCATAACAAGTCGGATATCGAGATTGACCTCCATAGTCGCACAAGATTTCCGATTCCGGAGAGCTCACTGACGCTCGTCCTTCAACAAGGACGAGCGCTGAACCCAGGAGCGTTAGAAGCTGTCCTGGACGCTGCTGCCGCCCTTGTTGCCAAAAAGATCGTCGAACATGGCGGAAACGCCGGATGTGATCTCGTACCGTTCGGACATGATCTCGCAGGGGGCGTAAAGCTCGACATCTGGCCCACGGTTGACTTTCTGACATGGGCTCAGCTGAGAATGGTCATCCGCGGACTACAGATTTTCCAAGTCGAAGGTAGAAGGTTCCATTCGTACCACTTCGAAATCCACGACTCGGAAAAGCTGGATATATATACGCTAATCGGCTGGGGTAACACTGGAAAGCCGTGGGGATTCCCCAGAACGCAACTGCTAGAGAGCGCGTCCTCCAGCATATCAAGTCGCCTTGCCAGAAGAGCCGTGGATCTGCCCTCTGCTTCACCGAACCATAAGATATTCCGTGTCCCTGGCAGCCAATTGATACTTGTGCTCCGACCCAGAGCAGCTATACGACCAGAGTTTGCTAAAGCAATTCTCCTAACGGCAGACACATGGGTTGCGCGCAAAATCTCCATATTCGGCGAAAATAGTCCTGCGGATGTCATTTTCGACTATAAGACCGGAGACAGACCGTACACGAGATTGATAGTATGGAGTTCGATGGTCAAGAACTTGACTTGGGGCCAGTTGAAGACGGTGATCGATGGATTGTGGATCGTCCTTGTTGACCGGCTCGGATACCGGTACACATATTTCGAAATCTTCGATCGCAAGGTGGACGTCAGATCGCAGCTTGGGTGGGGAGCTGTTCTGGAGAATGGTGATTTTGGTCGAAAGCCGTCGTTGGAAATCACGCCATCCAATTCCACGCTGGACTCGACGTCTGCAACCTCCCTCTCGACGTCTAAAAGGGCACTTCGATTATCCGCTGCAGGGAGACTGGCCGCCATCAACGAATCCGATCCAACGTAAGCGGCTTCCGAACGCTCACGATCTGGAAGAGCGAGGACTGACTAGCACTCGTAGCGTAAGTACATACATCTTCGAAATCCCCAATTCCGATATGAAACTAGAAATCCACAACCTCACCAACCCATCCTACGACTGCGCACGACGTTCCTTGCTAGCACTGGTCCTCAACGCCGCGGCCGAATTCAACGGCGACGTTGCGAGGTTCGGCAAGGACACGCCTTCCGCGGGACTGGAGTATGTCCTCATGATGCCCGGGCTCGAGCTTCGTCTCCTGAAGGTCTTCATTCCTCCGTTCGGCTACATGACATACGACCAGCTGCGGACCGTGGTGCTGGGCTTGCAGCTCTACATGATTATTGGGAAGCGTCCGCAGGCGATTGGGTTCAAGGTGCTGTTTGGTGACGACGATGTGGTGCTGGGTTATGGTGCGATTACAGCGCGTCGGTATCCTGATGTTTCGTAGGGCGGAGCCAAGTGAAAGAGAAAGTAGTACAAAACGTCTGCAAGGTAATCGGAACGACAAATACAAATACAACATATCAGTATGCTAAAGCCCCATAACTCACCAAGGTACCCAACTTCCAAGCTCATAGCAACATCCCACACATCACACCCCACACCACAAACACCACACCACCGAAACACCACCTCAATTCCCCACTTCCAAACATCCCCCACGACCAGTCCCCATCCCCTTCCCCCTCCATCCATACCACATAATCCTACAACATACACATCAAGATTCCAAATCACCAAAACCAACTCACCAAACCCTCCATAGAACATAGACCTAACAACCACCTCCATCACGCAAAAATCTGGTTAGAAAGGGCAAAACAAGCAAAAAGGTATGTTAGGTAGAGATACCTACCTATGTTGAAAGATCATGATCGTGTCTCGTTCTCAAAAGAATGAGCGTGGAAGGAAGTGTGGAAGGAAGCGATTACAATATACTTGGGGTGTGAGGATGGGTATGGTGGTGGATGGATGGGTGGTTTTTTTTGATAGGTATGTATGTGGTGGTGAGGAGATGTGTAGCTACTAGATTTGGTGGTATGGTGGTTGGAGTAAGGTAGTGCATGTTAATGCCGTTGGTGTTTTTCGGTTAGGAACTGCAGTATGGAGGTTATTTGGTTTTCTAATAGCTATAATCAATGTTATGTTGGTAGGACTATGTTATGGTAGTGCAAGCCAAGGCCGTTAGTGTTCCTTATATAGGAGATGTTATCTGAAGGATATTTCCTTCACGCATGATGAAGAACCATCGTGATTTAGTGCATATGAAGGCCGTCATTGTATTTCGATTGCTATCTGCAACATGAAGGATGTTCCGTTTTCTGATCGCTACATACATGATGAAGAACCATAGAATTACCTGCCAGGTTCCATTGCATGTTGATTGTAGTAGTGCATGTAAAAGGCCGTTGGTGTTCTTCGATTAGTCGCTGCAACAGGCAGTAATGCCCTCCTTTCCACTCCAAGCCTGGAGTCCTCATCACCACAGCATCTCGAAGAACCATAACTCATTGGTTACCCTAATCTTGCAGTGACCGGCTAATACAAGGCCGTAAACAATATCCTGCTATCGTAGCCTCCCATCCGTCGCCTAAACGACGATCTTTATCTTTCTAAGCCTTTGATTTGCAAACATCTCGTTCATCCGTGCGCTATAATAATATGATTCGTCAGTTAACAAAGTTCCAATAAGACAACGACGATATCATACCCCTCTATCACCTCAACGCAAACATCACCAAGTTCGGCTAGCTTGCTCACGAAATTCAAGACCCCCGAAGGCTCAACGAAAGTGACATCAATGATCATTCCATCAGGCTTACTACCGAATACTATAATGCGAGCTTTTAAGCTTCGCGGGACTCGGATCACTTTGCGTACCGATTTCGGGGAGAAGGACAGCGTGGGGTGTAGGTTCGTCACGGATACCCAGGAACGATAGTCGCGAAGGTCCCAGCCTTTCAGCTGGGATCGATAAGCCTGGATCGTCTGCGTTTCGGTGTCGGGCTGGAGCGACATCGTGTTTTCAGAGCTGACGTGGTAGAGAGCATCTCCCATGCAGATGGAAAGGACGCTAATCGTCCAATGTGAATCTGTTCCCGTAGCCCAGAAATCCAGCTTTTTGCCATTTTGAATAGGAGCAGGAGGGTTGGTAGCCTGCCTTTTAATCCCAGGGCCAGGGTCTAGCTCTACACTAGCCCCTCTCTTCCGTGAAGGCGAGCCTGATGAAGGGCTTCGAGCGGGAGTTGCGAGAGAAGGAGAGTTCGGCTGCGTCACGATTGGGACCTTTAGACGTCAGCAGATTTCCATAGTGCAATGCAGGAGAATGGACTGCGTACTTCGAAGATGTTCATAATGCGCTTGTCAATGAACCTAGTGTCTATTTGCATCTCGGCCATCTGCTCGCGAATCTCCTTCAACTCCTTCCACCTAGCAATATCGTCGTCAAACGTTCTATATCCTTCTGAGCTGAAGATTTTAGAAAGGCTGGCCCCGAAGTTCATTTTGAGCTCCATGGCCTTTGTCTCTTCCATGACGGCGGTTAATTCTTCCACTCTTTCAATACGCTTGTCAATCTCTTCGGCAGCTTCAAAATCAAAGGCCTTGGCAACGTCGATATCAATACTCCCTATATCCCTATGACAGTCCATCATGACCTGTCTATGGTGCATAAGTCGTCTGAATCGTAGAACCGAGGAGTTATGCTGGCTTTGGTCTGAGGTGGCCATTGTCGATTCGAGTTTGGAACTTGCCACAAGGGGTTAACGTTTGGTGTGGGGGCAAATTGTTGTCTTGTGTATCCACCAGACTTGAGGTTCTCCATCAATGAGTTTTGCTGTAGAATTGTCTGAAAAGAGAAGATGCCGGCAGTGAAGTTAAATAGCGCCTGGGTAGTGAGGGCGAAGTCTCAAGTGAATTCAGTTCACCCTACCTTGATTCACTTCACTTAGCTCAGCAAGGGATCCCCAGCATATTCGTCTCTTCTTCCATCATCTCAGTCTCATCGTTCGAGTGCTCTACCTTGTTGGCACCATACTAGTGGCGTTGGAGGGCAATTCTAGTCATCCCATCACGCTAAGACCCCAGAAGTACGCTCGTCCTGTATGTTCGACCATCTTCATGACTGACATAACTTGAACCCAGACACCCTGAGTGCGCGTGCCAGAGCCTAGGATGACGCGTGCAGGACTTTTGCATGACTAGCGTTTGCTGACACAGTGTTTACGAGCTTCCTCTGGTGACAGTACAGACTAAAGAGACCTAACATAGAAAGAAGTCCTCGAAGCTCTTGAAGTCTCCTCAATGATTGTATTGACCCAGGGAAAGATGTATACAACAGTCTTAGCATTCTTCGTGTCCTATGACCATGTGCCACATACCGACATTGGCTCGTTTTGTAAACGTGACGTTGACTTCAGCATGCTCTAGGGACTAACCAGTGCACTCATCGTACAAGTCGTGGGCACTTGTCTCACCAAACAAGCAGAGGACCCGTGCCTGCTGATATTCATCAGGTGCCGTGGTGGTGGCGGTGCCGCTTGCTCGGTACAAGGATGCAACGAATGTACCAGAGAACACCCGTCTTGTTTCCAGCAAATTAGCTAGGGCCGTAATGTGGGCGTTATAGATGACCGCCGTATCAGCGATGCCATATGATCTCTGAAGACGGGAGCTGAAGCAACCCCGACGCCCGTGTCATGATTTGCTGTCACATCCACAGCTACATGATCTTCGGTGAAGTGGGAATAAGCCTCTTCAGTGAGAGGTTCTACCACCCATCCGGCGAAGTGAATCATACATGGTTGAGGGACGGGTCTCAGCAAGATCGGTAAATTTGACCTATCAGTGACACTCTGTGGTCGAGGCCACAGACCAGATATAGGATCTAGGCAAAGAGTATACCGCAACGTCTACGCTGAATTACCCGCTTCCTATGAAGACAAATGGCAATCTAGGTACCGAAGGTTGGTGGAATTTCCAACATCGGGAGCGCTGGGCAGACACATTTCTTGGCAAAAGTCTTGGCAACAGCGAGCAACGACCTACGAATGTTTGTGCTCTTACATGGTGAGACCCGTTTAGTCATGGTCTCAATTCCCGCGCAAAAGCCATTATCAGACTGTGAGGTCTAGCTGATAACCTCGGTGATATGGCCAACGTGTTGCTTGATCGTTTCTCTGGTCACTCTACTCCATCTGTTTCCTCACCGCCAAATAGATCATTCTCGCCAGCGCCTCGACGGCCTAGTCATCTAGGAGGAGCTGCTGCGAGACCTGGCTTTAGCCCCCGCTCATCGTCACTGAGCGTTGTTAAGCTCCATTCGTCTACCACATCGCTGAACTCTACGCGACTGCCTAATGGCTCCGGTCTAAATCGACAAGTTACACCCCCTGTCGACTTCACAGACTCGTTGAAGGTTCTCGAAAAATTGGTTGGGAAATCACTGATAGATGATGGCGTTGATGGGGTGGGCGTTGGGATCGAGCAGCCATCCCAGCTCACACAGGACATCGATTTCGCTGGACTAAGCTTGCACGAATTTTTGCATGACGAAGACGCCGGGAATACGGACGGAACGGATAGTGCTATGCAGTCGGCCGAGGAATGTGAGTATGTATGCTCTTACCATATGGCAAGAGTATTGGTGCTAAATTGGTCCAGATGAGAGAGACAAGGACAAATTCGAGGACCTCCATAGATCAATTTTAGTATGCTATTACCCAAAGTGGTAGGTTGTCGACCGTGCTGACAAGAACGAAGGCTTGTGATGACGTTCTCCAATCGGTCGAGCTCTCTCTGACTAATTTCCAAAAAGACTTGGGAGCCGTTTCTGCAGAGATCGAAACCCTTCAGTCACGATCTACCGTTTTGAATACAAAATTGGAGAATCGAAAGACTGTGGAGAAGCTCCTAGGTCCTGCTGTCGAAGAGATATCCATTGCGCCTGCGGTGGTCAAGAAGATATCAGAGGGGCCAATCGATCATCACTGGGTGAAGGCACTGGAGGACCTGGAGAGGCGATCGAGGACTATTGACAACAAGATCAAAGGGCCTGATGGAATACTAGCAGCCTCGGACCTACAGCCTCTACTTGAGGACCTTACAAACTTGGTAAGATTGTTTGCCTTTCGCGAATCTTTCAGGGACTGACTGTTCGCGTAGGCTGTTGAACGAATACGTGACTTCTTCGTCTCCCAGATCAAGGCTTTGAGATCGCCAAGCATTAATGCGCAGATAATCCAGCAAAAATCATTCTTAGCATACAGAGATCTTTATGGGTTCTTAGCCAGACATCATGCTCAGCTTGCCGAGGAAATTGGCCAAGCCTACATCAACACCATGCGCTGGTACTACCTGAGTAACTTTACCCGATACAAAATTGCCCTTGACAAGGTCGTCTTAATTAGCGTCGATAGTCATGATGCTATTGCGGCTGATCAGGCCCGCCAAAAAGGTACTTGCCCCAATCTTCTCAATCTAATTACTTTGCACATGCTGACAGAAAATAGGTGCCCTCGGCGGCTCGAAAGCCACCCAACCCGCACATGACGCCCTCTCACTTGGTTGCCGGATCGATATACTCAAACGAGTGTCCTTCTCTGCACTCCCGGCACATGTTGCTGAAGAGTCTCGATCGCCGATCTACCCTGAAAGCCCTTTTCATGCCTTCAATACTGCGCTTGTTGACAATGCATCTTTCGAATATTCCTTTTTGACAGCCTTCTTTCCCAACGTGTCCTTTCAGACGCTCTCGCAATACTTCAACTCGATATTCTCTCCAACTTTTGCTCTCGGACATGCATTGACAAAACAGCTTATAGTCACTACGTACGACTGCCTAGCAATCTTACTGTGTGTTAGGCTCAACCAGCATCTAGCCTTCGAGTTACAAAGGCGGAAGTGTCCTGTGGCAGACGGATATATTAATGGTACTAACATGTTGTTGTGGCCGCGGTTTCAAGTGGCGATGGACATGCATGTAGACTCTATTCGGCGCGCGACAGCTGCACTCTCCGGAGGTGCCAGAGCAACCCTATCCCTGACGAGCTCCAATGCGGACAGTAAAGGATCGACGGCTCCCCATGTTCTTACACAGCGCTTTGGCCAATTTCTCCAAAGCATCTTAGCACTGAGCAGCAATGAAGTATACATACCTGGCACTGGGGAAGCAGCTACGAGTGATAGTGAACCGGTAGCTCGTAGCCTGGGACGCCTGCGAACCGAAGTTCAAAATTTCCTCATCAAGGTAGCGAAGAGTCTTGCGCAGGGCAGAAGGGAAAGATTTCTGGGAAATAATTACAGTCTTGTCCTTACTATTGTGGGCGATACCGGCGGAGAATTGGCGCAGGAGATGCGTGAGTGGTTTGAGCAAATGAGGGAAAGCGTGGGTGGAGAGTGAATAAGGATGGGTGAAATTTATTCTTACCCACAAGGGTCCCTATGAAAGATTGAGAGCCTTGTTAGATATCCATACGGGCTATAAATGCAAAAGGCTGTCTTTTACAGCATGAATAGATAGCTTGGGAAAGTTATTAATGAACGTGAAGAGGATTGTTCTTTGACCTCGGATTCTCGAGGACATGCCCCTGAAATTACCATTATTACAGATGCCCGGAATCACTTGATCTATAGTAGCCCCACGCAATGCACAACTGTTAGGTCGTGTTCTTACCGTTGATGGAATTCATAGGCACGACGTTATAATTGGTGGTAGGGAGCTCTTAGTGGTAGGAGGAATATATGCACATTGATTTTGGCGCGGTTCTCCATCTGGTCTAGTGTCCGAATTATTCTGTCGGTTTTCCTTCAGAGCTTATCTTATCAGCATCTTGGGCTGCCTAAACGTGGCCTCAGAAAAAGTTGTGGAGTGTATTTAGTGTATTTGTACAACACTCTACTCCCATAACGTTTGACACACAAGAAACATTCGTGCTCCAAACCCATCATGGCCGCCCCTCCTCCTCCGGGGCAACAGCCCACTCCACAACAGATGGCCCAGATACAACAACAGATTGCCCAAGAAGCCCAGCGCCGCGGGATGACGCCTCAACAATTACAACAGGAGCAGCGGAGGCAACTCGAAGCCGATGCAAAGAAGGCCGGCTTAACTTTCGAGCAATATATCAACAAGCTCAAACAAGAAGCATTCATGAATCATCAACGTCAGCAGCAACAAGCCCAACAGCAGCAAGCCGTTCAACAACAAGGTCAGCCTCAGGTACAGGGACAGCAGGGGCAACAGGTCCCCATCACGCCAGGGGCGCCGGATCCAAGGGCGCTGGCGCTGGCGAAGTGGTTGAGGGGACAGGATCTGAAGACAAGAACGTGTATACTCAACGGGCAGAGGAAGGATATGTTCAAAGGTAGCTACTGCAGCGCCCTCGGCTGCTAACCCTACAGCTCTGACAGGATACAGTGAAACGTGCCCTCCGAGCCATCGAGTCCCCTGCCTACACAAAAGCCGCATCGAAAAATTCTCTGCTACCCCCTTTGACGACCGCCACCCCCAAAGCCGAAATCTTCAAACTCCTACCTCTCTCGCTCCTCGCCCTCCGCGTCTCCAAATCAGATCCTCACGCCGGCCACGATCATGCTCCTCCCGCCAAACAGAAACGGGTTAAGGGTCTATGGACCGTCAAGATTGAACAACAACAGGACATCTCTGACGATCTACATTATGTCTGGCTGTACGATGGACCGCAGTGGAAAACCAAATTGTATGCTGGTGGGGCATTACTGCTGATCATGACCGTGGTGATGTTTCCGCTTTGGCCAATCACACTGAGAATAGGGGTGTGGTATCTGAGTATGGCATTCCTGGGCCTGATCGGATTGTTCTTCGTCATGGCCATCGTCCGACTGATACTCTTCTGCGTGACCGTCTTCACCGTTCCGCCCGGTCTGTGGCTGTACCCGAACTTGTTCGAGGATGTGGGCTTCTTCGACAGTTTCCGCCCCCTTTGGGGTTGGCAGGAGGTGAGTCCGCCCTATACTTTGAGCTTTCGGCTTGGGGTCGATGGGGTGAGACTAATTGCGGTTGATGAACAGGATAAGAAGAAGAAAGTCAAGAAAGCGAAGAAAGGGGGGGACAAGGGCGAGAATACCACTACTGCAACCCCGAATGCCAATGGTGGTGAGTTGACTAAGCGGCAACCGCATGTTCATTCGGCACCTCGTGTGGAAGAGGTCGAGGACGAATAGGCTTGATTGGTTGGTTTCTTGTACCATTACCATGTTACTTTTATGGATAAACTGAACCTTGCACGGCGTCGGTACGAATGTAGGCTTAGACATCTGGTGAGGGCATATCCTATCTATCACTGGTGTACTCTAAGAATATCATCGGTATTCAGGATACGAATACTTCTATAATCAGCCCACGTTTGGCAAAAAACAATGTCAATAATCTCGCAGTCCTCCCACGTCTTGCAAATCACACAGCTCTTTCTGCCTTCTTCATCAGAAAAAAAGCCGCCGAATGTATTGATGATCCTATTTCCGAGAAGCGGTGAACGAGGAAATATAACCTTTCAATTCGAGACGGTGTAGTACGGGGTGAATGCAATCCACGCTGAATACAGATGTCCTATTGTCTTCGTGCCTTGGATCGATGGAGTGGGAAGAGTGTATGGAAGCTCTGGTCGTCAAAAAGGCGCTTGACAAATGAACTCTTGGTCGGATCTTGACCCGATGAATCTTTGAAGGGATTCATATTCTGGGGCATGTCTGAGGCTAAGTGAAAAGTCTGACTAGGAATGGTGACTGTATTCTTCTCTTGCGTCCAATTGGCGCCTCATGCTCTACCCATTACTTCCCGCATCCTCCTGGAGGGAGGAATCATCAGCTATAGCCCTGACACCTACTTGAGCTAGATATCAATGATAGTTACGTGCGAGGTCCTTAAGCAATGGCTTAGCCGTTGATCGGATGGTCTTTTTGCACATTTGCTGCTACAGTATAATGCGTGTCAGATTTGGCCAGGGGGGGGTGTCTTGGTCAGTGGGGACGGTTTTGGTGGTTTGGTATTTAGGGGGTGCTGTTGATATATTGGGTATTATAGTGGTGGTGCTTGTGGGTGGGGGGTGGTATGTTGATTTATAGGATTGGGATGCTGATGTCGTGAGAAGGAAGTCTTCAGATGTAGTGTTTCGATAGGAGCATGGATGTGTGCAACGTCTCGATGGGAGCTTTGGAATGTGATGGCTATGCGTACTTCATCTGGAAGATTAACTGCGAGGAGTGGTATGGCCTGAATGGATTGCTGAGGTGCAAAGCGTGGGCCGTCGAAATTTGGTCTTATTTCTGCGGGTGAAATCTTGTGGATGTGATAGGCTAGACTTCTGATCCAATATTCTACGCAAGAGTTGAAAGATTGAAGACGCCATCACTAAGCGATTAGGTAGTGTCTGATTCGGAGGAGGTCCATCATTGGCAACGTCCCCTTGTGGTCTGGAAAGAGGTTTGGGTATTCTGTACGTTGAAGGCACGTCGCTAGACGCTGCCACACTGTACTGTTTGTAACAAACGGATCTAGAGGTAAGATATAACCCTATCATGTCTAGTATACTCTGCTTGGTGGTTCCCAACGTGTATATCTGCAGACGCAAGCAATGGAGGATAAGGCTCGAGCACTATGGCATAAAGAAAGGCCAAGAAGTCGAGCACATTCGACCGGTGCGGTTTCTTCGTGTTAATATGATAGTGGCGACGACCAGGGAGCTGGCGAGTTTGAAGTATAGTTGCTGACACGTGTGCGGGAAGGATAGTGTTCAGACGGTGAGTATGACGAGTGAGACGGAATTGTAAATGGATGTTGCTACCAATGTATGCTTGATTCTGTTTAGTACGATGATCAATGCAGCGTCGTTATAGAGGACAAGTTCCACTACATCCCTTGAGATGTTGGCAGGTCCTCGCAAGATTTGCCAGATACTCATAGCATAGGCTTCTCAAAATTGAGTTACCCCGTTGGAGAAACATCACCTTCATGCATCCTGCTTCGTAGGTCGCTCCTGTTGCGGTGGTTCCGCTACCTTGTATTGACACCTATAGTCTCTTAGTGGCTATTGCAGCATAGATATCACCTAGAGTTTCGGTCATGTGAGCGCTTTGATGGATCTTGAGGACGGAGGAGGATTCAAGCAGACCAGAAGGTAGACAGATTTCTTGGTGCTATAAGTAAGAAAGAACATTAAGACTTGGGAAGACTGAAACCATTTACCTAGGGCCGGTAGCGTGACTGTACGAAGTCAATACTTTCTCATTCACACAAAGAAGCAGACTCACTACTTAAGAAACAAAATAAAACACAGTGTCTCCGGTAGAACCACCAGTGTAAGTTGGGGAGGGCAAGGCGTTTTGTCTGTATACAGAGTGATGAAGGGGGAGGTTTTCCAGAGCAAGTCAGAAGAGATGGGGTTGCTTGGGGGCTGATACCGTGAGTTCGCTATTCATATCACGAAATTCCAGCACAGTCAAATGAACGTGTAGAGCATCCACCCCCTTTCCACCTACCACAGCATAATTTCTGCAATGAACGACCTTGCTTCTTTCCCCTAGATAGTCTGAAACGACTCCATCTGCCCACTCACTAACATGCCATGAAACAACAGCAGTCCCTGGAAGCCCGACCGTGAGAATCAGTAACCAAGTAGTATGCACCTATTATCATCACCTGAAGTCGCAAACGTACCTATCGTGTTCGTTGTTCTTTGTAGAAAGGATAGCTGCACGATGTTCCACATCTAGATAGACCAAATTCGAAAGTCTGTTTCATCGCTTGTGCTTAGGTTGCGAATACCTCCGTTGGAACCCATCCCATGAGTACAAAAGGCATTGGCCCAAAGAGATACGATATCCTTATCGAGGAGGTTCCATTATCACCAGAGCAATTGAGTACGTACAAGGCTGCCTCAATCATGCCTTTTGACAGGTCCGAGAGCACCTTGCACACTCATTGATCCCCTTATCAGACACAGACCGTGTCGACCGTGTCATGAAGACTGCATGATGATTTCTCAATGCGGCCAATATGAAGCAACAAAGCGTAGAAACGGTATAAATAGAGTAGCGATGCATCTTGATTGGTGGATATGTATCACATTTTCATGCATGTTCCCTGGCTGTCTGCAGGTCTACCTATCCCGAGATTTCAAAATGTTCCCTGAGATCAGTTCGGGCTTGTGAAGCAAACAAGATTCTGATGACTTTGTGATGTGAAGACGTCCACAAACTCAGTGACTCGACCTCTACCGTTGAAACGTTTGATACCCAGGGGAGCACCTTTGGTGCGCGTTCTTGTAAGGCTGAGACCCCTGTCGTTGATTTTTCCAGAAAGACGCTAACAAGGTGCCCCTAACTGCCAGAATCTTGACATTCGTCCTCAGGAAAACACTACAAATTGTGTTGATACACAGCCTGCACTACGTTGTGGCATCATTCGCTTGCGAATCGATACATCGAAGGAGACTGTCGCCCTTGTAATAGATGGTTTTGGCTGCAAAAGTGAGGCACAGAAGAGTAAGTCGCGGTCTGGATACACTCCCGTACCTCCCCAAGGGGGAGACTGCTATCCTAAAGAATCGCATATATGAGCGCTCGCTGACTTCGGACTACATTTCAGGTCAATCACTACTTTTACGACTGATTATTCCTTCCTCAATCTCTTGAAACTGTCAAGATGGGTAAGCGGTCCCATTCTCTTTCACAACAATCTCTTCCCCGACCGACCTCCTGGCATTATACAAGACAGTATGTCACAAGAGCAGCACTATAATGTCTATCCTGCACATGAAGACTTTGAGATTGGCGATATTCTACGAGTCTCTACTATCAAAGGCAGTGCTGTCTACATTAAAATCGGAGGCAGCAGAGGGCCCACACCTGAGCATACACCTCCAAGCCTTCAACGTGCTGGAGTCCCATCAACTGTGTCTAATGACTCATTTATAGCCACCAATGGACCGTTACAGAACGGTCCAAGAGCCTCCCCAAGCCCTCAACAAGGCGGCCCTCCTGTCCCAAACGGCAAGCCCACGTCACCATACAATGAGCGAACCAACCCAATGAGCCCCAGCGCACAGATCGCAGCTCAGACTGTTAGTTCGAGAGACCCTAAGGCGGCAGCACAGGCTGCTAGTGACATGAGGAATGTTGTGCGGAGGAAGCTTACCGGCTACGTCGGCTTCGCCAACCTACCCAATCAATGGCACCGCAAGAGTGTCCGCAAGGGCTTCAACTTCAACGTTATGGTCGTTGGTTAGTGCTCTGAGGAATACAACGAAATGATGAGTACTGATTATCAAAGGTGAATCTGGTCTCGGAAAATCCACCCTTGTCAATACCCTTTTCAATACTTCTTTATACCCGCCGAAGGACCCAAAAGGCCCTAGTCTCGACATCATTCCCAAAACTGTTTCTATTCAATCGATAAGCGCCGATATCGAAGAAAATGGGGTCCGTCTACGTCTCACCGTGGTCGATACCCCAGGCTTTGGTGACTTTGTCAACAATGACGACTCGTGGAGGCCTATTGTCGAGAACATTGAACAACGCTTTGACGGCTATCTCGATGCGGAGAACAAGGTTAACAGGATGAATATTGTCGACAACCGAGTCCATGCATGTGTCTACTTCATCCAGCCGACAGGCCACTCGTTGAAGCCACTCGACATTGAGGTGATGCGCCGACTGCACACGAAGGTCAATCTGATTCCGGTCATTGCCAAGTCAGATACTATGACAGACGAAGAGATTCTGTCATTCAAGGCGAGAGTAAGCGATGATATGATTCTGGCTTGATTGGCTTGGCACTAATGACTTGCTAGATCTTGGCCGACATCCAACATCACTCTATCCAGATTTTTGAGGGCCCGCGATACGAGTTGGATGATGATGAGACGATCGCAGAGAACCAGGAGATCATGTCCAAGGTCCCCTTTGCCGTCGTCGGCGCCAACTCGGAGGTGATTAGCCCAGAGGGCCGTAAAGTCCGTGGACGTCGCTATCCATGGGGAGTCATTGAGGTTGATAACGAGGAGCACTGCGACTTCGTCAAGCTACGACAGATGCTAATCCGCACACATATGGAAGAGCTAAAGGAACACACCAACAATGCGCTATACGAAAATTACCGCTCTGATAAGCTCACCGGGATGGGTGTACAACAAGACGCGAGCGTGTTCAAAGAGGTCAATCCTGCGGTGAAGCAAGAAGAGGAACGTACGCTACACGAGCAGAAGCTTGCCAAAATGGAATCAGAGATGAAGATGGTGTTCCAGCAAAAGGTCGCCGAGAAGGAGAGCAAGCTGAAGCAGAGCGAAGAAGAGCTTTATAACAGACATCGCGAAATGAAGGAGCAATTAGAGAGGCAGCGGGCAGAGTTGGACGAGAAGAAGTCACGCGTGGAAAGCGGACGACCATTGGATGAAAAAACTAAGAAGAAGGGTTTCTCTCTGCGTTAACAACGGTCCAGCAACTTTGGGCCTGCTTTTCGCCCACGCTTTAGCTTGGTTTACACAGGCATGAGCGAACCTTCGATGCAGCGGTTTCATACTTCTCGATATCCCCAACGTGATTTCCTTGGTACTAAATTCCACAGACGGACACTGTCGAAGACTAATGGATAGGGGATTATTGATTAGTGGGGCGGTGCCACGATAGCTTTCAGAATTTGTATTTATCTCATGTTCTTTAGCCAATGCAAGCACCACGCATGCTTAAACCAAGTGTTTTTCTCATCGGTACTGCTGTGGCTGCTTCTAGAGCAATGTGGTACTCCGAAACATCCACGGTACATCTTGTAAACAATAGAGTAGAAAGTATGAACGTTTTCATTATTTGGTAGAGCAGCGTTCACACGTGACCTTTCGGTTTGTGGAGCCGGCCAAGGTTCGCCAAGGATGACGCTTGTCGTGTGCCAGAGCCAGCTTTCCCTCCCGCGACACAAAAACTCCCGTCTGCTTTTCAACTGTGTTTCCACTCATCAGCTCTTTCTTGTGGACACCTATCTGTATCCTACGTTTCAGATATTTCATAAGCCCTATACATTCGTGGAGCTTTGAAAGACGCACAGTATCGACAAGGCTTCGCAATGGTATGTTTGTATACCCACTGTTTACCTGCCCTCCGGAAGAGCAACATTAACAAGATCTCCTCCGCAGGCACCTCCTCCGCAATCCGGCTCTCTCATGGATAGGGCTCTCAAGCTCGCTCAGACGTTACAGCGAGTATTCCCAGAGATTGATATATCCTCTCCAAAGACGCATATTGACGACTGGGACCAGGTTTGCCTGGTTCTTTGGACACGTTACTTTGCTCCTTTGCTCTATCCGCTATGGGGTACGCATATGTTGACCTTATCTGGCAAGTTATACAGTTGACTGAGTGCTCATTAGCTCTCGTACGTTACATTCAACTACAACAGCGCATGGGCTCGTTACTCCTACCGCACGGCATTTGTGGCCGCCGCTGCAACCTATGGTATCGTTGTGTATAAAGCCTACCGTGCAAGAGCACGAGCTGGCAGTCGCCCACAGGGTGGTGCCTTGGCTTTGGCGGGTGATGAAAATGTGCAATACTTAGGTTTGTGGCTTATCGACTCTCTATTGAAATGCAATTAGTAGCTGATAACTTTTGTCTCAATAGTAATGGCACTGGTTTGGCTATTTGGCCGTCAGACTCCTCTCGCTCTCCTACCATTCATGGTTTACTCGATATTCCACGTTGCGACCTACACTCGCACCAACATCCTCCCTACCATCTCCCCACCCCAGCAATCCACTGTAAGCGCTTCTCCAAGCTCTCGTCCCACTGGCAAGGCTTCTCCTTTGTCGGACACGATTGGCAAATTCGTCAAGGAATATTACGATGCTTCCATGACACTCGTCGCCAGCCTTGAGATATTCCTTTGGTTCCGTGTCCTTGGCTCCGCAGTTCTGTTTCAAAAGGGCAGCTGGATCCTCTTGGCTGGTTATACTGTCTTCTTGAGGGCGAGGTACAGCCAGAGTACATTCGTCCAGGGTGCTGTCCGCCAGATGACTGCTAGGGGGGATGCTTTGGTAGCCAATCAGAGCACACCTCCTGCGGGAAGGCAAGCGTGGGAAACTGTGAAAGGAGTGGGTAGGCAGGTTCACGATGCCACAGATATCAGCCGATATGTGAACGGGCAGCAGCCCATGAAGAAAGCGCAGTAATCGTAACTTTGGCTCCAAAGGGGACAACCAAGCGCTCGGCTGGAGGTGAGAGGGCTGTGCGGTTGGACTCTGATATGGATTGGCTTGAAGCTTCGATGCCAAAAGCCTGGGTTTTGCCCTTATGACCTCGGGATAGTCACAAGCGCTTGGAGGCACATTCAAAAGACGAAACGGTCAGTCGTTGGCTGGTCACGAATTTGAGAAGTATGATGGCGATATTCTTCTCTGTGGATCCTTTTCCTGAATGGCGTTTCTCTTGCAAGCAACTGTGTTCTGTATACTAGTATAGACCCTCATGAACAAACAACAACAATAGTAGCTGGAATCCAAAGGATGAAATCATGGACACTTAGCAAATCAATAATTTGTCTGGCATATACAAGCGGAAGATTTCAGCCTGCTGACTTGTGAATTGGAGGATCGGCAAAAGCACTGCTTTGCAAGCAGCAACTATGAATGTAGAGCAGACAAACCACAATCTTCACGACAGCATGGTTTGCTTCATATACTTGAGTACAATACCACATATCCCCGTTGATAGGCATGTTACTGCACCAATGATACCAACTGCATCGACTTGAATCACAGCCTCAGGCTTCCCATACCTCTAGACTATCCCAATGCCGTCCCGTTCTACCTCCCATACTTCTTCCTACCACGATCAAGATACCCTCGCTACGCCACTGCAGCATACCACCTCCGTCGCTTCGAATCACTCACAGTCCCGTCTCGCCTACCATCGCCCCTCCTGTCAGCAAGAACAATGCGAACACGGCTTGCTCTCCCCACATGCTTCTCGCCCAACCAGCTCCTCTTCTGTACGCCCTCCAATCAGCTACAATCCATCCTGGAATTCTCCCACGGATTCAAGACATGAGCTGCAACATAGCGAAGCATCAGAGTACTCACAGAGTGGGAATGGAGGCGTATTCGGAGGACGATATGCGGGGGAGGAGAACTTAAGACATGAAATCTTGGGTGATGCGGTGGCGGATGGAATCCTAGGAGGAGAGCCGGGGGATGAGCCGCCTGATGGAGGTGGCGAGGACGGGGAAGAGGCCAGGAAGAAGTGGAAGATGGGGATTCAGGGCATGAGTACGACGCAGTGGCTGGCGAGGAAGCATGGGGTCACAGGGAGGAGGAAGATGTACGTACCGCTTATCTTCTGCTCTCGAGTGTGGAAATCTGGAGAGGTGAATATGACCAAAGGCAAAGGCGAGATTTGTATGCGGCCTGAGGAAGGGTGTCTGCTAACGAATATGTTTTTACAGGTATCTAGCATACTATTTCCCATTTTTGAATTGGATAACCCAATACGGCTGGTCCTACCTTCAAGGTGATCTCATCGCCGCGCTGACAATGGCCTCTTTCTACTTACCCATGTCTCTTTCCTACGCCTCCAATCTCGGTCATATTCCTCCTATAAACGGCCTTTACTCGTTTGTCTTCAACCCTTTGATCTACGCCTTACTCGGCACTTGTCCGCAGATGGTTGTTGGACCCGAGGCTGCGGGGTCTTTGCTCGTTGGGACCGTGGTGAAGGGCAGCGTAGATCTGGGGCATAGTGGCGAAGAGGATGATGCAATGAATGCTGCTATCGCGGGGACAGTGACTGGCATGGCTGGAGCAGTCATTCTTATCGCTGGATTGACTAGGTTGGGATTTCTGGAGAGTGTGCTAAGCAGACCCTTTTTGAGGGGTTTTATCACCGCTATTGGGTTCGTGATCTTTGTTGACCAGCTCATTCTTGAGATGGGCTTGACGTCGTTGGCGAAACATGTTGGCGGGGTCAGCCATGGGAGCAGTCTTGAAAAACTTATATTCTTGGTAAGGAATGTGCGGAGTGCGCATGGATTAACTTGTGGTTTTGCATTTGGGAGCTTCGCCTTTATCATGATTTGTCGGTACGTTTAAAAATTCTTTCGTGGCTAGACGCTTATCATGCTGAATATCACGAAGGCAGCTTAAGATACATATCCAGCCGAGATACCCATCCGTCGCATACGTCCCAGATCGCTTCATCATCGTTGTTCTCTCCGCCGTCGTCACTTGGAGCTTCCGCTTGGACAGGCAAGGTCTAGAGATCCTTGGTGACGTTAAGCCAAGTACAGGTTCCCCTTTTCCGTTCCGGTGGCCCCTCCAGCCAGCTCGCATGCATCATGTACGAGAAGCAATGGGCACTTCCTTCCTAATCGCCTTACTTGGCTTCTTTGAGTCGTCCGTTGCGGCCAAAAGTCTCGGAGGCGGCGAGGGCAGGCCTGGCGAAGGCATTCGGGGGATATCTCTCAGTGCCAATCGCGAACTTGTAGCTTTAGGAGTTGCGAACATCGTTGGTGGCTGTTTCATGGCACTACCAGCCTTTGGCGGGTACGGGAGGAGCAAAGTCAACAAGTCCACAGGAGGCAGGACACCAATGAGTAGCATCATACTCAGCCTGGTCACTGTCATCTGCATACTTTTTCTTCTGCCATACTTCTATTACCTACCGGTAAGCTCCACTGGGAGGATTCTCTCCCGCAAGCATTCTAACACCCGTCTTAGAAAGCTGTACTCGCGGCAATGATATCAGTGGTCGCATACTCCCTCATCGAAGAGGCTCCGCACGATATCAAGTTCTTCATCCACATCCGAGGCTGGTCCGAATTGACCCTCATGTTCCTCATTTTCGCCGCTACAATCTTCTACAGCTTACCCCTGGGTATCGCCCTCGGGGTCGGCCTGTCCCTCCTCTCCGTCATCAAACACTCGACAAAACCACGCATCCAAATTCTGGGCAAAGTCCCCGGAACCAGCGACCAATTCGAAAACGCAGAAGACAATCCGCAAGCACTGGAATTCTTCGAGGGTTGCCTGATCGTGAAGATGCCCGAGCCGCTCACTTTCGCCAACACAGGCGATCTCAAGAACCGATTGCGAAGACTGGAACTCTACGGCACGACCGCCGCACATCCGGCCCTCCCGCGCGTGCGCGCACCGGAACATAACAAGAACATCATCTTTGACGTTCACGGCGTGACTTCTATCGATGGCTCGGGCACGCAGGTCTTGACTGAAATTGTGGATGGCTATGTCGATCGAGGGGAACGGGTGTTCTTCTGCCGGGTGCCGAAGGAGAATAGTCAGGTTTATAGGATGATGGTGAAGAGTGGGATCGTGGAGCGGTGCGGAGGGCCGAGTCATTGTCTAAAGAGAGTGGATGAGGCGTTGAGGATGACAGAGATTGAAGGCATGAGTGATATGTATAGGGATCATCCGGAGGAAAGGGGAGTCGAGGGGTTAACGTAGTCTCCGATTGTTTTGTCTTTGTATTCGCATTGGGATGGGACGAATATGATACCAACGGGCACAACGAACTCCACGTCAAGTACACGATCATAATGTTTCTATCTACGCATTTGACCATACGACGCAACATGTAAACATAATGGAAAGTAAACAACCAAGTATTTCAACGTTTAGCGTGCCATCTTACACTCTTCGTTAGGTATTCGATGTAATATACAGAGATATTGAGCCGTATTGTACAGCCCTATCGTATCGTTGGAGAAAGCATTGGTACCTTACCCTAGCATCCCCACCACTTTCTCTGACAATGAAATGTACCTTAGTTTTGAATTTCCTGGGCTGGCGCTCCGCGAACTTCTATAACGCGAAGGCATGTATAGCGGATGGAAAAATATGGATATCCAATCTTATAGATCTTCTTGTCTTTTTCACGTTTCATGAGAGCTTCCACAGATCTTTTCATGGAACACTTCCGCAAGCAAGCCATTACGGTGTGTGCTTCGCTAAGTCGGAATACCTGGCCAGTCGAGGACGTGGGAAGCATTGTCTGAAGAGTCTCTGTTGCCTGGCTTGATTGGCTGCTGTCTCCAGCCTTAACCATTCCACCATGCCTTGTATCCTCGTAACCGGAGCCGCCTCAGGTATAGGCAAAGCTTTTGTCACCGCATTCCTCGAAGACCGAAACAACGTTATCTTCGCTGTCGACAAGGACTTCCAGCATTGTGGACTACCATCGTCTGACGGCGCCAGTGTATACGTTGGGCGCTTCGATGAACACCCTCCAGAAAGCTTCCATAAGTCGAACGATCGACTTACCACCTGGGTGGTAGACCTTACGGATGAGCACCAGGTCACGCAGTTAGCCAATCGGCTTGCTCTTCGTACCATCGACCTCGTTATTCACAGTGTCGGCATACGCGGATTGTTAGATACCGTTCCGATTGTGCAAGCTTCTGATGTTGCGAAAGCGGAGACCATGGATGCTATGACCGTACAAACCATGCAGAACACGTTCAATGTGAACACCGTGGGAACATTTCTACTTCTCCGCGCTCTGGTGCCCAAATTGGGTCCTGGCGCCAGAGTCGTTATAATGGGTTCTCGGATGGGCTCGGTCGGTCACAATGCTATCGGAGGCGGCTATGCGTATCGTGCATCGAAAGCGGCCCTGACCGCAGTAGTTAAGAGCTTCAGTGTGGACGTGCCGGAGGTGATCTTTGTCACCGTGCATCCGGGTCGTGTGGAGAGCAATCTAGTAGGCAAGGGCATGATTGAGTCAGGAGCGGTCAAAGCGGAGGAGAGTGTGCGAGATATGCTGGGCCTGATCCAGATATTGAAGAGAGAGGATAGTGGGAGGTTCATGGATCGATGGGGTGTAGACATCCCGTGGTGAAAAGAACCAACATGTAAGCATTCCCCGAAGCCTTGACACGTTGAGCTTTGTGTGATTCTTATATGTCTCATCGATCCCTCCTCAGTCCATGGTCTGCCACATATTTGACGGCGCATATAAAGATTATGGCCGTCGATAGCGGTCATCGAGATACGAAGACTCATCGAGTAGAGCTGGGTGCTGGGAACTTCTCGACAACGATGAACGGCTACTTGAGGACGAATCTCGCCCACAGAAACAGAGATTTTACCCCAACGAATCTGAAGCACAGAGTCATAGGAAAATACAACGAATGAAAAGGTCCGTAGCCCCTTGCACGTCTCGAACCTCTGTCTTCACCAATGTGGAACATCATTATCTTGATAACACAATCCAAGCAGTGAAAAAATGCAAAAATAAGAAATCCAATGCAGAACTCCGAACTCCGAAATCAAGAATTCAATTTGCGATGTAGACAAAGGAGAGATTCTTTTGATATGAAACCCATTGCGCCAATTATGTCTAAAGACGTGAGTGTGATGCTTATCTCATCATATAAACATGGAATTTAATTCCGATACTTTATACCTGACTTTCATCTTCCATTCTAAAGTATGCATTACACGGCGTAGAAGATTTCTTATGGGTATGCACATGGAGTGCAGTAACAGTGCTCGTTTTCTGTGTTATCGTCCAAAACAGGCAATTGGTGGACTCGGTGACCCGTCCTTAACCCCTTCCTTCCATCTTCAACATTCACCCACACCAAGGCTCACTTCTGGAATTTTGCGACCGGACAGCACATCATGCATATCAAGACACTCTTTCTACTTCTAGCCCCATTGCCATACTTTACAGTCGCTACATCTTCCGACCATGCCAACGTCTTGCGTTCACTCGATACCGCGCCTGTGCTGCACTTTACCCTCACTCGACGTGGGGGCAAATTCGCTCCTACGGTATCTGGTGGCGATTATGTGAACCTGACCTATCTCGCACAGGAACTGGAGAAGACGGAAGCGAGGTTCAATCTTACGCAACGCCAGGTCAAGGGAAACAAACTTGTAAGGAAAGCCAAGGATCTGCTGATTGGGGACAAGGAGGAGGGGAAGCTGATGGGCGAAGTAGCTCAAGATGGAAGTTGGTGTGTCTTCAATGCGGTTTGCCCACCATTAGATGGTATGGATGACTGATGTCGCTGTAGGTACGCCAGATTAAAGGTTGGGAGTCCACCGCAGGAGGTTGAGGTGGATCTCAACATGCTTGTGTCAGACTTCTATATTGTTACAACTACAAGTCGTAGAGGAAGCAAGTACGATGATTACTTTTCTCAGTCAATCGGTGGGCCACTTCGTCTCCTATACACTCAATAATTGCTGATGAGCTCACAGTCAAGTCGCTGGACCGACCATATCCGACGTGCTTCGAGCCCACAGAAGTCTTCTACTTACCTACGGTCAATATCTCGGTGCCTCTCCCCTTTGCATACTGCCGCCCCTCGAAGTACTCATCCAGAACGCTTGGAGCGTCTGGCGGCACCTTAGGCTTGGCTCCGTCCGAACATCTCAGTCAGATACGAACACCGTCACTTTTCAAGCAGCTCCTTGACAAAGCAGCAATTCAGCGTCCAGTATTTTCACTGGTCCTCATCAACGGCCAAGACGGTGTACTCAGCGTTGGCGGTACAGCTGCACATGCCATCAAACTCGTAGAAGCCCAGACAAAGACGGAGCTTGACGCACTTGCAGATGGCCGCCAGGAGGAAGTGCCGTCCGCCAAAATCCTTCCCAGACTGGAGAAACGAGGAAGGACCGGCAAAGCAATCACCACGAGGCAACCCAACTGGGAGGACGATTGGGCTTGGAGCGAAGTGCAAGGCGCTGAAGGCTGGTGGCAGGTGCTGATGCACGGGGTCTGGGTCGATGGAAGTAAGGTACTGCACAATCAAGCCGTGGTTGTTGATGTAGGTTTCGCCTATCTACCCTGGGTGGGAGCCAAGTCTGACATTGCAAAAGATCAATAGCCCCTTCGTTCTCGCCCCCCCATTAGCCGCTAAAGCTTTCTACGCCTCGGTGTCCGGCTCAAGACCACTACCACCGCCCTTTTCCAACTTCTACGTCTTTCCGTGCTTGAACCCACCAAAATTGCATTTTGAATTTGGTAGAATCAACTTTGCTTTCATGCAAGGGGGCCGAGGCGCTGAATGGACTGACATCCCAGGTGGCAAATTTAGCCTGGGTAGGTTAGAGGGCGGCAGTGGATATTGTGTTGGTGCTGTGGTGGAGACTCGAATGGGCATCAAAGAGGAGCGAGACGAAATGGTGCATGATGGGAAAAGAGGGCGTTCGACCGGCCGAGGAGGCTTGGGGGGAAATGGTATGAGGGATGTATGGGTAATAGGGGAGGGCTTCTTTCGAGGCGTAAGTGGAGTGTTCGATGTAAGTCAAGCTGCCAAACCCTACAGATCAGCACGCCTAGATGTTAATCTTTGAGCAGTTTGAGAAGCACAAAGTTGGGTTCCAAGCATTTTAATCATGTTGCTTTAGATGGAACATGGTGATAGAAGACGGTTGGAAAAGTTTGAGATGAATGGCATCTATAGCTCAAGTCATTAGCTTTGTAAGAAACATCTGCCATCTCTAAAGCTAGAGTCGTCATGGGTCAACCAGTTGCTATATCGGCAAAGGCCAAGATCTTGGAAGTCTCAGCCTTGATAATATGAGCTTACAGGCCTACTGATACGGACAGCCGCGTCAATCCAAATATTGACCATGGCAAAAGTCACCCTCCTTTGTTCTTTTGAGTACGAGATGGATCTGATACATCCACCTAACCTATTGCCAGGCCCTACGAACATTGATCACCGTGATTCGTATCAGAGGTCAGGCAATACACTGGAGGCTGAGCCCTTAGGCCCATTGTATATCACCAGCTTCCCAGCAGTTCGACATAGCGTTTTTGGATATTACCCATCCTGAAGTTGAAATACGGTCTTTGGGCCAAGGATGATACACACATCAACCTGTTTTATAGGTAAAGAATGGATGAAGGTTATCGTTTGCAGGTTCAGGGGGCTTTTACTTGTCACACCGAATGATATCCACCAGTGGAGTGATGGATATGTCGCTTAAGTTTGGATCTGCACCTTTTTATCAGATCACTACTTAGTAGACGACGATTTGAGACAAGGACCAGCAGGTATTCATAGGTTTTAGCAATCATAATCTTGCCACTAAAGGTGACTGTGGCCTTTGCGTGATCTAAAATTGACAGAAGAGTGAATGCATAATAATTTGTAGGGCTTGAAGTAGAATAGGGAAAGGCAGCTCTCTCGTATTCGAAAACTAGACCCAACATCTGTGACCTCTTCCATGAAACAGTAGATCTCGTCGCAAAGGTCGACTGACAGTCTGGCAGGAGTACTGAGCTAATCCTCGACCTTTAGATGTGGTTGTCGCTTGCTCCGTGCTTCTTATACACAACAACAAGTCATTGAATGTTTGCGGAACGGAGATCACCTGATTGGTTGTCGTCTATGTAAGGTACGGCGGACGCTAGATTAGTAGCGTATCGCATTACAAGGATCTGCGATAGCGTAAGATATCAATCGCCATCCCACCTTGGATATTGCAACTCCCCACGCTCCTTGAGGCTCTGGCAACTCTGCAACGATACGCCCTTGCCACCACTTTGTTGTACGACGAGAAATCGATGTCCAATATACCAGAAGCTAGTATCAGACACATGAAGCTTCAGGGCGTCTGTGTCACTTTTGCCCACATGAGAGATCCATAATATATATTAGGTCAACAGCCGAGAGGGCTTGCCGGGTGATGGATCGCAAGAGAAAATGTAGACCTCCTAACCTCCTTTTCATACCAGAATGGGCCGCAGCTGATACGGTCTTGCAGGTGAGCTGCGGGAAATCAATTCCAGAGTATGGAGAGGCGAGACGGGTAGAGGAACCCATCTCCAGTGGACGAGGAGAAGAATCGTTGACTGGTGGACTAGACCTGTTCGCTATTAACAACTCCTTGGACTCTTCTTTGAAGAAGAACACCGCCTTCATCAAACGTCTACGAACCGCTATTACGGCTGCCAGCTCTACCGCCTTTCTTCAGGAAATAGGCGCACTATCACTCCACAAATATCTATCAGAGGTCATTTCGGCCAGTTACGAAGGGCTCTGTAGACTAAGAACACCGGGAGAAATCGCAGCTGGCGTAGAAATCGTGAGCGCGCTACATCAACGATTCGGACCTACCGAATTCACAAGCTACCTGGGATGGTTGATAGGACGAGGCTTGAGCACACCTGACAAGGGTCAGCTAAAGAATCTTGGGCAAGAAGCTAGGGAGAAGGAGGAGAAGGAGCGTCTGACAAGGCAGAGAGTGCTTCTCAAGGTTGTGACAGAGCTTTGGCTTGTTGAAGTGTTGAGAAGTCTAAATGACGTGGCGAGGCCAGAGGATGCAACGGCCAGAGGGAAGGAGAATGCTGGACCGAGTGCGGCGAACAAAATCAAAGCTGCCCCAGGGACGGCTAGGGTAGACCGGAACACGGACGCTGAGCCTTTCCCTCTCGAAGTTCTTAAGGATCTCTTGGGGCACGATAAAGAGCACGCGAACCTACCCTTGGTAGTCTTATTCGTAAAGAACTTTGCCTGGGATGTGCTCGGTATTAGGTCGACTGCAGAGGTCCAAAAGTCCATCAAAGCAGATGCTGCTACATCAACAGCGCCTGAGACTTACGATCAGAGTTCTACCGATGAAGATCCAATCGCAAGAGTCGACGATCCTCTTTTGACACCCCCTGAACTTCAACAGCGTTTCAAGAACGTTCTCACTAGATTTTTCGAAGACGTCAAGATCCGTATTGTCAAAGATAACCAAAATATCGCTGCTCAAGGACGACGCAATGCCGAAGCCTACGTGAAATCAGGCGAAGTCTTTGAGGATCGTCAAGCCAACTACGATAGGCTGCTCAAGTCCCAAGAGAAGCTGATCGCCAACGCTCAGGTCCTTTGTGATGTACTGGAAGACCAAGAGATGCCTAACTTGAATGAGAAAGACGTACCAGACGCTACGTCAGTAGCAGGTATTGGTCTTGTCAAAACAGGAGAATACCTTCGCGGCCAAGCCGATGGTGCAGGTATCTGGGAAGACGACGAAGAGCGACGCTTCTACGAGAATTTGATTGATCTCCACGATAGAGTTCCTGGAATCTTACTGGAAGACGCCAAGAAGAAGAGGTCTGAAGGAGATGAGCAGGTGGGGAAGCGAGTGGATACCAACGGCGACGCCAAAGACATACAGGATGGCTCTGCGCCAACTACGGCATCGGATGATCAGTCCATTGCGATTGCAAGTAAGACAGTGGGTGTGCAAGTCGATGCCCTTCTTGCACGTCTCCCAGAGCTCCAAAACAAAGAGCAGATTGACCAGGCAGCCATGGACTTTTGCTTCCTGAATTCTAAGGCGTCGCGCAACCGCTTAACCAAGGCCATCCAAGAAATACCCAAAGGCAGGTCAGACTTATTGCCATCATACTCTCGCTTGGTTGCGACACTAGGAAAGTATATGCCTGATATCTCCCACGGCCTAGTAACCCATCTAGACGAAGAATTCAGAAGCCTCCAACGCCGCAAACAGAAAGACTTCCTTGGCCAAGTCAGAACTGGTAACATACGCTACCTAGCAGAACTTACCAAGTTTGGTGTCGTTCCTGAGCACGTTATATTTCACTGCCTAAAAGTCAGCTTGGACGATTTTTCCAGGATGAACATTGAGATCATTGGTAATCTTCTCGAGAATTGCGGTCGCTATCTATTGCGCAATCCAGACACTGCCCCTAGGATGAGCTCCTTCTTGGAAACATTACAACGAAAGAAAGGAGCACAGCACCTGGGTCAGCAGGAACGAATGCTGATTGAAAATGCCATGTACTATGTGAATCCACCAGAGCGAGCAGCCATTGAACAAAAAGAAAGAACCCCCGTCGAGTTGTACATCTCTAGACTTGTTTACCTTGATATGAATAAGCGCACCTATACCAAGGTGCTAAAGTCGCTTCGCAAGCTTCATTGGGAAGAGCAAGAGGTAGGCTTGTTCTGGTCTATTCCTCCACGCCTGCTCACACTGCCTAGGTCGTCGACATGATGGAGAAGATCTTTTCTAAGCCTGGAAAAGTCAAGTATAGCAACATATATCTTCTCGCAGTCCTAATAGGATCGCTGTACCGCTACCACCAAGACTTTGTGGTCATGGTCATTGATAATCTTCTTGAAAACATCACATTAGGCTTGGAGCAGAACGACTTCAAGTTCAACCAACGCCGACTTGCGGAGGTCAAATACCTGGGGGAGCTGTACAACTACAAGATGGTGGATTCATCGATCGTGTTTGACACCCTTTACCGCATAGTCAGCTTTGGACATCCTAGCGGAGTCCCTTCAGAGGACAGGTTGAACCCTCTTGACATGCCCGACGATTACTTCAGGATACGTCTTGTCTGTACGGTCCTTGAAGTCTGCGGTCTTTGCTTTGATCGTGGCGCTGCAAAGAAGAAGCTTGACTTCTTCCTAACCTTTCTCCAGTATTACATTCATACAAAGGCCGCCCTCCCAATGGACATCGATTTCATCATTCAGGACACTTTCGCACTAATTAGACCACAATGGAAACTAGCTGCAGATTTGGAACAAGCTGGCTCTGCCTTTGCCGACTTAGTAAAACAAAACTACAAATCACAGGAGCACGAGAAGCCTTCGGACGCAGAAGAACCCGACGATGGCGTTTCCTCGGACGAGGAAGCTTACGACAACGACCCACGACTCACAGGAAAAGATGCGCATTCTTCAAGTGATGAAGCCGAGGCAGACACTGAGGCTGAGGTATTCTTCTCCATGATGTATCGCCTTTCATATCATGTACTAATGACAGCATAGTCTCTTACAAATGGGAAGGTGAAGAATGACTCAGACTTTGAAGAAGACATCGTCGTTACACGCCAAGAAGAAGAACGTGACCCAGAAGCGGAAGCTGAATTTGACAGAGAGTTGGCCAGGATGATGAGTGATAGCTTGGACGCTCGTAAATTCGACCGAAAGCCCATGTTCGATGTTCCACTACCTATGCGCAAAGCGCCACGGGAGCCATCAACGGCGACTGCTGAAGACAGCGGTAATGAGGGTACCGCAACTCCGCCCAAGACAAACACCATGGCGTTCTCGCTCATGACCAAGAAAGGCAGCCGGCAGCAGGTAATTCAGTTCATTGGTGATGAGGAAGTGAGAAGTACCTGATCTTATATATAGACCCGCACTATTGAGATGCCTTCGGACTCCCACTTCGCTGTCGCCTTGAAAACACAGAAGGACGCCGAGCGTGCAGAACAGCAACGTATCAAGAACCTTGTCTTGAGCTATGATCCCGACTCAAGCACAGACCAGACTGGTATAGCTCACGATCTTTCTTTTGATCACTTCTCCCAAACCAACCCCAACCTTTCTAAGCAAAGTTCTGGGTTTCCCTTTCTGGCCCCCCTGGTCCCCCTGGAAGTGAACGCGCTCGCTCACAATGATACATCTCAAGGTCTGAATGGAGAGAAGCACGGTACTTCCCACCATCAACACAATGCATCCCTGCATCAAACGTCGTCGAACAATGCGAGTACCCGACCTTCGGACAAGTCTGGCACGAATCGAAGCGGTCATCGTGCAAGGAAGCTGCAGCTCAGTGACGTTGATTGGTATGAGCAGAAGCCCGGCTCTTCCGGGAGTGGCCGGCGTGGAGCTCCTCATCGTGGGCCCCGTCGAAGTAACAGTAGGACTGCTGGCTGATGAGACCCCATACGGGTGATATAGGACCTGACGACTCGCAATGTGTCTGACACTCAGGCTAGACCACAATTATCTCCAAGAGATCGAGAGCAAACCCGGATCATTCGATCCTCGAGTATCAGCATCGACTGAAAGCAGCGCCGCAATTGCACGAGCAAGACTCAATGCAGGCATCTCTCCACGCCAGTACCACGATCGGAAAGATCAGGAGGAGGCATGGGAGAAGGAGGGTGTCGCAAGCGGCGGTTACGTAAGTTGAGATAGGAGAGGTCGACTTGGAGGAAAGCAGTCATCAGACATATTGTATGCGGTCAGGATTGGCCTGCCATTCTTTTACGTTTTCATTTGTCTAGAGATGTATCAAATAGTAGTTGCGGTAAAGAGAGGTTGGAGGGCTGAGAGGGCCAGAGTGTCCTTGGAGCTTCAGTGTGTTGTACAGTAGCATGGTGACAGGATTCGGAGTGGGAGACGATGCCAAGTACTCTAGTCTGCTGTACTTCATTCCCAAGCTGGGTGGCTGGTGGATCATCCATTAAAGGATGACATGCATACAACATAGTGGCTCACTCAAGAGCCAGACAATCCCTGCAGCGATCATCCAGGGGTAATTCTCCGTATGGCTGTGCTGACCTGTCCTGGACAACACCTTCGTAACGCTGCATGCAAGATGATGCCTTGATCCTGAATTCGATGCATAGAAATAGCCCAAACCAGGTGCGCCATTCACTGATGTCATGCAATGCATCATTGACCAATGGCGTAAGGGTAAAGGTAAGGTACCTTGGCTGCACTCTGCAGGGCCAACGAGGTGGTCTCCCATAATGCAGCTGCCCGTGGGTTGGTGGGTTGGTGGGTTGCGCAATACTGCACCATTTTCTCCTTTCTCCTTTCTCCTTTCTCCTTTCGTCCTAAATGTCTAATGTTCTTTTGATTCCACCTGAATACATAGGCACCTACCTATGCTCGGGAAAGAGAGATACCCGCTTGCGGGTATGTTTTGCATCTTGCAGGTGTAGTCGTAGTTATTAGTACACACCTTGAACAGAATCAATCGCGCTTCTCATTCGGTCAATTAAGTAACTACTGTTGTACTTCACTTTTCATCGACCCTTGCTCGGTGAGACTCCAACAGAAACCCGAGCAGGAACATTACGGCATTCGAGGAAGCCCAGATCCAAGATCCTTCACAGGATGCGAGCCAACAATCTTTCTTAATCCTGGAAGCCCAACGTTTCCTGCCATTCCTTTGATAATCGAGGTGCTGAGACGCAGTTACCAATTGTCGTAAGCTGAGACCTTCTTTCACGCCTACATCGTGCCTTTGACAGCTGCCAAGTCGCCCTTGCTCCTACCCCACGAAGGAGCCAACACTTGGCCATGTTCAACACCTCCTTGCTCCTTCGCATGCCTAAAGGATTGCCATGGCTGATCTTCTCGTGTTCAACGCAGCTACCCGTGTCCCACATAGAATTACCACGCGGCACTTCATCCGCCGAGGTTCACTTTTTTGTGCTACCAGAGCGCTGCTGTTGAGATTCTCACTGTCGCTACCGCTTCAACTTTGTTCATGTTTTCGATGCACTAAAGGTTCGAGATGGCAGACACCGGTGGAACGCCGACCGTTTCGGGGAAATGGCCCCCGGCAGATGTGTGTTATATGCAATGTGTCCGGGTGATGAATGGGGTGCTGATAATGGGTAGATTGTGTATGTCGCCATCATGGGCTTTGTTCTAGCTGCTGCCTTTCTCGAATGGTTCCTCTGGCTTGCCGCATTCCTCTACTGTTTGATCAAGGTGTGGCAGAAGGCGGAGCACTGGACTGTCAAATTGATGGCTGCTTTGATGATGATTGCATTTACTGGACTCAGGTGCGCTACACCAACTATCATTCCCGCGATTAAGCTCATATTTCCACAGGTGCATCTTTCTCCCTGTCATGGTCGTCACCCTTCCACTTCCTCCGCAGATTACCTCAAAGTTTCCTCCCCCAATGGTCTCATTTCTGCAGTGGTTCGCCTTCTATTCGTTCGCAGGGCTGCTTATCATACCGTGGTTATTCTGCATCTACCAACTTGTTGTCAACAATCTTGGACGAACCAAGAGGATCACAACGGTATTGGATGAGGACTCAGCGCCCAAGACAGTCATTGTTATGCCCTGCTACAAAGAAGCGCCGGATGTACTCCTGACCGCGATTGACTCGGTGGTTGATTGCGATTATCCTCCCTCTTGTCTCCACGTTTTCCTCTCGTTTGACGGCGATCAGGTGGATGAACTATATCTGAAGACGATCGAAAAGCTCGGCGTGCCATTGACGTTGGAACACTATCCTAAGAGCATTGATGTCACCTATAGAACTGCGAGGGTCACAGTATCCAGATTCCCACACGGTGGAAAGCGACATTGCCAGAAATCAACATATAAGCTCATCGACAAGATCTATACGGAGTACCTCAAGCGGAACGACAACCTCTTCGTTCTTTTCATTGACTCGGACTGTATACTGGATAAGTACTGCATTCAGAACTTCATGTATGAGATGGAGCTCAAGCCAGGTAGCAAACATAATATGCTGGCTATGACCGGAATTATTACCTCGACGACAGTGAAAAACAGTTTGATCACTCTTCTACAGGATATGGAGTACATTCATGGGCAACTGTTCGAGCGCTCGGTGGAATCAGGTTGCGGTTCTGTCACCTGTCTGCCTGGTGCACTAACAATGCTTCGCTTCTCGGCGTTTCGAACAATGGCAAAGTATTACTTCGCAGACAAGGCGGAGCAGTGCGACGATCTCTTCGACTACGGTAAATGTCATCTGGGAGAAGATCGATGGTTGACTCACCTTTTCATGATCGGAGCCCAACAGAGATACCAAATCCAGCTCTGTACTGGAGCATTCTGCAAAACGGAGGCTGTCCAAACTTACAAGAGTCTTCTGAAGCAGCGACGAAGATGGTTTCTAGGCTTCATTACCAATGAGGTCTGCATGTTGACGGACATTCGGCTGTGGAAAAGATACCCTCTGCTATGCATCGTGCGCTTTGCCAACAATACCATCCGGACAACAGCCTTGCTCTTCTTCATAATGGTAATATCAATAGTCACCACATCCAATAAGGTCAAGAACCTTCCGGTCGGCTTCATTGCGGTGTCTCTTGGCCTGAATTGGTTGCTCATGGTTTACTTTGGCGGGAAGCTGCGACGATTCAAGGTCTGGTGTTACCCGGTCATGTTCATCATCAACCCGTTCTTCAACTGGGTATACATGGTGTATGGGATTTTTACGGCCGGTCAACGTACTTGGGGAGGTCCAAGGGCAGATGCTGGAGCAGCGGACGCTCATGTGACGCCCCAACAGGCTATCGAGCATGCTAAGGCAACCGGCGACGATCTAAATGTCATTCCAGAAACGTTCAAGCGTGCTGCGAGCGTCAGGCACAAGAAGCTTGTCGCCTCCGTCCCATTGCAGCCTACGGCACAGATTGAAGGCCTTTTTGCTCCTGCAGAGCAACTCCCTGGAGGCTGGTACTTACAAAACAATGACTCTGGCTCTACTATGCCAAATATGGTGCCAAGAGATCCTACTCTTCCACGCATGCCCCTTCATCCTCGAGGCTCATTCGGCTCGCTGGTCTCAACTGCGTCACCGCACAACTCTGTCTACTTGCCGCAGCGCGTTGAGGACTTCATGAGTGAAGATGACCAAAGAAAATACCGCATTGCCCAACGAGCACAACAACAACCAACCGGGGCATATATGAGCTTGCACGCTCAACGTCGCGGTCATATCTACGAAATAGGCGACGAGACATTGCAGAAGGGAGAATGGTCGGAGTCAGCTGAATCATTAGCGTCGAAGGAAGAGCCTGAACCCTACGACCCATACATCCTGCCACGCTCTCGAGCCTCCAATGCACACAGTGGTAACGTACCAAGCTCTCGCTCTTCCAATTTCCCACCCAGACGGCTAAGCGTAGAGCTTGGCAATGTGCGCGCTCCTGACCTATCCTTCAGCACTGGAGAGCGGCCTCACTCCGGTAATCCACGTATCAAAGGAGAGCGTAGTCCGCTCAGTCGAGGGCCATTGAGCAGAAGACAGACTGATAAGGAAAAAGAAGAGGAAAAACCATCGCAGCAGGACGAACCTCTCATGGGACACCGCCCGCAGCAGCGAGGTTCAATCATGGATCGACCCAGACGGCATCATAGCCCACCACCAGCAAGTTATCGACCGCCACGCCAGGAGGAACCGCTCATACCGGATGCTGCGAGCAGGAGGAGGTCAATGAGCGGAGACAGATCGGAGACAGACAGTCAAGGGAAAAGACGACGGGCTAAGCTGCAGAAGCCAAAGCCTGAGAAATGAAAGCATTATGAATTGATGATTGGGGAGGGCATTAGCATATGAATTTAGCGAGCATAGCGCTGGTGGCAACAGCGTTTTCAAGGGAGTGAGCTCGTCGTCGAAGAGTTGCGTAACTGGAGTCTACACGAAGGGAACATGCACATGATGCGCATGGTATTAGGATAAAAAGTGTGTTGTTCTTGCTGTGCTCGGGCACGAACGCAGGACCGACAAGGGTAAAGCATCTTATGAGCTACTACTCCTGACATCGTACGCTGTAATGTCCATAGCAGCCACATAATACCGTTCTAATAACTTTGACAAATGTTGTTGTACTTTGCGGATTGCTAAAGTACTACGATCCCTCATAGAACCACATTAAAGGAGCGGCGTTGCCAAGGCTCAAGCTCAAACTTGTTCGTTGGTGACAGCTGCTAGTTTCTTCGCGAATTTTCGGTCATATTCGACGAGGCTCCCACGCTTGGAACAGACCCACCGCCCAAAAGCTCCTTCATACGCATGCTCCTTCGAACAAGCAGTGCACCTCCTAGAGCGTCAAGACGTATCCTGATCTCACTCTCGTTACCTCTGCAGCTATCATAATTGTTTGCAACCACCAATTTTCTCTACAACGCAAACACAAGCCCAAACGGCACGATGAGTGTCGTGGGTGTGGACTTCGGTACGCTCAACACGGTTATTGCTGTTGCCAGGAATCGAGGTGTCGATGTCATCACCAATGAAGTCTCTAACAGGGCGACCCCGTAAGTCATATTTCAATTTTGTACGACCAGGGCACAGCTCATATGTTCCAGATCACTCGTAGGGTTCGGCCCCAAGAGCAGATATCTAGGCGAGCCCGCGAAGACCCAGGAGATATCGAACCTGAAGAATACCGTTGGCTCTCTGAAGCGACTGGCGGGCCGCAACCTCAATGACCCCGATATCCAGATCGAGAAGGAATTCGTCTCGGCCAAGCTCGTGGAGATGGGCACGACGGTTGGGGCGGAAGTCACTTACATGGGCGAGAAGCAGCAATTCACGGCGACACAACTCGTCTCTATGTTCCTCAGCAAAGTTAAGGCTACCGCATCTGCGGAGTTGAAGCTACCAGTATCGGATATCGTCATGAGCGTTCCAGCTTGGTTTACGGATGTGCAGCGAAGAGCTATAATGGATGCATCCGAGATTGCTGGACTGAAACTGCTGAGATTGATCAACGATACCACCGCGACAGCACTGGGGTACGGCATCCCCAGGACGGATTTACCGACAGCAGATGAGAAGCCCAAGCGAGTTGTCTTTGTCGACATTGGTCACAGCGACTACACTTGTTCGATAGTCGAGTTCAAGAAAGGAGAACTAGCGGTGAAGTCCACAGCTTACGACAGACACTTTGGTGGACGGGACTTTGACAAAGCTCTGATACAGCATTTCGCCCGGGAATGGAAGGAAAAGTACAAGATTGATATCAATACTAATCCTAAGGCCACAGTAAGAGTGGCTGCCGCCTGCGAGAAGATGAAGAAAATCCTCTCCGCCAACGCACAGGCTCCAATCAGCATCGAGTCACTCATGAACGATGTCGACGTACAAGGCGTGATGAAGCGTGAAGAGCTGGAAGTGCTACTGCAGCCTCTCCTCGACCGAGCTACCCTCCCACTGGAACAAGCTCTAGCTGAGGCTAAGCTGAAAATAGAGGATATCGACTCAATAGAGATGGTTGGTGGGTGTACACGTGTACCGTCGCTAAAAGAAAGGATCAGCAAGTTCTTTGGTAAACAACTTTCGTTTACCTTGAACCAGGATGAAGCTGTCGCACGTGGCTGCGCTTTCAGCTGTGCGATCCTCTCTCCCGTCTTCCGCGTACGGGATTTCTCCGTCCACGACATCGTCAACTACCCTATCGAATTCTTGTGGGAGCAGTCACCGGATATTCCGGATGAGGATACAAGCCTGACGGTGTTCAACAAAGGCAATGTTATGCCCTCGACTAAAATTCTCACATTCTACCGAAAGCAGCCTTTCGAATTGGAAGCAAGATATGTCAAGCCTGACATGCTGCCTGGCAAGATGAACCCCTGGATTGGGAAATTCTCGGTCAAGGGCGTAAAGGCAAGTGGAGAGGACGACTTCATGATCTGCAAGCTCAAGGCTCGTCTCAGCCTACATGGCGTTCTCAACGTCGAATCCGGCTATTACATTGAAGATGTGGAGGTAGAAGAGCCAATACCCGAGGAGAAGGACGGAGAGAAGAAGGAGGCAGAGAAGAAGGAAGGCGATGTAAGTATTGATTTTCATTCGTATATACCATCCTTGCCTACGAATGACTCTTTGAAGACATCTGCGAAAATCAAGAACTTCGCCAAAGGCCTCTTCAGCAGCTCAAAGCGTCCAACCTCTAGCGATGGACCGCTAACAAAGTCATCCAACCAGGCAATGGAGACTGAGTCGAATGGCACCGCCGAGCCCAAGCCAAAAACACGGAAGGTCAAGAAGCAAGTCCGCAAAGGCGACCTACCGCTCTCATCCGGGACTTCTTCACTCGATCAGGCTACTAAAGATGCTGCCGCGGAAAAGGAAGGCGCCATGTTTATGGAAGACAAGCTCGTCCTGGATACCGAAGATAAAAAGAACGAGCTGGAATCTTACATCTACGAGCTCCGAAACAAGATTGACGACCAGTACTCGGATTTTGCGAGCGACGAGGAGAAGTCCAAACTCAAGGCCAAGCTCGAGCAGAGCGAGGTTCGTCCGCACCCTCTACTCGCGCTCCACACACGCTGATAATATCTACAGGACTGGCTCTACGACGAAGGCGACGACGCCACTCGCGGCGTCTACGTCGCCAAAATGGACGAAATCCGCTTCGTGGCCGGACCCATTGTCGGCCGCTATCAAGACAAGGTCGAGGAAGAGCGACAGGCCGCGCTGAAGGTCGAAGAGGAGAAAGCGGCGAAGAAGCGAGCGGAGAACGAGGCGCGGAAAAAGGCGGAGGAGGAGGCGAAGAAGAAGAGTGAGGCTAAAAAGAGCGAGGATGCCGAGAAGAAGGATGCGGGTGCTGCAGAGGGAGAGGGTGTCATCAAGCCGGATGGGGTGGAGCAGCCAGGGGATGTCGATATGGATTAGATGGGATGGAGTGGTTTCAGGGATGGGTCTGAGTAGATGAAGAATGGGAGGGACGGCGGATGGATTACGACCTTGCATAGAGTGTGTGTGTGTGTGTGTCAGAGAGAGAGAGACTTCGAAAGGGACTGAGGCACTATGTTGCTACTCATGTGGCATGTGCTTTTCACCCTGTTGATGATTCTCGAAGCAAGCGCCGGCATTCATGAAATGATAGATAGACGAACGACTTCTTCTACCACAGTTTAGATTAGCAAATGGAATTGAATGATTTGAATGGGAAATTTTCATGAAAGGCGGTGTGCTTGAAGACGGGGCAAATGCCATGCCTGCTTGCTTGCTTGCTGGATTGATGGAATGAGATATCCTATATGTGAATTGTAAGTTTAAGGTGATATTTACGTCCTGGCAACGAACCACACTCATGACACACAATCTATACCACACAAAAGATCCACGCGATGCTCATTCATCCCAATGCTTCCCTCGCATCGGCCATCCAAACAACAGAAACAGAAAAACAGCTCACATAAAAAACTCGTACGAACATACAATCTACCACTCAATCCCCCCATTCCCCCCCGCCGTAATCTCCCTCGCAGCCCTGACCTCCCCGGCCCCATCTTTGAAATGACTATCCTGCAACGGTTTCCGCCCCTTCATCCCCTTCAACCTCTCATCCAGCTTCACAAACGGCCCCTCCCCCTCCGTCTCCTCCTTCCTGACCCTCCACCGCGTCGTGCCCAGTCGCGCGTCCAACTCGTCGACGGGCGGCAACTTGAGATACACCCACCCATCATCGCGTTCCTCGACGGGGAAGACGGCAATGTTGACCGCGTCGTCGTTGGAGCATTTGCCCGCGTCGGCGCCGTTGAGGGTGTAGTTGCGCTTGTGGAAGGGGCAGGAGACCCAGAGCTTGTCGGTCTTGGCGTCGTCGCCGAGCAGGCCTTCGCTGAGGGCGAAGGTGCGTTTGTGCGGACACATTTGCTGGCTCGCGTACCATTTTCCCTTGATCTTGAAGACGGCGAGTTGGGTGTCGCCGCGTTTGACGTTCTTGCTGCTGCCGGTCGGGGTGTCGACGAAGTGTTTGGCTTCGATGATGGGCTGCCATGTCAGAGCCGACCATTTGGTGCCTCGGAAATCTTCGGTCGTGCTTCCTTTGGGCCAATATGCGGGGCGTTGTTGACCTCTTTCGGTTACGGGCTCGACGATGGAGAGGGTGTCCTTGGTGTTTCCGAACTGTTGGAAGTGGCTGCGGCGTTCGGGGTCGTTGATGGCTTCGGTCCATTCGCAGAAGAAAGTGCCAATGAGTTCGTTCATTTGGCTTTCTAGTTCGGCCGCTATGCCGAGCTTATCTTCGAGTACTACTTCCCGTAGGTATTTGATGCCACCCGGTAACTGCTCGATCCAGCGGGCGGTGCGTTGAAGTTTGTCTGCTGTGCGAATGTAGAACATCAGGTAACGATCCAACATTGGGATGACGTCGTCAGGCGGTACGTCTTTGGCGAGAAGTTCACTGTGTCGAGGATTTGCGCCACCATTACCGCCTACGAAAACATTGAAGCCTTTCTCAGTAGCGATGAGACCAAAGTCTTTGTTTTGTGCTTCGGCGCACTCGCGGACGCAGCCGGAGACACCGCCCTTTATTTTATGCGGAGAGCGAATTGACTTGTAGCGTTCTTCGAGGCGGACAGCCATGCCTACACTGTCTCCGATGCCGAAACGGCACCAGGTTGTACCCACGCAGGATTTGACTGTCCGGAGGGATTTGGCATAACCGTGCCCTGACTCCATGCCACCGTTCACGAGGGCGGTCCAGATATCAATCAGGTCCTCTTTCTTGGCGCCGAACATGTCGATACGTTGGCCGCCAGTGATTTTACAGTAGAGATTATACTTCTTGGCCACAGTACCGATAATGATGAGTTTCTCTGGAGTAATCTCCCCAGCAGAGACGCGCGGAATGACGGAAAAGGTACCATTGCGTTGAATGTTGGCAAGGAACCTGTCGTTGGTCTCTTGAAGACCATGCAAGGGTCTGTCCATTACATGTCGGTTGTAGAGTGACGCGAGGATGGAGCCGATGGTGGGTTTACAGGCTTCGCATCCTAGGGATAGTGGATCTTTGCCGCACTCTTTCATCACGTCGGAAAACTCCTTTAGCTTCTTGACAGTGATGATGTTGAAGAGGTCGGCTCGAGAGTGGTCGAAATGAGGACACAGGTGGTTAAGCACTTCAGACCCCAATGCCTTCATCTGCGTGTTGAAAATGGTCTGGATGAGAGGCATACAACCACCGCATCCTGTACCAGCTTTCGTACAAGACTTGACATCTCCAATACTCTTGCAGGTTCCGTCCTTGACTGTCTTCGCTATGTCTCCCTTAGTGACATTATGACATGAGCAGACCTGGGTGTCGTCCGTTAAATCGTTCCCGTCGTCTTCTCCGTCTTTGGCGGCCCCAAGAATGAATTGGCTTGGTGGGACATCTAGCATGGTCTGATTCTTCACCATCGGTACCAATTTGACATAATCTTTCGTATCGCCAATCATCATCCCTCCTAGGAGATGTTTGCCGTCCATAGTGAAGAGGAACTTCTTGTACACAGCTGAGAATGGATCTCTGTAAGTCAGGGCCTTTACTGGGGGTGGGGATGGTCCATCGGTAATGTCTTTGACCTGCTCCTCAGCGATGTTCTTTTCCTCTTTCTTGGCTCCATGCCTCTTGATTGGAAGATTCTTGGGGCCATCTCGGTCTGCGAAGAAGTCGCCAAAGCTGGCAACTTCTACACCCAGTAGTTTCAGTTTGGTACTAAGATCGGGTCGCTTGAACTGTCTGACTGCGTGGACCTTTGCCTGTGTAAGATTGAAAGCCAAGACTTCTGCCATTTCGATGCCAGGGGCGATTAGGCCGAAGGTTTGGCTCTCCCAGCTGGCACATTCGCCGATAGCATAAATGCCTTCCTGACTGGTCATCAAATGGGGATCCACCACAATACCTCCACCCCTATCGGCACACTTGATCCCTGCTTTTCTCGCAAGCTCATCCCTGGCTTTGATACCAATGCCAAACATGAGACATCTGCACTCCATCCGTTCACCGTCTTCAAAGACTACTCCTTTGACAGCGTTGTCATCATCGACCTCGATTTTCCCGACCCGCTTGCTCAATAGAACGTCCAACCCCAATTTTGAGACGAGATCCACAACCATACTACCAGCATCACAGTCCAATTGTCGACTCAGTACCCATCGGTTGCGCTCAATAAGTTTCACTTTCTTGAAGCTCTCGAGATCCATCATCGCTTTGGCTGCTTCCAACCCAAGTAGGCCACCCCCAACAACCGCACCCGTCGTTCCTTTACATGTTTCCGAGTATACGATAAGCTTCTCTAGGTCGTCGATCGTGCGATATACAAACACACCTTTGGCGTCGTGACCGGGTGTGTGTCGCGGTAGGAGAGCGTCCGAGCCTGTAGCAAGTACCAGAATATCGTAGGGTACTGTTTCGCCTGTGGAGGTTGAGACTAGTCTGTCCAATGTATGTATTTCTGTAACTACCGTGTTGAGATGATAGTTAAGAGATCCTTCAGGCTTTCCAGAGTACTGCGCACACAATGAGTCAGCGGAACAGCCTGGGTAATCTAGGTTGTGATGTGCGAGGGCATTACATACCCATTCTTTAGGATTCAGGTAGAGATTCTCGGCCTTTCGATGTTGAAAGAAACTGGTTAAACCGACGCGGTTGTATGCTAAATGAGATTCCTCTCCAATGACAACTACATCGTATTCCCTTCTCTTCGAATCCATCTTGAGCAATTTCTCACTAATTGCACTTTGTCAATCCCAACTTCATGACCTCCATATGGCGAGTAATCTCACATGAACGCAATTCCCACCATACCCAAGCCAACCACGACGATCTTCTTCCTCTTTTCTGGCGGTCTTGGATACTGTGGAGCATCTTCTTCTGGGTCATGTCCATTGACAGGAACTTTGCCAGCCTGCATGCCGGGGGATGAGTCTGCCCACGACATCTTGAGTGTAGGGTTGTGGGATCGATTGAGGCGTGGAAGGGGAATTCCAATATTTCGTGCTCTCTTGTCAATGCTGGAAGAAAGACATCAAGCAATTAAGCTGGCATCCGCGCCGTCGTATTTTTGCAGTGACGACATTGAGAAACCCAGACTGGCTGCATAAGATCTCATTCATGAGGGAAAAAGAAGGCCGATCGAGTGGACATGGCTACCCACTGTGCCACTGTACCACTCTAGGCATGGAGAGGCTCTGTGTGCATATCTCCCATAGGGCCCGCGGGGAAGCCTGCTCCAGCTCCTTGTGCGGATGCTTATCATCCTGCAGGACCCCTTACCTCTCTTGCAGAAGAACATGGCGATCTTCTTCTGATGGAATAGACAATTCACAGACAGACTTCTCCTCGGTCGGAGTAATTGGGGGTATGGCTTGCTGTGCAGAGAGGGTGAAAGGTTAGTGTATTGGACGGGAAGATAAGAGCTCGGATGCTCATTAGTCAAGACCCTGCCAAGTCATGTCGAAGCTAGTCCCTACCGCGCTAAGCCCTGAATGGCTCCGAGGACAACGACAGGTCGTCCACGTCGTCCTCTTGTCAATGGGAATGCCCGCTACTCGCCGCTACTCGGGGTTCACACAACGATGGAGGAGAGTAGTGTCTACAGAATCAACATACTGAGCACTGCTGAGTGCTCATCATGTCTGGCGTTGAAGACTCCAAACGTACGTTGGAGTTGTCCAGCACGTTTGTCAACGCCGTGACCTGCGATACAACATGCATAAAGAACTCCCGAACGATCAGATACGCGAGATCGTGGGGCTTGGCTATGTTGTAACTTGTAAGGTACTTATTCCTCAATCTTCATCTGCTCCGGATCATCATTCGCCATCTCGTCCTTTCAGGATTCGGCACGTCTGCTGCGGTGCTGCCGGCCTCCCTGCTCCCTTATCTATCACGCTAGAGGATAAAGATATATTCTGACTTTACTCTCTGACTGACTGGACTGGACTGGACCCTCTCTCCCCTTTGCGTGGAGATACGGCATATGGCGCTGCCACCTCTCCACTCGTAACGTCACCGTCGGCTCCATTTCCGCGGGCTGCTCTTCCTGAGCCATGCTCTACCAACCCTTGCCCTTTCGTTGCGCTTTTCTTTTCGGATCGCCCGAACCAAAGCTCCTTACTACGGAACATGGCGATCTCGCGCGGCCTGGATAAACCTCACACTGGTACTCCCACCATTTTTGGGTGTGCCCTGTCAATTGGCACTGACCTCTCTGCTCCCCTTGCTTTTGGCTTCGCTCCCTATTATTGCACCAAGAAACTGGTTTGAATGGAGCTGCCTCATCAGCCTTTGTTCTCATAATATGGAGGACCCTGCGCAGGATAGACACTCTCGAATGATAGTGAACAAGCATGAACAATTACCACCTTCACCGGCTCAGACTGAAGAGAACGACTCCGAGTCCAGCGATGAGATTGAGATCCCGCTCCCACCACCTACCAACAAGCCCACCCAAATTCTCGATGTCGACAAGAAGACTCCAGATGCCCACGTTCCAAGGGACCCTAGATTAATACGTTTGACGGGCGTTCACCCGTTCAATGTCGAGGCACCCTTGACTGCACTTTTCAATGAAGGCTTCTTGACTAGTCCGGAGCTCTTCTATGTTAGGAATCATGGCGCTGTGCCAAACGTCAAGGATCCAGACATACCAAATTGGGAATTCTCCGTGGAAGGGTAAGCTACGTGTCTTGGCTCGGCAGCAGATGTCTAAAACCCATTTTCGTAGGCTTGTCGAGAGACCGTTCACCCTCACACTTCGTCAGCTCATCGCCGAATATGAACAAATTACCTGCCCCGTAACGCTCGTCTGCGCTGGGAACAGGAGAAAAGAACAGAACCAGGTCAGAAAAAGTAAAGGGTTCTCGTGGGGTGCTGCCGGTGTTTCTACAGCGTTGTTCACTGGCGTTGCAATGTCCGAATTAATTAAAAGAGCACGTCCAAGGAAAAAGGCGAGATTCGTGTGTATGGAGGGTGCCGATAAACTTGTATGGGCAATGCTTAGATGACAGGAAAGGATACGGCTGACACCCAATGCGTAGCCTAATGGGCTCTACGGTACTTCCGTCAAACTCAATTGGGTCATGGATCCAAACCGAGGCATGATGCTGGCCCACAGAATGAACGGCGAAATGCTACGACCGGACCATGGGAAGCCGTTACGAGCCGTAATACCAGGGCAGATTGGAGGTCGGAGTGTGAAGTGGCTTAAGAAGCTCATTGTCACAGCCGCACCGAGCGACAACTGGTATCACATATATGACAACCGCGTACTGCCGACTATGGTTAGCCCGGAAGAGTCTGCCAACGATCCAAAATGGTGGATGGACGATAGATACGCCATCTACGATCTAAGCACAAATTCTGCAATTGTGTATCCCGCGCACGAGGAACAAGTCTGTTTAGTCAACGGTCCAGAAAAATATCGGGCCAAGGGCTACGCGTATGGTGGAGGAGGTAGAAGGATCACTAGGGTCGAAATATCCACTGACAAAGGCTGGACGTGGCGATTAGCGGATATCGACTATGCAGAAGATCGGTATCGAGATGCGGAGCAGACTCTGTATGGGGGTCGTCTTGACATGTCGTGGAGAGAAAGTTGCTTCTGCTGGTGTCACTGGTCATGTGATATACCAACTTCCGAGCTGGGCAATGCGAGCGATCTTGTTGTCCGAGCAATGGACGAGAGTATGAATGTACAACCGAAGGAAATGTATTGGAGCGTCTTGGGAATGATGAATAATCCTTGGTTTCGGGTCACAATAAGCAAAGAGGGTGATTTCCTGCGATTTGAGCATCCTACGCAGCCAGCACTAATGCCGGGAGGCTGGATGGAGCGAGTCAAGAAGGCGGGGGGTAATCTCATGAACGGTCATTGGGGAGAGAAACTCGCAGGGGAGGAAGAAAAGCACGTCCAGGAAGTAGCCAAAGAAGTGCCCATGACGAAGGACGGCTTGAAGAACGACATTACGATTGACGACTTACGAAAGCATGATGGTGGCGATGACCCGTGGTTCGTGATCAACGGCGAGGTCTATGAGGGGACTTCATTCATGAAAGAGCATCCTGGTGGCGCACAGTCAATTGTCAGTGCTGCTGGGCTTGACACGAGCGATGAGTTCATGGCCATTCACTCTGAAACGGCCAAGGGCATGATGCCAGGCTACCATATCGGTACCCTTGACGCAGCGGGCAAACTCGCCCTGACCAAGCCACAGTCCGAAATTGCAACCAACGAAATACGCGAGACCTTCTTGCAGCCACGTGCCTGGACCAAAGCCGTCCTTGGCTCCAAACGACGTATATCTGCCGACACCGTCATCTTTACCTTCACCCTCGAACATGACTCACAGACCCTTGGGCTACCGGTCGGCCAACACCTCATGATCCGCATCCGCGATCCCGTCTCTCGGGAAGCCATCATCCGCGCCTACACTCCCATATCCGAAATAACACGTAGAGGCCATCTAGATGTACTGATCAAATTGTACATCGACGAAGGTTCAGACAAAAGCGGTAAGATGTCCAAAGCAATTAGTGCCCTTCCTATCGGCCACGGCGTCGATTTCAAAGGCCCGATCGGCAAATTCGTTTATGAGGGTAAGGGTCTTTGCCTCGTCAACGGCGCGGAGAGGCGAGTGAAGAGGTTCGTTATGATCAGTGGCGGGAGCGGTATCACGCCCATCTACCAGGTCTTCCGCGCCGTGATGCGAGATAGATCCGATCCGACGACTTGCAAGCTGTTGAATGGGAATCGTCTGGTTGAAGACATCCTATGTAAAGAAGACCTCGATGCTTTGCTGAAAGGTAACGAGGCTCGAGCAGAGATCATCTATACTCTCACCAAGGCACCGGATACATGGCAGGGTCTCAAAGGACGCATTGATGGTGAGCTGACTCGCAAGCACTGCCGGAGGGACGACGACACGATGGTTTTGATCTGTGGGCCTGGGGCGCTGGAGAAGAGCATCCATGTTGCGCTCAAGGAGCAGGGCTGGACCGATGATCAGATTCTGTTCTTTTGATTGAGCATCGCGACATAGGGCGAGGACGAAGGGAGGGAAGATTGGAGACTTTTGCATAGCGTTCTGGAATCGCCATTTCGCCATTTTGCATGCATATGTGTCTTTTCTACCATTCGGGGTGATTGTATATACCTCCTTGCCAGCATCGTTGTCAATTGTTCCTCGTTCATCCCGTAGTATAATATCAGCAATGCTACTCATGGTCATTCTTTCGAGAGAAAATGTAGGCCTGTTCGAAGCCCATCGGTCCGTTTCTACCTACCGACTGCCAACCTTTCATTGCGGAGAGGCTAGCCTCCTGTGACGATTTCTACGACCTTGACTTCCTCATACTGGTATTTGTGTCATCGTCAACACCCTCGCTGCGGTTGTGAATCATAATTACCGTCATCCGCTTTAGCGGGAGGAAGGATCATAGAAATGAACCCTATACCACTTGTTGTGAGTTGCCAAGCGCACTGTAAAAGGACGATGGGATCGTAATCGATACTACATGGCGTTTAGGAAGAGAGTCTGTAGGTCATTGTTTATTATAGTGTTTTGCTATGCAAAAAGCGGTATTGGTTGTTTTCTCTTCTCTTTGGGATGAGGTTGCGGTTGTGTTTGTATTGTAGCATGTCGGGCGAGAGAAGGGTCCAGGCCAAGAACGGCCACTATTCTAAGGTAGTTTCCATTCGGCGTTTTAGACACGTAGCAATCAAGATGTTTGAACAACGTGTTTCAAACGTTTCTTTGCAACATCATGGCAAGTGCAAAAGCAGAATCCTGTCGTGGACGCTACTGATACGATGTCTAGAACTCTCTCTTCAATTCTGCGCTTAAACAGTCCTCCGCCGTACGCAAAGATCTTGATGCCTTCGCCGACGCTCCCGGCAGTTCTTCGCCGGCTCTACAAGGTCAGCACTGGTTGAAATGTGGGAAGGGTGGTTGGGTTGATATTCTCTTCAGGCCAAATCTCCGCTTCCCTCACCTCCCTGTCACGTACCATAGACGAATATGCCGAAATGGCAAAGAAAGAGCTCATACCAGCCAAGCAAGAGAAAGCCCATGAAAGGATAAAGAATTTTCGCAGCGATCTAGCAGACTACAGGCAGTCTTTGGAGCATTTGAAAAAGGATAGGGACGATAGTGTAAGGAAGTCCAAGACTTTCTAGAGGAACGCCGTTTCAGAGCCCTATTGAAGGCCCAGCACACGAGCCAGTGCTGACCCTTCGTTGTCTCCAGCAAACCACACAGAATCGCACAGAGCTCCTCGGCCGTCGGCCACATCATACCGCAACTCCCGAAAATCCATACGCCCAACCCAGTCTCGCCCAAAACTCAGCATTTGCTCCCAAGCAATCCCAGTCTCTTTCCCTTGGCGCAGCGCCGCAGGATTATACCCGAGAAACGCACGCGTTTCGAGAACAAAACTTTATGTCGTCCACGAACGCTGCGCTAGATGAATACCTCGAGCGAGGCCGCGCTGTTTTGGGTGATTTGGGAGACCAACGAGACATGCTCAAGGGTACTCAGAAGAAGCTTTACAGCGTCGGCAATACATTGGGAATCAGTGGAGACACGATACGGATGGTCGAAAGGAGAGCGAAACAGGACAAGTGGATATTTTGGGCTGGTGTCATTGTCTTCGTTTTGTTCTGCTGGCTGGTGATACATTATCTCCGGTAGCAGTTGTCTCAAACCTTGTATCTATTATGCCTATGTCTTGAGAATGGGGACTTAGCGTGGCGTTGGGGTTGAGCTATATACTGACATTGTAAAGTCACTGGGAGCTATACATCCGATGCATCGACTTTGTTCTATGCCCCAATCATAACCATTTTCACATCGTCCTCGAGGATTTATAAACCCTAATAAATATCCTAAAAGTATGCGAAAGCGAAAATAAACGCATTGTTTACAATACAGAATGCTGGTCGGCTGGAACCGGGAGAAAGGGTTGAAAGTTGACGTAGCCCTGACGATCAAGATTCCCGGGCCTTGGCACTATTTGAGTCTTGGAAGCTAATCCACCTCTCCACCTCACGAGATCAAACAACCTTTGCAGCCTTCATATTGTATCACCCGTCACTTGCACTGACATCTCAATTGTAAGAATCTCTGCTATACTTCAAAGTGAGAAGCTTTGTCAAGCTGAGTCGCTTATCGCGTGCTGCATACTAATTCAATCTATCAACAGGTATCCATCCACCTTTGTCACGAGCTCTACACGCAGCGAAGATGTCGTACGCACAAGCTGCTCAGAGAGGCCCGAAGCAATCGCCTGAAGATGTGAGTTTGGGTTCCATCGGGCTTGAGCGCGCGATACTAATAGATTTAGGCGTATGTATATACATCTCGTCAAAAGCAATGAGCGATTATTTTGCTTCACATTCCACCTTCGTTTTCGCAGCCCCATAAACACCCTCCAACATATTACACAGGTTCCATGCATCGTCATGCATCCTCTCCCTCCAGCATGTATTTACAGTGCACAACCACTGACACCGCACCACCCAGAATGCCAAATACTGACATGTCCACAAACGGTACAGCCGCGCCCCCGCACCCCCATCCCTGAACTCATCCTCATCATACGAAAACATAGATTCCGAGCAGCTAAAGTCCGAAGCCTCCGACACCGCCGAGCAGACCAAGCAAAAGGCCAAAGACGCCTCCGAAACCACCAAGGAGAAATCCGAATCCTTCGCCAAAGAGGCCAAGGAGAAGGCCCGCGAAGCGTCTCAGTACAGCAAGGAGAAGGGGTCGGAGTTGGCGGATAAGACGAGCGAGAAGTACGGGCAGGCCAAGAGGAGTGCGAGCAAGGGTGCCAAGGAGGCGGAGAGGGAGCTTAAGAGTGCGGGGCAGGATTTGAAGGAGAATCAGGATAATCCGGTCTACGTCGCTAATGGGATTTTGATCGTGGCTGGGAGTGCGGCACTGGGGTATGGTGCGTATACCAAGCATGCGGCTGGGCAGTTGGATTGGGAGCTGGTTGGAACATGGGCTGCTGCTGTGGGTGTGTTGGCTATTGGGGATTACTATCTGAGCCAGTAAGTCTATTCCTCCGATTCGACCTCTGAGCGCTGTGCTCAAGAGATGCTGACTCGCGTTCAGATACCTATTCAAAAACAAGTACCCAAAGAAGTAGTGAACGAGTTCTGCCGAGACTTGGGAAAGGCCAAGGGGGGGGGGACGCTACACGCTTTCCCAGTAGATACATTCCGACTCGACTCATCCTCATCATCTTTCGGTGCCTTCTCTGCTACTGCGTTTGGGAGCCATTCGCCATATCACAGTGGCGGCGGTATACGGCAATGATCACCTGTACTGTTGTTTTGTATTCCTATCATGTAGTGTGGTAAACCTGATATCCTTGGCAATAACATCTTGATTCCGAAAGAAACGTGCACTGCTAACTACCTATCTCACATACATGCGTAGAGAAGGGAGGCCCATTATGTTACAGACGGAACACGATTCAACCAAACGAGCCCAGGCCATACATGGTCAAAGCCATCAATCAGCCGTCCTGTCTACCCGTAGAGCCTTGTAGATCAAAAACCACCATGCCTATCTGTACCCATGTCTTATCTATGACCCTCTTGGAAATGCCGCTCGATGCATCGTGGTACACTATTTACAAATTCACTTTCACTGTCACTTTCATCTATTTTTCCGTATTGGCACTCGTGGCATCGTGCGCTGCTTTTGGCACTAAGATTGCGCTTTCGTCTGGAGAGCGTTGGGTTGTGGTATCTGCTGTTGTTGTGGGAGATATTGAAGGCGGAGAGTGTGAGGGTGGACTTTGGGATGGTGATGATGGTGTAGAGGTGGAGGTAGCTGCTGCGGGTACCTCTCCACCCTCTACCGACACTGGCGCTGGCGCTGACGTTGATGGTGCAGAAGTAGCTGCTGCAGGCATCTCTCCACCCTCTACCGAGACGGGCGCTGGCGCTGGGGTAGGATCCGGGCCCGGTGCGTCCTCTAGTTCTTGGCCCTCTTCGTCATCATCCAATTCCGCGCCATAAACATCCGGATGTTCGCGGAAACAATCTTGCATGTTCCTGTTCCGTATGTTAGCCTGACTCGAGGCTCTCTAGTTTGACTTCCCAAAGTACCCCATAAGGAAGCAGGGATTCGACCTACTTGAAGTTCGGTATACAATCCATACCCTTCGGCTCATCTTTACTGAACACGAAGCAGCTGAATGCCGCTCTGAACTGCTCGCCGCACGGCCCGTGCGCCATGCCGCCTAAACAGGGGCATTCCCAGTTGATCTCGCCCGTTGCTTCGTTGAAGGCGCCTTCCTGCGAGGCTTCCTCTTCTGTGGCTTCGAGATCTTGGGTGGTTGACGGCATGGGGTTTGGATTGGCGGTTTCTGGAGGGGCGCCGCTGGTTGGAGGTATTGAGGTTGGGGTGGCATTTTGGGAAGATTGGGAAGCGGCGAATTCGGGGGTGGGAGGGGGTGGGGTACGGTTCTTGATGGCGAGGGATTCGAGGGTTTGGAGGGTGGGTTCTTCTGTTGGGGATTGGGGGGGTGGTATGGAGACTGCAGAGGGAAATACATTAGCTGTTGTTACGTTGGACTCTGGTGCAGGAGGGTCCTGTACATGGAGGCTCTTCGGCAAATAGCTGGCTGGTGTTGTAATAATAGACTGCCCCGAATGCGAGTCCTAGTCGTGCTGCATAGCTCTTCCAGCTTCGCGGCTTTTGAGCTGGTGGCGCGGTGGAAAGGAAGCGGCGAATTGGGGTTGCGCGGAGAGACGGGGGTGCCCGGAGGAGTAGACGCGGGCTCTGTCTTATCATTTTGGAAGGTATGTGGAGATACAAGCGAAGAAGGAAGGGTCTGGAAAGTATGCGAATTCGTGGATGAGAACATGTATGTTGTAGATTCGCTCCTCCGGGAGAAACAATTTGTCAGCGGAAATTCGTCCGCGCTCCATGACGCGCAGGAGATCTTACGCTCTCTTTTCATCAATATTCTACTACAGAGCAATGTATCGGTGACAAACAGGTTTTAGCGATGATAGCAGGAGTGTTTCATGCTCATGGATAGTGCAGATGTCCTATTCATCAAAAGGAAAACAATGGCTCCCCGCACGCTTCACTACCGGAGGCGGCGGTGGTTTGGAAGACGCGAGTCCTTTCATAGTCATCATCTCAAACCAACCGCTGGAAAACAGAAGTTTACTGCTTGAGCTTTGTCGCAAAGGTGAACGGCTTGGGATAACCAGCTGGAGGACTATGGAGGACTGATATACTTGCCAGCTCTGCTTGTGGTATGTGCGGATGGTGGCGCAAACCGCTTGAACGACTTGGCGTTGATAGAACGGGAGGAGCAGGACTGCGTTCGTGGTCTTTGATGTCGATTCCTAATCTCTAGCTGCTCACATTCAGCAGGGACTTAGCATGATTTGTGGAGACTTGGATTCTGTACGGCCTGGAGTCCTTGAGTACTACTGGGGGAAAGGCGTCAAGATCTTCAAGGATACGGACCAAGATTCAACAGATCTAATGAAATGTCTAAAGTCCGTTACTGAAAGCGAGATGCTTGAAACGGCCGTGAAACAGCGTGTGCCAGATCATCCAGAACCATTCGATCTAGAAATTGATATAGTACTTCTTGGTGGTCTTGGTGGAAGGGCTGATCAAGCATTCTCCCAGCTGCATTATCTTTATATTACAGCGAACCCAAGTCCCAATATTTGGGCAAAGGATGTTTACCTCATCACGACGGAAAGCGTCATTTTTGTGCTCGAAAAGGGGCTGAACAGGATATATGCACCTGTGAAGCCAACAGTGTTCACGGAGAATGTCGGCATCATACCAATTGGGAGACCATCTGTCATCACCACTCGTGGTCTCGAATGGGATGTGACAGAGTGGCCTACGGAATTTGGTGGGCAGATGAGTACCAGCAATCACATCAAGGCAGAAGTCATTGAAGTTGAGAGCACGGAAAGGGTCTTGTTCACTCTTGAATATGATCATAATGTTCAGAGGTCAGAGAGCCGCCAACATTAGTCATTCGCGAAGAGCAGGGCAGCGCTCGCAAGTGTTTGCCGGAAGTGGGGGAAGATACACTGCCTTGTATCAGCATCTGTTGCTTGGAAGAAGCCTCAATGCTGTCAAGATTACATGGTACTTACTTGGTGACGAAAGGAAATTCTGTTCGACGGAGCTGCATTGAAGTCTTCAACAAACTAAATACCTGCACGAGGTTACCGTCCCACGCCATTGACCATAGCTTTGGTCGGTGCCTCACTGCTCGATCGTCAGTGAGCAACTTCGAAAAAATAAGCCCAACTATCTCGCCTATCGAAGGTCTCCCAACATATCGAAAGTTGACGTGCCATCGTCTCATCAACCCGCAAAAGACTGCCTTCTAGTCGATGTACGGCCAACTTCCTAATCGTGGTCCTAGACTCCATGAACAGGATTCCCATGGTGCCATACCCATCAAATAACGTATTTGACATAGACATAGGCATCGCTTGAAGGGACTGCAAAAACTCATCATTGAGAGGACTACGATCGAGGTTTGCATACTGTCTAGTATGAAGAAACTCGCGAACGCTTTCGACACTGCGAATAAGGCACTTTCGTTTGCTCTAGCGCATCGTATCAAGGTATCCTCATCGCTAGGCTGGTCATTTCCAATACCATCCAGACTGTTGTAGGAAAGTCGAATACCCTGATGATTTCCAAGTCTGCATCTGGCAATAATTACTCTTTTCGTCATGGCCGATATGGGAGAATGTTCACAAAGCCTTCCCCCTGACATCCTCAAATTCCTCCTACTCGACATCCGTCAAGTCATCATCACCATCTCCCACTATAGGATCGACAACGTAGTGAAGCTTCCTTTGCATTGAGTGAGAATGCTGGATTATGTCTTACCATGTCCTATTTTGCAATTGAAGACGCAAGTCTTTTGCAAGGCTATACCCGAGGATGATAGAGGAGTTCGGGGATGCTAAACGCTTTACTGAATATAGAATGGCTGTGGATGGTGAGATCAACATCATGCAGCAGGACAGGTAATAGGACTTCCTTGCACATACCTTCTGGGACACTATCTAGTAGATACTGATAGCAATATATCGAACATTTGAATATTCCCTTTGGTTAAAGGCCGAATCGTTTATCTCCCAAATTTAAGACTCTAGACATTTCATACACCAATCGTGCACTTCTGCCCTCAATATTCTAAAGCAGAGCATTCCAACTTCCACCGTTCCCATCACCCATCCCCAACCCCCCAATCATCCAGATCTACTTCCATCCCCATCATACCTCCCCCCATACCTCCCCTCATACCCCCCCTCATCATCACCCCTCATCATCACCCCATCTATCCAATCATCCCGCACCCTTCCTCATCCTCACCTCCATCCCCCTACTCCACTAGCAACATCAAACCCGATCCTTACTACAGTACATGAGATTTGTGACTTTTTATGTCTAGTTTTCAGAGGTTAAAAGGGAGGGTGGTGGATATAGAAGCGGTGATTGTTGATTTGATGTGGAAGGGTTAGGGTGTGGGTTGAGGGGTGGGATTGGGAGTGGGGTGGGAGGGGTGGGGAATGAGGGGGTTTTGGAATGAGGGTTGAGGGATGGGAAGGAGGGAGTTTGGGGGTTTTGGGATGGGATGGGATGGGTGTGGTGAGGGAGGTGATTGGGGGTTTGATTGGGATGGGAGTTTATGACGTTGGATCTGTCGGGATAGAGACTACGTCGTTCAATTCCTTGCTATTTTCAGGAACTGTGTCAGTAGACAATACCCTTGCTGAACTTTTTGTTGTTCGTTTTGCGAGTAATTTTTGGGAGTGTGTGCTTGGTTTGGGTGTTATTTAAATAGTTCCTTTGTTTTGCAAGGCACCCAATTATCATCGAGGCCAAGGTATGAGAATTGATATTTGCGTGCTCATTAGGTAGTGTGCAGGATTGAGTGGTATGGTTGTGTCGATTTGATGACCAAGTAACAATCTATCATTGGAAAGGAGGTACCGGGAGAGTAGCTGATTGTGTTCGCATATATTGGAATTTTAGAGCTATGGCTCTTCGCGGCTCATGGAATTTTGCTGATGATAGTGTGCTAGAGATCCTTTGACGTGGTTTAGCATCTTCGGAAATTAAAGATGTTGAAATTAATACCATGGGGGAGACCAAGCTATAGGAGTAGGGTCAGCTGAGCGCCTTATTGTTCTTTAAGTCTCGAGGAAGCTTGCCGGCCATCCTGTTGAACTATCTTGTCAAGCTTTCCTATTGCTAAGAGGAGGTAAGCTTACGCCGTTGCGAGAGACAGAGCGTTATGCACGTGTGACTGATGCACTCACCCAAAATATAGCTTCGACACGAAGATAGCCATCACCAATCCACTGGACCTTCGGGGCTGTTTGGGATGCACGCAGTAGGTGCTGCTTATGAACTTGACACAAATCTTCCAATTTGATCCCACCCTCACTGCACAGCTGGATCGTGTCAACAACGACACAATTAGGGTTGCGCCAAATTATTATGGCCTGTTGCAGTGGCGGTTTAGCAACGAAGATTCCCTTCCACGAAGCCTCAGCATTGCCACGACTGAGATCTTGCAAAGCCTTCACGCTTAGGGGGGGGGAACTCCAATGGCCATCCTGGTATCGTATAGGAATACCTGTATTCCACAGAGCGTCATCGAAAACATGGCGGCCAAGCTCGAACATGATTGGATTCCATTCATAGTCATCGATCGCTTCTCTGTCACTGAACTCCTCACTGGGTATAGTCTCGCGGACTGCGGACCTGAAATGGATTTTGTCCTGGATACGGTGCGAATTCTGAACTACATGTCGCCATGCTCGATCAACACGTTGCCAGCAGAAGACATTCATGTCATCCGCATACTCCAAGATTAATTCCAGCAGCTCAGGAATCCCAAGTACACGCTGAGCTGTAGTCATGGCTAGACGTGAGGTGATCAATTCCCTGAGGGTGAAATATCAGCTCAAATTCGAGATGGCAAGAGGAACACTTACCTGGTGTACTGGCTGTGGAAATGATAAAGTCCGCGGTATCGTGAGAGGAAGGTGCTTGTTTTGGCGATAAGTTATTGCGATGGAGCAGAATCATGAAGAGTTGGATGATATCTTTTTGGGACCTGACCTGACCTGACGTGAAGTGAAGTGAAGTGGTGTAGGGTGAAATGTAGCGAATTCAAGCGAAGTGAAGAGTGAACCTATAGTGAGGGCTGTGCAGGTTCCATGCCTCATATCAATGCTTTGGTTGCCAATGTTTTATTATTACAGAAGCAATAATAGGTTAAGGATATCTCTCAGGAAAACACCTCTCCCATACTGTTGGGTGGACGAACCGCTGAAATTTTCGAACCTGTACAAGTTCTTCCGTTCTTATCAGGACATGAACTGACCCTTTCCCATCCAAACCCAAGCTGACAGCGTGGCATAACCATGTTAAGACTCCTAATAATCAAAATCTGCCATCTGACTCATCCGAATGCTGTCGAGGCTAACGCGACGATGGAGAATGTAATACTGGCGATTTCGCTTCACGGACAACGACAGGTTTGCAAGCTCGGTAACAAACGTCTTTTACTAACCGGCACCGAGATAGGCTTTGCCCTTGAGAGTGATGAAGTCTAGATTTACTGCCTTGGGGCTTACATTGAAGCGCCGTGATAGCAATGAATTCCATCCAAGTTTGAAAAGTAAGTGTGTTCGGTCTTCATCTTGGATGTTTCTAGGTGAAGTCGCTTTGAACCATGGTCTTTCTTGTGGATCACTGGATGACGGTATGCCAGATTTTGCTAACACACTGGTTGAATAACGCATCGAGAAGAATGAAGGAGGACAGCCTCGAGGAGCTCTGGTATCTCGAGGCCACCATTTGGTGAGGACATGTCTTACTATGATAGCTGCTCATTCACTCTAATGACAAGCTAAGTGACGAGTGCTGTGTCTTATATGGGCTTGTTGCACGATGCCCGCTTCGTACTCTGTAAAGTCTGTACCTGGTCATATACTGTCAAGAGACTTTCTAAGAAAGATGACCCGAATTGAGGTGCAAAGAGTAGCAGATCTCGCACGGAAGGAGAAAGATGATGGAAACACTCCAGATCAAGATGCTGTTCAAGGGAAGGACGAATTAAGTAGTATCACCTGTCCAGACCTAGCTGGAAGTCACAATCTACCACTCTAACTAGGTGTATCCAGTCTGCCTTTGCAATATATCAGGCGAAAATGAATTTGAAGATTATACGGAAGTGTCTTGTAGTCCTTGCGCCTTCCAAAGGAATGGATCGACTAAGAGGTGGGCCTTTGGAGAACGGCTTGCCAACGCTTACTGCAGTTGTTTTGAAGCAATAGATCTTTGACCGGTACGGGCGGGCGCTGGTTTGCGCTTTACGATAATTATAGAGGTAGGAGGAGGAAGGTACGGGTTCGCGGGCTGGATCGATAGAATAGTCACGTGTTAATCACTCGGACTCTCCAATCTGCCAAGCATTATTGCACAGCTAAATTTACCCTCGATCGTGTATGTTTTCATCGCAGAATTACTATGAATTAGGGGACGCTATAGGCGATAGTCTAAGGCTTACTGAACTCTCCATATACGTTAGAATTATGCTCGATGACTCGGCCATGATCTACTATTACCAAAACAGGAGCTTGTGGACAGTAATCAAGAGAAACGATGCAGCGCGTGTGATGATCCCCAGCACCGCTTACCAAATGTTGGATACTTCTGAGACTTGAGCTGCCGATTGATCCCCAACCTAGCACGTTGGGGAAACATGATTTGCACTTGCAATAGGGCGAGAAACGGACTAGGATCAGTACTTTCCTCTTCCGTCATTCGGGCAACTTTCATTGGGTGATACGTGAATTGACATTTCTGTGTTGAGTATGTATATATTGTATATGTACCGGAAGACGCCAGCAATCCTACAAAAGCGCTTTTCATCAACGTTGTTAGTAATGACTAGACCCGAACGCCTGTCGAGTAGCAACGCAGCCTCACCATTCCATGTTCGACACCGCCCTTTGCGCCTGCTGTAAACCACATTTACAGACCCTTCTTGATAGAGTCGGCGAGCTTCTCCGCGACCATATACACGGGTGCCATTGAGTGTCCAGGAGCAATCAGCGGAATGATTGAAGCATCAATGACCCGCAAACTTTTGACCCCAAAGACCTTTCCGTGGTTGTCAACCACGGCATTCGTATCATTCATCTTACCCATAGGGCAAGAGGCCACCCCATGATACCACGGCAGGGCATTCTGCTTGATACCTTCCAAGATGTCGGCGTCTGTGGTCCTGGGTCCAATCTTAAGTTCTGGTCCCGTCGTGAGACCGGTTGCCTTGACGAATTGCTGGAGCCTTTTGTAGATCTGGACACCTAGTGCCTGCTCCGTTGGTGACGAAAAGGTGTTCGGATCGATGATGGGATTGTCACTCGGATCCGCCGACTTGAGGCCGATCGTTCCCTTTGAAACGACTGCGAGGATGGCTGGTGTAAATGTGACATAGCTCTTCGAGGCTGCCTGGGGTCCATGTGATGCTATGAGCCATTCAATTTCAGGCTGGTCGCCTGGGAGCTGCGCCAGGTCATCCAGGGCGCTCTGGTTGAGCGCTTTTCGATATGGGTTTGGTAATTTTTCGAATCCTACGGCGAGTCAGTCAAGGTACATAACATTGGAGATGATGAAGACCGACCGAGAATATCCCCTCCCCAGCTGGTGAGAGGGCCAGTCTGCGTTTGTAGGAATTCCTGCGTGGCGTGCTCGAGGTATGGCTCATCGCCCTCCAGGGCAGCATTGCCTTCGACGTTCATCTCGTACTGGAACTCAAATGCGCAGTGATCCTGGACAATCAGCAGGTTCTTCTTCGGATTATGATTGAACTTACCTGACAATTTTGGCCGACTTGACGATCAACAATCACAGGGATGTTGTGTTGGGTGAGAATGTCTTTCGGGCCAATGCCAGATACCATAAGCATCTGAGGCGAGCGCGTCTATTGCCGAGTCAGCAGGTATCAGTATCCGAATCGATGTGACTGACCACTCCAGCCGAGACGATCACCTCCTTCGCGGCTTCGAGGGTATATAAGAGGCCGTCCGTCTCCACTTGAACGCCGGTTGCCGTGGTACCGTCAAATAGAATTTTCTTGGCTATCGTTTCTTTATAGACTCTGAAGTTGGTAGCATTTAGTGCTTCTGTCAGAAAGGCTGTCTCCGAGGAGTCTTTGAGTTGAGTCTCTGGGTCGATTGAGACGGCAAGGTATCCGTAGCCTTCCATCTTGCCGCTGCTGAAGCCAGTCTGGGCTGTAAAATTGAGAGCTTCAAATCCTTTGATCAAGCCGGGGTTCATAGGTTGGTAGTAGTTGCTATACGTCACATGGAGCGGTCCACCAGGGCCATAAGCCGCTGGATCATAAGGAATGCTGACATTAACTCCCATTTTGGCCTTGTTTGGTGGGGTGAAGTTGACGCTCTTTTTGAAGTAGGGGAGAATGTTATCCCATGCCCAGCTTTGGTCTCCAACTAGATCGGCCCATCGCTGGTAGAAGCCCACTGTTCCTCTGATAGTGTTAGCAGCGTACGGCTTGTAAAACATGGCAACCTACCGAGTGAAGATGTTGGAATTACGACCGGTACTGATGGGCATTAGCATTTGGCTGCGTGATGGGTTGTTTCTATACCTTCCACCAAGGGTTTTGCCTTGTGAGTAATGGAATTTGCGATTTGCCAAACCCTGCACGATTTAGCATCGGTTGGACACCGCTATAAGTTACTGACAGTTTGGGGCTCTGTAATATAAGCCCAATCAATGAGTGGCTGTATAGTGTCGGCAACAGGCGTCTGGTTAAAGTTCTTCGCGTAAAAGGCAGGAATCGTGCTGAGGTTGCCATTGTCCAACTCATAGAAGTTTCCAGCCTCGATAACGGCCACAGATACCGAGGGATCCTCAGATAATCGTTCAGCAACGGTCAATCCAGCAGTGCCACCACCAATAATCTATCTGGTCAGCTAGTCCCAAAATCTGACTTGGGGAACGCACAACATAGTCAAATTTGGAGCTAGATCCTGGGACCCCAAAAGAGGTCCCAACGGGCCTTCGGGTTCCTCCAACTAGCTGCTCGTCCAATAGCGAGGGAGCTGCAAAAGAGGCCGAGACTATGCTCGACCACGTAAGATATCGGGGAAGAACCATCTTGGAGAGTAGAACGGAGGAGTAATATAAGGTACGGCTGCTCTACAGACAGAGTTCTTGAGAGGAAAGCTGGGAGGAGACTCCATTATATGCGAATTTGTGTCTATTGTCGAGTATTTTGTGGTGTAGTGAGTAGCCCACAGGGCGCTTTCAGCGTTCAACAGCCGCAGAATATTGGTAGAGGCGATAGAATCCTTCGCGGAATTCTATAATTGGAGGAACTGGGCTCTCTATCATGTTCTCAATCAGCAAGTTTTCGGCGATATTCCCCTGGCTTGTGCGTCCAAGCGAACCCTGTGGGGTTCAGCAGCCGGGGATTTATTTATGGTAACCAGTCGCCTTCTGCAGCCTCGACGTCTCACCTTCTTAGCCCCAGAGATACTGTCGTAGAAGCGCAACGAAGGCGATTTACCCGCGACAACAAGTCAGCCGAATAGCCTTACCAACCGAAATGCCGACAATGATTTGGCATGCATTCTCGCGCGCCAGCGCCAGCGACGGTTTCAGAACTGATTGGTTGTTCGGCCAAGCAACGGTGCTGGTATAACCGGGAATTCTTGCATGGCATTGTCCATACTTTACCATCCCAAACATCGCGTTTGCGAGCATGCAGGTACTATTGCACTATACCTGTAGATAGCTCGCTTCGAGTGTAGCCGCTCATGATTATCCTGCTCACACCTGGACACTCAATGATACCCCCAGAGCACTACGAAGCCGCGTTCAAACCGACAACGTAGAGCCGACAGGTCGCTTCCGGGCACTCCGTCTGGGGGGTGTGGTTTAGTCACAGATCAACGATTGTGGAAGACTGCAACACAACTCACTGTGACTGCGCGGATCTGATCGTTAATGTATGTGAGGATTATATTCGAACTTCTGCGACTTCGAATTCCCCAATGCTTTCTCAATATAATCGCTTCCAGACTCAAGCGCTGAGAATATTAGGTCTCGCACGTTTCGTTCTAGCGATTTTAGATGTATCTCCTTAGTTTGGCTCAATCTTCCTACACCTAGGCTCTGCAGCGCCTTATGACCCTTGCCGTTTGCTCTCCTGCTAGCCTATTTTGCATTGGTGAATCCTTTGCCCTCGGGAAGCGACTTAGCCATGACTGCTACTGTCCTTCCTAGGGACTCCAGGAGCACCAACCTTCGACCCTCATGTCTCGTCCCTTCGGGAAAGTGAGCCCCACATCTCTACGCAAAGTGAATAGGATCGTATGGCATCAGAAACTCTTAACATGTTTGAGGAGATGAAAAGTGAATGGATTAGAGTGTCGAGAATGTCGCCAAGTTGCTACACAGTAAACTTTTCGTCGTATGGCTTAATATATCGCGCACGTTCTGCCTCGAAGCTAAAAGACATCGACCTTGCTCACATTGTACCCTGGGACTGTCACTGCTTTCAGAACATTGATTCTTTCGTTCTCCGAAACATGTCCGTTGCAGCCTACTAAGATTTGATTGATATTTGAAGAGGTGATGCCGGAATAATGATCTATACGCAAAGATGTAACAATAACATTGTAGACTGTGGAGTCAAGATGTCGAGATCATCTGGAGAAGGGCGGGGGGCAGTTTCAAAAGTGACCGGCCGGCAGTAGTCTCCAAAGCTTGTGGTTGAGCATCTGTGGTGGATGAAAGTCCCTAATACATCGTCACGCACCTCAGGCTACCAGTCGCAGGTAATGAATGGTCAGTGTACCATTTGAGGACAAAGGCAGAGGAAGGCATCAGTCCTAAGAATGTTGCTGATCATTATTGTTTATGATCGAACAGGATTTGATGAAACGCAAGGATCACTTAGAGACGTGTGCGTAGCTGGGGTATCTGCAAGACGGGTGATGAAATGTGCGTGCCTCAGGACAGGAACCGAGTGTAGAGAACGATGTATCAACAGTGATAGGTAGATGTCTCGGTATCCCAAAGTGGTTAGATCTGCCAGAGGACGGATGGGCCCGTACCTCGGCTGTCGTGATTTATCTTTGGGACTCGGTTTCTCCACACTCGATTCGTCATCTTCTGACTTCTACAAGTTCGCTGTCTGGATTATCATTGTTATACAGGAGAAGGAGACATTGGGCAACCATGGCTACGGAACGACTGAACTCAATCCTCAGCCATCTCACCCCCAGCAAGAGCGGGCTTTCCGCAATGTACGTTGCTTTCCCCGCCGTTCGACCATGCACTGATCTCAAGTCAATAGCACCCAGCAGAATCCTGACGATGTGGTTATCACTCTTGCTATACGAACACCCCTCACCAAAGGCTTCAAAGGGGGCATGAAGGACACACCATTAGAGTTCATCGTTTACACAGTACTGAAGCAAGTCCTTGTAAAATCAAGGCTCGACCCCCAGATGATTGAGGATGTGTGTCTCGGCAATGTATGTGTCATCACAATACCTTTCGACCTCGAGGTATATTGACACTTTGACAGGTTAACAACGGCAAAGCCGCCTACATTGTACGCGCTGCCTCTCTGGCCGCTGGCTACCCTACCACCGCTGCCGCGTCCTCCGTCAACCGCTTTTGCTCCTCCGGTCTGAAGGCCGTGCAAGATATAGCCAACCAAATCAGTACGGGTAGCATTGAAGTTGGCGTAGCCATTGGTGCTGAGTCCATGTCCGAAGGCGGTGACCGCCTAGAAAAGCCCTTCCATGAGTCGATCCTACAGAACCAAGACGCCAGGGACTGCATGCAGCCTATGGGTCAGACGTCCGAGAACGTAGGGCGAGACTTTGACATATCAAGAGAGAAGCAAGACCGTTTCGCTGCAGAGTCGTATCAGAGGGCCGAGAGAGCGCAGAAGGCTGGATGGTTCGACGATGAGATTGTCCCGTTCACGACCAAGGTCAAAGATCCGCAATCGGGCGAGGAGAGAGAGATTACTTTGACTAAAGATGAAGGACCAAGACATGGAACGACGTTTGAGTCTCTAAGCAAAGTACGACCGGCATTTCCGGCCTATGGCGACAAAAGCACTGGTGGAAATTCAAGTCAAGTGACCGACGGAGGTACTGAACAACTCACTTATACCCGTATACCGCACCGTAGCTGACATGTCATTCCAGCTGCTGCTATACTGATGATGAAGCGCTCGAAAGCTATTGAAATGAACCAGCCCATCCTAGCCAAGTTCTGTGGCGCAACCGTAGCCGGCGTGGCTCCCCGTATCATGGGCATTGGACCCTCCCTCGCCATTCCCAAGCTCCTTGGCAAGTTCAATCTCAACCTACAGAACGACATTGACATCATTGAGGTCAACGAGGCATTCGCCTCAATGGCCGTTTACTGCACCAACGTCCTGGGTATCGATCCGGCAAAAATGAATGTCAGGGGAGGGGCTATCGCTCTGGGTCATCCTCTCGGAGCTACAGGAGCACGACAGATATGCACTGGGCTAAGCGAATGCCGAAGACAGAAGAAGAAGATCCTGCTCACTAGCATGTGCATTGGTACGGGACAAGGCATGGCGGGTCTCTTTATTAACGAACAGCTATGATTTTGTGTGATTTATGAATTGAATGAGCGTCTGGTGCACATATTTGTACTCGTGTATATAAGGGGAAATTCGCTAGCATATGTACACACTGGGTTTTGATAAACCAAACACCATTTTCGGTGTCCGACGAGCTCTGAAATTCCTTACTCGACACCGCTCTTGGAGTCTAGACTGCGTTATCAGTATTTCCCGTATTCCAGTATGTGACTTGACTTCGAATACTAGTTTGTACTTATGATTTCAACTTTTGAATCACAAGCTAACTGAACGCTGATTCCTCGCACTCTGTGTACTGACGTTCCTATCGATTCAGAAGTGGAGAGTCGCATGAGGTATAGATGCTTGTTACTATTTTAGACACCCTCGAGCGGGAACATTTCCTCATTTCTCTGAAGGACGATTGTGAGTGCGATTGCCTCTTGATGATACCTGCGCGGTTGCGAATTGTATTAGAACCACTCTCTCTCTATCCAGGCAAAGAGAAGAAGTCTGCATCCACTACGCGAGCCCAATTCCATGAATCATTTTGCAATGAGCCAAAAGGAGTTACCAATCTGTACCGCTTGCGGTAGTCAATACGACTCCAAGCCTGGTGTCACACCAACAAATTGCAAAATCTGCGACGTGAGATATTCCAAAACCGACATAAACATCACATCCTCTCTCCTAAAACACAATACTAATCACAAACCCCCATCAGGACCCCCGCCAATTCGTCCCAGCATCCGGACAATCATGGACAACCCTCAACCAACTAAAACAAACCCACCACAACGTCTGGCAACGCGACCCACTCGACTCTCGCATCTCCTACTTCTGGACGGAACCAAAATTCGCAATCGGACAACGAGCTTTCTTCTTCCAAACCGACGCTGGGAATATATTATGGGATATAGTCGGCCTTATTGACGACGCGACAGTAGAGAAGATCAAATCTCTCGGTGGGCTGAAGGCTATTGTAATCTCGCATCCGCACTATTATACTACGTATGTGGAATGGTATGAGAGCTTCAAGTGTCCTATCTATATCGGATCGGATGATCAAGAATGGCTGTGTCAGAAACCTCCTTCTTCGCAGACGCTACGCTTTATCGAAGGCGGGGCTGGAGCAACGCGGCGTATTCTACCTGGCGTGACGGCTATCAAGACCGGAGGACATTTTCCCGGAAGTCTGGTGCTGCAATGGGAAAAGAATTTGTTTATTGCCGATACCATCGTTACCGTACCGGTCCGCAATCCCTCATTATTACATCCAATATTCATACATACACCGAGTATCCATTCATTCCTGTCGTCCATTCCTATCGCTAACTAACGACCCTCATCATGTAGTCGGCATACACGCCTCATCCGCGTCCAGCTGGACAAACGAGCTACGCGTTCCTATGGTCGATACCGAACACGATCCCCCTACCGCCGGACGCGATCAACGGTATCTGGCAAGCTATCAAGCCTTTCGAGTTTGATACTACGTATGGCGCGTTTGTGGGGATGGATGTTCGGGATGAGGGGCTGAAGGGGAGGATGTTGGGGAGTATGAAGATTCAGGTTAGGGGTGAGGGGTGGGTGGAGCATGGGATTTTGGGTGAGCAGGTGGGTTGATTGGGTTTATGGTAGATTCGAGCTGGAGGTTTGAGCACGGGGTGGGTATTATGATGTTTCTTCTCGTATCGTGGGTACTGAGTCTGTGGGATGCTGAACGTCTCAATCCTTGGACTGTGCCGGAAATTTGAAGGGGAAGGGTAAGGGTAAGGGGACTGCTCTGTGATCTCACTGAGGCACAATATATAGGATTCTTCTGGGTAAATGTATGAGATTGTCTGTTCATGGTTCGATTGACGACCGGCTTGTGGGTATTATGGTATCAATATGTCTCAATACCAGGTAAAAGGCGGAGAATCCCTACACGTCTTTACTTGGGATTTGTGATTGTGATTGAAGACAGATAGTCGGGTACGTATTGTATGCTGATAGACGCCGAGATCTAGTGAGGTGTGTATGTGGCGACAGGTGTGCAGACGCTTGAGCTTTCGGTGGCTGTAATCGCATTTGAAGAGGAGCGCGATGTCATGAATGAGAGTAAGTATTCAGTTCTGAAGAGCGATTGTTGGCCCATGTCCTGGGTGCCTGGCAAGGCATTCGGGGGTTTCTCCCGCGAGGCAGGTGGCGAAAATGGAAGGACTGTCTGTATCGCAGAACAAATCTTGGGCATTACTTTCCTCGTCCCGCTCCGCGACCCATCAGGTATTCTATGCTGGGTATTGAGAGCTCATTTTATTAGATCGCACTGCTAGGACCCCTTGTAGACTAGAATACGACGACAGGATCTTGTGGGACTGAGGTGGGATTGGGAGCATGACTGGGTTATAAGAAGATGAGCAGGGATGTGGAAGCGAGATATTCAGGTGATGGGTGCGCTCGTGATATTCCAAGCGGTTGGTCGACAGCGAAGCGGGTGAGAGTGTTGGTGGTGTGGCTCTATGGAGAGGGAACGGTACAACATACCTTACTATGGTAGACAACAGGGAAGTAACATAGTGGGAGGCTATGAGGATGACAGATGGAGCAGGCCTTGACGCAGTGGCCCGTATTGGTCTGACCCGAAGGATGTTGCAGGGCCGGAAAGGGATGCATAAGCAATAAGGTATGATGGAACACGAGGTCCCAAGGATGCAGCTTGGCGATGGACAGCTCTATTACCCTCCGACATGGTATCTTCTGTGATCATTGACAGCCTATGCAGAATCATCAGAGCCTTCATAATCGGATATAATTGGATCAGAGTCCTGTCTGGCAAACGGAGATGGATTGAAATTTGCAGAGTGTCCAGTCAGCAGACAAATAGGGTTTCGATAGCGCAAGCTCTAGTCTATATCAGTCGTTAGCACCGGAGATTAGTGATGGAGAAAGTGCAGGTAGCATCCCGTCCTGAACACACCTTTTACCACCCTGCATTGCTGCTTCACTCCCAATGGCAACGAGTCAGCACGGTAAGGTAAACACGTAGAGACTGACGTGACAAATCCAGATGGATTCTCCCCATCAGCCCCCGTGTCAGCTGACCCTCTCTCTTCACAACAACCATAAAAGCCTTCATCCTGTAGACTCACTACTTCCATTGCCAACTTTCATCTCGCTCCCATTGAAGAACCATTTCTTCTCACCTTCGGAAGGTTCTCATCATGCGTCTTGTCTCCTTCTTTCTTCTCACCTCCGTCAGCTTGGGCCTCACTAAGCCACTGGTCCATGATGTCGCAGCCAAAGAACTCCCGACGTGGGAAATAAGGTCAGTGTCTTCGGATAACTCCACCGCGGTCCCAGCTTCCAACACCGCCTCTTCTACTCTTCAAGACTGTCTTGCGGCCAAGAATGTCCCCGTCTACTTCATCGCCTCACCAGGCTTCTCTCAGCTCGCTCAACCTTACAATCTCCGTCTGGCATACACCCCAGCAGTCATTGTAGTGCCTACATTGGCCAGCCAAGTCTCTGATGCAGTTCTCTGTGCTGCCGCGAGCAATGTCAAAGTCCAAGCCAAGAGTGGCGGACACTCCTATGCCAGCTTCAGTAGCGGTGGCAAGGATGGCAGCATGGTCATTAACCTTCAAGCCTACCAAGACATCGTTGTTGATCCCCAAGAATACTACGCAGCCAAAGTCGGTGCAGGTGTGAGGCTCGGTGATATGGCACTATCTCTGTACAATCAGTCACAGCGTGCTCTACCTCACGGTACCTGTCCAGGTGTAGGTGTCGGTGGTCATGCAACGCACGGTGGCTACGGCTACACATCTCGAGCCTGGGGTCTTACTCTTGACCACGTTATGGGTGCTGATGTCGTTCTCGCCAACGGTTCGTTCATTCACGTATCAGCGATGGAATATCCGGACATCTACTACGCTCTCCGTGGTGCTGCTGACTCCATCGGTATCATTATCTACTTCTACTTCTCGACGAAACCTGCGCCTTCCTCCGTCGTGAATTGGTCGTATACCATTCCGGGAATGTATGATTCTGCTGCTAAGAGCGCGGCTGTCTTCAAAAAGATCCAAGACTTCGCTCTCAACCCTTCTATCGTTGATCGCAAGCTCGCCTTTGGGTAGGTTCTCTTTCTCTGTTCTGTATTCACAAGTTGGTCCAAGACCGTGGCTGCAGGAGCTATTCGGCATCGTGTATCCAATGACCCGATGGCTCAATAGCCGTCGTAATCAAGGGTAAAGCTGACCGTGAGTCTTCTTCCAGTGTCCATCTCGATGGCTCTACTTTCAGTATCTCCGGCACCTACATCGGAGACATAGCCAATTTCACCAACACCATAGCCCCAGCGTTACTTGGGGGACTGCCCACGCCCTCAGCATCATCCGTCACGGCCAATAGCTGGATCGACTCTCTGACGAAGCTCGCTGGATACACCCTTCAGCAGCCAACTACAGGGTACAATCTCCACGACGACTTTTTCGCCAAGAGCCTAGTCGTACCATCTTCTTCCCCCTTCACAACCGCAGCACTGGAGAGCTACTTCGCCTACATCATCCAGAACGGCGTCAACCCGCCAAGCCCATGGTTCAGCATCATCAACCTCTACGGTGGTCCTGACAGCCAAATCCCACTCCCTCCTTCAGCTTCCGCATATTCAGACCGGAACGCACTATGGGTGCTACAGCACTACGCCTTCACCGGCAACACCAACTCGCCATTCCCGCCAGCTGATTTCGGCTTCGTCGGCGGACTGAATAACGCTATCAAAAATGCGATGCCGGACACGGTCTTCGGTGGGTACCTGAACTATGTCGATCCGAGCATGTCGGCCGCAGAGGCTCACAGCGCATACTATGACGCACCTACTTATGCCAAGTTGGTGGGTATCAAGAACGAGGTCGATCCGGGGAATGTGTTCTCGAACCCGCAATCTATCGGTAACTGAGCCGAATGTCATACTGGTGCGATTACGGCAACAGTCATAGATTGATGGATGATGAATTGTACGATGCATGAATAGCGATAATGAGTATATGGATTAGGTAGGCTCATGGCATCAGTATGTATCTAGACTCAGTAGCTCATGGCACCGAGTATAATGGCTCATAGCACCCAGACTCCAACATAACATAACAAAATAATATAATATAAAACAAGCAATCTCAGAAAGTCTGTCTCCCTGCTGTTTATCGAATACATCTGCCGACGGCTCGAAACGCACTAGACCATTTCATCGCCCCTTTAGAAGACTTGAGCTCCATACACCGAGCACTGAAATGTGGCACAATGAGAATGAATGTGCTTACGAAGTCCGAGAAGTGAAGGTTAGCTCGGTTGGAGGGATTTGTACTTTCCTGGAAGTTTAGCGGATGAGAAGGCAAGAAGCGTAAGGTATGTCCGGATCGTCCATCGTGCGTCGCTGTCTCTACTATTCAAAGTGAAACTAGATTGCCAGTTGGGAAACATGCATGTCCTCCCTCAATCAAGGTCAAGATCGGGATCGAACATTGTTGATACACAAAAAAAAGATTTCATCTATTCCCATCACCATCATCTACCACACCCCCCAAGAACCCTGCCCCCCCCTTCTCTAAAATCCTCCCCAGCACCCAACGCATGCCCCAAAATCAAGGATTCGACTTCACAAACCCCACCCCCTTCCCAATATTCTTCTTCAGATCCACCAAGCACGCATCCAACAGCTTCTGCTCCGCCGGCGTGATCGGCCCCACCTCATGGATCTTCTCCACGCCATTCGGTCCCAGCTCGACCTTGCTGGCGAAGAAATCGATGCCTTGGTCTTTGTATAAGGGGCTGTCGACGAATGTCGGTTCCACGACGCCCGATTGGCCGGAAGCGGCTTTGAGCAAGGACTCGGCGAACCGCGCGCCGGCCATGGCCATGGAGAGCGTGGCGGATCCGGCGCCGTCTTTGGCCTTGACGACCTCGTCGCCGCCGAATTGGACTCTGTATACGAAATCGTCCAGGTCTTTCCCGCTGAGTTCGTAGCCAGCTTGGCTCAACAGCGGCACTATCGTGGCTCCTGAGTGTCCGCCCACGACGGTGATGTTCTCGTCGGCGGGATCGGTGCCCTTGTGCTGCGAGATGAAGCGGCTGGCGCGCACGACGTCGAGGGTGGTGACGCCGAAGAGGCGCTTGGGGTTGTAGACGCCGGCGGCTTTGAAGATTTCGGCGCAGATGGGGACGGTGGAGTTGACGGGGTTGGCGATGACGAGGACGTTGGCGTCGGGGGCGGAGGCGGCGATGGCTTTGGCGAGGTCGCGGACTATGGAGGCGTTGGTGTTGAAGAGGTCTGGGGGGTTTTGTTAGGGTTTACGGTGATGGGAGGATTGAAGGGGGAGGTAACCGTCACGGGTCATGCCGGGTTTTCGGGGCACGCCGGCTGGGATGAGGACGATTTCTGAGCCTGTGAGAGCTTCTTTGAGGCCGTTGGCGTCGTGGTAGCCGGTGACGGTGCTCTTGGTGTTGATGTGGCCGATGTCAGCGGCGACACCTTGTCAGGTATTAGCAAGGTTTCTTGGACCAATTGATGGAGGAGCTGACCAGGAGCGCCTTTGATATCGTAGAGAGCAAGCTCGGTGACTCGTGGGTTCAGCTTCATCAGCAACGATAGAGGCTGTCCAATGCCTCCTGCCCCACCCAGTACAGCCACTTTAGACGCCTATAGATATTTATTAGCTTTGTTCCTGTGCATGCAATGCTTGATGGGAACGATTGCCGAAGATGATGGGAATTTCATACCTGTCTTGCTGAGGCGGAGAAGGCCCTTCGCTGACAGGCCCCGAAGAGCTGTTGTGATAGACGCATGGTCGACATGGTTCGTGTGACAATTGAAGGAGAGGATAGACAATGGTAAAGCGATTGGGAGTACGAAGATACGGTCCAAAGGAAAAATAGTTTGAGCTTCAAGATCCCCATTCGGAGCTCGGCGGTTTTGTCTCTCTGGAGCTAACCTACAGAAGCTAGACTGCCAAGCTGTCCCGTGGCACTCGACCACATATATACTCCGTACATAGAACATACTCAGTAACATACTCACCATCCTGAATGCTAGTGTGTGTTGTTTTCAAAATCTCGTTAATGCGCTGAACTGCATCCGTACTATTTGGCACTATATGAATACCAATGGTAATAGTAATGCATGTTGTGTTGATAGCATTGTTGCTTCTTTCTTTTAAGGATGGCACGAAGTTGTCGTAGTTGAAAGCCTGTTCTTACACATCGACCCAATGATATGCAATGCTGACAGTCTCTCAGCTATGGTTCGCTTCCTGTCGATAGCTTCAGCTTCGGCGATGCCAATCGCTTTCAATGATTGCGTTGTGAGCGACAATCCTCAAGGGCTCCCCACCTTAGCGTGAAGGGTAGACCAGCACTGAAGATAGGTCTTGGGACGTAGCCCTCTCAATCGGTATGATCTTTTCTCCACCGGCTCGCCATGCACCTTAGTTCGTGGTGGATCTCGATGGCCCATCAACACGTGGAGTGTCTACTGGCGGCCAGATCAGAAAGTCATGAAAATGAATCCGACAGTTTTGCGAAAGACGCCACAAAGTTTCTATGCCAAACAATCCATCATGAGACTGAAAGTTTGCGAAACGCACGGTTATTCTGTATCTTCGAACAAGCGAAAAAGTGGCCTTCACACATCGATAACCTGTCGCTTGCGGCAAAACATATCGATTACTACCCGATGCCAGTACATTTTCTCCATCATGTTTCAGATGCGTGATAGACAAGTGCTCTAGTCGATGCCACATGACATAGTTCACGTAAAGATGTGGGTCCCTGTGTGCATGGGAAGCTGCTACGAAAAGGTGTTACGAGACTGTTCTGTGACGTTCCGATTCTATCAGTTTACACTTGCATATTGAAGTGAAGATTTTATAATCTATATTGCAAAAAGCACAGATCTTATCGTTTATCGTACCTGATGGAGTACGCAACCATGTTGATCACCTTTCTACTCCTCTGGTTGTCTGTTGCCCGAGATACTCATATCTCTGCATCAGCATCCCGCGACACGGTCAGCAGTGGGAATTATCTGATCCATCTCTGTGACTCTGGGAAGCCCAACTCGAATGCGATTCATCTGCAGGAGCTCTTGCCACAGATCAATGCAAATCTTCAAGCCGTCATTGCAGACGCTCATCTGGGGACAGCCTCTAAACGAGGCTATGGCGCCTTCTTCAAGACCAACGACAGTATTCACGAGGTGATCAGAGTATATGAGCAGATGGCAGCTGGCACGGACGTCATAATTCGGTCAATACCTGGTCGCCAACTTCCAGGACCGCTAGCTGCAAGGCCAACTTTCGTGTGCATCAATGACATACCTGGGACCGGGGCCATTCATCAGCAATGTGTCAATGAACATTCTACCACTCGCTTGGTAGTATGGGAGGATTCGGAACTTATCGCCCTCTGTCCACTGTTCTGGGACCAAAAGAAAGTACCACTGCGGAATGACTGTCCTCGACTGAAAGGCAATACTTTGACACCGAACAATATGCAGCTTTCCGCAAATCAAGAAGCTATGATTGTGTACGGGCTGACCCATCTGTATGTTAATGTGACTAAGTGGCCCAATATGGCCTTGAACATACAAGACGCCGTGGATTTGAACGAAACCGATTCTTTGGCAAATCCCACCAATTATGCACTATACTACGCAGGTCAGTGCTCGTTACTGTTCCGTCCATCTTGGTGTTTCTCCTCGGCAATATTCTCATCTTTCGACTTCGTTCCCCTCCATTCTGCTGCGTCATTGAAAATGAAATCGCTAACCCTGTCCCGTTCTTCAGGCGTTCAAGCCGGCTGCAAGAAATGGCCAAGGCTCAGGAGTCGGGGCAATCGTGGTTTGCTCGACATTGCTGCCAATGTATCCAACGTCATCACCTCCAATACACCAATTCAATCTGCAATTAAGACTGTTACTACTGCCGATGTAGAACCACCGGCGAACAGCCCCGACGCTTTAATTCTACAACGCAGACAGTCTTCTTGTCTCAACTGGGCAGAAGCGCCGAACTCAACCGTGTGCTGTGATCAAAATTCGGGAGAGTGGATAGAAGCGCCCATACAAAGAGATACTGCCTCTACTGATCCGGCGTGCCCAACAGTAGTTGAGGGAGTCGGGTCAGACGGACAGATGGTGGCATCAAATACCCAGACTGCACCGGCTGTTGCACAAACGACATTCTCGAATGTGCAGACGAATTATTGCACCGGTCAGATGCATTTGCCCAATTCAACCGTTTGCTGCGACATGAGCTCCGGCTTGTGGGTGCCGGCGCCTGTAATTAGGGATACCATGGCCACCATCATGGTGTCTGCCGCCTGTCCCACTACTAAGAGTATGGGTGGGTTGATCAATACTTGAGCATGCGAGCAATGACGACATGGACATCGAGGCCGAGAGGGTGCTATTCATGATTCATGATTTCTTCACCGAATTTCACTCTCGCTTTCATAAGTGCCTCCTTACGCTGTTTGCATCCGCCTCCATCCGTCGCTAATCCCTTCATCAGTCTCTGCGTACTCAGCCGGTCAGGCCTCCCACTACTGCAATGCAGCTACTAATCCACAATAGGCAGGCGAGTCTATCAATCTGGCATAGCTCCACATCCATAAGCCACAGCTGCGATAACATATTGAATCTTCTTCGTCCTCACCGCTTCAGTGAAGTTGTTGCAATAATCAAATCATCGCCCATTGTGAGCATGTCTTCAGGTCAGTTTGACTGGGCACAAAGCAACCATGAAATCAAACCCAACAATGTCAACGACAAAAGCATGATCGACCTCGCGACGAGAGAGATCAGCCAACCGCATCTGAAAGACCTTTCGGCGGAGTCCCACGCTCTCCGCGCGACCCGTAATGACGAGAAGGATATGGACAGGATGGGCAAAGTCTCCCAACTAAGGAGAAACTTCCGCCTTGTTTCTGCCATCAGCTTTGACTGTGTCTTGGTCAGCACCTGGGAAGTCCTTCTCCTGGCAAACACTCAAGGACTTACGGATGGCGGCTTAGCCGGTCTGTTCTGGAGTTATCTGTGGACGATGGTAGGATTCGGGCTCATCGCTGCCTCCTTGGCGGAGATGGCTTCCATGGCTCCAACCTCTGGCGGGATGTATCATTGGGTTTCCGAGTTTGCGCCCCCAAAGTATCAGAAGTTTCTGAGCTATATGACAGGTATGATGGTAGTTTTTGTGATGGTTAAGGCTCACTCATTAGGATAGGCTGGATGGCTGTACTAGCTTGGCAAGCTGGTAACGCAGGTGGTGCTTTTATTGCAGGCACAGTTATACAAGCCATCGCCTCCTTTAACAACCCGAGTTATCAAGCTACCAGTTGGCAAGGAACTCTCATCGTTTTCGCTACTGTGCTCCTCATATGGGTGATCAATGTATTCCTCATCCAATGGCTTTCAACAATCCAGAATGTGCTCATGTGGGTTTACGTGTCTGCTTTCATAGCAATCACCGCGGTTTTATGGGCAAAGGCACCTCTCAATACGGCCGCTAAAGTTTTCACAGTCTTTGCAGACGGCGGAGGATGGGAGAGTGTGGGGCTCAGTCTCATGATTGGCCAGATCACGGCCATTTATGGGATTGTTGGTGAGAGCATGACTCTTGTCCAGAGTGGAGAGCTTTGACCGATTGAAGTATTCTATAGGCTCGGATTGTGCAGCGCACATGTCAGAAGAAACTCGCGATGCAGGCCTAGCTGTACCAAGGGCGATGATGTGGAGCTTTGGCATCAATGCTCTCCTAGGCCTGGTTTTCCTCATAGTCCTCCTCTTTGCAATCACCGATGTCAATGCTGCAATTAATGATCCTTCGGGATACCCGTTCATCTGGGTCTTGGTGCAAGCTTTGCCGGGGTCTCCAATCGGCATCAATATCATCACAGCTATCATGATCATCCTGTCGCTCGCAAGTAACCTCGGCTTCAGCGCTTCCACATCAAGGCAAACGTTTGCATTTGCACGGGATAGCGGATTGCCGTTTTCGGGATGGATATCAAAGGTAGGTTTCCCCCTCGATGAATTACATAGTTGGTTTCAATACTCTTCTCGGACTGAATATCGAAGGTTCACCCAACTCTCTTGGTACCAATGAACGCCATAACCTTGACCTGCCTTATCGCTTGCGCCCTTGCCCTCATTAATATCGGCTCCAAAGTCGCCTTCAATGCTATAATTTCGCTTATGCTCGTTGCGCTTACGTTCACATACATAGTCGCGATCGCGTGTGTTCTTTGGCGTCGTACCTCGAATTGCGAAAAGCACCGGCTACCTGAAGCACGCTGGAGCATGGGCAGACGGACAGGTGTAGTCGTCAACATTGGCGCCTTACTTTACTCGGTCTTCGCCTTCTTCTGGTGTTTCTGGCCAAATAGTACGAGTCGGGGAGCGGCCTACTTCAATTGGAGCGTTGTGTTATTCGTGCTCGTGGGGTTTGTTGCGCTAGCAATGTGGTTTGCTAAGGGAAGAAAAGAATATCGAGGGCCAGTTGCTATGGTGGTTGGAAGGGACGAGAGATAATCGCTAGAAAGAGGGATGGTGATCTCAACGGCGTTAACGATGGAAACCGAAAATTTGGACATTGGACGAACATGAAAGACCTTGGCTATTCACAAATTGACAGCGATATAAGGTTGACAGGAGACGACGTTCAGCCATATCACACGGACATATAGTCTGGACAAGACAGTTGAGAACCATTTGATAAGCGTTTCTCAATCTTTGTAGCTGACGAAGATGGCATACCAAGAGCGACATACTGATATGCCATGGACAAACTTGTTTGGAAGAAAAAACTTGCCACTTACACCGCCACATACGCTACCAACGAAATGGCATGAGATTCATCAGAAATGCCATCTCAAAGCGAGCCCGAAGGCTCTCTCGTTATCGTTCCCCATCTCAAAGTCACGTTAGATCAGTCACTTTATACACGTCAAGCTAGTTAGTTGTTCTGGAATTGTACATTTACTTGACCCCGATTCTTTATTGACAAATCAAATCGGTCATCTGTTTCCTTCACCAAATTGGCCACCAAGTGAGGCGCTTACTGGAACACCTTGTCGGCTGGCATCTCGTTGTGATGCCGCAATATTTGACTCTTCTGCCTTTGAGACACGGCTGCCTAGAAAGATGGCTAGTAACATCAGCAGGCATCTTTAAACATGAAAACAAGCAGACGAATATATGGGGAGGCGCATAAAGCAGAGGATCTAGACGAAAGTCACGCATCGAATGTAAGGTGGGAGATGCGGTCTTATTGGAGTTGAATAGTGTGCCTCCATGCAAGCCAAGGCCCACAGAGATTTTGGCTTCGGGCTTCATTTGCCATGTGCAACCACCCGCAGCATCATGCGATTAGCTTGGTAGCTCCGCTCGATCACGTTAGTGTCATCGGGTCGATGGGGCTCATTTGTTGGTAGACCCATACGAGCTTCGCTTATAGCACGCAGGCGACTGAATCAGAACCCCCTCCCCCAACAACCCCAGTCATGCATCCCACCCGCCATTCGTTCTCACGATCGATGAAACATGGATTCTCTTGGGCAAAAGGTCAGTTCTAATGATTGGATTCAGGATGGTCGGTATAGGATCAGGGAACGGAGCTGTCTCTCTACCCTTCATACAGCCTGCTTTGAAGTGGGTAGCTGAAAACCTCAACTGCGCTCTTGAATGTGACCGCCATGACTGGATTCGGTGGTCTCTTTGCTTTAGCAACTCTCTACTCCTCAGCAGCTATCGCAGCTGCATCACCAGCGAACAACGCTTTCTGGGTGCCGTTTGCACCTTATACTTCCTCCCATGCCACAATATCATCAAAGCTCTCGACCGCACCCGTGGTAACACAAGTGCCTGCACCATCAGGAGCACCAGTACTGTCACCTGGATGGAACCTCGCCCTGCCGAACCCTGAGTGAGTCAACTGCAAAGGTCTTGCTCTACCAATTGCCTTTACTTCATGCTAAAATCTCATGCAGCGGTCGACTCACAAATCCGCTCATATACCCCATCCCAGATACGGAAAAGACAATCAGCTTCACCAGCATCAACTCACCACTCCCAGATGCGCTAGTCATGATGTGCTTCCTCGAAGCCAGCAACAGTATCCTCAATTCCGTCATCCGCGCTGGCCGCGATGGCTTTATCGAGAATGGTAGATTCACTGCGCAGTCCCAAAACGGAACCACTAATTACGTCGCGATCACAGTTCAGAACCAGATTCTGACCGGGCAGAAAGTCACTTACGGGACGTTGGCCATTGTACTGAGGGGTCTAGGCCAATTCATGATGGCGCAGGATAGCTTTTTCGAAGCAACTTTTAACATTTACGATGGGCATTGGGGGCAAGTAGGGTATGGCAGTATTATTGGCGGTAACCCAGGTACCACAGCGTAAGGGTAGAAGCCTACCGGCGGCTTTTCTTTTGAGCTGCTCTCCAATAGCATGGTGCATCATTCGATACACTGTCGTTCCCAAGAATTTCAAAATTAATGCGATACCTGGTGGGAAATATTCGGATTCGAGGCCTGGGCTCGATGTCAATCCCGTACCGACTCCTTGGTAGAAAAGGAAGAAAGAAGAAAGGCTTGACTGCATTTTGACATAGTATTAGTCTCGCTACATTCAGGGCTTCATAGCACACTCATCCTTATATCATCAAGCTTGCCCTAATATCTGATTCGACATCGAAAAAACCTACAGGCCTTGAGTCTTTACACACCGAATTGAAAAGAATATCCTCACCAACGCAATAAATTAGTATCGCAGTACTCTTCCTGATAAATCACTTACTGTGATAGCACCTTGCTAACGGTGAACGCAAGACAGCCTCCTCCCCTGTGAAGATGACCCATGACTGAACATGACACAGGCCACACGGCTTACGAAAGTATGTCGGCTATCGCATGACATCCATCAAAACTCCCTGCAGCCTCCTAGCCGCCAACAATACCGGATATAGAACCTCTACCGCGAACACGCCCATGCCTAAGACCAAATTCTTTCACACAAAATGCCTCAACCGAAGATTCCAGACCCATAGACACCACAACCAACCTCCCACACAACCACTCAGAACCAAAAAAAATGCTCCAACTCCTCCTCACAACCTTACTCCTAACACTCTCCACCAACGCCCTCCCCCTCACCCTCCCCCCTCCCCTCACCCTCACCCCCCCAACAACCCCCCGCCCCTGGCCCCCAACCCCCTACCACATCCCCCTCGAACCCCCCCTCTCCCTCACAATAACAGCCTACGGCCCCCTCCTCCCCCCCTCGCGCAAAACAGAAATAGTCCGCAGCATCAAAGACATCGAGAACGCCATCCGCGCCATGGGGAACCCCTTTGAAGATTTCACACCGCGGTATATTGGGCGGGGGAGGGTGGGGATGCGGTTTTTGCAGGGGGGAGAGGGGGTGATGAGGGGGCAGGTGGCGAGGGTGTGTGAGGCGTTGGGGGTTGTGGTGGGGGTTTTGGGACCGAGGGGGATTGGGGGGGCGGAGATTGGGGTTGAGGGGGGGGTGGGGGGGAGGTTTGAGGTTGTGGTTGCGGTGTAGGGAGGGGGGTGGTGGGGGGTGGGGTTGTGGAGGGGGGATGGTTGTGGGATGGGGTTGGTTTATTCTATACCTGCTTGCACACTTAATTGCTTGCTTAAGATGTACAAGAAGATTCTTTCAATTGATGACAAGGAACACCTCACCTATCCGACCGATTCCTAGCGCTCACCAGTGCGCTTTCTGTACTGATGAGGCTGGTAAGCTTTGTTGTTATTGAGTGGTAATGGCTGATTATGAGGTTAACAAGTTAGAGTGCAAAGTTCTTTGTGGAGGCGAATTATGTTGTTTTGATGATTCCTTTGTTATCGGAAACGATTTTATTATTTAACCATGATTTCGATTTACTAGCTACCCTTGAGATGGGACCGTGTTGATAGGTAGGGACGATAAGTAAGGTAGCGAGATGGGCGGGAACGGGCAAGACACCACTGGACCGAACCCAATCCGTAACGTAAGCCGGTCTACGCACTAGCGACACAGCAAGCACGATCGATATATCATCTAAGCCTTACATTAATATGTAAACCAATGTACACTATGTACATCAGGTATCCAGCTATCAGTCATCCTGATTAAAAGGCTTCTCTAGCCAAAAAGTAAGTGTCCAGAGTTGAACCCAATGGGGACATAGGTGGGTGCTTGCTCTGGATGTTCTGTTGAATGGACATCGATCGCTGCACTACCTACACCGACCTCAAATGCTTGAAATGGATTAATCGGAGACTTTACACAACCTCCCTCCAATGTCGGCTTCCCACCCCTCGCTACCGACGGCCGTCGTAGCGTAGAAAACGTTGTGCGGGTCGTGTTTCTGCTTGATGGATAGTAATCGCGGATAGTTGACTCCGTAGAACGCTTCTTGCCAATTGGGTTGGAATGGATCGCCCTGTATGGTGCATGAGCTCACATTCCAACAACTGAACGTTATCAAAAGTGGAAAGACAGGTATACCTCATTCAGGTAAGAGCCCGACCCAGGACTCACGGCCTCCAATTGCGGGATAAACACTTCCGTCATCCGCCTCTGCAGCGCGACCATGTCGGATCGTGGAGCGGAATAGTTCCAAGGCCTATCCAGTTCAATAAGCATCCATCGTCTACCACAATGGAGTGAATCGACTAACGTCACGATCAAGGCCTCAATCAAGGCCTCCCTCCAAGCCGGCAAAACCGCATTATTTACATTCGCGTTTCCGCGTACGCTGCTCTGATTCGCATTAAGTGCAAGTCCAACGAACATACTCTTCGCCACCTTATCCTCTATGATGTTCCGTACGGCAGCCACCAGACCGTCGTTGTTATCTGCTACCACAGATCTGGGGATCAAACGGCCTCCATACTGGCCGCTGTTCACTTCAACAGGAAGCTGGAACGCGTTGTATTCATCGAGGTAGGTTGGGAAGTCTTGGGGACCGGTCATGGTATAGTTGATTTTCAGATCGTGTAGCGTGTTTAAGAAGGGTTGAAGTAGCGTTTTGGCTTGAGAAGCTGGGATGCCGGGGCCGTGGAAAGGGGTTAAGAGGAAATATTGGGGGGCTAGGTACCAGACCGCCATGCCTCCGGCGTCGACGATGCTGGGTAAAGTTTTATGCCATGCGGCGATTGCTGCGTAGAACGTCTCCTTTGAGAGGCCGGCGCTGGCGAAGGCGAGCTTGGTTCCGGATGTGGGGACGTCGGGGTGAGCTTTTGTGGTTAAGGAGTAGACTACGCCATATGTGCCACCACCTCCACCTGTTACAATTGCAGGTCAGCATGATCTCTTCAGGCGAGGCTTTTGGCTATGGTACAATGCCTTGTAGCAAGGGCTGGGGATCCCGGGGTATGTCTTGTGGGTGTGAACACGATTTCAGCACATTATATTGAAAGTGGTGGGGACAAACCACTAAGTGCCCAGTATAAGTCCTCATTTTCCGTGGGACTAGCTTTCACGAACTCCCCGTTCCCAGTTATGACTTCCCATTCCAGAGTTTGGTCGGCCGCAAGACCATACCGGGAAGAGAGCGCGGAATGGCCACCCCCTTGCGTATACCCACCCGCAAAACCGACAGTGGGACACTCGCCCGCTGTCACGGTCAAGCCTACCTTCTGTGCGGCACCGACGACTTCGAAGCTTTGAACGCCTGCACCCATCTTGACAGCTTTGCCGCTGTAAGTGGAGCCAGTATAATCAATGATGTCAATGGTTTTGAGATGGTGGGTCCAGATGGCCAACGCGCCTGCTCCTGTTGATTTGCCGTTGTAGTCGTGGCCTGTATTCCTGATTACGAGCCTGACGTTATGCTTTGTCGCAAATGCAATGCCTTTCGAAATATCAGAAGGCTCGGTGACATTGATCGCGAAGTCCACCAAATTTCCCAACATGCAAAGCATATTTTCAGGCGTAAATGGATCGCAGCTGTTGCCTGCATAGAATGGCGCCATTACCGAAGATGAGGATGTATAGTGTATGTCCGGTAGTACCCAATCTGTCTTCAAGGTCTTACATATAGCCGCGTCATAGCTGGGGTCATGGCAGGGTGAGGCGATGGGAATAGTCGCGACCAGCCTACCATCCACAGAGCTATTGAGCTGTGACCAATCTTCTGATGAGGGCCAGCATGAGTCCCCGGGGAAGCACCGGCATTGGTTGGCGAACGTTGGAGGGCTAAAACAGAATGATGCCAGCAAGACGGAGGACAGGAGACTCTTGACAACATTCAAGGAAGAAGTCATTGTGAATGAAAACATCAAGTTGGTCTAAGGAAATAAAGCGCAGAGATGCATCAAGGAAAGACAGGAGAGAAAGGAGGATATCCACATTCGTTCAGTGATTTGAAAGCCGGGCAGTATAGGTGAATCGAGGCGTGGGTCTTTTCATATTATGTCCGTTCACGGCCCAGGCACGGAAAGGACACCAAACTTCCCAAGGCTTGGTCCACCCAGACTGGGACCCATCAATAAGCTGAGACGGTGGCCATACCAGCGCCCGTCTGTAACATGAGGTCATACTGGCGACAAATGAATAGTATGTTATTAGAAGTACTAGCTGTCTGCAGTCACAAAGGAGGGCCTAGTATGTACAGAAGGGTCGCAATCCTCGAATAGAGCGCTCCTGAGGCCGGTCATGTCCTCTAGTGGCCGAAGAGGGAAGGATGGAGGACAATAAGCAGCGGAGAAGAAACGAGGTTGCTTGAGGCTGAAAAGCTATAATTAGCGTTTGCAGGATCGTTGCATAGTCTTGGCATTGAACATTGAATACCTCCGCCCCATTATTGGGCGTAAGTTCATGCAGTAGACAAGCATTACTGCAGTCACATTAGTCCGTAACGCCCCTTATATCGGACCTGAAGCTACAACTTATCATTACGGAGTACTGTAGTACTCTTAGCGTTCCTCCGCATACTTTACTCTCACTGCATGTCTTGGCACAGCCACGTGTTAAGACCCCTGCTAGCAGTATCGCCGGAGGATTCAGGATTGTTGCCTACCTTACCTTAGGTACCTAGCATCTCCATTCGTCAACGACTACTATAACTTCCTCGCCGATATCCGACCATCTATCCGGAGGAAATCTACGCCGATTTGGCTCCCGACACGAACGCCCCCAACAGCAGCGATCCCCGCTGGGAGGCCACAAACGCCGCCTCGACACGCCACAGAGTCACCATCACGACCCTGACAACCATTCGGCACATTCTCCAGGCCGCCTGCCTCTTCAGCCCACGAGAACATGCCCTCCAAGATCGGTTTACTAGCGTTTGTGTCGGAGATTTACCCCTGACAAGCCCCAACGTCGTGTCACCCCTGGAACATCTCACAAATCACATGTCAGCCCGGTAATCTTAGCTAGATGCGGACTAGCTCCGCGTCAGTGTCGAGCTATCCTGAGTTTCAGACATCCAAGATACGATTAAGACAGACAAAAAAAAAACAACTTAAGGAGAAAAGCCACCCCTATATTTTGCATCATAACGCCTTCGGGCATTAGAAATAGATCTATAGTAGTCTGCTAAGCACTCTATCATAATTCTAATTACCCGTACCCTTACTAAGTACGCGTAATTAATAACTCTAGTTAATCCGGTCTATAGACGCGTCTATAAATAAATAAAGGCCTACGTTATAAGCTACTTTATAGATACTATAATATCTATATACTAGTTATATATACCCTAATATATCTACTTTATACTTATACCTTATTAAGCTATATTATTAGAACCTAGCTAATACGTATATCTAATATTATATATAAGACCCTAGGGGGAGACTAGAGGTATTTAAATTAACCTACCTTTCTATAAAAGTCTTTTTAATATATACTACCCTAGAATAGATAATTAAACTAACCTCTATTATAACTCCTACGTCCTTTATCTTTACCTTAAAGCCCTTAAGTAAAATAAGTCTTAAGGCCCTCTAATAAAAGCCGTTATAAGGGAAAGCTATTAGTAGAGGGCTCTATTATAATATAAGGTACTATTTAAGAGTAAGACGTAGCGCTAGTAAATATAGAATTTAGATACTATTAGCTTAATAATATAGGGTTTTATAGTAGCTAGTAATAGGGGCCTATACTAAATAGTAGTAGGATTATTTCCTATAGGTAGAGGGATAGGGGTGGAGTAAATAAAGGATAGGATACTAAAACGGCTAAGGACTATAGAGGGGTCCTACCCTAGAGTAACCTAGCGGCTAGTACCTCTTTACTTAGAGGGCGGAAAGTAGGGTAAATGAGCCTAAGCGCTAGTGTATTCTAGGGGGCATATAGCTACTTCCGGCATGATCCTTAAGGGCTAGATCCATGTATGAATACAATCAATCAATCAAAGATACGATTCAGGTAAGGTATCTAAGATTGCTTAGCGGATGCAGTCCTTTCAAAATTGCTTGGCCGTGGAGTCAGATATCCCATAAGCTGGTAAGATAAGGTAAGAAGCCACACACACGGGATCTAATAAAGTCTAACGCTGTGGGGTTTAATGCTCACATCATTTAAGCTCGTAAAGGCTAGTTAAGCCAGAAATCAAACCCCAAGAGGTTTAGCTTCCGAGGTTGTGACTTCTCACCAGCTTAAGGGATATGTTACCTTATAGCAGAGTGTAATTACTTGTCAGCCACAATTATAGATATTTGCGCCTTGCAGGTAAAGAAGCTTCCAAAAATACCGATTGTATTCCACTACCGTCTGCCAAGGCTCGCGATGCTCCATTAAAGTAGGCTGACGATTACTACATGTAATGCTTCGTAAGATACTGTTGCACATGGCGTGTTCCTGGAATTTGTATCCAGCGATCATATAAATCGATGGGGATGGGATGCTGACTCAAAGCTTGCCTCGATACGATATGCTTCGTATGGGAACTCGCCAGACCGCAAATGGCTGTTCTCCCACATGGTGTCACTGCGGCAGCGGCTGATATGAAAGGACGACGTTGGCTAGTAGTACACACACGATCCATCATCACCGCGTTGTTGTAGGAATCCCCAGCGGTTTCCCCACATGCTCGTTGCTTGTCTTAGCAAAGTCACGTGACTCTGCCGTGGCTGATAAATGCTCCGTATCCTTTGATCATCCGTCATCATCTATCGTCCCATCTAAACACATGACCGATCTACGGCTAAAGAGCTTCTCTGATCTTCCAAAAAGCCTACCACCGCGCCTACTGGAGCCTTTACTATTCCATATTTGTATGATTTGATCATGAGACGTCTTAGCGAGATGCACAGTAGTAATGATAGGAAAATGTGGATTATATAGCTACCAGAGGACGCGAATAGCTAGATACATAAATCATGACAGTTGGATGGGAGAGTATCTCTTGGGTTGGCTCGTTCCAGAGAATAGAGGATAGCAAGAGAATAGATACCCCTGAAGGAACGATACGTTGTGGTGATCATAGAGATTTTAGGCTGCAAGACCATTTCTCCTGGCTGTGTGAATTGGCAGCAGAGGGATTTAGCATCATGTCATTCTATGAGGGCAATTGCGGCTGCATTGGGAAACTGAGGGTAAGGAGTGTTGTGTTGTAAAGACTGTCCAGGATACCAGTCTACGCGCTCTTGTGTATATATCCAAATCCAAATCATTGCTGACTGCTCCAATTTGGCATCAATAATAGCCTTGAGCACTATATCCAGAACATCCATATTATTAAACCTTCAAGTTGGCCATTTCATCCTCATTCACTAACGTCGCGGCTGCCTCAGGCTCCGAAGTACTGCTCTCTTCCTCTGATGACTCGCCATCCTCTGGGTAGAACTCGTCTGATTCCAATTGAGCGGCTCTCTCAGCTTCATTCAATATAGCCAGGATCTGAGCCATGGTCACACGCAAGAACTTGATCTCGGGAGGCGAGCTATCATGTGGCAGAAATAATATGCGGACCAGATCGTCCCGGTCCTTGCCCACGAGTATATGCATCTGCGTACCAAACAGGTGAATTGGGAATGGTGTGATTTTGAGCGCAATGGTGCTCTCTGTCAAAAATTGGAGGTTGAGGCTGGAACAGAAACCCAGCCCGAATGGGCTTCTGATGGCTTGATACAGCTCCACCATTGTGTACGGTTTCCGCGAACCTACTTGGAAGTGGCGACCATCGTAAGATGTCTGTTGGCCCCATACCGCAGGTATCTCCGCCTTTGCTTGCCACCTCTCTAGGCAGGTACTGTTCAGCTTTAAGGCCCCAGAGGTACATTGAAGGAAACAGAATGAGCCACAGTCTGAATAACATGCCTCCTCTGTAAAAATGTTTAGCTCGTAATCCCTAAAATTGTTATCCATCAGCCCACAATGGTTCCGCGGGGGTTTCGAGTGCAGTTGGTACTGACCTGTCACCTGCGAGGGTGTTCTTTCGTGGAAAGTTGATTGGGGCAGACTTGAGCTCCAGCAGGTCAATTTCGACCACTTCGATGGCCTCGCTGATATCAGTTATATGACCTTTCACATTACTTCTATGGCGGCTAGCCCATGTCAATACCAGTAGAGGCAGAGTGGGGTGGAATCTCCCCGAACTGGCATGCGCTACCATGCCGTTGAGTGCAGGTATTGCTATCCTCCGAATTGTTCCGGAGGTACGGTGGATTTGGAAAAGTCCAAACGTGGCAAACTCGTCTTCTGCTACGGGACCTTTGCTTTCGATGACTACAAGGTAGCCATTGCATGCGCTAAAAGACATGGACGAGCTATCGTATTGTCCTGACCAGCAGATCGGAGAGTCAGTAAACGACAACGGTGCAATCACAGGTGCCGAGAGGTCGAACACGTGTGGCCCGGCTTGCACCAATGAGAGATCCGGACTAAATCTGATGATGTGGAAGTGGAAGGCTTTGAGCTCTGGTACTGTGTATTCCAACTCAAGTCTTTGCCTTTGATCTGAAGTCCCAGAGAGGTCGAGAAACATAAGCTCCATATGAATTCTGCTCAAATTTGGAGAGCTTGGGTAATCTTCCTCGCTTTCAGAGGTTGAATATCCGGAAAACTTAGGGCATCTTACGTGCGCTTCAACAAGTCGACAGCCATTACTTGAAATTTCATGCTCTCTTTGGCAGTAGGGTCGGTGTAAAGGATCTCCGCTTCCGGGGCTTACAAGGGTACGCTCCTCGAAGTTCGAACGACTCAAGTCGAGCTCATGCCATACGCGATTGCTATCGACTACAACGATCTTTGAATTATCCTCGGCGACACACACCTGGGAGCCTTCATAAATCATAATTTTCAGGGAGGAGCCAGGTATAAAGACTGTTGCCAGTGTTTGGTTGAGGATGCCGGGCTTAATCAATGCCCATCGTGAGACATGTATCCTGCTTATCGATGTAAGTATCATCAACATCATCTTACGACCAGTCATCTCGGCTCCTGCGACAAATGTGAAATAAGACCTCTGAAGTGTCTCAATTTGCCAAGCCTGATCACTAATACAGTCTGGAAATTAGGAAAGCTCAACATACAGATCGCCGTGGATAGCTTCACGAATATTCAAGAGAGATCTCTCATCCCGGGAAAAGTAAAACAATGTTGTTACGTGTAGTAGCTCGTCATCTCCAAGCTTTTGTTGACCTCCTTGAGTGTCAAACAGGTAGTAGGCAGACCGATCTTCGTCTTCGGAGGAATTTGCGTAGACCACAAATCGAGCTGTCTGACTCACGGCTTTCAAGTATGTCAGACACTGATTCCTGTTGTTAGTTGTTATACATGGTTCCAAGGAGTCCGTGACCATGTCTTCCAACCATCCAATCTTCTGTATAATCCCATTACTCATATCTAGTCTGATTATGGTGTGGCCATCGCCTGCAAAACTAAGCATAGTCTTGATGCCCATCGGAGAGTCATTACGCTCTGCGGAAGTGAGATAATCGGGAATTCGTTCCTGGATGGCATGTTCTGGGTGTATTTGGCCACTAGGACAATAGAAAAAGCCATCTTGTCCTGCAGTCAAAGAAAGGCAAGAGTAAAGGAACCAGGAATTCTCAGTTCCAAACGAATGTAATCTGCGGGCCCACGGACGCCCGTCTCTAATGTTTCGAAATTCGAGATGACGTTCGATCATCCAAATAGACGTGACAAAGTATCCAGAGTGATCGCCATAGAGGATTGCGAGATACATACGATCGCAACTTAGAACTGCAGTGATTAAGAACATAATATGAGTTGGAGAGGCTGATGATCCTGAGTCGCTGTAAGAGACGTTCAAAACATTCAGTGGGGTTTTGGTAGGCTGCAATCTACGACCAGTTGCTCGTTCTTGAACCCATAACACTTCGGTATTGTTTGATATTACGTGGTCGGCTGAGAAAAAGACTTCTCGGGTACTATCGTACAAGACAAGCCCAAGAAAGTGGTTATTTGAGGGGTCTTGTAGGTTAGACTGCAACTTGCTGTATGGCTCAACCTTGACGCCTAGCTGGTGCTTCTTAGCAGTGCCAATTTGGGACATCCTTTCTCGTAAGTTTCGTCCCTTTGTTGTTATATAAGAGGGGGGAAGAACAGCTGGACTCGGTGCAGACTCATACGAGAGCAGATATTCCAAGTCTAAGAAATGGATTTCAAAGGGGTGTTCCTCAATGAAACGGCCGTACTCGTTGATAATCAACACTACTGCATTTGCCCACGCCCATAGAAAGCCGATCGCTTCATGACATGAAGAAGCAGTAGGGACCAAGGTATAATCAGCCCAGGAGATGATTTCCTTGCAACTGCGCTCAAGTGTCCAGGTGATGTCTGAGTGTAGCGATACGCATAACTCAATCCACAACATTGTGAAATCATATGTGAGTAATGTGCGTAGCTGACGCATGATATGGTCGAGTTCGAGGCTGATCTCGCCGTCTAATAAGTGCGCCTGCCACGAGAGACTTGCGTAGTTCATGAAAGGTGACCCCGTGATCAGCTTTGAGGGACCCAAACTCCGTGTATCGAATTGTAGTCTCGGAGCGGTCTCCAAGTTTGGCCTTGTGATAGAATGAATATCTTCCATATGGGTGCTCATATATGAGGCACAAAGTATCGCCATTCTAGGGTTTTCTCGTTGAGCGTCTACGTAGAAGGCGACACGGGAATCGTGGGAGCCGATGTTGTTGGGTTTTTGTGTAAGGATTTCTTTTGTCGACAAATGAATTAGTTGCAGGGTTTCATTCCTGCAAAGAACCAGAGCACCACAAGCCAATTCGATATCTTGCTCCGAATACAAAAGGTCGTCGTCATCATCAATCAATGCATGGTCTGCTGTTCTGCCTTGTCGGATTTCAAACCGCAATATCTCTTGAAGCTCCCCCAGACGTAGAGGTCTAACAGCGCAAACAATCCATGTCAAGATCTTGATTGCCAAGTCCCGATGAGCTTTACGTAGAGTCGAGTCTAGCCGTGTTATGATAGCTCCATGCATTTCCTCAAGACCAGTGGGAAGACTCTTCAAAGCATTGTCCACTTGTTTGACGGTCCCGAGTTCTTTTAGCTCTTTAACCATCAGATACGCCCATAGAAACATTCCACCGTGGCCCGATGTAATGGCGCTGATCATTCTCCTCTGGACCGGATTGCCTTGAAATCTTGGTATTTTCTTTATTTCTGCCGTAACGTAAGAGCGGATGTCGGTCTCAATGTCTTCTTGCCCAATGAATACCCGAGGAAAGTCTTCTAGAGCGAGTGAAATGTTTTCCTCCCTCCGACTGGCAACGAAGATCTTAGCATGGCAGCACTGCAATAATGGTACAATACGTCGAAGAAGTATTTCCACGTCATCGCACTCATCCAGCGCATCTAGTATGACAATCAAATCTGTCAGATGTTTAGCATGCATTACGAAAAGATCCCACAGACGTTGGTCACTGAGAGCGTGCTCTTTTCCGCTATTGTCTCTTAGATAGATGATGTCAGCAGCCAGCTTGGCAGGGAACAACGAGTAAAGCTGGAAGAGGAGCGAACGGGAGACTGCAAGGAACGAATTCTTGTCGCTGTCAGTATTTTTGAAGAAGAAAAAAAGGATCGGAGTCGGAGATTTCTCGCTTGAGACTTCAGAGCATTTGTTGATCACGAAGGCCGATAAGACCGTCTTTCCACTTCCAGGAATTCCGGTGGTCCACAGCATGCGTGTGAGAGTGTCATCCGGGGCGGAATTCATCCAAGCATCGAATTCTGGTCTATCAAGTATCCATGTGCAAGTACCAGGGTGTCGCGAATCGTACGCTGAGTTACGATCGTCCACATAGTAGCTTGCTTCATAGTTGGTAGGAGCAAGCCAGTGTACAATATCGCGGTGGCGAACTCTGTGGAAAGGTTCACGTCAGCTTGGCTTATGGGACCCCCAGATCCTGACCAGAGGAACTATCATACAATATGATTGGAAGGAAGTCGCAATGAATTTCCGTGTTGAATTTTCATCTCGCCACCCGGTGCCATGAACACAACGGAGCACCTACGACATTTCCGCAGACCGTTTTGCCTCTACAATCTCACGACTGGCAGCTGTCTGCTCCAGTCTAGCCGTTCTGGATTCATTCATGTGGACTGCAGCCGCTGCTTTCTCGATATTTTGACCAAGCCGCTTCATGTTACGGTCAAGGTCCCCAAATTCCGAGTCAAAATCATGCCATGCACGGAAGATGTTGAACAATCTCCTTCTTTTGTAGAAATTCAGAGCCTTGCTCCAGAACCTCAGCACGGTTATGTAGAAAGCCGCAGTGTGATCACACACGAGTTCCGAATGGTTGAACGTTTCGGTCAATAATTCAATGATTGGAAACGAGTCACTGACTGCTAAGATACTTTGACAGATCTTCACATACTCTTCTGATGACTTCTGCACGATCGTGAGCAGAAGTTTCAGACTTCCCCAGATGAGAGAAGCTTCGGTATTGCTGGATGTCATCGCGTCAATAACATTGCTGAACTGGGTGAGACGACCAGTTATGGCATGCACCCGGTCTGCAAAGGCGCCGCTCTTGCCGGTATGTGTTCTAGCTTCCAGATGTTCGATATGTCTAGCTATATCGTTTGGCGAAGTTATTGCTCCGACTACGAGAAGGTTTTTTGGAGAAAGGTCCTTCTTATACTTTGCCAACGTCAAAGCCCAAACATTTCTCACTGCTATGGAGGCCTCGGTTGTAGGCATTATGAGATATAAATCAATCAAACAGAAGATCGCAGAACAACGGGGCTGGCTTCCCTATGGATTGAGGTTGACAAGCCTTACAGGTTATGGATATGTAGGTAGGATGCGGCCTTTGGCCTTTGGTGCTATATAGCGCTCCGCGGTTAGATCTTTGATGGAGACTCCCACGGACAGAGCCCTGGTCGATTGATACTTGGCCTAATATTGATTTTCACGCGGCGTCATGTACCTCTGATACACGCACTCGACTGTAGTGTCTCCAAGGCTCGGATGAGCTTGAGCATCAACACTTTCAACCTTCTCTATGAGGATGGATAGGCGTACAGTAACCGTGCTTGGTCAGAAATTACTCGAAGCTCCGCGAGACACTCATGACAAGCAGTCAGATCATAGCCGATATATCCCAGCTGTCGTTTAGATTGGAGCTATATTTTGTAAGTGTGTGACGTCCATAGTATACTGCACCTGATCTGTAGCTCTGCCACCATTGCTTGGTCAACTCTGCTGAGACGTCATGGCCGAGATTCTTCAGCCGCAGCAAATTATCTGGAACTACGGTAATAGTAGTATGTTGTAGAACTAGGTCTATCTAGTGGCTTGGCGTTCCTCTCCAAGTGGCCAAGTGGCTTATCTCTCATTGACAACATGTCAGTCCTACAACGCAGCTCTCATAATCCTATGCAGCTGTCGCCCTGCAACTGCTCTAGCTCCACCCAATGCACCGCCTGCTGGGGGACATCTTCTCCAAGACATAGGTTCAACCTCGTCGGAGAAGCCCTAGCTGAGGCGAGACAAGCTGTTTAGTACCCAATTACTAGGATCTTTTCAGTCCTCGGTCGATGGCATCCTCTGTTCACCCAATTCTCTCTTGTACTTATCACCAGCTTCGTTCCCGAAATTTCAACGACGCGTAGCGTATCGCGCATGCTAAGGTCTTTAGACGTTATCCGTGTGGAGTCCGGCTTATTATCGACGATCAAGCGGCTGGCTAGAAGATGTGGAAGATCTAGAGGGCGTGGAGGGCATATAACTTAGAGGCGACAGTACGAATTGAAGCACGAGAACAGCCGGGCCTACAATCAGGGCCACGGCACGAGTTCAGCAGAAGCACCTGAGCAGCACGGCAAGGGCTCCAGCAAGAGCACAGCAGTGAGGATCTTTGGGAAGGTAACAGCGCGGTGGCTACAAGCTAGGAGCTAAACAAAATGGATCACGTATACACGACGATCTACCGCTTTCACAAAGAAGTCAATCAGGAGATAGATGGGCTATAGTCCGACTAGATGTTGGCAATGACCTGCTGCTTAGTAGAAGCGACAGCTGGGCTGGCGACATTAGGTTTGCCATGCCCTCGGTATATTGGGATCATGGTAGAACAAGCTGTGATTCTTCAGCGAAGCTCACCAGTGAAAGAGACAGAACCCCGTCACTTGTTAAAAGGCTTGGGATCCATCCATGACCATTGATGCCTATCGTCGATAGCAGGGCCTTACGCTGGCGCAGGACGCAAGGCAATGTGGAACGCAACAGGTAGCCACATCCCCACTACTCCATGTATTCACAGCACTACGAGTGAGGCTTGGGAGTTTGGTGTCATCAACTTAAATCTTCGGCGGTCGTCGGAGATGAAGATGTCTCCGAAATTCGGAGTCTATCGCTACATGCATGCACCTTAGTGCTATGTCATCTTATGGACCGATGTGGCTATGTGGGCGTCGTCTTTCCATCAGATGTCGTCATGGGAACAGAAACAGGCCGATGATGCTGATGTGGAGACTTCTCGATGATTGGCGATTAAGTAGCTAGTCCACTGCCATTGGCACATACACAACGCCTGTGAGGCTCGTCATGGATCACTAGTTCCAAGAACCTCCCCCATCTCGGCGACGTACTCTTAGGTCAGCGAGCTGGGTATATAGCTGGGACGGTGGTTACATATAGAAGAACTATACTCAAACCTAAATGGATGAGGGAGAAGAGTACCTTGGAGGAGGACAACAGTACTGATAGTATTTAGGTTCCCCTGATCGACAGTCAAGAACACACCCTTGCTCATATAGAATTGATGTGGCTCGACATGCACGAGAACATAAGACTCATGCCCATAGCGGAGCCTGTCAAATGATGCATCCCACATAGTTTTCATCGTGAACCAAGCACGAACCCGCTGAAACGAGGGAGCGTACAACATCAACATGCGCCCCTAGTGCGGAAAGAGCTACAACATAGCACAGATTGGAAGATAATACGATAGTCTCGTCATGATATAATTCACAACGTTGGGCATTCTCAAGGTGCCGCATGCGCATGGTTGCCACAGCGCCGTAGCTGGAGTATGCTTACTGCTATAGTACCTTTAGTCAAGTGGGTATATTGACCCTCCGAACGATTGAGGTTTCGAATCTTGGACCGATTTTCGAGTACCCAATGGGACTATTATGCAGAGTGTACCGAATACTCTGTGTGGGACGGAGATCGTCAGCGCTGATCAATATGTAGGCCATCCTCGAGTTGAGCACAGGTAGGATCCTTTGCCGTATGCTACGTTCTGCTCTCAACACATGAAGCCAACATTCGGTAGCGTCGCAACAGTACTTACCGAGAACAGACCCAAGACAGTGATAAGATTGATGAGAATTTCATCAGCGACAACGAGAGACACCGACTATCGAAAATAAAACTTCAAGAGCTTATGTGCATGCAGATCATTGTAGCATCTTCTGTGAGTGCGGGCTGTGCCGTGGATTTTTGGTAGTATCCTTGCGGCAGAATTATCCAAAGTCATCCCTCTTGCTGTGTGGGGGTGTGCGCTGAGCCACATGCTCAACAAGATCTATTATATTGTGTTAGCAGCTGGCGTTCAACGCATTCTGATTATTCAGGAAACTTGGGCTGTATGTTGTAAGTTGATCATCGCGTGCTAACACCGGAATCCAGGCTGTCCTGCTAATTGCAAGATTCCCTCATCGGCTTTGATCAAGCTCCACAAAGCTCGCTGTTTTTCGGTGCGAATGTGCTATGCCACAGCAGTGCGCCTGTAATCTATACACTGATATGTCTACATAGCGTAACATCATGAAATGCACTAACAATCGAAAGGAAAGCAGAGTGCATGGGGCGCAGTATGACAGCCTGATGCAGCAACCTGCCACCTGGGTTTCATCTGTCATGATGCGCAGCAGACGATACCACAAAGTGGTAAGGATTGGCAGCCATGTACACCCTTTGCTGAGCTCTCTTGACAATCTGAACTATTTGACGCCGAGCCAATTCACGAGAGCGTAGATCCGTCCCCAACTCGGTCACAAGAGACCATCAGGCAGGCCATCCTACTTCAAACAGGTTCATGCAGGTGTCATGCGCAAGCCATCTAATTGAAGCCCACGACAGGTAAAGCAATTTTCTATCCGTTATATCTTTATGGGTACCTCTCCTATCAGCCATCTGATTCATAGGAAGCATTAAATCCTTACTGTTTGTCAATCTGCTTCCATGTTAACTCAGTCCTGATTTCGCATCGGCCGTTGCTACCACGAAACAATAATTATTCTGCGTCCCTTGGTTACCAGGCTTGGCAGCTCCTCCCTCGTCAATGAGTTCGCCCCAAGTGCATGCAGATGTGAAGGAGCTGTTGAACAGACCAGCAGGTCAACCTCCTGTCGGTGCAGTGCCTAATTTTCACAACCCGCCCAATCTTGACACAGTCTTCGTCACAACAGCCACGCTATGTGCTAGCGTTGCTGCTTTAGCTGTGCTCATAAGATCGTATACCAAGTCGGTTCTCATACGATCCACCGCATACGAGGACTGTCAGTCCGCCCCCTCCATCTCCAAAGGAGAGGTTCCCACTGAGATCTTCCAGACATTATAGTGGTAGCTTTCGTAAGTCTCTGCTCGAGTGATCATGATGCTGCTGATGCCCACTAAACATATTAAGATTGGCGAGATTGGTTTCATCGTGACATCTACATTCATCCTCAAGAGCGGCGGAGGGATCCACATGTGGGATCTTCAGCTGAGACGCTTCTTCCAAATTCTTTACGTAAGTTCTGTGACCCAGTCAAACGCTCCTCATCGTTCCAAGACATAACCCAAAGTCAGTGGCTCAATATTCTGGCCGTTGTCTATGGCGTCATCATCTTTCTGATCAAGCTCTTCCATCCTTCTCCAATATCTTCATATATTTGTCCCTACCTGGAAAGGAAACATGGGACTGTACGTTGCAATCCACATCGTGATCTGGAGCCTCTTCGTGTTCTACTTTGCCAATACCGTATTCGAGATCGGGATGTGCCAGCCGCGCGAAAAGATATGGAACCTCTTGATCGCTGGCGTCACTGCTTTGACACCAATGCTCCACCCATGGCTACTGGTATATTCAATATCATCTCTGACTTTGCTATCCTCGGTACGTTCGAAATGCTGGCTCATATTGTATCAATGTGGCTGCCATGCTTCACGACTGGATCCTCCAATGCATGACAAGGCAAAACGACGCTAAGAATATACAGTGCTCCCCATTGCGTCTATCTGGAAAGACCAAATGCCCCTGAGGAAGAAGCTGATGGTCGCCGCCATCTTTGCAACCGGCATCTCGTGAGTGATCCTAATCTAAATTCCACCCTCGTCGTCACGTGTCCATAGTTCAGGTTCGCAATACACAAGAACATAATTCATGACATCCCAACCCTAGCGCCTGGGCCACCTCCATCGTACGTACCGTCTACACGTGGAAGATTATCCAAACGGCAGACGTCAGCTACAACATCCTCCGCATGGGCCTCTGGACGGCCGCCGAAATGACAACTGGTATCCTGGTCAGCTGTCTTCCCATCATGCCCCGCTTCTTTCAAAATTTCGGTCCCAAAATCTACGATGCCCTCTCGCACAACTCTAAGGCTCTAAGCGGCATATTAGCACGAAGATCAGGCTTGAAAGATGGCAAGCAGCATGCCATTCGGAATCCTAGGGATACATACTTGGATGGCAGTGCTGGAACTGAGATGTTGTGGGATGGGTACAGTCCGCAGAGTGCGGGACAGGGGAATTGTATCACTCTTGATCGTTTCGAAATGGCGGTATTGGCAAATGGTCGTTGGAATGGAGTATCTGGAGTGCCGGGCGCGGAGCAGGCTAGGGTGCGGGAGGGGAAGGAGGCTGGGTATCACGTGGTATGATATTAAACGTCCTGGCAGCTTTGGCACTCGTCTCGGCTGTGACAGAGACCTGTGAAAAGAGTGCCTTGCTACGACATTGGATAGCGTTCATATGCATCTTCTTCTGGTGGGCAGCAGCAAATCAGGGGTCTACTAGTGACTGTGAAATATGAGTATGAGAGACTATCTTTACCATGTCTCCTTCTCCGATGGCCACATATTCTTGCCGCCTTAAGGAATAGCTACGACTGAACGTGTCTGCACGTTGTGAAACGGGGAACATTAACATTGTGAAACCGTCGGGCACCCGACTCGTGCCCGATTTCGTGGCTAGCCGACTGGTGGGATTAGCAAATATCGGATTACTGGATGCACATGGAATTGGCAAAGATCGAATTGTCGGCGCACTGAAGTGATGATTACTCCATAAATCTCGAATCTTACCAACAGTTTTACAATAGCCGCACTTTCTGACTCATTGTGTGTGTACTGCACATGGCGGTGATGCGATACATAGTACGATTTCAATATGGTAGCTTGGTGAGGAAGAGGAAATATCATGAGTAAACCTAATACCGCTTCAATGAGGAACAAGCTACCGCTTGCTAATCCGAATAGTCACTAGAATACCCTCTCCTCTACCAGCAAACATCAAATGCCCACTCCGACCAGCGCCACTCCACCCTACGCAAACCCCTCATCCACGCGAAACGAACGAAACATCCCCCAAACTAACTCCATGCTTATCCTCCCAATAAATCTCCGCCTCAAAATCAAAGCCCTCATACTTCAACGAAAAACTATACAGCCCCGCCAGCGCACTACTCCAGATACTCCACGTCAACTTCGGCCCAGGCCTCACCTCCAAATCCGTACCCTGAGCCTCACCTACCGGACTACCCGGCCAGTCGAGCGGTCTTCCTAGGGGTGTGGCGGCGCCTCCGCCTTGGGGTCCTAGGTGGTATAGGGTTTCGAAATAGGCGTCTTCTAGGGCTTTGGATACGGGTTCGGGGTGGCGGTAGATGGTGGAGGTGGCGCGGGTGTATTTGAGGATGATGTTGGTGTTGCCGGGGGAGTACCAGGTGAAGGGGATGTCGGGCGGAGTGCCGCTGGGGGGAGATTTTAGGGTTGGATGATGGGGTGATGGGAGGATGGGGTTGGAGCTGGGAGACGTACCTTAGAGTGGGCGATGTTGTTACATTGTTAGGAGTGGGAGCGGTCGGGAATAGTGATGTGGGTGGGGACGATAATGGAGACGGTGGCGCGAGTGGAGGCGCTGCAGCGATGAGTGTGCTAAACTGGGTTAGGGTAAGATAGGCAATTGTTGAGATCTGCATCTTTAAAGAAATCGATCAAGTCCAATTCTCTGAGATGCACCGAATATGTAGGGTTTTAACGATCGGCATTTGTTCTTGATTCCATACTTTATACCTGCCCTCATGTCTTAACTTGATCGCTTCAACGCGTATATTTACTGCTTCGTCTATATGCGTAATGACGGCGCATCTCGGCCTGTACATCTTCCGCAATTCAAACAGCGGAAGCTTTTACCGCTTCTCCTTAGCGATTGGTAAACTCGTGAAAGTAACAGACGAGCAACAATGACGTCCCGCTTTCTCGATTGTCTCTTTTGTACGGAGGTAGAGCCTATGGTGTTTTCAAAGCGACAGCAGCGCCGCGAAGTGAAATAGGTATATCTCTAGTATGGAATCATGGAGAGAATATGACAATGTCGCTACCAATCTATGTCTAGAGAAGCGATAAGTCAACCTGGAGTAAGGTATGGTCAAGGTTGTACAGTAAAGTTGAGTCGAATAAGGATTAGGCGCTATATAATATAGCGTGTGCAATAGCATTGAGAAGGCTTGGCAGCAAGCACCGTAAATGGACTAGCGCTGGAATCATGTACCTGGGGAGGCGAATGCCCCTATTCTTCTTGCTCTTTAGCAAACCCCATAGTTGCCAGACAATATTAGAAGATGATTAAACAAAGATCATCTTTTCTCGCGCTATCTACCTAGACAGTCGCTTACCACATGTCTCAGAGAACCCAACATTCATCTATTTCTTACCTCCCCTCCCTTTGATGTTATATGGCAAATTTCAAGTCATCCCTTATTGGCCCGGAGCCATCTTAGCCGACAAGCTATCTTTAATGGGAGCATATTCAACAATGAAGTACAACACTTACACTACAATATCGTACCGCCGAAATTACCTCAGGCAGCAACCTCCCCAAACCTATACTGCCCCCACGACACACTCCCATCCGGCATGGTCCAGACCATCATCCCTTCATCTTCCCCCGCCGCCCCAACCCCAACATGAATCGGCAGCAAATGCTCAAAAGTCGGATGCGCCCCCCTCGCATCCGCCCTCGTCAACAATTCCTCCATCGCCCTATCTCTACCCTTCCCCGGTACAGTCTCAACCGCCTCCTGCAACGCCCTGTCGAAAGTAAAGGTATACGGCATCGTCCGCTTTTGGCTCATGGTAACCCGCATATCCCTCAAATTATGCACGGCCATCCCACTCACAATGATCTGCACATTCTCCTCTCGCAGCTTCTGAACCGCGCGTCCAAGCTGGATATGCGCCGCAGCATCGGTGTCGTCGTTGAAGAGGCTGATTTGCACGATGGGCACATCTAGAGGATTCTTGTCGGGGTCGAACATGATCTTGAATGGCACGAAGACTCCATGGTCTAATCCCCGGGCCGCGGGTATGGCCTGGATCTCAGCCTCCGTCAGCAATTGCATGACGCGCTTTGCCAGCTGCGGCGAGCCACGGTTGGGATATTTTTCGAGGTAGTAATGCTTGGGGAAGCCATAGAAGTCGTACAGCAAAGGCTCCCCTTCGGAGGTGTTGACTTCGATGGTGTTGGGGTGTACGGCTTGCCAATGCGCGCTGAAAATGAGGATCGCGCTGGGTTTGACGCGTTGCGTTATTTCGCGGCCGATAGACTCGAGGCGGGAGTATGCCGGGTGGGTGGTATCGTACATTGTGTTGGGGCCGCCGTGGGAGACGAAGTAGACGGGGGTGCGTGTCATGGTTGAATTATTGGCGGAGAAGGATGCGAACTGTTTGAAGGCAACGGACGCTGGTGCTATGATGGTTTGCAATATGCTCTTCATATATGGAAAGCTAGGATATTAAGCTGCAGAGGAAGATGATTGCAATCGACGTGTACAAAGCCGGCTGTCAAAGAATGGTACCAGTGTAGTTGGGATCTCACGTCGCTCTTACACGGCTCTATATTACCCGACTCTCGCCTCCTTTAAGAGACTCGGAAACCTCTTAACATCAATATCCAGTAGAATGGCTAGACTTAACTTTGATATCCTTCATGTAAAAGACTCAGTCACGGATCCGACATGGATCCGACGAAACACTTATAATTGAATGAAGTAAGCATTATGAATGGAACAGAATGTAATAATAAACTTTAGTCATCCTCTTCGCTACTCGGCGCGGTCGGCTTCTTGTTGAACCCGCGAGCTCGGCATTCTGCACGTGACTTGTTCGGCAGGCACGAAAAGCATACGACGACCCTCAATTTTATTTCCTGGATTAATCATTATATCGTTGGAAAACTTTCATGTAGCGGTCTTAGTACTACCCGAGAAAATTAGAAAATCCTTATATAATTAGTACTATATCTATTAATATATCTCTAAAGCCTTTAATAATTACTTAGTATATATCTAAGTTATTTAAATATATTATAATTAAGGCTATATATAATTATATAATTATACCAGTCGCCTAATACCTTTATTACTATTACTACCTCTACTACTTCCTTTTACCTATAATATACCCTAGGCTAATAGCTCTTATTTATAGTAGGAGGAGGTTATAAGCTATCTACTCCTTAGATATAGTAATAAGGATATACTATTAGCTACCCTAGTAAAGAGGAGGGCGCTTAAGTAATAAAGAAGTAATTAGGTAAAGTATAAATTAATTTAACGGCTAAGAGATATACTTAGGTAAGGTAGTTACTATCCTATACTACTAGTATACTATAAGACGTAGAGGGAGCTCTTAATTAGGTATCTTATAGTAAGTTGTTAATAAGGACGGTTAGGTAGGTAAAGATATATAAGACTTATACCCTTACTCCTACTATAACTCCTAGACCTCTAGGCTTACTTCCCTTAGCGGTAATAAGGTAAGAGTAGCTATTTAATAAGGAAGTTTAGCCTCTACTACCTTAATAGCACGCTAACTAGGTATATAAGGTTGTTAGTTAGGTTAGCTCTACTACTACTATAGATATACTATTAGAGGTAGGCCGTCTAGTAGGCGCCTTTTATTATATAACTATTACGTAATAGCTAGATATTATTACAGAGTTTAAAATACTAAAGAATAAATGTATCTAGGCTATAGAATTACTTAATTAAAACTAATATAGTTAAAATATAAGGGTAGGGATTTATAAGATATTTTAGTATATAAGCTAGGCCAATTATACGATTTTCTCTAGGAATACTAAGACTACTACATGAAAATTATACGACGATATCTCTTCCTAGTAGTACTATTAGTTCTAGATTAGTCTATTATACAGCCTATTATAAAGTAGAAGACCTTACTTTAAGATATACCTATATATAAGTATTTATAAGTCCTAATACCTATAATAATAAAGAGAAATTAAGAGAATACTTAATCTAAATTTACTTTATATATAGTAAGACGAGTCCTAATATTAGGATATAGTATAAGGGGAGGAATTATAAGTAGTAGTAGTAGTAGAGGTAGTAGGCTAGGGAGTAGAGGAGGGATACCTACGTAGGGGCTAAGGAGCTTAATAGGGGGGAAGGAACTTAAAGATAAGGGAATACGCGTTAGGAGAATATTAATAAAGGCCTTAAAAGCTATAATAGCTATATAAGACGCGTTAAAGGGAGGAATAATATATAAAGTAAGATAGATAATAGGGGTAGGACTTAAATATATAAAGGAGTTTATTATAAAGGTAGATTAATAGCTTAAAGAGGTATATAAGTTTAAGAAAATAGTAGAAGAGTAATCCTAGGGAGGGAAGATATAAGGAGGTAGAAGGAGTTAGGCGTAGATAGTTAGCTAGAGCCTAATAGGTATAAAAATAGGTAATATAAGCCCTAGGGGGATATTTATAATAGTAATAATAGGTAATATTATAGGGAAGAGATCTAGAGTAATAAATAATAGGAAGGCTAGGACCTTAATAATCTAGATTAAAGATAGGATTAAGAGAGAAATAGTAAGGGCGCTTACTAGGGAGTAGCTAATAGAAAGGTTTAAGATAATTATATTCTTAAAGATATAAGAGATTATAATAATAAGGTACTTAATTAAAGGTAACTTAATACTATTTATAATAGAGATAGAGGTAAGGGAGGAGTTAAAGGAGAATAATAACTAAGTAAAGAAGGTATATAAGTTAGTAAGAGTACTAAGATAAACCTTCCTAGTTATAATATATAAGGTATTAAAGAAGGTAGTAGATATATTAAAATAAAAGGAGGTAAAGGAGGTAATTATCTAATAAAATAAAAAGAATCTCTTAGGGCTAAAGATTATAAGGGTAGCCTAGTTATAAGTAGTTATATAAGAGAGGAGAGAGGGAGAGGTAGAGAAAGAGAGAGCCTTACTATTATTAAAGCTCCCTATATTAAAGATAATAGATAAAGTAATTAAAAAGGGCTTAATAAAGGGGTATAACCTCTTAAAGTATAAAAGATAAGAGAGGAATAGGGTTATAATATAATACTTTAACTACTAGTAATATAAGTATATAATAGGATATTATAAGAGCCTAATATAATATAAAATCTATATAAGTAGGTATAACTTAAGGGAATATAAGGTAAAGGAAGGGGATATTAAAAGATATAATAATTATAAAAAAAATAGTTATATAACCTAGGAGTAAGGGTATATAATTAAGGTAAGGGAGCTAAATAAACTCTATTAAAAGATAGTAGAAAATAAGAAAAAGTTATATAAGGGCTTTATAAGAGGAAATAGGTAATAAGATACCTAGAAGTAGCCCTAAGAGGAGTAGATAATAGTAGTAGTAAGGAAGAAGAGGAAGCTTATATTAGAGTTTAAAGACCTTAGTAAGGTTATAATATAAATAGGTTTTTAAGGGGATATAAGGGAAAGGGGAATTATACTACTATTAATAGTAATATTATAAAATAGGCTAAGAAGGCTAATTACTCTCTAAGTAATAAAGATAGGTTAATAAATATTAAAAGAAATATTAATATAAGAGGCCCTAATTATTAAGGGAGTAGAGGTTATAAGGGATATCTAATAGGGATCCTTATAAAGGTATAAAAGATAGTAAAGCTATTATAATATAATATATAAAGGGAGTAGACTATAATAATAATAGTACTACTAGAAGATAAAGAGGTATAATAGATAGATATCCTAGCTATTTAAGAGTTATTATATATAAAGAGGATAGGTTTAATATATAACTTAAATAAAGGAGTATTCTACTTAATATATAAAGTAGGGAGGGATATAAGGATATATTTCTTTATAAATAAGTACTAGAATATTAATAAATAGGGAGTTAAATTTATAATAAAGGACTTATACTCCTTAGAGATATAAGTTATAAGGAAGGAAGGGGGAGTTTTAACGCGCTTCTAGATATATAATATATATAACCCTAGCCTAAAGTCTAGGACCTTAATAAATAACCCCTTTATACTACTAGGGGTAAAGGAGTAGCTAAGTTAGCCTAGGGAATATATATTAATAGGAGACTTTAACCTCTATTACTTAAATTAAAATAATAGGGATAGATATATATATTATAAAGTAGTAAATATATTAATAGATATTATAAAAAAAAGGGAAATAAAGCTTACCCTATTAAAGGATATAATAACTTAGAGGATAAGGAAAGTAGAAAGTACTATTAATCTAATATTTATAATAAAAGCTATTAAGTAAATATTATTAAAATATTATATTAAGCTAGACCTTTATTATAAGTTTAATTATATCCTAATATATATTAAAGTTAGCCTTAAGGTAGAGGTAGTAGTCTTATAATTATAAAGGGTATAAAAGTTAGTAAACCTAAAAAAGATAAAGAGGTAAATAGGCGCCTTTTAATACTTATTATTAGAAGGGGAGTTAATAACTAAGGGGTAGATAAATAGCTATTTAATTAAAATACTTTAAGGCCTAATAGAAATTATAAAAAAGGAGGTATTATAAGTAAAGCCCTCTTTAAAGATAAAGTCCTTCTAGAACTTAAATTATATAAAGGTTATAAAGATAGTATTAAAGCTTAAGATAAAATATAGTTATAAGAGAAGCTAGAGGAATCTAGAAGTATAATAAGAGGCCTAAAAAATTAAAGGGAGGGTATTAAAGAAAGTAAAGGTACTCTATTTTAAAGAGGTAGTATATAAGGTATCTTAGATACTTAATAGACTCTAAAAGCTAGTTAAATAAGGCTAAGAGAGAAGTATACTACCTTAAGAACTCCTAAAGTTCCCTACCCTTAGGAAGGATAGAGAGGGTTTTAAGGTAAAGTTATTTTAAGAGAAGGTAGAAGTCCTTTAAAGGACTTTCTTCCCCCTATCTTTAAGGGTAGATCTAAGTAATATTTAGGGGTTTTAATATAAGATACCCTTAATAATAAATATAAAAGTTATTAAGGAGGAGGTTTATAAAATAATTAATAAGTTAAAATAGGATAAAGTATTAAAGATAGATAAGATCTTAAATAAGTTCTTAAAGATAGTAGAAAGGGAGCTACTACCTAGCTTTATATACTTATTCTAAGTATACCTAAAGGTTAGATATTATTTAATAGAGTTTAAAAAAGTTAATATAATTATCTTAAAGAAGTTAAAGAAAGAAGACTATTTAAAGTTAAAATTATATTATCTAATTACCCTACTTAATACCTTAAAGAAGGTATTAGAAGTATTTATTATATAAAAGCTAAGTAACCTTATAAAGGAATATAAGCTACTACCCTTATAATAAATAGGGGTAAAGAAGGGAAGGTTAATAGTAATATCTCTTAAGATAATAATAAAGGTAGTATATATAATATAAAATTATAATAAATTTAATATAATAAATATATTATTATTAAATATTATAAAGGCCTTTAATAATATCTCTTTTAAAAAGTTACTTTATAATTTAAAAAAGAAAGGGGTCTTAACCCTTATTATAAGGTAGGTATAAAGCTTCCTAATAAAAAGAGCTATAATAATTATACTAGGCTAGGAGATAAATAGGATAAAGATAGTAGAGATTAAGATCCTTTAAAGATCTTTAATATTATTATTATTATTTTTATTTTTTAACTCCCTACTTATAAAAGAATATATAAGGATAAAACTCTAGATATAAATTAAGGGCTTTATTAATAATATTTACTTAATAGTATATAATAAAAGTATTAAAGAGAATTATAAGATCTTAATAAAGGTATATAAAATATACCTTTATTAGATAAATATATATAAGGTAACCTTTACCCCTTATAAGTATAAGCTAGTCTACCTTTTAAAGAGCTTAAAGAAGTTTAATATAAAAGTAATAATAGACCTTAAGGTAGTAGTAGTATACCTTAAGGTATTAATATAAGTCCTTAGACTTTATATTAATAATAAATTAAGGTAGGGCCTATATATTAATAAAGTAAGATTAAAGATAAAAATATAAAAGTTAATCTTATTAATTATTACTAACTTAATATAAGGCGTTATACTTAATAGGATAAGATAGATATATAATATTATAATCTAGCTAATAATAACCTACGCGGTAGAGATATAATATAGCTTAAAAGGGATATTAAAGGTAAAGAAGGTAAATATTATAATACTAAAAATTATATAAAATAAGTACTTAAGGATAGTACTTAAGGCCTTTAAGGTAATTAGTATATAAGTATTAAAGGTAGAGTTAGGGGTCCTATTAATAAGGATAGGCCTTAACTAGTTAATTTTATAAGTACTAGTAATATAAAGGATCTACCTAATAATTAAAGAAGGGAATATAAGGATCTATTATAAGTTAAAAGGGAAAAGGGGAAGAAAGAAGAGAGTTATAAAGACTCTAATAAAAGAGAAGTAGTCCTAGGTAAAGGGAGCCCTTTAAGTAGTAATAAGGGGAGGGGATATTAGAATAATAGACTAGAGCCTAAGAGATAGGGAAATAGTAAAGAGGGATAATCCTACCCTTAAAGAGATTAGGAGGTAAGTAAAGGAGAGGTAGAAAGAGAGGTAATTAAGATACTAAGAGGGTATCCCTAGTTATATAAAGACGGCGGTATAAAAAGGAGAGGTCTAAGAGATAAGAGTTAACCTTTATATAAGGCTTTTTAAGGCTAAGAGCTTTATAAGTATCTAGTTATATATAAAGAAGATAGGACTATACGCCTTCTTATATAAGAGGAGGGTACTTAGGGTTAATAGTACTAGTTATAAATATAAATAAAAGTATTAAAATATTAAGTATATATTTATATTCTACCTTAATTATATAAAGGGGAGGAGGTAGATACTTTAAAAGATAGGGTTAGGTAACTTCTACTAGATAGTATTAACCTTAAAAGGGTTAAAAGTAGTAATTAAGTAAATAATTTAATAAAGTATACTTAATTAATTTATATTAGTAAGGGAATAACTCTTTAAAGTAATATAAGAGTAGATAGACTTTAACTAGAGGATAAAGAGGTAGATAACCCTAATAAAAAAAGAGAATAAGATAATATAAAGAATATAGGAAAAGGTAGTATATAATATCTAGAGATTTAGAAGTATAATAGTAAGTAGAGTAGGGGATAAAGCTTTCTTTTATAAATTATAATTTCCTCTAGTAAGTTAAATATAAACTACCTTATTAGCTCTAAATAGCTAGATAGTAGAGTATAAAATATTAATATAAATATAAATATAAATACTTATAATACTAAGATTTATATATTATAGTATTAGACTACTCTTAATACTTAGAAGGATTTACCCCCTTCTACTTTAAACTTACTTCTAGTTTACACCCTCGCTTTCTATAACTACGTGCTTTATTATTTTATTTCTACTATAAGAATTATAGAACGCCTAGATATAAATACTTCTTATAATAGAATTAATTATAAAATAAGCCTAATTAAAGATCTATATAAGTAATAATATTAAGGCCTAAGAGTACCTTAAAGTACGCCTAGAGCTAGGTAATAGAGTATAGAGTTTTAAGAGCTCTAGGCTACTAACCCCTTAGGGCTAGACTAGAAGTAAGTTTAAACTAGAAGGGGGTAAACTCTTCTAGATCTATCCTAGACTTATTTATATATCCTTACCTCCTTATAGTAGCTATCTTATATCTTACTTATAGTATATACTATTTATTAAGGTATAAATAATCCGGTACGATTTATAGGTTATAAGAGCTATTATTCTCTAGATATTAAGACGTCTAGTCTACCTATTTAAACTAAGCTATATTAGGCTTAGCGCCCTAGGTAGATTATACTAAGCTATATTAATTACTAATAAAAGCATATTATAATATCTCCCGCCGTTATAAAAAAGCTTATCCTAAGCTATTATTATAATAATCTATTATCCTTATCTATTTTAATATAATCCTCTTAATTAAGCTAATTTCTAAGGTTTTAAGTTATAGTTTTACTATCTAGATTATATTCTAATACTAGGGCTTCTAGAGTAGGGAAGTATTTACTTAGAGTAACTACTATATTATCTAACTTCTCTAAAATCTTATTAATATCTAATTTATATTATTCTTTAGTAGCGTTATTATTAGTAATAGTAAGTTTATTAAATTTATTAGATAGTAGCTATAGTAAGTAGTCCTATTATAACTTAAAAAGGGTTAAGACTTTAACCTTTTTATTTATTAATATAATAAGCGCCTAGAGTTCTATTACCTATTAATTAAGACTATCTACCTACTTTTATAGTTATACTTTATACCTTTCTAGGATTCTTACTTTTAGAAACTTAGGTAGGTTTAGTAGACTTAGTTAAATTTACTCTAGATTTAGGATAGTTATTTAGTTTAATAATAATAGAGGTCCTCTAGAACTTATACCTAGTCTTTTTTTAATATACTAGGGACCTCCTTCTCCTTAGTAAACTTCTAGTAGCTTATACTAATTTTTCTACTCTTTCCTATTCTTTTCCTTATATCTCTATAGAGTTAAAAACCGTTCTAGATTATAAATTAGAGTTAGCCTTTATTATCTTTTATAAGGGTAGGAGCCTTATATAGTTAAAAATTACCTATAAGCTATCTATTAATATTAAAATTTAATTTCTAGAATTAGCTCCGCTTTTTAATATTAAGACGTATAGCCTAGAAAGCCTAAAAATCTAGTAGGACTATAAATACTTAATAATATACTATAAAATTATCTCTATTAATTTCCGCCGTTAGGTCTTATATAACTTTATTAGGAAATGTATTTATTATAAGCTACTTAGGGTAGCTATTATAGTCTACCTATTCCTATAATTTTAGGCTTATAAATTTTTCCCTAGTATTTTTCCTATTATAAACCTCCCTTCTAATACGGCCTTCTAGATCGTAATAGGTAATAATTATATCTTCATCTATAATCTTAGCGTACTCCTTAAGTTCACTTATAAGTATAGTATAGAGTTAGCTAGTTTCCTTTATACTAAGCTTTATAGTTAACCTTCTTTTATCCTACCCTAATTCTATAGCGCTAGTATTTTTAGACCCCCCGCTATTTATCCTAAGATTATTATTTTCTAGGGTACCTATATTTCTTAAGTCTACTTCCTAGTTAATACTTAATAATAGGCTACTTATACTTTCTAACTCTACGTCCTAGTTAATATCTAATAATACGCTAGGACCCCTTTCCTAGTATTCCTTTAATTTATTAGAAGAATTAAAAATATTTAAGGTTAGATTTATTAATATTATTTTTCTTTTCCCTATATTCTTATTTAATACCTTAATAATACTATCTTTTAAGTATCTAAGATCCTAGTTAACTCTAAAGACTTAAGAGGGAGGAGCTCGTAAATATAATTCTAAGTAGTTATTAGGGTCTTAAAAGGAAAAGTTTTTAACCCTATTTTAAAGATTAACTACCGCCTTAGTAGTAATAAAGTAAAATACTTAGAATCTTTTAAGAGCTTCTAACTAGGCTTAGGCTTCTTCCTAAGTCTACTTCTATATTAGTATAAATGCGGCTCCGTAAAGGTAATTATTATAGTTATCTTCTTACTATAATAGAATAAGTTCTACTACCTTTTTAGGATTATAGGCTAGCCTAATACGGGAGTTATTTTTTATTATCCCACCTTATTAATTAGTCTATAAGTGCCCTAGTTACCCCTTTAAGATTAGTAGGAAAAGTAAGGAACTTTAAAGTCTATATTTCTTCGTATTCTACCTACTTATATACCCGTACTCTATAATATTTTCTACTTAACTAAAGTTATACAGCTAATTTCTAGATACTTAAGACTTTAATAATAATTAAAATCAGTCTACTACTTTAAAAGTTATATCTAAATAAGTAGTTTTACCTACTAAATTTAAGTACGACCGTAGTTATAACGGCGAATATTAAAGTCCTAATATTACTCTACCTCTATTCTAGTTACCTACTAACGCATATAATATTAGTCTATATAGATAAAAAGATATATCTTATTATAAGGGATATAATACTATTAGAATTATTTAAATTAATATATAGGTATATATAATATAACTAATATCATCTTATTTATCTACTAAATACCTATCTTAGCTATTAGCCCTACGGGTAAATACTACGCGTAAATCCTAACTTCCTATTCTTCCTACTAAATACTCCTTATATCTTCTATCCTATATCTAAAATAGCTATAGTATATCTTAGTTAATACTTAATTTTAGTTATACTACTAAGGCTTCTATAGTATAGGGTCTACGTTAGTAAAGAAAGTATACTAAATAAGAAAAGTACTATATAACTAAAATAGCTAAGAATTTATACTCTTAGTAGTAACCTCCCTCTTAGTAACCTACTACCCTACTACTAACTTATAATATATAGGGTTATATTATATTATACCATAGTATTCTACCTAAAATCTATAAAGAAGCCTAGTATACTATTAACGGCAAGTAGTCTTTTAGAAGTAACCTCCGCTAACGGGGTTCCTATAGCCCCTAGGACTTATAATAGCCTACTAATCGCCCTATATTTAATCTATAGAATTATTAAGGTAGTTAGAAGGGCTAGGGTAGTATATAAGCTATTTAAATGTAGTATAAAAGATAGGAGGAGTAATACTATTATAAACGCGAAGATTTTCGTTATATATATAAAGAAGAGAAGGGAAAGATATAGGACTATAAGTTACTAGATATAGCTAATAATATTTTAGAAGGATAGTTTAAAGGTATTAATCCTACCCTACGTAAATACTTTAATAATACTTTTAACCTATAATATTTACTATAGCCTATATACCCTTAGATATATAATAGCGTTAAAGAGAGGGCTAAGGAAACTACTAGGTAATTAACCTATCCTCTATTATAAAACGCTATTCTTAATAATAATAGCCTAGTTATAAGAATAGAAGTCTATATTATAATACTATAATATTATTAGGACCGGCGTTAGTTATAATCTAAAGGGTATAATAAGAGAGCTCTAGTACCTTAAGGTAGGTAATACCCTAATATCTCTTCTAACCGCTCTAATTAATATTATAATAGGTTAGCTAAGGCGTAGAATATATACCTAATATATAAGAAACGTCCTAATTATTCTAAAACTACTATAAAACTTATTAATAAGGGGCTTATATTACTATACTAGAGGATTATATATAGCTTCTAGTATATTCTATAAAGGTATTCTACTCCAGGTCTTTATATTTAATAATAGTACTGCTAATTCTCTTTTATAATAGCTCTAGTCATTCCTTATTAACTACTCTACCTCTGGGCGTAGTACTAAGACTATTATATTACATATTATTATTATTATTATATAGTATAAAACTATTTATAAGATAGATACTATTATATTCCTAGGCTAAATACGTAAATTACTATTTTACTCTACTTCTATTCCTATTACTTACTAACGTATATAATATTAGTCTAAGTAGATAGAAATATATATTATATTACTAGGAATATAATACTATTAGTATTATTAAAATAGGTATACAGGTATATATAATATAGCTAATATTATTATTTTTACCCGCTAAATATCTATGTTATTACTCCGTAGTTACCGCTATTAAAGCTAGGTAATAGGGGTGATTTTTCCCTACGTAAAAATCTTGAATTTTTACAGGTATTTTCTAGTTAGAGTATATAACTAGAGGTATAAATAGATATTAAATAATATCTTCTTTTACCTAATAAAGGTTTTTATTATATACTACTAGTATAGCTACGTTTAAGGAAATTCTAGTTAGCTACTAAGCCTACTAAATTTATACTTTCTAGGTAGATTTCCTTAGAATTCCCTAGAGTAGGAAAGAGAGGTACTAGTTATTAAGAACTAGATAGATAAGGTTATATAAAGGTAATAGCTTTTTAATAATATTATATTAAAGGAATATTAATATTATAAGGTCTAAATACTAGTCTAAGTAGATAGGTTAACTTCTTATTAAGTAGTTTAAAATCTTACTAAGTTTAGTTTCTAATCTCTATACTTAAAGTAGGCTAGAAGTATTAAGTAGATACTTAAGAATTTCTTTAATAGATAGTCTAAATTTATAGAAGTTTATAATAGGGAAGCGCTAGATATAGCCCTTATTAACCTTAATCCTTAACTAGTCTACTAGGTAGGCCTTAATCTATACCTTAAATAGTTAATAATAATAGTATTTATCTTCTTTATAATTATAAAACTAGCGTAGTAAGGAACTTACTTTAGTAGTAATAGTAGTATAATAATCTATTATTATAAGTAATAAGTTATAGTTTAAACTAAGGTATAAGTAAAAGAATATATATTAATACTAAGTATAAGAGTACCCGTTTTAATATTTTTAGCTATTACTATATTTTTTATCTAATAGTAATTTTCTTATAAAGTAATTTTCTTATAAAGCCTCTATTTTATTACTATTTATTAATTTAATATCTTAGTATAGATATAGATTCTTTAATCCCTATCCTAGTAAGTATAAGACTTCTTAAATTTATTAATAACGTCTAGTACGTCTTCCTTAAGTCTCTAGGTAGGCTTATAGGTATCCTCTTTATAGCCTTTCTACTTAACTTAATACCCGTTTTACCTACCCCGTTTTTCCTTTTAAATTATTCTTTCTACTATAAATTCTTCTTAACCCTAGATAATAATTAGAGCTAGTAGGGGTATATCTTAGTTATATAAGTTAGCTTTTAATTATTTAAGATAGATAATAAAGATAACTAGGTAAATCTTTACTATACTAGGAGGAAGCTCTAGCTTATAAGCGAGTAGGCTTATTTTTTATAGAATTCTATAAGGCCCTACCTTCTTAATAGTAAGGGATAAACTTTTAAGGATATAATACCTAGTATCCCCTATTTTTACTAGTTTTAAATAAGTATATTTAGATAGGTCTAGTACGCGATATTTTAAATCCTACTTATAAGCTATTTTAGCTTAGGCTAATATAATAGTATTAAATATATTATTCCTAATAGTTTCTTAGTTATAAAGAAAATTTCCTACTATAAAGTTAGATTCTAGTATTATAAATAATAAGAACCCTCTTAGCTTTACCTTATATAAAACTTTAAATAGTATTATAATTATACTAGTATTCTCTAAAGTATTTAACGTATACTTAACTTCTACTAGAAGGGTATCCTAGTTTTCCTTATACTAGCTAACTAATAAGTAATATAAAGCTATCTCTACTATTTAATTTATTTATCTAGCCTATCTATTAGTAGCGGGATAGTATATAGTAGTTATTCCTAGGGAAACTCCGTATCTAATAAATAGGGGTTTCTAGAAGGTACTAGTAAATTTTAGGTCTCTATCTAAAATAAGATAGCTAGGTATACCCTAAGTTTTATAAATAGTATTAAAGTATCTATTAGCCTAATCTTATACTTCATCTATTTTATTACCTAATACTAGAGAAATAAACTTAGAAAATTTATCTATTATTATAAGTAAAGAATTATAGCTATTAATAGTTAAAGGAAGGCTAATAATAAAATCTATTAATAATTCTTCTAGTAGCTACTAGGATACCTCTATAAGTTAAAGTTCCCTATATAGTAGTTATCTAGAAGGCTTAGATAGTTAGTAGGCTAGATACCTATTAATATAACCTTAAATAACCTTATATATCTTTAGAAAATATATTAAACTCTATAAATAGTTATATATATAATAAATACCTTTATATATATAATAATTATATCTATATTTTAAGATTTTCCTTATAAGTATTTTAGGAATATATAAGTAATCTAGCCCTAGATAGCTAACTATATATAATAGTTAAGAATTAATATTAAGCTAGTATACTTAATAAATAGTCTTTAACCCTATTTCTAGTTATTAGGATTCCTAGACCTACTTTTAGACCTACTTATAGATCTACCTAAAATAAGGGTCTTTTAATAAGGTAGCTACGATTTCCTTAAGAAAATCTTATTTAACCTAGATAACTACTACTAGGAATATATTAGTTAAATTAAGTTTCTTAGTAAGAAGTCTTAAAAGGCTATTAGCGTTTCTATAGGATTTCCCTACCTAGTAAATAATTCTTATCCTTATTTAGAATATTAATAAATATAGCGCCTATTTATTTAGCTTAGTAGACTACTATCTATTTATCTTATTCTATAATACTAATTTTAATATAGTATAATTAATAATAATAGTAAAATCGCTATTATTAAAGAATTAGGGAAGTTTTATCAGGGCTTAGACTAGAGTACTAGCCTCTAATTCTATAGCCTAATATCTTATTTTAGTATCTAAAAGGTCTCTTAAAAGAAATAAGATTAGTCTTTCTACCCTATTAAACCTAATCTAGTATAGCGTAGCTCTATAACCCTTCTCTTTACTACTATCTATATAAAGAATAAAAGGCTTACTAAAGTTAGGGAATACTAAGGTAGGTACGTTATATAGTTTATTCTTAAGTATTTCCTATACTTTATAATATTAGGGGCTAGCGTATAACTACCTAGATTTAAATCTAGATCTATTAGATTCTTTAGGTTTATTAGAGTTTATTATTAATTTTAATAGTAACGACGTTACTAGTAAAGGGCTAGAGGTATCTACTAATAGATACTTCTTTTATATATAGTTCCTCTAAGGGTAACCCTTATTTAGGCTACCCTTAAAGCCTTCTATTTTTAGTCTAATAAGAGGTCGCGCTATTATAGTATAATATTTAATAAATTTTTAATAGTAGCTAAAAAATCCTAATCTAATTTTAAGTTCCTAGAGATTTATTAGGAAAGTTATATTTTAAACTACTTTAACTTTCTCTTTTATAATACTTAAACCTAGTCTAGAGATATAATATCCTAAAGTAGTAATACTAGGATAAGTAAAATAATATTTTACTAGGGATAATATAATACTACTTTTCTCTAGTAGCCCTAGGACTTAGTTTAAGTACTTAAGATAGTTATTAAGAGTAGTTAAAAAGATTATTATATTATTAATATATACTAGAATAAATTATTATAAGTATAAGGATAGGAGTATTTCTATCTAATATTAAAAGAAACTTAGAGTATTTATTAACCCTATTATAAAGACCTTTAACTATTCTTAACCCTAGTAGGGGCTAATAAATATTATCTTCTACTAGTTTAAAAGATATATACCCTATTAAAAAAACCCTTTTATAAGGTTAATAAAAGAGAATATTACTAATCTACTAAGCGCTTCTAGGATTATATCTTATTTTAAGAGGGGATATATATCTAGGTAGAGCTTAGTATTAACCTTATATAAATCTACTACTACTCTTAGCTTCCTATCTTTTATACTATAAAGGCCGGTAATAATATATTAGATAGTACCCCTAAAAGAACCTTTTCAATTTAGCCCTACTCTAGGGGGTCTAGAGTTAAATTTATAGCCTTATAATTCCTTTAGAAAAGGTTATAAGGGTTCTACTTTCATCCCGCTATATTAAATTTATCCTTAAAGGGTATTAATATCTTAATACTATTATTAAACTTTCCTAGGCTATTTTAAAAAAGTATATTATACTTTTTAAGTACCTTTTTAATATATTCTTAGTATTTAGGCCCCTAATAGGTAGAGATATCTACTTCTAGAATTACTACCTCCTCTAGGAGATCTACTATATAAGGTATATTAAGTTCCTCCTAGAATTTACTAGTATAAATATTAGTAAAGTAGAAATCTACCTTTATAAGCTTTACTAATTCTTATAATATTAATAGTCTACCTAGTAGCTATCCTTTATAGATTTTAATAGAATATTAATTAAAATTTACTATTAGGTAGGCTTAAGGATTATTATTAATTACTACTTAAATACCTAATATAAAGGGTCCTAACTAGAAATTAACCTTTAATAGAGGTTTAAATAAGTAGTTATAATTTATTACTAACGGGCGGTATTTAATTAGTATATTTTATCCTATCCTAGAGTCTAGTATTATTACTAAGTTAGTATAAATATTAACCTTTTTATATTTTAAGACCCTTAGCCTTTTTAGTTTAATTAGTAGTATTAGTATTATTATAAATTCTTAGATATTAGCGTAGATCCTTAGAATTAGATCTAATTTAGAGGTAACTCTAATTAGAATAGGGGTTTAATATATTATAATAAGATCCTAGTATTTACCCTATTAGATATTAACTATATTTAGTTTTATAATATTTATACTAATAATTATATTATATAGGAGTCTTAAAACTATATAGATTTCTCTAGATATTTTAATAGGTTCTTTAGTTAAACTATATATCCTAATATCTACCTTAATATAATCCTATAATAATAACTCCCTAGAACTAACTCCCCTATATTAAAGCCTTTTCCCCCTAGTTATAAGGTAGTTATTATAACCTTTAAAGAATACTAGATAATAATACTTAGAAATAAGGGATACTAGGGATCTAGTATTAAAATAAAACTCTAGTATTCTACTATCTTTACTAATATACTAGTATATAATACTAGAGAATTTCCTAAAATCTATACTAACTCTTATTAGTATAATAGAAAAAGTAAAAATACTAGGTTCTAATCCCCCTAGGGATAAAATAGTAAGGTTATTAAGATAAGATAGTTTTAAAAATTTTCTAGTAGTAATATTTAAGCTATTAGTAGAGTCTAAAGTTTTTCTAGTAGTAATATTTAAGCTATTAGTAGATTTATTACCCTCTAATAGGCTCTAACTACTAGTTAGGAGCCCTAAGAGGCTTCCCCCTATAACTCCTTATCTATAAGGATCTCTAAAGTTATATAGGTCTCTAGATTATATAAATTAAGATTATTATCCCTATTATAATAATCCTTATTAGTTAGGTTAATATCTATCTCCTCCTTTAACTTAACCTTTAAGGACTTTTTCTTTTTATTATTATAGTTACTATCCTAATAATTTCTATTATAATACTAGTAAGGATAAGGTAGAATCCTTTTAAGTTATTAATTATTAGCTATTATCTTTTTTAAAGGATATCTTTTTATCTTTATAGCTTTAGGGTTAGCTAACTAAATAATTCCTTTAACTACTAGATTATTAAATAATTACTAGACTTAGGCTAGGGATAATACTTATAATACTAGAGTTACTACTAGTTTCTAATAGGGTCTATTTATCTTATAAACCCGCTTAGCTACTACCTTATTATTTTAAACTTACCTATTAAAGTTTTCTATAATATCTCCTTCTTCCTATATTAGGGTTATAAGTACTAGGTTTAGCTTAAGGCTTTATTATAAATATCTAATAATTATATCCTTATTATTAATACCTATATTATATAAGTAGTTAGTCTTTTAAGTTAGATATTAGCTAAGGGTAAGTAATAATTAATTAAAATAGAACTTTATTTTCTTATCTTCCTTTATTAATTTAAATTAATTAGGTTAATATTCTTAAAGAAGTTTATCTTCCTAAATAGCTAAATTATAATTTATTTCTTAGCGGACCCTTATAAAAAGGCTATTATACTATTTTAGAGTATCCCCTTCTAAATATATTAAGAGTACTCTAAGGACTAGACTACTACCTTCTAGTTCTATTATATAATAAAAGCGGCGGATAAAGAAGGTTATAAAGTATTTTTTAAAATTAAATATTATAATTTCTTAGGATTAAAGGTTTTACTCCTTTTACTTAATTAAGGTAGATATTTATTAAGGTCCTTATATTAATAATAGTTATAACTATTAATATAATTTTAAGGTAAGTCTAGTTAAAATTCTTAAGGAAAGTCTTAAAGAGGATTTAGATATCTAGCCTTAAATAGTTTATTATAATACCCTAATATTAACTCTAACTAATAATTTTCCTAAGAAATAAACCTAGGTTCTAGGCTAAGGTTATAATTTTAATTATAATAGAGTTCTACTTCCTATTAGGTAACCTTTATATATAATTATACTAACTTATTTTATTCTACTAAAAGATATTATAACTTAGGTTCTTAGTAATAGTAGTTAGGCTAGAATACTCTAAGCTAATTGTTACGACCCAGTCGTCCCTAGGGTTAATAGGTCTAGGTTAATCTCGTAGAGTAGAGTATTAAGGACTAGATAAGTAGGCTTTATACTAAACTAGTCTAATATAGATATTATATTATATTTAGTATCTAGGAGATTACTAAATTAATAATATAAGTTAAGTATAAAGCTCCTATCTAAGGGAAAAGTACGCTCTCTATATAGATATAGGAAAGCCTACTAAGAGGTATAATTTATATAAATCACCCTATAATCTACCTAAGACGCGGTTTACCTAGGTTACCTAGTAATCTACCTATAATATAATTCACCTAGGTTACTTAGTAATCTACCTAATTATAATAAGAACTATACTAGCTAGTACGTAGTATATAGACTAAGTCCTACTTATAATATTAGGTTCCCCCTTATTAGTTTTTATCTTAAAAACTCTTATAATACTATACCTGCTAATAGATATCGGCTTTTATTAGTATACCGGCGTTAAGTATTAATAGATTTATTTATCCCTTCTCCTCTAATACGTGTTTATAAGAACTATAAGAAATCCTATACGCCAGAAAAGTATAAGCTTAATATGCTTTAGACCGTTATATTAAATACACTTATAAGGGCTATAACTATAATCTCATAACCTTTTCTCTATTAAAGTAGGCCCGTATATATTAATAAAGGAAAGAGAAGTTAATAGAAGCTAAAGAGGCTCTAGCTCGCTTTACTTATCTTTAGGTAGAGGTTACTACCTTAGAGAGTAAAGAGCTAGAACTAGTTAAAGGTAAACTTAGGAATATAAAGGAGGTAGAAGCGGATAAGAAGGTATAAGGCCTTAACCCCGACGACTTCCTCTCTAATATATCTTTAGAGTAAGTTAAAATCCCCGCGGACTTTAACTAGTCCGGTCTTATTAATATTAGTAGAATTAGTATAAGAGGTTCTAGTAGTTCTTAAGGTTCTTAACTAGTTCCTAGGTACTTTTAGAATCCTTATAACCTTTCCACTTAATAAGATAGGTCTAATCTTTTTATACTAGGATTTTCTTAGCCTTAAACTCGTCTTCTTCTTCTACTTTAAAGTAGAAGGTTTCTTATAAGGGTATACTTAGATCTACTAGTTCTAACTTAGAGATATAAAATACTAGGTATACTTTAACGTTAGGTAGAAGATTTAATTTATAATTAACTAGTCCCTTTATCCTTTAAATAGAAAATAGTCTAACCTTAATATAATCTAGTTTCTTACTTAGTTTCCTTATTTTAAAATCCTTTATAAGGAGGTAGATTTTATCCCCCTCTTTTAACTAAGGATATATTTTCCTTTTCTTATTAATATACCTTACCGTTTTATTATTTACCCTATAAATTATGCCTTATATATCTTTATATAGTTACTTTATCTCTAATATAAGTACTATTACTTTATCTACGTCTAGGCTAGGCCTTAGGTCTAGGAATATATTTACTTATCTTTTATAATTTATAAAGAATAGAGATAGCTTTATTATATCTAACTACTTGTTATTAAATACTAACTATACTATAAGTAGTAATAATACCTAATTATTTTATTTAGTATTAATATAATATCTAAGGTATATTTCTATTATTTAATTAGTCCGTTCTATCTATCTATCTATTTATAGGTAGTAAGCTATTAATATTTATAGCTTTATCCTGATTACCAATATTAATATCTTCTAATAGTTTAATATAAAAAGCTTGTCTCTATTAGATATAATAGACTCAGGTATACTATAATCTCTTATAAGCCTATTAAGGAGAATGAACCCTAACTATTTAGTAGTATAAGTCTCTTTAAATAGTATTATAATCATATACTTTATTAGTTTATTTATAATAACTATTATTAAGTTATAGACCTCCTTTATAGTCGGGTCTCCTAACTTAGGTAGTTTTACTATAAAGTCTATTATAATCACTTTTTATAATAAGTCTAGTACTAGTATAAACTGAATTTACCTATATTTTATATAGCGTGCCGATTTATTCTATTAATACTAGATATACCCCTTGATATATCCTTTAACTTTCACTTATAACCTTAGCGCGGCGTATATCCTTCTAATAAGTTTAACTATCTTAGTAACCCCTAGGTATCCTTATAGTAGGTTATTATAGTAATCCTGTACTACTTCTTTAATATATAATTCCGGTAAGTAAAGCTTGTCCTTATACTTTAGGAATTTATCTCCTAGTTACTAACTCCTTAATTTCTTTACTAGGTCGTTAGTCTAGTATCCCTTTTAAATACTAGTTAAAACTCCTAGGACTTGGATATATATAGTTACTACTAATATTTATATTAGTACTAGCGATCTATTATCCTCTATATTTAGGATTGGTTTTATTATTATATTCTTGGTTTCTATATAGTCCGACCTCCTACTAAGAGTATCTACTTAACTATTATCTTTTCTAGGTATATATACTATTTTAAATTTATACTATCTAAGTAATTCTAACTAATAAACTTATTATTAATTTAACTCTTTTATTATAATAAAGTTAACTAGATTCTTATAATCTATTATAATAGTTAAGTCTAAATAACTTTTAATATATACTCGCTAATATTACAGTATATATATTATAGTAAGTAGCTCCTTATTATATATATTATAGTTCTACTCTACTAGTATTATTTTCCTAGAGAAATAGGCTATTAGATACTATTTCCCTTCTATTAGTTAATATAAGTAAGCTCTAATTACTAGATCTAAGGCGTTAGTCTCTATCCGTACCGGTTTATTAGCTTAGAAGGTTCTAAGTACTAGCAGGTCTATATAAGATTACTTTAAGATCTTAAATACTTTCTTTTAAGTTATATCCTATTTAAACCTTATATCCTTTTTAGTAATATTAATTAAAAGGATAGCTTTTTTAGAATAGTCTTAAATAAATCTACGATTAAAGTTTATAAATCTAAGGAAACTTTAAACTTCTTTAATATCTATAGGTACTAGCTATTTAAGTATTACCTTAACCTTCTTAGGGCTTATCTAAATTCCTTTTATACTAATTATAAATCCTAGGAATTCTACTAATTCCTTATAAAATTTATATTTATCTAGGTTAAGGAATAGTTTAGTATTTATAAAGTATAATAAAACTTCTTATATATACTAGATATAAGTATCCTCTTTCTTAGAGTATATTAAAATATAATTAAGGTAAGCAATTATTATTTAATCTAAGTACGCCCTTAATATATTATTAATTAATACTTAGTAGGTTACTAGTATATTAGTAAGTCTGAATAGTATTACTAGATACTTATAATAACTATAGTATATTTAAAATACTATTTTCTATTCTTTACCTTCTTTTATCTAAATTAAATTATAAGCTTCTTAAAGGTCTAGCTTAGTAAATACTTTTACCTTACTAAGTCGATCCTATAACTCGTTAATATTTAGTAAAGGATACCTATTCTTAATCATGATATTATTTAACTTCTAAAAGCTAATATATAATCTTAGCTTTCTATCCTTCTTTAATATAAAGAGGATTAGATATCCTGCTAGTAATTTAGATTCTTAAATAAATCCCTTTTTAAGGTTCTCCTTAATATACCCGCGAAGTACTAAGAGTTCCTTTTCTAAAAGTATATATATTAATCTAAATATTAGCTCTCTACTAGGTTTAAGTTTAATCTTATAATCCTATAGTTAATACCTAGGTAACGCCTTTACTATTATCTCTTCCTTAAAAAGCCACTTCCACTTTTTATATTAATAAGGGATTATAAAAGGTTTGTCTTTTCCTTTAATTCCTCTAACTTACTTACTTAGCTAACCTCTACTAATATATATTAAGTCGGACCCTTTCTTCTAAAGGTTATCCTTTTTCTTTGAAGTTAAGGTTATATACGCCTTAACTAGTCTATAATTCTACTTCTTATCTATTATTATCCTCTATTAGCGTATAAGTTAGATCCTAGCGACGTCTCTAGTTTACTGAAATATAAGTACTCCTTCTCACTAATTTATAACGGGATTATATTCCTTTAACTAAGGTATTCCTAGAATAATATAATACGTAGCTATTATAATAATATTAAAGGAAAGCTCCTTATAATAGCATTAAATAATAATAGGTAGTAAGGTTATCTCCTTATCTACTCTCTTTAATAGTTTTAGTCTGTCGACTCCCTATAAATTATACTAATACTTTTTCCTATAAGTAGGTAGGCCTATTAACCGTACCATTTCTTGAGAGATAAAGTTTCTAGTTACTCTAGAGTCTATTATTATAATAGTCTTCTAACTATTAATATTTACCGGTATATTTATATATATATTATACTAAGATGTATATAAGTACTATATAAGGGTTAATATATTTATCTCCTTAGACTTCCTCTTAGTATAAGAGATTACTCTTTTCCCGATAATAGGAGGAATCTAGTAAGCTTCTTCTATTATATATACTTTTTACACGTATTATAAAAGTATATATACTATTCTATTAGATAATACTCTCTAGTATTCTTATTATACTTAAGATATATGTAAAGTATATTATACTACCTCTAGTTATAACCTAGGAACTATTTTTAATGTCTTTTAATTTCAAGGTACTAGTAGTAACCTATTACTCTATAATATTTCTAGTCTTTATATCTATACGTAGGAACTACCGCTATATTACCTAGCTATATTTTTATTATATAATAATACTAGTAATAGTATTTTATATATACTATCTAGTATATAATACTATATTCTAGATGGTTTAGATTATTATAATACTCGTTCTTTAGTAATATATTACTATACTTTATTCTATACTCTTTAAGCTTGGATTTTCCTTTTAAGTCTTCCTGTATTTCTTCTTCTTAATCCTTAGATACTAAGGTATAAGGTTCGGATTTATCTAGAGATTTAACCGATTTATTTTCGTCGGCTACTAAATTACTCTATCCTAAATTATCTGTCTCTATTCTTTATCCTTACTTATACTTATTCTTATAAGCCTTATAATTATCTTCTACCTTAAGTTCTTATATTCTACTTCAGATTTCTTTAAGACGTTTATTAATTTATTTAATATTCTAGCTTCTCTTTATAACTTCTTCCTAAAGCTTATAATAGTGTTATTAAGTCTCCTAGATATTTACTTATAATAGATTAAAATAGTCAAGTAAATCTATTATAATTATATTAATCTCTCTATTACTAAACTCTAGTTTAAGTAGATCTTTTATAAGTCCGTTATTCTTAATAGGTACCTTTTCTAGTACGTTGAGCTGCGGTTATTATACTATATTCTTTAACCTATACTCTCTAGCTATATAACCCGGCTTACTATAATTATAATAAGTAATTACTTTCTTACCCCTACTTTACTACTTCTTACCTCTAAATACCCCCTTCTTTACTTTCTTTATAAAGTTAAGCTCTATTAGTATAGGTTTATAAGGATCTCTCTCCTTATAAGTTAGCCGGTAGGGTTTTATAAAATACCCTAATTATTTAAATCCTCCGGTACCTCTATTATACCGTTTCTCTATTATTTATTTAAATAACTTGTTATTAATATTAATAGCTTCCTTTATAAGGTTATCTAGGGTATCTAGGACTAATCCGGTCCTTATAAGTTTATCTTTAATATTATCCTTTAGTCCTCGATAATATATTATTATAAGAGTATTATTATCCTAGTCTATTTATACTAAGTACTATTAAAATTAAGTAGAGTACTCTATAGCTAACTTCTTTTACGTTAGATACTAAATAATGTATATTATTACTTTATTCTTATTTAATAGTCTAAAGACTCTTTAAATCTCTACCTTAAACTTAGTAAAGCTTTTAAACTATATTTTAATATTATTACTATCGTTATTATTATCCTTATACTTCTTTTAGAATAGTCTAATCTATTTCTATATATGTCCTTATATATAAATAATTATAAAGATAGTTCGTTTCTTAACTAGAAGTTCTATTTCCTGAAAGGTAATATATAACTTGAGTTATATAAGCTAATCTTTAAGTTTATCTCTATCCCCGTAATAGAGGTCTAGCTATATTACTTTAACTAATCTTTTATTTATATCATCTATTATTAAACATTATTAGCTGACTTAGCTTAGGGTAGGCTCTCGTCTTAAGGTACTTATCTTAAGGGTGCTTAAAGTATTATAACCCGGTCGTCTCTAGGGTTAATAGGTCTAGGTTAATCTTATAAAGTAGAGTATTAAGGACTAGATAAGTAGGCTTTATATTAAACTAGTCTAATATAGATATTATATTATATTTAGTATCTAGGAGATTACTAAGTTAATAATATAAGTTAAGTACGAAGCTCCTATCTAAGGGAAAAGCACGCTCTTTATATAGATATAGGAAAGCTTATTAAGAGGTATAGTTTATATAGATTACCCTGCGATCTACCTAAGACGCGGTTTACCTAGGTTACCTAGTAATCTACCTGTAATATAATTCACCTAGGTCACCTAGTAATCCACCTAACTATAATAAGAACTATACTAGCTAGTACGTAGTATATAGACTAAGTCCTACTCGTAATACTAATCCTCTATAAAAGGTTAATAAAGAATAAAAGTCTCTAGCTAGGTATCCTAATAGGGTAGTACTAGGGTATTTTAACCCTATAAACTAGCTATAATTAATTTAAAGCTAGAAGTAAGTAGGGACCTATTATATTATATTTTTATTAGATCTTCTTTAATTTTTTAATTAAAAGGGTCTTTTTATTCCTAATAGGCTCTATCTAATATTAGATACTAGATTTTATTAGCTTATAACCCTCTTCCTAGAGGGTAAGCTAGCTTATATTATATAGGTAATAGATAATAGCTAGAGGTAACCTCTTTAATTACTTATTAAGAAAGATTAAGATTATCCTATTTACTAGGCCTATTATATAGTTTATCTAGCTACTCCTAGAATATTTCTTTATTTTTAATAATAGAGTATAGGTAGCTAAGAAGTTATTACTTAGCTTCTAACTAGAAAGACTTCTTCTTAGCTTTTAATAAGAGTTAATAGATAGCTTAAGTAGCCCTTATATTAATATTATTAACTAGTTCTTAAAGGAATAGGGCTTTATATCCTAGGGTCCTCTTAATTAATTATCTTATAGTAATTAGTATTATAATATAGTCTTATTAATATACTATTTTTAAATACCTTATATTACCTAAATTCTTCTAGATTCTTATAACTTCCTTAATCTACCTAGAAATATATTTTATAATACCTAGATAAGGTATAACTTATTTCCTAGCTACTACTAAGGATTTACCCTAGGCTACCTTTATAAATTTAGGTAGATTAACTAGATTATTAAGGCCTAAATTATTTCTCCCTAATTTAATTTAGTTAGCTATCCTTACTAGGGTTTTCTAGAATCTAGGGTTCTAGTAGATAGAGGGGCCCTTAATAAGCGCTAGGTAGTCTTAGTACCTTACTTTAAATCCTATAAAGAAGCTAGAAATATCTCTAGCTCTAATCTAGACTATTAGAATTCTAGCTAGGCTAATCTTTTAAGATCTACTACTACTCTTAAGCTATACTAAGCTAGTCTAAGACTATTTTAAGTAAGATACTTAATAAGGTACTAATTAGGATAATTAACTAAGTTTACTTATTTAGGTTTTATAAAGAGGAAATTATATAAGTAGAAGGTAAGAATAAGAGTATTATAATTAGTTATAATAATAGGTTAAGCTAGGTTAAATAATATAGAGGGCTTTCTAGCTCTAGTTTTTTAAAAGAAGGATAGGGAATAAAATAAAGAAGAATAGAATTATTAAGGCTAATAAATAGAAATCTTTTAATAAGGTAATAGGATAGAATAGAGTAGAAGCGACTTTTATACCTTATAATCCCCTTAAGAATAGTTAATTACTAATAAATAGACCTAATCTAAATAGATAACTTAATATATTTATTTAAGATCTTCTAGTATTACTACTAGATATTAAGGTATAAATAAACTAGTATAATTTATAGGTTATAAGAGCTATTATTCTCTAGATATTAAGACGTTTAGTCTACCTATCTAAACTAAGCTATATTAGGCTTAGCGCCCTAGGTAGATTACACTAAGCTATATTAATTACTAATAAAAGTATATTATAATAGTATTATTATTATAGTAGTCTTAATTCTTAGCTATATAAGAGTTATAATACTATAAGCCTAATAGTAACTTATACCTAATTACTCCTTTCTACTCTACTAGCTCTAATCTACCTACTTACTATTTATAATTCTCCTTCTTATTCCTTATAACTCTTATAAGGGGTAGGAGTTATCTTAGCTATTAGAGTAAGAAGTTACCCTCCTTAAGAGCGCCTAATTATATTAGATAGAAGTTTATAAACTACTTTAAAGAATCTTTTATATTCTATACCCCTTCTATATAAGTCTTAAAGGCCTTTAAGGTATTATAAGTAGGTAGGGGGCTATATTTAAATATTTAAGTAGTATCTAGCTATAGTTCTTTGTTATCTCTAATATATTCTTATTCCTTTCTTATTATTATAAATTATAGAATAAGTACTAACTAGTCCTCTTAAATTATTTTTAGTAAATTAGGTGTAGTAGTATCTTTAATCTTTACTTATACTTCTTTATCTTTTATCCCTAATATAGTAAATACTAGTAGTATCTTATTAATTATCCTTTTTACTAGGATAAATATATTAGATTAGATTATATAATATATATCTAGCTATTCCGCGTAGTTTACTACCTTAATATATTTAGTAATAAGTTTTTAAAATACCTTATTAATTTAAGCTAAAGCTATATTAGCCTCTCTAAGGCGTAAGGATTACTAATAGGTATTAGTAATATCTAGTAGCTCTATATTAGCTTAAGTTTAATAGTAGGAGGTAGTATTAGTAATATATCTTATAAGGGTCTAAGGGTCTAATAGATTTCTTTAGACTTATAATACCTATTATATATATTTTCCTATCTATTACCTTAAAGAGAGCTTTTAGGTTTAGAACAAGCTTATTAATCTTAAGGCTTATAATTTTTAGGTTAGAAAGCTTACTAGCCTTTAAGAACTTCTTATTTATAAAAGAGTCTAGGGGTAGAGGTAGATAGTTTACGCCTAAGCTTAATATTAACCCCTTTAAGAGCTTTTCTTTCTTAAAGTAAGAGGGGTTAAGTAATTATTAAGGTAATATATTTCTTAGGATTAAAAGTATTATTATTATTAAGGATATATATAATCTTTTCCTCCTTCTTACACTATTTATAGGTAATATAGTTATCTCTAATATTAACTATATATAAATAGCCTTAATATACTCTATTAGGGCTTATAATAGTATACCCTATTATATTAAAGTTTAGGGGCTATTATATTAAAGATTTATTTATTTCTACTCTTAAAGTAATTACTAGCTTTATCCTAGAGTTTAATAGCTTAACTCTCTTAAGGAGGAGTTAAGAGCTATTAGTATTAATAAGGTTATAAGTTATAATTTATAACCTTATTAAGGTAATATCTAATATTAAGGGATTAAAGAATAGGTAGTTTATAAAGGGTATATCCTCTACTCTATTTCTATTTATAAGTACCTTATTAGTAAACTAGGAAGCTAGTATACTATAGGAAAATGCGTATTTTATGTAAATAACTAGCGCGCTTATATATTAGCTCTAGGGCTAGGAATAATACTATAAGTTACTAAATACGTATTTAGTAACTTTTAGAAATATAAGGTAATAGGACTAATAGGGGATAAGTCCTACTTATTAGCTGTAGTATAACTATATTAGGCTAGTACTAACTAGGTAATTATAATAAGGTACTAAGTCTTATTAATAACTAATAGTACTAATACTTAGTAGGAGAATTAATCGCAGGCGTAATATAGGTATAAGAAACGGGGCTAGGCTAGGGGGGTACTCTACGCGTAATAAATTACGTGAATCGACTGTATTTAAAACCTATATTATACTAGCGTTAACGACGTAGCCGCTATAACTCTAGTAAGCTTCCTATTTCTTCCTAGCGCTAGAGGAAAATCACGGATTTAAGGCCTTAAATCCGGATTTTCTATATATAGGACTTTTAGGCTAGAATAAAAAAACGTAAAATTTTCCTATTTATTACTAGTATTTACCCTAGAAAATGAGCTTTCAGCGGATTTTCCAACTTCGAATTTTCTATACTAGTTCCTAGTTTACTAATACTAATTAACCCTATTTATTATATTAATTACTATATTAATTATAGTATAATTTAATACTTATAGGCTAGATATAATATTATTAGTAAAAGGGCTTATTTATTATAAGAGTACTAGGAAATTCGCGCTAGATAGTCTTAAGGAACTAGAGGGGTTTAAGGCTTATAAAGGAAGGATAGTAGCTAATTTCTCTAGTTTATCTTTTAATTATTAGTATTATTAATAATAACTCTAAAAAGCTTATCTTTAATTTTATAAAGAATTAATATCTTTATTAATTTTATTATAAGTAAATACTTAGAATATTAAATATTAAATAGTATAAAAGTAATAAAATATTCTTAATATTAAAAATTAATATTAACCTAGTAAACTAGTACTTTAAAGTAGGCTACTTTTTAAAAACTAAACTAGGTATCTAATATAAGAGAAATATATTAAAGATATTCTAAATTTACTTTAATTTTTATATATATTCCTTTAAAATCTAAAAAGATTATACTTTATAATTTAATATAATAGATTAGGGTTAAATCTAGATAAGCTATTAATAGTAATTATTAAAACTCTAGTTAATTTATAATCTAGAAAGACTAGTTTAAAGTAAGAAAGTATTTATATAATTATTTATTCTACTTCTCTTAATAAAAGTTAGTAGAAAATCTAATATTACTTTTTTTAAAGTTATCTTTAAATAATTAATTTTATATTATTAATTTATAATATTATAAATAATATACTTAACTTAAAGAAAGTTTTATTTATAATAATAAATTAAGCTATATATAAAGAAAGTATTTATCTATTTTTAAATATACTTAAATTATAAGTAGCTATTAAGTAGTTTAAAACTTTATTATATTTTTTATAAATAATCTTTAAAAATCCTTTAATTATTAAAGTAATTTAAATAAAGTTATCTTAAATATTAGCTTATTTACTTAATATAATCTTTTTAATCTAGAGTAGATCCTTAACTTTAATACTAGACTTTATTTTAATACTTTAATTAATAGTAGTCTACTATTATTATACTTTAAATTAGATTTTAATATATTAACTTTATCTATTAACTTTATTATTCTTTATTAGAATTAAGTTTAAAAAATCTTCTTTAATACTTTTAATAGTATTTTAAAGAAGTACTTTCTTTCTTAAAAGGATTTATTTAATATACTCTATTTAACCTAACTTATAAATTAACTAGAATAAAGACTATTAAATATAAAATTATTTATATTAAGATTATTAAATTCTAATTAAATAGCTTTATTACTAAGGCTTATAAAACTTAATACTCTCTTAAAAAACTTAAAGAGATTAATATATTCTAGGTACTAATAATAAGAGAATTAAAGGTAATATAAAATAGTAATATAAACTATTATATTATATAAAATAATAAGTAAAAGCTATTAAGTATAAGATAAATATTAACTATATAAAACTATTTAAAATTATATTATAAGGAAATTATATTAGAGTCCTTTACTATTTTATTAATAGCTTAGCTTCTTAATAATACCTTAGTAAGTTAGGTTAGTCTAACTTAACTCGCTAAGGTACTAAGGGCTTTTTAGGTTAGTACCTAGAACTAGTACTAAGTATTTAGGTTAGTACTAAGCGGTAGTACTAAGTATTTAGGTTAGTACTAATTTATTGGTAAATTACAAAAATACTACACTTTTCAGGAATATTTTTAAAAATACCACCCCTATAGTTTAAAAATACTACACCCCTACCCTAGAAGTAGTGTATTAGTCCCTAGGCCGCCTTTTAGGCCTGAGACCCCGGGCGGAAGACCCCGTAGCAGCCACCGTAGCAGCTACTATAGTTAGGCTACCTTAGTAGGGCTCCCGAGTCCCGACTTAAGAAAAAAGCGCTGAGTACCCTAAGCTCTAGGGATAAGTCCCTTAAAAAGTTATATTTTACTACTAAAAATATTATTCTATATAATAATAGCGACGGTTAGAAGGTTTATATAGGAGGTCTCTAGGCCTGCTTATACCCTAGGGGGACGGAGGTACTAGAAGCTAACTTACTAAGGCTGCTATAAGGGCTGCTACGCGGAGTCTTAGGCTTTAAGGGCGGCTGTAGGGCTGATACGCCCTGCTTCTAGGGTAGAGGTATAGTATTTTTAAAATATAGGGGTGGCATTTTTGAAAATATTCCTGAAAAGTATAGTATTTTTGTAATTTACCGCCAATTTATAGTACTAAAACCTGACTCGATAGTTAGTCTAACGTTAACAGGGGCTATCTTATATCCTAGTAACTCTAGTATCCGTCTCAGCTATACCTTAGTAGAAACTCTTAAAACGGATACTATACTAGGATATAGGTTATAATAAGACGTCTACTAGTATATATAGGTTATATCTACCACCGCAAGTTATTAAGGCCTTACTACCTATCTTAGGTAGGAGTTTTAATAATTTACAGGCTACTAGCGTTAAATTAATAGATTCGCAAACTGCTATAAGAGTCTTATATAGCCCTAATAATTAACAGCTAATAAAAGATACTTAATACTAATAGATATTAAATAATATTATAATAAATAATTTATCTATATATAATTCTAGGTGTAGTATAATAGTATTTAATAACTAATAGATAGATATAGTTATATAGAATAGAATAACTATTATAAGAAATCTCTATTAGTCTACTAAGGCCCCCTAACTAGTCCTAATTAATGACTACTAAGGTTAACCCAGCCTAAATTCTAATACTCCCTCTTAGATTAGTAATAATAAGGTAGGGTCTCTATAATTAACTATTATATCTAAATACCCTTATACTTTACTTAAAGCTAGTCCTAACTATTATCTAGCTAGGTTAAAGTTAATAGGACTAATAGGTTTTATAAGGGGGTCTATATATTAAGCTTTAGTATTAATCTATTTAAGATAGATTTCTTTAATTTAAGAAACTAGTTAATAAACTAAATAATATCTTATTTAGATATATTTTATAATAGTATAATTAATTAGGTTAGTAGCTAATCTTATAGCTACCTAATTATTAATACTTAGGAGTACTAGTACTACTCTCTTATTATACCCTAGCTCTTTAAGTATAAGGCCTAGATATAAAGCTTCTTTATATACCTCTACTATAATAATATATTTAGACTTATATATAGATATTACTACTAGCTTTTATAATTTAGATTACTAGGTAATAGGGCTATTAAATAGTTTATAGATATATACTCTAGTAGAGTAAGACGTCTTATAGTTATTATAGTAGGACGTGTTAGTAAAACCTACTAGGCTATTATTCTAACCTAGTTAATAGATTAGGCTATTATTAATTATCCCGGCTAGGTAATATAATACCCTTTTCACTATATTTATATATTATAAAGAAGGGTTATAAAGAGAATAACTTAAGGTACTAATAGTATAAGTAATATTAGGCCTAGTTATAATACTTAACTAATTAAGTACTCTTATAAGGGACTAAAAAGCCTTCCTATTAGATAAGGGAGCTATATAGCTATTAGGGGTAATAGTAATATATACCTATTCTATAAGCGACTTTACTAGTAAATAATTCTTTATACTAAGCTATCTTAATAATTATATAATATATTTTATCTAATTAACCTAAATAGACTATTTATCTAGATTCCTAATAATATTTATACCTAGATAGTCTTTTAAATCTCCTATATACTTAAAGTTAAACCTCTTATTAAGTTTATTTTTTATACAAGTAATTAGGTCCTAATTATATACTATAAATAGTAAGTCGTTTATATATATTATAATAATAACTTTTATTATAGGATTAATAAATATATAATAATTATACTTAAGGCGATTAAATCCTAGCGACTTAAGTACCTTATAAAAGGTCTTATACTATTTATAAGATACTTACTTAAGGCTATATAAAGCCTTATTTAGTTAATAGGTATATCCTTATTAACTATTAGTAAAGTAATATAATTACTCTACCTAGATTTCTTCTTAAATAAGTAATTCTAAGAACGCCGCGATAATATTTAAATACTTAATAACTAGCTTATACTTAGTAATTAGGGTAAGAAGAAGATATTATAATAATACCTTTAAGGTTAATAAAAAGGTCTTATTAAAATTAATCCCCTTAATTTAGTAGAAGCCCTTAACTACCTATTAGGCCTTATACCTACTTATTTCACCTATTAGCCTATATTTATAGGATAGGACCTATCTTCCTAGTAAGATATATACCTTCTAGAGTAGCTTATATAATATTTTCTATATCTCTTATTTAGTATAGTTAGCTAATTCTTCTTTAGTAGTAGTAAGCTATTTCTTATTATTAGGCCCTTAGAGGGCCTTATCTATTAATATTAGATAGGGACGCTCTTTACTAATAGTAATAATATAGGTAAGTATAGCCCTAAACCTATTAGGGTTATTAGAAGACTTTAAGCCTCGCTTATTAATCTAGTTATAATTAATCTGTAGTTTATTATAATTAAAATAATATAATAAATTAGGAATAATAAATTAGGATTTATTATTCCTAGCTAATATCTTATTAATAATAGCTAATAGTATTTTAGTAGTATTTTAGTATATCTAACTATTATAACTATTCTAATTTTAAGTAGTTAATATTTCTAACTCCGCTTAGCTAATTCTTATAGCCTAATTATTTAACTTATATTAATTTAACTTAGGTAGATTATCCTAATTATATCTATTTAGACTAGTTAGCCTACTTATATTATTAGTTAGGCCTAATATTAATTAGCTATTAGGAAGATTTATTACTAATCTATTACTAAAGTTACTAGTATTATTAGTATTTTTAGTAGTTTTAGTATTATCTAATACTCCCTTAATACCCTATTAATTAGGAGGAGGTACTCCCTCTAAGACCTTACTATTATAATCTAATTAGTTTAACTAGAGGTAGCTTAGGAGGTCTATAATATAATTATTACTATCTTCTCTATTTACTAGAAGCTTATTATCTTCTATTAATAGTATAACGGCCTTTTTATTAAATATAATATATATTAACCTAATAAGATATTATCCCTTAATATCTTATACGCGGTAGATACTCTTACTATTATAGCTAAGGAAGTAGTATTTAATAGCCTTATTATCTAGTTTCTTCTTATTTAGTAATATATTAAATAAATAGTACTAATATTTAAAAGGCTTTAAGTATATTAATAGGGGTTTAAAGCTATACTATTTCTTAAAGGGGGACTTCCCGTCTTTACTAGGTATAAGGTTCTTAATATAATTAATATAATAGATAGCCTTACCCTAGAATTCCTAAGGTAGTCTAGTATTAATAAGAACTATTCTAACTTTATTAAATAGCGTCTAGTTCTTTCTCTTAGTAATCCTATCCTAATATAGGTTATATAGTACTAACGCAGTTAATTATATCCTATTCTCTTTATAGATCTATTAATATTTATAGCTCTAAGTAAGTTTATTATTACTCTAAATAAAGGCTAATTAATACCCCTAATTCTTCTAGTATTTTATTCTAAAGGCGAGTTTTATTAGTAATTCTCCCCTACTAGATATATAATTCATAAGAGAAAATCCTAATATCTTATATATAAAGACTATTACGTTAGTATATCCCTTAAGGGTAGTTATATAACTAGCTAATACTAGGTTAATATACTAGTATTAGCTAGGGATAGTAACTCTATATATAGGTATTCTTAAGGGTATTTAAGTAATTTTCCCTAATATATAACTTTTATATAATTCTTATAACTTATATTTTTATAAGTAATTAGCGGCCTTATAGTTAATATTAGTAGTATATACTATTACTTTAGTAGCTTCTATACTAATATTACTATATTACTTATACTATTAAGTCTATAACGCGTCGTTCTTAGCTAGTATAAATAATTTAAGGTGGAAGGCTCTTATTTATTATATTTATATTAATTCTAGCTAGTATATCCTATTATATAAGAAGGTTTATAGTACCTCCTACCCTTATTTATTATAAAATATCTCTTTTCTATTACTACTAATATACTTATAGCCTTATAAGTCTAGCTAGGTAGTTAATAAGAGATTAAATTCTATATTAGAGATATAGTAAATATTAGTTAATAAAAAATTATTAACTCTATTATTAATAACTACTAAGATTAATATTATTCTAATACCCTTAACTTTTATTAGCCTACCCCTAGTAGGTCCTAATACTATATAATTCTAAACTAGTAAATAGTTAGTAAACTTATAGTAATCTTAGAAGGTATACTCCTAGTCCCCTAAATTAATAATAATCTTATAGGACTTATTTTACTATAGGCTATACTTAAAGTAAGTAGTATAGGATTTATCTTATTTTTATTTATTTAGAAGATTTTACTTATTTTATTAGTAACTAGGACCTTTCCTATTTTATTAATAATTATTCTATACTTTTAGCTCTTTCTTTATTTTAGAGGTAAATCCCGCTAGTATAAGGTCTAGATAAGTATAAAAATAGGTATTAATATTATAATTATTATTATAAAAGGTATACTTCTTATTATTACTACCTTAATATCTATTATTTTAATATTAGCCTACTTTTAATTATCTATTAAAATTACTAGTAAAAGCCTTAGTATCCTTAGCCTTATTAGCTAGATCTTTATTAGTAAGTAATATAATAATATATTTAAAGTTAATATCTTCCTTCCTAGAATAAGAGATCTTAGTAAGGGTATGAACTATTTATTCTATATATTCTAATAGACCTTTCTTAAATATTAAAGCTAGAAAATCTTAGTATAAGGGAGTTCCTATTTACTCTAGCTAGTTCTTATATTTACTAAACTTAGTAAGGTAGGCGTAAAGGTCTTTAAACTAATTAGATTAAAGGGCTATTAAGGTAAAGAAGACTACTCTTCTTATTATATAAGACTCTATCTTATATAATAACTTTAATTTTATTTATATATCCTTAGCTATTATAATCTTCTTAATTATAGTATAAATAGCTAGTATATAAGTAATTTAGATAGTAGTAAGGGCTATCTTTTCCTTCTTAATATATTTATTTTATAACTTATTAATAAATAGTACACCTCCTTTAATAGGCTTAATCTAAATTAGAGGTAGGTATTTAAGGTTAATAATAAGATTTAAGTTATTAATAATAAGATAATCTTAAACTATAACTTCTTATTACTTATAATTCTCCTTACCTTTAAGCTTCTAAATTTTATAATAGTTAACTATTATACTACTAATAATAAATAGTCTAGGGAATAATACTTCTAAGACTATCCTAAGCCTTATTAAAAAGCTTATTATATAAATTATATAGTTCCTAGGTTATATTAAACCTAGGCTTATAACCTATTAAATAATATAATAATTAATAAGTTATTTATACGTAATTCTAGGTATAATATAATAGTATTTAATAACTAATAGATAGATATAGCTATATAGAATGGAATAACTATCACGAGAAATCTCTATTAGTCTGCCAAGGCCCCCTGACTAGTCCTGATTAGTAACTACCGAGGTTGACCCGGCCTGAATTCCAACAACAGATCCTTCGTACCCCTTTCGTGCCTCCACGACACTTCTTTCCTTCGCCATGCTGGTACGCCAACGTTCGATTGCCGTTGGGTATTCCAGGGCCTGTCAGCTCCAAGCGTGTCGCTAGGCACGCGATGCATACTCATGAGCGCAACAAGGAGTCCTTAAGCGACATGGGAGAAGGTACATGACAAACACCCAAGACTTGGGTGCAGTCGAGGTAAAGTACTCCAGTCACAGCCAACCTGCAGGCCCCGAACGCGATATGAAGGTAGGTGCAGCTAATCAACCGCACGAACGCAATAGAGTAATATTTGGCGGCTGGCTGACAGCTTGCGACTGCAAAATGCAACCTAAGAAATAGGATTCTCATCCCCGTAGAAGCGAATTCATCATCCCATATAGTTTCCTTTTCGTCCATCTATCATTTCCAGATTCTTTGTTCTTCCCCGTATGCTTCCACTGTTATGGAAATGCAAGGGCTTTTCAGAAATACTTCGATATCCCTAAGTCTTATCATCATTGCCAATTTCTTCGCTCGGCAATCTAGCCCCTCCCCTGTGGCCGACACTGTCGTTCATGAGCGTGCATCACTTCGACTTCTGGCGACGCCGTTCTTCTCCTTCCCAGACAACAACCAAGCAGAGAACATCATAAGCAGGGTCAATGGTCAAATTCTCGTAACCATCAATACAGCGCCTCAGTTATATCAGATTGACCCTTCTCGCAATCAATCCGGCGGTATAGTGCATCAATTTCAAGGCTATACCAGCCTCTTCGGTATCGTCGAACTGCAAACAGATGTTTTCTACGTGATTGCCAGTAACTTTACGAGCGCGCCCGACTATTTTGGAATTCAGGATTCAGCCAGTATCTTCGAAGTCGACCTGCGTGGAATCCCGGATCCGACAACAGCTCAAAGCGCAGTCAAGGTCTCCAAAATCGTCGATGTCCCTCAGGCGCAATTACTGGATGGGTTTGGCGTGGTCAATCACACCGCGGGTCTTATGATCACCGGTGACGCGCAGACGGGAACGCTTTATCTTATCGACGTCTATAGGCGCTCAGTAACCGCCGTGCTTCAAGATGTACTCCTCAAGGGTACATCGGATGGCCGCGCCGCCGGAATTGACCATATCGGTATCAATGGTCTCAAGGTCTATCGCGATGACCTGTACTTCACCAACACAGCCAAGGGTACTTTTGGCAAGGTGCCCCTCGATAGCGTCACTGGCAGACCAGCAGGTGAACTCTCCGTCCTTGCAAATTATGGAACCTTGACCGACGACCTGAGCTTTGATCTTCACGGGAACGCATTCATCTCAGAGCCGCTTAATGGCGTCTTACTAAGGCCAGCTAATACCACGCCAAAGCGTAATCAAACGAAATTACTGACTTCTTTGTATGGCGCCAATTCAAATGCATTTGGTAGGACTAGGCATGACACTTGCATTCTGTATTCGACATTTGACGGGCTCCCTTCTGGGGTTGCACGAATTGATGTGGCAGATGAGGGTATCTGCAACGGGAAAATCTTGTGATATGCCTGGCGCGCGGTAGATTCAAGGACGATCTTTGTATGAAGGCGTATCGTTCCCCCTTTTCATAGAATTTCATTTCTGCGAAGTAATATGTGCTACTTCGCGACTACTCCTAGGCTTGATACATTCATTGATCATAGGGGATTACTACAAAGAGGGATTGGCCACCCAATAATCCCGGCCGTCATCTGCTGTCCTGTCTGTATCTCTTGAGCACGTGTCTTCAATTCATTCACGTCCCAATTTGCCCAGACCAATCTGCCTCTCAAGAAACTAGCCTCTGGACTAGCCAGCCATACTAAGAAGTGTGCAGGAAGCTTCACTGTGGGTAACTCATGTTAGCATCACATCCTTTGGCCTCTCGAAGCAAAGCCCATTATTGAGAACCGTGCAAAAAGCTAAGGGAATGGCTATAAGAAGGGCTCAAGTCGTCAAAGGACGTACCATTATCCATTGGCATGATCTCAGCGTTCCCCCCAGCCTTGTGGAACATGGCCGTTTCAACCATGCCTGGATGCATACTGGCAACGAAAATATTTGGATTTTCCACGGCCAGAAACTCTAGAAGTTTTACCTGCGCGAGTTTTGAGGTCATGTAGGCGGAGAGACCGGGTAGATTTGCTGGGGGAAATCCGCTTGCGCCTGTGGTTACTCCAAGAATGGTAGCATGGGATGCATTCGCTGTGGGAAGGAAGGCTTTTGCTGTCGTCATTGTGCCTTTCACGTTTGTCTAGCAGCGATAACGTCAGACGTACCGCCAGTGTAGGGAGTAGAGGAAAATACGAGCACAGGGAACGACAATACAAGGAAAGACCGCACCTCAAAGCTCTGCCACCAATCATCCACAGCTGTCTCTGTGACCGGAGCGGGATCGGATATGAACCCAGCATTGAGGACTAAGATATCCCAAGTTCCCACACCAGCAGCGATGATCTTCAGCACTTTCTCATCGGTGACACTGACTGTGTGAATTGAACAGCTTGTACTGTCCGATCGAAGAAAATGTTGTGTTTCTGCGAGTTTGCTTTTGTCACGGCCAAGGAGAATCGCTCGGCTTGCACCAGCACTGGCGAAGGCGCAGGCAATTTCGCGACCAATACCACTACCCTTTCATCGTTGTCAGTGTTCCTATATCTCTACAGTATTTTTACCTCATGGCAGTAGGGGAAAGACTTTACCGCGCCGGTTACAATCACAGTCTTGCCAGCGACGGTTAGTTCTGGGCGCGACGGCGAGATCGTCGCGTAAGTGTCATTATGCCAAGTCGGTGTTGCTGAAGGCATAGGTGGCCTCATTATTGGGTGCTCTTGTTGCGAGGAAATTGTCGAATGTGTAAAAGGAGAAGAATGCCGAGAGTCGAGAAGGATTTAGTTGACGACACCAATCCGTATAAATGAAAAGGCGTTCTACGTTGTAATGAAATTACCAAACTGTTTGAATGCAACACGACCTTGAGCTATGTCGAGCTGCCTTTTCGAGCTCACCGCCCCGGCCTGTCCTGCATGTGAGCTTCGATCCTTCGCGAGCCTAATCCTCTCTATAATTGACCATTCGGTCAGTGTGGGGCTTCGGCGATACGCATCCCTTTCGGGTTTGACCGTTACCGTCTGAGTGGGTTCGCATGCGTAAGTGTTTCACCACATTCGGCTGAGCCGTGAACGCATAGATAGACACCTGACACGCGTTTTCTTAGGGTAATTCACCTCGATAAATACATCAGGTGACGTTACTCAAGTCCTTTGGTAAAGCTGTACGTATAAGCATTTGAGGCCATGTCTCTTGAAAAGGGGCTTGGAAGCTTGACAGGATTTCACGATGCAGCCCAAGTCCGGAGAACAATTCTCTACAGGTTTACAATTCTTTGCTCGAGGTAACACGTCTTGGAATAAGGAATCCTCTGTACCGTTCGTATGATTTCTTCCCACCCACCTTATCCAATGTATGCGCTATGAGCCCTATGCTTTCTTACAGCTACCTTCGACGCAGGGTCAATGGCGTTAGCGCGCTTTCAGGGATTAAGTCCTTGTGTACAACATAGTAGGGGGCGCTACCCTCCATCTTTTACTTTGCTGTCCGTATTTAGAAGACGCACGTTCCACTATCGCATAAAGTCCCGGGGCCAATATATGTCAGCATGCGGGTTGGTTGGATCCTACCCACTTTATGGAGCCTTGCAACCAACCTTTACGACCTCTTCCTTCGTGCAGGGTCCACACTCTGATAGTCCAACGGTATATGGGAAATCTCCGTAGCCACAGTTGGGTCAGAGGTTCCTGCCATTGATTAGGCAGCAGTTCCGATACTTCGTCCGCAGTCACGGCCGTGTCCGGGGAAATACCTCTTCCAGAAAACACTAGTCCCGACCAAGGCCACGGATATTTAAAGGAAGATCTCTATGCATGTCAATTAGACCTGTGCTTCTATCCTGCCCGATCATAATGCTCGTTCTATGCCGAAGCATATTTCGGCATAAATTCCTCTGATAACTCGAAGCAGGGTCAAAGCTCAGCCTGTTTCGTATGTCAGCGATTGCATCCAGGATGAAATTCAACGTTGATATCGTGATACCCTGCCGACGTATATTCGCGGATTTCGAAAATATCACCACGGAATGGGCGTTCCACCTCTATTCTGTGTGGCTTTTCACTTCCAGCGATCTCAAAACCATAGTCATACCCAGTACAGCATTCGGTCTGTTGAATGGCATCGCCGTTTCATTATGCGATTTGAACACACTGTCCTTTCAGCCCAACCTCCACCTCCCTCCACCCGCCCAGATTCTTAGGAGAACTCCCATGATACTACTATGGACCTGGATCAATCTCCTCCCATTCGCAATCAACAACCAACGGCAGCCCGATGCCATCCAAGAAGACATGCTCAATAAACCATGGCGTCCTTTACCGTCGCAAAGACTTTCGCCGCAAACGGCCAAGCGTATAATGCTCGCCTTATTCTTCGCCGCCATCGTCACCAGCCTCTTCCTTGGAAACCTGTTCCAGTGCTTGGCGCTCGTGCTCCTTGGGCACCTCTATAACGACCGCCGCGGCGGCGACGTCAGTTGTCTCGCCCGCAACCTCATCAATGCTTGTGGCTTCGTTTGTTTTTTCTCTGGTGCCATGCAAGTCGCGATCGGTGGGCGGAGAGGAGTCGAAGGACAACGCGCGGAGTCGGCACTTCAGCTTCTTGGGTGGTGGTACCTTGTCATTGCCTGCATTGTATTCAGCACTGTTCAGACGCAGGATATGTACGATCAGCGGGGAGATGCCGTTCGAAATCGTAAGACAGTGCCCCTGGTGATCGGTGATGGGAGGGCAAGGTGGACGATCGCAGTTCCCATGGCGTTATGGTGCTGGGTTACGCCTTGGTTATGGGCGTCGTCGCCGCTCGCTTACATGGCGCCCGTCTTTTTAGGAGTTGCGGTTGCGGCAAGGACTTTGAGATTGAGGAGTGAGGAAGAGGATAAGACTACATTCCGACTATGGAATTTATGGCTGATGTCGATATATCTGTTGCCCTTGCTTAAAGCGTGGGGACTTACAAACTTCAAGCAACAAGCCCCTTGAGTTGACTCTATCAACAGGCTAGCGAATGCGGTTCCTTCCTGATATTCCATACAGGCTGTAGTTGGGTGTGATAAAGCTCTGTGTGCCTCATTTCCTTGAATCCCACTATCTGATGAACATTCTCTTGAAAATCTTGACTCTGCTGAAACCTCATATGCGCTTCCACATCAACCCAGCCCACCACATTCACGCGTACTTTGCTCTCCTCCTTCTGTCCAGATTGCGATGCAGGATTCGGGACATTCTCCTCGACCGCCCACCCGTCAAAGACCGCAAGCGACTCCGAGCGCTCCATGATTGGCTGGAACTTTTCGGTCGCAGACATGATAGCGTCCTTCTGGGCATCGGTGAGGCTGGAGAGGAAATAGTAAAAGACCACTTCAGTGACCTTGGTTTTACCATCAGCGCCGAGAGCTGGAGATGGATCGGACGACGGGCCAAAGGGAACGTGGAGAATTGTGATGGGCTTTTCCTCATTGGCAATGGTTCGCAGGTGGTTGACGTTGGAATCGTAGTCACTGTTGTACCGTTTGGTCAGCAACATGCTCACTGTTCAATGGGATGTGCTGTCCTCAATGGGGGAACAAAGCAAAATACAGCCAGCAATTCGCTTACGGTGAGTTCATCAATTTCTTATGGTCGTCCAGAGAATCCCAGTTGATAAAGATATTGGCCATCTCGGGCTTTTCGATGACTTCTCCGTAATACGCATGTTGTGCACCATGAGCAGCAAGCTCTTTCGTCAGGAACTCGACGATGACTTTGCTCGCGGTCGAACTTTTGTCTGACAAACTCCCGCTGACCTTCAATTGAAAGATGACTATTTCTGTTATCGTCATGGTGAAACTGAGCAAGTTTTTAAGTTGACAAAAAGGCGGAGTAGCCAAGATCAGATGAAGGGAGTGTTCAAGAACGCCACGACCCTTTGGGTGAATGATAGATTGGTTAGTAGCTTCGCGGTGGAATAAGAATCCGACTTGGCGTTCGGATTCTTATTCTACCGGCTAGGTAGCTAGGCAACAGCTTGCGCAGGTATCCGAACCGGGCACGCCCGTCATAGACACTTAGAGAATACAACAACGTGACAGATCACATACATGTCGACTGCAGCATGCAAAGCTCAAACGCGACAGACCCACTTCCTTGCATGAAAGGAATCAACAGGAAACTGGAGTGTAAAATGAGTGGTGGATCACGAAGTCCCGTAATACGCTCTATGCCTGGCTGCGCCTTCTGCATGCAAGGGAAAATCTTTCCTATTCGCGGAAATCCATTGATAGCGTAGGATTCGAGCCGCCACACGATCACACCTCCAATGAGTTACGGGGCTCTCAATCGGACCGCTGTTTTGGTTGTGCGTCGAGAACACCTTATTAGATTCCAACGGTGAAGTGTCAATGATGTAGTCAGTATGCACGCTATGTGTTAAAGATACAGCTTCTTGGATATCCAAAGTACACAGGTTATGAAAGGTCCTAAAAGACAAACGTTACATAGAAACACATCAGCGCATCTTCAATGAATCTCAACTTGCACCCTAATCATGAGCCCTCCCATAAGATCAGTAGATTATGATTCTAGCAGGACTATTGTGTCTGCTCGCCGCAAACCTGTATATCATGTCGGACGTTGATGGCACTTGGGTCACTCAGCCAACGCTCATCCTCTTGGTTCGTAGAAGTCGATCTTGCCATCGCCTCAGCCGTGGTGTAGTTCTTGCCCTCTTCCAGCTCAAGAAGCGAGTCCTGGTCCAACCGATGAAATTTCCTCATGCTGAAGCCCCGGGGCTCTCCGCTGCCGATGCTGTGTTTGGCTTCCTTGAGCTGCCTCTGTGCTTTTGGCTTTCCTGAATGCCCTGAGATGCGGGACACGACTGGTGCCAAATACTTCGAAAAGAGAGGTGTAAGTGTAGGCAAGCAAGCGACTGTAATGCCAATCCAGACTTCAAGGTAGGTAACAAGACCTATATTTCCGAGCCCGTAGACGAAGTCTGTCTGTGTAATTGATTGGACGGTAATCTGGATTCGCCATCCCATGATGGCGACAACCCTTTTGTATCAAGTTATTCCAGGAAACAGTAATTGACGGGTAAAACGATTCGAGACAGACTTACAGGAGACCAAGGCCGAATAAAGAATTGATGGCAAGCTTTTTCCTGACTGGCATCCGTAATCCCCACAGCGGTGGCATTGGTAGAATAACAATGCAAGTGTCGATGATCATATTCACACTCACAGATGTGAGCTCTTCAACCGTCACACTCTTACAGTATCCGCCTGGAACAGGGTTCCAGGAGTACGAAAGGGGGTGGCAGTTGGTCAGAAAAACGCACAGAAATGATATACCATAACCTGAGACGACGAACATTAAGATCCGTGCGGCGATCTTGAAACCCTTCGTCGTGAAGATGCATGTGTAGAACGAAAGGATGGAGAGTTTGCAAAACATCGTTGCGACAAGCCACGTAACGCCGGTGGAAAGGAGAATCTAATCACGTTTTAGCCCGGAGAGTTGTTCGACCTGCTCTGGCTAATCATACCTTATACTGCACACCAAGTTCATATTTGTTAAGTTCCACAGTGTGCGCGCCCAAGCCATTGGCGATAGCCCAGAATGTGGTGCCTTCTAAGGCCAGTGTACTGATCTAGGCGATCGATGAGTGAGGCGACACCACGAGGAAGATAATCTATCTGCTCTCACATATGCGATAACAATCATGTAATCGTCGGGGCGAAGAGCCCTCTTCTTGAGTCTGGCAGCGTGAAAGCGTAACAAAATGACCGTTGTAATTATGATGGTGAAAACCACCATCCACACTATAAGCGAGGCGCCTTGCCGACTAAGTAGCATTGCGATATATGGAGAGGGAGATCTTTTGTGAAGACAGGAATTGCCCGAAAAGAACAGGAAGGTAAATCAAGTAGTACCATTTGCCTCTGTAGGCATGGAATACCAGAGAATTGATAAAGTGGCCGACTTGTTCATGAACAGAGCGGATGGTTTTCTTGGTAAGGCAATCCGAGTCGCCAGGGACTCATTGTGTCCTAAGACGCTGACCTGGACGCCTTGCGATGGCGCAGCAGATGTTTCGTCCTTGTTGTACCTCGATGCACTAGAACAAGCCATGGCCCGCCGCTCCTCTGCAGTCAAATGGGGCCCCTCACAATTGTGCGAGCTTTTTGCAGTGGTGGGGTTCACTCATGCACAAACGAGATTGGCTCCATGCTAAGGCCTTCAGTCATGGGGCGATGTTATGAACACCGGTCTGCTCCGTCGATCTTTTCGGGTTAAGCTGAGCAGGGATTGCAGAAGGACGTAAGCATGCTGGCAATACAGACTACTACACAGTGAAATTGCCTCCTATTTTGAGAATCAAGGATGCCACACCTCCGTGCTAGGCATCGCTTTTCTGCGGCTGATGCAGGTCTTTAGCGGGATCTCTCGTCACAACGGTCTGATCGACAAATTTGCTCCGTCACCAGTTTGATCGGTGAGGCCGAAAAGGGTATGGTGGATCTTAGGCTATGTGTACGGCTGTTACATATCAACAACGTGACGGAAGGGGCATCCCTTGGCTAGTTTGACGGCCTGCACAGCTCGAGAAAGAGAAAGAGTAAAACCCCCGATGCCGACGAAAGGCATCTCGCATGAGAAGGGTGTGGTATGGATGATGGATGCCCAGAATGGGAAGGTGTAGTCGAAGGATTAGGTAGCGGGAGCCAATTAAGTGTCCGCGTAGTCAAAGTCTAAGTGACCCAGTGATAATCCTGGCGCCTAAGACGCCAGGACGCATGTTCTTCCATGCCGCAGCATCGTACTACATATGCAACGTCAAGGGTAATCCTGAGCCCTGCGCTCCCAGCACCGCACCACTTCGCCGGGTTTTATCTGTCCAATGTATGTGGATCCGAGCTGGCCTTACCATAAGACTGAAACGGCATTTGTGCGGTAGAAGCCGGTCAACGCCATCGTGCATGTGGCCCTTTCTAAGGATGTGTCAAGCATTGCACGACCATTTGATCATGTACTAGGGTGTTATGTGACGGTGTGAGGTGTTTGCTCTGCAATGGTGGTAATTTTAAAACTTGGGGTTCGGTCGTATGAGACTCAGCGGGAAACAGGGAATGTAACGAAAGTTCTGAAAGTATTCTGAGTTCTGATACAGAACGTCCAATTGATGAGCCATGCACTGCTTTCCAGTGCGGCCGGAGCTTTCTCATTCTGGCCAATGTTTTGGAATATAAATATTGACGACAGAGTAGTTTGACCTCTCACTGTTCTCGGTAAGCCTCATACTTAGCTAAAATGTATTCACAAATCACTCCCTTCCGCCTTGAAGGCTTTCCCAAACCTCTCTTCGCGCTCTCTGGTCTCTTTCTTTATGTACTAGCCATTCTACTTTCTCTAATCATTGGAACAGTTTCTTCAAGATCTGTCCTTCCAAGAGAGGCAAGCAAGACCTTGTGTCGCTGTTATCCCACCGATCCCTGCTGGCCAAATGCTACAGAATGGCAAGACTTCAACCAAACATTGGGCGGCAAGCTCCTAGCCACCATGCCAATTGCGAGTCAATGTCATCATGATGCCTTTGCGCCATTCGATGCCGAGGCGTGCGCCAAGTTACGGTCTGCGTGGTTCCTTGATGATACCCACTACGAGTCGTCTTCCTCCATCATGGCACCGTTCTTCGCAAACCAGAGCTGTGACCCCTTTCTTCCAGAAAATGCTCGCTGCATCGTCGGCACGTATATTCAATATGCCGTTAACGCCAGCCAAGCCTCTGATTACCAGAAGACCATCGAATTCGTACAGCGCTACAATATTCGCCTTACAATTCGCAACACGGGACATGATTACAACGCAAAGTCAACCGGAGCTGGTGCTATCGGCATTTGGACTCACCATTTGAAACGTATCGATATTTTGGATCACAAGTCTTCCTCATATAGTGGCAAAGCAATGAGAATGGGTGCCGGCGTTCAAGGTTTCGAGGCATACAAAGTGGCTCAGACACACGGCCTGGTAGTGGTAGGGGGTAACTGCCCTACTGTTGGTACCGCAGGTGGCTACACCCAGGGCGGAGGTCATGGACCGCTCTCCTCGAAGTTTGGACTTGGAGCTGACCAGGTCCTTGAGTGGGAGGTTGTAATAGCGTCTGGTGAGATCCTCCGTGCAACACCTACTGATAACCCAGATTTGTACTGGGCACTCTCCGGCGGAGGTGGTGGCACTTATGGTATCGTGCTGTCGATGACCGTTAAGGCATATGCGGACATGCCCACTTCTGCTTCCAATCTCACCTTTACAAATCAAGTTGTTTCGCAGGATGCCTATTACGAGGTTGTTGGAACCTTTCATGAGGCTCTCATTCCTATTGTGGATGCTGGTGGGGTCAGTGTCTGGCAGCTCACCAATACCACGTTCTCAATGGCGCCAACTTATGGGCCCAACATCTCGACAGCGCAGATGAAGAGCCTCCTCATGCCCGTGATAGACAAGCTCGACCAGTACAAATTCAAATACAGTACGTCGATCAAGAGCATGTGAGACGTCGACATTGATTTGACTGACATCCAATAGCATACGTTGTGAACGAGTACCTCAGTTTCCTAGACGGCTACAATGCCATGAATCCACCGATCCCAACCTCCGACATTCAAATTGGAGGCCGCTTCATTCCCCGCTCGCTCGTCCAGCAAAATAACTCAGCACTCACCGCCGCCTTCCGCACCATCAACGACAAAGGCGGTGGAGCCTCCGGCTTCGCTCTCAACGTATCCAACCGCCTCGTCGGCTATCCCTACAACTCCGTGCATCCCCGATGGCGCGATACGCTCTTCGACATGGTCCTCTACACTCTCTACAACTATACAGACTGGGACCTTGATCTAGCCAACCAGCAATTGATGACCAACGAACTCATTCCACAGCTGGAAGCTCTGACCCCGGGCGGCGGTGCGTACCTCAGCGAAGCGGATTTCCAGCAACCACATTGGCAGCAGACGCTTTATGGGGACAATTATGGTCAGCTGAAGGCTATCAAGGATAAGTATGATCCAACGCATATGTTCTATGCACTGACGGGAGTCGGGAGCGAGTACTGGGATGTCGTGGAGGATGGGAGACTTTGCACGTCTGAGCTGGGTAGGATTTAAGTCAGAGCATCCTTCCAAGCCGCCAGCTATAAGTGGTCTTGAAAATTTCAGGAAGAAAGTGGGTATCTTGCAAAAGATATTGATCACAAATACTTCATGATCCCCACCTCCCGTTCCAAGTTTTGGTGTTCATCCTTCTGTGATGCTAGATGAAAGCTTATCAATGCAGCTGCTTCAATGCTCTGTCTCCGACTTGACTCACCTATCCCAACATTTATCCGGCGGACGTTTGCAGGAAGAGCAAAGCACCATGACGCAACTCGAAAGGAAATGTGGCCTTCAATACCAGACACGTACATGAGGTAAATCTTTTTGGTGAGAGAGCGGCACTTTTGATCGACCCCAAAAGCATTAACATCTGAACGGATGAAGAAAGACGACTGGTAAAGGTACAAGCGGTCTGCACCCTTTCTTCTCTCTTGTATCCATATCTCCCCTATTCCCCGTACCATACCCTCAAACAAATTTACCAATACCCAGCAGCCTTATCAAAACCCCGATCTAGATTTTCTCGGCTCAAAAACGAGCTTCAACGTTCCCAATTGAGGCGTGATCTGATCTCTCATTTCCCTCAACATCTCGCTCCCATCATCACCCGCTCGGAATCGTATGTGGAAGCTTTTGACCAGAGACGCCACCACCAATCGCAGTTGGGTGGTGGCGAGTCCTTGCCCGACGCAGCTTGCACGTCCTGTGACGACAAGTGAGCTTTAGTCGATACCTTCTCCAATCTGTAGAGGGAAGCGCCAGGATATTGCGATAGAAAGAGAGAAACACTACTCACCAAATCCGAATGGCGCAAAGGCATGCTTGTTCTTGACCATTTCTGGCCTGCTGTACCAACGCTCGGGAATGAATTCTGTAGCACGCTCAAAGCAGCTCTCAACTAGATTATTTTCGCAAGATCATGTTAGAGCTTGCCAGCTTCGCCGAATCAACTATACGATAAATAGCAGTGAACTTACGTCTGAATATGACCCAGCGAGGTGCCACCACCTTTGTATGACCGGGGACAAAAGTGTCGCCGATCATAACACCCTGAGGTGGAGTTTCTCTACTAACAGTAGTACTTGCCACAGGATACAATCGCATGGCTTCATTGATGATACCCCGAAGATGAGGTAAGGCCGATATAGCATTAAGGTCGAGGGGGTCGATTCCATCTAGCTCGGCATGAAGCTTGTCGGCATGCTCAGGATATTTGGCGAGGAAGTAGGATAGAAATGTTAAGCTTGGAGCTGTGGTGTCACTGAAGACTCAAATCAGCTGTAGGTAAAAGTCGTCTTTGGACTTGCAAGCGCAATGCGTTCGAAATCAGGAAACCATTCATACGAAGGTTGGTTGCCTACCTTCCGGCCACAACGACCGTTGGTGCGTCGCCTTTCAACCATTTGAGGGCCGAAACACTATTTCCTTCCTTGTCGGCCTCTTCCAGAAAGAAAGATGCAATGTCTTTCTCCTCGGGTCTTGTCTATTTGTTAAGTCAGATTGCATGGCCAACAAATCACTCGATGTTAGCATTCATCAAAGGTATGCATGACGGACCTTGATTCGTTGATGCAGCTGCTGATCACAAAAAGCCAGCATTGCGAACCAGTCTCCAATCTTCCAGAACCAGGGCAGAAACGTGAATGCGACCCTTATCAACCAAATGGTCGGCCCAAAGATACCGATAACTGAGAGTGCGCGTCGGAACAGGGTAACAGCGAAGTGCCATTCCTGGCGCCGCATCATACCAAAGTCTTGGTTGAAGGCGAACTCGCCCATCGAGTCGAAGGCGAACCAGTACATTACATCATTGATTACAACGGGTTTCTTTGCGGCCGCTGTGTCAGATATGATCTTCATGAGGACTCCGATCTGGCGGTTGATTCTATCCCTGTACTGCTCAATGGCTAACCATCTCCTTGGTTAATATAGGTAATGCATAATGGCAAAAATTGTCCACGCATGTCGGAGCAGTCTGACAGGACGTACCAAGTGAACTGAGCGCCCGGCTCCATATTCTGCGTCTTTTTCATGCATCTGCTTTTGGCGCGTAAAGACGAGAGAGTAGTCGGACAGCATCAGGTCGTAGAAGTCGGACTTTGTGCACAGAGTCCCATAGCCTTCTAAGACCGTATAAGACTCCGGATGGAAAGAGGCTATCTCACTAGGTCCTAAAATCGTCCATGAGCGTTTGTCTACTACCTACGTTCTCTTTGAGATGAGGTCTTGACTGCACCTGTACGGGCGAAATCGCCATATTTCTCGTGTAACCGACACATCAGCTCATGGTTTCGTGAATCCCGACACTGCCAGACATGCCAAAGCTTGCTGACAGCGGCTAGTCTTGGTCCTTGAAATTTAGATAGACGATGAAGAGGCGACAAACGGTACCCAACGATGCTGGCAAACAAGCCGATGAGGTAGCCCCCGATGATTTTGCAGGAAGCAGCGAGGGAAGATGGTAGGAGCTCCTGATGTCGCACAACTGAAAAGACAACGAGAAGGCCACAAAGGGCATGAAACACAACAAGTACAGGTGCTTGCATGTGCCATTCACCCCGGATAAATATGCAGACATGAGCCGCGATCCCCACAGCACAGGCTAGGGGGAATGCTGCGTTCAGTGACATTTTCGTGTACTGTGGAAATATGTGAATGTAAAAAGGGGAATCAATGGGTTAGCTGTTTGTAAGACGGGCTTTGAAGTATCAGGCAGTTTTCACAGAGGATTTGGGCAGATTAGGCGGCCAAGGCTGCGTCTACATATGACGTGCATACTTGTCTATTTGCGGTCGTGGGGAGAAGGAACTGATTCGGTAATAACTGAATGTTTTGAAAAGACGTATTCATATACTTTACCTATTCTGTAATTTTCCAAGTAGGCCAAAAGACGTATTCATATACTTTACCAATGCTGTAATATTCCAAGTAGGCCTGGGAATTGATTACAAGGCAAGTCGATTGCATCGTATAATCGTGTAGCATAGAGCAATCTGAAAATATACCTTATGTATTCGGAATACTGAGTACAGCGCGACAGCATGCGAACCTCTGGCCTTCTTTTCTTGTCTGGCCAGGTAGATTGAATCTTCTCCACTACGGAGTACGGCCGAGAGAATGCAGATAGATTGTACAAAGAACGAATATTGAACATAAGAGGTGCCGAGATCTCGCAGCACTACCATCATGAGCGCGTTAAGTATTCGGACTTAGGCTACTGTACCCAATTTCTAGAAGTAGTAAACCAACAGTCTTACGTTTGTCACCAACTTGAGACTTAGCTGAGACAGTGGCAGGACAGCAGGCTCAAAAGCAATTGTAGGAAAGTCGCTAGTAAATAATAACGCGTGTCTCTGCAAACTCAATTGATATATGCATGCTTTCGAAGCGCCTTGATGTTCGAGCAATTAAGATCGATGGAAGGTCTCCATGCAAAAGTTGAAGCGTCCCCACCCCATAACCACCGACTATGTCATCTGCTTCCACGATCAGCGGATTGGTATGGTAATGATACAAGATGTGACAGTGGGAGCTACAATATGCTGCATTGATGTTGGTCCAATCCTTGCTTCATTGTATTGTCCTCCTTTAGAATCATTGTCTTGTAATATCTCGACCTGCCGCCACCGCCCTTGATTCGCTAACGAACCCCACTGATCAGGCCATCTTCTGGCGCATTGGGAGAGGTGATGATAGTATTGGAATGCCGTGGCTTCCGAAAGGTGATGATGGCCAGAACGGTGAGCCGACCAATATTAGTGGGATTCAGACTGTCCTGCAACTAGGAACAGATCAGTGATTCAGCTTAGGTAATCGCTGCTTTGCCACCTGAATTAACTTTTGATTCAGTGATCTGTTCCAAAACACTATTTTGGCTCGAAGAGCTATAAATTACCTAGCACGCGGGTGACAAAAATATTGGATCACTAATGACTTGGCGGAGATCCCCTACCAAATTTCTATATAAATTATCTACTTTTCTCGACTAAAACCCTATCATTTATCTGTTACTATCTAAAAAAGCCTGGAGTCGTTTAGGTATACTAGCTACCTACTTATTCACGTACTTAATAGTTATATATTTATCCTACCCCTAAATAATATAGTCTCTTATAGTACAGTTATCCTAATAGGGGTACTTACAGAGCATTTATTTAGGTCCTTACTAGGTGTTTTCTATTAGCGATTATAAAGAATAATAGTATAATAAGGCGTAGTCTAATCCTTATAAGATATATAAGTACTAGGGGATAATATATTATTAAGAAAAGTAGATAATTTATATAGAAATTTAGTAGGGGATCTCTATCAAGGTATTAGTAATCCAATATTTTTATTACCTACGTACCTAGGTACCTTAGACGTACTAAGCTAGGTAAGTAGGTTACTAAGCTACTTCAGGTTAGTAAGGCTAACTACGTAATAGGAGGGTAGTATATCTACGTATAAACTTCTATAATCTACTAAATATCCTATCTTCTTACTATAATAGAATATCCGGACATTAGGACCCTAAGCTTATTACAGCTTATCGGTTAGTTAATAAGTGCCTTAATTACCCCTCTAGGACTAGCGCGAATATTAGAACTCTAATATTTCTTTATATTCTACCTACGTACGTACTAACGCTCTGTAATATTTTCTACTTAAATTAAGTTATATAACTTACTTTAAGGTATCTAAAGCTTTAAGAATAATTAAAATCAGTCTAGTAGTTTAAAAGATATATTAGAATAAGTAGATTTACCTACTAAATTCTATACGCTAATGGCTAGAATAATTAGATTAATAATAAAAATCCTATTATTATTTATAAATTACCTATTTTACTATATTACCTACTAACGTATCTAATATTAATCTAAATAGGGGTAGATATCTATCTTATTACTAGGTATATAACGCTATTAGAATAGGTGTATTTATATAATATAGCTAATACTATCGTATATATAAGCTACCTACCTACCTACTAATATATCTAATTTACTCCCTACTATTCACGTCACCTACTAACGTGTCTAATATCAGTCTAAATAGGGGTAGATATCCGTCTTATTACTAGGTATAGAACGCTATTAGAATAGGTGTATATATATAATATAGCTAATGCTGTCGCATATATAGCCTACCTACCTACCTATTAATATACTCCCTACTATTTACGTCACCTACTAACGTGTCTAATATTAGTCTAAATAGAGGTAGATATCTATCTTATTACTAGGTATAAAACGCTATTAGAATAGGTATATCTATATAATATAGCTAATGCTATCGTATATATAGGCTACCTACCTACCTACTAACGTATCTAATTTACTCCCTACTATTTATATTACCTACTAACGTGTCTAATATTAGTCTAAATAGGGGTAGATATCCGTCTTATTACTAGGTATAAAATGCTATTAGAATAGGTGTATATATATAATATAACTAATACTATTATATATATAAGCTACCTACCTACCTATTAATATACTCCCTACTATTCACGTCACCTACTAATATATCTAATATCAGTCTAAATAGGGGTAGATATCCGTCTTATTACTAGGTATAAAACGCTATTAGAATAGGTATATCTATATAATATAGCTAATACTATCGCATTTATAAGCTACCTACCTACCTACCAACGTATCTAATTTACTCCCTACTATTCACGTTACCTACTAACGTATCTAATATCAGTTTAAATAGGGGGTAATTTATATTACCTACTAACGTGTCTAATACGTGTCTAATATCGGTCTGAATAGGGGGAAATATCCGTCTTATTACTAGGTATAGAACGCTGTTAGAATAGGTGTATATATCTGATATACTCCCTACTATTCACCTTCCCTACTAAATGCCAGGTAGTAGGGGTGATTTTCCGACGTAAAAATCTTGAATTTTTATAGGCATTTTCTAGTCTTTTAATAATATATTATATAATTTTTTTACTTATTCTTTTAAACTATTAATATTATACTTTATATAGTAATTAGATTTATATTATATATTATATATTATACTAGAAGATACTTATAAGAATTAAAGATTTTTATATAAGAAAGATATACTTAAAAGTATAATTCTTTTATTTCTTAGTAAGTAATAGTAGTTATAAGTTAAATTTAAATCTAAGTATAATATATATATATATAAACTATTATTAATACTAAGACTCTTATTAAGTATTATAAGAGTCTTAAGGTAAATATAACTAAAACTATTAATTTTAGACTTAAAGAATTATTTATAATAGTTATCTAGTACTAGAGTATTAATAAATAGTTATTAGGCCTACTTATATTATAATTCTATAAGATATTACTATTTAGGACTAATAGAGTATCTTATATCCTAGTATAGTATCTATTAGATTAATACTAAGGTTTACCTAGGCTTCTTAAATACTAAAATATAGCTGTATTTACTATTTATATTTTACTATTATAGCTAATAACTATATCCTAGAATTATACTATAGATAATATAGATTATATTCTAAAAGATCTTATTACTACTAAGTTTTTTAAGAAACTCCCTCGTAGGCCTTAACTATTTCCTAAGTTTAAACTATTAGAAATTAATAAAATAATATATAGGTAAGGTTAACTACTTAATAAAATTAATATTTAATAACTTTATAAAATCTTCTCCCTTTTCTTTAAAGAATAAAAGCTTAATTTACTAGTAGAGTATATTAATTTAAATATAATAGCTTCTTCTACCTTATAAAAACCCTATATAAGAATTTAGATTCCTATAATAGTAAAAGAGCTTAGGGCTTATATTAGGGTATATATATATAGGACTATATCTAGAACCTATAATAAATAACTATTAAAACCTTAATCTTATAAGCCTACTCTATCCTACTATCTACTATATAATTAATCTAAAGAGGTAGTAATTAATTAATTATTTCTTCTATATCTCTAGGCCTAAGAAGAATAAGTTAGTATTTTAAAAATTTAAACCTCTAAATAATAATCTATATTAAAAATTTAAGAAATATTAGAAGGTAGATATATATCTTTTTATTAATAAGTGTATTTAATATTTTATAAGTAGGGTAAAAGAAATTATTAATATATTAAGTAAATTAGAGTTAAAAGGCTTTAAGATATAAGTATTAATAAATAAGAGGTATATCCTAGATTAGATATATTATATAAAAGGAGCTATTAGACTAATTAATTTAGATAAAATATAGATAACCTAGCTTAGCTTCTTAAAGATATAGGCTATAGTTCTTGATATAGTAAAGTAATAGGGTATTTCTAGCTTTATAAATTATATTATCTAGCTAGATAACCTATTTACCTTAGCCTATCTACTTAGTTAACTAGCTAATAAGGGATTTAGGGGGGCTAGTACTATTAGAACTACTAAGACGTAGTAAGAAAATAATAAAGAAAAGGCTAGTACTAAGAAGTAAAAGGAGGTTTAAAAGAGAAGAATTATAGCCTAGATCTACTCCTTACTAATTTAAAAATAATATATAATATATAGATACTATAAGGTTAGCTATATAATTCCTTATTAAATAACTAGAAAATGCCTGTAAAAATTCAAGATTTTTACGTCGGAAAATTACCCCTACTACCTGGCATTTAGTAGGGAAGGTGAATAGTAGGGAGTATATTAGATGTATGCACCTATTCTAATAGCGTTCTATACCTGGTAATGAGACGGATGTTTCCCCCTATTTAGACTGATATTAGATACGTATTAGACACGTTGGTAGGTAATATAAATTACCCCCTATTTAGACTGATATTAGATACGTTAGTAGGTAACGTGAATAGTAGGGAGTAAATTAGATACGTTAGTAGGTAGGTAGGTAGCTTATATATACGATAGCATTAGCTATATTATATAGATATACCTATTCTAATAGCGTTTTATACCTAGTAATAAGACGGATATCTACCCCTATTTAGACTAATATTAGACACGTTAGTAGGTGACGTAAATAGTAGGGAGTACGTTAGCAGGTAGGTAGGTAGCCTATATATGTAATAGCATTAGCTATATTATATATATACACCCATTCTAATAGCGTTCTATACCTAGTAATAAGATGGATATCTACCCCTATTTAGACTGATATTAGACACGTTAGTAGGTGACGTAAATAGTAGGGAGTAAATTAGATACGTTAGTAGGTAGGTAGGTAGCCTATATATATAATAGTATTAGCTATATTATATAGATATACCTATTCTAATAGCGTTCTATACCTAGTAATAAGACGGATATCTACCCCTATTTAGACTAATATTAGACACGTTAGTAGGTAACGTAGTAAAATAGGTAATTTATAAATAATAACAGGATTTTTATTATTAATCTAATTATTCTAGCTATTAGCGTATAGAATTTAGTAGGTAAATCTACTTATTCTAATATATCTTTTAAACTACTAGACCGATTTTAATTATTCTTAAAGCTTTAGATACCTTAAAGTAAGCTATATAACTTAATTTAAGTAGAAAATATCACGGAGTATTAGTGCGTACGTAGGTAGAATACGAAGAAATATTAGAGTTCTAATATTCGCGCTAGTCCTAGAGGGGTAATTAGGGTACTTATTAACTAACCGATAAGCTATAATAAGCTCAGGGTCCTAATATCCGGATATTCTATTATAGTAAGAAGATAGTAGAGTTATAGAATTTATATAGAAAGACTATTATTTAACGCCGCTATTAATTAGTAGAAAATAGTATAAATATATATATAAGTTAGCTAGTCTTTAGTAATAATACTATAAAAGAGCTATTAATCCCCCTATTTATTAATATATATAATTACTTTATAAGTAGAGTTAATTAGGCTAATTAATTATATTACTATTATAAGATACTTAAGCTATATAATAAGAACTAGAAGGCCCTCTAGTACTACTTACTAAATATAATAGTATATAACTATTATAAGATAGCCTACTATTTAATAGATTAGTTATAAGGTAAGTTTTAATAATATAACTCTTATAAGACTTTTTATAGATAACTAGTTACTAAACTATTTACCTATTTAAAATAATATATAGGTATTAGGAAACCTTAATAATTTAGCGTATAAAATAAATAAATATATTATATTATAGAATTAGATTATAGAGTTATTATCTTACTAGGAATAAAAGTATAGTACTATTAAGTATATAAATATAAGGGAAGGATTAGTTTAAAAAAGGGAAAAAGGAAGGTATCTAAGGAGCTATCTATTAGTTCTATTCTAGGTTAATATTAATAATAAAGGGTATTAAGATCTAGGTATAATTATAAGCTATATAATATATATCTTTATTATAGAACGTGATATTAGATAGATTATATTAAGGTTATCCCCTAGTTAGAAATTTAGTAGTTTTTACTAAGAAAATAACGGATACTATACTTACTAGGATATAGGATAACTAAGTAGACTATTATTAAATAACTTATTATATTAGTTATTATTAGGAAAAGATATTATTATTATTTAAAATAAAAGTATTAAAAGACTAATACTATTTATTAAGTACTTAATTAATTATAAGATATCTAGTATAATAATAGTCTACTCTTTTAATTACTTCTATACTATTAGACTATCTAATATAATTCCTAATTCCTTATATTACTTATATTATAATATATCTTTATACTCTTATAATAATTATTAATAGTCCTATTAGATTTATTATATTAATATAAAAGAATCTATTATATATAGGAGTTACTATAAACTAGTATTTATCTATTCCTTTAAAGTTTAACTAGTAGTATTTTAGGAATAAAATAGTAAAATAGCTTATTTTTATTATTAGAAAGTCTAATATTATCTTCTTACTATAATAGAATATCTAGATATTAGAGCTCTAACCTTATTATAACTTATAAGTTAGTTAATAAATCCCCTAGACTACTTCCCTAAACTAGCGCGAATATTAGAACTCTAATATTTCTTTATCTTCTACTTATATATAAATACCTATCTTTTATAATACTTTATACTAATATAAAGTTATATAGCTTATTTATAACTATTTAATACTTTAAAAACTATAGTAATTAGTATAATAATTTAAAAGATATATTATTATAAATAAATTTACCTACTAATATTAGTCTAACTATTTAATATCTTAGTTTATTTCTACTACCTAACTAATCTTTTCTTTCTACCTTACTTTTATTATTTAATACTTTATTATAGGTATTATTCCTCCCCTTTATAATCTTTACCTTATAAGCTATACTAATCGTCTTTAAAGTATATATTATTACCCTTCTTATACTAAATATAGCTCTTCTAGCGATTAATACCTTTTAAGCGCGTAGCTCTTTCTAAGTTATACCCTAATACTATTAATAAGAGGGTTAAAATATTATAAAAGTAATAGTATAAGATATATTAGACACCTAAAGAAGACTAATTTAGAAACCTAGGTTAGATCTAAGACCCTACTAGTAAGCCCTAGAAATATTACGTTAATAGAACCTCGCTCTAAAGAAATACTATTAGGTACTTACCCTTATAATTACCTTAATAAGTATATTACTCTCTAGTAGTATATAATTCTATCTAATATAACTATTTAAATATTTATTCTACCTAGGAACTCCTAGTAATTATCTAGATATTAGTAGCTTAATAGCTAAATAGATATCTACTATTACTAGTATAATTAAAGAAGTTAGACTGGATTTAGATATTTATTTATTAATTATTAAATTTATATAAACTATCCTCTAAATATTATCTAGATTATTTAGAAATATTTATAATAGAGTAGATCTAAGTCTAGAAAATAACTAGGGAAATATATTAAATAGTCTTACCTATATCTATCTTCTTACTATAATAGAATAGAGGAATATTTAAACTCTATTAGTCTCTTAAAGCCCTTATCTAATAGATTTCTTATTTTATACCCCTATTTAACTAATTTTAGCCTAGCTTTCTATCGCGAAGAATATTAAAGGTCTTATACTTTATATATTCTATCCTACTATATACTTAACCCTCTTATAATTTTCTAATTATATTAAGTTACTTAGCTTCTTTTAAGGAGTTTAATATTATAAAAATCTTTAAACTCTATTTAATAGTTCTAAAGCTATATCTTAATTAGTAGATTTACTTACTAAGTATTCTATTTCTTAGTATATTTTCTTTATATCTATTTTATTAATAGAAATCTTTCTATCTTCTAGCTTATCCCTTTTTTTTATTATCCTACTACCTTATAGACTTTAATACCCCCTCTAATTATTTGTAGGTTATACTACCTATTACTTACCTTCTAAACTATTAATAGCGCTTTAATTATACTAACTAATACCCTTTACTCTCTTCCTTATATATAACTACTAAACGCCCCCTTTCTAATATTAATACTAATATTATAGATAATAAACGCCGGTAAGTATATAGAAGTAAGAGTATAAGGCGTATTAAGTAGTTAAGAAACTCTTTAATAGTAGTAACTATTAATATTAATCTTACTCTATATTCTTTTTACTACCCTTATACTAATTAATTTCTTTATAAAAATTCCTACCTCCTCCTTAATTCTACTAACTACCTACTATCTATTATATAACTAGACCTATAAAGCTATATATATACTAGTAGTAGAGGGAATAATATATTCTATAATAAATAAGATAAGAAGGTATTATAAGCCTTTTTATATAACTATATATACTAGCTAAATACTATATAGATTAACTACGTTAGCAAGATCTTAACTCGCCCTTATACCCTTAGCAAAGGCCTTATACCCGTAGGCCCGGGGCCGGCCCCAGGGGCCGCTAGCCCCGGGCCTGTCGCAGCGTGTCGCAAGGCCCTAGGGCCGCTCCGAGCTCCAAGGGCAGCGTCACGTGACTGCTAACTAAGCAGTATTTTTAGAATCTATTAGTTTATAGATTTTAAGAAATCACGTGACTGCTTACTAAGCGAAACTATATCACGTGACTGATTACTAAGTAGAACTTTAAAAGTTTTAATGTTCTATAATCGACGGGGGACTCGGGTAGCGTACCCCGGAGCTACCCCCAACGCTACCCTAAAAGCGACCCCGGAATCGATCGATTCAGCCAATTTCTACGCGGGAATAATGCGCTAGGGTAGGCCTAGGTAGGGGTTAATAGCGTGGCGAGTATATTAACTTGGGGTGGTTGATAATGCGATAGCGTTACTGTTACGGGTACTTTAACGCTATTACCTAGCGCCCGGAAGCCTAACTATAGGATGCCGTGACGCTAATACCTAGCGCCCGGAAGCCTAATTATAGGATGCCGTAACGCTATTACCTAGCGCCCGGAAGCCTAATCTTAGGGCGGCCCTACGGCCCCAGGCGGACTCGTGTCTGCCCCTGCGGTCCTAGGGCAAGCTTTCTCAAACCACGGCCCTGGGGGCCCGGGGCGGCCCGGGGCCGGCCCCAGGTATCCCTCCGGGTTTTCAGAAATTGCCGACGTAGATAAGGGTATTCTATCTTAAATTAATAGTCCTAGCTAAGAATAATATATCTTAGATCTAATAGTATAAGAGATATAGATTTATTAGTATAAAGGCTATAAAGGCTATATTATATTCTATTAATATTAATAATAAGGTAACTAATTACTTATAAGAATATAAGAAATAGGAATTATATAAGAGTTATATATTAGAGAAACTTACTTAAATACCCTTATATATACTAATACCTAGAGTTACTATTCTTAGTTAATACTAGTATATTAACCTAGTATTAGTAAGTTATATAACTACTCTTAAGAGGTATACTAATATAATTGTATTTATATATAAAGTATTAGGATTTACCTAAATAGATTATATAACTAGTAGGATAGAGTTACTATAAGAACTCGAGTTCTAAATAAAATAGTAGAGAAACTAGGGGTATAAATAGCCTTTATTTACAGTATTAATAAACTAGTCTAGGGCTATAAATATTAATAAATCTTTTAGGAATATAGGATATTTATTACCTTATTAATACTATATAGCCCTTACTAGGATAGGATAACTATATTAGTAAGATCTTAACTCGCCTCTATACCCTTAGTAAAGACCTTATACCCGCAGGCCTGGGGCCGGCCCCAGGGGCTCCGGGCTGGCCTCGGGCCTGTCGCAGCGTGCCGTAAGGCCCCGGGGCCGCTCCAGGCTCTAAGGGTAGGGTCACGTGACTACTAACTAAGTAATATCTCTAAAATCTACTAGTTTATAGATTCTAGGAAATTACGTGACTGCTAACTAAGCAGAACTTTAAAAGTTTTAATGTTCTATAATTGACGGGGGACTCAGGTAGCGTACCCCGGAGCCACCCCCAACGCCACCCTAAAAGCGACCCCGGAATCGATCGATTTAGCCGATTTCTACGCGGGGCGGATGCGCTAGGGTGGGCCGCAGTAGGGGTTGATGGCGTGGTCGCCATATCGACTGAGGGTGATGATAATACGATAGCGTTGCTGTTCCAGGTGCCTTAACGCTATTCCCTAGCGCCCGGAAGCCTAATAATGGCGTACCGTAACGCTATTACTTAGCGCCTAAAAGCTTAATCTTAGCGCGCCCCTTAGGGCCCTAGGCGCTTAGTAGATTGCCCCTGTAGCCCCTGCCGCCCCGGGCGGACTCGTGTCTGCCCCTGCCGCCCCAGGGCAAGCTTTCTCAAACCACGGCCCTGGGGGCCTCAGGCGGCCCGGGGCCGGCCCCGGGTACCCCTCCGGGTTTTCAGAAATTGCCGACGTAAATAGAAGAACTAGATACTATTTAGTAAAGTTAGAATAGTTCTTATTAATACTAGACTATTATAAGAGTTCTAGGATAAGGCTATCTATTATATTAATTATATTAAGAATCTTATACCTAATAAGAATAAGAAGTTCCCCTTTAGGAAATAGTATAATTATAAACCCTAATTAATATATTTAAAGATATTTAAATATTAATACTATTTATTTAATATATTACTAAAAAGAAACCTAGATTATAAGGCTATTAAATACTACTTCTTTAGCTTTAATAGTAAGAGTATCTACTACGTATAAGATATTAAGGGATAATATAATACTTAATTAGTATATATAATATTTAATAAGAAAGCTATTATACTATTAATAGATAATAATAAACTCTTAAGAAAAAGAGACTTAGATAATAATAATATAGTAGACCTCTTAAGCTAGCTTTAAAGTAACTAATTAGATAGTAGTAATTAGGTCTTAAAGTAACTAACTACCCCTAATTAATAGGGTACTAAGAGAGTATTAGATAATATTAATAATATTAGTAATACTAGTAATACTAGTAATAGATTAATAATAACTCTTTTATCTAGCTAATTAATATTAGGCCTAACTAATAATATAAGTATACTAATTAGTCTAAATAGATATAATTAGAATAATTTACTTAAATTAAACTAAATTAGAATAAGTTAAATAATTAAACTACTAAAAATAGCTAAGTAGGTTTAGAGTAATTCAACTTAAAATAATAAATATTAGAGAATTATTCTTAATATATTATATTATTCTAGTTATAATAGACTATAGAATAATAATAGCTAGATAAATAAGAGGGATATAAAGTCTTTTAATAACTTTAAATTTAAAGCTATATTTACCCGTATTTTTATAAGTATTAAAGATAGAGTATCTCTACTTAATATTAATAGATAAGACTTTTAGTAGACCTAATAATAATAAATAGCTTACTACTATTAAAGAGGAATTAGCTAATTATAATAAGTAAATATTATAATAAGAATTATATAACTATCTTATAAAGTATATATCTTACTAGAAAGGTAGGTCTTATTCTATAAATATAAACTAATAAGTAAAATTAACTAATATAAAGTATAATAAGCTATTATAAGCTTCTATTAAATTAAGAGAATTAATTTTAATAAGATTCTTATTAACCTTAAATATATTATTATAGTAATTCCTCTAGCTAGTAATAAGATCTACTTATATATAGTACTAGCTATAAACCTATTACTTATTAATAGAGCTAAGAGGTCTTTAGTCTAATTATAGTTAGAATAAAATTAAGATATTATATAATAATAGAGCTCCTTATATAGAGTTTTTATACGCGTAGCGAGCGCGCCCTTAGTATATATAATAATACCTACCTTAGTTCCCGTTAGTAGTATTAGCTTTATATATAAGAGACTTTAAATTAAGAGATAGAAGGTATTATACTAAGTAGAAGAGTTGAAATAATAGGTTAGGGTTACTCCCCCTAACTAAGAGGATTATAACTACGCGTAGAAGTAGGAGTAATAACCCTATAATTATAAGTATAACTAGCGGGATTTTAATATAATCTACTTTCTCTTATAAGTAGATTATTATATAGCTTAGTATTAGGAAATAATAATATAATAATAGTAATAAAGTATATTTATACCCCCCCCCTAATAACTTTAATAGCTCCCTCTTATATATTATAAAAAAGATATATAATAATTCTTAATAAGAGTACTATAAGCCTTCTACTAGGCTAGTAGTAGTAGTAACCTAGTATTATAAGTTAAATAGAAAAGGATACCTTAATATTAAATAGTATAAGAGAGGAGTAGCTAGGGTAGTAGTAGACTAGTAAGAGGGCTAAAAGTACTTATTAATATTAGTTAAATTATATAGGGAAGGGTAAGAGGGTAATTAAGGGAGTATAAACCTTTTAAGAGTAGAGAAAGGGGCGTAGCCCTAATAAGAGAGAGGAGTATATAAATATTAAGATCTAATACTAGGGTAGTATAAAGTATAAGGGAGAGGATAGTATATAATATTTAAAGGCCTAGAAGTATTATAATAAATAGGATAGATAAGAGAGGTTTTCTTTTATAATTTATAATTTCCTCTTAATAAACTAGAGTTAGAACGCCCTTATTAGCTCTAAGTAGCTAGATAGTAGAGTATAAAATATAAATAGTAATAGTAATAGTAATTCCTCCTAGCTCTAATAGCTAAGTATAAGTTAGTTATTAAGTATTTAGATATTATTATAACCTTTTTAGAATTACTTATATATAAAGAAATCTAGGTAGAGTACCTTACTACTTTATTAATAGTTAATAAGGATATACTTATAAATTAAATAAAGCTTTATATAACCTTAAATAAGTATCTTATTATAAGAACTAGTTAGGAATACTAGTTAGGAATATAGTATTACTATTAACGTGGTGTCTATAGTACGTAGTAGCGCTGCGCTACCCCTTTACCTATAGTATATAGAGAAGGGAATTCCCCTTAAAGGGAAGGGTAGCGATTAGTCTTACTATTAATAAGAATAGAGAGTCCTATATATATATATATACGTACTATTTATAGTACTTAATAGCTACGTTATTATATAGTACCCTTATATTTTAATTACTCTACCCTATTTAAGGGTAGTAGCCTGACTATTAGTAAGATAAGTAGAGAAGGGTTATTATAAGTATAAGGTAAAAAGGTTAGTTAGTTAGCGTAGATAACCCGCCTAAATATAAGGGACTAAGCTTATAGAGAAAGTAAGTCTTAAGAATTAATTAATAAATTAATAATAGATATATTATAATTATAACTAACTATCTAGGGGTAGCTATTAGGCGTATAAACCTAGTCCCTACTACCTAAAACCTAAGAAGTACTATTATAAAGGATATAAGAACTTAAAGAAGAAGTCTCTAAGAGGTAGTAGATATAAGATCTATAATAATATTTATAAGAGTTAGAGCGGGAAATATATATTAATAATACTACTTAAGTAGGTTATTAATATTACCTATTATTAATAGAAGAATTAGAATTAAAGCGCCTTTAATATAAAACTTATATTCTTAGGTTATAAGACCTATATATATATAATAGGAAGTTAGTATAAGAATATTAAGAATAGTTTAATAATATAATTAATATAATTAATATAAGTATAGCCTATTTTCTTAATAACTTTATAAAAATTTAATACGCGTTATAATATATAACTTTAAACCTTAAGGCTACGTAGCGTAAATATATAAAGGATATATTAAAGGATAAATAGTCCTAGGAATACTTTAATAATTTCTTAATAAATTAAATAGAAGATCTTTAAAATTAGACTAACCGCGTCGAGTCGGTACTTCGAACTCGAGTCAGGTACCCGACTCGAGTCTTGGCGATTTAATACTAAAATCTGGTACTAAGTATTTAAGTCAGTACTAATAGTTAGTACCGAGTATTCGAGTCGGTACCTTAGTAGGTACAGAGTATTAGTACCGAAGTATTAACTCGAATCGCTAAGACATTTTCTCTAGTAATATTTTCTATTTTTAGTAGTATTCCTTACTATATTTTCTATTTTTTTTTAATTATTATTATTATTATTATTACCTAGGGAATTCTTAAAAGTAAATAAGATAATGCAAGAAGGTAATATATATCCCTAGGAAAATAACGACTATAATATTAGGAATATTTCTTATCTATAATAATATCTCGTACTATATATAATATCTACTAGTAGATTACTAAGTATTATTATTATTACTAACTAGGTAATTCTTAATAGTAACTAAGGTAAAATAGAAAGATAATTACTAATTAGCTATTCCTATAGAAATAGTAATTATAATATTATTAATATTTTTTATTTATAATAGTATTTACTATTATATCTATAGTTTACTATTATATTACTAAGCATTATTATTATTATTACCTAGCCTAACCTAGGTAATTCTTTAAGGTAATGTATATCCCTAGGGAACTAAAAGGGGTATTAAAATTCTAATTAAAAAAAATCTATTTTTAGTATAGAGGGAATTCTAGAAAAAATTTAGTGTCCCCTACTATTTTATTAGGGGCTTGGCGTCTTGGCGATACCTTGGCGATTCGAGTTGGGTCAACCTGATTCGCTAAGGTATCGAGGCCTTGGCGAGTCGGTACCGGAAGGAGGTACCGAGTATTCGGGTCGGTACCCGGAGCTAGTACCGAGTATTCGGTCAATACTAATTCTTGGTATTGAATCCCGACTCGACGGTTAGTCTATTTAAAATTAATACCTTATAATTAGTAAGCGCTACTTAAAAGCTAAGTAAAAGGAATATTAAAAGATTATAAACTTTATAAATTACCTTACTAAGTTAGAAAGATAACTTAAGCTATTAATAGAGTATATACTTTATAATAACCTTTTAAATAAGTTATATAAAGATCTTTATAATTAACTTATAATATAACTTAATATCCTAGAAATAAGGGATACTCTTATTATATTAGTAACCTAATTAGAGCTTTATATAATACTACTTATATATAAAGATTAAAGGGATAATACTCCTACTAGGGGTTAATATCCTTAAAGAGGAAGAGGAAATTTCTAAGGGTAAAGAGATAATAGCTTATATATAAAGTAAAAAGGATAGGGCGCTATTAGAGTATTATTATATCTTCCTTAAAGGCTTAAGCTTAACCTTTCTACTATTAAGTATTATAATTATTAAAAGAAGGGATATATAATTAAGGATTACTAGAGTATAAAATTAATAATTATAAATATTATAAATAATAAGCTTATAATTAATAAGATATCTAGTAATAAGCCGGCTAAAAAAGGCTTAAATTTAAAAAACCCTTAAGTATTATAATTATATCTACTATTATAATATAAGGGAAGAAGTAGATATAACAACTTATTATTATTATAATATAAGTAGAGCTTAAGAGCTTATAAAGAGAATTTATTATATTAATTAACTCTAGAGTAGATATTAATTATATTAATATATACTTAATAAAGGAGTAGGATTAGGAAATAGACCCTAGCTCTAATAATATCTTATATAATAGAGTTAAGAACCTAATATTATTACTAGGTTCTTATATAAGAAAAATTAAACTTATTAATTTTAATAGTATTATATAATATTATAAGGGCGCCTTTTATATAATAATAAACCTTAATTATAACTTCTACCTTAAGTATTTATAATTAAAGGAATAAAATCCCTAGGTAGATTAGCTTATATAAAACTAGTAATTCCCTATTAAGAGAAATAATATTAAGGAGTACTTTAATACTATTAAAGCCTTAAAAGAGTAGCTTAATAGTATTATATTTATTATAATATACTTAGGAGTAGGTAATAAAAGCCTACTACCTAAAGTTAAGCTCCCTCTAGAATTTTAAGAATTCTAAGACGTCTTCTTAATTAATAATATTAGGGCGCTATTAGCCTATATATATTATAATTATATAATTAATATAAAGGAGAATAAGGAACCTCCCTTTAACCTACTTTATAACCTCTTAAAGAAAGAGTTACGCGTACTAAGGGAGTACCTTAAATAAGCTTAAAAAAAGGGGTAGATTTATTATTTTATAAGCTTAATAAGTATATTAATTCTTTTTATATTAAAAAAGGATAGAATATTATATTTATATATTAATTATAAGGCGCTTAATAAGATTATAATTAAGAATTACTACCTACTTCTATTAATTAATATTAAGTACTTAATTAAGTTAGATCTTAAGGATATATATTATTACTTATAAATAAGAAAGGGTAATAAATAGAAGACTATATTTTATATAAGGTATAGCTATTTTAAATATATAATTATACCTTTTAAACTTATTAATATATCTACCTTATTTTAAGTATATATTAATAAAGCCTTAGTAGGACTACTTAATATTATATATATTATTTATTTAGATAATATTCTTATCTACTCCTAGGATAAAGAGTCTTATATTAGAGTTATAAAGGTAGTATTATAATATCTTTATAAATTTAAACTTTATATTAGCTTAAAGAAATATAAATTTATAATAGTAGAGGTAGAATTCCTTAACTTTATTATTAATTATAATAGTATATATATAAATCCGCGTAGAGTAGATATTATAATAGAATAACTAAAACTTAGGAGTATTAAGGATATTTAGATCTTTTTAAGGTTTATTAATTTCTATTATTATTTTATTAAATACTATTCCTCTATTACTATAATATTAATAGACTATCTAAAAAATAATTATTTATATATTAAAAATAGAAAGTCAATATTAAGTAATATTATGAGAGCGGCGTTTAAGTAGCTAAAGTAACTCTTTTAAGAGGTACTATTACTTATATATTTTAACTTTATAAGAGAAATCTAACTAAAGACTAATACTTTAATTCTAGCTATTATAACTATTTTATTATAAAAGTTCTTAATTAGTATTAAAGGGGTAGAAGTAGAATAGTATCTTATTACCTTCTATTCTTATAAGTTATATTTAGCGGAAATTAGATATAAGACCTATAACTAAGAACTACTTATAATAGTTAAGGCGTTCTAGGTATAAAGGTACTTCTTAGAAGGTAGCTTATACCTAATTATAATAATTATTAATTATAATAACTTAAGGTATTTCTAGATAATATTATTACTAATAAGAAGATAAGTATATTAGGTAATAAAGCTTATAATATATAACTTTAAGATATACTATTATATAAATATTAAGAACCTAGCTAACGCCCTATTAAAGTAACTAGACTATATATTAATAATAGATAAAGAAGATATTTATCTATTAATATTATAAAATAAGTTAAAGAATATTAGGTATATTCCTTTTAATAAATATTATATATATAATATTTATAAAGGTTTATAAGATAATAAGGCTTATAATTATAAATATTATAAAAGGTTAGAGATAGGGCTTAGAAAGCCTTATACCCTAAAAATAGGGGAGAGTAATATACTCTTAGAGATATAGAGTAATATAAGTAATAGCTTAAACCCTATTATAGGATAGTTTAATATTAATTAAATAGTACTTAGAAGGTATATTATAACCGCGTTAATAATAGAGCGCGTATAAAATAAATATAATAACTTAATATTAGAGATACTCTAATATCTTTAAGAGGGAGATAAAGACCTTTATAATAAGAAATAATTATTAAAGTTTAAAAGTTATAAAAAGGCTACTAATATATCTCTATTAATAAATAAGATAGGGGTCCTTTATAAGGGTAGTATAATCTTTATAGCTAATAATAAAATAATTAGATAAGAAATCTTAAAGTTTTATTATACTAACCCTTATACTAGCTACTAATTATAGAAGTATATATAAGAGCTTATTAAGTAGAAGTTCTATTAAAAATTAATAGGATAAGATATTTATAATTATATATAAGAATATTTAACCTATTAATTAATAAAGCCACGTAGATATATTATTTATAATATACTATTATTATTATTAATACTTATAAGACCTTTTTAGGAAATTAGAATAGATTTTATTATAAATCTCCCTTTAAGTAAATAAAAGGGTAGTATTTATAATATAATCTTAGTAGTTATAAATTATTATATTAAGGTAGCTAGGTATTTATCTATTATAAAGATAGTTAATACTATTAATATTATTAACCTATTATATTATAAAATCTTCTTAATATTTAGTTAGCTAAAAGGTATTATTAATAATTAAGGGATAGTATTTATAAGTAGCTTCTAGGTAGCTATATATTATTATATTAATATAAAAAGAAAGCTTAGTACTACTTTCTATCCCTAAATAGATAGTTAAATAGATAGGTAGAATAGTATACTTAAGTAGTATCTATACTACTATTCTACCTAAAGATAAGATAATTAGGTAGAGTTACTTTTTTTAGCTAAGTTTATATATAATTATATAAAATATACTAGTATTAGGTTACCTTTATATAAGGCGCTTTATAACTACTTACTTAAGCTAGATATAGAGCTTTTAGAGCTATTATTAAGAGAAGTCCTATTAATATAAAAAAGGATTAAATTACTTTAAAAGTAAAGGGAAAGTTTAAAGTAATACTTATACTAAGTATAAGCTATATAAGTAGAGTATATAAATAAATAATAAAAGTAAAGATAATATAATATAAATAATTATATCTTATTAAATATAAAGTATATTAAATTAATATAAATAATTAAGAAATTATTATAATATTATCTAAGGCCTTTTAAGGTCCTTAATTATATTAGTAATTAAGTATATAAGTTATAACTACCTAATACCTTTTATATATATAATATCTTTCACGTCTTACTTATAAAGCTATATAAGAGTAATAATAAAATTATTATAAAAGCCGCGTAAATAGAGCTTATAAATAATAAAGATAAATAGGAAGTTAAAGCTATTCTTAATTATAAAATCTCCTATAATAAACCTTAATATTTAGTAAAATAAAATTAAAAGGGTTAATCTTATAATTATAATTAATAGCTATATAAGCGGGACTTAGTTAATACGCTAGATATATTAGAAAGATTTAAGTAGGATTACTTAAAGTTATAAAGTTTATATTATAAAGGGGGAAAGAAGATTTCTATTACTATTAATAAAAAAAAGAAAAAAAAGAAAGAGGATACCTAATATAGCTAGAGCGCTAAAGGCGCTATAATAGAAGACTACTATACTAGAGTAGTAGTACTACTAGACCTAGACCTATTATTAGTAGTAATAGGAGTATCCTCCTTATTATCCTCTTCTTTATCCTTTATAATAGGAGGGAGGTACTCTTATATTATATTAGTAAGGCTTTAATAAGGCTTTAAAAGGGGAGATAGAGTAATATATATACGCTAGTAGAGGATATTAAGAATACCCTTAAGGGTATTTATAATCTAGCTAGTAATAGCGGGGTCTACCCTAGTAGGAGTAGTAGTAGTAGTAGGGGTAGAAGAAGTATAATAGAGGTACATCGGCAATTCGGGAACCCGGCCCTAGAAGCTCCAGCAGCTCAACCAGCCCATACGGGAGGACTTGTACTTAGGAGTTATCGTGCTAGCCCGAATAGGAAATATTATAAGTATTACGTTATGTATTACTAATAAAATAGTAAACTAGGCTAATTTTAAAGTTTAAGCTAAAACGGACTAGTACTCGCTAAGATACTAGCTCCTAAAGTTGGAAGTTTTTTTTTCTTCGTTTTAAAAACTTCCAACTTTAGGAGCTAGTATCTTAGCGAGTACTAGTCCGTTTTAGCTTAAACTTTAACATTAGCCTAGCTTACTATTTTATTAGTAATATATAACGTAATACTTATAATATTTCCTATTCGGGCTAGCACGATAACTCCTGAGCACAAGTCCTCCCGCACGGGCTGGTTGAGCTGCTAGAGCTTCTAGGGCCGGGTTCCCGAATTGCTGATATAGTAATAATACTATTAAATAAGCCTATTAAAGGTTTATTAGAATCTAGTAAGTAAAGGGAGGTTAGAGCTAGCGTTTAAAGTAGTTATAATATCTAAGGACTAAAGAAGGCGCGTATAAGTATAGTAAGTAGAGGTAGGAATCTCCTATTAATATTTAATATTAAGATCTTTATAGTAATTATACCTTATAAAGCTAAGGGAGGCGCGTATATAAAGTATACTATTAAAAAAGTAAATAAAGTTTTAATTAAAAGTATTAGACTTATAGCTCTTTAAATTAAAATATAATATATTAAAGGTATATTATATAAGATAATATAAGGATAGGTTATAAGTAGCTTAGTAAAGGAGGTTAAGTACTATTATAAGTAGAGGGGATAGTAGTAGTCTTCTTTAATTAGTAGAGGGTAAGTTTATTATTAAGGATTACTTATAAAATAACTACTAAAAGTATAAGGAGGTATAATAAGGTATAGAGGAGGTAATAATATAAATAAGAATTAAAAGGGACTTAATATAATTAATAAAAAAATTAAGATATTATAATTAGAAGAATAATATTAAAGTTATATAAAGAAGATACGCCTTAAGTACTTAATAAACCCTTAATAGTAATAACTTCTTATTTACTTTAAAATACTAAGACTTCTAACTACTTTTATAATAAATTAATAAGGAATAATAGGAAGTATAATAGGAATATATTATAATATAAGGATTATATATAAAAGTATTATCTATAATTATTATAATTTAATAAAACTATATATTTCTTAAGACTTAGCTTAAAGGGCCTTATAATTAATTATATTATTATACTCTTATTAGAGGTATATTCTATTATTAGGGGAGTATCTTTTATATATTATAACCTTTTATACTCTTAGAGCCTAAGAGCCTAAATAGGGAGATAATTATAAGGACTAGTTAAGAATACTAGTTAGGAATATAATATTACTATTAACGTGGCGTTTATAGTATATAATAGTACTACGCTACCCCTTTACCTATAATATATAGAGAAGGGAATTCCCCTTAAAGGGAAGGGTAGTAATTAGTCTTACTATTAATAAGAATAGAGAGTTCTATATATATATATATACGCACCGTTTATAGTACTTAATAGCCACGTTATTACGTAGTACCCTTATACTTATAAATAGTATAAAACCCTTTATAAGGTATCTTAGTCTCTAGGTTCTAAGCGCCTTAAGTATAATTATTATATATATATAATACTATTATAAAAATTATTATTATAGTATATAAAGATAATTTATTATTTATAATATATAACTAAGATCTAATTATCTAGATAAAGAAGGAACTTAATAAGAGGTTTATCTCTAAATATATAAGAGATCTAAAAGACTATTTAAGAATAAATATTATTATAAATCTAGATAACTATTCTATTTAAGTTAATTAAATAAAATATATTAACTAATTATTTAAATAGTTAGATATAAAAATATCTTTACTAGTAAAGTTACTTATAAAATAGGTTAATATTACTATTACCTCTAATAGATATATAGCCTCCTTATCTAATAGAGAGGCTTATTAGTCCTTTATAAGAGTACTTAATTAACTAAGTATTATAATTAGGCTAGATATTATATATACTATTAATAATTTAAGTTATTCACTTAATAACTCTACCTTATAATATATAAATATATTAAAAGAGGTATTAAATTACTTATTAGAAATAGTTAATTATAGTCTTATATATTATCTAAGTAAAAATAATAGCTTAGAAGGTTTTACTAATATACTATATTATAATAATTATAAGATATCTTATTCTACTAGGATATATATTTATAAACTAATTAATAATTCTATTACTTAGTAATTTAAATTATAAAAGCTAGTAGTAATATTTATATATAAGTCTAAATATATTATTATAATAGAGGTATATAAAGAAGCTTTATATCTAGGCCTTATATTAGAAGAGCTAGGATATAATAAGGGAGTAGTACTAATACTCTTAAAATTTAATAATTTAGTATTTATAAAATTAGCTTTTAACCTTATTAATTATATTATTATAAAATATATTTAAATTAGATATTATTTAATCTATTAGTTTATTTCTAAAATTAAAGAAATCTATCTCTAATAAGTTAATATTAAAGGCTAATATATTAATTTATTAATAAAACCTATTAGCTCTATTAACTTTAACTTAGTTAGATACTAATTAAGATTAACTTTAAGTAAAGTATAAGGGTATTTAAATATAATAATTAGTAATAGGTAGCCTACCTTACTACTATTAATCTAAGAGGGAGTATTAGTATTTAAGCTAGGCTAATTTTAATAACTATTAATTAGAGGGCCTTAGTAGACTAGTAGAGATTTCTTATAATAATTATTTATTCTATATAGCTATATCTATCTATTACTTATTATAATACTATTATACTATAATCGGCGCCCTACCCCTAGTCGCTATTACTCCTAGGGGTTCCTACCTAAACGTTAGATTTACCCTAACGTCGGAATTTTTATATTTATTATTAACCTATCTCTACCTACTCCCTATTAACTATATTATATCTATAACTTATAAGGATTAAGAGGTATATATATAGAAGGCTTATAATATATTTATTAACGGCGACTTTCCTAGTATTACTACTATATCTAGATATTTTACTATTAGGGAAAGACGCGTATAGAGATGTATTATAAGGAAGGCCTTAAAGAGTAGTTAATTATAAAGCTATATATAACTTACGCTAGATAAAGAGTAGTTTATATATAATTATATACTATATCTTAATAATATTATATACTTAGTTCGCGTCTAGTATATTTATAGCGTTATAGAATTCGTCCTAAGAAAGAGGCCTAGCTACTATTAAAAACTTAGTAAATCCTAGGTTATACACTTCCTTAAGAGATATCTAGAGTTTTATAAATATAAGTAGATACCCCTAATAGCTATTTAAAAGAACTCTTATAATATAGAAGATATACTAGCCCTTTATAAGGAATTTAAGAGGGGGAAAGATAAGCTAGGGATATAGGATTATAATATCTAGAATATAGATAAGATAGGCTTCTAAGTTAGTTATAGAATTACCTATTATATTATAATACTTAATAAGAGTAAGCCTTTATAACTAGTTAATATAGATAATTAAGACTATATTATATTAGTAGAATATATTAATAGAGCTAATAATAGTATCCTACTATTCCTAATACTAAAAGGAGAAAATATCCTATATAAATAGGTAGTAAATAACCTCCTACTAAATTATATACTAGCCTATTTACCTTCTAGCTATTTAAATAATAAGCTAGCCCTTAGATAGCTACTCTATTTTAATAAGTTCTTATATTACTATTAGTATAAAAGGTACTAAGTATTAATTCTTAATAGATTTAGCTCCTATTATACCTATAAATTTTATATAATAGTAAAGACTCTTAGTATAAAACTATTTATTCTAAAGCTATATTTAATATATCTTACTTAGCTATTAGATATTAGTCTATTCTAGCTATTTAAGTATTATTATAATAAGTCTATTAATAAGGCTATATAAGTAGGAAATATAGATTTTAATTACCTAGACTTCCTAAGCGTATTTAAATAGATAAGAAGTAAGATATTTATAATTTAGAATATTAAATTAGCCTTTAAAAAGACTAGATTTATCCTATTTAATCCTAAGGTAGTACTCGCGAAGATATAAGTTATAAAACTAGAAGATATCCGCCCTAGTACTCCTCCCCTACTATTAATAGTACTAGGATATATGCTATATACTACTAGCGACGTTATTATATATATAAAGTATATTTAGAAGATAATAAAGGAGTTTTAAGTAGTATAACTAGCTTTCTAATAGTTAATAGATTATACTTTAAAGGGTTCTATTATAAATACTTATTCTTAGCTATTAGCTAAGCGGGACCTTAAGGTAGTTTATAAGGCCGCTATAATAAAGAAAGAATAGAAGTTACTTAGGGGTACTATTACTAAAAAGGGAGGCTAGATAACTACTAGTTAGGTATAAGTATTAGCTTAATTAAGGGTAGAGTAACTAGCTAAGAAGGATAAGAAGATACTAGCCTAAGAAAAATATACTAAGGAAATTAGGGTAGAAAAAGCTAATATAGTAATAAAAGCGATTCTCTACTAGTAGGACTATTAGTATTAGAAGGTAACTTATACTTCTAAAAGGTACTTTTATAACTAGCTAGCTATAGGGCGAGAAGTATATACTTTTAGAATAGAATATTAAAAAATCCGACGTTTAGGTGGGAACCCCTAGGAGCGACAGCGACTAGGGGTGGGGCGCCGATTACCTGAATTACGGTTAGATAGCTTATAAGCATTATATATTTCATTACCACTGCTATTAATGCTCCTAGCACCAGACTTTTTGGTTCGATGATCATTCCTGGCCACGTTAAAGTTCATGCCCGAAAATCTGAGACAATTTTCGCATGGAGTCGTCCCGTCACCATATGTGCTGCTACTCTTCTGCGGAAGCCCTTTGCATTGACCAACATTTAGACCAAAGGATGTCAATTTTTCTGTTCCCCTTGGGTGGATGATTGGTTGTGGGCCAATATAAATTGTCGATGGATGGCTATATCGTCCGGACAGCAGTGTAGCCAAAATGTCGAGCATGTCGGGACAATTTCCAATCCGATGTTAATGATCTGTGGCAGTAGATATCTTGCCGCTCTTCCAACTTATCGTTGCTCAAAGAAGCAGAGACACCAACATCCTAATAAACCCCGACTTTCTCCCACTCTTGACAGCAGGACTTGCAAAATCTTCCCTCCTTAGCATGACCTCGCAAAATTTCCCACTCTTCCCCAGACCATTGCTCGTCACTAATATCCTCATCTAATTTATCTTCAAATTCCCATCCATCCTTCCAATCATCATTTTCAACTTTGTAGCATGCACAGCCAACGCAGATTTCCCACGTGACAATGTAATCCAAGATATCAGTATCCTCATCCTGCAATGCTCGCATTGCATTGTCACCGATCACTCGCTCTATCCAATGGCGTATGCGTAGTAGGACTTTAAGACGTAAGTTCCACTGGGCCCGCATCCGCTGTTGGAGTTCGTAGTCGCCGACGTCGAGCGAAATCATCTTCCAGAAACTATTTGCGGCAGACTTGACCCAAGGCTGGCGAGGATGGGTTGCGTAAAACCTCCTGGAGGACAGGTTGAGGCTAATGAGGTCGGCTCCGTCGAGGTAGGAGCGAATCTTAAGGAGGAGTTCTGGGGGAAGAGTGGTGAGATGCGGACCCGACATCCTGTAGATGACATCCTGTAGATGGAAGAATCAAAGCTAGAATCTCATCGGAGGAGGGCGCCTGGCAACTGAGACTGATGCAAGTACGAGCGATGCCGTGTTGTAGGATGAATGCTTGATTGAGGCGCGCTACCGTTGTAGGTTTTGGATTGGCCCGAAGGTCACGTGAGTTCCGCGTGAAGCTCGCGTCCTTATCTCGACCAAGCTTTCAATATACCGCCTTTATGCTCAAAACCTCCAAACACCATTACAGCCGGCGACGGAGCATGAGCCTCATGTTCCAAAGCTCACTATGGAGCCATGACGAATTGCCCGCAGCATCTATCCTACCGGCAAGGGTGCAGCTCAATGTACAAGCCGCCAGATCAACAGCTGACTATATAACGCAAGCCACCTCCGGGCAAGCCAGAGTGCTTCCCAAGAGAGAACAATTCTGCCCCACACCAAATGAAGTCATTGATGAAGTATCCGGATCACGTCTTCCTCGTCACTCCCATTGTGCCGCAGTGGAAGTTACCTCCTCATTTTCCCACATGAAAAAGGCTCTCTTTCCTTTCGATCTATCCAATGTACTGCCCCTTGTATATGATGACTTATTCCGATCTTGGTATTGGATATGTCCTTTATATGTCTTCTCCTGCTCAAGAGGATTATCGATCTGATAGGCGCAGGCGAAAGAATGGGACGGCTATGACGTTACCCAAGCGAAATGTCACTTGCTGGGTAATTCACAAATCGTGCGACAGCTCAGCCACACCATCATGATATACCGCATAAAGAAAGCATCATCAAGAAGTGAGTGTTGTGGTTCAATAGCTGCATCACTCGATTTCTCGCAACAAGGAAAACCACAATGCTTCCTCTTCTCTCAGTACTCATCCTCATCGCGTCCCTCACTCTCTCAACCGCAGCACCACCCTTCACCCTTCCCCCCTCCTCTCCCCTCAACATCACAACTCAACCCTCCCTCTCCGGCCCAACCCACTGCCTCCTCCCCCAACCCCTCCAGCAAATCCCCGTTTCCCTCCGCACATGCGCCCCAGCCCTCACACATCTCATGCTCGACCCCGACATCCCAAAGTCATACTTCCACTCCCACAACACCATCACCATCATCGATTACGCGGGATGCGAAATCAGCATCGATTATTTGAGGACCAGGGGCCGGATCAGTCTCACGAACAGGCGGATGGTGGAATATGTGAGGGAGGTCTTGCTCGGGTGTGCGCATTTGGGACATGGGGGTTGGGTGCATATGCAGGAGAGTTGGGAGTGGATTGTCATTGTTGAGGGGAGCCGATCGGTTGGGAGGGTTGGATGAGGGGTGAGGCTGTAATCAAGGAGGTGGGCTGACCTTAAGATATTGAGGTCGAAAGAGCTTCTGGTAGTTTCCTTTAGATTTTAAATGCTACCCGTTATCGAGATTACACTTAACCAACCCAGTATATAAAATCTTTCAAGGACCCAAATACGTTCCTCCTCCTCGTCATCATCAGCCTGCTTGCCATGTCGATGGCGAAACCTATTACCCTTGATTGATTCCGCATCTTGTACCTGGGAGCATGTACATGGCTTTATTTGGACTTGCATTCGATCAATAGAGTTGATAAGATTGGTTTTGTGTGACCATTCGATAGCTCCGGAGGAGACCGAATAGCCGCCGATGCCTTTCACGACTTTCGAAAGTTATGATATCAGTAAATCACCTTCTGGAAACAAAAGAGATTGTAGGTAGAACAATAGCGAGGAAAGAATGGCATGCTTCACGTCTGAGACAGCGTAATTCGTGCCCAGACTCAGTATCGAACGCACCACCATCGAGGATTGTTTCTAATCCCATTCCCAACGAGAGAAAGCCAGCATATAGGTTGAAGACCTGCGATGAAATGAAGAGTTCAAATCCTAGAATGAAGCCTTGACAACTCATAGAGAGTAGAACTTTTATCTAAGGGAAATATTTCTAGCTTTCTGGTACATCATTCTTTCTCAAGTACGGGGTAAGACCACCTCCTCCTCCATCTCCCCCCCTTTCCCAATTTCGCCGCATGTTCGCTCGACGGGGAAATGGTTATTGGCGCCATCGACCTCAAGACGCGCAACAATATACATTACCGGACGATGGAAATAGGGTCCTAGATCGGCGAGAGCCATTAGGGACAGGGAATTGCGACGGAGGAGGTTTTGAAGTTCGCGGAGTGGACTTCAGAGAGGTAGGGCGCAGGGTTAGGTTGGAGGCGGAGGTTTTTGAGGGGAATGAGGCGAGCGGGGGTGTTGGAGATGGGTGTCAGGGGAGGAAGAAGGATGCGGTGAAGACGTGGGATGTGGTTGTGGGGTTTTTGGGTATGGTGTAAGTTTAAAGGGTGCAGTAGCATTCTTGAGACCAAGAGACAGCGCTCTCCCTAGACTTAGTGAAGGGTTAGGTTGGCTCGTGGGTGAAGGGAAAGCTGGCACCCCTTTTCTCGAAGTATCTTTCAAGCTTGTCTCATCATCAATTGTACATCCGAGTACGGGAGAGACAAGGCAGAAGAAGAAAATTTGGTGGTTACCTTGGGAAGTCCCTAGTCTATATCTATAGATCGAAGCTAACATCGTGGATCTGGATACGAGTGTGCTCTGCGTTAATTCAACAAAATTCCATTACGTTTTCATCAAGTATCTTTCTTGGGCGTGCACCACGCAAAGCCTCTAGGCGGAATTGAATCTTTCTGCGTCTTCGCTGTCGGGCGGTTGTATGGCTCCGCGGGTCAATTTTTACAGTGAAGTCTTCCGGCTGATCGATTCCATCCAGGTCCATATGCATCGTCTCGCAATAGCTAAGGAAGATTAGTTTGATCACAGAGCCCCTGCCCCTAGCTTTAAGTCTTTCCATAAAGGAGTGGAAAGCAAGAAACCAGGAGAAGTTGTCTGAGAGTGCCAAACCATCTCGGCCAAGGACACTAGTATCGAATACAATGTAGATCTGCGTAAGGCCATCGAAGGTTGACCCAAGTATATCGAACCAATCGGACTCGTGCACTGCGCTTTGCATTCGACTACAACTCAAAGCGCATGTACTCTCATTTCGAAAGTACTTATTGATACGGATGGCCTGTTGTACGAGACTTTTGAGGACGTCAACGGACGTTATCCCTTCAGCGCCGCTCTGAATGGTACTTGGCAACACCCAAAATATGGGAACATGAGCATTCTGCACAGCCTCGATCAAGTCAACGCCAAAAATCCTGATTTGGTCTCGCATCGAATACGGTCCTTTGACGATTATCAACGAGTTGACTTCCGACGTTGTCCAGCGTTTCAACTTTGGTGAATCCAGAAAAGCAAGTGGACGGCTAGCGCGTTGCATGCTGTTGTTTCGTCTCAGGATCCCATAACGATAGCTGATTTCGGGATTTTGCAAGGATGAGTTGGCAGTGATCGCGAGCATCTGAGATAGCTGCAAGTCAAAAACCCTCTGATTAGTATTCACTTGTCCGGAAATAAGCGTGGTCAGCTGAGGAGCTATATCAGTGATTCTTCTCATGATCTCATCGACTGACACAGCGCTCCGTCGAACGACGGACCCGGTGTTCTCAAGATTAGTGTACGTTTCCTGCTCCAAAGTGTGGACATCACGTAACTCAGCTTGGGCCGACGAAGCTGCCCACTGATCAATCCGCCGAGAGCAGTCTTCGATATTCTCAAGGATGTCTTTATATTTGATACCCACAGGCTGTGTGAATGAGTGAATGATATGCTTGAAAGTGCCTTCTTGATGCCATTTCAAGGCTTTGATGAGGAATTGCATGAGATAGGCGTACAAGCGGGCAACTTCTTGTTTTATTCGCTTAGTAGGATAGAGGACCAGATAGAGCTCTTGACGTGGCAGACAATCTGCAATGCGGCACAGAGCTTTGGCGAAGGCAGACATCAATTCCTCATGATTCAATATTCCCTAGGCATGGTAAGCAGAATCTTGTGCAATGGCCCTGTCGTATATACCACAAAAACCAATTTGACGGTGCCCCAGGCCAGTGCTACGTATTCCGGGTGATGTTGGGCAAGGGTATCAAAGACTCGTCCATAGTACATTATTCGTGATGAGAAGGCGGCAAGCCATTGAGAGACCTTTCGTCTCTGCGTCTTTGACTCGTAATTCCGTTTCGCTTCATTTACAAGAGACAGAACGTGTTCTACATTAGACTCGGCACAAAGGAACGCTACTTTCTCCCTATCTCTGGTGAGAGACTGGGCGAACACAGTCTTTGCATTTTCGAAAGCGTCTGTTGCGGCATGTAGACAGCTGCCACGGATCAGTCCTTTTGAACACTACCGCACTTTAATCCCTTACCTATCGTCGTCTGACGGCTTATACCAATTTTCGTACGTTGGCCTCGCATTCGTGGTCGCCATTTCTCTCGACAACGCATTTCGGCTGTCTGTCACGGCGACAACCGATCACTGATCATTATATATAACGCTTGTTTGCACCTACCCCGCAGTTGCAGTTGCAGCCTGTGCGCTCGGCATGTTCTTGTACTTCAGTCAGCAACGAGGCTATGCTAAAATATCAAATGAATTCTACCCCGCCCTATTCTATGCTTTTGGAATTAGATTTAGCGTGTGCAGTTTCAATGCGATTGGCGCTGCAACACCCCGACCCCCACCCCGCCCTTTACATAGTAGACGTACTCATAGAATTAGTTATATCTTCTACGTACGTTAACGGATTACTATAAATTTTAGAGTATTAGATATCTATTTTAGTAGACTTAGTAATTATGGGGTCGGGGTCGTGGTGTTGCAGCACGCCAAGATCGCATTGAAACTGCACACGCTAAATACCTTGGTGGCTTCCAAGAATGCCTTCTCCGGCGCCAAAGCATTTCCCCTAGATATTCGAGGCTATCATCTATCTATGGACTTTTGGAGTCTTCTTAACAATCTTGAATGCGGTCTGAAGACGAAAGATTGAAATTTCTGGAGGTGGAAAATCACCCCACGATCTCGCAGGATTGGACCAACAAGGATATAAACGACCACAAGCGTCTGGTCGCACTTCAGAAAACTCACGGGTCTCCAAAAGAAGACATAGAAAAGCCAGTCCGAATTGAAGGAGGTAGCGTTTACTATTCCTTTCAACACGATCCACAACTACATGCTGACGGTCGATGTATGATTCGTACCGCTACTCCTCGATTCACACTCGGAGGCAGCCCTAAAAGCCCGTCAGAGTTTTACGAGAGTCAGCCCATACATCCTGCGAGGTTTCCATGCCATTTGTGTCCAAAGAGATATACTCGAGCATCCGTTCTTCGCTTCCACCTTCGCACTCATACGGAGGCGAGACCATTCATTTGTACCGTGTGTGGAAAGGCTTTCGGTCGCCAGCACGATTACAAAAGACATGAAGCCCTACACCGGGCTTTTCCTGAACTAGAAGAGCAGGACATTCAGGTGACTGTACCTACATTCGATGATGAAGATAGCAGCCCCTCGAGCATACCCAGTCCTTCCCATGAGCCATTCACCCACAGAGGGAGCTTGGGCAACCTGCAGAGTGAAGGCATTGAAACGGACCACGAGGGGTTTGACGGGATGTATGAGCAAAATGAAGTCATGCGCAATGAATCGTCTACAAATATGACAGGACATCAACAGCGCAAGCGAAGGCGGAAGGACCACAACTCGTGTGGCAGTGAATCAGAGCTGGCGACAACTCCAGACATAAGATTCGAACGAGGCAACAGTCGCAAAAGAGAGGTCTCTGCAAGCCAGCAATCTACCGAAATACAGGCATTGCGGCGTGAGCTGGAAGCGTTGAAGAGTGAGAAGGGTCTTCCCGAAGGCCAGACAAGAGGGATCCCACAGCGATATCAAATCATTTATAGGATTCATCGTGCCTCGGAGAAATCACCGATCATGTATCTCGACCAGCCTCAATGGCTGACAGGAGACAAAGACATGGCGTCATTGCAGGGACAGCTACCGATCGCGCGGTTGGACTCGTACCTAGACAGGCATCCAGAAGTGGTATTCATCATTTTCCGGGACATGGTAGCCCAATATAACAAACATCAAGCAGATGATGAAGGCCCGATCATGCAATGGTCGGAATCCATGACCATAAACTCTCCGCGACTGATCAAAACCCTTAAGCGAGTTGTCGATGAAATATCTCAATTTCTGAGCATTGGTGAAAGCTTTGATTTCAAGAATTCTGAGGTGACACTTGCAGCTCCATACCTGGTTTTCTACCATTATCGTGAGTTTATGGTAGAATGCGCATCCTTCCTGAAGGAAAATGCATCCTACCAGTGGAGTCTCCTACTTGAATACATTGACAACAATTTTGCAGAGCAGTATGAATACGTAAAAAAGCTCCTGGATGCTGGCAACATACACCGGGGACTTATCCATTACATGATCAAGGAAGGCGATGTCTTGATCAGCCAAAGGAATCATACTCGATCGGCTTACGCTGCCGCATCAAGACCCACTCGAGTACCCAATCCAGGCCCAAGGGGCCTGGACGATTTCTCCACTGAAAATATTGAACAACCTTGGTTTAAAAGCTGCCATCGTAAGCAACAGACAGACGCCGGCGTTCATACAAAGCACCTCAAACACTGGGCGAAGAAACGCATTGACCCCAAGGTAGATTTGTGGAATATAAAGGTCGAGTTTTGGGAATTCGACGGCAACTTTCAAAGGGCACTCCAGACAATTCAACTGCATGTTCCCAGTGGGCCGTCGGAAATATTGTCTGTCAGAGATCTTGAGCTCTTCCCGATTGAGTTTGCGGACGCAGAACAAATTGCGCGACTCAAAGCGGTGGGCTCTCAATTTTGGAAATCCAGAACTCGAAGATATGTGTCTTACCGCCCGGCTCAAGCCGTAGGTAAGACTGATCCTACAGACTTAAGATACATGATCGACCCGACTACTTATAAAGAGCTACACAAGAAGGACGCTTCGAAAGAATCGTTTGCGGATGACCTTGGTCCTGACTTAATGAATGGGAAAGAGGCCCCTCCGGACCCATTCCTACTGCTCCTGCCAAACACAATCGATGGATTCAACATACAAAGCAAGAGATGGGAGAAACTAGAGGTTTCCCAGATATCTGACGTGTCCTGGAACAAAGATGCGTTTGAGAACCTTGTGATTGAGCCCTTCGCCAAGACCTTGGTGAAAGCCTTGGTCATACAGCAGCTTGAGAAAGAAAAAGGGACGGACTTGATTGCTGGTAAAGGACAGGGTCTCATCGTACTCCTGCACGGTGGGCCGGGGACGGGGAAGACTTTCACTGCGGAGACTGTAGCGGAGATCGCCGAGAAACCGCTCTATCGAGTCACGTGCGGAGATTTGGGAGCAGAACCCATGAAAATCGAGACCTACCTTGAGTCGGTCCTGTACCTTGGCAAAATATGGAACTGCGTCGTACTGCTGGATGAAGCTGATGTCTACCTGGAAGAAAGATCGATGGAAAGTCTCGCTCGCAACGCCCTGGTCTCGGTCTTTCTGCGAGTCCTCGAGTACTATGAAGGCATACTCATCCTCACCACGAACCGCGTCGGCACATTCGACGAGTCCTTCAAGTCGCGAATCCAACTCGCTTTGCATTACGACAGACTGAAGTTCAAGGATCGATGTCTGATCTGGGAGAACTTCTTCCGACGTTTGGAGAAGTTTGCGGAAGTGGGGATCGACTTTGACGATATTTACAGACACCTGAAAGATTTGGCGAGGAACGAAATGAACGGCCGGCAGATCAGGAACGCTATTACGACTTCACGGCAGTTGGCGAAGCACCAGGGCAAGGATTTGGAATTTACGGATTTGCAGCAGGTTATTAAAGTAGCGCTTCAGTTTGATAAGCACACGACGGATTTGCAAGGTGGTATGAATGACGACGAAAGGAAGAGGGAGGATGGCATTCGGCCATAAGCAGGGATTCGATTCCAGCATCTTCGAGACGACGGTTGACGATATGGAAAGACGCTTGGTTGGCTGTATTGGCAGAGACTGTGTTCGAAAGATCCACGTGGAGCAGCAAATCAGGTCTCACAACGCCACCCTTTCATTTGTATAGTCCGTTTTCCTACTTTGGGTACCAGCTAGCTTGGGCCAGGAAAGGCCTAATACAGATTCCGACCACCAAGCTATCTGGACGACCTGACGACAGTCACAAGATAAAATCGGACCCTGAAGATAACCTATCTTATCCAACCTTATTGATCAGTAGAAAGTCCGCGATATATTCCGTGATTCTATATAATATAGCCTTTTATCCACGACTATCAAACTCCTGACATTCTTCGCACCGTCTGCACCCAGCGAGCAACGGTTTACAACCTTTCTGATTGAACCTCAGCACCCCGGCACGTACTAATCGGCTCTTTTTCATGTATACAAATGGCTTGACAGATCCATCAATGAGATATCCTTTACATCCTACAACCTATCAAACATTAGCGTTGCTAAACGTGCATTTATGCCAACATCTTGGCCGGCCAAATGCCCACTATCGTTCCACGGACGTCGGGCTAGGAGAAGTGGGCTTCGCTACGTACAAATCTGGATCCTTACAGGCACTCTCTAGTAATGTTATAAAAAGTAATAAGTATGAGGATGTATATGGGGGCCATTCAGCCAGTATCATGTTCGGCTACGGGTATATTCTTCGATAGATAATTCTTATAAGTAGGCAAAGCCCTTCCACCTCTCATACCACGCACCAAGTCTTCGATCGCGCTCGCCCATTTGATGAGGATATCCTCCCTCCAGGCGGTATGCTGTATGGAAAGGCTGAAGGGAATCCCAGCGGAGTCGACTCCGATTGGGATGCATATTATAGGATAGCCTACGGGGTCAGTGCCATCGTTGAAGAGACAGTGGGATGGAAAAGCTCTTACCTGCTTGCGCAGCCAGCTGTTGTCCTGGGCCTAGTCGATCACATAAGAGGAGCGCGTCGAACTCCCTTAGTCCATCGTCTGCCGTGTATTTGAGGGCAGCGTCGATGCCTTCGGTACGGCATTTGTTTTGGGTGTACTTCAAGGCATGATGATACGTCTCATTCCTCTCGCCTTGGGATTGCGCGACTTCTCGTAGGAGATTCTACATTTGTGAGTAGGATTACGCGCTGAGTATATATTGTATATATGAACTCACCTGTCCTGTCATGAAAGCCAGATGATCGCCTGGTTCGGCTCCTTCCGTACCAGTATTATTGTCATTGTACTCGATAATGTCTTCTACGGATTTGATAGAAGTATTGGAGAGCTCTGATAGATAGGCGTTCATGTCATTGTAGGCATCGACCTTTGCTACCGTGATCTCTGATTCTGTGGGCTTGCTGTACTTCTTATATTCCCTGCACCAATAAGACTTTACGTCCGATTATGGTGATGTGAAACTCACCAATCCCAGCGACCGTCGGGTGGGATACGATCTTCTGCACAAGGAAATTCGGTACGGATAACCTCGCCCCCAGCCGCCCTGATAGCGTTGAAGATATCGCAGGCCACGGACCTTCGCTCTTCCGGTACAAAGTCCCAGCAGCGCTTGCCTGGCAGACCAAATACCGCTCCTTTGAGGCTTGCCTTTGTTGTCAGGTGCTTGGTATAGTCCTGTTGGCCGGGTCGGTCAGGCGAGCAAGTCATCGGGTCTCTCTCATCCATGCCGACGATCATATTCAGCCCATGCACTGCGTCTGCAACGGTCCTGCCGAACGGCCCGACGCTGTCCATGTTGGTACTGATTGGGATCACGCCACCCCTTGATGTGAGTCCTACGGTGGGCTTGATTCCAACAACTCCATTGGTCGAAGCCGGACCGATGATGGATGTGTCCGTTTCAGATCCGAATGCTAGTGGCACGATATTTGTAGACACTGCGACGGCAGAGCCTGAGCTGGAGCCATCTGATATGCCGTAAGCTAGGTGAGGATGAAAACCTATCCGGTACACCCACGAGGACTGCTAGAGAGGTCGTAAGGATTACGCACTTGGCCACCCCGGGCACTGTAACCATAGGAGTATTTCGATGATCTGACGGCCGCCCACTCACACAAATTAGTGTGGCCAAGGATGATCGCGCCAGATTGACGAAGTAAAGACACAATGTGAGCATCTCTAGGCACGACGCTACCCAGCAAAGCCCACGAGCCGGCCGTTGTTTGCATCTTGTCTTTCGTCGCCATATTCTAGATCTCTCAGTCCAGTCGGCATCGGGATTCGATATTGAGCCTGACCCACATCTTTGACGAGCACGGGTATCCCATGGAGCTTGCCTCTTATTGTGCCCCGTTGTCGCTCAGTGTCCAGCTCCGCCGAAATTTCTTCAGCATCTGGATTGATCTCGATGACGCATTCGAGATAGGGGTTGACCTATACAGTCACTCATCAGCCCAATGCACTGCAATATCAGGGGCTGTCTTTAAAGGTCGAGAGAAATGTACCGTGCGTATCCGGTCTAGACAAAACTTGACATATTGAACAGATGTCAAGCGCTCTGTTGAGGCTTCGGAGAGGAGATGCTGCAACTGCTCTACGGTGATCTCATTGACGTCGTGCCCTTTCAGCTGTCCCAGGTGGAAGACTTCCGGGATTGTGTCAGAACCTTTTGTCATAGTCACCACTACCTGCTCAGCTAATCAATCGCGCATCAGCAATGATGCAGACAATTATCACAGATAGTCTATTGGCGCATATTGTTTTTGCGAAACGTCCGCCATATCATACACTGCATGAATAGCGGATTGGGAAGACGGATATCAGAGTGAAGATATTTTTTGCTCTAGCGTCGTCCTCTCCAGACGATCAGTGGTCTCCTTAGCAATAGGTCATGAGCAACCTTTCCCAACCAAGAACCCTGAAAAGGCAACCTCCTCAGAGTCTCCAGTCTATAAAGGACTGAGTAGGCTTTCCAAAGTCATGAAAATTCAAGTCATTGACCTGATCTCCTTTTAATAAGTTTCACTACTCTGTAAATCCCTTTGACTGAACTTACTTCTTCAGGATATACGAGATATTACCTCATTACCAATCACTCGACTTTCCAATAAATACTTATCGAATCATGCCATACGCTAGCGACTCTATCTTGCTCTATCTATATAAGAAATCCACAGTGGCTAGCCGACTATATAAGGCTTTATTCTTACGGTAGATGAAGAGATTCGGTCGCCATCGCTATTTCCTACTATCTGAATAACGTACCCATCTGGATTTACTCTACCACGGTTCTTACGTACTTAATTTATTCTTCTTCATAATATCTTACCTTTCATCTCATCAGATAAACATAAAATTCACATGCCTTATCGTTACAGTCGTCAGATTCGTCAGATTCGTTAGACTCGTTATATCGACCTCAATAAGATAAAAGAAAATCTCATCAAGTCACCGCAAACACACACCCCTCCCCTCCCCTCCCCTCCCCGTTCCCCACTCTCACCCCCAAGGCACCACCGTCTCCCCCTCCACAAACCTCCCCCCCACCGGCCTCCACATTAAATACGAATGAATCGGCGTCTGGAAATACCGCTCCAACTCCATCCACTTCTGGCTCGGATTCCGCTTCGCCACCTCCCAGTAATTCGTGCTCATGTACACGAAGCCTGAGGCCTCGTAGCAGGGTTTGCCGTCGTCGGTGGCTTCGATGAAGGCTTCGAGGTTGAGGCGGTCGGCTTCTTGGATACCTGTTTGTCGTAGGCGGGGGAAAGGGTTAGTGGGTGGGAGGGTGTAGAAGGGGGAGGGGGTGAAGTGGGTAGGAAGGGGAGGGGGTGAAGGAAGAGGAGGTTGTTAGGATTGGAATGTATACATACCCCAATTTATCAACAGTCGCGCTGCACCCCGTCGACGGTGTTCGGGGTGTACGAAGAGCATCGCAAGTACTAGCAATCTTTGTCAGTCAGAGTACGGTCCATCGACCATAGAGAGGTCTCCCGTGTCTGTCCAGAAGGACTCGTTCTAAACGCATCGTGGGATTTATATAGCAATCGACATGATCCGGAAATAGAATAGAATATACGTACGTATATGCGGCCGAGCCATCTTCTCCCATCGGTCTCGAAGGAGACATTCCAACAACCTATTGGCAAACTTCCTCGGTTCCCCTATTCTCCCCGATAAGCATCTTTACATTAGCCCACCTGCCCCAATATGAACCCCCCCCCCTCCCCACTATATCATCCCTCTTCCACCTCCCACCCCCTCCCTCTCCCTCACGAAAAAACACACATACCATCCCCCCACCACTCCGCCTCCGCCCTCCTCTCCCCCACATACGGATTCGTCAAATACGTATGCCAACAAGCAGCCCCCACAACCCTCCCCCCAATCTCCGTATCCACAACCTTGAACCACCTCTTCCTGCTATCCTCCTTCCACTCCGTGACCTGGCGATCGCGCAGCTCGATGAAGCCTGCCGGGGAAGGGTCGTGGCGGAAGAGGCGGAAGAAGGGTTGGGGGGGCGTGGCGTAGGATTCGCATTCGCATTGGACGATCTCGTTGAATTCGCTTTCGTGGAGGACTTCGTGGAGGAGGAGGGGCATGGTGGTGTCTGGGTTGTGTTGGGTTGGGGGAGGGGTTAAGGGAGGTAGAGGGATGGAGGGGAAGGTAGGATATAGGATGGGTTTGGACGGTTCCTTTGGTGTAGGATTGGGTTTTGCTAATTTAGGGCTCCTGAATCCTGCGCGGGGAAGGGTGAATGAGCGCGATAGTATGCAGAGTAGTAGCGGATATTGACGTTCACATTATCACTATATCGAGACGAGTGTCAGCTTCGGGGGCCTGGGATTGCAGATACCTATGGTGTAGGTCTTTGTCTACAAATAGGCACGATGTCATTGTCGTGCTCATATACACGATTCTAGGTATATCTTATATCCAAGCTAGGCAATGAAGATCGTACGACAGATATCACGGAAGCATCAGAAAATCTATATTCAGTCCAAATTCACAATCTACGACACCTGATATGGAGCAATTTCAACCACAGGTCCAGTATATACCTTCCTCGCATAAAGATAATAATAGAGAACCGCGAAGATGATGATAGCGCCTGTCATCAGACAAGCAAAGTTCATATGCGCAGCGTCTGGACTGACCATGGTAGGGAAGAAGCTGAAAATGAATACGATGATACCATATCCGACACCAAAGGCATTGAGAAGAATACCCCAGATACCTGGAACGTGGAAAGGACCCCAGACCAGTTCGTTCGCGTGCCAGGTAGTACCGGCCATCTGACTCTGGTGGCGGATCGTTCCACTGGTGCGGTGCCAGAGAAGAAGGGACTCGGAGAGGACGTAGGAGGCATAGAGGCTGCTGACGCCGACAGAGACGATGTCGTTGAAAGCCGTTGCGGAACCGATGTTGATCAGACCGATAGCGCAGGAAACGCCAGCCATGACCATGATTGCGTACATGGGGATATCAGAGCCTGCTTGGAGCTGTAGAGCCGCAGCAACAGGTTAGTCAGGACTTGGATAATGGTCGCAACATGGACCAACATACCGTGGCCATAGACTGCGAAAAGGGTAAGCCTCTGTCGCGACCAAAAGCAAAAACAATGCGTGACGAGGTGGCCAGGAACGCGATTGCGGCGCAGATATCCATGATTATGATGATGGAGATCATAGCAGAAGCCCCAGCGATCGAGCCTGTGGCGTCGTAAAGAACTTGCATAAACGGAAAGCCCAGGAGGCCTGTGGGACTTGCGAGCACCGCACTAATGTCCACTGTGACAAACAGCATTACGATAAGCATGGCGAAACCGAGAATGCCATTGAGGAGAGTGGTGGATACCATACACCAAGGTATGACGATATTGGCGCTGTGAATTTCTTCGGCCATCTGCAGATGGAATTTTAGTCAGGCTACGGAGAGTGCTTGTGTGGAATGGAGAATGTACATGAACAGCGCAGTCGGTACCTTAATAATCGATTTCGTCAGCTCTGTGATCTCGGTCTCCGGAATAGGGGTCAACATACCATACGTTGCGAATACACTACCAAGGAGGCCCACGAAGACCGACAAACCCGTACTCGGCCAACCCCCTCCGTTAGAAAACACGGTGAAAACGTCATGAGCTGAGACTTTCGCAGGGGCCATCTATCTCCCCTCAATGACTGGACTTTGCATTGGCACATACCCTGTACTTACAGATACTAAAGGTACAAGGATCGCGAAGAAGCCCAAGATATGGAGGACGAGCATGAAGGACTCGAGCTTTGGCAATATTTTGCTGGCGTACCCGTTGATAAGGATGGCGACGACCATTACGCCCCAGTACACTAATGTACCCTGCCATAGTGCTGGACTGTAGCTGGGATGGTTCAGCTGGGCCAGGGCTAAGATCATATTACCGCCAAGGTATCCGCTGCCAGCGAGGATAGCCTGCCAGCCACAGATGACAAGCCAGCATGCCAAACAGTGTCAGTACCACTCTCTTTGGTAAAGATTATCTCCAGCTCGCAATTGTTGTAGAAATCAATGCGTACCCATGATGTAACTAAGGAACGTTTTGCAAGATGACGGCGCGAGCATATAAGCCCAATGATACTGTCCTCCAGACGTAGGAGCCCTTTACCATATGTCAACGTCCTCTCCAGAACGTTCCATGGGAACTCAATTGAACTCTTTCTCACATCGAAGCCAGCTCGCCCATCGTTGTATAAACAGCTATGCTGCCGAAAAAGGAGAAAATATAGCTGTAAATCAAGCCGGCAGAGCCTCCACTAAAGTCATACAGGGAGGTTCAATATGGTTTCTCAAAGGTGCATCAGTGCGGAGACACACTTGGTCAAGCCTAAGGTGAAGACTCTATAGTCGCTGTTAGCAAGTTGTGTGTGGTACCCGGGGAGCAAGACTAAAGGAGTGACTCGCATCAATTCTGCTTCCCAAGTGATCAAGATGGTGCAGGTAAAGCCCAGGATGGACATGAAGGAAAAGCGCCGCTGTTGTTGTCAGTCTCAGGTTCTTGAGTGCGCCTGGTCGGGGGGCCCTCAGTAGACCTTGAGAACCGGCTTTTTTCCCAGACGAGCCAAGGCCTGCGCATCGCGCTGGTCTTGAGAGATCATCTCCGTTTCTGTGTGGTGGGACGACTTCTCCATGGCGTCAATGGCATTGCTGTTGCCGTTGACGGAGTGAAGCTCGAAAGAATTGCCCATTTCTGACAGCAAAAGGAGATGAGGAATTGGGAAAGTGGGGGAGATGCAGTAATGAGGGGCGGTTTGTGCAGAGCAGGACATGCGAGAGAATCAGAATGTCAGCCGCAGTCGAGCGAGAGTCGCAGAGGCTAACATCTTCGCTGTCGGCTTGGGTGAAGCTATTGATGCACGTTGATCAAATCAATGCATATATTACATAGCGTCTGCGGGAAAGCACGCTTGGCTGCTGATACGTCCTTTAATGACAAACGGCGCCCTATAGTAATTGTACCGATATCACTTGATCTGGTGTAGTCACTACTCGTGCAAAGATTCCAGCTAGTCCTAGTGACTCAATATGATTCGGTGAGCTTGATTACTGTCCTTGTGTTTCGTTTCAGAGCGCTTGGAGCTGATGCGCATATGTTTTCGCTGGGGGTAAATCTGGTCGAAATGTTGAGCTATCAGAAATTTGATAGGAGCGGGGATCCTGTATGTTGTAAGTACTAGAGTAAGGCTGATGTGATGAGTTTTAGAGGCTGCATGCGCTAGACTGTATGCGTCTTAGATCGTATTCTATTCTATGTCCAGACTTAGCTTGTATTTTAGCAGTACACCGGGAATTCGGGAGCTCCATTTGACGGTTCCTCACACTCCTTTCTAGCTGGATTCAAAAGAATTGTATAGTGTTGAACGATCTCAGGGGTATAATGGATGATTTGGCTATGCTAGATGTCTGAAAAGGTGAAAAGGTGTCTAGGAACAAGACAACGAGACAACAAGACTTTGTAGACGTGGCCGGTCGCTTATTGTCTTGGCAGAAGGGCGTATTTCCAACATAAAGTATAGTAGATGATCATCAACATGCCTGTTTGGACAGCCTCTCGCACGCCCTTCTCCATGCTCAAGCAATGACATCGTGATGTGATGTGCTGCCACACGCAGACATCCCATAAAGCACTCAAGTTTTACCACACAATAGCCTCCCACGATGCTGTTCACAAGCCGAGTTCAGAATCGTGGGCACTTGTTCATCCTATATGCCGCAAAGGATCCTTCAACGTCTATTGATGTATACTGCTTCACTCCCCTCATGTATTCTACAGTGAATGCATATGTTGTGTGCGTTGAAGGTCGAAGAAGCGGAACCTGTACCATGGCGGCTATCGCATGAAATTCAACCCGCCGTCGATGTTACAGTGTGCACGAGTGTGGTTGGCAAAATTCTCTCCAGTCGCGAATACCGATGCGATAGATATTTGATGCTTTGCAGCCGCAATGTCGGGTAGATGAAACTCTTCATCGCCACCGCAATACTACCGCTCATTACTCCTTCAACCCATGCTCCACCAGAGATAGCAAACCCCAACCATCCATCATGCTCTCCCCAACCCTCATTCTCACCCTCTCTACCCTCCTAACCCCACTCCTCGCCACCCCAGCACCCCTTCCCGCAGGGCCTCTCACGCCCGACAAATCCTACCTGATCATGAACGCCGACATCTACAGCACCTTCCTCGCCGGCACAAACACCGACAAATGGCACACGCCCGAGAAATTCAACCTCACCGTCATGGGCGCGTGGGCCGGTTCCATGCCCGTACTCTGCACGCTAGACTGGGACGCCAGTATCGCGAATGGGAAGTTCGCCACGACGGAGCCTTTTGCTTGCTCCGATCCTAGTGTCTATATTGCCATGGAGCGAGGAAACGTAACGCCGATGACTGGGTGGGACGTCCATGTGCATCTGAGGTGAGTTGTTGCATTGCTGGTGAAGGTCGTTTGGTGTGGGATGCGGAGTACTGATCCGAGGGGAGTATGTATAGTGGGTATAGTCGGGCTGTGTGGCGGGTCAAAGATGTACCGAAGACGGAGGGGTGGTATGCTCTGGCGCGTGGGCGATGGCATTATGATGGGCATGATGGGCATGCGATCCCCAACGGGATTCCATCGGAGTCGCTAAAGGAGTGTCTGAAGGATGCGACATGTGGGTCGATCTGATGGTTCACCTTTCCCAAATCCGGCAATCGCATCTACGTCGATTGATGGTCTCTCAGGGTCCAGTAGTAAGTCATAACTACAAGACACGAAGGATCATGCACTGCTTCAATGGCTAATAGACGGCGCGCTTTTCAAGAACACCAAAACAAACCTACTGTATCCAGCCAAGCCAGCACCAATGACAATAACGTGAATCGATGTTCTTTGTCGAGAGCAGCAATTCGACTGTGATGAACCTGGACGATGTTTCAAATGTGGAGAGAGGAAGCCAGATTCACCTTGGAAGAGAAATCTGTTTGTGAATATTTAAAAAAAAATCGAAAAACTTTTGTAGCCCGCTAGCGGCCGCTGTTATTTGACGTTATAATAAGTACCTTACACATATTGGGGTATGGCTATGGGCTATGGCTCTTCGTGACGTAAACATGCTTCTGCTTCCACATGCATGCCGAGGTCATGACTAAGCATGGCCTCACATCTCCATAGTATCTTAGTAGCTGTCTAATGTCATCTTCTTATCTTCTTTCAACCTCCAAATATGGGCATTGCCTGACAACACGGTCCCGCGATTGGCCGAGCGAGAAATGAGAATGCTTAGCAATCCCATCCCGCTGGCGGCCGCCGTCGGACGCCACGAGATGCCCTGCGACTAGGTAATTTCGTCCAACAATGTCAGCTACTACCTCATTTGGATCACTTCTCACGTCTGAAGGCACAACGAAGATCCTTCCGAACCTGATCTGGACCTGCTCGGGCCCGTACAGCCGATGGCGGCCGCCACGGTCGGACTCTAGGTCAACTAAAATAGCTCACGTGATCGTAATACCACACCGCACTGTGTCTGGTCTCTACCTAGGTATCCAACATCTGAGAAGTGCAGATGGACCTCTGTTCTTTGTTCTTCATTAACCTTCCATCTCATCCTTTCCTATTCAAGACAACGGAATCACTGTTTTCTATCATCGCCTCCCCCAACATTCTGTTCATCCTCTCGAGACATATATCCATCCTACATTCAATCGGAACCAAAATGTCTGATGACAAAGTGGCCGCCAAGATGCCTCTCAAAGATCCGGAACTCGCTGACTCAACGACTCTGAATGGCAATGGAGTCGACGAAGAAAAGGCTGAAGCTGAAAGCCCACCGCCCGAAAAAGAGCTCCCTCCCGAGGAAGGAGTCGCTGGCTGGATGTGTATTTTCGGTGCCTTCTTTTCGATCGCGGCCAGCTTTGGCTTCCTCAACGCGTGCGTGTCTCCAAATCAAACATGAAGACATCAATCTAACCCTAGAAATACGGCAGGGTTGGTGTTTTCCAAACTTACTACGAACAGACCCTTCTGAAGGACTACACGCCTTCGGAGATTTCATGGATCTTCGCCCTTCAATTGAGCTTGATGTGGCTCCCAGGACCCTTTTTTGGGCGACTGGTTGATTCGTACGGACCGCGCCTCGTTTTGATCCCGGCGAGCATTGCTTGCGTCTTCGCCTTGGGCATGACCAGTCTCAGCACAAAATATTACCAGTTCATCCTGGCTCAGGGACTAGTATTTGGTCTCGGAGCTGGTGGTATCTTCACAACGGTACTGCAAACTCTGGAAACACTCCTCAATAGGCAATACTGATTTGGGAACTCGACAGAGCTTTGTATGCTCAGGCCAGTGGTTTGTGCGCCGCCGCGGCCTCGCTATTGGAATGGCTGCTGCGGGCAGTAGTTTCGGTAAGACTGGATGGTTATGCTTTTTGCGACGTGGAAAAAACTGATGATTGCAACAGGCGGCATCGTCTTCCCGATCTTCCTGAACAGAGTACTGGAAGAGGTGGGATTTGCCGGCATGGTTCGATATTCCGCTCTATTTGTCGGAATCCTCCTCGCTTCGTCGTGTTTGCTCATCACTGCTCGCCTTCCAAGGAAGGAGTGGAACCCAAAGTTGAATTGGATTGACTTCAGCTTATTCAAAGACCCGGCTTTTGCTAGCTACACCGTCGGCGCTTACCTCGTTATGTTTGTTGCCGTACTTGTTTTCCGGCGGCAATGCAGACTAACTTCGCTCTAGGTGGGGACTGTGGTCTCCTTTCGATTTCCTGCCAACCATGGCCGAGAGTCAGGGAGTAAGCACGCCTCAGGATGTTTCAACATAACCAATACTGACTTCGTGCCATCGCAGATGTCTGCCTCGTTGTCTTTGTATTTGGTCTCCATCATCAAGTTAGTCCTTTCCTTTTCCTTCTCCTTTTTAGATTCGGGTTTGCTGACAATACTACGCAGTGCCGGTTCACTTCCAGGACGTATCATTCCAGCTCATTTCGCCGACAAACTTGGGTTCTTCAACATGATGGTCTTCGTCTCATTTCTCACCGGAGTCTCCATCCTTTGCCTCTGGCTCCCGTTTGATAGCCACCCTTCTCATGCCGGCCTCATAGTTTTCGGAGTTGTCTTTGGATTTGTCAGTGGGGCTTATGTCAGTCTATTGATGCCATGTGCAGCTAAGTCTGGTAATTTGGAGACTTTAGGTCAGCGTTTTGGCACATTTCAGAGTGTGATTGGAATTGCGTAAGTTATTCCAAAGTTATTCATTATTCACCCTTCTTTTCTTTTTCTCTTCGCCTTTTTTGGTGGAATGACAACCAGCTAAATCCTCGACATAGTTCCCTCACCGGTCTCCCGATCATGGGCGCCATATTGGAGACAAAGAGTGGATTTAGGGGCATGCAGATATTCTCTATCGTTTCGATTCTTGTGGGCACCGGGTCCATGGGCGTAGCTCGATACATTCTTGGCAAGAGCTCTAAGACTTTCAAGGTCTGAGGGAAAGCTCGTCGTGGCTTGAGTCATCAAGGCCCTCACAAGTCAAACTTAGAAACCGAAATGATACATTACGAAAGCGTCCCTCTGGCGATGCGCAGCCGCATTCTCTTCCATACGAAACTTCTGGAAACATCGCGTTCTTTGCTGAAGTAGTGCAGATGGCCGCTGGGAGTACTGAATCCGTCGGAAAATATATAATGCCATCAATACTAGACAAGAGGATTCGATTTGCCTATGATGTTTCGAGGTGCTTTGTCACGGAGTGAATGAAATGGGTGGTGTTGGAGTAGATGAGGCGGCTAATCCCCGGACAAATCCCGGTAGAATATCGGCCAACATGCTGATATGTACCGCAAGCAATGCTGACATGTACTGAAGGATCTCTGGGAGAAAGCTGCAAGTTGGCAACTTTGCCCAACAGTCAGATACCCAATCTTTGCATTATTGCGCTACTCTATTCAGTGCTTGCAACTGGAACTCTATCACTTCTGAGTGGGACTGACGCCCATGCCTCGGGAAACCCAGCACCTCTGATGCTCCAATTAAATTGCTTCGTTCCCATCTTGGCGGGCTCCGTTCCAGAGTCGATCATCGCATTTCCAGCCGGTAGGAACATGTGCTGCTTGACTCGGAATTCGGGCAGGTGATCGTATGGCTCGGAGACACGCTGTGCGTGCGCAGTGCAGCGAATCAACTTGGCAAAATGGCCATCGTCCTCATGCAAACATGCGCGCTCCAATATCTCTGCCCAGCCTTGATTCGGCAGCTTGGGCGGATGAGAAACAAGCCAGTCCAACCTGATCTCCGGACATCCCATCCCCGCATAGGTCAACATGAACACCCTGCCAGTGTGTTCCAAGAATCTTGCCTTCTGCGCTGGACTGATGGACTTCTCTTGGATAAACACACTGTGTCCGATGCAGGCTGTGACACTGTGAAGAAGATAGAAATCGAACCTGCACTCCTTCGGAGGGCGCTGGGCTGTCGTGAGAGTTAGCATTTATGTCTGTCTATCAAGGGAGAGGGGCAGATTTCTCCTGTATTTGGTTGCCTTGAGCAGCAGTGCATTTGAAATCGAAGGGTATGTACGACTTTGCACCTTAACATCTCTGGCTACTACTCAAAACTACCCCTCGCGAAAGAATAACGTTATGGAGAAAGAACGTACCCCCAGCGGTACCGTACAATATCAGATGACTTGAGTCAGCAATGTTCCAAAGGAAGTCCCTTGATCACATTCTCGAACAGAGCGGACTCACCTGCAGTATTAATCAATTCTACGGTGGCTCGATCAAGGCCATTTGGATCAACTCGGTATCTTGCTGCAATGCGGCAAATCTCGGATTTCGCTTTGACCAGAATTCCATCTCTTGCTTGTTCAACGTCTGCGGCCCACTTGCCCGAGGTTCGTCTTTGGGAGTAGTAGTAGTAGCTAGAACTCGTGCTGATTACTGGATCGGCCCTTTCCAAATCAAAGCATGCGCATAGTGGCAAAGGCGACTCGGTAGAAGTAGCCGCCATTGCCTCTGCCGCCGTGAGGTACTCCGTATACCAGGGATCATTATGAACACAAGCTTGAGCAAATGCCTCAGCTAGAAGAAGGGGCTGTTTGAACTCGATTGCAAAATTCAGGTGGATCAGGCCATGGACATATCCTATGTTATGCAGAAAATTTAGCTTTGTTATATCGACACTGATATCCATCGAGGATATTTGGACACTTACCCATATACATTCGGAAAAGGATGTCGTCTGCAATCTCTCTTCGGTCGAAAAGATACTTCTGCAACACTTCCTCGTACCCAATCTCGTTGATCAGGCGCACGAAGAATCTTTCAAAGTTTCTGAAATTCTCCTCTTTTCCCAGACATCTCTGGAAAACTTTTGAGTCTTCCATGTCAAGAACAAGCGCTTCCTGAATAGCAAAGGCGCCTCGTTGAACCAAGGTGTTGCGATGGTGGAGATAGCGAATAGTTTCTGGCTTCGCACCAAAAGCCCAGAGAGTGATATCATGATGAGCAATGTGGTTATGCAAGTATATCTAAAATGAGAATTCATCAGTGGACATTCTTTGCGGAGGGTCATGTTAAAAACGTACGCCCATCTCATCTTCGGTAGTCTGAAATATGTGGTGTTCGGCATTATTGTCTTGCAAAACTTCTGCAACAGCCTCAGCACTTTCCTTTGTCAATTTATCGGCATGTATGATCCCCGGAGTCTTGACCGGATCAAACTGGAAGGTTATCATCTTCTCCATATTGGTGAATAGCTGTCGAAATAGTATCAAAGAAGCGATCCGCAAGGAAGACAACCGGGTGGGTACTTTAAAATCGCTATTGCAGCGATCGTCCGCATCAAACCACAGATAATGTTAGCCTTTTAATTTCAGAGCAGTTTGTCGCTCATGGCCCTTCATGTGCCCATGCCAATTTTCGGGGATCATGAAATTCACCTGGCATGCCGCCTACGCTTCAGGAATAAAGAGTCTCCACTCCACCACCAGATGTGCCGCACTCCTACATTCCTCCTCTCCCCTTTTGGAATTCCCCCTTGGAATTACCCCTTCTGGATTTATTCCTTTGGGGGATTCTCCGTTGGCCTTTTCAGTTTATTTTATAATGTTTTTCAAGGGGGAGTAATGCCGCAATCGTACATGACATGGATGTACGTCGCGCATATCATGACATGTGGTTATGGGTAAGTCGTCACAATTATTGCATTTCTCTAGCCTACGATTTTACCAGCGCCCGAAAATCGAAAGCAAAGGTCCATCATGGAGAGTTTGATCACGAAGATACAGCAAGAGGCTGCTTCAGCTACCTATGTCGGGCGCTAAAAACTTCTGGACACCTTGCGGGACTTGCAATACAGCATTGAGGCTCCCGAGGATACCATGCAAAGAGTGATGCACTTGGTATGCTTCCCAGACTGACGAATCTTTCCTCAACTCCTGTCCGCGCAAAGTATCTCACCCCGTCTTGTTGATTATTGTACTCTAAGCTAAGTTTATCTGCTTAGAATCTTCAATTCGCTGTAATCCATATTGCGCTCGAATTAAATCTTCTCGGTATTATCCGTGAAAGCAAGGCGCCCTCCAATCTCCATGACTTAGCAGCAACACTCTCACTAGATCCTCTGCTCCTGGGCAAGTATTGGAACTTACGACAGCCACTATTTTATGCCGCAGGTATTCTGATATTTGTATAGATCGTCTTCTGCGATATCTGGCGGCACTGGGAGTGATCAACGAAGTTGGCAAAGACTCTTATGCTCCAAATAAATACACATTCAATCTCGCAAAACCCGAGATACAGGCCGGAGTCAAGTTCTACTTTGACACTTGCAACCCAGCATTTCAAGAAACGCCTCGCTATCTGGCGCAGACCGGCTACAAGAACCCTACCAATTTCACAGACGGCATTTTCCAAAGGGGCAACAAAACCGACTTGATCACATTTGACTTCATTCATGGCGATCCATCGAGAAGTGCTGGCTTCAATCTCTTTATGAAAGCACAACGCGGGTCCCAGACCAAATGCTTTGGTATTTATCCTTTCGAAGAGGAATCCAAAGGCTGGTCGGCGGAAAGGCCCCTCTTTGTGGATGTTGGTGGCGGTTCGGGACACCAAACTGCTGCCTTCAAAGAGCGATTTCCGAATTTGCCAGGCCGTGTGATTCTGCAGGACCTGCCGGAGCCGGTCGAGGACGCAAAAGCGGTAGTTCCGGGAGATGTCGAGCGGATGGCGCACGATTTCTTCAAACCGCAGCCAATCAAAGGTAATGAAACCCCAACCTTTATGCCTTAACAGTTGCGGTTGAAATTGAATGCATAATAGGTGCCAAGTATTATTACCTGCGGATGATATTGCATGATCATATAGATGAAAACAGCATAAAGATCTTGCAACATTTGGCACTTGTTATGGGGAAAGAGTCGATGATTTTGCTAGATGAAATGGTTTTGCCGCCTGAGCACGTGGATGAGGTGTCGATGCAAGCGGACCTGGACATGATGGCATTTCATAGCGCGATGGAGCGGTCGGAGGAGCAGTGGGCGAAGCTTGTAGGAGCTGCAGGATTGAATATCGACAAGGTGGTAATATATGCGGAAGGTTTCAATCTAGGGATTGTTGCTTGCGTTCTTAAGTAGTTGTGGCTTCCTTGTCGACAGAATTGGAAGAGCAAATACGATTCTATCCAGCCACTACCGTAAAAATTGGGGTCTAAAATGTTATTTTATTTGTGGATTTTTCCTCATTTTTCGTCGGGGGACCATGTGTAATTTAAAGATTACGGCAAATTACAAAAATACCACACTTTTCAGGAATATTTTTAAAAAATGCCACCCCCATAGTTCAAAAATACCACACCTCCACCCCGGAAGCAGCGCATTAGTCCCTGGGCCGCCTTTCAGGCCTGAGACTCCGGGCGGAAGACCCCGTAGCAGCCACCGTAGCAGCCACCGTAGTCAGGCTACCTCGGTAGGGCTCCCGACCTGAGAAAAGAGCGCTGAGCACCCTAAGCTCTAGGGATAAGTCCCTTAAGAAGTTATATTTTACTACTAAAAATATTATTCCTTATAATAATAGCGACGGTTAGGAGGTTTATATAGGAGGTCTCTAGGCCTGCCTATACCCTAGGGGGACGGAGGTGCCGGAAGCTGACTTACGGGGGCTGTTATAGGGGCTACTACGCGGAGTCTCAGGCTTTAAGGGCGGCTGTAGGGCTGATGCGCCCTGCTTCTAGGGTAGAGGTATGGTATTTTTAAAATATAGGGGTGGCATTTTAAAAAATATTCCTGAAAAGTGTGGTATTTTTATAATTTGCCGTAAAGATTAATACGTTATACTCGATTAGGTCGTTTAATTCCCGCGATGCACTTTACCGCCGGACGAGTGCTTTCTTGCTGTCTATATGTTATATTTGAATATCTTATTTCTAGTTTTAATTCAGTAGACCTTCGGGGGGACCATGTTTTATTTGGACTAGGTTGTTATTCCAGAATAATATGTTAGACGCCAATTATTTCGGTATTGAATGATGAGCCCAGAAAACTTCGTTTTTCTCAGGCTGCCAGAGAGGAGTAAACTATTGAGGACCGAGGTAGATTCGAATCCAAGAAGATGCTAGCTCAATCCGCTTCTTATCACTAATCGTTTCCTGTGCTTCGTTTCATGAATCATACTCATTCGGCTTGTGGCATATATGAGCCGCAGACTTCTCTCCTATCCAGCATCCGCAGACCGATCAACATGCCCGCATTGCGCTAAAGCATGCCATAACCATGGCAATCATCATCCACGATATCTGCTCCCTTTCCGATGTTCTTTTCGGCTTGCGTGAGATTCTGCATCCACTGTGGAATGCTACAATGACCGTGTTTGCTTTTGCAATAGCAAAACCGTTCTGTTGGAGATCACTTGGTGCAAGGCAGTCCATCCATAAAGCCTTAGCTGTATTTGAAGTCTTTGCAACCACGGAAACCTTTGCAGCTCAGGCTAAGGAGATCACGCAGCTACTTGTCCTTAAGCTGGATCACGCCTTGGCTAACCTGGGGCTTATTGAATAGTAGATGTACAATGAGTCATCTGCACGTGATTTAGGTATAGTATAATAGTATTATGATAACTAATAGATAGATATAGCTATATAGAATAGAATAACTATTACGAGAAATCTCTACTAGTCCGCTAAGACCCCCTAACTAGCCCTAATTAGTAATACCGAGGTTAACCTAGCCTAAATTCTAATACTCCCTCTTAGATTAGTAGTAATAAGGTAGGCTACCTATTACTAACTACTATATCTAAATACCTTTATACTTTACTTAGAGCTAGTCCTAATTATTATCTAGCTAGGCTAAAGTTAATAGGGCTGATAGGTTTTATTAATAGGTTAATATCATCGGTAAGATCTTAACTCGCCCCTATACCCTTAGTAAAGGCCTTATGCCCGCAGGCCTAGGGCCGGCCCTAGGGGCCCTAGGCTAGCCCCGGGCCCTCTAATCTTAAATTAAGGCGCCTAGGGCTAGCCCCTAGTACTATAAGAGCTCTAGATTAGGTACTAGGAAGTCTTTATCTTAGTTAAGAGCTTTTTAATATTTAAAGAGATATAGTATATATTATATACCTTAATTCTTATTTATAAGATATTATCTATCTAACTTATATCTTATATCTTATATATCTTATAATAACTAGTATATATAGATACTAAGTTATATCTTATATCTTATAAGTTATAAATACTACTATTATATTAAGTATATATAGTATACTAGATAATAGTAATTATTAGAAGTATTTTTATTAAACTTATATCTTATATCTTATATACCTTATAATAACTAGTATATATAAATACTAAGTTATATCTTATATCTTATAAGTTATAAATACTACTATTATATTAAGTATATATAGTATACTAGATAATAGTAATTATTAGAGGTATTCTTATAACCTTTATAACCCGTAGACCTTTTTATTAACTCTAACCCTTAATTATTATATATATTATATATATATCTCTATCTCTTACCCTATTTATTAGGTAGGAATAACTACTTAAAGTATAAGTACCCTATTTAATTTATATTATAGGTACTAGCTATCTTTATTTATTAACTTAAGTAATAAGTCGCTATTAACTTTAGTATTTAAATATAAAGGTAATATTTAAGATCTAACTTACTAATATAATATTACTAAAACGTGTTTATAATATCTTACAGGTTAGATACCTTTATATTATTATAAACTACTTAAATATTCTTCCCTTTTATATTAGTAGTATCCCCCTTAAGCTACTATATCTAAATTAGTAAGGTCTTTAAGTAACTATAAGATTTAATAAGTAAGGACTACATCGGTAAACTAGGAAGTGGAACAGAAAATTAGAAACTGGAGAATCTACTAAAAGCGCATTTTCCAGGTAAAATACTAGAAATAAATAGGAAAATTTTAGGTTTTTTTTATTCTAGCCTAAAAGTCCTAAATATAGAAAATCCGGATTTAAGGCCTTAAATCCGTGATTTTCCTCTAGCCCCGGGAAGAAACGGGAAGCTCGCTAGAGTTATAGCGGCTACGTCGTCAACGCTAGCGTAATATAGGTTTTAAATATAGTCGATTCACGTAATTTATATACGCGTAGAATACCCTCCCTTGGTTATTGATGACGAAGAACACTGGAACGTGGATAATATCCTAGACTCGCGACGCTACCGAGGAAGACTTCAATATAAAGTCAAATGGGGTAATCTCGATAGAGATAATAACTGGTATTATGCGGATAAAGGTGAATTCGACGAATCACAGGACGTGGTGAACGAGTTCCATCGTCAATATCCTGATAGGCCACGCTAGCCTTTTAAAGCATGCGGACATGCTTTTTTGCGGGGGGGGGGTAATGTTATACTCCAGTTCACCTGTTATTCTAATATCACATGTTGTTGAGCATACAGCGCTTGCGTGTATGCGGGCGATTGATAAGATAAGCCCGATTGGGTTTAGCGGCGGGATAGAGATTTTCGTGTGCCTTCGCACCTGGCTGTCATATACGATACTTGCTCCTTAGCTTTAGTTTCCTAGTCACCATATCTACATGATTTGCTCTGTACCGGTCCTGACATATTAGGCTACTTATTAGAGCTCTTCTTATACCTTATAATACTAAGCTCTTTAATAATATTAATAATAAACTTAAACTTTAAAGTAGACTTAGCTAGTTTAATAAGTCTTTTAAAGTATAGATTATTATATTTATTATTTATTATTCTATATTCCTTTTATTATATCTATATTACCTTTAACTCCTTATCTTCTTCTAGTATAAGTAATAGCCCTAGGATAGATATAATAGCTCTTAGCTATTATACCTTTTAGAAGTATACTATATTTTTCTACTACTCCATTTTCCTAATACTACTAGTATCTACCTCCTATTAAATAGTTCGCTCTCGCTTTTTAAGGGCTAAGATAAGTATTATTAGGAAATCGGCTATAATATCTATAACCTAGAGCCGCTATTTAAGTAACTATATAAGCGGTATATTAAATTATATTAAATTAGAATAGTAGTTTAATAATATAGCTTTAGTAATAATATATAGGTAACTAATATACTCTTCTAGCTTTAGGGTAGTACTAACTATACCCTCGCGGTCTATTAAACTATTAAAAGCTAAACTAATTACCTTAAAATTTTCTAGTAAAGTCTATTAGAGGCTAGGCTTAGTAAGCTATTAGCTCTCTTATCCTTCTTATAGTTAATAGAATACTAGTTAGATTAGTTAGAACTTTATTATATAAAGTACCTAAGATAGCGCTAAGTATAATAGACCCCCCTTAATTATTAATCTCTTTTCAACTAGTTATAAGCTTAGTAGAGTCTCCCTTACTTAAGTACTATTTATTATATATAACGTCTATCTTAAATAAGGTAAAATTAGTATTAGTAGGGTAGTAAGGCTTAAAACTTTAATTTATATAGTATATAATAAACTAGATATTAAGGGTTCGCTAATACTTATTATTAAATTAATCGGCCTATTTATTTACCTAATTACTAAATACCTTTATTAGTATAATAGTAATATTTAGTCCTTATTATAAAAGGAAGCTACTTATTAGTCTATTATAGATATACGCGTAGAGGAATAGCTACTAATTCTAAGACAGGTAGGTATTATTAGGATACTAACTATTAAGAAGGTATTAATTAATTTAAGTAATTCCTTAATTATATTTAATCTTACTTTATATAATATTAATATAGCATTAATATATAAAGTATATAATTACCTTTAAGGTCTAAACTATTACTTAAAGTAAGTTAGCTTTCCCCTCTTTATTAAATATACTTAAGGGCTTATATTAATTACTAACCTTTCTAAGTCCTATCTCCTTAGTTATAACTATCCTATTAACCGTAGAGTTCTTAAATTAAAGTATAATAAAGGTAGTAAACTTACTTAATACCCTTTATTTTATTATTTAATTTTTTAAACTTCCCCTCCTAGTACTTTTAATTAACCCTTTATTTATATTTTATATCCTCCTCTATAACTTTATAAAAGCGCGCGAACTATCTTAAGAGGTCTAGATTAAAATACTCTATTACCTTAATATCTCTAGCGGCTTATACCTATTTATTAATAAGTCTTAGCTCTATTCTTATAAATTAATTAAAGGGAGAGGACTTACTTTATAAATCTATCTACTATACCTTTATTACTATCTACTATTATTATATTACTATTATATAGCTTATACGTAGGATCCTTACTACTATTAATATTAATATACTCTTATTTTATAATATTAAGCTCTTTATTAAGTAGGTTTATATTCTACTAGGTTTTATTTACTATCTCTACGCCCTCTTTATTTAACTTATCTAACTTACTTAGTAGTAGATAGGTATCTAGTTCTTTAGTAATAGGAGGCTTAATAAACTTATTACCTAGAAAATACCTTTAAATAGCCTATAAAAGGAATAAAAATATATGATTAGATAAGGAATATCTAGACTTAGAGAAGACCTTTAGTATTATATATAAATTAGCTATCTATTAGGGATCTATAAAGGTAAGGAAGAGGTACTACCTTTTTTAATAATATTAATACGCTACTTAAAGATATTATTAAGCGTTAAAGACTAAAGTAGAGTTATATATAAGATTAGTTCTTTAACCTTTATAATTAAATTCTTAACTATAATAGTTAATATTAGCTAGGCTTTTAAGTAGAGTATAATAAGTTACTTACTACGCGATCTAAGGACCTTAGAAGTAAATATTAATAGTAGGGTATAATATAACCTATAACTTAATTAATATCTTAAAATTATTAGTATAATTATTAATCTTTATCCCTTTATTCTTAAGGGGCGTCTAGTCTATAAGCGTTTATATCTTATAATTAATTAATAGTACTTAAATAGAGAGTATCTTATAATAGGCCTCTAAATTAATATAATTTAAAGTATCTAAGTCTTTAGTCTTAATATTCTTACTAAGAATATCCTTAATTAGATAGATAACTTAATTTTCTCCTTTAATATTATTAAGATATTAGTATTAAATAACCCTTTATATAAAGGGAACCTTCTCTCTCTTAACTATTTTTATATAGCTAGTTATATATTTATTATCCCTTATACTTAACTTATCCTCTAACTTACCCTTAGTCTTAATTACTCTCTATTTAATAGTACTAGCCTTAATATCCTTAGGGGTAGTAACTCTATATTTTAAGTTATTAATAAGTTTATAATAGTTATATTTAAATATCTTATTAATCTAGTTAGCTAGGATAGTATTAAGCGGCGGTCTAAGTATAGATTAGAGATAATCTTTTAATTATTAGTATACTAGCTTAATAGCCTCTTAATTATAAGATAAGGCTATATTATCTATATATTATAAACTAGCTACTATAATATTATATTATATCTAGATATAATAATTATAAGGCTCTTTAGTTAGGAGCTTTAGACTATCTTATATTCTCCTCTTAGTACCCTCTCCTTCCTTTTATAAAAGGTATAATTAAAAGGCTAAGCTATACTAGGTAAGTAAGTATAATAGTAAGGCTTAAAGGTTAGTCTCTATTAGTAGAGTAGAAGTAGGACCTAAGGAGTAAGTAAGTAGATAAGGGAGAAGGTAGATTAAGGGAGAAAGTAAGTAGGACTAGAGAATAGCTCTTAGAAAGAGGGAGATATAGTACTAACTAATATAGTAAGGAAGCTTAAGCTACTTATAAATAGATAGAAAGGTATAAGGTAGATTAGGCTATAAATAAGAGGAAAGTCTAAGTTAAAGAGGTATACTTTCCTATTATTCTAGCCTATCTAGGGGGTATATTAATTAAATAGCTTATAGTAGGTATAATTAATTATATTACTCTTAGGTATCTATTACTATAATAAATATTTATACTAAGGCTTATAAAAGGTTAGGGTAATAATAGAATATTTATATTTAATAACTAGGACGCGTTAGTCAAGCGAATTTATTAGTATAAGAAGGAGTACTAAGGCTACTTACGCGATTAATATTATCTAATATATATCTTATAATATTATACTTTCTATACTACTACTATCCCTAATAGTATTATTTATATAATAAGATAAGGTATTTATAAAAGGTTAAAGCCGTAGGGAGTAGTTAATATATAGGATATTAAGTATACTTAGTATATCTTATAATATTATATATCTTATATAACTACTATCTAAGAGTTAATTCTACTATATTATACGTCTAGTATATATTATAATCTTATATATCCTATATACTAGCTATTACCTAATTTAGAAAGTATATCTTAAGCCTAGCTTATATCCGTTAATTCCGCTATACTATATATCTAGTATATCTTATAATCTTATATATCCTATATATTAGCCGTTACCTAATTTAGAAAGAGCCTAGCTTATATCTATTAATTCTATTATATTATATATTTAATATATCTTATAATCTTATATATCCTATATACTAGCTATAGCCTAAATTAGAAAGTATACCTCGCCTAGCGCTTATCTATTAATTCCCTTATATAATATATTTAATATATCTTATAATCTCGTATAATCTTATATATCCTATATATTAGCTTATCCGCCTATTATCTAGTATATCTAGTAAATCTTATAATCTCTTATAATCTTATATATCCTATATACTAACTAGCCGTAGCCTAATTTAGAAAGTATACCTTAAGCCTAATACTCTATTAACTCTACTATCTAGTACGTCTAGTATATCTTATAATCTTATATATCCTATATACTAGCCGTAGCCTAATTTATAAAGTATACCTCTTAAGTAGTAAATTTAAGTACTATCCTCTCTATTTATTATCTAGTATACCCTACTATATTCTATATATAATATATAGTTTCTAGCTCCTAATTTTAAGTATATCTAGTATATCTAATATATTTAATAATATTAAGTATCTCCTAGTACTTAATACCTTAGCTCTAGCATCTTATATTATTAGGCTAGATTTATTATAGATATTATAAGTATTTCCCTTATTATATATACTATTTATTAGATTAAAGATAGCCTATATTATTATATAATAACCTCTAAAGCTTCTTATACTTTCCTTACCTCCTCCCTAGCCTTATTTCTAGTCTTTATAGACTAAGCTATTAGCTAGCTTTACTTTCCTTATATATTATATATCCTCCTATCTATTTTAACCTTTAAGTACCGTAGAACCTATATATACGTCTTATTCTATTACCTAATTCTATAAATACGGAAGATTACCTATTATATAAGTACCTTTAAGTACTTTATATTAAGTATAATAATCTTCCTTACCCTTATTAAGTTAATACTAGTCCTAATTAGACTTATTATAAAAATAAGAATATTATACTCTAAGTCTAGGTTACTATTAGGTCTTTATTAAAAAGTATTAATAATCTCCTATTAATTAGATAGCTATATATTACTATAAACTACTTTAACCTTCTTCCCTTTTATAATAGTAAGATCCGCCTCTAACTACTATATTAGAGTTAGTATAACCTTTAATAACCTAAGGTATTTATAGTAGAAAGGACTAGGATAAAAGAGGGCTATTAGGTATATAAATATACCTTTACTAGGAGTATATAGACTACTATATTTATTCTAATAATTATAAGCTTCTCTAGTATTATATTAAGCTACCTATTAGAGCCCTTTTTATACCTTATAATATTAAGGTCTTTAATAATATTAATAATAAACTTAAACTTTAGAGTAGACTTAGCTAATTTATTAAATCTTTTAAATTATAAATTCTAATATTTATTATCTAATATTTTTTAATCCCTCTACTATATCTATATTACCTTTAACTCCTTATCTTCTTCTAGTATAAGTAATAGCCCTAGGATAGGTATAATAGCTCTTAGCTATTATACCTTTTAGAAGTATATTACATTTTTCTACTACTCCATTTTCCTAATACTACTAGTATCTACCTCTTATTAAATAATTCGCTCTTACTTTTTAAGGGCTAGGATAAGGCCTACTAGGAACCTAGTTATAGTATCTATAACCCGGAGCCGCTATTTAGGTAATTATATAAGCGGTATATTAAACTATATTAAACCGGAATAGTAGCTAAGCGTTATAGCCTTAGTAAGCGTATATAAGTAAGTAATATAATCTACTAGCTTATTTATTATCTAGAACGCGCCCGTAGCTTTTATTAATCTATTAAAAGATATATAGATTTCTTTATAGTTTTTTTTAGCTTAGCTTATTAGAGATTATTATTAAATTACTACTAATCCTTATATCCTATCCTTATTACTAATAATATACCGGTAAGGTCTAAAGGTATCTTTATCTAGGGGGTTCCTAATATAGTAATAATTATATAGAACCTTAATTAAGCTTTAATTACTCTTAAGATAATTATAAGCCTTATTAAGTCTCCCTTAGACTTTTACTATTTATTAACTACTATATAATTAACCTTAAGTTTTAGTTATAAGACTTTTATAGATATAATATATCTTCCCTACTTAATATTTTTATACTTAATATTAATAAATCGGCTTTAAACTTACTTAGTAAATGCCCCTAGTATTATAATAAATATCCCTTATTAGTTAGTAAAGGTAGGTAGGAAGCCTTTATCTATCTTAAATAGGTTTAACTTAATATTAGTAGGATAGAAGGGCCTAAGATTTTAATCTATATAATATATAAAGAACTATATATTAAGTATTTCCTAATAATTATTATTATACTAATTAGCCTATTTATTCGCCTAATTATTAAGTAACTTCGCTAGTATAAGGATAAGGTTTAGTCCGCGTTATAAAAGGAAGCTACTTATTAGTCTATTATAAATATATATATAAAGGAATAGTTATTAATTTTATAATAGGTAGGTTTTATTAGATTATTAGTTCTTAGGAAGATATTAATTAGTTTAAGTAGTTTCTTAATTATATCTAATCTTACTTTATATAATATTAATCTAGCGCTAATATATAAAGTATAGAATTACCTTTAAGGTCTAAATTATTATATATAATAAGTTAGCTTTCCCCCCTTTATTAAATATACTTAAGGGCTTATATTAATTACTAACCTTTTTAAGTCCTATCTCCTTAGCTAGGATTATCCTATTAATTATAGAGTTCCTAAACTTAAGTATAATAAAGATAGTAAAGTATTAATAGAAGTAGGCTACTTACTTAATACCCTTTATCTTAAGACTTAATACCTTAAACTTCCCCTCCTAGGGCTTTTAATTAACCCTTAGTTTATATTTTATATCCTACTTTATAACTTTATAAAAGCGCTTAAACTATCTTAAGAGGTCTAAGTTAAAATACTCTATTACCTTAGTATCTCTAACGGCCTACGCTTATCTATTAATAAGTCTTAGCTTTATTCTTATAAATTAGTTAAAGGGAGAGGACTTACTTTATAAATCTATCTACTATCCCCTTATTACTATCTACTATTATTATATCTCTACTACCTAGCCTAAATATAAAATCCTTATTACTATTAATACTAATATAATCTTATTCTATAATATTAAGCTCTTTATTAAGTAGGTCTATATTTTATTAAGTCTTATCTACTATCTTTACGCCCTCTTTATTTAACTTACCTAACTTACTTAATAGTAGACGGGTTCCTAGTAGTTTAGTAGGAGGAGGCTTAATAAACTTATTACTTAGAAGATCCCTTTAAATAGCCCGTAGAGGGAATAAAAATACGCGATTAAGTAGGGAATATCTAGGCGAGTATCCTTATTATTTTCGCGTGGAGCTTTTTCTAATAGGTTTAGTACTTTTTCTAGGTTACTAAAACGCTATAATTATTTAAGTGCTTTTATTAACTTAAAGAAGACCTTTAACGCTATATATAAGTTAGCTATTTATAAGAAATCTATAAATATAAAGAAGAAGTATTACGTTTTCTAATAATATTAATACGCCGCTTAAAGATATTATTAAGTATTAAAGACTAGAGTAGAGTTATATATAAGATTAGTTCTTCTTTAACCTTTATAACTAAATTCTTAACTATAATAGTTAATATTAGTTAGGCACCTAAGCGTATTATAATAAGTTACTTACTATATAATCTTAGGACCTAGAAGTAAATATTATCTATAAGGTATAATATAATTTATAACTTAATTAATATCTTAAAATTAATAGTATTAAGAAGTACGATAGCAGGCTTGTTCCTAGTAGCTCTCCCTAGACTAGCGTTAGGGGTAAAGCCGCGCGCCGCGGCTTTACCATACGTGGTAGTATATAGATAGAGTAGTCTGCAGCTTCTCTTAATAATTAAGGGAGATTCCACTAAATATAATACTATTCGCCCTACCCTTTTAATAGGTTATAAGCCCGGTTAGCAAGAAGCTTCCAACGTAATTAGGTCGGAACACTCTAAGTAATTAGTGCCCGGCAACTTAATACGGGACCTATTTAAACGAGTAGCTAGCGGCCACTTACTACGCGTCTCACGAGGAGACAAATAAGTACACTGACTTAGAGGAGTTTAGTAGAATCCGGTAGCTTACTACGCATCTTACGAGGAGGTAAATAAGTACTTATATTAAGTCGGCAGTCTACTACGAGTTCCTAAGGGAGCGGATAAATAGATATATACTCGATCGCGTTAGAGGACGCATAAACTTTTATTACTACTAACGAGATTAAATCCTCTTTACTTTACTCGTCAACCTATCTAATATCTTTATTTTATTCTTCGATTCTAATAATAAGCCGGGCCTATATCGCACGTTATAGACTTCAACGACTCCTTTATTAAACGGCGACCTGTCCCTATTCTTACTCGCGAGAATTGCGACTAATAGTTTCCTCTCATAAAGAGATGGCTTATTGGGGAAGACTTGTTGTCCGTTATTGAAGGCAAGTCTGGCTCGGATACACCCGGCAGCGTCACCAGCATTACTAGCGGAATTCAATCTCTCGGTTTTAGAAGTTAAAAGGTCGACGCGAAAGCTTATTACTAGCTGACTATCTATATTACTATCGACGATCAAGAATATACTGCAGATAAGACGTTAGTAAAAGAGGTTTGGGATACTCTAAGCTATAAATATAAAGAGAAGCTATAAACTACTAGGAGATAATATCTAGTAGACTTTATCGGCTATAGAATGCCGGCGGACACCTCTATTAAAAAGGCATGGACACATCTCGCCAAGTTAGCTCGAAAGATCGCCGTAACACAGAAAGATATAAGCGGTCTATCTAAGTTAGAACGCCGCTTTTAAGCCTTACTTTAATCGCTGCCAGATAAATATATAGTCATTCGAGACGCTATTAATGCGCAGGATAAGCCAGACGTTAAGAGGGGACTTTAAAAGCTATAAGAGAAGGAAGTACAATTGAAGATAATAGAGGCTGCGCTATAAGCTAAGCGGGGGAACGAACGCGAGCGTACTAGCCGTAAGTAGGACAAACGTAAAACCAGTCATCGTCGTAAAACCCCCTTAAGCTCCGACAGCGATTAACCGCGTCGTCGTCAGCCGTAATAGTTCCTAAAATGTTTTCTCTATAGAGACGAATATCGCCTAGCCGATTGCCCTTATCTGTCTATAGCCTAAAAGCTTGTGAAGGAACGTAAAGGTAAAGGCAAAATAAAGTATAAGAGCGCTGATAATCTTTAAACCCTTACTAAGCTTCTAAAAGGCAAGTATAAGAAACACAGAGCCTATAACGCGGAAAGCGACTACTCTGAAATTTCTAACAATAATAGGGAAGACGAGGACGAGGAGAGCGAGGATATTACAGCTCTATTAAAGGACATTGCTAGTAAGATCCCTGAATCCGACTAGGTCGCAGATTCTGGTGCCTCCTTATATATAACTAATTAACTTCGACTTTTTAGTAGTCCTCTAATTCGCATTAAGAGGCGTACTATTAAAGTTAGAGGGGGGAAATTATATGCTAATTACTATAGCATAGCAGTTATACGGGATCGTCACGGAAACTTAGTCAAGCTGTCTTCGGTTCTTTATATTCCTAAGCTCGGGGTAAATCTTCTTTCTAGAAGAAGAATGTGTAAGAAAGGCCTGCAAGGGAGTTTTAACGATAAAGGCCTGTACATGCACGATAAGCGAGGGAAGTAGATAATTAAGGCCCTAGAATACGAAGGCGTCTATATAGTAGAGAGAATTACAAACGGTCTTAATGAATTTGTATTACTATTAGCTATATAGCGTGACGCCTTATTAGTATTTCCAGCGATGCATAGTTTAATAAACCTCGACGGTTTAATAAACCTAGACTATCCTGCGCCTTATACTAATATAATTTATTATAAGAACGAGGCCGAAGTTAACTACGGTTAACTTAGTTCCGTAAATAATAAAAGCTTCAAGTTATATAAGCTATAGTATCGTCGTTTCGCTTACCTCGGATTAGTAAAGCTTCGTCAACTTTATAAGGTTACTACTCTAGAAAAACCTATTCCTATTAACGATAGCTACGAGGATATATATAAGGTATATGCGCTCACCAAGTTTATTAATAAACGAGGACACAATATTAGCGATCGAAAGACAAGTATCCTAGCTCTTATTTCCATAGATATCTATGGACTACTACCATCGTCCCTCGATAGCGAGTCGTACTTTCTAGAGATAGTTGACAATCACTCTAGAAAGACATGGTGCATTCCTTTAAAGCAACGATCCGATACACCAGATACTTTATAGAAATAGAAACTCAGCGTAGAGCTTTACAGCGGTACTAAACTTCTCTTAGTACGCAGTAATAACGCCACGGAACTTAAAGCTACCTTGGATAGCTAGTACTTATTAATTGGCATTGCCCCTTAATATACTATCCCACATATATCGATTTAAAATAGAGTAGCCGAAAGAGCTATACGTACTATAGAAAACTCGGTACGAGCTATAATTAAGGATGCTGGACTTCCTATTAAGTTCTAGGCAGAAGCTGCGAAGACAGATGCCTACCTGCGAAACCGAACTACTACAGGACCCTTAGTCGACGGAGCCCCCACGACGCCGGAGGAGGTATTTACTAGGATCAAGCCCTTAATCGATTATATACGGGTATAGGGATGTAAATACTACTTACACGTTGACCCCAAGTCATTACTAACCGGAGGCAGACGAGACAAATTCATAGATAGAGGTAGACCCGGCGCCTTTATAGGGTATATAGAAAACACCGACAAGCAATATCGCCTCTAGGCCCTAGACCTCGGTCGAGTTATTAAGAGTCACGCTGTCAAGTTCGCTGAAGATAAAAAGGGTAGAGATATAGACTTACGACTTCGTAAGCAGACATTTAACGTCCTTCTAGAGTGAAGACCTATTAGGAGACTATCTAAGAATAACGTTTCAACTAACGTTCTAAGACCTAACGCTCCTATAATTGACGTTCTATCTGAACTAACTAATATACTAAAGACTACCGCGGTTAACTTAGATACACTTAATCCTAAGGCTACGCCATATACGCCAGACGAGCGCGAAGCTTACGCGGATATTTAGGTTACTTAAGAAGCCTTCGCACTAAGTATACCTAAGCTAGCAGTTCAAATATTCCTATATATAGCTATCCTAAAGAGGAAAAGAGATAGCGAAGATTAATAACTAGAAGAACGCGTATCTAAGATCTCGCGAGCTATAGCGGCCTAGTTCGCCATAGAGGAAGTTGACGACGATAAGAGCGATTCTAGCGTAAGCATGTCATAGGTATTATTCGGCGCCGATGAATCTAACCCCCCTAAAGCAATAAGAATCCCCACGCCGAATACTTATAAAGACGCAGTATAAGACCTAGTTTAGGGGGAACTTTAGAAAGAAGCGATTAACGTAGAACTGGTGGCGCTAGCCGCTAATAGGACCTAGTAAGAAGAAGTACCGCCTAAAAAGGCCAACATCGTGACAAGTAAATGGGTCTTTAAGCCAAAGATACACGTTAACGGTTCCCTTAATAAACTAAAGGTAAGACTAGTAGCTAGAGGTTTCTCCTAGATTTATGGAGTAGATTATAAGGATACTTTCGCGCTAACCGTTAAGTTTAATACTCTACGAGTCTTTCTAGCTATTACGGTAATAGAGGATCTCGAACTTTATTAAGTCGATGTAAATAATACGTTTACTAAGTCGTTTCTTAAAGAGACCATTTATATATCCCCTCCGCTAGGAGTGAAAGTCAGACCTAGCTGTGCTCTAAGAGTTCTTCGAAGTCTTTACGGTCTCAAGCAAGCTGTACGAGACTGGCATAACCGCTATATAACAGCGCTATCTAAACTCGGCTTCGCCTAATACGCTGTAGACCTATGCCTTTTAATTTATAGGTTAAAAGGAATTATATTACTATTATACGTTGATAATATAGCTATCGCCTCTAAATTATTAAGTAATATTAAATGGTTTAAGTATAAGTTTTAATATATTTTTAAAGTCAAGGACCTAGGGGAAATAAAGAAGATCCTTGGCATTTATATTACTCGTAATAGGAAGGCACGGACCTTACGAATAGACTAAACCTACTACCTTTATAACGTTCTCAAGAGACTTAATATAAGGCAAGACAAGTATAAGGTAATAGATCTTCTAATAAATAGATATAACGCTCTTCGCCTAGCTAGACCTGAAGACGTGAGAATTAATTAGTATAAGTATTAACAAGCCATTAGAAGCCTTATATATGCTGTAATTCACACTCGTCCCGATATCGCCTTTACTCTTAATCGACTAAGCTAATATCTTAGCGATCTTATAGAATATTATAGACACGCTTTAAAGAAGTTAATATAATACGTTCGTTCTACTATTAATCTAGGTATTACGTACGGAGTTAGTAGGAGTATAGAGTTAGTAGGATACTCTGACTTAGACTATGCCTTAGACAGACTAGATTGTAAGTCGATCCTCGCCTATATCTATATGCTTGGTGGAGGACCAGTCTCCTAGATGAGTCGAAAGCAAAAGTCCGTTGCTATATCGACCACCGAGGCAGAGTACATGGCTCTATTAATCTGCGCCAAGGAAGGTCTATGGATCAGTCAAGTGCTTAAGGACATGAATCTGACAAAGTACCTAGGTATTAGTTATAGTCGCGTTAATATTCTTAAGAAGGTTACTTATTAATCTGTCTCACCTATACAGCTTAAGGGAGATAATTAAGCGTCTCTTATACTGGTTAAGGATACTTATATTCACGAAAGATTAAAGTATATTAACGTCGCTTATTATTATATTCGGGATCTGCATAAGAAGAATTAGATTTCAGTGAACTTCGTCCCTAGTTAAGATATAGTAGTAGACGGATTAACCAAGCTACTATTAAATTATATAAGGATCTGATAAGTTATCTATACGTGTCTTAGGTGATATGCATATATGTGATAATAACTAATGACTATGATGATAGCTATAAGAATGGAACGCAGACAAGAAAATCTCTTCTAGTCTGCCAAGACCCCCTTGATTGGTAATTACCGAGGTTGACCCGACATGAATTCCAACAGCCACTACCTCGACAGAACTTCAAGAGGTTCATTAAACAACTGGGACTGGAAAGTAGTAGGAGCTGAGGAACTCGCAAGCACCGAGTGGGAGTATTAAGAAGTGCGATGGCAGGCTTATTCCTAGCAGCTCTCCCTAGACTAGCGTCAGGGGTAAAGCCGCGCGCCGCGGCTTTGCTATGCGTGGCAGTATATAGATAGAGCAGTCTGCAGCTTCTCTTAATAATTAAGAGAGAGATTCCACTAAATATAATACTATTCGCCCTACCCTTTTAATATTTTCTATATTTTTTTCTATTTTTATTATTATTATTATTACCTAGGTAATTCTTTAAAGTAAATAAGGTAATACAAAAAGGTAATATATATCCGTAGGAAAATAACGACTATAATATTAGTAATATTTTCTATTTATAGTAGCATTTACTATTATATATAGGATTTATTACTATATTACTAAGAGTAATTAGAAAAGTAATAGCTATTCCTATAGAAATAATAACTATAATATTAATAATAATTTCTATTTATAGTAGTACTTACTACTATATATAGAATTTACTACTATATAACTAAGTATTATTATTACTATTACCTAGCCTAACCTAGGTAATTCTTTAAGGTAATGTAAAAAGGTAATACATATCCCTAGGGAATTAGGGGGCTATTGAAATTATAATTAGAAAATAATTTATTTTAGAAGGGGTAATTCTGGAAGAATAGTTGGTGTCCCTGATTATTTTATTAGGGGCTTGGCGTCTTGGCGATACCTTGGCGATTCGAGTCGGATTAACCCGGATCGCCAAGGTATCGAGGCCTTGGCGAGTCGGTACCGGAAGCGGGTACCGAGTATCTAGGTATCAAGCGTAAGATTTATATAGAGAGGGTCTATACTAACCTATTATAAAGTCTTAAAGCTGAATACCCTCGACTCGAAAATAAGGCTCGAATTTATAAGTCCTTAGCTGGAGGTGTCGGGATTCCTTAAGTCCGCTGGTTCGGTACAGAATATGATTACAACGTAGTTTAGTAATTTTTTAATATATTTTATGTAATTAACCTAGATATATTATTTATCTAGATTTCTAATACTATTTATTTATAAATAGGATTTTTAGTCTCTTATATATTTAAAGTTAAACTTCTTGTTAAATTCCTTCTTTATCTAAGTAATTAGATCTTAGTAATATGCTATAAATAGTAAGTTATCTATATATATAGTAATACTAGCTTTTATTACTATATTTATTACTATATAATAATCGTACTTAAGACGCTTATAACCTAGAGACTTAAGTACCTTATAAAGGGTTTTATACTATTTATTAGACGCTTATTTAAGGTTATATAAAGCTTTATTTAGTTTATAAGCGTATCCCTATTAACTATAGGATTACTCTACCTAGATTTCTTCCTAAATAAGTAATTCTAGAAACGCCGCGGTAATATCTAAATGTTAGAGTCGTATCTAGAGTAGAATTATAGGGTGTGTATTAACTAAGAGACTAAGAATACAGAGCTAGAATATAATAACCTGTTGAACTATCTCAGGGGTATGATAGATGATTTGGCTATGCTAGATTATTCTAGATGTCTGAAAAGGTGTCTAGGAATAAGACAACGAGACAACAGGATTTATAGACGTGGCCTCTCGCTTAGTGTCTTGGCAGAAGGGCTTATTTCTAACACTCCCCTTAAGCCATTGCTGCCACCGCCTCGCTGTCGCCGTTCCATTGCCATTGCGTCTAACGCGGAGATCCCACAGAGATTTCCTAGCCGTTGTAGGCCAAATCCAGCCTGTTTCTCCATCCTTTCCCAATTTTTTTATGGAGCTCCCCTTCAGAGAAGTCTCCGCCGTGTCAGCTGTTTTCCTACCCACGACAGGCCCCAGGTCTCCCCTTCTTAGGAATATTCCCTGGAACACCTCATATCCTTTTGTTTTGTAGCTATAACCGTTATAGGCTATACCTCCTTTTATTTGCTCCTTTTGTAGCTATAACCGTTATGGGCCATGCTTCCTTTTATTATTCAGTTTATTTGGTGGCGATAGCTATAACGGGCCATTATTACCTTATTAGCTATAACCGTTATAGGCTATGCTTCCTTTTATTAGTTCAGTTTATTTGGTGGCGATGGCTATGACGGGTTATTATTACCTCATTCGTCACGTCTATCTATTCACAGCTACTAACACACCAGCTAGCCGATTAGGAAGACCACAACGTCCTCGTTACTACGGAAGCCCTTAGCAGACGCCTCATCGAGTGTCTGAGCCCTTTGTTGAGGCTCAAGGAATCGTTAGGGAACGAAGCAGAAGGCCACGTCACCTACTTGCTGTTATTACTACCTTAACGGTAGCGTATAACCGACAAGCTAGCTCCGGATCCAGTACTCCTTAAGCGAGTGATCCGTCGTTCTTACGAGATCAACTCATTTCTTAAGAGCGGTAGCCCTATTACTAACGACCTCACATCAAATTCTCGGAGAGCTCTCAAGTTTTTCACCACACGTTACCCACGGCCAGAAGACCTACCACCTGATCCTAAGGACGACGATACCTCGGAATCATCTACTACGTCCGCGGCCTCTAGACGGACTAGGCACGGATCATCACCTGCTATACTAGCACGCTTCCCACCGGAGTAGGTAGTCGATAAGTACAAATTCAGTATCGACATTCAAGTCTAGCGCGTCGAGATTGACAGAATAAATATTATTCCTGCAAGCTTCGAACCTACACCTCCACCGTTAAATATAGTAACCCCAACACCAAACATGGCTGCCGCAGCCTTCTCAGAGGCCCAGCGGACCGAAATGGCAAGCATCATTGCCTAAGCCATACACATGTTCAATTAGACACGTCTAGGTGACCCGCAGCAGCCTGCCGCAGCAGGCCTTCAAGGTGCCTAACCAGCTCCTCGTTCAGGATTTCGCCCACGAGACGTCGGATACTTCGACCCTAATCCTGATATACTACTAGTGGAAGCTAAAGACTCCCATAATATCTACCATAATGTGTTTAGCTTTACAAACCGCCTGCGGGTAAAGGCCTCCACCATAGATATCGCCACGCTGAGATAAAACGTGGACGCCTGCCTGCTTAGGATAGCAGACGATTGGTACACTAATTAACTGGACGACCTAGCCAGATCCGGGCTTCGTAACGACCCTGATGGGGTCAACTAATGGTGCCGCAGTCTGGAAGCCCGATTTCGTGACTCCCCAGGGAAGTCCCTCGCCCTGCTTGAGTCTGTCAGGTATACGGTCAGGGACGCCAAAAACAGACGTGACCCCGCTAACTACGTCAATACCATCGTCCTTAACAGCAAAAACGCTGGTTTTGCCTCTATAGAATATGTACAGGTTAGGCTTGCGTATGAATATATAGACCGCGAGTTAAGACAAAATCTGCCTCGCCGAAGCGAACAGTCTACTATTAGTAACCTTCTTACTAAGCTCCGTTATTAAAAAGACATTTGGTTTGACGTATATAGGAAGTCTTTTACAGATATAACAAGGCCCTCATTAATAAATAAGTAACAGCTACAACCTGGCAGGCAAGGTTAGTATATTCCCTATTCTAATTTCAATCGTCAACCGTTTAACCTAAATTTCAATTTAAATCCGTATCGTAATCAAGGATACGCCGGGCCTTTCAGACCTTATGGGAGCTTATTAAATCCTTATAGGGGCAGACTATTTGGTAACCCTACCTTCGATTCACAGAACCGTAATAAGAATGACTTATAGTAACCTCAACAGTAGAACGTTCAAGCACGTACTCTACCTAGCGGTCGCTAATAACTTCAGATTACCAGCGGAAACGTAAACACGTCAACCACTGGGACCTCCTAAACCGATTAGAGCGTCAATAGCAAGAATCCTTACCGAAAGCCTTTCCAAGCACGTCCTTGGGGCAGTCGGGCCTACCAGGCAACAGCTGATGACGTCGAGGAGGAGGAAAACAAGGTCCCGGACGATCAAGAACAATATAATGCATACGAGGAGGGATACTATCAGGGTATTAACTAGTCTCAGGCCAATCAGCCACTAGAGGATCAAGTAGATGCTAAGGAGGCTGCGAAGGATGATACGGTGGAGACCTATTTCATTAATACCAAGGTAGGCAACCCCAAGGTTAGTATACCTAAATTCAAACGTCGTGACTACTATACCACGTTCAAATCAAATATTGTCTTATACAAGCATATCCGCTCTAGCTGTCACGACAGCCTAAGCAAGGGCTTAGCCGCCCTATCGAGTACCTTAAATGGTACAGATAAGGTACTGCCCACTCTATTAGGCCTGATACGATCCGATTTAGCGGATGTCATAGTTAACGGCTACAGCTTTCGGGGGTACCACTACCTCACGGTCCCCGTGGCGTTCACCTCTGGTGGTTCCAAGCATGACGTCTGTGCCGACTCTGGTGCCCAAGCAAGCCTGATTAGTCGTGAGTTTCTGCTTGCTGGATACCCTGATGTTACGATAGCCAAAATGCCTACGCCTATAATAGTAAGAGGCATTGGCGACAGGAAACATGACGCCAGTGAATTCGCTAAGGTGCCCATGTTCTTCGAGGGCCGTAACGAAGCAGGCAAGACCAGAATAGCTATAATAGAGCGTGAGTTCTATATCGTCGGAGACCTGCCAGCTAAGGCCTTGATCGGCGTCGATATTTTGAAGCTAGAACGAATGATACTGGACTTCGCCACGGACATGCTGAAAATTGGGTCTTGCCAACACCTCACCGTCCCGGTTCAGGTAAAGCAACGGGGTCCTCGAATTTCAGCGTCTGTATTTGCTAGAAAACGTACTACCATTCCGCCTCGTACGAATTACGCCATCCTAATAACAGGCAGTCGCCACCACCCTTTACGTCTGCCTAATGACCGGGATTTCATCTTCGAACCAAGCGCTCTGGACACCCTTTCTCCATGTGCCCACATCGTTGATGCCAGCCTTTCTCATGTCTTTATACGCAATGACACCGATACGCCTGTCGTGCTTGGGCGTAACCAAGCCCTCGGAAAGGTCACCGAATACGAACTTACAGGATGCTTCCCAGTAAACCCAGATAATGAGTTATTAGCAAACAGACCCCCTGCCAAAACCCCAAGCAGAGCACGATATGGGGTACGCACACTACTTACTACCGCAGCAGCCTTCACAGCTGCTGTTACGTCCGTGTCGACTATAGTCGACAATAACAAGCATGAGGCCTCAAGCAACGAAGTCATGCACCCGACAGGCGTAACCATTTTCTAAGGAGCCGCCTAATCAGTAGCTAAGATGGCTGCCGTCGTCGATAAGTTTCCTAATCTGTGGAAAGACACCGGCAATGTCGTAGGGGTTCCAGAATCACAGCATATGGAAATCCCGCTGCTAGATAACTGGGAGGAACTCTACAAGCCAGGCCAGGCACGAGTGTACCCGCTGGGCCAACGAGACAGGGAGGTTATTGATAAGGAATTCGACAAGCTATATACGCAGAACAGGCTGGAATGGACTACTATATCGACACCATTCTCTTTCCCCTGTTTTGTCGTTTGGAAAAATGCGGCCGAAGGCCCAAAAGGAAGGGTAGTTATAGATATCCGAGCGTTAAACAAGATCGCCATGCCTGACGCATATCCGGTTCCGTTATAATCTGAAATCCTTTCCTTACTACGCAACGCTCTTTACATTAGTACTGTTAATACTGCCAGCTTCTTCTACTAATAGTGGGTAAAGCAGGACCATAGATACCGCCTCGCCGTTACCTTATATCGGGGCTAGGAGACCTTTAACGTCCCCGTTATAGGCTTCCGTAACTTACCAGCATACGTCTAACGTATGATAGATACCATGCTTCGTGACTTCCGCCACTTCTGCAGAGCGTACGTCGACGATATCGTCATCTACTCTACGTCCTTGGAACAGCACGTCGAGCACCTTCGCCAGGTCTTTGCAGCCCTGGACAAAAGCAATATATATCTGTCACCTAAGAAGTCCTTCCTGGGTTTCCTATCTGTCCGTCTGCTTGGGCAAAAGGTAGACGCTCTGGGCCTCGCTACGGCTGCCGAAAAATTAGCTGCCATATCGACTCTGTCGTTCCCAACCACGCTCAGCCTGCTGGAGACTTACCTAGGCATGACAGGATACTTACGGCAGTACATCGCCTACTATGCAGCCATAGTCAAGCCGCTACTGGAGCGGAAGACCTTGCTTGGGAAGTCAGTCACCGTTAGGGGCAATGCACGCAAGAAACAGGCCGGCAGACTGAAAGTACTAGTACCTACTCCGAAGGAACTAAATGCCTTCCACCAGCTCCAAAAGCTTTTCGCCTCACCTAGTATACTCCACCACTTCAATGAATGGCGTCAGCTATTCGTCGATCTAGACGCTAGCAAAGAGTGGGGTTTCGGAGCCGTCATTTACCATGTGATAGGTGACGAAGGATAACAAGGACCTTCGGACACTCCGACAGACTTCCCAGACTTCCCGAAGCAGAAGTCGCAACAACCGATCCTGTTCCTCAGCCGTCTGCTTACCGAAGCAGAAACCAGGTATTAGCTAACAGAGCTGGAAATAGCAGGGCTTGTTTAGGTCGTTAAGAAGGTCCGTCATATGATAGAGGCTACGCGAAAGCTTACTATAATCATCTATACTAATCATTCAGCCGCCGTCGCAATCGTGAGGCAAACCAGCCTGAATACGGTATCTACCGAAAAACTCAACCTCCGCCTCGTCAGGGCGTCAGAATACCTACAGCGGTTTCGACTAGACGTCCGGTACAAGCCAGGAAAGGCAAATGTCGTGCCAGACGCCCTATCAAGGCTAGCAAGCCGTGACTGCCGCCCTAAGCAGGACTCAGAGGGTGAGCTAGACGTCCTATCCGTGCAATGCTTCCCAGTCAGCCTCGTAGAGATGAGCTAATCTTTCCGAGAACGACTTATTGCCGGCTATTAAGAGGAGCCTCGGTGGTCACGATTTATAGAAATGGTCAAGCGAAATAACAACCTCGGGGAGAACGCCGCTAAGCTGGCATACGAAGTCGTTGACCAAGTACTATACTTTAAAGACGATGAACAAGAACTGCGGCTGTATATACCGACTGCTGCTATGGAAGCAGAGGTATTTAAGCTAGCGCATGATGAAATGGGGCATCCAGGCTACGCACGCACCCACGAAAGGCTTACAGAGGGCGTGTATATCTATAACATGTCGAAGAAGCTCCATGAGTTCATTCGCCACTGCCCAAGCTGTCAGCTGAATTAGACGCCCGGCATCAGCCGTACGGATCGCTACAGCCTATTCTTACCCCAGCTAGTCCGTTCCATACGATCACTATTGACTTCATCCTTGCACTCCCGTTAACTGCGGAAGGCTTCGACTGTATCATAACAGCTACATGTAAGCTGTCAAAGGCAGTCACCCTCATCCCAGGTAAGTCCACGTGGACTGCTAAGGAGTAGGCGATCCGGCTACTCGACAGACTCGCTGATATTAATTAGGGTCTTCCTCGGGCTATTATTTCGGAACGTGATCGTAAGTTCATAGCCCAGCTATAGCGACATATCTTCCAGTCCCTAAAGGTCGACTTGCTGTATATAACGGCCTGGCACCCCCAGACCGACGGTCTGTTAGAACGGTCGAACCAGACAGCCGAAATAGCCCTCCGCTACTACATAGTAACCATCGAGCATGAGAGCTTTTGGCCGTCGGTCCTGCTAAGAATGACAGCTGCCTTGAATAATTCTACGAAATACAGCTCCACTAATAAGACGCCAACCGAAATCATGTATGGCTTCAGGACACGCGAGGCCTTGGACCTGTTGAAGCCTGACACATGCACAGCCCAGGCAGCCGCCTTCCCTACTATAACTGCATTACCAACAAGGACCTCGGTTACCCCTCCTGCTAGGGCACCGCGTCGTCCTGCTACGGAACCACGTCGTACTCCCGTGGCTATGACGGATTATCGGCCTTCTATAATTGACGTAAAAGACGCCATTGCCTTTGCTTCGCTACGAATGAAAGACTACTACGATTCGAAGCACATAGCCAAATTCTTTAAGGTAGGTGATCTCGTTAACTTACGACTATATCGTGGTTACCGAGTGCCCAGCATTACGTCTAAAAAGCTAGGACAACAGCTGGTAGGGCCCTTCAAGGTTACCGAAAGGATCGGACGCCTGGCCTACCGATTACAGCTGCCCGACGTCATGCGTATCCACGACGTCATATCTGTAGCTCATCTGGAGCCTACTACTGATCCAGTGGATGATCCCTATTAATGACGTCGGCTACCTACTCCGCCGGTCGTGGTTAATGGTGACACTAAGTACGAAATAGAACGTCTGCTGCAAAAACGGCGTATCCGCCGTGGCAGGGGTTAGTTAATATAGTACCTAGTCAGATGGCTAGGTTATAGTCCTGAGGACGACGTCTAGATACCGGATCACCGACTACTAAATGCGGCCGATTTGGTTCGTGAATATGAGGATACTAATGGTTAGATAGTAGGTATTACAGCCACTAGTCCCTTTTAGGGAATAGGAAAGGCTTGTTATAGCTGTGACTTCCCAGTGGCTCGGGGTGATGAGGTACGAGAGGCCTACGAGGCCTTCCAGGGCGGTGTCAAAGATAGGACACTTTAGGGGTGGAATCTTTTGCATTTACCGTTTGCCATCGGGTTAATGGCTTTGTTTGTTATTGGCATTTGCTATAGGCATTGCTATTTATGTACTATTAATACTATTGTAGTTAGCGCCGGAAGTCCGGCTTCCGCTCACGCACTTAGGCAGGATTCCTGCACCTAGGGAATGCTATCTTCTTCTAACATCATGACATGACTATAACAAACTATATCGGTAATTCGGTAATTCGGGAATACGTATAAGACTAGGTCTAGGGTCGTAGGGCTCCTAGGGCCGGCTAGTATATATACTCGCTTGTAGGCCGCGGAACGGGGCGGGGCGGAGCGGGTGAAGCGGGTGCGATCGGGTACCCGATTAACCCTGCGAAACCCCTAGAATTATGTCCTAATCTTTGTCCTAAGCTTCTAGAGCTATAGAACTATTACTATATTTAGTATAAAGGCTTTAAATAAATTAAACTAATAGTCTATATATATAAGATGTATTAAGAAAGACGCTAGTCTAGTTAGGCCTAGTGTAAAATATATATTATCCCTAGGATTTTACCTACTAGGGCGGGTACCGCCCCGTCTCCGTTCCGCGGCGTAATAATACTCTTTATATTAAGAACTAGAGTAGGAATTACTACAAAAAAGGTATCTAAATTATAGAACTAAGGCAAATAAGATAATGCTAAGTATATAAGATTATAAGTCTTATATCTAACTTAATTTATCCTGGATCTAGTCTAGATCTAGATAAACTACTTAAATCTAGTATAAATTAGAGATAAAACTAGAATTAGTAGACTTTATTAGAAGAAGTATATATATAATATAGTAGTTAAGAGGATTATAAATAGATTATAATAGTAGGTAACAAGTAGTTATATAACTTTAGAATAATACTAACTAGGAAGATCTTCTAGTATAATATACTACTATTTTCATAATATTATTCTCTATTTATACTCTAGTCTTTATTATATCTATTATATTTTTCAGTTTTTAAAGCTAAATTACATCTCCTAAGTTAACTTAAAACTTAATAATTTATACTTTAGTTTTCTTCTTCTTAGTGTCACGACTACACGTATACTTATGGTGTGGATTATAGTATTTACCTACATCAACACCTATAACAACACATGCTTCCTCGACACCTACCTCTACGACAGCGAGTTCATATACATATATTTTCTTCTTCTTCTTCCTTCCTTAATTTTAGTTTCCTAGTCATTAAATCCATATAATTCGCTCTATATACATTCTAATAATAAGATAGAAGATATAAGTAATATTAGTAAAAGATATAAGAAAGAAGAGAGAAGTAAATCTAAGATTATAGTATTATATAAGTAGGATAAAATATAGATAAGTTTACTTAGAGAAAGAGATAAGCTAGTAGTTAGAGGTAACTAGTTTACTATCTAGTCTAACTATCTATACTATTTAATCTTACTAACTAATAGTTATCCCTTACTAATACTCTACCTCGTACTTCCTAACCGCGAACCCTACATCCTTCCGCTCCTTCTGCTACTTCTCCCATTCGAACATTCTCTTGTAGAGCTCAACCCGCTCTTGGTGCCGAGCCAGGCAAGCCCAGTCAAGAATGTTCTTTTCTTAGAGGAACCTATCTCTCGTATAGCTCTGTATATTAAGCTGGTTCATATAGTAGATAACCGTCTTATTCCCCTCTGCATCGGCAGATAGAACTTCTACCCAGTTAACGAAAATCTCTAAGTCCCTTGCGCCTAAAGCTATAGTATATATAAAGGTCCTATTATCTGCCCCTTCGACGTCCGGATCGCCGATCCTCTCACGCAGCAATCCTCCCGCTTTTACAAGTGCCGTACCAGCACGACATGCCTGATTAACAGCCTCACCATCCTCACCCCTAGCGCCTTTCCCTTCGATTACAAGTGCTGGATTATACATGTTCTGAATATTTTCACGGATATACTTTAACTGCTTTCGGTCGTGGTAGATATTTATTCGTATTAAGTCTGTAGATATAGTCAGGTCGTGGGTTTATTAGACTATCCGCCTTAGATAACGCCCTTGGTCAGATCATCGTCGATTGGAAGAAAGCTATCGAGAAAATTGCAGTTTCGTTGACGGACTATACTATCATCCTAGAAATCCCGTTTTATAAAGTTAATGGGCTGAGCCTGTTAGTTATTACCTGCCGATACCTCGTCTGCTTGTTTATTTGAATCCTGAGGACGCGATACTAATAGGTTACCCACCGTTCCAGCTTTATTTCGAGGCGGTACCGTTCGCATGTCATTGATAATGCACGGAAGTAGATTGTCAATCAATGTGTCCTCATTATCCGACTCGAAATACTCCCACTTTTACTGTAATTTTTAAACCGATGATTCATTTGTTGGCGAGCCTCGTGTCTTGCCTATAATCGCGCGCGCTTGTTTCTCGAAATCAGGATATTTCTTAAGGGCTCCATGGTCCCTCTGGTATATTCTATGGTCTCTAAGCCTTGATTTAATCTAGATGACCCTTCCTTAGCCTGAGCCTTAGCCTTTTAGGATGCGGTATTAGGGGTCGTCAGGTTTTCCGGTGTCGAGGTGCTCTTAGTTGGGGTTTACATCTCAGTTTCGAGCTCTATCAATTCCTCGGATGTCTCTCGGAACTTGGTGGGATGGTGTGGTGTCGATTCAGGTGATTACGAGCGCCTCCGCTTCTGGGAGGATAAAGAAGAGGTATCCGCCTCAATTTCAGCCGCCCGAGAAAGCCAATTCTCAATAGACTCTCGAGGCAGAGATACTACGACGTTCTCTTCTTAGACGGTCTCTTGAGCCTATAGGGGTTGACAAGGCACTTAGGCATTTAGTAATAACGTTCTTCCCAAGCTCTTCTAGTTCTAGGACTATCACTTTCTTGTTTATTGACCATTGGTGGGAATGCTGATTTGGGGCTAGGTGGTAGTACTTGACGTGCTCTTAAATCCCACAGGACCGGTACTAATACCTAGGCCTCCAAGTGATCGATTGCTATATAACCTCCCTACTCTTTCCTAGGTCCTTCGCCCTTCGCCCTTCGCCCTTATTCCCCCAACACCTATTAGATATTATGCCTTCGCGGATAGACTCCCCAAGTTCTTTACGTGCAGGGAGGAGTTTAGGATGGACTCGGCGAGCTTATAGTTGAAGCAGCTGAAAGTGGTGGACTCGGTTAGTAAAGAAAGGGTGACGATATCGTCGTCGTTTGGATTGGAGGGGATATAGTCACTATTAAAAGAGGTGGTAATAATTATAGAAAGCCTAGAGCTTGGTATGTGAAGGGAGCACGTGTGTGGTGTTACTGACTGATAGAGAGGAGCACGTTAGTAGCACAGAAAAAAGGTTAATGTTGCCTAGAAATCTTGCTGTTAGAGTTACAAGGGGTTTCTCCGTGAGACATCAACCTCCTTTCTCGATAGACAGCATTAATGAGGTGAGGGAGCCTTTCTAAAGTTTACCCGCAGATTACCCAGACCGCGATCTTCTACGTAACGGAAGAAACGTTTTCCGGTATTAATAAACACACCTCGTTATCAAGTGTGTCTCTATAGAAGCTGATACAGGTGGCTGTCCGGCTAGAGTCTAGCTAATGATGCCTTAGCTGCGAGACAATTTTCAAGCCTTCCTACGACGACTCACTTGTCGCAAGAGATATAACCTAAGGTAGACTTCGTATATCCTAACCTCAGGCCTAAAACCACCGATATATTAGTTTAACAGTACCTAAGGCCTTTACTATTCGAAAAAACACTCTAATAACGTCTTCCGAGCTTGTTATCGCGCAGACCATTCCGTCTACCTACTGCCGAAGTAAATGCGCCTCCTCACAAAACTCGGTTTAGAGCTGGATTAGGAACACAGTCACTCCTATATCTACACCCGCATCATCCGCAACAGCGAAAGCCTAGGTAACCCCAGGGCACAGCCTTAGACGCAAACGCAGCTTTATATTAGTCTCGACCACATCTTCTTATCTGCTTGATCAGTCACCAGCGACGCCGAGCCACCGTCGCAAGCGTAGACACTACCCATCCTTAATCTGCGGTTAACGGTCTGACGAGGACTAAACGTTACTCCTACCGCTTATAGCAGAGTTATTAAGGGCATTTATAGCATTGATGGGGACGCTAGCGGATTCCAATATTGTGAGTTGCTACGATCCAACCTCCTGCTTGAGGATCCTGCTGAAACTATCTAGTAGCTTTCGATACCTGTACGAAGTACCAATTCGTCGGCCTCGATTGCGTAATTCCCTAGGGTTGGTGACGGTAAAAAAACCGAGGACTTGTACGGGCCTGGACCTACGAAGCCTAGGAACACGTCGCATGACATTCGCATGTACATGGAACAACACCGAATGTTCATGTCTTACTATATCCTGAAGAAGCCTGAATACGTCGATTTTAAAAAGCATATGTCCGCCGTCGTGACGACGGACCGACTATCGGGCATGAAGCCCGCGTCTGTCAAGAAAATCCAGGACCGGGCGGAGGAAGCCGCATTCCAGGGTGAGACTACTTTACTAACGAGAGTTCTTCCATGCATTACCAAGGAGAGACGTCGGGTCTCTATAGAAGATCCTGCGAAGCCTGGGGAAACATATATGGTCGATGAGGACTTCAATAACACGGGACTTAATATTGTTAGGGATGTTGAGTTTAAGGGGACATACCTTCCAAACAGCTTCGCCTGACCGTGCCTATAGTATCGGTGTTCACGAATCCGGGCGGCCTGTAAATATATCCTAGCGTACACTCACCTATAAGCTCCTGAATCTTGTACTAACCCTTTACTACCCATTCTTCCTTCTTGAGGGAAAGTCTAATAAGGGAAACATGACCTTTATAATGCTGCAGGCCTGCCGGGGGGGCTCTACACTCGTTTATACAACCCGAATGCTGCTTTAGTATACCGGTCAAGCCAACGAAGATAATGGCCCCGACCAAGATACGTTCGTCTATTCCTGTACTATAGACGCAAATAGTATGTATTTCTAGGTTAACTTTGCCCTCGTTAAGCCGATCCAACCTAGCTAATAGAGGAAGACCGTTTCGTACCATATGGAGCGCATCGCCTCCAAGACATATTTCGAGGACGACGGGCCCCTCATCATGCGCCGTATCGCCTACAACATCCTAGAGTAGGGGACAAGGACGCGTTATGACATGCTCTTGAAACGCTATACCCAGATCCACCAATTCGACGATGCGTGGATGAAGGAAGCTGCGGTTTAGAGTAGGGAGAAAAAGTTCCTAAAGAAGCGTAAGCCCGATGGTGATAGGCTTAGTAGCTCAAGCTAGAGTCCTCTCAGCGGGCGCTGATGCTTAGGGATGTGAGCAGACTCGACTACACACGAGATAGAAGACGACTATGTAAGAGGAGGTATAAATGATGGGATGACGGGGAGTATTAGCATTCAGTACACTTTTAGTATAGCAGACCATATATGGATGCGTCAAACGATCTTAATAGATAGAACTATCTACTTGAGAGGTCTATATATAACTGATAGTCTCTTACTATATTAACTCTAGAACTATGCTATTACTACCATCTTAAATATATATATCCGCTGCCATGACAGCACTACTATATATACTCTTACTACTATTCCCTAACCGGACGCCTCTATTAACGTTTCCATCTCCACCTTTATTATTACATCATCTTCGTTCCGGAATATCGACACGTTTATAGTAAATATAGAACGCGATCCCGCGGCCTTCGGCTAAGCTTCGGCTAGAGCGGTGTAGTAGGAGTGGGGTAACGTATACTCTATAAGCTATTATTCGATAATGGCTTAATATTAGGTTAATATTTCACCCTTATCTTATCTAAAAACGCTTATTACTTCCTAACTTAATTACTATAGACTTTTCTAGTTATACGAATAAAAACTACGGTATAAACTCGCGCCTGCTCGATTATACTTCTAAATCCGGTTATTTCACTTGGCTTATAGGTAAGAATCGGTTTAATACTAGAAAAATAGACGCTGAATTTCTATCTCCAGTAATATATATAAAGAATGGACCTACGACTTTAACTACGATTATAAGGCGGTAGGTAACACCTAGTATTATAATATATATAAGACTAATAGGGTTTGCCCTAATAGGGCTTCCGTACGATAATACCACGGAGTAAGGAATAGGAAATATCCTCCTTATAAATAACCTCTAGACTTATAAAACTTCTAATATTATATATCTTATAAGGTCTTAGATAGTATTATATAGTAGCTTGATCATGTTATTATATAGGCCCGTAACTTATAAGAAGTTATATACCGAAAGCTAGACGTTTTAGCAATAGGTTTAAGCACGCGACAAGTATAAGCTACTAAGAATATAGTAAGTTTATCTCGCTTTCGTAAGTATAGCCAACTAGAGTACTGTATCTAACCTGTTAGATTACTAGCTGAGCCGGTAAAATCCTCTATCTATTTAAGAGCTGCGGTTATTAATACGTACTACCTAATACCTTATATTAGCACTCCTAACGGTAAAGCGACGCCTTATATAAGAAGCTTATAATGGCTTTTAATAGAAGGTCCTACGATTTTTATTATAAGGACTTTAAGAGATTATATAATTAGGAACAATATACACGGAAAGTATATAAGAGCTTACCGCTAATTATTAAAGGATTAACTCCCTTGTATTTATCGCTACTAAATTCTTTAATATCCTAACCTATTAGGTTACAGCTATAGCAGAGAAATACGAATATTAATTTAGTATTATCGGATAGGCGGTCCTCCTAATAGTAAGTACCTCTACTACCTAATAACCGATTCTAGTATTATAGTAATAGAGCGAGCCTATATTAGTATTATTAATTAGGTATTAATTATCGTAATCCCTAGGTTAAGACGCTATATATATAGGGTATATAAAGGTACTTTAGACAGGTAATCTAAAGTAAAGAAGGAATCCTATATATACTCCGGTCGAGTAGATATATTACTACGGGCCTAGAAGATAATTTTAACCGACTTTTAGTTCTACTCCGCTAGAGACCGTATAGTGCGCCGATTTTTATACACGTTATCTATAGAGATATTTCCGGTATTTATAATATTATTATACAGGGCGAAGGTAGCTTATAAGACTATAATCCCTATAGACTTAGTCTTCTCTATATAAGCTAATAGTTATAAGGATAAACGTCTACTAACCTAAGTAGAAAGTATGCAGCTTACTATTACTAGAGGGGTTCTAGATAAGAGTATATAATAGCTATATACTCTACTTTATTAGAGTTTAGCGTATCGGATAAATGTCACGGCTTGGATTAAGCCTACGCCTACGCCAAGGCGCTAGAGCTGAAATCTCTATACACCTATATAGCCTGCGCTCGCACCTTTCTAGAAGGTCGAGCGACCTCTTATTAATATAAACGACCTGCTAGAACTTGCCTGCCTTTATCTATGACTACGCACCGTTATACTAGGTCGCTCCCTTAATTATATTACTTTCGACGTACCGACTTGTATTAAGCCCGAAAAGTACGCCTACGCGCCGAAAGTACACCTTGAATCCGTTACGAATCTCCATCTTAGCGCCTATATCACCTTGAAATCCGCCGATTTTTTTACTAGAGATGTCGGGACGATATCTACGGAAGGGGAATCTAGGGTGGACTAGAGTAGAACGCCTGTAAGAGATAGCAAGATAAAGACAAGAGCAGAGCGAGCGCAGCGAGCTCTACCAGTTAACGACTCGAAGCCAACGAATAGGACGTTATAACTAGGACGCCATCCTACACCTATAAATTTCGAACTTTTTAAACGACTTTCTTCCTGCGCCGCCTGCTTGCGCCAGAATACCCGACAAACGACCTTCCTTTACTACTTCTCTTCTGCTTTACCTGCAGCCCCGCCCTCTCGCCACGCCCTCCAGTAATTCGGCTTATATCTCTCGAAACGCCTTTCTCGTAGTCGATAGCTCCACTTACTATACTGTCACGCCTTCCTTTTTAACCTCGCCGCAGTAAGCTAGACAGCTGCTATTTACCCGCAACTACCGATATTATTGCTTCCTTATAACTTCGCCGCCGCAGTAAGCCTGTAAAGCTACTATTAGTTTGACCTACCTTCTTTAAGACGACACCTCCTACTACGACTACGCCTACAGCAGAAGAAAAGCAAGGAAATAGGACGCTAGATGTAGGGACTATATCTAAAGAAGGAGGACCTATTATCACGGCTTGGATTGAGCCTACGCCTGCGCTAAGGCGCTAGAGCTGAAATCTCTATACACCTATATAGCCTGCGCTCGCACCTTTCTAGAAGGTCGAGCGACCTCTTGTCAATATAAACGACCTGCTAGAACTTGCCTGCCTTTGTCTATGACTACGCACCGTTACAATAAACGCTTTCTCTAGAGGACTAATAAGATCAGGAAGTAAGTAAAGGCTAATTAAGTCTACGAGGTCGAATAAAACTAATTATCTACGTTAAGTCGACCTATTAAGACGATTAATAATTAGATACTTATATCTTATATAAGGGGATAAAATATACCAAGTTTTAATAAGGTATTTAAATAGTATAAATCTAGCTAAGGCTTTACCTAGCTATATAAAGTATTTCTTAAGATCGACTTAAGTTACGGCTTAATAGCCGACTACCTTAGCTCCTTCTTACTAGAGGAGCTTATAATTATAATTAATATACCTAATACGCTAGGCAGGACTCCGCTTACTTAGAGCGTAGAATACGGGCTCTTGACTAGCCTACTTATATCGCTATCTATCTCGTAAACCGAACTATTAGACGACTTAATAAAATAAATATAGTATAGATTAACCTTATTATAAGCTAGCGGAGGCGTTATAATACCACGTAAAGTAGCTTTCTCGTAGATTATATTAAGATACGTGGAGCTATTAAGCAAATCCTCTTACTTATAAGCGGACCGAGCGCAGTGGCTCCGGTGTTTAAGAACGAAAGTACGAATGACGGAACACATGCGATAGTTAATAACTCTATCGAGACTTAAGGCCAACTTCATATAGACGATTAGTTGGAATTTACGATTTATTTAATGGTATGGCGACTTGAAAACGATTCTTAGGCTACGGTTTATTATAGAAATAAGGACGAGCTCAGGCTTACGATAGCCTATAATAGATTTTACTAATCCACTATCCTTGGATTACTCCTCCAGCTTAGCGGCCACGACTTCGTACGAAGAGAGGATGCCGAAGCTTGGTTCTTAGTTTTAACTAAAGAGGTACTCTACTATAAGTTAAACGAAGTCGTGAATCTCTTTAACCCGCAGGATTTCGATTCGCCGAATACTACTCCCCTACTTAACTAGGTTTAGTATAGTTACTAATGCTTTGTACGTCATATAGACATTTACTTCTTACTAAGGTTCTCTATCAAATTTACCGATGTCGGAATGCTACGCCAGGCACTTCGCGAGGTCTGTATACTAATATAAGCGAAAGAAAGCAGATGATAATTATACATAGTCGGGCTTCTACCAAGCGGCTATAAAGTATATATCTGGCTAATATGCTCGTTAATATATCCGGAGACGATGAGAAGATCTTTGAAGTAGACCGCCTAGTTGAATTCCTAAATAGATTGGTTTCTCTAATAAAAGCGAGATCTGATAAGCTCTACGAAACAGGTACGTATCGAAAGCTTAATTGGTAGGACCCGTAAGGCCATTCACCTACTAAAAGATGGATACGAGGATATATAGACAATGGCAGTCGACTTTGCCCGGAATGATTTCAAAACCAGAGACTAACCCCGATTCTCTGTATTCCCCGCTATAAACCTGAGGCGACCTGGGTTCTAATCCTTGGGCCAGAATGTTATAAAGTACAACTCGACTGTCTCGAGCGGTATATCCCTTTCCCTGGACCCAGATTTTTTCCATTAGAGCTAGGAGGAAGGACAAGATCGATAAGAGGTGACTTGTTCCTCCTTTACAGCTGACCAGGAGATAGATAGGCTTATTTCCAACACCCTCTAAATCAATAGACTAGGAGACTTTTCCTATCTTCGCCAGGTAGTATTTGGGTTCAATAACAATAACGGCGTCCGGAAGCTTGAGGCCGACAGTCTTGGTAAGCTTAGTTGAGAAGAGGGTGGAGATAGCTGGGACGATCCACTAAATATCGACGAAGGACCGCCAGGGGATCCATTAGACGACTGACCAAGTCCACCCCTAATACCTTGCGGACCACGAGGTACCGCTAAATCAGCTCCGGCCTTTTCTGCGCGTTTTTTACGAGCAGGCTTCGCCTTTGAGATAAGATCTATACGGCCTACTTGCTCCGATTCGCATTATATGCTTCCGCCTACTATAACTAATTAGACTCAGCTGTCGCTTAAGCACGCGATCAGATCGTTGATAATAGGATTCACAGGTCTCAACCTCCAGATTCGCTGTTGGCGCATATATATAATCGCCTCGGGATCGAAGCGCAGGCTGTTAGTCGTGCTATACGTGTAGGTGGTATAGGAGTATAGCTATATACGCATATGGTCATGGACACGTTTAACGATAAGGTAATTAAGAGGAATATCTTAAAAGCCGTATAATAAGCAATGGCTGAACTTAACAGGAATATGTTTAGTAGCATCGAGGATAATACTGAGACGGAAACGTCAAATATAATTGATATTAGCAACTAGGTACTAGTTAATAGCCAGCTAGAGAGACTCGAGGACGTTACGGAAAACCTCGGTGGAGATCCGTTGATCCTGACGCCAACTGAAGTTATTAGGCAAACAAACCACTATCTAAGTACGTTCTCTCGATTACAGAAGGCTTCTAGGATTCAACCTTACCGAACCTATGAAAGGAAAAGAGAAGGCTTGAGGCTCTCTCCGCCTAACGGAGATTCCCCTAAATCTAGAGCATGTTTGGATAGTAGTAATTGATTTAAAGCCTAGGATGATCTTCCGTTATAGCATCCCAGATTTGAATTATAGCGTCGAATGCTGCGGCTGCGATCGTAGTAGTACTAGTTCCAGGGATTGAAATCTGCGTATTCTGCGGTCCATGGTTACGCCTTACGATCCATCTCTTTATATCCGCTGCGTTTTATAAGCTATCGCCTTGCGCTATTTGATTAATAATACTTCTATAATCTGGAATATAAAAGGCAGTGTAAACTGTAGATATCTTGGTGCTGGTAATCATTATATCCCCGACATCTGGCCCATTTATGGTGGCAGTGTTCTTCCTTACGTAATAACCAGCATGGTCTATAAAGAGCTCCCAGCTTGTCAAATATGTTTATAAGACAATTCCTCGCTTTCCAATATTAGCTGCTAGCGAAGGAGGGATTTACCTTCTCTATAACCGATTATCGGAAGGATTTATCTCGGGACGTTAATATGTTTTATAACGTGTTATGTCGGATTTCCATAGATCGATAACGAGATTCCCAGTCATCACGCTGGTCCTCCTTATCCGACGTCTTAGGCATTTCCATTTTTGGTAGCGAGGTGTCTGAACTAAAAGCCGATATCAAGTTTAATAACACGATTAGATCGCTCGCCTCGTCCGGCATCTCGATCTGCTTTCCTTTTCCCTTTAATATCTTTATCTGTTGCCTTCTCTCCCTACGTGGTGTCTTTGTTCTCGCTTCTTACGCAATTACTATATAGTCGTAAAGATTTAATTATATAACGCATTTTCCACCTAGGGTTATGTGTCGACTCTAGTGTGGTCTTAGGTTGCCGTTCTATATAGGAGAAATCGGGATAGCCGCGTTACTTAAGGGTTACCGCGCAGTTTATACTTAGAATACTGTACTCACTTTCTTTACGGTGTAGATCGTTGCATACTATAGGCAAGCTTACGACGAGCCACGTCTGATTTGTCTAGGAACTGACCCACTTCTATGGTGAGGGCTAATTTTAGTATTTCGCTGATCGTGAATCTCTTATAGCTAAGCATCCCTCGAATGGGATCTGGAATATTCGGAGTTTTCTCTACTATAAGCTCCTGTATCTTGCCGTTTTTGCTGATACATATCTGTGGCTTAACTGGAAACATAAGGATTTCCTTCCTTAATCCCATCATCATCGAAATTAAGTGGACTGAATGACGGGGCTTAAAGTTCACCTTGCTGTACTTGATATTCTTCTATCTGATCTTGAATATATTTGGTTAAGTTGGAAGGCTTGAAGCTGGCACCAGTTTATTTAGCTATATTTGATTCTGACTTCCATTTGTATTATTACTGTTAGATGCCATGTTAAGGCTCCGGGTACCCTCAAGCATCGCTGGGAACGCTTGACGTGCATTAATAAGTGCTTGCTTTATTAGCTCATCGTTACTTAGGGCAGGATGGTCGAAGAGACTTGGCTATCAAATTTCACTATACGCTGCATGCTAAAGGTGTAGTCGGCTCCTTTATTGCATTCGAAGCTTGCTCTCTCTTTCTTGTATTAGTCACGCATACCCCGCAGGGTAGCCGTACTAATATCCAGCGAGTCATCTGACATGTTTCTAGCTAGGTCGGTAGCTCTCTTCAGATATTCCGCGATGCTTTCGGTTCCTTCCTGCTAAGGCTGTGCTATCTTCATTCGTAGTTCGAGCTTTTTTACTTGAGTGTCTTTTTCGGTAATTTTAAATCCAGCCAGGAACGCTCTTTCTATCTGAGATCAATCGAGTTCGATTTCTTTAGCCAATTCGTAATTCTAATCATAGGTATTACCATCCGTTTATATCCGTACTTGAAGTGTTTAGGTTATCCCGCTTATAAGTAAAGTCGATATCTTCGATAAATTCGATTAGGTCCTCGTTTCCATCTCGAAGACTAATAAGGTCCGAATCTTTGCTTATAATATCTTGCTTCGAGAAGTCTTGCTTAAAGTGTCATTTGATAGTGGTATAGGGATAGTTGAGGCAGGGGAGGGCCGATGGTGGTACCCTTTAGACGGCGTGCTTGTTTTGGATTAGTTTATGCTTGCTAGTTTCCCACCGTGTCTTTACGGTGGTTCTGGGGTGCCCTGCTATAAGGATTCAGACGACGAATCTTCGTCTATAGAACTTATATGAAAGTTGCTTCTCTTGGAACGTGTCTTACTTGAGAGTGGTGGTGTCTCTTCTAGGGAGCTTTAAAACAATGTCTGAGGTTGTTACTAAGTCAGCCCTGACATCACCAGCTTTTTCCTAGCCAACTCCCGCCCCCGAATTTAATAAAGGCAAAACCCACTTATCCTTTAGGCGGTCTAGGCAGATATCACAATGTCGCACGATTAACCAGGCCTAACGCGTCTCCGAGCCGCCTGCGACGAATTTACGGACTACTTGAAAGGTTTCTAGGATGGTAGAATCTGGACGAGCGTCAACGACCCCCACGGGCCTTTACGAGCCAAGGATAAAGGCACACTAAGTTCGTAACGGAAGGAGATCATCGAAAAGTCATATATGTGGGATATCGGGGAAAAAGTCTGGAAGTATCGGTCAAAAGGCATATTAATCGCGAAGCATCAGATATTCGCGACCTTATTAGATGTATAACGGGGACTACGTCGACCTATTCAAGATCGCTTGGAGAAAGTAATTAAGAGGCAAATCATTATCGAAAAGGAGTCGGTTAGATAGGCGGCATCTATCTAGAAGAAATAGGGGCTTGATCGCGTTAACCAACACGATTCTAAGCTCTAGACAGCGGCGAAAGAGTATAATAGCCGGTTATATACGGATAACTGCGGTGGACGTCCTACGGAAACCTAAGCGGCTACCAAGATTACTCGTGCTAATCGGCCGGAAAGAGGAATCTTACGACGAGGATTAATACTAGGAACGATCGAGGTAAGCGATAATATTAGTATTTAGGTAGAATCTCCGCTTAGCCTTGCCTAGATAGGCTTAGTGTGGCTTAGTAAGCCAGCCCCTGAGTACCATGTATGTGGCCACAGCAGCTTTATAGAAAATCAACAATTGTTCTATCCTCCACGAGTGAACCTATATTTAGGTCCCTATTCCAAAGGATAAAAACGTTAAAGGTACAAGAGAAGGACGACTTGCCATTTCGATTACGGTAGGAGAGATGGCTGGACCACTATATATAAGGCCACAGATTGCGGATAATAACTTCAGCGACATAAATATGGATGAATCGGTGGAAAGTAGTAGGAAGGCGTGTTGCTCCAATTACAGGACGTGCGTATTAGAAAATGAGATCAGCCTTACCGGGGAAACGGTTGATTGACGCGAGAGGCGGCCTAATAAATCGCCAGAAGGGGGTGTTTAATTAGCTCCCTGCTTTAAATCCTTCGTGATTTAATAGCGAAGGCTAGCAATTAGTAAATGAACGGCGTTCGCCCGCCTGAGCTATCTGTATTCCTTCCAGCTCAACGCTTACCAGTGGTTTTGCCGTATCGAAAGGTGACTGCGAACACGCGACAGTATGCTCCCTCTAGAAAGGCAATCTGCGGCAGTCTTAAATATCTCGGTGATAGAATATAGTAGTCGCGTGTTCCATCATATCATCTCGTAATAGACACCACCGAATAGTTGAAGATGTTGTTGGACCTTTCTCGACTTTTTTCAGCGAGGGTCCACCTATCAGTGGTCCACGCTAGCCCTTTTGAAAATAGTAGTCAAATTAGCTCAAAATCTGTTAGATATCAGTATCAGCCCTATATGCTTGGCATGGACTACAAATAGCCAACGTGTCTATAGCTAGACAATCAACCGTTCTATTAATCATTTAACATATATTAGATTACAGGAGAGCTTCTTGACAGCAAACTTAATTATCAAGGTGAAACCGGTTAACACCGTCGTTTAAAGAAAACATTGCATTTAACTCGACTTGTACGAAGATCAGGTACTATTAGATTAAATATAAGTAGTCCTCTTCGGCACGAGCTTCTCATACGTATAATTTACTAGGAGAACGCGATTTACCGAATGAATCGCCTAGAAGCCAAGGCGCTAATTAAATGGTACATTTTCTTTCTAGATTCAGCCTCTATTCTAAATCTAGGATACTATTCAGTTATTATCCTAGAATCTAGATTATAATAGTAGGAAAGATCGCGTTAAATAAAGTCGGTTCTCTCAAGTTGTTATACGTCTATATGGTAATTATTCTAACGATCCGTCCGGCTGCAAGTCTGGAGTAGGTTCAGATTGATTACAGAGATGAGCCGGATCGAGAATACACGGAAGGAGGTGTAGGGATTAATCCATGCCACTTAGGCTAAGCTAATGCGGTTGCAAGCCATATTCAACTGGCTAAGAGATAAGAAAGAGAAGCTGGCGGAGCGCGAGCTTCGAAATATTAAGGAGTTGGAATCTAATAAGCGTACAGCTATATCTAATAACCTGTTATTTAATATTTCGTCAGAGTCCTTTGAGATTCCTTAAGTCTACCGTGGATGGTCTGGGTTATTAAATTACTGTAGAAGGGTCTAGTAATTCAGGTACTTTCTGAATCGTCGTATCCTTTCCACTTGACAAGGTATCGCTGACCTCTCTGTTCTAGGATTATAAGAAAAGGTTTCCTGTAAGGTTGTATTTAGATCTGCTGGCTCCAACATTGATATGTGAAATACTAGGTGTACTCTAGCGTCGGCTGGAAGCTATAATGCAGAATTGATATGGACTAGTATCCTACTTGGTCTTTTGCTTGTTAGGTTTTTCGTGAGAAGGTAACCCTTACCCCCTCTTCTAGCTGAGGACCATTAATACGTCGTTCGTAAATGTTAGATCCTTGCCCGGTTCGAGTTCAGTCTCATGATCCTAAGGCTGATTCTCAGGCAGAGCTTATGCTATTATCTCTTCCGCGAAGAGCCGCTCCCATCTTTAATATCCTTATAGGAACTCTAAAGGTTCGTCTTTCCCCTTAACTCTAACTTATTAACCCTGCTAACCTCTGCTAGTGTCTATTAAGTCGGACCCTCGTGGTTTAAGGCCGTCTCTATCCGAAGATGAAGTAACACATGCTTTAACCGGGCTACGGTTCGACTTCTTATCCATTATTATCAACTGTTTACGTATAGGGTGAGTACTAGTGACGTCTCCAGTCTCTCTAATCTAAGTACTCCTGTTTTCCGCTTTAATACTGGGTTATGTTTCTTCAACGGCAAATTACAAAAATACTACACTTTATTGGAATATTTTCATGACTGCCACACCTATATTTCAAAAATACTACACCTGGGTACGTATAGGCCCCGGAAGCTAGGCGCATCAGCCCCTTTACGGCGTGAGTTACCCCGTATATTATACTACTAAAATTTTATTTCTTAGGATGGATGACAACATTCAGGAGGTTTATACGGGAGGTCTCTAGGCCTGCCGGATGCTAACTTACCGGGCCTGCTACGGGGGTAGCTGCGGGGGCTACTGCGGGGTGTCTCTACCCGGGTGTAGTATTTTTGAAATATAGGTGTGGCATTTTTGAAAATATTCCAGAAAAAGTGCGGTATTTTTGTAATTTGCCAGTGGCCATCCCAACTATATCGAAGGAAAGCTCCTTATAACGGCGTTCGATTACAATTGGTAGCGAGGGCGTTTCGTCGTCTGCCACTCCTGTTAATAGATCTAACCTGTCGATCATCTGTAATTTGGATGGATCCTTCTTCCTATGAGTTGGTAAGCCCGCTGACTGTACCAGAGCTCGTGAAACGAAGCTGCCTGTTGCTCCTGAGTCTATCATTGCAATGGTCTGACACCTATTGACTTTTACCGGTGGTTTCACGTGTGTGCTGTACGCTGCTAAATACAAGTGCTGCTTGTTAGGGCGTCCTGCATCCCCCTTGCAGGAGGGATTACTCTTTTCCCTGCTGGGGAAGGAATCCGGCAATCTTCCTCTGTCGTACGTGCTTCTGACAATTGTCGTGTGAGCACGCATGCCATTCGAGTAGGTGACACTCTTCCGTGTCTCCTTCATGTTTCTGTAGTCCTCAGGCAATCGTGCCATCGTTTGCTTTCTCCTGGGAACTGTTAATTCTATCGTTTCGTTGCTAGATGCCATGGGCATCCATTCTTATAGCAATTCATCCAGGGAATGTTTCTGCATGCGGGCGTCTTTGTCATTGTGTCTAAGCTCATTCTTGCTAAGTAATAATGCTTGCAGTATTCGTCCGCCTACGGTATCTAATGCATTTGTCTATGTTCGGGATGTGCTAAGTTATTTCGATACTCTACTGTAATTGTACATTAATCCTTTGATAAGACTCCTATTCTTTCGATTCCTTCGAGTCGTCCGTCTCTTAATCCTTTGACGCGGAGGTATAAGGCTCGAGGTTACTCACGCCAAGACATTAGTTCCACCTATATTATTTTACTAAGACTAAAGTTACTCACGCTAAGATATTAGTTCCACCTATATTATTTTACTAAGACTAAAATATTAGAGATATATTTTATTATTATAATAATAATTCGTACTATATATAAAACTTACTAATTTATTAGGTAATATAAAAAGGTAATAGCTAATTAGCTATCTATATAGAAATAATAACTTTAATATTATTAATATTTTCTATCTATAGTAGTATTTACGAATATATATAGTTTAATACTAGATTACTAAGCATAGTATTACCTAGGTAATATCTTAAGTAGATAAGATAATATAAAAAGGTAATGCATATTCCTAAAGAATTAAAGGAGCTATTAAAATTATAATTGAAAGATAATTTGTTTTTAAAATATTAATAATTTTAGAAAAAAACTTGGCCTCCCTACTAATTTCATTTAGCGGCTAGTAGTTCTTATTAAAAATATGAAATCTACTTATACCTAGTAGTATTAGTCTATCTATATAATTAGTAATTACTATATTCTAGTATTAAATATACCTGTAGTATGCGTATTATCTTAAGAAGCTTGATAGTACAAAGATGCTAGAAAATCCGTCTATTAACGCGTTCTTATTATACGTAGAAGTATAAAGACCTTAGTAGTAAGGTACTAATTCAGATAATAATTAATATCTAGGCTATACTAAAAGTAAAAGTATTTGGAGAATAGCTTTATATAATTACTATTACTATTACTCCGGTAAATTATTAAGAAACTAGCTCTAACTAATAGTCTTATAGATTTGTATGTAATTGTTTATTGGTTGGTAGAGAAGAAGACGCTTGCTAGGCTAGTATTAGGCCTGCGGAAGGCTTCCGTCTCCGCCTAGTAAGCAATTACCTGATTTGTAATAACACGTCCGAATAATCCATAACATAAAATATAGAAATATAAACCGAGGCCTAAATCTTAAATCACGTAATATAAATACTACTTAATAAGATTACTAAGTATAATAAGTCTTTTCTAGAAGCTTTGAATTTATGAAATTATATAATAAATACTAGAATATACTAGATATAAAGCTTACTAGTTAAAGTCGCGACCTGAAAATTTAAATTACTTATAATTAACTTCTAATCTTAGTAGTTTAGTATATAGCTGTATTAATTCTATTTAGAACTAAATTTATTATTATTATATAGTACTAAGATACGAGGATGGCTGGCGACGAGATCCACCTGTACGTAGTACCCGCTACGAACCTTCTTATACTGCTCGCAGTCTAGGAGAGCTAAGAGATCTCAGTCACGGTGTATAGAGCACCGAAGGGCGTTGCATGATTGTCGTGGTTGTCATGGAAGGGACGCGATATACGAACATTAATAGGAACACCATTATACAGGGATAGTAAGAGGAGATATCCGCAGCATTATTAGGAAGACAGACACATGGAACACTATATAGAGACACTTGTCGCGGGCTACCTCTCGACACCCTCCTCTTACATACAGAGTCCTTCCTCATACCCTCACGCGTTACTAGCGACGCGACACCGGCAACGCCAATCTAATACAATACAATTCATCTATATATATATAGGAGCTCCCTATAGCAGCTTAAGAAGACGGGACACGGTCTACCTATACCCCTACAAGGCCTTTTACTACTGTTATTACGGTTTCCTTTTATAATTCGACCTGGGATGATTACCCATTTATACTCACGTTTATCTACTTTTTCCTTGATACGGGCCTGCTGCGCTATAAAGCAGCACTACTAGACTTCCGCCTATCCCTCCTACCAAGCCGCTCCTTTGTCAGCTACTAAAACCACCGCCCGCCTACGTAGAACAAACCGCTCCTTTGTTAATACTTCTAGTCTCGCCATCTTCCTCTCCTGTCTCGGCCTTGACAGCACCTGTTAATAACCGTGGTAAGGCCCATGCCTTCGCAAGCCGGAGCGTTATCCGTGCGAACCTTTGTAGAAACATATATATTAGTGCGGTACCCCTGTCAGGTACTATACTATACACACATGGCACCTCTTTATTGGAATCGAATGTGGTATGAGGCGAACGAATACTAGAGGAATGCATACATATTGGAATTGTGGGGGTTTTGACCCAGTACTCGCGCTTACGTGTGCGTATGGTTTCCCTTACGAGTCGCGCATACACGGAAAGACCTACGTGTCTCTGTCGTACGGCGACTATAATGTATTAAAGGCCCCCTCTATTACCTTTTATAGTTTAGGTACGAGAGCGTATAAATTATCAATTAATATATTACCTTATTAATATCCTATATTCCTTCTACTTTAATTCTTAAAATAACTAGTATAGTCTTATAATATTTATAAAAATACTTTATAAATTCCTTCTTATATTTCTCTTTATAAAAGATCCTATTATTATTTAACTCCTCTTATTTATCTTAATTCTTATATAGTCTTAATTTTATTATAGGATTTAAAATATTAGTAAGATTATAAATTAAACTACTTTTACCTTCTATTTTAAAATAGTATTTTAAGAGTTTCTTTAAAGCTTATTTATAAGCTTTAATAATACCTAATTTCTGTAAATAACTACTATTATATATTATTTCTTTAATAGTATTAAGAAAGTTAAAAAGAGCGTTATATAATTAAAATCCTAGATAAATACCTATATAAGTTATATAAGAACCTAGTAAGGTAAAGTTATAAAGAGGATTTAATATATTATTAATTAATAAGACTATTAACTATTTATCTTTATTAAGTCTAATTTTATTAATTTTTAGATTATCTAAGTTTTTATCTACCTAATTATTAATAATATAATATAATAAGTATATACGCTAAAGTATAAAGTAGGTAGAATTCTAATAAATATAAATATCTTATATAAGTTTTTTAGGTCTTTTATTAAAGCCTTCTTATAACTTTAAAAATTAAAGCTTTTATTAAGGAGAAGAATTAATAGCTATTATAAGAGCGCGAATCTATTCTAGTTATTAGTAAATATATTATTAATTTATATTACTTTCATCTTATTATACTTTCTTAATTATAATAGATAGACTAATACTTTATTAAATATCTTTAGCTTAATTATCCTTTAATAAAGTAGGTATAATATTATTTAATGCTTTCAAATTAATAATACTAATAAAGTCTTATACTACTAAGTTAAAGATATACGCTAAGTAAGAAATTAAACATTATACTTCATCTTATTAAAAGTTTTATTAGGTTATTACTTTTTAAAGTTTTTCTTTTATTATTTTATTATTACTAGTTTTATTAATAATAACTTTAAAGAGTTTCTCTCTAATTCTATAAAGATTTAATATCTTTATTAGCTTTATTATAAGATTATATCTAGAATACTAGATATTAAGAGGCGTAAATCTAAAATAATTATTAATCTTATAAACTAGTATCCTTAAGTAGGTAACCTTTTATAAACTAGATTATATATCTAAAGTAAAGGAAATATATTATAAGTATTTTAATTCTACTTTAAATTTTATATAAATTATATTAAAATCTAATAAAATTATACTTTATTATCTAATATAATAGATGAGGGTTAAATCTAGATAAGCTATTAATAATAGATCCTAAAACTCTAGTTAATTAATAGTATAAAATCACTAGTTTAAAGTAAGAAAGTATTTATATAATTATTTATTTTACTATTCTTATTAAAAGTTAAAAGAGAACTCTATTTAACTCTTCTTCTATTATTATCTTATAAGGTTAGCTTTATATTATTATTTTATATTATTATAAGTAATTTACCTAGGATAAAGTTAGCTCTAATTATAATATTAAATTAAGTTATTTATATAAATTATATTTCCTTATCTTTTAATATTTCTTTATATTAGATATACTTAAATTATTAAGTATTATTAGATAGTTTAAAATCTTATTATACCTCTTATATATTATCTTTAATAATCCTTTTACTATTAAAGCTAATTAAATCAAATCATTCTAAATATTAGCTTATTTACCTAGTATTATCTTCTTATTTTAAAGGGAATCCTTTATCTTTATATTATCCTTTATTTTAATATTCTAACTAATAATAATTTAGTATTATTATACTCTATATTAGTCTTAAGTACTTAGAGTTTATTTAATATATTAATTATGTTCTTTAATTCTTAATCCTAGGTATTCTTCCCTAATATACTTAATAGTATTTTATTAAATTTCTCTCTTTTTATAAAAAGTTACATTAAATATATCCTATCTAACTTAACTAGTAAATTAGCTAGGATAAATACTATATAATATAAAGTTTAATATAATAAGATTATTAGATTCCAGCTTAATAACTTAGTTATTACTAGGGCCTATTAAACTTATTATATCTAAGGGAGTTAATATTTTATAACTCTAAGTTAAGGATAAAATATAAGTAATATAAAAAGGTAATATAAATATTAATAATATTAGGAAGAAGAGTAAGTAATATAATTCTAAATTTTTAATATAAGGAAACTAATTTCGTATCTTAATATTATATAAGGTAATTAGTACCTTAGTAATTTAAGTTAAGTTAACTTAAATTATTAAGGAATTACTAAGGTTTTAAGTTAATTCTAAAAGTTAGAATTAAATCCTAACTTAATAGTTAAGTCTAGTCTATATTAATAAGGATAGTATTTATTTAAATAATATCCTCATCTATTCTTAGGATTAGGAGTCTTATATTAAAGTTATAAAGGTAGTACTTTAATAATTATAAGAATTTAAGCTTTATATAAGTCTTAAGAAATATATGTTTATAATACTTAAAGTAAAGTTTCTCAACTTTATTAATAATAATATAAGTATATATATAAACTCTTATACAATTAATATTATAACCTAGTAAAATAGTATAAGGGACATTTAATTCTTTCTTAATTTTATAAATTTCTATTAATAATTTATTAAATATTACTCCTTTATTATTATAATATTAATAGATTATTTAAAGAATAATTACTTTATACTAAAGGATGAAATAAAAATTAATAAGGCTTAAGAAACCTTATACCTTAAAATTAAGGGAAAGTAATATACTTTTAATAATATAATATAATATAATATAAGTAATAGCTTTAATTTTACTACTAGTAAATTTAATTATAAATAAGTTATATTAAAGAGGCTTATTATAATTATATTAAGGGTAAAGTATAGTTAAAATAACTATATTAACCTAATATTAAATATTCTTTAATATCTTTAAGAGGGAGATAAAGATATATTTATTAAAAAAGTAATATTATAGTCTTGAGACTAATTAACTATTATAAATGTATTATTAATAATTAATAAAATAAGGATTATTTATAAGAGTAAGTTAATTTATATACCTAATAATAAGATAATTAAGTATAAAATTATAAAACTCTATTATAATTACTTGTATACTAGCTATTATTTATAAAAGTAAATATAGGAGCTTATTAAATATAAGTTTTATTAGAAGATAATAAATCAAGATATTTATAATTATATATAATAATACTTAACTTATTAATTATAAATATATTATATGTAATATATAATCTCTATTATTAATATTAATAAAGTTATTTTAAGAGATTATAATAATCTTTATTATAAGTCTTACCTTAAGTGAGTTAGGCGGTAATATTTATAATATAATCCTAATAGTAATTAACTATTATATAAAAGTTATTAAATAATTATTTATAATAAAGATAATTAATATAATTAATATAATTAATATTATAATTTTTAAATAATAATATATTAGTATATAAATATATAAAGGAAGTTAAGTATAATATTTTATCCTTAAATAAATAAGTAAATAGAAAGGTAAAATAGTATATTAAAATATTACTTATAATATTACTTTAATTAGAAGTAAGATAATTAAGTTAAGTTATTATATTTAACTAAGTTTATATATAATTATATAAAGTAGATACCTTAAGTATTAAATTACCTTTATATAAAATATTATATAAGTACCTCTTAATAATTAATATTTCATTAATAGAGCCTTATATTAAGCAAATCCCTTTTATTAAAAAAAAGTTAAAATCTTATCTTACTCTTAAAGCCTTATATTAAGGATTATAATAATATTTTAATTATCTTATAAGTATAACTTATTAAGGATAATATTAAGTATAAGATAAAAATTATCTTAGATTATAAGATCTCTTAAAATAAGCTAAGATACTTAATAAAGTAAAAGGAATAGTCTTATAATTCTAATTAATAACTATATAAAGAAGACTTAATTAATTAATTAATTATACTCCTATACTAGCTAAAGCTAATAAGGGTAGACTATTTAGGGGGTATATCACGACGTTATCTAGGAAGGTAGGGAAGGTAAGGTAGCGCTAGTAAGTCTATAGGATTAACTAAGACGTTCTACGAAGAATAAGAAGCTATTTAGAAGACGCGTGTATATAAGGTATAGTGCTAAGGCTTCAGCCCTATAAGCTAGCTAAGCCTTCACGGCAGAGCCGTGGTAATAGGTCCCTCCTTACTAGATCGAGCTCTACGAGATCGAGACTTCGGCTTAGGCTTCGTTAGGTACATGCGGTGGAAGGTTTCGAGTAGTAGGTCGTAATTATTAATATTCGAGGCTGGTTCCCAGTTAGGAGCGTCATATCTAACCCAGCTGACTAGGTACTAGACGTATCCTCCCTGTACACGTTTAGAGTCGAGTATCTCCTCGACTTCCTAACCGATGTCTCCATCTACTTCGATAGGCTACGATAGCGGCTGGACCTGACTAGAAAAAGGATTAGTAGTAACGGGCGAAAGCTTCGAGATATAGAATACTAGGTGGATCTATATAGTCTTAGGCAGGTCGAGTTTATAAGCCTACGGGCTAAAGACGGTCTTAATTATAAACCGTCCGAGGTTCTTCTAATCGAGCTTACGAGTAGGACGCTTCGTACGTATATTCTTAGTATCTAACTAGACTTAGTCACTAATACGGAAGATAGGTACGGGTAAGCGGTCTCGTGTAGAGTCATCCTCGTATTTAGCTTACGCGGCAAGCATCTCAGAGCGTAGTATATCTAGAAGGTCTTCTATATAGTTAGCGTATTCTTCGGCTTTAACTTAGGCGGGTAGTAAGGACCGTGTTATAACTTAACGAGGTTTAAATCCTATACGAGGATTATATCCATAATTAGCGTAGAAGGGGCTACACTATATAGCTTCTAAAACGGCGTTATTAGCGGCGAACTTAGCTAGACCTAGCTACTTCGACTAATTATCTTGCTAGTAAGCGGTATACGCGCGAAGGTAAGCTTCTATAAAGGCATTACTAATCTCGGTCTATCTATTAGTTACGGGATGGAATGCAGTCGATAGTAGTCGGGAGGTGCCTAGTCTTCGATAAAGAAGCTTCTAAAAGAGAGTAGCGAATTAGGGTCCCCGGTTAGAGACGATCGTATCAGGAAATCTATAAAGACGGTAGATATAGTTTACGTATAAATCGGCGATAGTTTTAACGGTAGTAGTAGTATGCGTAGGTATAAAGTGTCTCATCTTTATTAGTCGGTTAATTACTACTAGTATAGCATCGTAGCCTTCCGAGGTAGGTAAGCCGGTCACGAAGTTTATAGAGATATCTTTCTATCTTTAAGTGGGTACGGGCAAGGGCTTTAGCACGCCGTACTTGGCGTGTCTCCGGGATTTACTTCGAGAACAAGTGTGGCAGTTCCTTACGTAGCGAGCCACGAAATTCCTTATCTAGGGCTAAAAGTAGCTTCTATGAACCAGTTCGAGCGTCTTAGTACGTCCGGTATATCCTGTACTAGGGGTATTATAGTGCGCTTCGTATACGCGTACTCTCAGCGCTTCGTTGTCCGGCACGTAAAGTCTTCCTTAGTACTAAAGTTGTCCCTCTTTTACTTCGCATTCCGCTAGCGTGATCTTCTTAGACTATATGGCTCCGTCGCGTAATAGCTCTAAGATCTCGTTAGTAAAAGCGTCGTTAGTATAGGCTTCGGCGATAGCTTAGTCTAGGGGAGTCTCCTCTTCATCTTCTTTAGCTAGAGTTTCGGGTATAGGGGTTAATACAGTAGGGTCGGACTCTACTAATTCGGTAATAGATTCCATATCGTTAGCGGCAATTTGGTGAGGCTTAAGAACGATTTGGTTGCGGTACTCGATCCTAGGGTCCCTTATAGAAGGAAGATCTCCTAATCTTCGAGTAAGAGCGTCCGGCTTCGTGCCGAGGCGCCCCGGGTGATACTGAATCTTGAAGTTGAAACGCGAAAGATATTCGGCCCAGCGAGCCTGGCGGCGGTTGAGCTACTTTATTAATATAAACCATTCGAGGTTCTTATAATCACTAAGCACTTGAATTATACCGGGGGAGCCTTCGAGCTCCGTGCGCCATTCTTGAAAAGCGAGGATTACAGCTAGTAGTTCCTTGTCGTAGATTTCGTAGTTACATTCGGCAGGGCTATGCTTCTTAGAGAAATAGGTAACGGGGCGTAAGCGGCCTTCGGAGTCCTTTTAGGAAAGCACTCCAGCGGAGACGTGGTTAGAGGCGTCGACCTCTATAACGCAGTCCTCTTCAGGGTTGAATAAAGCAAGTATGGGGGCGGTATAGAATATCGTTTTCAGGTCCTCGAACGCGAGTTCACAGGCGTCTATCTATTTCCAAGTCGAATTCGAGCCCGTTAAGGCGGTTAGTGGTGCGGTAATCTTTAAAAAGCCAGCGATAAACCGTCTATAGAAATTAGCGAACCCTATAAAGGATTAGACGTCTTTCTTATTTTATGGCCTAGGCTATTCCTTGACGGCGGCGACCTTAGCAGGGTCTATTCGCACTCCGTTCCTTCCGACGATCAGCCTAAGGTAGAGGACTTCATCCTTATAAAACTCACACTTCGAGATATCGAGCTGTAGGCCTATATCTCGTAAGCGGTCGAGTACTTGGTGTACGTGTATCTTATACTCCTTTAGTGTGTTGCTGTAGATCAAAATGTCGTCCATGTATACTGAGCAGAAAACGTCGAGGAAGTCTTACAAGGTCTTGTTAATGTAGCTCTAAAACTTAGCCGGGGCGCCATGTAATCCGAAAGGTAGTATAAGGGATTTATAGAGTCTATAACGTGTTAGAAAGGCGGTTTTCTATTCCTCGCCCTCTTTCACGCGTAAGCGGTTAAAGGCGGCGATAACATCGAGCTTAGTAAAGAATTTAGCAGTCGACAATCGATCCAGAGTCTCTCGGATCAGGGGAAGCGGGTAGCGGTTCTTGATAGTGATATTATTTAGTCCCCGGTAGTCGACGTAAAGGCGTAGTCCTCCTCCGGGTTTCCTTACGAACAGGATCGGTGTAGCGGCGGGAGAGCTACTAACTCGGATAAAGCCTTTAGCGAGGTTCTCTTCGAGGTACTTTTTAAGTACTAGTAGCTCGTCTCGGGACATCCCTCTAAGGTTACAGAACGGTGGTTACTTCCCTTCTATTAGAGGGATGTTATAGTCGTCGGGGCGGTACGGAGGTAATATATCGGCTAATTTCTTCGAGAATAAATCAAGGTACCTCTAATACTCCGGATCTAGCACAGTCTTCGGATCTACTTCCTTTCTCTCTTCGAGGGCCTTGTCGATGTCTCGTATAGATAGTGCAAAGCAGTAATAGTCGCGCCTTTTACTAAGCATCCCGTACGGGGCGGCTCCGATTATAGAGATGTTTATAGGCTTAGCTAGGGGCAGAGGCGTAGTAGGTAGTGCGAGGGGCGGTGTTATAGGCGGCGTTAGCGGCAGTTCAATGATATACTCGCGGTGTTCTGGGACATCTAGCACTTCGACTATACTAGGTATAATTGCTATCTGTTTATTCTGAAGATAATGCTCTTTATAGTAAGGTGAGTTGAAAATAGCTATGTTAGCGGCCTATTTAGTAGAGACATCGTGCTATTACAGCCACTTAATGCCAAGTACTACAGGATAGTACCCTAATATGGTTATGAATATGGAAAGGTCTTCTATATAGTTAGACGTCTTTATCTTCGAGACGGCGCGGTATATAATTACTCCTAAGTTTATAGAGCGCCCGTTAATAACGGTTAGGGAACGAGATTACTTAAGCTTGCGAACTTCAAGCTTATAGAGTCGGGCGAAATTAGTGTTAATAAAAGTACTGGCGGAAGTACCGCTGTCAACTAAGGCGTATATATGTATAGATAAATAAGAAGTCGATAACGTAATCGGTAATATAAGATGGTTACTATCTATCTCTTATTCTGTTAAAGACGTTACTAAGATCCTTATATCCTTCTTCCGTCTCCGGATGTAACTAGGCTCGGAGACTACTCTTTTCCCTGCTCCTTAGGGATACTAAGGTCGATAAGAGATGCTTCGTATATACGTTACTTCCTAGGCTTTATATAACTTTAAATGCCATGCCCGATCTTACTACAGTTGAAACATTTGAATTGAGGGCACTTAGGGGCTCCATGTCCATGTCCTCCGCAAAAGCTATATAACCCGAGGGCTCTGCGCCTTTCTTTCTCCTCGGGTAGTACAGGGCCTTTTCGGGTGTTTGATAGGTCCATAGGCATCGGGCCAAAGTTCGAGGCTGAGTCGGAGGGGATAACCGAAGGGGAGCGTGAAATAGTACTAGCGGGGGTATTATTCTAGCTGGCAACGTAGGATTAGACTCGGCTGGCTCCGGACGAGGAGCTTGTAGCGTGGGTACGGTTTAACTGTACTCGGAAAGGATAATTGCTTATGGAAATGGCTCTAAGGCGGTTATCGAGCTTTTAAAGAAGGGCGACGTATTCGGCGAGCTTGTTAGGGACGTCGATACTTACGCTGGCTTGCTTCAGTTCCTGAGAAATGCTTTCCGCTAGAAAGCTAATTAGTATAGCTTCTTCGAAGCCGGTATCAGGGGCCCATCTTTGAAATAAGGCTATAAAGGCGGAGAATTCGGTGTTTTTCTGCTTGAGGGCTCTTAGCTCTCGTTACGTAGTGGCTTTCTTATCGGGGTCGTTAAAAGCAACTACTAAGGTATTAATCAGGTCGTCTACGGTAGTATAATCGGTGATTCCGTGTTCCTTTAAATAAGGCATGACTTGTCTTATAGCGGGGCCTTCTAATCGGCTAGAGGCGTAGAAGATCTTCTTATCTTTAGTATCGAAGTAATCTCTATTAAGGGTGAGTTTAGTGCGTAGTTAGGTGATGAAAGGCTTGAGTTCAGTTCTCTCTCCGTTGAACATGGCGGGATCGGGGTGCTTGATCGAGCGGGACAAGGAAGAGGAGGAAGGAGTTCTAGTAAGGGCTTCGACAAGCTTGCCCTGGGTGTCGTAGACTTTTTGCTGAAGGTCGGTGCGAGTAGCGATCTCTTCTAGGCGTTACTATTCGTGTTAGGTATATAGCTCCTCAAGAGCTGATTTATAGGCTTTAGAATCTTTAAGATACCTGAACCAAACGTCTAGTCTAGCTGCCATATCCTGGGAGAGGTACTGGCTGTCAATCCTTTCAGTCTGTTCTTGGCTGAGAGGGAAATCAGGGCGCGATAGCGCGTTCAGGTTCGGAATAGTAACCATTATAGCGGCTACTATTTAGGAGGGTAGAACGTAGTGTCACGACGTTATCTAGGAAGGTAGGGAAGGTAAGGCAGCGCTAGTAAGTCCATGGGATTAACTAAGACGTTCTACGAAGAATAGGAAGCTATTTAGAAGACGCGTGCATATAAGGTACAGTGCCAAGGCTTCAGCCCTACAAGCTAGCTAAGCCTTCACGGTAGAGCCGTGATAGGGTACGCCTAGCGTACCTGTCGTTCGGGGAGAAACCTAGCTAAGGGATAAAAACTCCACCTACTATCCGCAGGCCATACTATTATTCGGCTCCTTCCCTCCCCCCCCTAACAGGCCTGCCATCGGGGCGGTATATCAAGGGGTCGGGTCTACCGTCTATAACACCAAGGTTTCGTCGACCATATTCTCTTCTCTTTAGTTAGGGCGGAGCCCTTCCTCTCTATTAGTTCTCGCCAATATCTCTTTCGCTAGCATAAACTGGTGGAGGGCGCCTGACCTAGTTAACCACCTCGCCGCCGCCCTTATCCCTATCGGTGATGAGAGAATAGTACTGTAGTCTTCCGACCCAGCCTCTAGTAACATCTGACTCCTACCAGTATAATAGTCGGGATAGAATAGCAGGACGTGTTTACCGGTCTGCCTCGCCGCCCCGCACGGGCAGCTAGGACTTAGGATCCCAGGCACCTTCCTAATAAATAGGAAGTAGTTAAACCCAATCTTGTCCGTGCGTAACTGGACCGCTACAGAGCTCTCCGGCTTCTTTAGGCCTTCATGGAGGTCCCATCTCCCCCCTACTAGGTCACCCTTCTGTGCTGGGCTCGTGTTTCGGCCCTCTAATCCCCGCTGGTAGTGGCGCCACCGGCCCTACTACCGGCCTTCCCACCAGGTTAGTATCCTTTTCTGTAGCGTCGGGCTATCGAGTACCCCGTTTAGCGACCGCTTCGCCCAAGACTCCTTCTCAGCTGACGGGGGTAGCGGAGGGCGCCGCCTCCTACCCCTTCTTGGTTGTAACCGAGACCTGATCTTCGCGTTCCCTTTCAGGACCGTCTCATATATCCCTCGGAGGATCTTACTCCGTAGCAAGGCCTTGTCAAGGAAGTCTCTTACCGACGGGATTCCTGCCTCTGCCTCTAGGACCGGAATTAGGGTGGCCTTATACGCCCCCAGCACTTTACGCAGTCCTTTATTTTAGATCGTCGTCAGGGTCTTCACGTGCTTCCCTACCGCCCCGGGGGTATTCTTTGGGCTATGCCATACTGGCGCCGCGAACGTCATCGCAGGCCTTACTACTACCGCGTATACAAGCCTACTAACCGGCAGAACCGCTCCCTATATAGAGCCGGCGACGTAGTGGAGCGCCTGAATCTGGTTATCTATCTTAGCTTGTACCTTCCTTAGGTGTGCGTTCCAATTTAGCTTGCTATCAAGCATAAGTCCTAGGACCCTAATCGACGTCTTTAGTTTAACCTCGATTCCCTCGAGCTTAACTGTTGCGTCTATCTTAACACCCTTGATTCTACGGGTTATGTAAACGAGCTCGTACTTCTTCGGTGTAAATGAGGCTCTATAGGTCTTCGCCCACCGCAGGCATACCTCGTGGGCCATGTCTAGAACCTCGCAGTTCCGTTTAGTACTCCTACTATAAGCTAGTAGATGGACGTCATCTACAAATCCGCTAACTTGGATTGGTAGCTTTAGCTTTTTACACTCCTCGATTAGGGGAGCATTGAAAAACAGGAACAGGATCGGAGAGATAGGCGAACCCTGGGGGATCCCTGTCTCTACTAACTCCATCTAACTCGTCTTCCTACCGAGGGTAATCGAGGTCGCCCTCTCTATAAGGAAGCTTGCCGTCTAGCGTACTATCCTTTCTAGGACCCTCTTTATCTTTATCGTGTGGAGTAGCCGGGAGTAGGAGACGTGATTAAAGGCTCTAGCGACATCTAGGGAGAGGAGGCTCGCTACGTTCCTCTTCCCTATTCCTTATACCGTGTAGACTATATTAGTAATCGTTTCTAGCGCGGTTTCTACTAATCTCCCTTGCCTTATACCTATCTATTCCTCCGGAAGGAGGTTATTAGCCTCCGCGTAATCTCTAAGCCTAGCCGCTACTACCGTCTTAAATATCTTTCCTAAGGTATCTAATAGGGCGATCGGCCTATAGGACTTAGGGTCGGCGTAGTTCTCCTTCTACGGTTTCTTTAAGATTACTATATTAGCCTCCTTAAATTTCCGGGGGTAGTATCTAATCTCGAAGCACCCCTGGAAGAGATAGCGGATCTCCTCCTCTAGTTTACTATATACGGCCCGTAGGAACCTATTTAGAATCCCGTTTATCCCGGGAGCCTTATCCTGCGATGGTCTCTTTATAGAGCTATAGACTTCCGCCTCCGTTAGATCCCCTCCCCCTAGTATCGGGCTTAGGTATTCTACCTCGGTAATATCTTCTAAATCTACCCCTAAAGGGGCTGGGAAATGGGTTTCCTGAAGGCGCTCTACCTTCTCCTCGAAGGTAGCCGCTAACGTCCCGTCTTATCTACTTAGGGAGGGGAACTTGGGTAGGGCTCTTGGCGACATACTCTTGTTCTTCCCCTACCGGGCCAGTGCCTATACCCCCCGAGGGTCTTCTAAGGCCTGGTGTATAGCCCCCCGGAAGTAGAGGGTTTTCTCTCTTCGGATCGTGGCCACCTTCGCCCTTTCCGCTTTTCTTAGAGTCTCTCTTATCTCCGTATTACGGCACCGGTAGTAGGCCTTTAGTTCCCGTTTAGCCCTTTGCGTTGTGTCCCTATAGGCCGAGTTCTAGAAGGACCTTGCCTTACTAGACGGCTTCGCCCACGGAATATATTCCTGTATAATAGCCTGGAACCTATCTAGTATCTACTCCAGGTACTCGTCCGCCTCACCAGCGGATCTAATCTAGGGGAGCCCTAGAGAAAGTCTAAGCTGCTAGGCCCTGTTCCTTACGTTCGCGGCGACCCCCTCGTCTTTAAGTATCTTCTACGCCCTCCTCTAGACTGGGGTTTAGCTCTCCCAGCTCCATTCGAATTCCGTGTACACCGGGAGGTAGTTAGATCTATACTGGAGGTCCGCCCTCAGGCCGTAGTTTCGGAGTGCGTTAGTAGTACCTTTAGTAGTAAAGACTAGGTCGATCGCCGACTTTAGACCTCTCCCCCGCCATGTTACCGTACCCTCCGGTAGGGCGACTTCTATACTATATTTACCCGTTTCGCCTAGTAATACGTCTACTACAGCGTGGTATATACTTCTCCCTTTATTATTCCACCGGGGATAGTAGAGATTAAAGTCCCCGAGGAGGATATATTCCCCTAGCCTTTTTAGGACCTCCGCTATTAGGGGGATTATTATTAGGCCGTCCTTTAACCTATACGTTGTCGGAGAGGGATTATAGATATTATATATCCAGATATCGTCCGCTTATATTCCCTATTACCCTTTCCTAAGGCTGACTTTCAGCGAGCAGTAGTCGCCGCTTGAGAAGTCCGCCTCCTAGCTCTCTATATCAACTCTTTTATTAATGTAGAAGCATACCCGAGTGTCCTCCTTAGCTCTATAAACTAGGTGGAACCTACTATAAGATAGGTCGTACGTCGACTTAGTCCTCGGGTTAGTCTATGGCTCCTGTATTACTAAGACATCCATTTACTAGACTTTAGCATCTTCTAGGAGTGGTATTTACACGCTATCCTTTTCTTTTCGTACGTTATACTGCAGGATCTTAAGCGATTATCCTACTATATAGTCGGTATAAGGCTAGAGTCTACTACTATTTAGTCGTCTATAGCCTGAGCGCCCCTTAGGGTAACCTCGACCCTAGGTACCTCCTAGGGTAGTAGGAGGACCTATTATCCTAACTCCTTCCGGGCTATTTAGGCTATCGTAGTTAGCCGCCCTCTTTATCGGGGAGGGGCTAGGTCCAGTAGTTCCCTTTCCGCCTATACCGGTGACTTCCTCTTTCTTGATGTACCCTGGACTACCCTAAAACTATCTGCGTCTATCCCCTCTTCGCTACGGGTATTAGTTCCCCGTAAGCCCTACGTGTTATAGAACGCCGGCCTAGTCCGGCGTCTTTATACCACTCTCTAGTACTCCCTTTACCTGACCGGGCAGTCCTTACTCCAGGCCTTATAGCCTCCTCTATAAGTAATATATATTATTACTCCTTCGCCCGTAACGTGGTCCGCTAAGCTATAGCTGCCTGTATAATAGCCGTACCTCTTCTCCCTTTAATACTCTCGCGTAAAGTGTCCGTATCTATAGCAGTTAAAGTATTATCTTATCTCTGCTCCTTGCTCCTATCTCTTATAGACTAAGAGGCTACTACCGAGAGCTATCCCTCCTCGTACTAGGCGGTTGACCGCCTCCGGCGTCGATACCCTAATAATTAGGGTTGAGTATAGCTTCTTACTCCCGTCTCGCCTTGGTTTCCCCGCACGCCTCGCCTACCCGAAGCTAGTAAAGTTAGTATTCGGGTAGGTGACGGCGTTATCTTCCCTAATTCTCGCTAGTCCCTTCTCTTTTTCCTCGTTATTAAGGAGGTTTAAGTACGCCCCTTTAGCCGCTATATAGAAGGCCTTCCTTAGTACCTTCGCTAATGGATAGGCTACGCTCGCCTATTCTTGTATCTTCTTAAGGGCCTCCCGCCCTTTAACCGTTACTATCTGTAGTACTACGTCCTTTATACCCCTAATTAGTAAGGCTACTAAACTTTATAGCCTTAATAAGGCTACTAAATTTAATAATATTAATAAGGCTAATTAACCTATTAAGGAAAGAAGAAGAGATAGTAATAGAGATAGTAAATATAGTAGGCCGTATAAGTAAATAGGAGTATAAGCTAAGAGTTAAAGAGGAGGAGGGATAAGGTACTTAATAGGGGAGATATAATAAGGAAGGAAGTAATAAGGTAAGTAAAAAAGAGGGAGGAGGTAATATAATAGTATATTAACTAGTAAGGAGTAAAAAGATAGGGTTAATAAATAATAAGGAGTAAGATTTATATAAGTTCCTTAAATTAATATAAAGTATAAAGTAAAAATAAATAAGTAAAATATTATAAAGGTTTTAATAAAGTATAACAAGCTATTTATATATATATATTAATTATAATATTAAGGGATATATTAGTATAAAGGAGGCTAGGAAGAATATATTAATATTACTAATAATAAAAAGAGGATTAAATAGCTAGGTAAAGGTTATATAATATATTATATTAAGAGTAAAGATACCTTTAACCTAATAAGTATTAAAAGTAAAGAATACTAGGAAGGTTAAATAAATTATAATAAGGATTGAAAATATTAAAGAAAAGAAATAACTACTTAAAGTTATACTTATATAACTAGTATAATTATAACTTATTAAATAAAGATAGGTAATATTATACTTTATACTATTATAATAAAAGTAAGGGAAGAATAAATTATAAAGGTATATAAGTTAATATAAATACTTTAATAAATATTAAGAATAATAATTTATAAGGTTAAGATAATAATAATTAATAATAAGGATTAAGATATTATAATAAAAGAATTAAGAGTAATTAATAAAAGGTTATATCCTTAATTAAAAATAGTTAGGATTAGATAGCTAGCCTTTATATATAACCTAAATATAATTAATAAGGAGAAGAAGTTCTCCTCCCTAATTATTAAGGTTATTAATCTTAAGATAATAAATAAGTTAATTAATAAGGGGATAATAATAAAGGGTATACTCCTCTTCTATATTAGATAAGAAAAGGATATAATACTTAAATAATTCTTTAATTATTATATATAAAAATATATTAATAAAATTTATATAAAGTTAATAAAATATAATAACTATATTAAAGGTTACTTAACTAATAATTATATAAAGGGCTTAAGTATAATAAAAAGGTATATAATTTATAAAGATAAATACTTAATATGAATTAAAAATTATTAAATTAGGTAAAAGGAGATAAGGAGGATAAAGGTTAAGTTAAAAGTAAAGTTAAAATACTTTAGAATATTAAAGAGAAAGTTAATATAAGTTATATTATTTATAATAAGAGGCTATTAAAATCTAAAGGGCTTTTAAATAATAATATATAATTTAAAGTATAAGGTACTTAAAGAGATAATATCTAAAGTAAATAATATATTAATAAAGAAGGTTAAGAGGTTATTAAACTTATCTTAATTAAAATATAATTAGTTATTCCTTTTAATATAATAATTTTAATATTAATAGTAAAAGGAGAAGTCTATCTTAGCCCTTAATTAAGATATAAATATATAAGTAAAAAATTAACTCCTATTTACTTAATAAGTAATTTATAATATAAGGGGACTAAAAATCTTATAATATAATATATAAAGAAAGAAGGATATATTAATAATATCTCTTTTAAAGAATAATAAAGTTTAAAATATAAGTATACTTATTATATAAGAACTAGCTAGGAACTTAATAAATAATATATTTTATAATTATAATATAAGTAGGTTTTATTTAATATATTATAATAATTTAAAAGTAAGAACTTACTTTTATATTAATAAAAGATTAATCTTAAAGTCTTAAGAGGTATAATATAATAAAGAAGACTTTTATTTATTATAAATATAAGTTTAAAGTCCTTAAAACTAGGTTAAGGAAATCAAAGGGCCCTTATAATTATAAGGAATAACTCTTGAAATTTATAATATATATAACCCTTCCTTAATAAGCTTAAGCTTTAATAATTACTTATTAATAATCCTAGTCTTTAAAGGGGTATTAGGAGAAGATAAAGAATATATAATTGTTAATAATTTTAACTTATATTACTTATAATGAAATAACTTAAATAAGTATATATATTATATAATAAATAAATATTAAAAGTAATAAAATAATAAGAAATAAAACTTAATATTTCTTAAAGCTTAATAATATAATAAAATTAGGGAATATAAAATATAATTAACTTAATACTCCTTATTAAAGATATATATATAATATAATATTAAAATATAAGATTAAATAAGAATTTTACTTTAAGTTTAATTACCTCCTAATTTATATATTCTTAAAATTATTATAAGTAGAGATAAAGCCTTATTAAAAATAAGCTTAAAAAGGGCTAACTTTAAGGAGATAAAAGGGGATATTAATATATAAGTAATTATTTCAATTAAAGTCTTAAATTAATACTTATTAAGGTTATATAAGGAGATTAATATATATATATATATATATAAGTTAATTATAATATTTTAAAAAATTATAAATAATATTATTCTTAATATTAAGCCCTTTAAGGGCTTCAAGTTATATTAGATAATAAATTATATTAAAGTAATAAAAGCTTTTAAGGAAGCCTTAAGGAATTATAAATATTATTAAATGAATATTATAAATTTTAACGGGGGGACGGCGCAAAGGCTGCCGCTTCCGGCAGGTTCGGACACTGCTTTTGACAGCCTTTTTGCCAGATCCCCTACCGCCCCAAGCTTCCCGAACGCAAGGATCCCATGCACCTTACAGCTCTGATTCTTTTTCGTTCCTGCTTGGACATGGCTATTTCAAAACGCCTTGCTTAGCTTAGTGCTCCGGTTCAATTACTATTCCTCCTGCGTGCGGTTAAACGCTATTTATTTATATTATAGTCTCCCTCTCCCTCTCCCTCCTTAGAACTGGTTCCTCTTCTACGACTCCGGAACTGGCTGCTGAGCTCAGCCATCCTCTTTGTCCTGTCCTTCGTGTCCTACTGCCTCTCGCCTCTTCCTCTCCTATCCCCTCACGCTCCCACCTTCGTCATTTCTGCACCTTGACTTCTATAACCAACCACCCTGATTCATCGGCCTCATGGCTCCTCGAAAATATAGCGAAGCTATAGCACACACTATAGAACACTCCGCGGAATACTACCAGTAACTAGAAGATAACTTGAATATATTAGAACTTACTCAACGAGTCTATAAAGCGGGTAGCGAAAATATATTAAGCCTAGTCAAGAGGTTTTAGTACTAGTAAGGACCTTTCCCCTTATCTAGCTAGTGGACTAACTAGAGTCTAATTAACGCCGCCAGATACTGCTAACTTACTAAGAAGAACCCTGTAGTAAGCCTTAAAGGTATCTCGATTAACGTTCTATACGCCTTCTTTAACTGGCTTCTAAGGGAGCGCAAGGACAGCCTTAGTACGGCCAGTTCTTTATAAATATACTAGAACGCCTTGTACCTCGTGCGGAAACAGGAGACGGGCTGTTACCAGCTCGATCCGCTTATTAAGAGCTAGATGTATAGAGTATAGCAGCCGCCTCGAGGACTAAGCCTTTACTAACTATTATTAGGTGAGACAACGGCTTACGATTATATATAACCTACGGAAGGACAAGAAGAAAAAGCCTGTATTATATACCGAAGATAAGTTCGAGCTCCTAAAGACGCTATATACCTCCACGGAAACGATTTTCCCTTACGAGCGGTACCGCGTGCAGCTGGCTCTAATTATATAACTTACCGGAATTACGGGCAATCGACCTTCTACTCTATTAGCGGTCCGTTACTAACATATCAAGGTGGCCTTATTAGAGGACCCTGACGGTAGAGAGTAGCCCCGGGTACTAATCGAGATCGTGTTTAATTATACTAAAGGCTACCTCTTGGAGAAAGATGCGTACGTCTTGATATTCTATATCACGTCTACTGTAGCCTCCGGATATTTCGCGGTCGCTAACGAGCGTTACAGAAACGAGTTCGGAATTCCCGACGTGCCGAACGAGCCGTGCCTGCTACTTTACCCTTATATTACTATACTCGCTTTACTCTTTATAGACTAAGCCTTCGCCGCCTCCTCCTTGACTTTACCCGAGTAATTATTCCGTCTTCGGATTACTTCAGGGCAGAAGCAGTTACCGGTACCTCTAAAGGAGGAGATAGCGGAAAGACCTCTGTTCCAGCGGTATAAAAGCACCGTGAGAAGCGTATAAATTTCCGAGGAGGAAGCTCTAGCTAACACTACTCTCCGCCCGTAAATGACTAACCTCGGAAGCATCACCGGTATAGAACTTCCTACAGTTCCATATACCTTCCGACGTAGGAATAGGCAAGCTCTCGATAATAGTAGTAAGTAGACATTAATTATCGTATAGAAGGAAGAATCGCTTACCGCTATACAGGTGAGATTACAGACGTATAGCGGAACATCATCCTATAACATTACAACTCCTCCGTTTTCGAGAAGAACTACGCCTCGAGATATATGCCTGATATACAGGCCGCCTACCGCGGCTTGAAGCTATAGACCGTACTAATGCGAGCAGCCAGTGGGATAAGTCGTACGATCGATCCTTGACGGCCGAGGAGGCTTAATCTTACGTAATAGGTAGAGGTCGACCGCTACCCGGAGGTAAGACTTCTACGTCGGAGGCTGAAGTCGCTACTATAAACCTTCTAAGACCAGAAGCGTTCTATCGCTAGCGCGAAAGGGACCCCCTTATATAATTACTATCGACAAGCCTATTAAGCTTATCGTAATTTAAGACGGCGGAATAAGAAGGCTCTATTAATAGAGGTCAAGGAGAGGTATAAGAAGGAATAGCCGGTGATTAATATCTAACGCTAACTAAAGGGATTACCGGTTATAGAAGAGGAAAGTCTTCAGGTAGCAGAATACGTTTTCGCGGAAAGGGTCTAGGCTATTGACGCGATCTTTACCTTCGCTATATTATCTACTAAAGAGGAGTACTAACGGCGGGTAGTAGCTATTAATGCGTTGATCGCACTCTATAAGAAGTAAGAAAGCCAAGGCTTCCGTCGCCGTAAAGCGGACATTGAAGCTAAAGAGGAGCGGACCTTACCGTCGGTCTCTCTACCGCCGAATCTATTAGAAACCCTTCCAGTCGAATATAAAGCCACCTAATACATCTTCTACCTCGGTAATAAAGAGCTATCGGCAGCCGATCGCCTGAAGACTTTTGCTAGCCGCGGCGACCTGAAGAAGCATTTCCATCGTAAGTATCTCCGCTACCATCCGGACCATCAGCCGATTGCGTGTCCGCATCCCAGGTACGAAGCTACCTTGATAGGAAAAATGCACTTGCAGAATCATGCAGATGTGGTGCATAAAACACCAACTTAACCATTACTCGCTGTCACGGATAGATTCTGTCTCTCATTCCTTCAGAGATCATCGTACATTTTCCAATCACTCTATCCTCTCAAGAGCTTCGATCCGGTATCGAGCTTGACTTATTCTGCATCTTTCTGCTATTATTAACGCGTCGTATTGCTCTGTTCCCCGAAGTATTACTGTTATTGTTTACATCGACGTTAGATTGTCGATATCTTTTGTTTTCTTGTTTAATGTATTGCTAGATTTTTTAATATTAGCAAACATCAACTATACTTCGACAGATTGAAGGACTATTGTCCATTCCCTCATTTCTTTGCTTGCGCGATTGAAAACCTTTTCGTCACGGTCTATAGTCTTTCGGTTACCGCTATTTTTGAAATTCTCCTCGATTTCTTTCAAAGTATCAGCGATCCTACTTTTCTGTGATACAAGACGCGTATTGTTGATTTGTCCATGAGTAGATGTTTATACTGAAAGTGTTTTACGTAATGGGTCGTTAGCCATATTCATTCCAATGTTGCACCGAGCCTGTATTTAATAGAATCCAGAGTGATCAAATTGGGGGTTATCCGCTTCTTTAATAAGATCTTTGTAAAGTAGAGACTTTGAGCGAGTAGAGTCTTCGAGCGAACAGGGAATTTTATGCTGTAGAATCTTTTAATTCGTAGGGACTTTTGTGGCCTGGGGATTCCGTGAAGCAGGGGATTAAATGGGGTGGGGGATTTAATAGAGTGGGGGATTCCGTGGGGTGGGGGATTTAATGGGGTGTGGCGGTGAGCTTGTGTTCTAATAGGAAAAGTATCTTGTCTGTAGCAGTCCCCCACTTGGCTTGCTAGATTAGGCAATAAATCCAAAGGGCGACGATGGAGATGGTGGCTGAGATTGTTTCAGGTTTTGGGCGGGAGGGCTGTGTGGGATGGATGTTTTGGAGCCGGCCCGGTTGATCCCTGACTTGTGGACCCAATTACGTGCTAACCGTGCCACCTTCGCACGTGGCCCACGTTTCAAGAATTAGTTGTGTAGCGATCTATACGTGGATGAGGACAGGTGCTGCTTTGCAATCGGACACACTAAGATGGCATAGATCAGTGCTTGAAACATCACTTCGACCACGCTACGTAAAGAACACATGAAACATCGACGCAATAAACGAGCACAAGAAGTGCAAGTAGGGCCTAGATCCTTGGGTGCACCCTGGACCCTGCAGCCGTTGGAGACATTCACGAGTGAAGCCATTCAGCATACTGCGCTCCTAACGCAGCCCATCGCTCAAATCCGTACGGTTATATTGTTTTGCATTCTCTTCTGTCCTCGTCTGCCTGCCGAAGACTCTCCCTCCTCTCCCTCCGCTTCCCAAACCTCACCGCAAAGGCATCTGGAAAGTCGGCGGCCTCTTTCTCGGCGGCACTAGAGCCTACGGCACCTTCCTATTTGCATCCCTCGTCATCGAACCTGATTATCCTCTCCCTGAAAAAAACGCAGATGCCTCGTCCCACTACGACGACACTGCGAAGCATTTTCGACGAAGATCTCTCCATCTTTGAAGAGACTTTTGGGGTCAACACCCTCCGTAAGCAATTGACGGAGCAGGCAAGGGGCCCATGTATTGGAAGTTAGTGTTGGTACTGGGAGAAACGCAATTTGCTATGATCTGGGAAAAGTGAAGAGTTTGACGTTCGTTGGCCAGAGTGGACCAATGGTTGAGGCTGCGAGGAAGAAGTGAAATCAGCTACATCCCGAGTATAAGGACTGCTCATTCTACACCCAATTCGCTACGGACCCAGTACCTGCGTCTGCGGTGCCAAAAGGTGGCTTTACCGCCATACTTCAGACCATGGGAATCTGCTCCACACCCAACCCGGCAGCAACACTTTTGTATTTAAGCACGCTGTTGGATTCGGCGGAGGGCAGGATATTGTTTCTGGAGCATGGATGAAGTGGCTCTAGATTTGTGAACTAGGTATTGGATAAGTCGGCTGCGAGACATGCTGATCAGCATGGTTGCTGGCCTTATAGGCATGTGAGGAAGATTTTGGATGAGAGTGGACTTGTGATTGGGATAATCGAGGTGTTGCAATTTGGGACGCTCTTTTATGTGGAGGCCAGACCCGGTCCGAAGCAGGTAGGAGCGACAAAGAGGGATGAGTTAGAGCATAAGAGTAATCTAGAGCATAAGGATAAAGGAGCAGAGAGATGGTTAGGATTGGGTGGAGAGTGAAAACATGCTGAAAACCAGGCTCGGTTTCTATAAAAGGCAGGAAGAGCAATCAATCCCTGGAGGGGAAGGCCAAGGGATGAATGAAGACGGAGGATCACAAATACATAAGCTCGAGGCCAACGGGAGAGAAGCAACCTTCTGGTCAATGGCACCAACCGCCACTGAATATTCAGATTCTACGACTTCAGATGTCGCCCACAACCACCAAACCCTCGAGACTGAGCTGTTTAACACTATCCATTATGTAAAGGATGTGCTCCCCTTCCTTTATTTCGCTGTCGATGATACCGTGCTCTGTGATCTCTATGTGTCTTCCGAATTCTCAGCCGAACCGAACATCTTTGTCGACGCGTCCTCCACTTTCGACTTTTGCGGGCTTTCACGATTGCGGTTGTCAAAGTCTCGAGGGAGCAGACTTACTGGCAAAGGGTACGATTCTTTCTAAGGTCGAGTCAGCGCGAGGTAGATATACCAGGTCCAATACATACAATATCTGTAATCGTGGGAGGCCATTGATCGTGGTCGGTTGATCGGTACGTGTAATACCTGCCATTCTTGCGGATGATCACGAGGTTTGATTTCCTTCTGGTAAATTGTTGAGACTTCGCTTTTGTTGCGTATGGCATACTGTCTGGTTCCTCAGCATAGGAGACGAGTTAGGATAAAATGCCAGCGACTGTGCGAGAGATATATATCGTAGATCAAGCGGGAGAGGTGTGGGAGGGGCAAAGCTGTTCGCCTTCCTCCGAGGATAGAACCCATCTTATAATTAAATTGAATTGGCTCCTAAAAATAACCAAGACGGCCCCCTAAGCTTGAAGGAAATTCGTACGATTTCTTAGGTCGTACGATAATAGGAAGAAGGAAGATTATATGATTTCTTAGATCATACGACAATAGGGAGACAGAAAATCGTACGATTTCTGAGATCGTACGATAACAGAAACCACACGAGTTTCCTTGTTCCCGTTTATCGTATGATCTGAAAACTCGTACGATCTAAAAAATCATATGATTTTCCTTCTTCCTGTTATCGTGTGATCTTACAAATCGTATGATTTCTAAGATCATACGATCAGAGGAAGAAGGAGAATCGCACGATTTCTTGGATCACACGATATCAGGGGGGAAGGAAAATGGCACGATTTCTCAGATATACGATAACAGAAGAAGGAAAGTCGTATGATATTTTAGATCATACGATAACAGGAAGGAACGTCGTATGATATTTTAGATCATACGATAATGAAAAGCTTTGACGATTCCAAAAGAGCTTCTAGGTCAACACCTTAAGCAGGTAACGTAGAGTACTTAGATGAAGATTGCTTTATCAGTCTAAATGTAAAATCCCTGAGTCCCTTCTTACGAATATTTACGAAGAATTGGTGGTCGCAGATGGAGCTGCAATGGTCTCTTGATAATATCTATGCAGCGTAATGCTTCCGCTGGAGCAAGAGGTTGCCGTACGCAAGCTCTTAGATAATTGGCCTGGTGTAGTTAGGATGTCGCTAGTGCTATCGTCGACCTCCGCGTGGCTATTTTGGCCAAGGTCCTTGTTGACCCTGTGAACGATGGGGACGCGAAGGAGAATGTCAGGTAATGGCTGAAGCAGCTTCCACACCAAGACTAACGCTCAAAGCTCCTCCCTTTCGAGTGTGTCAAAGTATGCATCCTCTTCAAAGGCTTCTGCTTGCAAGCTTCCCAGCACGACCTTCTTCTCCCTCTCAAGTGTGTCGATGTATGCGTCGTCGTGAAAGGCTTGTGTACGCAGGCCCGCTAGCATAATCATCTCATCTTTATCCAATGTATCCAAGAATGCTTCTTCATGAAGATTTTCTTGGCGCAGTGCATTCGAGAAGTTCTTTTCCAATGTTCTTAACGTGTCTAAGTATGCCCACTCTTCCACATCTGTGTCCTGGCTATGGTGCACACCTTCGAGCCATTCGAGAATACCCTGATTGACAGAGCTTGGATTGAAGAAAACAGGAGGCTGACACGACGTGGAGTGAATGTTGGCAGCGGACATAACGTAGGCGTCTTGGGAACGTGTAGGACAGTTACGCAATATCTGCCAGAATCAGACGTTCAAATCTGAGGGTGAAACGGTAAGCCTGCGATGCGAGGTCAAGCTGCTGGAAAATATATCCGGCACTAGTTTCTCGTTAGGAAGGTTTCGCGAAAGTTTGGAGCTGAAGCAGTTTCTCGTCTGCATAACATGTGAGAGCGTGGTAAAAATGACACAAGAACGCCGTCAGTTTGAGGTAATCTGAGTAAGGCCATAAGTCCCCAACGCAGGGCCATTAAATGGCGTGCTTTGTTGGACTAAGTGCGAGTATTGGTGCGCAATCAGATCGCGAGAATGATATCGGTATGATAGGTATCTCGTACGCTTTGAAATGGCCTTGAGCTGACCAGAACCAGCTATCTGTGCCATAGATCACATAAAACGAGTTGCTCTTCTGTATCCTGGCTGTTATCAACCGAGCTATCATGTCCACGTCTTTCAGGATATTAAAGAGCTCTTCTTCATCTTCTTGACTACGAACCAAAAAGACATACTCAGCAAGGACAGCAGAGCAGTCGGTATCTGGAACACGTTGTCGCCACTCACGTCTGTCGAAGCGGGAGCTATAATTTCACAGACAAGATTCATTTCGGATTCTGTTAGCACTTGGACAATCGAAATAAAAAGCTCCACTCATACCGGGACATTGGTAGAGGCGACAACTGAAAATGAAGACGAATATTCGGGCGATCGCGACCATGGCGCGTCGGCACAACTTATGGCTGATTCTGACAAGGAAGAAACAGAGTATCGTATGCCTGTGGCTGCTGACGAGGAGAGATTCATGGAGGAGGACGAGACTATGAAAAAAGAGCTTGAGAAGGAGTACGGAGCTATCGAGTCAGCTAAGCGTGACCTTGCAAGGACCGAAGAAGAACAGATGTTTAAGGTACGGCAGATCACGGAACTGAAACAACAGCTTGCGCGCAGGGTGGCAGAGCTCCGTAAGATAGAGACTACTACGCTGCCAGCGAAGCGACAGGATGTTAAGAGCTTGGACAAGAAGTACTACGATAAGCTCAAGAGACACGAAGATAGAAAGACGGCTATGAACATACAGAGACAGGAAGGGAGAGAAATAAAAACTTCTCTGGATGAGAAGGTATAAAAGCTGGTGGTGGCACTCATATGGAACGTTCATGTCTTTTACGCAACGACTTTCGAGGGAGCGCAGAAGACAGTCAGTCTGGAGTATTTTACATGTTGCCGTCAACAAAGGCAGCTGATCAACAAGGAGCGAGATCAGGCTACATAGTGCGGGATGGGAGCGACATACGAACGTGTCTCGACTGCATAAGTTAAACTCTACGAGCACCGGATATTGAGTTACTGTACTTTTATTCAGCTGTAATATGATTGTAGTCGGAGCTAATTTGTTGAGTCTTCCCAATCGTCGCGGTCTTTCTGAACTCGAGGTTTTTCAAGCAGCTGCCCAGTATCTTGCTCATCGAAATCGGCGTCCGAAATCCCGTTGTCCTCTGTTGCTCCACTGCTTTGAACGGCTGTCTCTGTGGATATAATAGCCTGATCTAGGCTTTCACCAGCGAGGCTCTGGTACTCCCTATCTTGTGCTAACATGTCTCGAACTGCCTCATTTTCAAGGCGCTCAAGGTCAGCTCGCTTCGCAGCGATCTTTTTCAGCTCTTCCCCGAGACCGACCTCCAGGAGATCTTTATTGCGTTTCAGTTCCTCTACAGCGACTGAAGTCTCTTGTTAGAGCCGTGCAAGGTACAGCGTATATTCGTTGTCTTCCAGCAGTCTTGCTAATATTTCCGAGTCAGCCAAGAAGGACTCAAGTCTATTTACACTGACTTTTATCCTGTATACTGCCGTATGTCGCAGCTGTGTGACTGAGTCCAGGATCTCTTTCAAGGGTCTGACAAGGGTCTGAGTTAAAGGCGCAGAACATTTATTTTAATATAAGAATAACAGTTTTATCCATTAATTAAGTTCAACGGATTCTATATAGTCCTACCCCTCTTTTACTATAATATCTACCAAGCTTTTTCTTCTAAATGCATAACAGGCCGTCTCTAATGCACGTTATACTCTGGTTAAGAGCTCGTGTTGAGTATGGTAAGGCAGGTAAATAGGATAGAGTGATGGAATAAAGCTTATGGTTTATAAAATACGACGCTTTCGAAGCTAGGAAGCATATTTCCGTTAGGCTATAATAAGAGCTCAGTACCTATCTTTAATAGCATCGAAGAGGGAGATATACCTTGGTCGACCGGCTCAGGCTTATCCGTGTCAGTTAATGCTAGGGCCCCATTATAGCCCTCAGCCACCCCTTTTATGGCATCTGCTTCTGTCCTTGCTGCCTCTGCCTTAGACGTCGCACGTTCTGCACTCTGTGCTGGGGAGACCTTAAAGACTTCTAGAAAGCGAATCTTTGCCTTTAGTATCGATTCGAATATTTGCTACTCTAAAAGAGACTTCGTAATATTACAGATGTTGTCGATGTTATAGGCATAGACTAGAGTCTGAATATTAATGTCTTTCTACTGTTTTTAGATGATTTTACGGATTATTTTCGAGTTTCGCACCTGTATATTATTTCCTTTGAAGACGTTCTTCAGGGCTAGGTAAACAAGTCTCTCGTCCGGTAAATTCTTCGCCATGTTCTCTTTAATAATAACGGTAATTCATACCCTTTCTGTACTCCAGCGACTATATGGTGTACGAACTTCGAGTAGTGTAGTGGTAATAGAACTATTAGCTTAATATCGACTAGCCATTACACCTGCTAAGGGGTGGATCTAGGCTTCTGCTCTCAAGATCCCGTCTCTAAGATCCCGCTTTCAAGATCCCGCGTTCCAGATCCCGTATTTAAATCTTTGAATCCCGCAACTTCATCCTCATTATTTGAAGCTATATAGGACTCCCTCTCTTCCATATTTCTGAAAATACGGACAGGGTCGTGTCTGGCTTTGTGTGGCACCTTGCTGTAATAGGTTTCGTGGTTAATTTCGCAGGTCAGGGGCACGCGCGTTCGCTCTTATATTTGTCGTAATCGCCGCCCTGCGCCGGAAGTAATCAGCCGTAAGAGATCCTCGCGACTTTCCTATAAGTCCCACCAAGTCCTCGAGCAGCGTCGATGCTGGCATTTACCTACTCACGGAGATAGTACTATCTTCTGACTATTTTAACTCGCTTGCTGGCAAATAAACTGACCGTAGTCGTCGAGTCAGCGGTCTGCATGCCACGATCTCTAGCGTCGCGCTCCCGCGTCGATATGACACGAAGTACCCCCGAGTTATCCTGGAAACACGTATCTCGGCCTATCTCGAGCAGCACGAGTTTCGACTTTGGAGACGCCTGTAACTGTTTAAGCTGTGTTCCTGCGATAAATACCGCTGATAAGAACGCCGTCGGAGACCCTTTAGGGGACATCTGCCGAATGCACATTATAGTAAAATATACCCGCAAAAATAATACCTTGTAGTCTTTATACTCGTGATTTTAGCGATCTGCAAGCGCTTAATTAATATCTAGAGACTTCGCTTAAACACGCCAGCTATAAACGTTGTCAACGAGGTTTTAATTCTAGCCTGGCTCTCAAGCAACACCTTCATATATCGCGCGAACATAAGTCACATAGCTAACCAGCCCAGGATATCTCGAAGAAAGCACTACCCCCGAATCCACGCGTCTAAACGACACCCTCTTAGTTGATAGAGCCTCAAATATTCTAGATAATTATCGTTGCTCTTAACAGCAGCCACGACTACACAGGGATTCCTAGATCCGAAGTAGATACTATCTTTAAAGTTACTCGCAAGCTTCTTTCTTAGCAGCCAAGTCTAGACAGGATCATCGAACGGACATAGATAGAGTTAGGCCGAGATATTATTTACGCTTTAATTAATGCGACTTATCGTTTATTACCACTAGACAAATCTCCTGAAGGTGTGGAAGCACGTCAGCAGAAACAAAACGAGCGGACTAAAAGAGCCCTATCTACTGAATAGAACTTTCGAAAGCATTTTATAGAGCTTGGCTATTAGTTCCTTAACGAACGTTAATAACGTTAACAGCAGGTAGGTGCGTTAACTCCAGACATTCTCTTTCCACGACCGACTCTCGTCAATGGATATCTATGCATGTGGTTAGAATATAAGGACTACTTTAGCTTTCGCGCCAACCCATACGTCGCATCACATGAGAAAAAGCAATTCAGAAAATATATTACGGGGATAGGCCCAGGCGCTGTCATTTACAAACTGGGATTCGAGGTAGGATATCCATTAAGCGAGGGAGTCGAGGCATTTCGCGAGTAGGAAGCGGTTCAATCATTATCTTCTTAACATAAAGATAGTACATGCTAGACCTATCTTTGCCTATATATGGCGAGATCCGTTCAAACTTGTTTCCCTCTATATAGCGGCATGATGTCCTTCCTAAGGCTAAAGTATTTTCGGCCGGAGAAAGCTTAGAGGGGAGGGAAATAATAAATGACTTGCTAGGAAGGCTTTCTATATTAAAGACTATAATTAACTACGGGTATAGCCTGCCGGCGCTCGAGGTACCTCGACTCTTTTTCGCTTAAGGGTATATTTCGGCGTGCGGGGATACACTTTATTACTTCAGAGATATAAAGTAAGCGCGTTAGCTAAAGGTCCTGTCTTTCTAGTAACTTTAAATAGGCATATATATATTTACTTAACTATCCACACTTGTAAATATATATCCTAGTCCCGCCCTTTATTCCTGCCAATAGTATTTCTACTAGTTTCAGCCTTATAAGGCTTCTTTGTTCTTCTAGCAGACCTATATATTAGCCAGTCAGTCACATATTTAAATGCCCGAGTGGATCGTCAAGGTACTTACATACCTTCCAGGCCATAGCAGACTCAACCTCTTCGCATAAAAGAGTAAGGTAGGGACTACCGTGGTTAAGTATTACTGCTTTAGTAATCTCTTTAAACGCCGGTGCGTTCTGGAATAGATACGCCGCGGTAGTAAGAAGTATTAAATCGCCAGCTTCGTTTTTACGAGGCTGAAGCCAATTTCTACTAGTAAATTTTAGAGCATTAATATAATCGTGCTTATCCGCCGTGATAGTAATCCCTAAAACGTCGCCTGCGGTAAGGGTTTAAGGCATTATATTATTCCGGTAGTAAATAATGGCACAGATAAGCTTCAGCGCGGCGGTATTCTCTTCGGGCAGCGTTAGCTCTACTGGCCTATCTCGACCGAAAAAATTATGGCCTTCCTTCTAGTCTAGCCTAAACATGGCGGAGAAGGGTCTCGAGGCTGCCTTAAGAAACAGCGAATGAACACGAAGCTTCACCTTTTCCGGCCTAATAACCAGAATAACGTCGCCGTCTATACCGATCTCGATAATTATGCTTTGCTTGTTATCCTTTAGTTCTGCCATTTCAGTTTCTATTATAATCTCGTGGCTGTTATCATGGTACTCGTCACATTCCACCAACGGTTCGAAGTCACGACGGAGTGTGGCAAATACGCTCATCATGACTACGTGTACTAAGACGTGATTTAATCTACAACGTGAAATCCTAAAAAGCGGGAGAAAGATCTGATCTACGTAGTCCCCTACTCGTCGTAGTGGTTGATGCTCTAGACGAATGCGACCGAGAAAAGACGATGATGTCAGAGTCATTAATTCTTGAGCTATAGACCTGTTGCGGTGCCTATTACAGAAGCCATAAGCCTCATAAAGCCGTCTAACCTTTTCTATCTATCAGGATCCGCCATATTCTGGGAGAGCTGGCGCTTAACCTCCTTGTTCCTTCTCTTAATCTGCTCCGGCGCGTGTAGCTTGGTCATAGATGCCCTGAGATAGTCCTCTAACTGGTCTAAGAACCTATCTTTTGCTTGCTTAAAGGCAGTATCCGAACCTCTTAATATGGCGTTCAACTTGCCTCCATGCTCCCGCGCCAACGCAGGAATCTTCTCTTCAAGTACTTTGGCAAGCTCCTGTTTTTCAATCTTCTAGGCCACTATATGTCTCGCAGGGAACATTCCGTATGATTAGTAGACCTGGTGACGAATATAGCCGAACTTATATTCTCTATTAATTTTGCCTGACCGGCCTTACTCGAAGTCACGCCAGGGATATAGAGGATCCGGATAACCGTATTACGCCCCGGTGGTGTCTACTACCCATATATCTCCATTCTTAAGTGTGACTCTGTAGAGATTATGGAAGAAGGGGTCTGGGGGATCGATTTAGTATCCGTTTAGAAGGATCTGGGAGATTTAGAGCTTCTGGTTGATCACGCTAATATTGACTTCTTCGATCTTGGAACAAAGCTCTGCCAAACTAATAAGTCAGTATCCAGTTCGGGAGAGAATATGGGCGATAGAGTAGACTTACCAGCTAAAAGCTCCTTAGTAAAGCTATAAAGATATATTATAGCCTCTATATACCCCATATATACTAAAACGGCCTCGGCTAGACTTCGATCGCCGTCTAAATAAACCGGAAAGGGCTTCAATAATCGTTCTAGTCCATTAGGTTAAAACCCGTCTAGGAATATAATTAAACCTTCGAGGCGCACCGAATTAAACTGGAATGGCGAGGCATGCAGTCGAATCCGGTAGATAATGGCTTAGAGAAGTAGAGCGGCTCTACTAAGAGTCTTGCGAGCTTGAAGCTTTCTGCACGTTGACTTGTGTTGGCCCTAACCAGCTTTCTGGCATACTGGACTGCAGTAGAATGTAGGCTTAGAAACGTATTCGTCGTAAACCGGGGCTTCTAGGCATCCGGTGCATCTGTTCATTGAAGGTCTCTGACAGCGAGCGCAGGTACCAGATGCCGTCTTTGATCCATCGTTCGCCATAGGATAGCGAGTAGCCTGGAAAGCTGTTTGCCACTACGGGTCATACTGTTACATTGGAAATAACATCAAAGTGATCGTATTTCATATAGTTAAATCAGGATATTTAAAGAGTTCAGAGCAATCACAAATTGGAAAGCCAAAGAATACGTTTCCAAAGGAACGGATCAAAGCTTCACAAGACACGAGGCGATCTATGAAACGAAGCGTCAGTAATCAACGTCGTTAGAAGGGTTCTCCGAAAGCCATATCATCTGGAAGATTGCGAGAAGCTCAAATTAAGCGGAAGGTTAGTGACCGCGGCCGGCCCGTTAGTGATTGCCTAAACAAACATCGCTTGCTAGCTCGCATCGATCCCTTTGCGTGGCTTACGCTCCTTTCCAATAGCTTATGGACAACTCAGAATGAAGGCGTCTGAGTCTGCAAGTTGACTTATCGGGAGCCAGTAACTGCAGCAATCATCACGAGCGGTTCGATACATGGAGGCAAGGATCTGCTGGAATGACTGGTCTCAATTGAGACTGGTCGCCAGGTGGCAAGTGTTGATTGGCTGTCACCACACAGATCATTCCCGCTTCGGTAAGGCTGACGTCTGCCCGCACTATCCTGCCCTTACTATCCTGCGCTTATAATCCAAATATCCTTTTATTTTCCTGTCTCCTCACTCGCTCCACACTATGGTCAGCGGGTTGGGGGTAAGGCACAAGTAAATACAATCCTAATCTGGCTCGCATTGCATTCCTACTCAGGCCTTGCTGGTTTCAATTCTTCCCGCGGAGATGTCGTCGAGCTTGAAAATCAACGGAGCATCCTTACAGTTCGTCCGCCGCAATCAAAACGGCGGCAGAGAGCTAACATGATACAGTGGTCTTCACCGCTCCATTGTGACTGTCTATGTCAGTCCAGAACAATCTCCATTTTGCTTCCATAAAGGCCGGCTTTGTCAGCATCCATCCTTCTTTGAAAAGGCATTTCATGGCTCCTTCGAGGAGGCAACCACTGGGATCATGTACTTGGAGGAAGACGGCGTTGGACGAAGACCTCCCACAGGACGAAGCAATGGCGACAGGTCCAGGGCTTCAGAAACCGGTACGCGAAGCATCTTCCTCCGGCTACTTCTAGTGCCATCACCTACGCGTACCAAAATACCACAGAGCGTTCGCCTCTTAGGAAGCTGCTGACCGATATCTTCGCCTTCAGCGTGAAGCCCGAAACAGTGGACGAGGACATTCTGTTGTGCCCCGCTGAGTTCATGGCTGATGTTCTTCTTATCCACATGAAGCGACTGCCTCTCAGACTTAAGGAGGAGGCAGACTTTAACAAGAACGCTGATAAGTATCACGTTCACGATTCATCCAGCACACGCAACGATCGAAGACAAAAGGATGTCCGAAGACGTGGAGGCGCGTGACGAACCAGCTGCGGAAGCTGCCGCTGTTAACGAGGATGATACGTGGGGGTGGGGAGGGTCTGCCGAACCTTTAAGTAGCAAAGGGAAGAAGAAAAGAAGAAAGGAATTGAAAGAAGCGTATGATGTGACAATATCTGATTAGGAACAGTAGTTATCCTGCTTTCTAAGATCGACAGACCTCGGGCCTCCTCTCAATATAGCTTTCGAGATTCCCTCCCTCATAAAGTGCACGTAGAATGCCATCTTTGGATATGTTAATGAATGCAGCGATCTCATCACAGCGTTAGAAAGGCTTGCCAGACGATATTTCCAGGCTGGCTTTCGTTGTCGGCGTCATGCTCTTTCTTGCTTCTTCCCCTGATACATCTTCACTATTTCATTGTCCCTTGCTTAATCGGCGAGTCCATTGGTTTCACTTCCTTGCAACTTGCTATAACTTGAATTCTGTTTGGGTGAGGCGAGTGCGGGTTGAGCAGCAGCCGACTTGTAACGTATTAGAAGAGCGGGCGTAAGAGGCTACCCACCGGACATGCTTCTAATAGGTCACTCTGAGCATCGGTAAGGGCCTGTAGGTTTACATCTTCACCTGTTACCTCCCGAAACGTCAGTTCCGGTGGATGTGCGGTTGGTGACAGAGCATCATCAGCGCTCCCAGAGGTTCTTTGTTCCTGACGGCAGAGGAGCACCTGGCCGTCAGCAAAGCGCCCCTGGAACGAGAAATCTCTCAGGGCCAAGACTTAAAGGGTCGTAAGACCGTCAGGTCCGAACGCCCAGTGTACGAAGGCCAGTTCGTTTTACGGGACCTTTAGAAACAGAGCACCGTCCGTTAATAGGAATTCATAGAACACGTTCTTGGCGATATCACCGAATGTGGCGTTGAGTAGATCGTGGTCACTGAACGTCGATTCCTTGCTTGACGTGGCACGCCCATACTCGCCTGATCTTGCTCCGTCCGTCGGAACGAGACCGCTCGGCAAGACGAAACTTGGATCGTCGTTGTCCGATGACCCATCCATGGTGTGGTTATCTTGGTCGTCGCTGCCGAGCTCATCACTGCTGGTATCTTCGCCGCTCGATTCGTCATTGCTGGATCCTTCATCGTTCAGTGAACGGTGTGTGGATGGCAGGGGACCCGTCCGTCTGATATGCAGGAGTCGGTACTTCGGTCGTGGAGTGATCATGCTCAAGATGCGTGACTAGAACGAAGCGGATTGGGCCAGCGGTCAGTCTGTCGTTTCAGCAATCGCTATTCAGAGGGTCAAGAACATACCAAATACACAATAGAGTCACACAAACCAACACACTCGAGATCGCTTCCGGGAAACGAGTCGACCATCGACCGATCCCATTTCAACCCATTATCCATAGGGAGCTCAAAATTCGGGGATCCGTCGTTGAGGTCGACACACCGTTCATGATATACGACTCGCCTCAGCGTCGATTTGTGATGAAGAATCGCCCTCCAATAAGTCTCGGTGACGCTTTCCGGAGCATCAACCAACAGAAACAGATCTTTCGGGCCATGGAACATTTGCAGGAACCTGCATGCTGCCGGCCTAGATGTGGACTCTTCCGGGTAGAGGCTGCACAGGACTAACTCCAGAGACGTGAGACGAATAGTTTGGTTCGAATCCACCAGCATTTCCAGCAGGGCGTTGGTCCCGGGACAATTCCGTAGCTTTAAAGTCTGCAGCCGTTCGAAGTTGAACGCGGATGTCATGTCCTCGATCGACCGAAGAAAGGATACGGCCGAGAGCGACAAGCGGCGGAGACATGGGAAGAGCACTCTCCGTTGGCCGGCCTCGAGTCTCAGGACGTCCCGAGCAAATAGGTTTTCCAGTTGCTCTCCATGGCCGTTGCTCAGCTCCTCATTAGCACCGACCCAGTCGAGTAGATCCAGCTCCAATTCCTCCAAATGTTCCGAATTCCCAGGGAGGATGTTCCTGAGCGCTTTGAAGTCCCACACAGACTGCAATGCTCGCCACGAGAGATGACGGAGGCACGTGAGCAAGGCGAGAGATTGGTAGTCGTCCACGAACGGCACGTCAATGCAGCCGTTATCGGACACGAGAGACAGCGAAACAACGCAGTGTTGTTTCGTCAATAGAAACGTGAGCACTTCATCCGGCAGGCACGTCCCTAGTTCCCAGCTGTCATATGATTTCTTAGCAAGCGAGCTTCAGAAGCGCTTGGGGCCCTCAATCACCTGAAACTCTTAAGACTGTTATCGTCGAGGCGGTCAAACAACGGTTTCAACGGTTCTTCCAGAACTCTTAGGTCTGGGTAATCAAGGTTCATGTGCCCACAACGAGGCTCCAGTTTGTGATGGAAATCCGTGGTGAGATGCAGGTGCTTCACGTATCGGAGACAGCCATTAGTTGTTGAGAACGTTCGCAAAAGCGGTTCGACGTCAAAGTCGTAGCATTCCCCTTCTTCACCGACGCGAAGGGTGACCGCCTGATACAGTACAGGGACGGTATAGTTATAGATGTCCTTGGAGACTTCGCAGAGCCTTTTGAGGTCCCTCCTATCATGAATCTGCGTTCTGTAAGATATAGAACTTGTCATCGTTCAAGGACATACCCGTTCGAGGATCAGCTGGACAATCTCGGGCGGCAATTTATCCAGCATCTTTGTCGAATACGCAGCCGACCATCAAGCATCCACAGACCACCCTCTCGAGCTCCCTCCGATGTGTATTGGTCCACAGCCTTCCGTCTCTGTCGGGTTGCCCTTCAATATTCTGTCGTGCCTGGGGTTGGCGCAATCCAATGGCTCAGGTATAGCAGTGTGTTACTCGTTATGGTCGCCTCGGACTCGCAATAAGAGGCTTCAGACAACGGTTTCAGAGGAGTATCACTTGGCGTAGGAGGGGTCGGAGAAGTAGGTATGTACGTTCGCTTTGAACGATGGTTAGCAAGCCGATTGAATTTGTCGTGACGGTGTGGATTGTCGTGCGTGTATGCAGGCTTGGAACTAGAAGCGCACGACACCGTAAGCTATAGAACCCGAAAGCGATCCTGGTTAGTACACAGACCCTACTGAACGTTGAAGGTGCAACATAGGTCATGTTTAACTCTTGAAGCGCGCGGCTTGCTCTAAGCGGGAGGCATGCCAGGTACGTGGAGCACGGTAAGCACAGCGTACGTGGCCCAATTCTGGATGTTTAGAAGCTTCTAGAATATGAGTTCTAATTCTAGCTCGGATATAAAACACGGAGATCTATGACTACGCCCTGCGACTTTAAGAATATAAGTCATAGACCCTCCACGATTTATAGTGCTCGTACCTGCCTTTCGCTGCGCTTTATAGGGCTGTCTCTGCCAGTACTAGCTTCATCCTCTCGCTATTTATATATTTGAAATCTGATATGACTGACGGTTAAAATAGGAGCCTCTTTTTTCGGGGTTAAACCCATGCCCACTTCTTTTTATTTATTCTACTTTTGCCTATCCTGCTTCTGCTATCCTACTTCTGTCCTTAAAGCCTCCCGACGACGCTGCGGAAGGCTCAAGCGAGGGTACTTCTTCCAGAGGATGCCCATATCAAGAAAGCAAGGCTCAGACCATTTAAGAATATAATATATAGATTATATTATATTTTAACTCTTAAAGCGCGCGGGTTGCTCTAAGCAGGAGTTGCATAGGGCGGACACGGCTCGCAGGAAATACGTATCCCAAGCACGGGCTAACGTTAGTACCTTCGGACGTAGCCTACCTCTGGAGGTTTAGAAGCTTCTAGAACGTGAATTCTAAGTTTAATGCTCGACATGTTTCAGCTAGGTTATAAAACACGGAGATCTATGATTACGCCCTGTGACTTTTAAGAATATAAGTCATAGAGCCTTGGCGTTTTGCGAACCTAATTACTCGTAAATCGTAGTAACTAATCACATTCTAGGAATGTCCATCCTATAAATCCCCTAGAACCTGGAGCAGCCACAACCGATTGTGACAGCATGCCAACAAAAAAGTAGGTGCTTCCTAAGTATATTTTGCCTCTTCTTCGCCAGTAACAGCGTTATTAGTTGTAGCCTAATCTAAAATTAAATGGTACTGGCAGAATCGGCGGTAAAGTTGACAGTACTCTCTTTGCCAGTGGTTGGCATTCACGGTACCACATTTCGCTGCGCTTCACAGGGCGGTCCCTGCCAGTGCTAGCTTCGGAAACATCATCCTCTTGCTATTTATATATTTGAAGTTTCATGTGCCTGACTGTCAAAATAGGAGCCTTTTTTTCGGGGTCAAACGCATGCCTACTTCTTTCCTATCCTTCTGCTTCTGTCTATCCTACTTCTGCCTATCCTACTTCTTCCCCCATTCAACCACAGTATAGATATATCAAGATGCTACGGGACCTTTAATATATTATCGAGCGGAACTGGCTCGTTAAAAAAAAGGCTTAATAACCAGCCTACTTCGGAGATATTCCTGTCGAGAAAGTAAGTATCGGTATTATTATCTCAGCTTCCTTAACGTCGCTACTATATAGTATTATTTATACTGCTAAACGTATACGATATAACGTTAGATCCCTTAATATTCATATGCCTTCCGAAGTCTTAACCGAACCAGACCTCTTATTTAATAGATTCTCTACCTTCAAGCTATACGGAACTTTATAAACGGTATAATCAAAGTCTTTAGATAATAGGTTAATAGGTAACGGGTACGACGCTTTCTAAGCTCGAGTCAGCTTATAATCGATATATTATATTCATACGTACGATTTCTAATACTATAGGAGGCTACTATTCGTAATCGGTCGATTAATAAGTATAATATCTTCTATTCTTACAGATAATTAGTATAAGGTCCGCATAATATAGTCGCGCTAGCTGATCCGCCTTTTTTACTAGATTCGATTTCCTCCGGGTAAACTATTACGTCTTTGCCTTTACTGCGTAAGGCATATTATAAGGTTACGTTACTATTATAGAGAGAAGATAAAAGGTTTTATACTCCTAATAGCCGTTTATTTAATCTAACGGAATTGCCCTTGGCTTATATTATAGATAAGTATAAAGACCTCTAATTCCGGCCACCCTTCTAATCCTAGCACTCTCTCCAGTTCTGGCTGTCCCTCTATCTTTGGCTGTCCTTCTAATTTTGGCTACCCCTCTAATTTTGGCATCCCCTTTAATTCTGGCACCCCCTTCCTGTTACCCACATGTGGCTTGCATTTCGGGACTAAAAATAATAGGTGACCAAAATTCTATTCTTGGAATCGACCGACTATAGCCTTAAGGGGACTAGAAATAGTCCTCTAGTAAGCTAGAATTAGAGACCAGGGAGCCATATTTATTTAAAGAGAGAGTAGTACGAGGCTTAGAGATATATTAATATTCTTCTACCTTCCTAGAAATTATAGCTGTAGAACAGAATCATACTATATAGCTCATAGCGACTTCGATCACGAGATTCGAAATTTCTGAACTCATATATCTAAACGAGAACTCCGGACAGGATCTACGTCTTTCGGAGTATACCGTTCCTTCGTAATTCTAATCTTTATAAAAGCCTAGCTAACTGCTATAAAGCTTTTTTAATAATTCTAACTACTCCGATATCTTAACTCGCCTTAGAACGACCGGAATAGAGCTTCCTACTCACCGAATTATTCTGGTATATCGAAGTCCGATTATTAATAAAGCTCTTTTAAAAAGACCGGAGACCTAAGTACTCGAATTTTTAATACCTAATTAGAGAGTATATTCGTTTTAGAGGGTCCTTTAATATATATATAAGGAAACCTATCCTGAATCGTCTACGGAACTTCTGGATAGTATAGGTTGCTCGTGAATTTCCGAAGTTTTATAGGGTATTAATAGTATTTCCTAGAAGACGAGCCAGATTTATTAAAATACTCGAGCGTCGTTCTTACAGCACGTACTCTTCGTATACCGGACTTGGAAGTGTATACTCTTTAACGGCTTAGGTCTTAACTATACTCTTAGTTAATTAGCGATCTTTTCGATAGTATTTAAGAGATATATGCCTTCCTAAATAAGGAGGTAAGATAATTAGTCGTTACCGAAGCAGCTAGATCATATTTATACGTTCCGTAACTCGCCTAAGCTCTCTATAAGGCCGCGCGGGAGGGTGGAGAATTCGCGGTCGAACTACTAGAGGCTTTAGGACAGCTGAATCGACGACGTGAAGATTAAGACCTTTTAAAATCTTACTACTAAAGTAGAAGATATATAAACGTTTATATTTTAACCTTCGTTATAACGTAACTAGGAGGGCTGAGAAATAACATGCAATTAAAGTTATAATAGGAAGAAGTTCTTTTGTCCTATACCTTACACCTTACTATCTTACTTATAGTTTTATTTATGATAAATAGATCGTTTCTGTTAAAACGGATATAAAACGAGTTATTATCTCGTAGATACCGTGCGGATAGCTTACGGTTGTTTTATATAGGCCCCTGATAGGGCTGTCAGATAGAACCTGAGGAACCTTCTAGAAAACAGACTTCCAACCTCAAGGTTGGTAAGTCCAAGTACGCCTGTCCAGCTTGTCCGCTTCCAAATTCGAGCATCCGTGCTGACATGGCGGTTGAAGTACCACAGCCTTTGCAATAGACGACTATTGATAGTTATTCGTGGAGGGTGGAACAGTTACAATTCTTACTATGGAGTGTTTTTGCTAGATACAAGTCCGCAGGGCTGAGCGCTAAGCCTGTTTAGGCTAGCCTTCGGCGGAGATTCTGCCCAAATACCAATAACAGCACATACACCAGCGACTCGTTGCAGTCATTGATGACTTGAGAAATGCTCTCGGGCAAGAAGCAGCAAAAGCTGTCTTGGCCTCTCTTACCAATGTTGAGCCCGTGGAGTTCCACCCACAGACCGAAGAATGCGACACGACTCATGGTTGGAGTTGATTAATGAAGACTACATGATATTAATATACTTCTAAGGCCTCGTACTTATTTCTAGATGCTTTTTAACTACGATCTCGCTAGTTCTCCTTGTATCCAACTCTGGCTCCCTGGACTCCATTTCTGGTCCCACCCCCGGCTATTTTTGGGCCCACCAAAATAGGCTTTTGATCCTTCTCTTCGTTTTTGCTACCTCTTCGTCTGGCGGCCCCTTTCGGTTGTGGACCCAACTGCTTCGCACGTCATGGGCCAACCAGTCACAATCTAGAAAAGTTCATTCTCCAGCGATACATCTTAAAATTGAAATAGCTACAGATCACCCGCAATGATATCAATAGTCGTCTCAGTAGCGCTTGTTTTCCTCTGTAAGCTAGAGACTATAGATTGGGTTACAGAAGCAAGAACGGATCGATTGCACTTAGGAAAGGTGATTTGGGCGCTGCCTCCCAATTCTCGCACGCTACTACGAAGATCGAACAATCGTTGAAACGCTACGGGAAGAACCTTATCTGGACCGAAAACTGATAAGTACAAGGTCATTTAACATTTTGAAACATATACTGATAAGAGATGCACCGGAGAGCGCTGGACGGAAGAGAGAAGGCGCTAGGGGAGGACTGCCCTGATGGATTGACGAGAATGCTGTCTTTGAAGTAATCTCCATGTCAGCTTATACAGCCTCATATCCGATCTGACAATCAGCTTGCACTATCCCCGTGGAACTCCCCCACCGACATGTCTATCCACTAATAAAAAGATTTAGGTCAAGCTTGAGTCTGTTAAGGAACTCATCGACAGACTTTACTATGGTGTGCCTTAAGCACTCTATTACACCTGTCAGGTTTTACAATTCATGCTGTAATGCTTGGTTGTCCGTCTTAGCGGCTTGTATTATTAATTTTAATTAATTCGCTTCTTCTTCGGCTAGAGCTTGTAATTCTATCGCCCTTATTCCTTTATTATTTAACTTGTTTAGCTTAGCGGTTAGTTCGAGCTTATCTAACTTTAGTTATTCGATTACTATAGTGAAGCTAATTTCGGGACTACTAAAATTCTATTATCCCGTTAGTTATTACTAAGCAGTAGTAAGTACACTTACTATAGCTCCTCGTCTTTACTCGAGTAGTTTCTCTCTATAGCGTTACTTGACTCCGGCGCCAGAACAGCTTCAAATAATATACTAACTCCTCGATAAAATTCTTTATAAGCGCCGATAGAATACTTACTTAAATATTTCTTAAAGAGGTACTCTTTCTCTAGTAGTATCTACTAGGTATATGGATTATTAGCACTTGTAATTAGCCGTACTTCTGCCGGCTTAATAGAGATTCCAAGTTTAGTTACTTCGTGACTTAGTTAGCTGTTTATATTCTCCCTTAGATAGCTAGACCTTACGGATATGCTCGGATAATTTCTGTCGGCACTTTGTTCTATAAGCCGCACGGTCTAAGTTACTTGACCGGAGTATAGCCATTTGGTCAGCGCTTTATATGCGTAGAGGAGGTACGCGGAGCTTGAGTCTTCATTAAGGCAGGCTAATCGAGAGAATAGATCGGATGTTCGACGTCTGAATTTTCAGGTGAAGCTTGGTTTCCGTTGAAAAAACCATATCCAAAGCTTCTCATTCGTTTTAGGTGGTTCAAACCCCCTACACTGGCTCACCAGCTCCAATGCTAGGCCTCCGCCAATTCTAGATACCCCCCCAATTCTAACACCCCCCCGCTGATTCTGGCATCCCCCCCCCCCTAATTCTGACACCCCCCACCGATTTTAGCCCCCCCCCCTAATTCTGACAACCCCCGCTAATTCTGGCACCCCTTCCATTCTAATTTTGGACGCTATCCAAAATAGGAACGAAAGTGAAATTCTACTCTTATAAAACTGTAAGTTTCGGCGAGTAGGGAGTAAGGACTTTTATGCAGCAGGGACTATTATGCAGGGTACTAGCCTTTATAGTACTGCTTTTCATAGTACTAGCCTTTGCAGTACTACTTTTTACAGTGCCGCCTTTCACAGTACTGGCTTTTGCAGTACTACCTTTCATAGTACTGGCTTTTACAGTACTACCTTTCATAGTACTAGCCTTTGCAGTGCTACTTTTTATAGTACTAGCTTTTACAGTACTACTTTTCACAGTACTGCCTTTTATAGTACTGCCTTTTACAGTACTACCTTTCGCAGTACTGCCTTTTATAGTACTGCCTTTTATAGTACTAGCCTTTGCAGTACTACTTTTCATAGTACTGCCTTTTATAGTACTAGCTTTTCCAGTACTACCTTTCACAGTACTGCCTTTCATAGTACCTACTAGCATGTAATAGGATAGACAATATATAGATTCCGAGTATTCACGTTTTATTATCTGAAAAAGTTTCTATTACCCTTAACTTAATACTGGTTCTATCTCTACTATATAGACAAGATGTCCTAATCTCCTAACCTAGCCGCTCTTAGTACACAAAAGACGTGAGATACGAGGCACGTTCCGAGAGGTTCTTACGGTAAAAAGTCATGCTTGTTATATTAGATTATATCCCTGGATCTAGATTAATTAGGGAACTTACCTCTTTCAGCTCCTATAAGGATTTATATTACGTTACTACTAGAAAGTCTTCTATTCTAAGACTATCCTTCTACTTATCTGCGTCTTTTAGCTTCGTGGATCCCGCGTCTAGGATATATATTATAGGCTCTATCAGCTCTATTATAATAGCTCCGAGGCTACGAATATTATTACGCTCGCTATCGGAATTCAGCCGTCTATTTTCAATAAAAGAATCCCCGATATTCGCTAGGATAGGATTAGCAGCCGCCCGTACACGCGCTCTCTTAAACTTACCGATTTTCACTCTTCCGTTAAGATCGAGAAGGATCGTGCTATAAGTGAGCGCGCTATAAGCTAGACCAAGCTCTTCGTATATATAGAGGAGGCCGCTTACTACCTAGTCTCCGTGAGTATAGTTAGCTCTAGCCTAATCGACGCTAGCACTTACCTCTCAGCAGATTACCGCGATTTAAAAGGCTTTTAACGGATGATCTTATAAAATACCCGTTATATACCGTAATAACACGTCTATTTACTTATAAACGAATATAACGTTACGATCTTCGACGTATATATCGTTAATATTAATAATCTAATTATAGGTAGACGGCGGCACCTAATAGATAGAACCCTCAGGTTTTCTTACCCGTTTAATAGCTACTCGCTTACGATGATTAGTATCGTTAACCCCGATAACCGTAGGACTAGCCTGATTAATAGTTATTAGGTGATGATACGATTATTTAAGAAACGTCTTAGCGAGCTTCTCGTCTCTTAGAGCTCTTAGAAATATGATATTATTTACGCCCTGATTAGGTTTCGTTAACCGCGATATAGAGGATATACTTTCTAACGGTTACTTCTAGGGAATTAGAAGGCGAGGCGACGTTATCGAGTAATCCGGCTAAGCGTATACTATTACTCCTTTATTAGTAGCCTTACCGTCCTTAAGCGTCGGTTTATAACTAAAGGTTTAGGTAACGGGCCTTTCCGTTCTAGGCATTTTATAGAGCTCGATATTAAAGTAAGAGAAGGGAGAATTTAGTAAGTATTTAATATTTTGTATTATAAGCTAAAATGGATGCTTAAGGAGTTAGAAGTAGATATACGTTATTTATCGAAATCCCTGTAAAGTAAGGATAGTAGCCGAGCTCTAATTATAGATATAGAAGCTACGAGCGATTCTAGATACCTTTTTATCGGTACGGAGCTTTGATATCCAATTATATCTAATATAAGACGAAGATTCTAGTCTAAAAAGAGTTTCTATCTAATAAGCTCAAATGTTACGGGTGGCCTTAGGCCTCTATACCGAAGACTATAAACGCCGTCGCCTCTCCGCGGGCTAATACTCGAGTTCTAATAATTCCGTACCCTCGTAGAGACGTGGCCTAACTAGGTTCCGTACCTTATCGCGAATATTCTCGTTCGTAGAGACTATAACGCGATGTCAGCTTAGAGCTCTCTAGAAAAAAATGCCTATAAACCTATAATTAAAACTCTCTCTATCCTCTTATCTAACCCCGAACCAACCTGATTATATAGGAGGCGGGGAAGGTCTATTTCCCTACTGCGGTAGGTAACGCGTTAGTGCTTTCCTAAATATTAAGGGTCTGGATCTAAGCGCGTATTAGTAAAGAAGACCGAGACACGTAGTATCTAGCATGGCTTAGTCAGCCGAGTCCTATTAGACTCCGCGGAGGCCCGTTTAACTTATATAGTTATAGTCTAAGGTGTCCTCCTTTAGCGCCCTATTAAGTAGATTATTTACCGGGTATTCCTTACCTACTAACGGTTAGCGAACTTCGGTACTAAAGGAGTAAAAGGTAGATAAACCTAGATTTTATAATTACTATACTAAATAGATATTACGCGTCTGTACCTTAGTACGGTTAAACCCTTATATTAACTCCTTTAATAACGGCAGTTATACCGCGATACTAAAGCCGCTAGCAATTATAATTACTCTACTATACTCGCCGGTAGGAGCGGTCGAGCCGTAGGATCTACTAATAAATATAATCCGGAAATCGGACGACTCTAGCTAGCTCGGATAATTTCTAGCGAAGCTAAAAGGCCTCTTTATAAATTTATTATATAGCTCTACGCGTAAATTCTCGTCTTCCTAATAGTTATCGGCGTAGTCTAGGAGTCTTCGCGTAAAGCCGCTCCGTGGCTTGATTAAGACCTTAAGGGAGGCCGGCTATCCGTCTCTCTATAATATAATAGTAAACGGATGGCTTTATAAGGAAGAAAAAAGATCGAGTAACGGAACCTATATATTAACGTACTATCCGGCTTTAATCTTCTAGGGTCTAGCGGGGAAGATAGTTATCTAGACGGCGTAATTATGCCTCGTAATTAAGGCTCGCGAGTAGCCACGGCTAACGGCGATATTTCGATATAGAATAGTTAAATACTCTAAAATAAACGTCGCTACGACCGTATAACTGGAGGTAAGCAGGTAAATACGGGGAAGCTTCAAGTAAGAAGGGATATATCTCTATAGAGTATAAGCGACGACGACGGCTAATACCTAGTAATAACGAAGGAAGACTTTATACGACGGTAGCCGAAATAGGCGCGGCGATAGGAGGAGTAACGAGGCTATATACACGATTACCTAAGGGGGAAAATTAGTAATATACTCTTATTAGAAGCGGCGTCGCTTACGATTAGTCTAAATATCTGCTAGGACTCTCCTACTTTAACGCTCGGCTTGCCAGCCGTATAGATCAGGACGTGGAGTAACCCTAAAAGAACAGATATAGTTCCTATAGATGCGTGGAAAAGATAGTACGTAGCCAGTAAGACGCCTAACATATCGTAAATAAAGCTGAGGTGGAATCTAAAGTAGGCCGGTATTATATTAATTAGCGATAAATAGCCGGCGCGAACGCTCGCTTACTTCGTAGTCGACACCCTGAAACTAGTATAGAAGATATTAGCCGCGAGGTAGACTAGTTAGAACGAGACCTACGCGGTAGTCTACGGCCCTAAGAAGCGGTGTCGCCCCACGAGTATAGGAAGCAGGAAATACTTCCGTACTAGCGTCCGGCAAGGCCTAAGGAACCGAGTCAGATGGGCTATAAAGTTGATGAGGAGTAAGAGAATAAAGCTGCCGCCTGCGGTAATTACGTAAAATAGAGGTACGTCTATCTCTACTTAGGAAAGTCGAGGATACTAATAACGGGAGGGTGAACTAAACGGCTTCGTCCTAAGAGTAATAACGCCTTATTTATCTTATAATGCCTCTCTCTATTCTTTAAAAATTAATGCTAGGGACAGGTAGTTAATACTAGATGCCGGTAGGGCAGTAACGAAGGAGCTAATATTAGATAAGGGCGAGCCTATACTAAAGGGCATCCGAAATTAGAGGGTATCTAAAACTGGAGGGCATCTAAAACTAGATAAGGGGCAGCTGTTTCTAGGGCCTACTAGTACGAAACTAAAAATAGACATAGGACTAAAGTATACCTAAGAGTAAAGAGGAGGAACGAGAGGAAATAAGCCCGTAATAGCTTTAGAAAGAGAGTAATCTACGAGGATAGATAAAAAAGGATAAATAGTTCAGGAAAGTAATAATAGTACTATAGCGAAGGGAAGATATTAGGGAAGAGAGAATATACTACCTACGCCTTTTATACGTCCCTTATAGATGCTATCGGCTCTATATATAGCTTAGTTTATCATCCGACTTATAGCTATTCGTAAGTACCTTCGACCTGAAGGTATCTTAAAGCCTACGTATACTCTATTATAGATAACCTATTATCTAACGACCTATAGATATTTCGAAAGAAGAGCCGAATATTTTACGGTTTAGTTAAGATCCCCCTTAATAAAATCCGTTATAAAGAGCTTCCTAATAACCCGCGCTAATTTAACGAGAATAATGTTACGACGTTACTAGACTTCTTCCGCTTAGAGGGTTACTTACGCCTAGACCCTGAATACCACGTTCCTGCGCTAATATCTCGATCTGCCGTGCCCCTAGACCTTCGCCTAGGAGGGGAGCCGCCGCGCTTTAATCCCTAGTATCCTATAGTCTACCTATACGGAAGGCACCGCCTGGAAGCGGCGCGGAAATTTCTTATAGGAAACGAAAATAGGTAGTAGGTAGTAGATCTCTATTCTAGAGGTAGGAGGGTTAACCTTCTTTAGAAGGAAGGCTGGCTAATAAAAGCTAGATCTTAACCCTAAGGTAAAAGACGTCCTACGAGAATACGCGGCTAACTCTATAAAGCTCTACGATAGAGATACTATCCGTTAAATTTATATCTCTACCTTATATAGCGATACCGTGAGAAGGTGGAAATGGCTCGCCAGGCTTTTAAAAAGCATATAGAGGTACCTCCTACGACTAGAAGTACTCCCCGAGAAGTTTATTAAGAGCCTTAACGCCCTGATCCTATTCGCAGGTCTATAGCTAGTATTATAGCCAGGGACTTTTATTCGCCTTCTAGATTTATACTACCCTAAGGTACGAGCGTTCTCTTAATACTAATATTATTCTCTAATAAATAGTAATAGGAGATAACCCGCTACTTATATTAAATTAAGAACACATAGATATAGATCATCGGGGACGAGGAGGTAGACTAGCTACGACTCGATACTAACACGGTTACTATCTTCTAAGGCCGTTATCCCTCCTAGTCGTTAGAAGACCGCGCGTACGTTTAGACTAGAATGCTCGCTAGCGATATCCTCCCCGCGGTTATAGCTAGCGATTACCGATTATAGATCTTCGACCATGTCTACTTTATAGAGTATATTATTCCATCTATCCGTACCTTTCTCGAAGATATAAAATACCTCGAGCCTCCCGTAAGAATTCTAAAGGAACTGCTACCGGGTAAGTATAAGGGCTCCATATCTTAACGTTTCGGCGCCCTCTATAAGGGATAGATAAAGGTAAGGGTATAAATAAGTAAATCTACCTTTAAGGATTAAACTTTACCCCCTAGCCGCTTATTATAGTTATCGTATCGGTAGCTCTAGCTCTTTACCCTTCGTTATTTTCCCGTTATAGACGGCTAATCGCCGCGAAGAGATAAGGCGAAGCAGAGTACTTTATACGCAGGGTGGTAGCCGCGTCGGTAGTATAAGCTCTGCTCGCTAGCGTTAGAGAATAGCTACCGACGGATCCGTCGTTTATACGGCGATTAAAAAGCAGTAGACGCTAAGGCTATTAAGGACTACGTGCGTAATATCCTACCTTCTAAATATTACGCGATCGATGCGAACCGGATACGTTAAATAGTATAGCTTAATTACTAACTCCTCGGCGACGTACCGTACGTTAAAAGGGGGAGGGTAACTCTAGTATTAACCTTAGATCATGACGACTATAGATCGAATATCTCTAATTAATACGGGAGGCCGCGGGAGCGTTCTTTCTAAGTAGACGAGGAAAGTCTCTTCCTTAAGTATATCTACTCGACTTCCTATAGTACCCTCCTTAAGCGGTATCTAACCTCCTTTACCGTTAAACGAGACGTCTTTCACGCTTTCTTCGGGTTAGAAGAAGACGACCTGGACTAATAGCCGTTATTTAAGGCCTTTTAAGATGACTACCGCAGGTATTAGGAGGAAAATATTCATATATCCGATTCGGAAACGTAGCCTACGGGCTATCGCTTTTTACTAACGTTAGAAGTGCCTAACGTAGGCGAAGATATTATCCTAGAGTAAGGTTATAATAACAGGTTAAATCCTAATAATCCTATTAAACCGATTCCCTTACCGCGAGGTTCGATGCTATTACCGGCCGTGCTAGTCTCGCCGGTCTCGCCGGTAGGAAGCGCGCTAATAACTCTTGTCCCTTACGTACCGCCTTTAGATATCAACTAACCCCAGTCGCCTATATATATATTTAGGCAGTAAAGCGGAGAGCAAGCTATCTCCTTAGCGCAGGCTTCATAGTTTCTCTTTAGCATGCGAACGAGTGTCACGGAGTACACGTTTACGGTGCTCTCGCCCCTTAAAAACGGTAGGTTTCGCAAGCGCTATACGAATTCTCGCGATTAGCTCTCTATAACTACTACCCTCCGGCTACCGTCCGTCTCTAGCTTTATCGCGCGGGATAATAGTAAGCGACTAAGGTTAATAGCACCGACTACTATCCTCGAAGAGGCCCGTTTAGAGCGACTAAAGGCGGTAGTCGCCGTTCCCTAGTATGGTATTAAGGATCTAATACGTCGATTTAAAAATTACGAAGATCCTAAGGAGGAACTATAAAATCTAAGAAGGTAGAGGCATTATATATATACTTTGGTAGATAGTAATAAGCTAGCTTAATTACTTTCTATTTCTATCTCTACTTAAATTAATGAAGTTAAATAATAATCTACTCGCGCTTTCCTCCCGCGTCCCTCCTCTACCTATTAGAGTGCTTCGCTCTTAATATTATAGCGCTCGTATTACCTCTTCTACCTCCTTTACCCTTTCGTTAAAATTAATATTAGATGGCTTAAGGGCCTCTACTAGCCCCTTTAAATGATTGTCCTTAGTAGCAAGCCTTCTAATTAATAATACCTGTACCTCCAGCATATATTCTTTCATGTCTAGTACTTTCAAGACTTCCGGTCTAAGGTAGATAACTCGTCGAGGCGTTCGCGCCGCTTCGCCTAATTCTAGAGGCGGAGCTACTTCCCTTTTTAAATTTCCTTATCTTGAATGGCCTGCTATTTTCTTTAGGGACGCTCCGTCTTTCTATATTCTATCGCAGGTCTCGGCCCTCTACTTGCATTAAGCCTAAGATTCGGGCGTAGTAGGTGACCTAGGCATAATAGATATAATTACGACGTGCTGGTGGATTCCGCTATATTAAACTTATAGAAGGAACTCGTAGATAAGGCTATATAGTTCTGACTAAATGCGTCTCTCCCAGAAAATATAGCTATCTAAACCAATCCGTTTCTTATTAATCTTTACCGTCCGTCCTTACACTCGATCCTTGGTCTCGCGGGGCATCTACTTCTGGCTCGAGTATCCACTTTTGATCCTTTCTCCAGTATCCATTTCTGATCCCCTCTCCAGTATCCATTTCCGGCTGCCCCTCCAGCATCCCCCCCTAAGCATCTAATTTTGGCTCCCCTTTCCCTAGCATCTATTTTTGACTTCCACCCCCACCCCCAACAATCTACTTCTACATACCATCCTTTCCTCTGAATCCTTACCCCAACGCTGCTTCTAACGTGTACTTGGCTTGGACAAGAGCCCGGCAATAATCAGAGGAGCCAGAGTAACAGCTAGAGACGTCGTCCCATTAAGGGTGCCTGGATTACTAATATACCCAGAAATTCTTTCGCATTACTATCAAGATGCCACCTGAATTTAATGACGACCTGCTTCGCGAGTATCACCGAGCGTTTTATATCTCTGTCAAGGTCCCTATCGAAAAGCTTACTCTTAACGGATCACACTCGATTGACTAGAGGACGGTAGGGCACTTAGTAAATGATCCTTTGAAAAAGTGATACTATGAATCTGTCGGTAGTCCACTTGACGTTTGGCAACACTTTCTGAAATCCTCTGCACGTAGTTTCCTCCAAGTTCAGTCGTTGGTAGTATTCAACTGTTAAGTAGAGCATGAACCTCGCAGAAATTTGACGCCTCGGGACTAAGACCTTGATTACGTGACCGCAGTAAGAAGTTCTTTCGTCCGGACGAAAGAACTTCCAATCACGTGACCTGGCACCGGTTTCGCGAAAGGTCTTTGATGAATACCGAGTTAACTACGAAGAAAATGGGACAGATATCGAACGACCCATCTCTGGTACGTGATGCAGGCTAGGTGATGCTGTGCTAAGCTGCAAGTAGGCATTGAATGAAATAGTGGAGCTTCTCTCTGCGTATTCGGAATCGAACTCTTGGGAGCACTATGTTACGCTTCTTAGCGGCCTGGAATACGCGGTGTCGGAACTCAAAGAGGATACACGTCAGGGGAAACTGCGTCGAAAGAAGAAATATGACGAGGTGCAATTTAATCGTGGGACCACGAACGTCCCAAAGCAAGATTTCCCGAATGTGGTAACAAGGTCACGCAAACCCGTATCAACAGACGACCTGTCATCAGTAACGCTGCGCTCCGATTGCAAACCTGAACCTTGTGTCTCGGAAGAAGAGGACGATTCCAGTTAGAAATCCATTAGTACTGTTCAGCCATCAAACCATGATAGCAGGTCTGAAGTGACTACAGTTGGTCAGGAGGGCTTGAGCCCAAAAGATAACGCTGGACCGGCGACAAAGGAGATTGGAATGACATGTAGGGAGAAGCTGAAGGAAGAAATCGAATGCTGTGAAAACCGTTATTGCGGGGAATACTTTATTGTCAATGGTAATGAACGTTCGGAGACCGTCAGCCCAGAGGAAATCGATCGCTTCTTCTCTCGTTTTCAAGAGGGAGAGTCGCTTACCAACTTCAACTTGATGCCGTTGTTGTTCTCCTTCAATTGGCCGTCGACGACGTTGGTACTAGACAGCTCCTACACATCATCTGTGGCATTGAAGGACGGCAACCGGCGGTCCTATCCGAGGGTGACGTGGCCGCTACATGACAACCATGATCGCGTCATCGTTCCGTGCTGCTTTTAAAGCCATTGGACGCTGTTCGACGTGGACCTCGAAAGTAACATCCTCCGACACTATGATTCCCTCGCCGGAGATATATCAACGTCAGCGGATGTGGTACCGGCCATTAAAGAGCGATTAACCCACGTTATAGTAGGGTAGGAGAACCGAACGCGGGACTTTGCTACAGTCAGTAGGGTATGTGAGGATTTCGATTCCTATATGCTCTTAATATCAGCACTGAAAGTTCGTAGGCATCTCAACAACAAGAGAACGATTCTAATTGCGGAATATACATAATATATAATGCCGATTGTCTCGCCTTAAATCGAGACAAGTTAGCGGAGCAAATAGACGGTGTCTAACTTCGGTATCATTATCTGAAACGCCTGCTTGAAATAGAACGTCGAGGGCGGAGTGAGCGGCAAATGGTAGACATGGTGGTGCCTCCAGACAAGACGCTCAGGATCAAACGGCGCCGTGTACCTGAAGACATTTCAGGGGATGAGCCGGATCCGAAGCCACAATCTAAGAAGAGTCGCAGGGTGTTCTGGGCGCCCCCATCGCATTTAGGTCCCCAAGAAGCATGGATTGAGGAGCGGAATCGTCTTGTTGGGATCAGCTCCAAGGACAGGCCTCGAAAAACTGTGGCGAGGCCGTGGGAACGAGCGGAGGAGCTACTGCAGATGATCGAGGCGATCGGGTCTGAGGAGGTAATGAAGGCTTGGGATAACGCAATCGCCGAAGAGAAAAGCCACATTAGACTAGCAGCAGCGGAAACACCTTCGACGGCGAAGGCCATCTGTCGACTTGTCGAGCGTGCTCAGGTCCGATCATTTAAAGATAAGGTACTTTTACGCGTGGGAAAATGGATGTTTTCAATGAAGATCTTGCAGGACGTGGGGAAGTTCAGAATGGAGGGTGCGCCCTCTAAGCAAAGTGGCTTCAAAGCCGGAGCCAATGACAAAGGAAACGCAGTGACGAGAGCACTCTCAAAATTCATAGACGAAGCTCATCCCGAGCTTTAAGGGCCAAATCTGGCGAAGGAGCGAGAGCTGAGGTATCATTCGTATCGAGAATGGTGGTGGGACAGTCAGATATGGATCCTTTTATACAACGCGTTTGGTGCGGCGATTCTGCTCTATTGTTCTGACTTAACTTAGCCATGACAAGTCAACGTTCCTGCAATCACTTACTGCAATCCTCCCCCTTTCTCGCTTACCACGGGGCTGGCCGTCAACCCTAGGATATTCGGAAGCTCTCCTTGCCTCTCCTGTCTCTTTGCATGATAGAAATTCTGCATGATCTTATTTGCGGGATAGCCACGCACGCAGTGATGGGCTTCGTCGAAAACAAGAAGCGCGATCTTGTCTATGTGCACAAAGCCATGGATCAACGCATCCAGGAGCACTTGATGAGTGCAGACGATAGTGTTGATATTTCTCAGGGCATCGTCCCACATGCCTTGCTCGCTCTATCGATCGATTCCATCGTTACCAGATAGCAGTCTGCTTTGAAATGACGGAAGCTGAATGGAAAGAACGTTGTACTGTTGTTCGGCGAGTGCCACGGTCGGGCAGAGAAACCAGACAAGCTAGCGGAGGCTCTCAGCAACCAGTCGAGGAAGTCGGAGAGTATTAAAACCACCTTTTCTGGCGTGACACGCTCGAGCTCAGCCTCGATCCGTAGAATAGCTCTTTGACCAAGTCAGACGCATTTTCAGGACAACCCGAAGACCCGGGGAGAACATGCATATTTGTCTTGCCCGACCCTGTGTCCATCTGGTGCTTGTTAGGATTCGATCAGACTACTTTGCTGGTGACTATCTTACAGCGACAATCACATTTCTTTTCAGGCTTTCCCCTAGCATCTCAAGCTGGTATGCTCGCGGATGGAGTATCGCGTCGTTGCCATTGCGGAGAGCGGTGTCCATGATGAATTGCAACGCCAGCGAAATGATGTTCGGTAGGATGGGAACAACCAACGACAGTAAGTGCAATCACCTCATTAAGAGCATATCAGCCTCGGAAAGACGTGCAGCGACGGTCATGGGCAATGCGACTCGTATGTTTTGCCACGTCATTATTACCCCGCTCTTGGACTTCCATCTCCCCCTCCAGAAACCCCAGCCATCCATGTTTTCTTTCCATCAACGATCACGACCTTTTCACGACTATATTTCCCATCGACACTTTCGCTCTAATGTCAGGCCGAGATCGAGACAACCGTGGTCGTGGACGAGGTGGAGGTAGAGGTAGAGGAGACGGTCCAGGATTTCGAGGCGGGCGAGGTGGAGGACGAGGCGGCGGGGCCGAGGTGGAGGTTTATTCGTCAGTCTTCCTTCTCGTATCGATAAATTCCAACTAATTTGACCTTGCTAGGACTGCGGATCATTCTATCCCTCCCCCTAGCGGCCAAGTCACAAAAGTTGAAGATCTTTTCCAGAAAACCCTTTCGCCTGGCGGGGTTTGGGCATCGGGGGCCTTCAAATAGATACGGAATTTCCTTGCCGGCCCGGCTACGGCACCAGAGGGCAAAAGATCATACTGTGGACGAATTACTTCGAAATAATTCCCAGCCCAGATCTGCTCCTCTATCGCTATAACGTTGCCGTACAGCCTGCTGCAACAGGGAAGAAACTAAGTCAGATCATTAGGTTATTACTGAAACTCCCCGAGTACGGCGACTTTCAAAATGATATAGTCACGGACTTCAAGTCTACTCTGGTCTCCCGTAGAAGACTCAGTCCTGACGCGGCGGAATTGGCAATACAGTACAGGGCGGAGGGTGAAGATAAGCCACGGGCTCACGCTCAAACTTATCGGCTACGCGTCGAAGAAACGGGCACGCTCACCGTCTCTGAGCTCACCGACTATCTAACTTCTACCACCGTAAACACGGCTTATGCGGACAAGCTACCTATGTTACAGGCTCTCAACATATTTTGGGCCATTACGCCAAGTCCTCTCCCTCAGTTGCGACGGTCGGGAGCAGTAAAAGCTTCTCTCTCACTCAAGCCTCTCCAAAGTGGGACCTTGGAGCCGGGTTGTCCGCTTTAAGAGGATTCTTCTCAAGTGTTCGCGTCGCGACCTGCCGTATCCTCGTGAACGTCAACGTCAGCCATGGAGCCTTTTACGATGCCATACCGCTAGATCAGTTGATTCAGAAGTACGGCTCAGCGAACCAATTCAACCGAGCAAAGTTGCAATCCTTCCTCAAGCGAGTGCGAGTCAGGGTGATCCATCTAGGGGAGAAGAAAAACAAGGCCGGCGAGTCTATCCCGAGAGTCAAAACCATTTTTGGGCTTGCGACCAAAGATGACGGTCAAAGTCTGGAGCATCCTCCACAATTTCCGAATCTCCGGGCAAACCCAAACCAGATCTTTGGCGCAGGACCGAAGGATGTAGAGTTCTTTCTCAGTGATTCTTCCGGAGCGCCGTCAAGCTCATCCACAGGTCAAGCCGCCGGAACACCAGGCAGCAAAAAGAAAGGCAAGGGCAAGAAGGGCGGCGCCTCTAGCCGTGGCCCGGACCAAAACCCTTCCTAAGGTGGTAGGTATATTAGTGTGTACGAGTTCTTCAAAAACGGTATTTGGTCCACCACTGCTCCACTCTATACCCTTGTAACCAAGTCAATAGTTCACGGTCGTTCGATTTCGAATCCAAATCTGCCCGTTGTCAATACTGGAAACAGAGAAAATCCGAGCTATCTCCCTGCCGAGGTTTGCATTGTAATGCCTGGACAGAACTCACAGTCAAAGCTTGATCCCGCCCAGACGCAACAAATGATCCGATTCGCCGTCCGCAAGCCTTGGGAGAATGCACAGGAGTATGAGGAGGATTAGCGTGAGCCTGTACGTAACCCAAGAGCTGAACAGGATATGAGCGAGATGAAAGAATCATCATTTACTCTCAACTTAATCCAGTCTTGTGAACATCTGACTGACAGTATCTCTCCTATAGGCGAGTCGGCTTCATCAAGAAGTCTTTGAAAAATGTTACTGCGGGCCAAATGGGACTGTACTTGAGTTGACTCAGTAGCTGAGCACTTCAGTGAGGTAGAGATGATGGCAAGTGTCTACAGTATCTAAAACTGCTGCTCTTCTTATACATCTCCAGCCAGGCGATTGAGGCTGGTCTCACTTGAGACCGGTCACAGCGGAACAACCCGCAGTCACCGGCTCAGCCAACAAGGCTACCACACCGATACAACGAGTCGTGTGGGGTGCACCCAGTGCGGCCTCACGTAGGAGGCTCGGGGGTATCATATCTGCGACCATCTGGGTGATGGATGTGGCAGTCCGAGTAGGGCGCAGAGAAGCGAAATCAGCAATTGGGAGGGTTTGCGGCGACTGAGTGTGTGATTGATTTCATCAATGGCGGAGAAAGCCGGGAGGGCGATAAAGCGGTGAGTGTGAGGATCGTTGGCCAAGGGGGAAGGGGGAGAATGATGGCTGGTGATAATTGGTTGGGAGGGGAGGAGAGGGTGCGTGGAGCTTGTTGACAGAAACCGGTCAATATGATCCGCTTAATACGATTCGTATGCGTGCAAGCTACCTGATATTCCCTATATCGTCTATACTCTTTCCTGCGACTCTCCGCTGTCCTCAGAGTGCTGTGGTACAGTTAGAATCGTCAAAGTGGACCTGCGGCTGCCTAGAGAGTTCGCTTAGCATTGAGGCTTATTCCCCCGCATTCTCGTCCTTCCCTCTCCGAAGCTCACCTAACATGGCAAAAAATTACACCATCTCTTCCAAGTCAAGGTGGCCCCGTGATCCTTGGTTCTCTACCCATACTGGATACGAAGAATCACCAGATCGGAGGTCGAGAATAAGCGATATTGTCAAGGCCAGATCCGGTGCAGCCCAATCCTGTGGTCAAGAGCTGGGGCATGAAGCCGGCAGACAAACTCGTACAGACGCTACATTCCCAGTGACCCATGCGAACCATAAGACGAAAGGTAATATCATCGGAAGAATATTTCAAACCGTTCCAATCTCACTAATTTGCGCAGAGAGCAAGAGGAATGCAGACTCAAGGCCGAGTACAGCAAAAGAAAAACAGCAAGCCCTACGACGAGAAGGACGGAAACGCAAAGCCGGGCAGAGGCGCCAGAAAAGAAAGAGGGACGACATTTTGACAGATGTGCACCGACCTTCGGAAGGACGCCCAGAGGCCTTAAAAGCGGCTGGACTTCTTCTCGCATCGAAGTACAGCAAAAGGGATGTTACAGCTGGAAGAGAAGTCGAGAGAAAGTTGACTCTATTTGACCAACGCAAAGCTTCGGGCGCTTAAGATTTTCGAAGTACGACATCGTTGTACGGCTTGAGCACAACGTGAGATAGAGGCGTAGGTGGATCTGCCTGCCTGGTCGAGATTTTCCTGGCGGCAATGGCGTGAGGCATCCAATGAGAAGACTTAGTCAGTCTTGCCATCGACAGTCAGTTGTCCATCTGACAGTCCTCAGAGGATACTGGTGCATTGTCATGGTCTACGGTATGGATTTTGCTAAGGCTAATGGATACCTATCTAAAGGAGAAGCTGTGGTCAGAGCCGCTGGTTCCGCGGTCCAGATCATATCTCAGCCTGCATCATGAACGTTAAAGAGTCATTCTATATTCCTTCCTTGTTGAAGAATTGTAGAAGACAAACGCTGCCATACAGAGAAAAGTACCCTGTCTGGCTTTGTGAAGATACATCGGATTTTAAGGCTGCAGCGTTAGTAATCACAATGTCCACAATTCCCACAGTGCTCGGAACTGCATGCAGTGAAATCCTTGTCAGACTCATCCTCCCCATCATAATATTCGTGGGCGTCCTCAAAGTCGTCATAGTCTTCACCAAAATCCCTCGCGGGGCAGCCCGGTCCCGTTTGCTTCGACCGGTCATTCTCATCCTCATGATCTTCCTCCCTCAACTTGTGGCATAGGTCGTCAGGTAGAGCGCTTTGGTGACTGATGTCGAGCTCCCATACCTCCAGTTCTCCGCTGTTGGTTCGCTTGACCCGGCATTTCATCGTGATGGTGCTCTGGACAGTGTCGATGATCCGTCGTATGACGGCGTCCAGTTTTCGCAGATTCACGGCATTCCGCTCCTCCCACTTCTTAAGGTCTCTGCGCACATCAAGAATTTGCACATCATCGAATCGGCCACCTTTGTGATAAGCAGCAATCAAGTTTGGCGTCTGGGACATCCAGAGTCGAGGCAGCACGCTTTCCATGTCCAGGACCTTGTGAGCAGCTCGGGTTTTGATTTCGATCGCGGCTCCTTGATCGATTTCACTTCCTCCATTCCGAATAACAAGCCCATGGCCCGTGACGGGCCGTTTTTCACCAATCGTGAAGACTTCACCGGAGCTGAGCAAAGTCGTGGTATTGGCAAGATCGGCCATGCCTCGTTGTCGCTGTGAAGGAGCTTTCTCCGCGAGATAACCGTCGCTCTCGAACCGAAGGAGATACTTTAAACCAGCGAACTCATACTCGGCGATTCGGTGATGAGAACTCGACCCTTTGACCGTGCCATCCCATCTTGTATATTCCTCCGGGAAGGTGTGCCCGAAGCCTCGAAATTCATCGATGAACTCCGTAGTCTTCTTTTCCTTCCTGATGAATACGGCTTTGTCTCCCATGATTTCCACGTCAAGCTCAAAATTCTTTGAATTTATCGTGACAAAATCAAAAAGTTTGGCCATCGTATTTCTGCAAATGACAACATCGACGTCCTCCAGATTGAGCTCGGGGTGCACCTCGTATATGGCACGAAACATTGGCTCCAACGGGAACGAACTGTAACGTGCAGCATTTTGATCGATGAATACTTCGCCTTTGTCTGGTTCAAGCCTTCGACGATGAGCTGGAGGGGACCAAAACGCAGGAGAACCTTTGCAGTATGAAAGGTTAGCAGTCGTTTTTCGGTCAATACGGATTGATAACAAGGGAAGGAGATACCTGGGACAAGAATAATAGGTTCGCTGCTGTCGAGCCAATTGTAGGACGCTATGCATTGAAAATGTGATATTTGTGCGGGGCCACCTGACGGTGAAATGTCGGCAGCATGGAATCTAACAACGAGGTCACCTGGTGGCAACTCATTACCACCAAGAGAAGCCGAACGGCCTCCCTTGGTGGTTGTGAGAGACCCTCGGGACGTCCCACCACGTCCATAGTTGAACCGATACTTAGTGGAGCCTCGGCTTGACATCGATTCAGGACGTATACTCATAGAATGACTAGCTTTCTCTGCAACAAAGCTGCCAATGTAAACGAGCTCCAACCTAGATTGGGAACAACGTGGATGGGTGAACAGCAGATCCGTCGATATGTTATAGAGATTTCTCAACCTAGCTCGTGATGGTGAAGGGATGTAGAGCGAGTCATGTGATGCCACGACTGACAAGAGGGGAAGATGGCCAAGCCGCAAATCCTGGCCGAAACGAGTATGGTCAGGCAAGTGGACTCACGGGTCTTGGTTCTGGCGGGGTCGCGATTCAGTTCTCACATTTGTTGCTAGAGCGACCTCATCATAGCATTTATACACTGTCTGGCAAAACTTGGAGCCTGTATCCTTTGGGTTTCGCAAATGTCCACATCCCTATCCCATCCCGAGAATCCTAGAGGTGCGCTACTCGCCAATTACTACGGAGGCGTCCTGTCCGGAAAACACACACTGCAAACCCCTCAGAATGGCAACCTCTTCATTGAGGCCGTCTGTTCGCAAGCCGATCCGCCAACTTGCGTCCATGAGATCATATCTAGCCAGAACGGTCTGCCGTCGGTGCAGGCTTGTATGCGCTTCAGCATCTCCCCAATTTTCCTTAACGGTCGCGCCACGGAGCTCCTGCGGTACCTCCAAGCTCCAGCTTTGAAGACCATCTGCGGAGGAGACCTCCTGCGTCAGGTCATCCTGCGTATCGTGAAGCCGCCGATCTTCTGGAATGTGTTTGTGAGGGCATACAGAGATGGCAGCTTGCAAGAGGTCGCTACTCAGTCGTTTGCTTGGCTCCTTGTGGAGCTCCTCTCGCTTCCCACAGAGAAATCCTTGGAGTATCATGACCTGGCGCAAGACCTCACCGCACGAGAGCTTCTGCTCAGCTCCCCTCACTTCGAGGTCCGGACGATGGGTCAAAAGATCAAACACATCCTCTCGACCCTCAATTCGGCTGCCCCGCTCAACGATGAAAGTGGTCCTGGAGGCCGGCATGACAACGATCTTGTGGACTTTCGACAGATCTCCATCCTTCCCACGGCTGATGAGCTCACTTCCGTAGAGCCACCCTTTCTTCTCGTTGCCGAAGCAGTCGAAGATCCCGATAGAGGATCTTCTCGTCTGGCCGTCCATCTTGACAACCAATTTCGCCTTCTCCGCGAGGACATGCTGGGGGAAATACGTGAGGAGATCCAGATCGTGCTCGGGCTAAAGAAGGGACATCACAGAGGCTTGGTCATCGATGATTTGGTGCCAATCGACATTGATTGCGGTGTCCCCACCAAGCGCCAGGCGTGGGGAATGCAGTTCCTGTGCAAGTCCGACATTCCTCGGTTGTTCAGGGGCAAACCTAAGGACCGCAAAGCCCATCTCATGGACAACCGCAATCTTTTCAAGCACCAATCTGTGGCATGCCTTCTAGCCGACCGAAAGGTCGTTGCCTTCCCGACCATCAACAGAAATGCGGATTTGCTAGCAGAACAGCCCCCAATCGTCACCTTGCAACTTCCAAGCGAGGCCGGCACCGCCAATGCTCTTCTCAGATTAAAGAAGGCGAAGAGTATTTCATTGGTGCAGATAGACACGGCTGTCTTTGCGTTCGCACCGGTCTTGAGACGACTGCAGGAAGCGAAGGAGCTACCGCTGCTAGATGAGCTACTCTCTTCGAGTTCACCAACTTCTCCTCCGCAAGCATCTTCCCGGCCATTAGACGTCGTCGGCAAGATCAAGGCCGATCCTCTGGGAGATCTAAAACACCTGCTCAAAACCGCAAGCTCAGTTCGGCTAGATGCGTCGCAGATTGCGTCTCTTCTCTCAGGGTTAACACAAAGCGTCAGCTTGATCCAAGGACCACCAGGTAAGAGTCAACTCATCTAGATACATTCTCATTCCTAAACGGACATTTCACAGGGACCGGCAAGTCATTTATCGGAGCACTGATCGCCAAGATTCTCCACGACTCGACCGACAAGACGATTCTTGTCGTGTGTTATACCAATCACGCGCTTGATCAGTTCCTCGAAGACTTGCTCGACATAGGTATTCAGCCAGAAAGCTTGGTGCGGCTTGGAGGGAAGTCAACTGCACGTACAAAACCTCTGGCCATCTTCGAACAGTCGACCACCTTCAAACACACCAAAGCATCCTGGAGAGTAATTGAAGGACTCAGATTTGAGCTCGATCACCTCGAAGAGCGCTTGCAAAACGCCTTTGCCGGGTACCAATTGGCCACTGTTCAGAAAGAGCATCTGATGCAGTACCTGGAATTCCCACCCGAGGATCCGGCCTTTTACGCGGCCTTGACAGTACCCGAAGCCTCGGATGGCATGACACACATTGGGAGGAGGGGTAAAGCCGTCAATCGATTCTACTTACTCGATCGATGGAGTCAAGGTATGAATGCCGGACTTTTCCAAGATCGTCTCCCAAAGGCATCCCGTCGGATTTGGGGCTTGCCTGTTCCTGCGAGGCATGCCAAGCTCGCTAGCTGGAAGCTGGAGATACTCAGAGCACGAGCTTCGGACTTTCACATGATCATTCAAGAGTACAATAACTGTTTGAGCCGGCTCGATGGCATGTTCAACGAAAAAAACGCTCACATCATAAAGAGCAAGCGCATCGTTGGGTGCACGACGACCGCAGCTGCAATGTACGTGAAGGAACTACAGGCCGCATCCCCGGAGGCCCTCCTAGTGGAAGAAGCTGGCGAGATCCTTGAAAGCCATATTATCACCGCACTTGGCAGTCGAACCAAGCAGCTGATCCTTATAGGCGATCACAAACAGCTGCGACCCAAAGTCAACAACCACCTTCTCAGCGTAGAAAAGGGCGGGGGGTACGATCTCAACCGATCCTTGTTCGAACGGCTTGTCCTGAAGGGCTTCCCACATCAGACTCTCACGGAGCAACACCGCATGCGTCCAGAGATCTCCTTACTCATCCGTCAGCTGACATACCCTGATCTTGTCGATGCACCCAAGACATTAGGTCGCCCCGACCTCCGTGGTTTCCGAGATAACATTGTTTTCGTCAATCACACCTACCCCGAAGACGACATCCCTCATCTCGCGGATCGGAAAGACATGAGTTCCTCTTCCAAGCAAAACACCTTTGAGGGCGACATGGTTCTCAAGTGTGTTCGCTATCTCGGACAGCAAGGATATGGTCAGGAAAAGGTTGTCGTGTTGACTCCCTACCTTGCCCAACTACATCTGCTGCGAGAGTTGCTCAGCAAGGAGAACGACCCAATCCTCAATGATCTCGACTCCTACGATTTGGTACGTGCTGGCCTTCTGCCGGCTGCGAGTGCGCGTTTGTCGAGACGTCCAATTCGAATAGCGACGATTGGTAAGAATGCAATCTTTTCACAATTTTGTACACAGTTCTCTCCACATATTCTGTATTTGATAGCTGACAACACATGGTCATATCTTGCGTAGACAACTATCAGGGGGAAGAGAGCGAGATAGTCATCGTCACACTGACCAGAAGCAACGTCTCTCGCGACATCGGGTTCATGGCCGCTCCTGAGCGTCTGAACGTTCTCCTATCGCGGGCTCGTGACGCTCTCATCATGATTGGGAACGCCGAGACCTTCTCAAATGCTCGCAAAGGCAAAGACATCTGGGTTCGGTTCTTCGACCTACTCAGGCACGGGGGAAACATCTACGACGGATTTCCAGTCAAGTGCGAGAGACATCCGGAAAGAATTTCCACCCTACGACGAGCCGAAGACTTTGAAGAGGAATGTCCGGATGGGGGATGTAAAGAGCCATGGTAAGCCAAATTGAACCGACCGCCTGATCTGCGCTAACAGTCTCTTCCAGTGGAAGCATGCTCAGCTGCGGCATCCACGCATGCCCACAGCGGTGCCACCAGCTGCATGACCACTCAAAGATGCCATGCGACCACTTGCTGAACTCGCTATGTCCCAAAGGCCATCCCCAATCATGGATGTGCCGGATGACACGCCCTCTGTCTTGTCACAAATGCGACCAGGAGGCCCGAGCTCTCCAGCGAAAGCAGCAAAAGGCCTTTGAACTGCAGCAAAAGCGCGACGCCGAACAACGAGAGCACGCTCGGCAGGTTGCAGAGTTGGAGGAAAAGATAGAACTGGAGGTGCAGGCTCTGAAGGACGGTCAGATATCGAAAGAGAGAGCAGACGCCATTCAGCAGAAAAAGGCTGACCTAGCAGCCATGACGGCACTGGCTTCTCGCACGACATCCTCCCCACCACATTCGAAAGATTCCCCCAAAAATCAGAAACAAGCGCCACCTCACGAATCCAAACCAGAAGCCAAGGAGTCGGCTTCGCCCAATTCGCAATCAAAGTCTGCGGAGCGTCGACCTACCTCTGCCCATCAAAAGTCGCCTGCAGAGGAAGAATGGCAACGCCAGAAAGATACGGAAAATGCCAGCAACGCGGCCATTGACTCGATCATGGAAATGATCGGCCTGGAAGACGTGAAATCTCAGGTTCTCCGAATCAAAGCAAAGATCGATGCCACCACACGCCAGAATTCGAACTTGAAAAATGAACGATTTAACGTTTCGTTGCTAGGGAATCCGGGAACGGGTATGCTCTTTTCCTTTAAAACGTTGCTATCACATGAGTTGACAGGTTGAATTACCTTCAGGGAAAACCACTGTTGCTCGCCTTTACGCCAAATTTTTGACGCTCGTTGAGGTCTTGCCGGGAAGCTCGTTCATAGAAACCACAGGCTCGCGCCTTGCCAACGATGGTGTTCCCATGGTCAAGAAACATATCGAGGAGATCCAGAATGCCGGCGGAGGTGCTCTTTTCGTGGATGAGGCCTACCAGTTGACAGCCCAACACAACTATGGCGGTAATGCAGTCCTCGATTTTCTACTCGCAGAAATCGAAAACAACGTCGGCAAGATAGTCTTTATGTTCGCTGGCTACAATAAGGAGATGGAGAAGTTTTTTCAACATAATCCGGGTCTCGATCGTCGGATCCCTTACTCGCTCCAATTTGCGAACTATGAAGACGATGAACTTCTGCGGATGATGGATCAATTCGTCCTTAAAAAGTATGGCGGCAAAATGAAGGTCGAGGATGGCATGGGTGGTCTATACGTTCGCATAGTCATTCGTCGCCTTGGCAGGGGTCGGGGCCAGGAAGGTTTTGGCAACGCCGGAGCGCTGCAGAACATGTTCTTCAAGATTTCAGAACGTCAAGCGGAGCGGCTCAATCGTGAGCGTAAAGAAGGGCTAAGGCCTGACGATTTTTTCTTGACGAAGGAAGATCTCATCGGCCCAGATCCATCCAAAGCCATCGTCAAGAGCAAAGCCTGGACAAAGCTCCAGGACCTTATAGGGCTCGACACCGTTAAAGAGTCGGTCCGCTCCATGTTCGGATTCATCGAGACGAATTACCATCGAGAATTGAAGGAAATGCCGCCCATCGAATTTTCTCTCAATCGTGTCTTCCTCGGATCGCCTGGCACTGGCAAGACCTCGGTGGCCAAGCTGTACGGTCGGATCTTAGCCGATCTGGGCATCCTCAGTAACGGCGAAGGTTTGTCTTTTCTCTGTCTTATGGGTACATCTTATTGCTAATTTGAATTCCAACAGTCGTCACCAAGAACCCAGCAGACTTTATTGGCGGCGCTCTGGGGCAGTCTGAGAACAACACAAAGGCGATCTTGGCGACAACCATCGGCAAGGTATTGATTATCGACGAGGCCTACATGTTATATACTGGCACTGGCGCCACGGGAAATCAAAGCGATCCGTATAAAACTGCAGTGATCGACACGATTGTCGCGCAGGTACAGAGCGTCCCGGGTGAGGATCGATGCGTGCTTCTTCTCGGCTACGAAGACCAAATCGTCGAGATGTTCCAGAATGTCAATCCCGGTCTCTCTCGGAGATTCCCAATAGCCGACGCATTTCACTTCCAGGACTTCTCGGATTCGGAAATGCGACAGATCCTTGAGCTCAAGCTTAAAGACCAAGGCCTTGATGCCACAGAGAGGGCGAAATTGGTGGCCATTGAGGTTCTCGGTCGGGCTCGGAACCGGCCCAATTTTGGCAATGCTGGCGAGGTTGAAAATTTGCTCGGCAAAGCCAAGACCAGCTACCAGACTAGGCAGTCATTGAAACCGCTCTCCGAGCGCTCCTTTGATGTCATCTTTGAAGCACAGGACTTTGACGCAGGGTTTGACCGGGAGGCGGATGCGGCGACTAATCTCCAAAAGCTGTTCGAGGATGTTGTAGGCTGCGAGTCTGTTGTTTCCAAGCTTGAGGGATACCAGCAGATCGCCCGCGGGATGAAAGCTCAAGGACTCGATCCTCGCGAGCAAATTCCCACAAATTTTGTCTTCAAGGGTCCAACGGGTAATTTCCTGTAAACCAGATCCGACAAACCTCGCTAATCGCTTTTTAGGCACTGGAAAAACTACGACGGCTCGGAAAATGGGAAAGGTTTTTTTTGACATGGGCTTTCTATCCTTCGTTGAGGTCATTGAGTGCTCTGCCTCTGATCTGATCGCGCAATACGTCGGGCAGACAGGGCCCAAAACCCGAAGTCTCCTCGAGAAAGCCCTAGGGAAAGTGCTCTTCGTAGATGAGGCCTATCGCCTAGGAGAAGGCCATTTCGCATCGGAGGCTATTGATGAGCTAGTGGATATTATTACCAAACCCAAGTTCTTTGGCAAAGTCGTCGTTATACTTGCAGGCTATGACGAGGACATAAACAAGCTTATGGCCGTCAATACGGGATTGTCAAGCCGCTTTTCGGAAGAGATCATGTTTCGTGATATGACACCTGGGCATTGTTTGCAGTTACTGGACCGCGACCTCCAGCGGAAGAAGATCAATGTGACGGGTCTCCAGGACCACGACTCTGCTCTGTACCAGGAGATGCTGGGTTTGCTCAACAAGCTTTCCCGCCTTCCATTTTGGGGGAACGCCAGAGATGTCCAGACTCTAGCCAAGGCCATGGTTGGCTCCGCCTTCAAAGCTCTGAGTAGCCCAATGTCCCCCTTGCGACTTCCCTCGGAGGAAGCTCTGGATTGTGTTAGGGTCATGTTGGCGGAGCGACAAGAAAGATGCGCCAAACTTCCCTCAAAGAGACGTCTGCAGTCCTTGGATGACGTGACCCAGGTTCAACATGCCCTCCCCCCGGTTCCAGCTGTTACGCGCACATCGCAGGACATTGAAAAGGCGCCTGCTACTCGTAAGGAGAAAGAGCCTACGTCCCCACAGGTAGCAGACGAACGGGATGCCGGAGTTTCAGATGAAGTTTGGAATCAGCTGCAAGCCGATAAGGAGGCCGCAGATCTCGCCTTGGAGCTCTCTCGGGAAGCAACGTTAGAGAGCCAACGGAAACTAGAACAGGCCCAAGAAGTTGAGGAAGCCGAGGCAGCACGAGTGGAGGCGCTAGCGCAGATCAATGCAAGGAACGATGCAGAGATCGATGAGCTTAAACGTAAAAGAGAGAAAGCCCGGCTAGAAGAGCAAACGGCACGACGAGCCCGGGAAAAGGCTCTGGCGGAACTGGAGAGGGTACGACTCGAAGAGCAGGAAAGGAGACGTCAAGAAGCTCGGGCTCAAGCCACCTTGCGGCAAATGGGAGTGTGTTGCGCGGGTTTTCGATGGATCAAGCAGCTTTCTGGGTACCGGTGCGCTGGCGGCAGTCACTTCGTTTCCAATGAGAAACTCGGATTATAAGCAACGACATCATGCGGGAGGGGGAGTAGCAGAAAGGGCAACTGGGTTAGGGCAGGCTATTTCGGGTTGAGAGCTCGTGCTTCTACGTCGATGGACTTGCGCGTTCATTCACCGGGTGTCGATAAGAGACTAGAGTGGTTTATCTTAATAGATGCACATCTCTGTTGGTATTGTAATCATCTAGTAGGGGCTTTGGGCCTTACCCAGCTTCTGAGCTCGCTATGGCACTCTTTGGATATCGAGCGAATCCTGCTCTCCATCCTGTTCCTCCTGCTGGACTCATATGTGATGGCTAGCCACCTCCACATAGTGGTCAACCTTGGTAGCCCTGCTATCAGTGGGACTTCCAGTCCCTCCAGCCAGGGAAGCCCCCCAGCACTTTTATGTCACGTGAGCTGACTAAGGAAGTTCTGTCCTCCTGGAGGACAGAACTTCCTTACGTAATTTGATGCCCTTCTTGGGACGAGCCAAGATCAAACTTCCGCTTGCTTCGTACGAATTGGTTCAAATACCAGAAGCCTTCCCTCAGTTTCATAGTATCTACATTATCGCCCCTGATTTGTCTCTGCCTATAACAAAAGGTCCTTTAAAGGAATCGGACTTCCCATTCTCTGGTCTCGGATGGAATTCCTTTTTCTCGAACCTCCTTGCTGCGCCTCATCCTTCCGCACCAGCATCCGCTTCTTGCTTCTCCGTTTTGCACAGCCGAGGAGAAGCTTCAGTCGTTCAGCACTAAGCATTTTCACTTTCCGTCTGCAGGTAATTTACGTGGGTTCGGCCCGCGGCGGTATCAGTGTTTCTAGCATCACTGGAATCTAGCGGCCGAAAGGTGGCTTGATAGTCTCAGGCGTCAATTAGGCGAGTAGTAGAGATGACAGGTCAATCATGGTCCCTGATGCTAGGATCTTCTCTGGCACTAATTTTGGCGCGTGCCGAGTAAACCTAATCACTAACACGCGCAGGCCATGTTTGAGAGGGGCCGAGGCTCGCAGCGAAATGACTCATCGCTAGTTTTTACCCCTCAACCATTCCCTCGAAAATGAGTGATGGCTATTCTTAACCTGTCGTTGCATCAGATTCTCGCTGAGTGCAAAGGACACATTTCTTCCAGTAGCATTAACATACGAGGCTCTGTTTCGTTCCGGGGCGGATACGATTAAACTCGGCCAACTACTTTAGACAGCCTGGATGGCAATTCCATACGACAAGCTGCCTTCCTCCCGCACTTTTCGACATAACGGGCATAGCTGGACAGTTGAGCTATCTCAGTATACTCGCTTCTCTTCCTCTCAGGTTCCTTGTTGGGTCTGATAGGAAACTACATAGTCCATTCTGCACTCATAGCGTACTATTCAAAGCCTCTTATACCGTGGAGTTAGAGGCTACCCACTGGCAGATGGCTAGCGCAGGGCAAAGAAGTACCGCAAGGTATGACTAGTGGAGAACTAGACGCGTTTCGTTGGAGGTTTCAATACGGAGGACCTTGAACGGAAGCATGGATAGCCCACTTGGATTAGAATCGTAAGATCATGTGACGCTAACCACATAATGTACTCGCTCGATTTATGAAGTGAATATCGTCTTGGTGAAATACAATTCCTTCGTAAAGCTCACGTCCAGCCCATGGCATAGCTACTCTGCAAAGCATACACTGCCACCTTGACCAGATATTAAAGGAAATACCTTCAGACCCAAACACTTCTTTCATAACAATGTACCCCAATATCCTGAAGGTGGAGAATCGGGTGAGAAGACGTAGATTCTCTCATTGTTTGCGAGATCCTTGTGTAGTTGACCTATTAGGTACTCGCTCTTGTCAGGTGGGGTGCTGGTTTCCTTCAATGTTGCACAGTTGATTCGGATTCCGGATTTCGGCCCCATTATCAAATCAAGCTCGACATAAAGAGCTTTCCCGGGCGTTTGAGCATTTTCAGTGGGCGCCCTCGAACATCGAAGAAAGAAACGGATGGTTCTACCGTCTTGCGATGACAGCTGCAGATGTTTCTTAGGTAGCGCTATTTCCAATCCTTTATTTGTCATAGAGAACGGCGGTCTCGATGTGCCTCCTGAATAGGTCTCCTCAACGATGTCCCCACTGTCCGCAAAGTAGCTTGGTTGAGCTGCGAGCAGACCGGATCCCCCTTGGTCAGAGGTCCAGGCAAACAGTGACTCGTCGTCTGAGATTTTCATGATCTCGGTCTGGAGCCGATAGAATGCCTTTTTGGCGCCCTCACCATACATTAGTGGCATGTTGACATTAAAAAGCCCTAGCAAACAATATGCCAAATCCTCGTCCTCACTTGTGTGTCGACGAGATGCCCAGCTCATCCGGGTGGCAATGCTGGCCCGACGTGACCTCCTAATGTGTGGAGGAGCCAGCCAATTTTCACCAATTCTTGTCACCTGGGCTACATCCCTGTAGAATTGCTCCAAGGGACCAATCTCGTTCCAACGAGTATCATAGAATACGACCTTGTTTGGAGCGATCAACTCTTGAAGAGTCCAGCCTCTCTCGAACCAGGAGCTCTTAATGAACCTGTCCCTTAAGGTTGACCATCCTCCCGGTGTATGCCAAAATGCCTCCTCGGATTGACGCTTCAAAGATAATTCACCAACCGAAAACTCGACATCGGCCAGGTAAACATAGCACTCTGCAGACAGCTCATACCATTTATACATGGAATTGATCGCTTGTGAAAGCTCGGCACTACTTCTCTTATCTATGCAACAGGTATCAATCCAAGCCCATGGGAACCCTCTTTCAGCGGCCAATCGACAAAAATTCTGAATCTTTACCAGACCAGGCGAATCTGGTGGCACCAGATTCTTCCGGAGCTGCTTATGAGAGACCTCTTCCTCTTGATTTCCCCATCGATGGGACAAAATGGCATAGTTGGGTATGGAATAATCAAAGAATGTTTTGAATTGAAAGGTTACGGTATTGAGGAGGCGCATATTGACTTGCAATCGCAGCTGAAGAAGAGATGCGTACACGATTGAATCACACAGAATTGCCTGCTAATATAGATCTCGTACCGTTCCCAGCATTGCACTCTGTTGGCTCAGAAACCTGCAGAAGGTTTTCTTGGCATTTGATTGGGATGCCGCAGGGAACTTATGCCGCAGATTTTATCCGCCTTGAAGCGGAGTCAAGGCTCTATTGCTTCTGCTGACGAAGGTCACATGACAGTAGTTTTTGTGTCAAGTAGTACTACTCGTTGTAGAGCTCCCCTCCAGCGGGCAGCTGCATTTTCGCACTTAGGGATCCACTACCCCCATCTACTACTGCGGCATCCTGTTCCCTTAGAGTCTCTGCTCGCTATAAGTCCCTAGACGAACCGAACCCGGCAAGTCTGACCGTTCGTGACACGTCAAGGAATGAGGCATTTAGCGCCCTTGGACGGCGTCTTACCTACTGCATGCGGAGAAATATCACAGCCTCCAGGGACGGGATGGTTGTCCGTTTCCCCGCAAGCACCTAACTTGTTGTGGAAAGCACCCCATGCATGTAGCCCACTCCTACCCACGCCTGTGGCCAAAATGGCCCTCAAGCTCAGCTCTGCTTTGCTCTTCGAATTGATACGCCTTCCATATGGGTTTAGAAGCAGTCTATTGTTCGCCATCAGCTGTGGTAGCTGGCGCCCCGGAAATTCTACCTTGCCATTGCTGCATAACCTGAAGGAGATTTTCTATGGCGTCATTGGTCTCCACCGTTTGCAGACGACTGGCACACCACCTTGATTTAGCAAGAAAGCGCCTCGATGCAGGAATTAATGATGTGTCCACATATGATTAATCCAATTTCAGTCCCATCCAACCTACCTCGTCCTGCTGATCCCAATCCTCTAAAGCTGAGAATCGGGTTCGATGGAGATCCACGAACGACAGCGAGAGGCTTGGAGGACCTCGTGGTTTCTTAAACGTAGAGGCGACTATCAGATGGTTGCCCCGCCCCCGTCTTAGAACAAATGATCTTAAAGGTATGTATGATTTTACCGGCATTTGCGTATCTACCTCCCATTTCAGTCATTTACCTTACAGTACATCCATTTGACTAGAAACACCAAACATGTAGGCTTATCTACAAGTCACTCTTAGAGAGGGGTCAGGCGATACCACCGTATCTAGAATGTGTCACCCTGGTGAACATGATTGGGCTCTCGACCGCCCTTTTCGAAATAAGTCCTGTCTCGCTCTGGCATCGCTTTCTTGTAAGATACATGAAGATAGAATATTACGTTAAAGATAAAGTTGCTGCCTGACGGAATTTCCGCCTTTATTACACTGTCTAATTTCCTAACCTAATTCCTAACAATTCCTTAGAGACTTCGTTGAGTGGCTTTATCGATTTTAGCATGGCAAATGGTCAGCTTCCGGCTAGGAGCAAACGTACTACGCCAAGGGCCTAGTTCGTGTTCTACCAGCTGCTCCGCTATCTCTTAACTCTCTGAGCTAGATTCGCTCTAGATTCAAAATAGCAGGCTGGCTTAGCACATTTTAGTAATAACCCGCTTCCAGGCCTAGTAATGCAAGTAGAGAACTACGAGAAAGGCTATTTCGTAACACTTAGTATTATAAGACCCGATACTACTTATATAACTGTCATCCAGTTAGGGTCGTCAACGAAATACGTAACAGCTATAGTAACTGGACAACAAGCTATTATGACTCTAACTCGGACTGCAGCGTCTATTACCAACCAGACCCCAGTCTCTACTAATAATGGTAACACCTCAGCTATAACGATTGGAATTATTGTGGGATATATTATTTTGGTGGTTCTATTACTGCTTGCCATTTGCTACATCCCAAGACAGCAGGAAAAGCGTCTACCACGGCCGATAGCGGGCCCCCCGGGACCGGAAGGACGACAGGGGGCACCAGGCATTCATGGACAGCCAGGTCCGCAGGGAGCCCAAGGTTATCCTGGACTACCAGGGGCAGCTGGACTACCAGGACTACCAGGGGCAGCTGGTCCAGCTGGGATGCCAGGAGCACGTGGTGACCCTAGAGAACGAGGAGAACGAGGAGAACGAGGAGAACGAGGAGAACGAGGAGAACGAGGAGAACGAGGAGAACGAGGAGAACGAGGAGGACGAGGAGGACGAGGACGAGGAAGACGAGGAAGACAAGGACCCCAAGGACCCGGCTGGGTTCCTTAGGCAGATAGATATCAAGGACTCCAAGGAGCCCAGGGGGTGCAGGGGGTACAGGGGGTACAGGGGGTGCAAGGGGTGCAAGGGGTGCGAGCTTGATGGGAGTTCTATCCAACCTGCTCTGTTTAGTGATGGAGGCACGCTATACATTTAAATTTACTAATATCAGGCTCACGTTAATACTTAGTACTTCAGTTTAAGCTAATTATACCTATTCGTGAACGTCTTATGAAATGGAAATAGTTTATTATATAGAGCCGCGGATTCTTCTATCTTAACTTCGGCTGTATAAGTGGTTAAGCCTTACGATTACTATAAGCATAGTTCCCTTACCCCTCGACAACGGAGTTACTTACCAAGATGCCAAGCTTCAAATGGGACTAAAGCCAGGAAGGTTGGGGCGGGAGGGGCCTTATTTAAAATCGGGTGTAGGCGCCACGGGAGATGTTACCAAGACCAAGCAATGCTACACCTACAATCTCTCTACTGGCGGGGAGACGTTACTAATGGGGACAGAACGCTACTCGCCGATATTCTAAGAATTCCAAAAGAGAGAGTGGATATGGATTATCCCTCGAAAACCTCCACTATTATCTTAGTAGATATAAAGGAAAAGCTTATAAAATTTTAGTTACCGAAGATAAAGCTTTAACTATCCTTGCTCTTAGTAGACTATTATACGACAATAGCCTGCCTGCTATAGGAAGCCCTCCGGTTACGCCGGAGTTATTAGAGAGTACTACGTAATATATCTATCGGCCGGTAAAAGGCAGACGTTTAAGGGAGAAGGTGGAGGATATATACTCTTAATGCTATGGAACTACTAAGGTTATCTTAGCTAGCTTGAAGGCGGTAGTATCGATATAGAATAATAGGGATAGTGAAAGACTTCGGGGCCTACTATCTTTAGCGCTCTTTTCTTATTTTAAGCTAGCGGTTATATAAAGATATCTTCTGCCCCCTCGTTCTAATTAATATGGTCCGCGGTCAATTAAAGCTTTCCTCCGCGGTTTTAGGATAAGATAGTAGAGGGAGAGTCCCCGTACACGAAGTCTTAATCTCGTATTAGTCTTTCATATATACTAGATTATAAGAGCGCTGAAAGCCTGAAATTAAGAGAAGATTTAATCTGCCCCGAGTTGTTTTATACTTGTAGGGAGTCTTGGGTGAATAGGTAGCTTTATTACTAAGTAGTACTACGATCCCGTCGGCTTCTATAACGTTGGTTAGTAATCCTTTATACCCATATCCCCTTTTAAAGTGATTACGTATTAAGGCGGAGACAGGGCTTTATTACTCCTGCTCAGCCCCTTATTACACGTGACAGTAGTTTTTTATATGTAATATAAAAAATTACCGTTATATAACCAGGCACCTTACTACTAAGGTTTAGGTTAACGGCCTTAACTATAATACTAATTAGGTCCGTCTATCTATAGTACGTAATATATTCTCAATTATCCTCAAGCTAACTCGTATATAGGTATTAAGTGAGGTCGCGTACTATCTTTATATAGCTGTAAGACCTGATTACCTTACTAACCCCGAAAAGCTCCTTTATAAACCTCCCTCCGGTAATATATCCTCGCCTTATAGTTCCTTCCTTCGTTATATTACTATTAGATACTCGAGGATTATCTAATCGTATATATGATTATAATCGAAGCCCTCGCGTATAAAGAGACCACGGAAGATTCTACGTAGATAGGAATATTTCGGTTTCTCGTCAAAGTCAAGGGAACGGATATAGTCGAAATATACCGTAAATTACTAAGGGAGACCCTCGTATAGATCCTCTATATTAATCGTTCTCTTCTCCTCTAAAATAAGTTCTTCCTTTTACGTCTGATCTATAGGCGTGAGACCTTGCCACGGGAGAGAGCCGCGGAGGAAGTAGAGAAGCAAGTCTTTATATAGTAAGGATCGAGGAACTTATACCTACTAACACCTAAATGACCGTTAATGCTGGTAAAACGTGCCGTACTAATTAAATATAGATTCCAGGCACGACCGGTATTAGCCTCTACCTAAACACCACGGCGTTCCGTAGCGAGGCCTAAATCCGTCATATAGACCTGATTCCCATGCTTCTCTACACCTATTAAGAAGTTCTCCGGCTTAATATCTCGATAGATGACGCTCTTAGAATAGATATACTCTAGACGATAAACGAGCTACTCGGCGAGTATTAACACGGTTTTAAGAGAGAACTTGCGGCCGTAGAAGTTAAAAAGGTCTTCTAGACTCAGGCCTAGGAGATTAAATACTATCGCGTTATATTCGCATTCCGTCTTATAAGCGTGGACTCGTGGAATACCGGTACCACTAGAAAGGGATCGATAGGTGTCGACTTTACCTTCTAGTAAGGAGGGATTAATAGACACGTACTCGAGTTTAATAGCGACATCTTTACCTATATCGATATTAGTTCCTTACGTATAGTAAGCCTTAAGAAGTAATTAGGACTACCCGTATCTATTACCTATATATATAGCGCCGAAGCTGCCCCTACTAATCCTCCTTCGCAGCAGATATTTACCGGCTATACGTAAATCCTAATAAGGTGTCAGTATACCGTGGCTATGTCTTGTCAGGGATAGGGAAGGGGCAAGATCGAAGAGCAGAACCTACTCACCAAATTCCCTATTTATAAATCCGATTGACATGAGCCCGGGCTCGTAGCTGTAGTGCGTAAAGTTCTCACACTACTATTTCGAAGGGTTAAAAGGTGTAGGAGCTTATCGGCGTAAGGGATATATTTAGCGTTCTCTAGGTAGCAGCCATTCCGTTAATTGGCTATCATCCCCGTAATCCGAAATAACCTACTTATACAGGCTAGCGTAGTTGTCGGAGACGCGCGCTATATGCACCTCCGTATTCTTGATTGTCCTCCATCATCTACTAAAATAAGAAGACTGAGACTTAATACCTTCAGAGAAACCGCTAATGCCCCGTAGTCGAAAGCGATAGCTGTATATTAAAGCAGAGCCTACGACTGTCTCTTTACCGCCGCCTACCACTAAACGACGAAAGCTCGAGAATTAGTAACGATACCAGACACCCAGCTGGTTTTAGGATAACCTATCACGGGTATGGCTTACTCCTCGAGCTCTTCGAGAGTTTAATCGAAGGAATAGGCGGTCTCCTACTCTTAGACGGCCTGATCGGACTGGTAAAGAAGATATTAACCTTACATAGCTTAAGCGTTTTATAAGACACGGTAGACTAAGCCTTAGTAAGCTTAGAGCTATAAGTTCGATTTAACCCTTTAATAGAAGCGTTCTAACTGTATACTAGTATCCGGAACCCGAAACTATAGTTCCTTCGAATCGAATAATAGCCTCAAGTCAATCGGGCTCCCGGAAAAAAACTAAAACTGGAAGAGAATCGGATATATCCTTGAAGACTAGGAAATCTTCTACCTACGACCCCGAATTCGAGTAGTATCTCATCGACCATAGCATTTACCCCTATAGACACGACTATAATAATGACGAGGGCTCCGTATATCTAGATAATTAGGAGGAAATAAATGAGAGGCTAGCCTAGCTATAGCCTTCTCTTTCGCTATCACGCTTTCCTCGTGAAGCGTTTCGGAAGTTTGAAAAAATTAATATGCAGGCCTTAATAGAAGCTATAGTAATAAGTAAGGTATTCCCTATTATCACTAGCACCGCCGATATTCCCTCCTAGGAGAACCTTCTCTTCGGAAATCTCAAATATATGACCGATAGCTCTATCACCAAGCCTAAGCCAGACTTCTACGATGGAAGCCGTCCGGCGGAACTAGATAGGTATATCCGGAAAGAGCTGGGCCCTTATATCGTACCGTCTACGAATATAGCTGTACCGTGCCTACCTAACTTCTTCACGGAGGGAAAAGGTCCTAATAGGAATACCGTAGTATGTAAGAACTAAGCTCTATACGACGGTGCTTTAGGTACCTGTAGGATACACGAGCTTCGGTTATACGTTGATCTAGAGACTGCTTACGATAATAATGCTTATATAATTATATTAACCTATTATGGCGGCTCTAGGGCGCTTAAATTATATACTACTTACTATATACCATCTACTAATCCCAATCGCGACTACGAATACCGCATGACCCAACTAAATGGTTGGGACATGACCGGTAACCCAGATACCTTCCGACAAGGAGCTAGTGCTTTGAGGAATGCCAGAGACTTGACGAAGGAGAAACGGGAAGAGCTTATAGCTGCGGCGAATAGTAAGGCGCTAAGTACGGAATATTTAGATTTAGTGTCATCCACGTAGAGCTTTATGTTACTGTCATCGAACGAGGCCACTCACCCAGAATCTAAGACGTCAGCTGACGAGCTTGCCCTAGATCTTGATACGTTTACTAGCTCCAGTTATAAAACTCCGGTTAGAGCTTAAACGAGTCCTCCACCCAAAGTCTCCTCGAATCGACGATCTAAGAAAGCGTCTCAAGTTAATAAGAGGCCTAGCAGGAGACCTGAAGCCTTAGAAGTCATCTGAAGCTTGAATGGGAGAAATGTAAGACACTCGATAGATTATATTAATTGTAAGGCATTAACGCGAGCAGTCCTTTCTTCGATGGATAAGGGACGAGTGATCGATCGAAATCACCCATATATCTACCGCGCTCATGTCACCCTAACGAGCAACTCCAGCGACTCACAAGGCCCACCGACTTTTCGTGCCGATACATCTCGGGATGAGGAGACAGAAGAAGAGTTAGGATGGAACACCCGCCACCAGCTCTCGTTCAGTTTGGATCGGTTTGCGGAAGAAGTGGGGAAATATCTTAATAAGGTTCAACATTCATACGAGTCCATCTTCTTATCCACTAGCCCAAACTTGGAGTGGACAGTGCATCGGATAGGGCAGAAGGCGCGGGATTCCTTAGAAACTGCTGGACTAGCAATCTTCAGTGTGGAAGCCATCCACAAAGTTCCCGGTGCGACACTATTACCTATTGGGCGTGTTCTCACGTATCTCGACGCCGATGGTAAAGGGCATCATATTTCCGACAAGTATAGGACTTGGGCCAGAAATTACCAAGAGTGCATATCGATGCACTACCTACCGCGCGAATCGCTAGTGAACTGGGTCCCATAGGCTGATTTGATCAGTCCTTCGTTACCCTATTGCTTGCTTCCGCCTAAATTTAGCTACTGTTATACACTCGGCAAGTTCCGGAAAGAGCATTCTCAGGTCGTCATAGATATAACTAACTACGTGGCCAGAGTAGTTTCCTTCGCTCGAACTTTGGGACATGGGGAACGCATAAGGACCTATGAGTTTGTGAAACTAGTTGCGGCAGCGTCAAATTGGGGTTACTACGGTAGTTAGACGATTGACGATGTTTTACATTTAGCTAAGATAGAGGTCGATAATTTAAGCCTTTAGAGCGGGTTCGTAAAATATAGAACTAGGGACCTAATACTCAGGCCTTATTTATACTAGCGCCGTAAAGGCCTCCTTCGATTGCCGTATTTAAACCTTCTCCCGCTGTAAGTGGCAACGTTATTCTAATGGCCATCAAAACGTGGCTCATCCTGCTCCTTCTTGATCCGGAAAGTTATATGACCCTATTATTGCAGCGTTTGATAACGCTATAGCCGGCAGGGTCTAGGGAGGACACAGGATAGGCAGGATTAGTGAACTGAGTGCATAGAACAAGAGAGATTTTATGGGCTTATGCTTGAGTCGTTTAGAACCTAGATATCAATTTGGTTGTCTACCTATCTAATTTCATTTCGCCTTATGTTCGCTTCAACACACAGGAGACACTCGGAAAGCTCCTGAGTTATACATATTCCTAGTTTAAATGGTTCAACAATTTAGTCAGGACAGTTGCATTTAGATACGTAGGATTAAACGTCGCACGAAAGTTATATGATTCAGCTTGACAGAGCTGCGATGACTGCCTATGTCAAGCCTGTCTTAACACTAGACTCAACGAGATCTCTCTATTACAGTTCCTTACACAGATCACTTTTCCTTTCACGGACCTTCGAACGGAGAAACCCTCTTATCCCCTCGTCCACCTTCCTAGAATAGGAAAACACACTAGCCAGTATAAATATTTCGCGGAGATTAATCGGATATAGATCTTTAATTCTGCCTACGATACAGGCTTGTAGCTCTTTAATATTGTATTTATCGGCAAATAGGTAAATTTACAGTTCGTGTAAGAAGAGGCGATAAGTGTGATCCGATGCATTCCGATTAGCTATAGAGTCGCTCGAGCGAGCGTAACATTTTTATTTGCGCGGACTGCTCGAGTCTTTAATAGATTTAATGCACAGCTGATTCGAAGCACCAAGGTTGGTATTACCCGCCGATAGACTTCGGTAAGGAAAGTAATCTTGTAGGTAGAAAAATTCGGCGGCGGCTAAAAAGTTTTAGGGGTCTGTGTCTGGGAGACAAATCATTCGTTCTTGGCCCTCCTTGAACTTGTTTGGCTCTAGCATCTTCTGAAAAACCGGACAGCCATCGAGCACCGCCTTATGTATATGGAAAGACGTGTTCTCAGGACCGGAGTTGATAGAACGAGTCTCAGACTAGCATTAGCCGGACTAGAGGGATAGGAGGGATAATTCATGCTCACCTCGAGAAAGACCGGAGCTTAGAATCCAAGTATGTTTCGAACGTTTTGCTTTCTGGTAATGATAGCATGTCCATCGTCTCATTGATAGAGTAGAGTTGATGGTTCCCAGCTGGTTAGGAGATGATCGTCAAAAAGTATCTGGAGATTAATGAAGGAAAATGGGTTGATGTTAATACATACTTATGATGACTAATATGACCGCCCGAGCTGAGTGGGCTGGTGGGATAACGTTATATGATTAGAATAGCCCGTTAGGCATCAACGTTCTCAACTTCTTCTTACGCCGCTTTGCCATTCTCCCTTCACCATATTATATATCGCACGCGGCAGTGCATAAGAAGGGGCAAAGTCCCTCGCAATATAGGGATCAGAGCATCCAATGGCAGACTTAGAATGAAACCGCTCGGTTAATATTAATATTAGTGGCGTGCTGGTCTATTATTTCCTTACAGAGGCTTTCTTTTAAGACAAGCTAATAACTGCTCTTAATTACCCCTTCCTGTAGAAGCAAGCTCATCACTGCATTAATATTCCTCAACGGCTTTCCATCTGTGAACACCTGATGTCCTCCACTACCGGTACTTGCGTGGGTCTCATGTCCCTTCACGGAGACAGTACCATCCCTATCCTGCGTAAATGACCAGCTAGTAACCCTATAGATATCTGTATATGCTACTCCCCCGTCCTCTTTAACTAAGACAGTCCCTTGTCCAGCCAGTACAAATTCGCGCATCTGTGATTATAGGCTTGATGTGTCTTCGAGGACTTCGAGGGCCAAAAGCCCTGCTAGCTTGTTCGATCTAAGGTACTTGGAGAGCTCCCGAAAGAACGCGTGATCGATACCCGCAACATTCTTGGGGACAAGACCTTCCCGGTATTCGTACGCCAGAAGGCGATTATCTGAGGAGAGTGTGTAGATGTGTCCGTGGACAGGGTTCGCGAGTATAGTTTCAAAAGGGGTGGGTTTAGTCCAATAGCCTGATAGTTCGCGCCTGAACATTAAGCCCAGCATGATAGTGTCATATGGGATCTTTAAATGACCGTGAATCAGGTGCACGCCAAATATATCTTGCACATTGTAACGGATAAAGAGCTGAGCTAGAAGGTTCAGATGATATTCGGAAATATTCGGCTGCTCGTGATCATCGAACAAGCAATTGTACCTTTGCGCGGAATAGGTCAGTTAAAAGACCTCTGGTGTGATTCTTAAAACAAATTGTATAGGAAAGGGTCCAGAGCACGTACGCATCGCTCGAGGCCCCTAGGTCAGAAAGAGTAGGCTTGTAGTGCAAACCTGGAATCGCATACGATAAAACCGCTGCACCTGTCATAGTGGTTGGGAATTTATTGATCCTTTGCTCTCTTCTTAAACAACACAGCAAAAAGATAGCTGCCTGGTCCATGCAAATAATTGCCTCACTATCGAAAAAAAATTGAGGCTAGCTATTTCGGGCTCTAGCCGATGTGCAGCCCCGCCATCGAAAAGCTCGTATCATCAGCATGCGCCTTTCGCGACATCCTGTTCTAAACGCTGATTCAACAGCAAGCCTTTCCCTTCCTTCTCTCCCTTTCCTACCCTTGGCGGTAGAGTGTACGTTACCTGACCTGCGGTACTTTCTCCGACCGGGTGACTGATAGACCGGTTCCCCAATACGACCCACGATTACACAGCTAGTGTTATCTGTAGGAGGTATTAATAGCATCAGTCGAATATAATCTCGATATCAGCGTGAATATACATGTGAGTTATTCTCTGTGCCTATCTACTTCTCGCACCTAATAATGTCGACACAGCAGAAGCAACCATTATTACCGCACGTTCCTGTACCTTCCTACCACACTCCCGAGAATCCACCCTTCACGATAAGCAGCGAAGGAAGATCACGAGCGGTCTTTTTAGAGGAGGGAAAAAGTCTACATCGGATCATCTAATAACACTGCATGACCGACCGTGGTGAGGAGGAAGAGGAGCTGGAAGGGCTTGAGGAGCTTGATGTTACAGATTAGGCGGAAGATGACGAGCTACTAAAAAGGAGGTTTGAAGAGAAGGTATATTATTTTCTTGTCCTATGCTACAAGGAGGATATATCCAAGTTGACGTAATCTTAGACCGGTTATACTAATAGCCAGATTGAGGGATGGATTACTTCGGGTAAAGTCTCGGTACGAGAATCACACCAGGAAACCACTGCCATCGTCATCAAATTAAATAGTGGCGACGGTGCCGTCAGGTTTTTCTAGGGAGGTAAAGACCTCGGCGCTCGCCAAACATATCCTGGAGCTAAGAAGAAAGCTGTGATAGTGTTTCTAGGCGTCGGTCATAGCTTCTGGTTGATAGGCAATGCTTCTGTCAAGTACATTACACACGACTCGAAGGAGGTCGAGGGTACACAAGGCTAGCTAGTATATGTCTCCATGATTTTCACACATGTGGGATACGGAATACTGATGAATGGTAAATATCCGCTTTTATGTGGCAATGTTACCAGCATCCCCTGGCCATCACCGTCTTACAAATCTGCTAAAAGAATTTCTACGCCCTCGATCGTGAGAGGCAGGATTATAGAATGGATAGGAGCACCAGATGTTCCTTATGATATCTTTAGTATCACACTGATGTCTATATTCTCTCGTGCTTACCGGTTGCGCTTGGATGGTGGGGGTTGATTAAAGCTTGCGCTTCGTTACCTGCTGACCGTCAGTAATATTACCCTGCACAGAGTGATTTCAACGTACTTTCGGTTCCCTCTGTCCGTCCCTCCAGTATATGGTCTTGATCCTTTTCAGATGATTGATCAGTCATTGATGACTGTGTCTGGTGCAGAGAATCTGTAGAGTATCAGTCTTGCAGGTCATCGGAAATATAAGTATTTCATGATTTTTTGTAAACGATGTCTCCGCCCGACGGCGTAAATTCGTTGACTTACTCATCTCGTCAGCCAGTGGAAGGTGCGGTATCTGGTCGTCGAAGGCCTTGACCTTCCAAGTAATGGCCTCCAATCTCTCTGAAGAAGGTGAACAGTCTTCCCACCAGCGCTTGAGTCTGTACGGGAAATTGGTGGCATCTTCTTTGGTCATCGACTGCATACGTGTTGGATTTAATGCCAGGGCGCAAAGTAAAAACCCTTGAAGACCCAGTATTTCACGAATGTTTCTGAGCATATAGTATACTTGTGATGATCGATTGCTCTTCTCCCTCTACACTCTCACACTCAAGGTCGTGGGGGAGTCCTCTTTAATAAGCTGGAAGCACTTCTGTATTACTGCTTCTTGAGTGTCCGTCAGTCGAAAGGACTCTTTCAAGCTTAATGCCGCAGCTTGTACTGCTTTGAGACCCTCATTAATGGATAGCTTGCTGCGCTACCGTTTGCGAGATAGATTAGGACTCGCGGGATTCACTGAAGCCTGGCTATCTCCAAGCATGTTCCCCACTCCGCTACCACTACCTTCGCCAAAAGCGGCAGAATGCTGTGGAGGAGCCGTATCCATGTTCCCTGCAGATGCTGACCTAGTCGTTCAGCCACTCGTTTCTCGCATTGGCGTAGAGAATATTGAAGGTACGTTATAGTGCGGCATGGTATATTAATTGCGGTAAAGCACAAGGCAGTGCATTGTATTGCGGTTCTAAGATTAGGCTACGGTGGGCTGCGGCGTGTTACGGCGGGTAGCGATCCGGTCGGGGCATCTTTTCCCGAAGTCCGATCCGCACTTCAATTTGTAAATCAGGAATCTTCACGCAATAGTATACACTATCGAACTGCTTTAATTGCTCTCTTTACCCCTCTCGTAATCTCGCTCTAAAGAACTCTGTGCGTCCTTATATATGTTGATGCATGACATGGCGCAGGCAAGCTTCGCTAGCCCTGCGGCGGCAACAGCGAAGACGTACGGCCGGACATGTCTGACGCATACACAAGGCCGGTGGGCCCAGACGATCCGTCTTAGTCCTCGCATTCGTATATGGAATGCTATTCTCACTATTTAATGCTAAAAAGGGAAAAGACTCTACAGAGGATACGTCTGCGGCGCGTAGACGGAGATGGAGTTAGTTAAGCTCTTCTAGGAAGACATATAATGGCTCCTCAGCTCTATTCGAACCTCGTTCTTTACCTGCTCATCAGTACTACAGTCCAGATTAAAGGCCTGTACCCAACTTTTCTTTATAAAAACACCTATAGATATTTTTCCTTCGGGGTTACTCTTTTACTAAGACAATGGCGCCAACGGATATTATTGTCCTAAAACCGCCTACCTCTCCACGACCGCCGGAGACCCCTCTAAGCAGCCCTATACTGCCTGTATATAAACAGGTGGTTACCTTAAAGCATATTTAACAGTTTTTCGAGCTACTAAAGACAGTTTAAACCGTATAGCCTCCAGGAGAAGCCCCTCAGCCCGTCAAGACCGAAGAATTATCCGGAGACAAGTAGAAAGTTGCGGCTAGGGCCTTGAAGCTAGAGTTTAAGACCGTTAATAAGGTGTTAGTGTGATAAGGGTTATACTAGAGTAGTGAGACTTGCTGACGTGTATATGCTTACAGCTGGGATTCAAAGACATACAAGTATAAAATCGAGGAGTTAATCCAACCGTTAGATATAGTAGCCGACCTGGATCAATATATCTTTATCGTTCGCTAGCGAATTAGTAAGAGCTATAATACCTATATATACTTCTCCTACTAACGAGGACGGCCTAGATAAGAAGACGTTAGACCTAATATACTACGTTAATATCAAATTAGAAGGGCTACGAGACATCTTAAGGACCGTTCTACGAGACATTCGCACGGTTAATCTAAATAAAGACAAGCCTGCTATAAAGCTCTCCTCCGGCTTATTAGCTTGAGTCTTCCGCTAACTAGAGCCTAGGTTGAATGAAACCTGTTATATAACTACCTCTATAAATTAGAATCGTATTAGGGCAACGTAAATACTAGTACTAGACACGACGCTACCTACCTTAAGTACCTAGACCTCTTAGTCGACTTTATTAAAATAACCTACCATTTCACGGCTTAGCGCCTTCTCTCGCTTTTAGAGAATAATAAGATTACCTACGATTTGCTTTAGGTACTCTTTACGCCAAACTCGATAGCCTACACGACTTGCTTTAGTACCGAAAAACCACGGTGCGTTATATACGATGCCGGCGAAGAGTAGGAGACAAGTACTAGGTTAAAGTACTATAAAATGGAGTGTCGGTATTTAGATTATAACGGCTAGGTCTTTAGGGAAGCATCGATTAACCTTGCTATCGTGAAATTCCGTGGGAAAAAGCGTATTAGCACGCTGAACGCATTTCCTCCTCGGTACTATCCGGACGAATAAGGGATGAAAGCCTAACTTATTAAATACGGCCGAAAATTCGTCTCTATACTCGGAGCTCACTATCGTTACTACCGAGGTACAGCATTCTATATAAAGGATGGAGATCCCGTCAAGGTTTCTATCGATAGCCGGGTCATGCTTGATGCTGCTTTTTTCCGGAAGATGAATCCTAACTATACTAGACCGTAACCCTATGAATTAGTCAGGAAGAAGATGGATAATAATAGGTACTTCGATGCTTTCTCAGAGTCTCCTAGCGAGCGAACCCTTGACTAAATCAAAGGTAATAGCATAGAACCAACTAAAATTAAGGAGAACGACTTACTTATCTACTATCTGATAGTACTAGGTTTTAGTCTTAAAGATAAAATATGGCGTATAATCATATTTCTCCTATAGTATTATAACAGCTAAACTGATCCGTTAATATATAGTAGAATTTACTATTACCGATATCGAAGACGTTAAATAGTACTCGACACCTTTCGATTATTTAATAATCCCGGATAAATAGAAGGAGGTTATTATAGCCCTAGCGGAAACTCGTCTAGGTCTAGTACCCAGCGTCCTATTTAATAACTTCGTAACGGGTAAGGGACGAGGCCTTAATATGCTTTTATAGTAAGACGCTTAATACTCCTCCCGGAAACGACTAACGTGTTACTTAGTAGAATACTAGGCGTCGGAAAGACCTTGACCGCGGAGGCGGTGTCTAAGTATCTTTAAAGGCCGCTCTATTCGGTAGGTATATCTATATTAAATCCTTGCACGATCTTATCTAACTCTTCAGATCTCTACCGGAGAATTAAGTCTTGATTTAGCGATAATAGAGGTTCAGCTTTCGCGCGTCTTCGAGACCGCTAACTACTAGAATGCCCTTATTCTTCTAGACGAAGCAGACGTGTATTTAGAATAACGCTCGAAGCAGGATATCGCTTATAATAAGCTGGTCTCGGTATTCCTTTATAAACTGGAATATTGCGATGGTATTATATTCCTTACTATAAACCGAGTATCTAACTTCGATAACGCGATCCTTAGCAGGATCCATCTTATATTAAAATACCACGAACTAGGTATTAGTATACGAAGCTAAATCTGGGAATATATACTCTATAAGGCCTACACGTCTAAAGGAGGAGCGGTAGTAACTCGTAAAGAAATAGGACGCTTGGCCACCACGGAATTTAATGGTTAATAGGTAGGTTTGCTATATAGTATATCTAGAGACTCCTTCTACTAATTAACTTTCTGCTAGATTAAGAACGTGGTCACTATAGCCCACGCCCTAGCTACTAAGAAAAATACTCGAGTGGCCTATTCCTACGTCCTATAAGCTGTCAAGGCGAGCGAGAATTTCATTCGCGAATTTAATAGTATAAGCGTTATTAAGAGTCTATATCATTGACCTTATAATAGATAAAGCTAGAATGTTTATACGTTACTTATTATCGGCGTTAAAATTTAGCTAGTATAGATAAAACCAGCGTTTAATATAATACTTTCGTATAAAACGGCTATATATCACGTACTCTTCGCTTATTAATTAATTATTAGTACTTTCAGCATTTCCTATAGCCTAAACTAAGTTATCGAATGCCTCCCTATAAGCTACTTGTGTTACTTCCTATACGTGTGTCAGGGACCCATCTATTAGGTGTGGAGTCTAGAAGGCACATCGGCCTGTACTTCATGTACCGTAGGGAGGGACTGTGAATGTGTATAGAGGTTACGAACGCATAAAAGCCTTGCCGACACCACGCCAATTTTAGGGCTAGCGCATAAACGAATATTTCGGAAGGAATGACTCAGCGGAGCTGCGCGCCCCAGCTCGGCGAGGGTCGAAACCGAACCTTAGCCCGAAGTTACGCCGCCTATTCCTATAACATTGTTTCATCTAGCCCTTATTCTTCTAGAATTAAATGACTTTATCTTGAATACATGAAAGACTGTGAGATCCTGATTCTTAATTGAATTATTGTCTAAGAGCACGAGTATAGATCCCCGCAAGGATTCAGATCTTCAAGATGAGCTGGCACAGATAAGAAGAGAAATTGAAAAGCTAGAAACAGAAAAGCTGCTATAAGGGGACGAGATCCGTGCACTTAAGGCCGAAGCCCGGTCTTACTAAGATGAGCTGAGGTCGCTTAATGGTAAAGTCTAAAGGCTGGAAGAGCAAGCGTTATAGGAGACTCTCGCTGGGAATATCGGTAAGGAAGTTCGGCTGCGCTACCTGGAACGATATTGACAGCGGATGCGAAGGGGCATCGATAAGCTCGGTTAACTGATCGTGAGGTCTATCCGAATTTATACGGAGTAAGCCCAGAAACCTTGAACAAATGGAAGGACGTCGCTGAGATAGTTCAGGTCACTGGCTTCCGCGCTTCGTTGCAGAGTGAGGGAACGATGACGACGGACTTTCAGGTCCCTTTTAAGCGCTTACTTGAAGTGGTAAAGACCTACCTCTCCTTAACGGAATTAAGAGCAGCATTTAGGGAAAATAAGACTCTTCAGCAACTTCACGATGAATTGTAAAATAGCTATGATAAGATTATCGCTACGAATCCTCGTAGACGGCAAGATTCATCTTCACAGCATAATCCCTAAATTATGTTCTAGATTTCTCGGATACTCTTTATCGGTCATGTATTAATGACTATTCCTCGGATTAGACCGATATTATTACTTTAATACCTACCGCTATCGTGCGAGGTTTTAATAAGTAACTTTGAGGCTTCGTGGAGTAATTTAGTAGGAACAAGTTTAAAAGGCGTGCATCTAATTATATAAACCCACGCTAACCTATATCTCTTATAACTTAAACTATTTATCCTGTAGAAGCTCCTTCGCCGTCGGCCTATCTCTCGGATCTAACTTTATTATTTTCATAATAAAGTCCCTATCCTCCTTAGTAAAATAGGTATAAATCGGAAGTTTTATGTAAGTAATACCTTAGATAGTCGTATATAATAAGATCGATGGCTGATGAATTAGTTATGTTATAACGGACGATCGAAAGAAGGTAGGGCTTGTAAGCCGTTAGGTAATAGTACTTCAGACTACGCCAATTAGTAGTACAACAGATTACAAAGTTTAAAGTTGAGTAATCTACCACCCACCTTCTAGCATTATACATTCCGTACTCACAAAGCTAGTCGGAGTAAGTACCCATTCACCGTATATATGGTTACTAATTCCTATAATTCAAAGCTCTCGACGCAACGTTATCCATTGATTGTCTTCTAATTAGTGCAAGGAGACGTACAGGTAAGCCACTACTATGACTACCTTTAAAGAGTTACAATTGCTAATTCTAAGCATTCGTTAGAATGACTACAAGCTCCGGCGTATCGGGGTTCTATAATAATACTAATTGCAAGCATGTAAACAACGAGCATAAAATTAAACCTTGTGCTGCGCCGGGGTGTTTAGTAAGGTGGAAACGCTGTCAAGTCGCTTCAGGTTATAATAGTGTATATTACAGAATATGCAAGAGATGCGAGGCTCACCCGGCTGTAGTACCTGTTTGGGCATGAGATACGATCGATACCTCGATGTCGTTAAAGATATTTTGGCTGCAGCGAGGCTTTAAGGGGATCCTGCTTAGACGTAACAAAACGTCGCTCTATTTAGATATATTAATGTTTCTATTCAGTCGTTTCTATAAAGAGCAGATACGAAGACTACTCTTATTACTAACCTCATAGACTTATAGCTAGAGTCACAGTCCTTAATAGATGACTAAGTGATGACTAATCGGCAACCCTGCTGACGATAAAATGGAGGGGCCAATTACTCGTCTCAACTTCCATTACTTCCACACCTAACGACGACCATGTCCCCGATAGTCTCATTACAGACAGTAGAGGTAGTTGCTTGACGTTCCTACTATGATCCGCATACTGACTCAGTACTCCGAACCAGACTCGATACGATGGTGAACACCTTCAGCCTAATCAACAGCAGTTGAAGGTCTCGACGACGAACGCCCGTGTGTACTGGCACCATCTTACGGAGAAGGCTTTGTCACGATATAAATATGGACTCTTACCTCAATAACTCGACCCTCATAATATACTTAATAGAGTCCCTATAATACCCACCGAGCCTGCAAATAGCCATAAACTGTCCTTCGACGATTCTACTAAAACAGCGCTTTTTCTCGAAGCATACTCCACATTCCGTGTTACAAAAGATGAAGGCTGCGGTATCGGTGATAAAATCAAGACGATTCCGGCCTTATTACTATTAGGCGTCAACTCTCCGACACCACTTGCTTGGACGGGAACAAGCTTCTACTAATGGGTTGGAATCGAAGGCGAAAATAATAGCGCGAGGAATTTCATCTCGATCCTGGCTCTGGGCTGGTCTTATATCCTCTCTGCTCGCTTGCTTGAGATGCAAGGCCAAGGAAGCGCCGGAATAGTGTACACGCAGTCAACAGCTACTGGATACAATCATGATACTAGGGATAGAGCAGCTGCCACTATAACCATTGATATTGGTGACGTGGACGAGGATGCCGCCCGGTGGTGGGCTGCCATCTTGGCTCCCGATCAGGGTTGGAAGGCGGTTGTCTCTTAGGACGACCACGAAGTCTACCTATCGCCATGGTCTGTATATGTTGAGGATGAGCAGCGCATTGGTCTTGATTAGCGGACGAACCCATTACTTTCCCAGGATTCCACTATTTTAACACCCCCATCGTCCAAGAAGGCATTCGAGCTCCTCACCGGATTTTGTTTATTATATGACCTGGGTAGCCAATTCTTCGCGGCTCTCGCAACGACACTGACGTTTCCGACCCACAATCACTACGGAACGGTTGCCAAGCTACCATTTCCTACTAGTATAAGAGGCCCGGGCGAATATACTCCGGCAAAATTCACTATGCCCGGTTCGGCCAAATTGGGCGAGGAGCTTCCCTACTACATGGCTTTAAGTTGCAATTATAGTGTCATCGTATCGAGCCTTTACGGGGTGTTCTGGGAGCCTAATGTCCCCTGCAACTTAGTTAGCCCTTGGTTACACCCAGTCATGAACGAAGTACCGATCATAGAAGAAATTATGAGTTTCAAGGGCCGCTACGAAGAAATCCTTGCCATCATGTGTGCTATTCGTCGCCCTAGACTCTCTGCTCTTTGGCTAGGAGCTGTCATCAGTGGGCTAGCCCCAACAGTTCTTGACTTCGTCAGGAGTGGTACGCCACCTCTCGATCCCAACGCCTTCGCATGGACGGGTTGTGCACAGTCATTTATGGACCTTGCAGGTTCAGGCCCGTATTCCCGGACTGAGGCGTCAGGCGAGAAACTTCAAAAAGCAGATGCTTGGCGCCTCCTTTTCCTCCCTCCTGTTGTTGACGACCATCTGTATTATAAGAGCTACCCGTTTGCACTATAGGAGCCTATTAGGACGACCAGTGTACAGAACTCCGTAGCTCGAATCAGGATCCATATGTCTTGTTTAAGACACCATCTGGACTACTAATACTGGACCTGGCAGCTAGGAGACGGTTCGACCTTAGATGATGAAGGCTTAGAGATGAAGCCTGTTCAAACCTTTTTATAAGAAGTTAGTACGCCGAATAAGAGGACAGCGAGTGCAAAATATCCCACTGTGGCACTTTCGCTCGATCAGGAAGCGTCCAGGAAAGCATCATGGGAGATTTTTCAATGGGTCACAGCAAATGGCGAAGGGGTACCTGGCGCCGAGCCGATTTATAAGGATGAGTGGTTGCGTGACGATGCCGTTAGTGAAACATCAAGCTCACCAATAGATGTTGAAACAGATAGTACTTTTGGACTGCTTAGCCCCTCAAGTGTTGTAACTGATGGCGATCAGATGGTTTCAGCCAAGGATGCTACAGGTATTATTTCACCCGCACCCAAGTTGGACATGGAAAGTTGGCTTAACGGGCTTGCTTTAGGAGGATTTTAAATAGCCAAAATTCGATTTTCGCGGAGATGATCCTTGGGTCCAGGAGTATAATCAGCAAAAAATTTGCAATTGCTGTGGATAAGCAGATCTAAGCGTTTAATTGGGCTATACTCCTTCCCCAAGGCAATTCATTATAATAGATTGAATATGGCAGAAGATAAAGCGTCCCTGATTAGTATTAACCATAATGGTAATACTCTTCTAGAAGTCTCCGGCCCTGAAGGCAAAATACTTTTACTTCTTTCCTCTAAGGTTCTTACTCTAGCCTCCCCGGTATTCGCCGCAATGTTTAAATCTTATTTCAAAGAAGGCCTGAACAATCATTCGAAATCAGTAAAGCCTCCGATCCCGCTACTAGATGATAATACAGAGGCTGTCATCGTACTCTGTAATGCCAGCCATCTCTGAACGAGTAAGATTCCCAAAAAACTCGCCGTGGCCTACCTGAAAGATCTTGCAGTCGTCTGCGATAAGTACGATTGTACCAGCGCCCTTACGCCTTGGAGCGCGATATGGCTTCAGGCAGGAACCGAATCTCTTGCGGTAGAGGACCTCGACAAACTCTTATTTACAGCTTACATTCTAGACAATCCGGATGCGTTCTAAAGAATTTCGTAGGAGATTATACTGGTTCAAGTGGGGCCTAATATTAATCTACCGGAAATGACTAATAATCCCCTTGTTACTAGTAATATCTTAGGTATATTAGTAAAGCTTGAAAGATTTTAAGACTAACAGATCTCAGCCGAGTTTAAGAGAAAAAGGGTGGAAATCATCTTAGGTATACTAAATGCCATCGAGAGCCTAATTACTAGCTACTACCTCCCTGTAGCATGCACGTGCGCTGCCTAACTAGCTGGGCGATATCTTAGTAACCTCCAGCTATATGATTTATAGCCTCTGGCAAAAGAGCTTCGACGAGCAAGTATCTCGAGTATCTTTAGTCGAATGCAGTTTCTCTAAGAACCAACTGTTAACCCGTGTAGATCAAGTTGGTGCTCATGTAAAAATCGGAATTGGGATGTAAGAGAGAAGTTGCGAAATAAGAGAAGTTACGAAATAAGAGAAAATATATCTTGAATATAAAGACAGGCCTCTGTTTAGATTACGTAAAAAGTGGAAGATAATCGCTTCGGAAAAACGATTACCGCATCGAGTATCACTAAAGACGAGACGACGACAGGAAGAGGAAAGTCGTACTAACAGAATAGAAATTTAGGAGCTTATTACACCTTAGATAGAATAAAGAACATGTGTATCTCTACTACAAGTAGAATAACCAAAGATCACCGACCCTTGTTTACACGTGCCTGTCTTCCCCGTTTGCCTCCCCGCTGCGCCTGGCGTTTGGCCTCAAACTCCCGTAGTAGTTCCTGCGCATTTCCTAACTTATATTCGAGCAGCCATGTTTTCTTCTATTATACCTTGTATTTATAGCCCTTTCCCCTTCGTCTCTTACTAATAATCCTTACGATCTCCTACTCCTCTTTATCTAATATTAAACCTCCTTGATCCTAAGGCTGCTCTTAGGAGAGTGGGGTGGCGGCGGTAACGCCTAGGGGATCGATAGTCGCTGTTACTCCGTGATTACCTCCATAAACAGCTTGCGTTCCTCGATCCTAGGGTAGTACCATACTAGGAAAGATAGGGCGATTAATTAGGGAGGTGGTAGGTTCGGTAGTAGTAGCAGGACTTAAGCAACCGTATGTCTTTGGCTATTCCCTTAGGTGGGAGCTTTTAAGGTGTACGTTACTAATCTCAGACTCCATGCTTATAGCCCTAGTAGAACCGCTAGTTTCGCCAGTCTTTTCTTCGTTATCCTCCACTACGAGAGGGTCACCTGAAGTATATTAGAAGAAATCCCGGGTACTAGTTATAAACGCGCTAGGAAGTATACCTTAACTGCTACTAACTATACTAGATCGATTTAAGCTTGTTATATTTTCGCGTCGTTAGAAGTTTCGCAGAGAGGTAGGCCGTTTAAAGACAGGCTTAAGTTACGATCGGATCCGTGCGAACTCGACCTTATTTAAGTTATCGTCGGTATTATCTGCGTCGTTAATTATGATAGGGTCTTTCTAGAGTTAGTAGACGCGCCTATAGGGACTAGGACCTGCGTACTAACCTATACGCCGGAACTTCTCTAACCTGTATCTACTCTTCCTATCCCTATCTAAACCTGCACTACCTGCTTTACGCTTGGAGGAATTTCGAGTATCGGTAGCGCCTATAGTTGTCTTAGGCGCGGCGTCCGTAAAGTATATTAGGCTTACTATCGTAATAGGCGATCGGAGAGTATAGGGGATAATATTATCTATACTATAGCTTATTCCTTTATCTCCTTTCTCTTACCCCTTACCGGAGTAATAAGGCTTAGTAGTATTAAAGCAGGTTTATATATCGTATATTAAGGAGAGGGGGGTATCAGGGAGTAGAGGAGGATTAGAGATAGAGTTTTCTATCTTCTCGTAGAGAATAAAATATCTAGGTAGGCGCCATCTATTAGTAGGAGAATTAGCGAGCGGGGTTTTAAGGGTTATACCCAGCTTCTAAGCCTGCTAGAGAAGTCGGTAGAGTACTAAGGGAGTATTACTTCCTAACTTACTTATTAGAGGTCGAGCCGTCGGTTCTAGAGTAGACGCTACTGCTGTCGTTAATATCCCCACCCTAGTCTCTACCTTATCTCGGTCTAGAAGTGGAAGCGTTATCGTAACCTTCTAGGGTAGGATATTTAAAGGCGCCGTTATACTTTCTAACTCCGTGTTTAATACTCGATCCCGCTCGCTACGACTCTAGGACTTCTCTAGTACCGAATAGTAATTCCTCGAGGGATAGGAGAGTATTATTATATTCGTGACCGCCCTTAGTATCAGCTATATTCGAGGGACCTAGAGTCGTTAATTAGCGCCTATTAAATCTTAACGATAGGAAATTATACCTCTGGCGTCTTTTTCGGTATAGAGGTTCGGTACTAGTATATAGAGTGGATCTATAGGCTCCTTCGGCGACGGCCTAGTCATGTCTAGATATTCGATTAAGTCGAAATCTTAAAGACTTTCGCTCGCTTTCTTACCCTTTCTATAGGCTGTAGGGATATGAAGGTTAGAGACTATAAGCCGCCCGCCGCTGCGTAAGCCTACCGTAGTTAGGGGTCGATAGAATTAAACGGAATCCATGCTAATAAGAGTTACTATAGGATATAAATATAAAAGCTAGCCAGAGGATCTAGATAAAGTCTAATCTTTTTTTAGCTGGAGAGTCTAGAAGGGAAATTCCAGTTAGAGTAAGACGAGGAGAGGCGGGTTATTTATATATATAAAGGCTAGTAAACCATCTACTATAATTTTCCCTACTTAAAATCCTACTCCTTTCCCTCCACTTAAAGATTATCGATCGCCGATCTCTAATCATTTGTCTCACACCAAGTTATATGCCCTGGCGCAGCTTCTAGCCGCTGGAATCTCGTATTTAATCGATATCCCATGTAGCTTAATTCCTACTGCGCCCCTCGCTAACGTCTATATCTAGCTGAACACGTCAGCTATAGCGGCTTGTATCTTCGAGTTAAGATAACTATAACGCATCGGCTATACCGCCCACTCCACTATGCTCGGCGAAGAAGAGATCCACGTCTCGAGACCCTGTCTGTGTAGATCTTCCCTAAAAACTCGCCTCTCGATACCTAATTATCCCCTGTCCACTTATTAACCTTATACCGCTATAGAGTCTTACCGTAACAGCTAGCTAGATAATCCCCGTGTTCGCCTCGTAGAAGCCTCGCCCCTAATAGTGCATGGCTTAGCCCCGGTATAGCTGAGACCATTACCGCCACGAGCTTAAAACCTGGCACTGGAACTGGCGCGGATGAAGAGAGCTCGGCCGAAGGGTATATAAAACCGTTACACCTCTAGGAGCCTAATGTCGGCCGAGTCTTTACTGCGCCTCTCGGAGATGTCTATCTATGGAGCCACGTCAACTGCTGCCTAGATCTTCGCGCTGGGATTTCTATAACGGGTCAGAGGCACTATGCTCTCCCCGATCCACAGCGAAAAGCGAGATTACCGTCTCTAGGCCACGTTACTAGAACGGCACTACTACGGCATCTTTATGGGCGCAGCCAGGCAGACACGTAATGGCCGCTATCGATTAACGCCAGGTCCACGCTCCTCCGATTCCATTGGCTGGTTCTGCTGTCCTGGTACTGTTTGGCGTCGCGCTCAGACTACAGCTGAGGTGCGACCCCTGTCAGTATGGCTAGGCAGATATAGGGACGCCCGAGCTATCGTTACGAGGGATAAGGCATTCCTTTTATTAGTTATATGGAGCCCTAAGAGAGGAGTCAGGATTTCGTAAGCTGAAAGTTCTTAGCTAGTACCGTGGCAGGATTATAGATCAGCTGAGTAGTAGTAAAACGGTGGCGGGCAAGGGAAGGGAAAGGGCAAGAGAGTCTAGAACGGCAGGGCTAAGCGAAGAGATAGTCTAGTATGCCCTAAAAAAGGGTCATTTCGAGCTGGCCTACAGGGCAGAGGAGGATATATAAGGCGGCGAATTAGATGGGACGTCTATATTACTAGCTCCAGTCGTAGAACAAGGTAGGTAGGTTAAGAGAGGGCTAGGGTAAGAGTTACAGCGATATAATCCCTAAGGGAAAGGCTACCGGTATAATACCTCACCTAAAGGTCTAAGTATAAGGATCGGCGATGGTCGGTAGATACCAGCTAGGTAGTAGGATGGGGGCGCAGACCCTTGTAATACGAGAAGGAGCGAGGGGACGGCAGGGAGATATAGAAGAAAGATAAAGGGAAGTAGGAAAATAGCGAGCGGTATAGGTCTTTATACCTAGAGAAAGCGGCGGGTAGGGCGATACCGGGCGCCTTACCCGAAGGGGCCGCGCTAAACCCGACGGGGACGCGCCTTAGCTGGAAGCAGGAAAGGGCTACCTTTTTACCGTCCCCTCCTTTATATTTATAAGAACCTCTTAATTAACTATTTACTTTTATAATAAAATTGAGTAGCGCTTAAGTACTACCTTTTATCCTTAAATTAATAGATAGATTAAGTAGTAAAATTAGGTATTAAAGTACTACTTATATACCTTTATAAATAATAAGTAAATAAATTAGGTTAAGTAATTCCTTATAATTAAGTTTACTTATATAAATAGTTATTATTCCTTTAATAAAATAATACTATTTTTCTTAATATATAAATATTACCTAGAAATTTAATAGATATTTAAGGATAAGTTTATAAAGGGGAAGATACCTATTATAAATAAGTAGATTAGAATATTATAAGTTATAAGAGATAAAGTTATAAAGTACCTTTATAATATATAAGATTTATAAGCTGAGTATTATAATTAGAATTATAAGTTATAAATATATAATATTAAGTAATTAATTATATTAATTATAAAGAATTTAAAGTAAAGATACTTAAATAAAAGATTATCTTATAAGTTTATAAGGCTATTTAAGATTATTAATAAGGCTAAAGTATAAGTATATTACTTATAACTACTAATAACTTATAAGATTTATAATACCTTTTATATCTCCTTATTAAAACCTTATTATTTTTATAATTATAATAACATGATAGATATATTTATATAAGCCCCTAAACTTATTAATAATAAGGAGTAGTAAGAGGTTAAAGAAAGTATTAATAAGGTTAATAAGAAGGAGGATATCTAATATAAGGTTAAATAGATAAGCTAGGATAATAAATATAATTAATAGGTATTAGATAAAGACTAATAAGGTATATAAGTTAACCTATTCCTTTAATAAGAAGGCGGGTAATAAATAGAAGTATATTAAGAAGGATATTTAATTAGAGTTATTTATAACTTATAAGTAATAATAATATTATAAGTTATAAGTCTTATTAAGTTAAAGTTAAATAAGTTTATATTATATATACTAGAAAATGCCTGTAAAAATTCAAGATTTTTACGTCAGAGAATCACCCCTACTACCTGGCGTTTAGTAGGTGACGTGAATAGCGGGGAGCATATCAGACACGTTAGTAGGTAGTCAGCCCATGGACCCATGCAGCGATATGGATCATTCTAACAGCGTTCTATACCTGGTAATGAGACAGATATTTCCCGCTATTCAGACTAATATCAGACACGTAGGTAGGTGAGGTGAATAGCGGCACGTTAGTAGGTGGCCGGCCTGTACATGCGATAGTATTAGCCATATCATATGCATGCACCCATTCTAATAGCGTTCTATACCTGATAATGAGACGGATATTTCCCCCTATTCAGACCGATATCAGACACGTTAGTAGGTGAGGTGAATAGTAGGGAGCATATCAGACACGTTAGTAGGTAGCCGGCCTGTATATACGACAGCATTAGCTATATCATATGCATGGATTATTCTGACAGCGTTCCATACCTAGTAATAAGACGGATATTTGCTATTCAGACTGATATCAGACACGTTAGTAGGTGAGGTGAATAGTAGGGAGTATATCAGACACGTTAGTAGGTGGCCGGCTTGTATATACGACAGCATTAGCTATATCATATGCATGGATTATTCTAACAGCGTTCCATACCTGGTAATGAGACGGATATTTGCTATTCAGACTGATAGCAGACACGTTAGTAGGTGAGGTGTATAGTAGGGAGCATATCAGACATGTTAGCCTGTGAAATGCAATACTATTAGCCCATAGACCTATTTGAATAATTCTGACAGCGTTCTATACCTTGTAATAAGACGGATATTTCCCCCTATTCAGACCGATATCAGACACGTTAGTAGGTGAGGTGAATAGTAGGGAGTATATTAGACACGTTGGTAGGTGGCCGGCCTGTATATACGACAGCATTAGCTATATCATATACATGCACCCATTCTAACAGCATTCTATACCTGGTAATGAGACGGATATCACCCCCCATTCAGACCGATATCAGACACGTTGGTAGGTGAGGTGAATAGTAGGGAGCATATCAGACACGTTAGTAGGTAGGCGGCCTGTACATGCGACAGTATTAGCCATATCATATGCATGTACTAATAGACCGATATGGATAATTCTGACAGCGTTATATACCTGGTAATAAGACGGATATTTCCCCCATTCAGCCTGATAGTAGACACGTTAGTAGGTATTATCGTGGAATAGGTAAAATGTAAATAATGCTAGGATTTTTATTGTTCGTAATCCATATTCTAGCCGTTGGCGCATGGAATTTAGTAGGTGAATCCATTATTCTGAAATATCTTTTAAACTACTGCACCGATTTCAGTTATTTTTAAAGCCTTGGATACCTTAAAATGAGTTGAGTAACATGATTTATCCTAAAAACTATGTAACGGGTAGGTGTATACGTGGGTAGAATGCGAAGAAAGTTAGGACTTTGATATTCTTCGCGATAGGAAGCTAAGCCTAAAGCGGTTAAATAGGGGCGTAAAGCGAGTAATATATTCGATAAAGGGCTCCGGGAGATCTACAGGGTCTTAAAAGTACTATATTCTATTATAGTAAAGAAGATTAATATATATAAAATTATAATCTTATCTTTTTACCTTTTAAAGAAAAGCCTTAAAGCTCTTATAATAGTAAGTATTCCTTAAGTTAATTTAAATTATTTGTTTAATATTAAGGAAGATATATTATAGAAAAAATTAATCTTTTTTTAGGAAAGTATTATTTTAAAGGAGAGAAGTTTTATTCTCATTAATAATATATAAGTAAGATATTTAATTAATAATATAAGAATTAAAGTTCATATCTTAAATAATAGAATATATTATTTATATTATTAAATTATAATAAGTAACTTATTAATCTTTAAATTATTAATTAATTAATTAATTAACTAATTTTATACTTATTTTTATAATATTAGGTATTCCGTTTTACTAAGAAAGGTAATAAAGCTATTATACTTTGTTATAATAAGGTATAAAAGAACCCTTTTATAATTAAAAATCTTACTTATTATCTTCTTTCCTTATAATATTTTATTTCTTAAATAGTTTAATAAGTTCTCTTTATTAAAAGTATATTATTTATTATATTTAATTAATAATATTAAAGAGCTAAGAGTAATAATAATAGAGAGAGTAAATATAATAAGTTATATAAGTAAATAGGCGTGTAAGTTAAGAGAGAAGTAGACTAGGAAGAAGGAGTAATAAGATATCTAATAAGGAGGTAATAAGGTAAGTAAAGGAGGTAGAGGAGATAATATAATAGTATATTAATTAATAAGGAGTAAGAGTTATATAAACTCCTTAAGATAGTATAAAGTATAAAGTAGGAGTAAATAAGTAGAATATTATAAATATTTCATTAAAATATAATAGGCTAGCTATATACTTATATTAAATATAATATTAAGGGATATACTAATATAATTAAGGCTAAAAAGAACATACTAGTATTACTAATAATATAAAGAGGATTAAATATTTAGGTAGGAGTTATATAATACGTTATATTAAGGTTATAAGTACTCCTAACCTAACTTATATTAAAGGTAAAGAATATTAGGAAGGTTAAATAAATTATAATAAGGATTAAGGATATTAAAGAGAGGAAGTAGCTATTAGGGGTTATACTTATATAACTTATATAAATATATTATATTATAAGTAAAGTTATAAGCTCTATTATTATAATATATTAAATAAAAATAGGTAATATTATACTTTATACTATTATAATAAAGGTAAGGGAGGAATTAGAAATAGTAGAGGAGTAGGTTAAAAGGCATATAAGTTAATATAAATACTCTAATAAATATTAAGGATAATAATTTATAAGGTTAGGATAATAATAATTAATAATAAAGATTAAGGTAAAGTAATAAAAGGGTTATAAGTAATTAATAAGAGATTATACCCTTAATTAAAGATAGTTAAGATTAAATAGCTAATATTTATATATAACTTAAGTATTATTAATATAAAGAAGAAGTCCTCCTTACTAGTTATAAAGGTTATAAACCCTAAAATAGTAAATAAGTTAATTAAGAAGGGAATAATAGTAAAAAGTATACTCCTCTTTTATATTAAGTAAGAAAGGGATATAAGACTTAGGTAATACTTTAACTATTATATATATAAGTATATTAAGAAGATTTATATAAAGCTAGTAAGATATTAGAAGTACGTAAAAGGCTTGTTAGGATGTAACTAGAACGAGTTAATAGTAATTTGGTGACTAAGAGAATAAAACTAAGGAGACAAATCTATAATGCAAGTAAAAGAAGATATAGCCCGCTACTAAGACGCTAACCCTATTAGGAGGTAATACTAATATTATATCAGGTTCGACTCGTAACATTACCCCCCCCTCTAGAAAAGGCTCGTCCCGAGCCGATTAGAAAGTGCTTAGTTTATTAAACCCCTATATAACCGATTACCTAACCATTCGCGGGTACCGCTTATAGAATTCCTCTACCACATCCTTTATATTATCGAACTTACTAGCGTCTACGTAGTACTATTTATCGTCGCGGTCGTAGCCTTACCATTTAACCTTGAATTATAGGCGTCGAGTACGGGGCTTACGCCGTAAGGATAGGATATCGTCGACGATAAATTCTTAGCTAGGTAAAGGATCGTTAGCTAAAGGCCGTAGCTTCGAAACGTAGAAACCTTTACTTCGTTTCATGCTCAGGGGAAGCTCTAACCGGTAGGACGTCCCAATCTTCTTGATGATTTTATAGGGGCCTAGCATTCGGTCTTCAAGCGACTTGGATGGACGGCCTGTTTTTATGTCCTTCAATGAAACCCATACTATATCGCCGATATTATAGGATATATCCCGCCGATATTTATCTACTTAATCCTTTATTTACTCTTAAGTAACCTTAAGGTTAGACTTGCCGTAATCTAGTAGCTCCTATATACGCTGGCTTATGTCTTCGGCCTTAGACGCCTCTAGACGAGTTCTTATTAACGAGTAACTAGAGGTATCTGGGCCGAAAGACATGCGGGGGTGGAATCCCTTATTCACGTAGAACGGTGTCATTGAACTGGTAGAAGAGGTGTTCTCCTAGAATATCACGTCTAGGCTTAAGGATGATAGCGGCTTTACCGCCCGTCCTATTATAAACGTAGGTGACTTTGTAAGGCTCGTCTCAGAAGTTACTAGTAGCTAATTTGTCGCTGACATAAAGCTTCCAAGTTTCCTAAGTAGGCTCTCGATGATATAGACGACTCGCGTAGAGACCGTTTTACTGCTTTAGATTATAGGGCTTAGATCTAGGCTTATAGAGATTATTGACAAATGGAATATAGGTGCGCCCGGTGCGCTGGCTGTTATTGCTATACCATAGCTGCTGCGGAGCCGGTACGCTGGTGCATGTAGGTAGGAGAGAGGTAGGTATGTAGGTGCGCCCGGTGCGCTGGCTGTCATTACTATACTATGGCTGCTACGGAGCCGGTACGCTGGTATATATAGGTAGGGAGGTAGGTAGGAAGGTTGGTATTAAAGCAGGCTTACTGTCGACTAGCTCGTTACTAAGGTCGGCGATTAATTGCCGTTATAGCAGGCTTACTATTTGACGGTTATTTGCTATTAAAGTAGGCTCACTATCGATCAGCTTATTAAAGAGGTCGGCGATTGACAGCCCTTATAACAGGCTTACTATTTGACAGTTATGCTATTAAAGTAGGCTTACTTTCCTATATCGTTTATTTCACCTCGCGGACCGGCTTACGAGGATGAGTAATAGCTCCGTGTACTCTAGGTACTAACTCTACACTTGGAGAGTCCTTCTGCTTTCATATAGGGTAATAGGCCTACCTCCTTCGGTAGCCTATGTCGTCGTATACTCGTAGTCGACGGATGTTATAGATGGGGAACCGACACTAGGGTTCTAATACCAAGGACTCAAGGACGCGTTAGTGCTCCTATTTCCTTAATCAATTTCTTTAAGCTCGCTCGATACGTACGAGCGATATAGTGAAGAGTTTTATTCTAATATTAGGATATAACCAGAACGAGTTAATAGTAATTTAGTGACTAAGAGAATAAAACTAAGGAGACAAATCTATAATGCAAGTAAAAGAAGATATAGCCCGCTACTAAGACGCTAACCCTATTAGGAGGTAATACTAATATTATATCAGGTTCGACTCGTAATATATTAAGCGTAGATAATATAAATAATCGCTTCTTTCCTCTCCTAATTATTATAATTATAACTACTAGGCTCTCCTCTTATAAGATAGCTTAAATAGTAAGGTATTAAATATCTTAAAAAGTATCTTTAATACTTATAAGCTATAACTTAAGTTAAGTAAGTATTTATATCTAATATCTATTATATCTTCTAATATAATTCATATAAGTCTTTAAGTTCTACTTTTAATAAAGCTATTTATTTCTACTTATTACTAGAAATTATAAATAAGAAACTTAAAAAATAATATTATTCTTAATTATAAGCTTAATATTAAGTATACTTACTAGCTACCTTATTATCTTTTTAATTTACTCTTAGAATAGTAATATTAATTAAAGGTAATAAATTACTAACTCCTTAACCTTATTAAGTAAATAATAATAAATAATCTTAATAAAGTCAAAGATATTATATTCTTTATAATATTAAGTTATAATTATTATAAGTCTATCCTTAATAAAGGTATTCTAGTAGTCTTTTTTTATTATATTTCGAAAGTAATTAATAAGTATCTTTAGACATTTTAAAGGCCTCTTATTAATTAGATAAATTATAATTAATAGGAGGGTATAAATAAGAAGTAAGATTATTAGATATAACCTAATATTAAGCTACCTTAAGCCTTTAATAAAAGTTAATTATAAAATTAAAATGCTTTATAATATAAGAGTACTAGTACTACGAAAAATAGCTCTTATTAGTTATTAATACTTAGTTTATATTATTTAATAAAAAATACTTAAGAGGAGGTACTTATCTTAATATCTAACTCTATTTATTAATAACTTAGATAACGTATAATTATAAGACTACCTTTACTTATTAAGGTAGGGCTACTTAATTAATCTTAGTATCTATTTTTAATTATAATAGTCTCTTATTCTATTTTCTCTTTCTTTTCTTTTAAACTATCTTATCCTCTGTAAATACTACTATTTATAATCTATAAGTATTAAAAAAATAAAATTAGCTCTTTTTAAGTCTAGCCCTAATTTAAGAAGAAAAGGTTATATTTCTTTAATATAATAATCTTTACTCTATTATAAAAGATACTTTATAAGCCTTACTTTAAAATACTTATTAATCTAAGGATTAGGGATAGAAGTTAGCTATTATTATAAGACATATTTACTTATAAGCCTTAGCCCTACCTTATTAATAAGTTAATACTTATACTAATAATATATAATACCTTAAATAGAAGATTATAATATTTAAAGAAGATACTTTATAATATTTAAAGAACTTGGTCTTTAATAATAATACCTCCTTATAAATATTATATATATAATTAAGGTTAAGTATTAAAGAGTTAACGCTTGATATTCTAAATTATTAATATATATAAGTATTTAATTCATTATATTTAAGTATACTAGAGGTATATAACCTTTATTAAATAAGCCTTAATATTTTAAAGTTAAGGGATAGTTTATAGGGGACGCTATTAGTATATTAATTATTAAAGCCTTAAAGTTAGAAGGGCTTTATTTACTAAATATTATAATATAAGTAGTTATTATAATAGAGCTTATTTTAATATAAGTAGCTTAACTATAATAGAGTTAGCTTAAATTAATTAATCCTCTAATATATTATATTTAAAGAAGGGCCCTATTTATAACTTATTAATAGTATACTTATACTAGTAAAGAGGAGCTAGTAACTAAGAAGAGAGTAGGATAAAGGATATCTTAGAGTTATAATATTATATCTAATTACTTAATAAATAGAAATAGATAAATATAAAGTAAAAAGATATAATAATAAGTACTTTATTATTAGTTATAATTAATATTATATAAAGGGCTAACTTAAGATGTTTAATAACCTTCTAATAAAAGTTAAGGAATATAAAAGTTAAACCTTTAACTATTACTAAAAAGTACTTTAAAGACTAATACTAGTAGTAATATAATAAGTAAGAAGTTATAATAGGTATAAAAGAAAGTTATTTAAAACTAGTTAAGGGTAGTAAATCTTATAATAGTAGTTTAAGACTATCTTAATTAATATAATAATGATTTATAATATACCTTATAAAGTTCTAAGAGTATAAATGCTTATAAGGTGAATAGGGTTTTAATAAGCCTTAAAGTTAAGGAGTAGTTATATATAGATTATAAAGAGCCTATTATTTAGTTAATCTGCCCTAGTTAAAGCTAAATTTTTACTTATTAATATAATAGGAAGATATATAAAGAAGCTTTACTTAAGCTATCTTATAATATTATCCCCTTATCCTATTAGGGTAGTTATAAATATTAATCTATTACTATTTATACTAATAAAAGAGGGCGAGGAAATACTTAAAAGTAAAAATATAGAAATATAGAAATATAAAAACTATTAACCTAGGCTTTAACCCTGTAATAACTATTATAAGGTATACTTATATATAATCTAGGAGTTATAAGTTTTTTAGTAGTCCTAGGTTTCTCATAGGTCTTCTTATCTTCCTTACTTAAATAGGTAGCTTAGGTTAAGATATAAGCTTATTAATATTTAATTTAAGGCGCTTTATTTAAGGCTTCATATCTTCTTTATTATTAGAAGGGTTATTATTATTATTATTATTATTTTTATTAGAATTAACTATTAGCTTTAAAAGTAGGAACTAGTATCTCTTAATAATATTAGGGTTAAGGGATGCCTTAAGATTTAATTTTAAGGTAATTACTATTATTAATACTTAATATAGTAATTAGAGGTAAAGTAAGAGCAGGCTTATTAGAATTTATTAGCTTTAGTAATATAAGATTATTTAATAGTATTTATAAAGTTAATAGCTACTACTATTAATATATTATTTATAATTAATTATAAAGTTTAATAGACCTAGATTTAGGCTTTAAAATAGGGTAGGTTAGGACGGGTTAAAGGTTATAAAACCCGTTTTAATTAGAGTAGGGTAGGGTAGGTACTTAGACTAGGTAATTATAGGTACCCGCCTCATTACTAATAAGGGGGAGTAAAGCCTAAAGTTAGAGGATATCAGCCTAGGAAGTCCCGTAATTAATATCTTAGTCTTTATCCTAACCCTTTTCTAGTAGGAGGCTTTGTAGTTAGGGTCTTCTCCCTCCTTAATTAATAATCTAATAGTAGTTTATATAAATAAAATCTTATTCTAGGGGTATATCCTAATATTCCTTAGAAAGGTCCTCTATTCTTCCTATTTATTATTAGATATGTAGTATAATTCTAGCTATTCAAAGCTAACTATTCTAGATTCACCTTAGTAAAGGTAGGATAGTTTATCCTAATTATTATCCTAACCCCTAATTAAGAGTAGACGTATGATATTAAATTTAATAAGTATTATAAGTCTACCTTATATTTAATAGGATTAGTATTAGAGACCTTAAATCTACCCTATCCTTTATAAAGGCTTTCAATTCTCCTTACACTTTATAAAGACCTTAAATCCTCTTTATACTCTTACCTAGTTATATATCTTTCTATTAAATTATAATCTATTTTATATAAATTACTATTAGATTTATTACTAACCTATAATAATTAGTCTCTATATCTAGCTAAGAAGTTATATAATATACTTTTAAGTATTCTTATAAGGCAGGGTTTAAAGGCCTCTTAGAGTATAAGGATAGTACTTAACTAAATACGATACTACCTATTAAGTCCTATATAATCTCTCTTACTAGTCTTTAAAATAAGAGTTTCTTAATAAGTAAGTCCGTAGATTTCTAGTATCTATAAATTACTTATAATATAATAGCTATAAGCTAATTAGTATAAAAATTAGGATAATAATATTACTCTCTTAAAAAACTTACTCCCTAGCTTATATTAACGTAGTTTTACTTTTATTATATTCGCGGCTTTTAAACTTAGACCTTTTCCTATCATAACTGTTATAGTACCCTATCTATTATAAGTGACCTAAGGTATACGCCCTCTAGTCGCTTTTTTTTACTAGGACTCTGCCCTTCTTTTATTTTATTATAGTTATAATATTAACTTTAGAGGCTTTTCTAAGTAATTTTCTAACTTTCTACTTTTTTAATATAATGCTTATTATACTATTTCCTCCTTTACCTTCTTAGCTGACTTTTATACTACTACCTTTAAAGCTTCCTTATTTACTAGTTATTAAGCGGCTTTTTTTACTACTATCTTTAAAGATTATAGAGCGTTAATATTATTACCTTTAGTATCCTAATCTAATTAATATATAGGTTCTTTATTATTTAAACCTATTTCTATATCCTTATTAGACTCTAGAGAGGCCTTTACTTTCCCCTCACTCTTTCTATTATACTTAGGAACCGCCTAAGGTTAGGTTACTTTTTCCTTTCCCTTTCTATTATCCTATATTTTATCCTATAATACTACTTTCTAAATCAATTCTTAAGAATTAGAATCCTCTATTCGTATTTATTCGCGCTTACTATTCCTACCTAAAGGTTATAATAAATTTCGCCTTAATACCCTATTCTTTTATACTTCTAGGTCTCTTTAGAGCTATTTTCCCTTACCTTAAGGGGAGTAGATATTATAGCTATATTTTTTTGTTAGTAATTTAATTATATTACTCTTAGGTATTATGGAATAAATACTAAGATTTAGTTCTAGGGGATTACTAAACTTAGGCGAAAGAGGTATATCCTTACCCTATTAAGGGATAAGATAATAATTAGGGCTTAGAGGAAAATGTTAAGGTAGAATATATTTACCTAGAAATAGTTAACCTAGGAAGATGCTATAAGGAGGTCTAATAGCTAATTTAGGATGAAGTTATAGGCGACCCTATTTAATATTAGAGTAGCTAATAATAAGGAGTTATTTAAGATTACTTATAAGTATAAGAGATCCTCTAGTTATATTAACGGATTATTAAGATTATAAATATAAAATTATATTACTACCTTAAGAGTCCAGTTTATACGCTTATTAAAGCTATCTATTTATAGATAATATATTATAAAATATAGTAGATTAACTCCTAATTTTACTATTTATAACTTTAAAAGAAATTTATAGTCTCTATTTAATATAATAATTTTAGGTAGTCCTTAATTAGTAATATTAAGGTAGTTAATAAGTATAATAGCCTAATTAATAGCCTTCTACGTAGCCTTTCCTAAGATAAATATAACCCCCTTTATAAACTTATTAATTATAGATATTATAGTATCTAGGCTCCTTAGTAAGATAGATAATACTAATATAAAGTTAATAATAAGGGTATAAAATAGTATTAAAGGAGATATTATTAGTTATAAGGATTTATATAATTAATACTAACGGTTTTAAAGGATTAAGTATTCTAGATAATATTAAATATAGCTTTAAAGCTACCTTATAAGGCTATATATATTTTATAATAAAGAGAGTATCTAATAATAGCGCTAAAACCGGGGTAGCCATTATTATACGCGATTTAAAGTCCGTCTTTTATTATACTAGAAGGGATATAAAGATATTATAACCTAGAAACCCTATTAATATAGTAGATTAAGCCCTTATAAAAGGCTACTTTTATAAACCCCTTATCTTAAGCTTTTATAAACCTATTATTACCTTCTAGGCGAGGTAGGAAATATAGGTCTATATTAATAGTAGTTAGAAAGCTCCTCCTAGTAAAAGGTAAGGCTATAGCGTCCTTAATTAGAGCGTTATTATTAATAATTTATTAAGAAATACGCTTTTAAAAGTAGTCTTCCTAGCATCTAGTAATAATACGGTCGTAGAAATTAGGTACTATCTTAATAATAGAGGCGGTAAATAGAGTATCTAGTTCTAAGTACGCGGGGGGTTATTAAGGATATAATAAGTAAGAGGATTATAATAATATTTTAATTACTTAAATACTTAAATATATTAAGGATTATTATAATAAGAAAGTTAAAGAGTAAAAATATATAATTAAAGATAGCTTATAAAAAGAATAAAGAATAATTTAAAAGAAACTTAAGATAAGTTAAGAAGATATAATACTTAATAATAATAATAAGGAAGTTATTTAAGGTAATAATATATAATATAAAAACCTTTATTTTTAATATTAAGAATTAAGATATTATAAAGAAGAGGATTAAATAGGATAATTAAATCTTATATAATAACCTTAAAGTAGTATTAACTTATCTCTTATAATCTTTATAATTATATTTAAGTTAATAGATATACTAGTAAGATAAAGATTAATAAAAGTTAAGAAGTTAAAAATAGTTAAGAGATATAAGTAAAAAGCTTATATACTTTAATACTTTAATTATTAAGAATATAATTATATAATATATAAATACTCTAATAAGATATCTTATATAAATTATAAAAAGGGATTTAATTTCAGAAGTTATAATAATAAAGAATATAATATATAAGAAGCTTAAATACTCTAATTAAGAGAAGAGATATTAAGTAGAAATTAAAGAGAAGTATAAGGCTTTATAAAAGATAATTATAAAGATATCTTCTTTATATAATAGTTAATCCTAGAATCCCTATTTAGGAAGGCTTCCTACCTAATTAGGTAGTAAATATTTTTAAGGTATTTTTAGGGCTAAAGGATAAATATTAAAATTTTAGTGAGGTTATTCGCGTATCGTAATGCATTATTAATAATAAAGTATGATTTTAGTCTACTATATAGCAAATTTGCGTATGAATTATTAGTATCTAACGATTCAAAAATCGTGGAGTAATTACGCAAAAGATATGTCCCGCTAAAATCCTGTACGACAGCCATTCGATAGCCATTACCCGTGCCTAGAATAATATACCCTACTATTTAGTAAGCACGACTTATAATATATATCTGAGTAGCTAATTAGATACGCCTAAATCCATGAAGTCTAATACTCTAGAAATCACGTAAATCCGACTGTTAGTACAAACGATCTAACTGATTTCATGACTTTATCCACTAAAATTTAGTGTCTTGGCACTAATTTACCCGCCTGTGCCTGTACCGACGTACTCTACGACTCAGCGACCACCGCTTATAATATATACCTGAGTAGCCAATTAGATACGCCTAGATCTATAGAATCTAATGCTCCAAAAATCATGTAAATCGGTCTGTTAGCGCTAAATAACTAATTCCATTAGGTATACCCGCTAAAATCCCGTGTAGCTGTCGGATATAAGCCCCGGGTACCGGAGGTAAGCTTACCTACGTGAAAATCTAGATTTTTACAGGCATTCTCTAGTTATTATAATATATAATAAGAAATAATGAAGTAAATAATAATAGACTTAAAAGGCTTTATAATAATTAAATTTAGAAAGAGGAAGGTAGTAACTAATTTATTAATATATTATAAGATTACTAGAAAATGCCTGTAAAAATTCAAGATTTTTACGTCAGAGAATCACCCCTACTACCTGGCGTTTAGTAGGTGACGTGAATAGCGGGGAGTATATCAGACACGTTGGTAGGTAGTTAGCCCATGGACCTATGCAGCGATATGGATCATTCTAACAGCGTTCTATACCTGGTAATGAGACAGATATTTCCCGCTATTCAGACTGATATCAGACACGTGGGTAGGTGAGGTGAATAGCGGCACGTTGGTAGGTGGCCGGCCTGTACATGCGATAGTATTAGCTATATCATATACATGCACCCATTCTAATAGCGTTCCATACCTGATAATGAGACGGATATTTCCCCCTATTCAGACCGATATCAGACACGTTAGTAGGTGAGGTGAATAGTAGGGAGCATATTAGACACGTTAGTAGGTAGCCGGCCTGTATATACGACAGTATTAGCTATATCATATGCATGGATTATTCTAACAGCGTTCCATACCTAGTAATGAGACGGATATTTGCTATTCAGACTGATAGCAGACACGTTAGTAGGTGAGGTGTATAGTAGGGAGTATATCAGACATGTTAGCCTGTGAAATGCGACACTATTAGCCCATGGACCCATTTGATTAATTCTGACAGCGTTCCATACCTTGTAATAAGACGGATATTTCCCCCTATTCAGACCGATATCAGACACGTTAGTAGGTGAGGTGAATAGTAGGGAGTATATCAGACACGTTAGTAGGTGGCCGGCCTGTATATACGATAGCATTAGCTATATTATATACATGCACCCATTCTAATAGCATTCCATACCTGGCAATGAGACGGATATTACCCCCTATTCAGACCGATATTAGACACGTTAGTAGGTGAGGTGAATAGTAGGGAGCATATTAGACACGTTAGTAGGTAGGCGGCCTGTATATACGACAGCATTAGCTATATTATATGCATGCACTAATAGACCGATATAGATAATTCTAACAGCGTTGCATACCTGGTAATAAGACGGATATTTCCCCTATTCAGCCTGATAGTAGACACGTTAGTAGGTACTATCGTAGAATAGGTAAAATATAAATAATGCTAGGATTTTTATTATTCGTAATCCATATTCTAGCCGTTAGCGCATGGAATTTAGTAGGTGAATCCATTATTCTGAAATATCTTTTAAACTACTGCACCGATTTCAGTTATTTTTAAAGCCTTAGATACCTTAAAATGAGTTGAGTAACATGATTTATCCTAAAAACTATATAACGGGTAGGTGCATACGTAGGTAGAATGCGAAGAAAGTTAGGACTTTAATATTCTTCGCGATAGGAAGCTAAGCTTAAAGCGGTTAAATAGGGGCGTAAAGCGAGTAATATATTCGATAAAGGGCTCCGGGAGATCTACAGGGTCCTAAAAGTGCTATATTCTATTATAGTAAAGAAGATATTCTTTATATCTTAAAGACCTCCTAATATATATTATATAAATATAGTATATATTATTACAATTTAATAGTTATATTATATACTTATCTAGCTTAGCTAAGTATAATACCTTATATTAGGGCTATAGTTATTTATAGTATTAATTAATTATTTCTTACTTAAATCCTCTTAATATTAGGGCCTTAATAAAGCTTCTTATTAATATATAAGCTAAAGACTTAAGTTTTTATCTTTAATTTAATAATTATTAAACTTAAATTAATTATTACTTATATATTAAATTAATATAATTAATATAGCCGGCGACGAGATCTACCTATACGTGGTACCGGCTACGAACCTTCTAGTATCTCGGTACTAGGAGAGCTGAGAGATCTCACGGTGTTTTAGAAGCACCGTCTAGGGTTGCCCGGTTATTACGGAATCGACACGTAGGCAGAGTATAGTAATAATAGGAATAGGAACGCCAACGCGACAGAAAAATAGAGAAGATAGAAGGAGAACTTTTAAAAGATTATAGTAAAAGATATAACGCGATAGAATATATAGATATAGATAGAAAATATATACTATATAGATACCCTTCTACCTCTCCTTAATATAGCCTCCGCTTCCCTACGCGTATTATAAACGCGATATACTAGTAATACTAGTAATACCAGTATAAGATAATAGGAATACTACCGATATAGAACCTCTATAGTAGTACAGGATATACATGGTACTTCCATACCTATACCCGCCACAGGGCCTCTTACGAGGCCACGTTCTTCTACTCTAGCCGATTCCGCGCCGCGCGGTCTAGGTAGCCTAAGTCTACCTACCTTAGGGTAGCTATAGTATATATAGACAACGATAGTATAATAAAAAGATAGTAATACTATAGAGCTAGCCCTTCCTTCCTCTTAATAATTAAGCGTAAACCAGATAGTACACCGGGTATATACTGCCGCCATTACTGCCGTACGGCGGCGAGGATACTCCAGCCCCCTCCCTAGGTAGTCCTTACGGTACGGCTATAAGTAGTAGGCACCTAACCCGAAATAAGACGCAGGCATTAGACTCCTCACCTAATAGCTTATAAGTACGATAGGGCCGCCGGTCTTACTAGCCGGTAGTACCTATTACCTTCTACACGCACACACCTTAATAGCAGCGGCCGATATAACCGCGGTAAATATACCGGGTATCCGCTACCTTATTATAATACGGCGGTAGGGATACTTAGCCGCCGCCTCCTAGGTAGTCCCTACGGTATAGTAGTAGGTAGTAGAGGCCCAGCCCGTATAGTACGTGGATATTAGCCTTCCCACCTAATGGTCTGTAAGCACGCTAGGGCCGCTGGCCTCCTCACCTAGCGGTGCCTAGCACCGATAGACTAGTAGGTAAGTACTAGTTCGTTCTATTACCTCCCTTTACGCATACACCCTTCCTATCACGGACGTTATAACCGGGACCACATGGAATTATCCGCTATAAGGATATATCCGTTACGCCGAACGGATTAGATTAAAAAAAACGGCTAGAGGAGATAGTAAAGAGAAAAGGGCTAGGCCCTAGATAAGGAAAAGGAGTTTCACCTGTAGACGAAACTTTAGTGCGATAGGTAGTAAACCCGACCCCTCTACTACCTCCCTAGTAGTAGGCCTGCTAGGGGGGGGAGGGAAGGAGCTGTAAATGGTTAAGAGAACCGCAAGTATTAGGTGGAGTTTTTATCCTTATAATAGGGTTTCTCCCCGAATAATATATACGCGATGCGTACCCCCGAATAGTCTACCCTTATTAGCTTTTAGCTAGTATAGGAGTATAATTAATTAATTAATTAAAATCAATATAATTAATATAATAAGTAAATTAACTTATACCTTTATAAAGTAAAGCTAGCCTTATATATATTTACTTATTTAGGTGTAATTAATAAGTATATTTTAAGGTATTATAATTTAACTTTATAATATTATTATATAATAGGAGATAAATATTATTAATAAATCCCCTTACTTAAAGTAAAAGGTTAAATTTAAAGTAAGACTTTATAAAGGATATATTAAAAAATAGGAATAATATAAGTAAGATTAATAACTCTTATAATATACTTATCTTTATCTATTTTATTATACTTATTCTTTATACCTAATATTATAAATATAAGCCTATTTATAAGGAAGCTCCTTATCTAATTAATAATTTATATAAGTACTCCCTTTTTCTTAAGGTTATAAAGAAGTCTCTAATATAAAGTATTATTAAAAGCGCTTATTATATCTAGTAAAAATAGTCTAGTTATATTCTTCTTCTTATAATCCTAGATTATATAAATGATATTAATAATAATTTTAAGTACTATCTTATAAGATTATTTCCTCCTAGCCCTTATCTATTTTAAGGGTAAGAGATTATAATCTCTTACTCTATTCTCTTATACCCCTTTATAATAGGATATAGTAGCTTTACTACCTTTCTTATTATACCTAAATATAAAAGACTGCCTTTATTAGTATAAATAATACTAGTATTAGCTTTCTTAAACTCCCTTAAATTATAAATAAGGGAGAAGTATATATTAAATAAATAAGTAAGCTCTTTAAAAAGCCTATTTATTATTATCTTAAAAAACTAATTTGAGATCCTATTAATCCTTAAAGTTTTATCTTATTTTAATTTATAAATAGCTTATTAAACTTCCTTATATATTATCCTACTATTAAATTTTATAAGTAATAAGTACTTTATATCCTTAATATTACTTAAGTTAATTTATAAGAAGAATATTATTTATAAGACCTCTACTTAGCCGGCGACGAGATCTACCTATACGTGGTACCGGCTACGAACCTTCTAGTATCTCGGTACTAGGAGAGCTGAGAGATCTCACGGTGTTTTAGAAGCACCGTCTAGGGTTACCCGGTTATTACGGAATCGACACGTAGGTAGAGTATAGTAATAATAGGAATAGGAACGTTAACGCGACAGAAAAATAGAGAAGATAGAAGGAGAACTTTTAGAAGATTACGGTAAAAGATATAACGCGATAGAATATATAGATATAGACGGAAAATATATACTATATAAATACCCTTCCACCTCTCTTTAATATAGCCTCCGCTTCCCTACGCGTGTTATAAACGCGACATACTAGTAATACTAGTAATACTAGTACAAGACGATAGGAATACTACTAATATAGAACCTCTATAGTAGTATAGGATATACATGGTACTTCTATACCTATACCCGCTATAAGGCCTCTTACGAGGCCACGTTCTTATACTCCAGCCGATTCCGCGCCGCGCGGTCTAGGTAGCCTGAGTCTGCCTACCTCAGGGCAGTTATAGTACACACAGACAACGATAGTATAATGAAAAGATAGTAATATTATAGAGCTAGCCCTTCCTTCCTCTTAATAATTAAGTGTAAACTAGATAGTATACTAGGTATATACTACCGCCATTACTACCGTACGGCGGCGAGGATACTCCAGCCCCCTCCCTAGGTAGTCCTTACGGTACGGCTATAGGTAGTGGGCACCTAACCCGAAATAGGACGTAGGTATTAGACTCCTCACCTAATAGCCTATAAGTATAATAGGGCCGCCGGTCTCGCTAGCTAGTAGTACTTATTACCTTCTACACGTACACACCTTAATAGTAGCGGCTAATATAACCGCGGTAAATATACCGGGTATCCGCTACCTTATTATAGTACGGCGGTAGGGATGCTTAGCCGCCGCCTCCTAGGTAGTCCCCACGGTATAATAGCAGGTAGTAGAGGCCCAGCCCGTATAGTACGTGGATATTAGCCTTCCCACCTAATAGTCTATAAGCACGCTAGGGCCGCTGGCCTCCTTACCCAGCGGTGCCTAGCACCGATAGACTAGTAGGTAAGTACTAGTTCTATTACCTCCCTTTACGTACACACCCTTCCTGTTACGGATGTTATAACCGGGACTATATAGAATTATCCGCTATAAGGATATATCCGTTACGCCGAACAGATTAGATTAAAAAAAAACGGCTAGAGGAGATAGTAAAGAGAAAAGGGCTAGGCCCTAGACAAGGAAAAGGAGTTTCACCTGCAGACGAAACTTTAGTGCGATAGGTAGTAAACCCGACCCCTCTACTACCTCCCTAGTAGTAGGCCTGCTAGGGGGGGGAGGGAAGGAGCTGTAAATGGTTAAGAGAACCGTAACTATCAGGTGGAGTTTTTATCCCTGTAGTAGGGTTTCTCCCCGAATAATATATACGCGATGCGTACCCCTGAATAGTCTACCCTTATTAGCTTTTAGCTAGTATAGGAGTATAATTAATTAATTAATTAAGACCTCTACTTTCTTTTAAAGGTTTTAATTACCTTACCTCTATTATCCTTTCTTAAGAAGGCGAGTTTAAAGAGGGATTATTATAATAAGTTATTTATTTCTTATTTTTTTTTATTAAAGCCTTATATATCTTTATATAATTTAATAATATTATAAACTTTTCTTTTAAAGTTAATTATCTTCTTTATTTATAATACTTAATTTTTTTCTTTAATAATTATATTTTTAGCTCCCTTTATAATAACATTTTTATTTTATAAAATATCTTTATACTTCTTTATAATAAGTTAACACTTTAAGTTTTAAAAGATCTTCCCTTTACCTTCAATTTTTTTTAAGGGATTATCTCTTTTATTATTCCTTATAAGCCTTATTATATTTATAAGAAGTAATTATCTATTTATTTTATTTATTTTTATAATCTTTTTATTATTATTTAATATTCGTTTTCAAGTAATTATTTTATATAATAAGGCTAAATTTATCTTATTATTAAATATAAATTTTATTAACTAGTTTACTTTAAGGTAATATAAGAACTATCCTAGGCTAGTTTAATTATAATAATAGAAGTTAAAATCCCTTATTATAATATATTCCTTAAAGTATCTAAACCCTTTATTTATTATTAATAAGCTTAATAAGTTCTTACTTACTATTAGTAATAAGCTTAAGTTATATATATTATATAATTAAAAGTAGGCTAAGTATTCTTTATCCTCTTAAATATAAAGTTAGAGCTTCAAGATATTAATATCTTCTATAAAGAACTTTACCTCTTAATTATTTATTTAAAGTCTTCTATTAATATAAAAGTATATTTATATATCCTATCCTACTTTTTAAGTTAGAAAGAATATTCTAAAGTTAAGGTTATATAATATATAATTCTTAATATTATAATATAATTCTTAAATTATTAGGATATTTATATCTTAAATAATCTTATCCTTTAATAAGATTATTATTATACCTATTTTACTTTTAGTATTATATTATAATATTTTTAAGATTAATATATTAAATATTTAAGTTTAAGGTATTACTACTTTCCTCTTATATATCTATTTCTTTATAAATAACCTATTTACCTTCTTTAAAATTAATAAGACTATTTACTATTACCTTTATAGATATATTATTTATATTATTTAATAAATTTATATTATTATTTATCTTTATCTTTAATATCTTTTAGCCTAGTTCCTTTATTAAGAACCTCTTAAAGATAAATAATCTCCTTAACTTATACTTAAATCTTTATAATCCTAATAATTCCTTATTATTAAATATTTTATATATTATTTAATTAATTATAAATTTTATAAATTTTATTATTATTACTATTTACTTCTATATAATCTTATAAAATAGGATAACTTATTATTTAGTATATTACCTCTCCCTAACCCTTATTAAGTATTTATTAGATTAGGAGGAGTAACCTTATTATTTATATATAATATATCCTTAAAGAGCGCTTATAATTATTACTTTATATTTTATTATATTATAATCTTAATTATAATTAATATATTATACTATATTAATTAATTAATTGATTATACTCCTATACTAGCTAAAAGCTAATAAGGGTAGACTATTTAGGGGTACGTATCGCGTATATATTATTCGGGGAGAAACCCTACTACAGGGATAAAAACTCTACCTAATAGTTACGGTTCTCTTAACCATTTACAGCTCCTTCCCTCCCCCCCCTAGCAGGCCTACTACTAGGGAGGTAGTAGAGGGGTCGGGTTTACTACCTATCGCACTAAAGTTTCGTCTGCAGGTGAAACTCCTTTTCCTTGTCTAGGGCCTAGCCCTTTTCTCTTTACTATCTCCTCTAGCCGTTTTTTTTTAATCTGATCTATTCGGCGTAACGGATATATCCTTATAGCGGATAATTCTATATAGTCCCGGTTATAACGTCCGTGACAGGAAGGGTGTATGCGTAAAGGGAGGTAATAGAACTAGTACTTACCTACTAGTCTATCGGTGCTAGGCACCGCTAGGTGAGGAGGCCAGCGGCCCTAGCGTGCTTATAGACCATTAGGTGGGAAGGCTAATATCCACGTACTATACGGGCTAGGCCTCTACTACCTACTATTATACCGTGGGGACTACCTAGGAGGCGGCGGCTAAGCATCCCTACCGCCGTACTATAGTAAGGTAGCGGATACCCGGTGTATTTACCGCGGTTATATCGGCCGCTACTATTAAGGTGTGTGCGTGTAGAAGGTAATAGGTACTACCGGCTAGCGAGACCGGCGGCCCTATCGTGCTTATAGGCTATTAGGTGAGGAGTCTAATGCCTGCGTCCTATTTCGGGTTAGGTACCTACTACCTGCAGCCGTACCGCAAGGACTACCTAGGGAGGGGGCTGGAGTATCCTCGCCGCCGTACGGCAGTAATAGCGGTAGTATATACCTAGTATACTATCTAGTTTACGCTTAATTATTAAGAGGAAGGAAGGGCTGGCTCTATAGTATTACTATCTTTTTATTATACTGTCGTTATCTGTATATATTATAGCTGCCCTGAGGTAGGTAGACTCAGGCTACCTAGACCGCGCGGCGCGGAATCGGCTGGAGTATAAGGACGTGGCCTCGTAAGAGGCCCTATAGCGGGTATAGGTATAGAAGTACTATGTATATCCTATACTATTATAGAGGTTCTATATCGGTAGTATTCCTATCGTCTTATACTAGTATTACTAGTATTACTAGTATATCGCGTTTATAATACGCGTAGGGAAGCGGAGGCTGTATTAAGGAGAGGTGGAAGGGTATATATATAGCATGTATTTTCCGTCTATATCTATATATTCTATCGCGTTATATCTTTTACTATAATCTTCTAAAAGTTCTCCTTCTATCTTCTCTATTTTTCTATCACGTTAGCGTTCCTATTCCTATTATTACTATACTCTACCTACGTGTCGATTCCGTAATAACCGGGTAACCCTAGACGGTGCTTCTAAAATACCGTGAGATCTCTTAGCTCTCCTAGTACCGAGATACTAGAAGGTTCGTAGCCGGTACCACGTATAGGTAGATCTCGTCGCCGGCTATTATACTATATTATTGAGATAATTATAATATATATACTTATATAATTAATATTTAAAGTATTATATTAATTTAATCCCTTATTTATATTATTATATTAATTTTATCTTACCTACCTCTATTATTACTAGTAATATAACTTTTATTATAAATATAGAATAAGCCCTTCTATATATATATATACTTATTAGCTATCTCCCCTTTATTATATTTAAGTTAAGATAGAGGGCTTTATTCTCTTAAACCTTATTACTACTCTAGCTATTACTACTTTCAAGCCTTATTTAATATTACTTATAATATTATTATTATTATTATTATTTACTAGCTTTTACCTTAACCTCTACTATAGTTATAAGCCTATTTAAGTTAAAAGATAATAGACTACCTAAGAATAATTAATTTAAAAAATATATTTAGAGCGCGTACCTACTAGACTAGAAGTAAGTAATAAATAAACTCTTTAATATAACTATTAAGCTTATAAGGATAAATATTATATTTATAAATAGGTTCTTAGCTTTATCTTCTACTAGATTAGAGCTTAATAAATTATAAAGGGAATATAATTTAACTCTTATTATTAAGTTTAAGGAGAAGCTCGCGATTAAAGGATATAAAAGCTATATATTAAATTTATATCGCGACCTACTTATATATATATTTATCCTTATAAAGTTAGGCGCTAGTCTTTTAATTAATCTTAAAGAAGAGATACTTAAGAGAAAGTTTAAAGAGGAAGAAAATGGGAACTTACTCTTAATCTCCTTGTAAATCCTCCTTCTAATTAGATATTAGAAGATTTTAAGTTTAATATTTAACTATTTTATATAAGATTAATTATAACTACTTATAAAGTAAGAGTAGGGATAATCGCGGAGTAGTATTAATATAATATACTAATACTTATAGTCTCTATTATATAACACTTTATAATAGACTTAAAGTGAGAGGTTAAATAAATAGTATAATTATACTTACTCTAACTTATTAAGCTATTAATAAGTTTATAAGTATAATAAATAATAAGGACTTATAAACTAGTATAATAAGAGTTTAAATAATAACCTTATATAACTTAAACCTAGATAAAATTAAAAGTTAGGCGCGGATATTATAATAGGGATATTATTATTAAGTAAAATATCTTTACTTAATCTTAATTTATATAATATACTAGAGCTAGGTAAAGTAGAGGGGGGTAATAGTAATAATAATAATAGTGATTTTAATACTTATAATATAAATATCAATATTAAGGTTATATATATTAGGCTTCTTATACGTAAAATCCTTATAATTAACCTTCTTAGATTCTAGCTATCTAAGGATAATTAGTTATATAAGTATCTTTAAGATAATATATAGCCGCGCGTAGCTAGATTTTTAAAAATTACTAGTTTCTTAAAGAGTATAAGTATAAACGTTATATTAATACCTAAAATATGTAAGCTTATTTACTATTAGTAGTAACTATATATATATATTAAAATCCTTTTTTAAGCTAGGATACTAGGCTAATTTAGTACTCTTATTAGAGATAAGATAGGATTAGGTAAAGTCAAGTTTATAATCCTAATATATAAGCTCTCTAGCTAACCCTCTTTATATTAAGACGTAGGTAGCTATTATATTAGCCGTATTCTATTATTAAATATAAGTATAAGTAGAATAATATATAACCGCGCGCGGCTATATTATTTAAGATCCCTAAGTTTTTAGAGAGTATTAGTATAAATATTATATTACTATCCGGAATATAATAACCTTTATACTACTAGTAATAGTTATATATTTTTACTGTAGTACTCTTTAATATTAGGTTATTAAGCGCCCTTAAAGTATAAAATAGGATTAGGGAAGGTAAGATTTATAATCTTAAGATATAAGCTCTTTAGCTAATCCTTATTATATTAAGGCGTAAGAGGCTATTAGTTTAGCTATTCTTTATTATTAATTATAGTATTAATTATAGAAATTCCCGAGGGAATAACGCGAGAAACCTAAACGTCGTTATTATTATAAAAAGGGCACGTACCTAGAATCTATTATCTTATAAAGAGTTAATTTTATTAATATTCCTATTAAGCGGAGTTATAAATATTTTAATATTTATATTATATATGTATTAATAATCTTTTTTATAGTAAGTAATAATATCTCTTTATAACTAGTAGCGCTTGAAGATCTTATAGGTTTTAGTACTCTAAGTAATTAACTTATTAATAAATATAAGGGAATAACGGATATAAAACTCGCCTTAACTAGGGATATTTTACTAGAGATAAATACCCTTAGAGATAGAAAGAACCTTAATATATAATTATTAAATTAGGGTAAGGCTTAAAGTAATAAGGCGCTTAACCGCCCTAAGTAACTTAATATAAATCCTTATTAATAAGACTTAAATAAGATCTAATAAAGTAAGAAATACCTTTACTAAGATATATTAATAGATATATTAATAGAAGAAGTAATAGATAATAGTATAAGAGACGGTTTACCGCCTTTATTATAACCTAGCTATTATAAACGAAGGTTATATTATAAAGAATATTAGGAAAGGATTATAAAGGATACTACTAAATATAAAAAGAGATAAACTAAGATACCGCCTCTAGTTTACCGCTTTAAGTAGTACTATTCTTAACTTAGATCCTATTAATACCGCGGGATTAATATATATAATATTAATAGTCCTAAGTAAGACCCCGTTAATTATAAGTACTACGCGCTCTTAAAAGATAGGCCTATAGCCTTAAGTAAGTATATTAATAGGTTAGTAGAAAATCTAGATATAAATAAAGTATTAACTACTCGCGCTTTAATTAAGACCTTTACCTATCTTTTATTAGACCTCTTATTTAGAGGTATAACTAGAGTCTTTTTAATAAAGAGCCGCTTATATAACTCGCGCCGCTCTCCTAAAAATAGGTATTAAGTAGACTCCTTATAAAATATAAGGCGACCTTAAATAGGAATATATTATAATAGAAGTCTAAAAGAGTAGCTCTTTAAGAGTTAATACTACTAGTATCCTTTATAATACTCTCTTTTATAATATCAAGTAAATTACTTAAAAATCTAATATATAAGATATAATATTACTATTAAAGAAAAGAGCATTTATAGTAAATTAAGCGACATCTAGGCGGCTAAGATATAAGTAGTAGAATTAGAGGGATTAGGTAAAGAAATTAATAAAGTTTAAGTAAGAGGACCCTAGAATATTGATAAATATAAATATTAAATCTATATTTAATATGATAAGGATATTATAGTTAAGTAGTAATTTCCTAATCTTATATATTATTACTTATAAGGCTATATAAAAAGCTTTAAGATAGAAAATCTAGAAGATATATAAAGATTATAAAACTAGGCGTATAAAGAAAGGATATATACTTGATTAATATTACTTAAAAATAATAAAGGATTACCTAAAAGTTTAAGACGTTAAGAGAACTATATAAAATTACCCTAGTAAGAATATATGAATACTATCCTTATTTATATAAATTACCTTTATAATAAAAGGAGTAAGTTTATTTATTACTTAAACTTAAATATATATATAAAGTCTTACTTAGCTTCCTCTTTACTTTAAGAATAACCTTACCTCTTTAATATATTATAATCGCTATTAATTTTTCTAATATAATATATCCGCGAGCCTAAGGATCTAAACTAAAGTTTATACATATGTTTTAAACTTCTAAGAAGTAAAATATAGTAAAGAAGGCCTTTTAATAGGGGAGGGACCTTAAATTAGGTAAGCTACTTTATAAGTATTAGCTAGACGTATTAATAGGATTATTAAGGATAATAGGGACTAGACTAACCTATATAAAGGTTATTATTATAATTATTATAAACCTTATATTTATAAGTACTAAGATACTATTATCGTCGCGGTTATATAAAAGAATTAATTATATATTAATAATATTATAAATTATAAAGATTAAGTAATAATTTTATAGTATTTCTTATAATCTTATATATAAAGTCTATACTTTTTATAAGACTTTAATATTCATAAAATTAAATATTTAAATACGGAGTAATACGGGGTTAATATATATTATTTTATTAATAGTAACTTAGGTAGAATTAGGTTTAATTAGGATGAAATAGAGTAATAATATTATAATAAGAGACGCATTTAATAGATAGTTAATCTAAGAGTAGGTATTTATTAAAATTAAGCTAAGCTTAGGTTAAGTTAAGCTATATAATTTTATATTTTATATTTAAGAATAATTAATATTAAAGATATAAAATATTAGATATTAATTAACTATGAAATTTAAATTTATTAAAAAATTTAAATTATAAATTAATATACTAGTATTATATATACTTATTTTATATATTATTACATTCTATATACTATTCTCTTTACTAGGTCTAAAGTCTTACTTTATATAATCTCTTATATTTATTATATACCTAATAATATTATAAGTATAACCTTTCCTAGACGTAGAAAGAATAAGTAAAGGGCCCGTAGTATAATTATTAACTACGTAAGTTAATTTCTATTTCCTATCTTATCTTAACTATTTAAGGTAATAATTTCTATAAAATTATTATATTAAGGCCGGAGTATTTACTAGTCCTTAGGGAAATTTATACTTTAGCTACCTATTTATATTAATGCTATTAAATATATATTATTTACCCTAGGAAATCCGTACTAATTAGGTTTAATTCTTATAACTATCCTTTATTTTTTATCCTTTATTTTTTAACTTTTAATGATTTAGGTTTTTACTTATTACTATTACCTACCTATTATTATTACTAGCCTACTATTATTACTATTACTAGCCTACTAGTATTATTATTACTTACCTATTATTATTACTATCGCTTATCTATTACTACGCTTAATATCCTTAGTAGAGAAACCTTAAAAAGGTTAAAGGGGCGCTTAAAAGTATTTATAAATAGTAAGGTATTATAATAAAATACCTCTACTATTTATAAAATTAAATATGCCCGTTATTCAAGAAATATATTCTAATCCTCTCTATTAAACCTTAAGATTATATATACCATAGTTAATATAAATTAATATTAGGTTAGACTTATAATTTTAGTATACCTTAATACTCTAAGCTTGAAAGATTCTATATTAACCCCTAATAGAGAGGAGTAATATTCTTTATATCAAGAACTTTTACTAAGAGGTATATAATAGTAATAATGTAGTTTATAATTATTATAATTAGCTTAGAGGTAATATTAATATTAAAGGTAAAGGGCGTACCTTTTATTTAACCTTCTATTAATACTATTACTATTATTATAATTTATAGTTAAGTATATTCTTAAGATTATTAAACCCTAATAAAAAGCTAAAATATAGAAAGCTAGAATTATTATATAAATTTCTATTATAGACTTAGATAGCCTATTATAAAATAGATAAGAGGGATTAATATTACTATTAAGACTTTATTAAATTACATAAGCTAATAGGGCTAGAGAATAGATAGCTTTCTTAAATATAAAGTTATAGCTAATCTTAATACTTATCCTAAAATTAACTCTATTAATATTAATATAACTACCTATTTATACTTAAAGGTTATAATAGAAAGATTAATAAAAATATAATAAAAATAACTACGCGTATCTTAAAGCTTCCTAAGGTATTATATATTAAGAACTTAATAGTTAAGCCTTTATACTCTAGCTATTAGGATTTAAAATATAAAGTCTTCTTCTTACCTAATATCAAGCCCTTAAAATTATAGGATAATATTATCGTTATACCTAGGGACTACTTAATAATACCTAGTTATAAGTAAATTAAAATATTAAAGGATAACTTCCTAAGGCTCTACTATACTTATAAAGGTATTATTAAGTAGTAGGAGCTAATTATTATTAATATAAAATTAGACGACGCTAATATAATAGTTATATATTCTAAGGCGGCTAGTAATAAAGCTAATCTTTGACTATATATAATTATAATCATTTTATTAAATAAGGCCTTAGATATTTACTACCGCGTTAAGAAGAATTATAACTACTACTTTAATATTATATTATAATATATCTAGGCTAGTTATATTATAAAGAACGCTCCTTAATACTACTTAATTATCCTTAGATTTTTATTTATAAGCTTAGAGGTACTACGTTTATAGTTAAAGTAGTAAGTTTATAATTTTATTTATTAAGTAAGTATTAGTAAACCTTATCTAGAGGATATTATACTTTAATATTCCTATTATAATTATTAGAGCCGATATCTCTTATATAGTACTAGGTCGTAAGTAAGCGTTTATAGCTATTATAATTATATTACTTAATAAACCCTATTTATATTATAATATAACTATCTAGTCTAATAGTTCGCGCGTAAAGATAGTTATTAGTTTTAATATCTACGGGATACTTCTTCCTCTTATAAATTAGTAGATTAAGAATATTAGCCGTAGCTAATTACTTAAGTATATTTATTACTTTTAAGATAGTATCTTTAAAGCCTTATATATTAATATTTTAAAGTATAAAGTTATAAATATAAAGCTCGTCTTTAATAAGCGTAGTAATAAGGATCCCTCTTATATAATATATTTATAATAATTAGTTAATATCTTAATAAATACTAATCTTTTTTATAACTCAAATTTACTATTATTATAACTAAAAAGCGTTATTATATTTACTTCCTCCCTCTAAATAGCCCTACCTCTAAAAATAATAGTAACCTAGTACTAGGTATTATTATTAATAGAGATATTACTTACCCTTTTAATAATAATACTTACCTCTACTTATATAATACTATTCAGGGTATAGTACGGCCTACGTATTACTTTATTATTATAAATAAAATAGGCATTAATATTAATAGGTTCTAGGCTATACTTTATAAGTATTATTACTAATATTAATAAGCTATAACTCTAGTCTCTTTATATAAGTATAATTATAACTTTAAGAGGTATTTTATTAATATATTATAGTCCTAGCTATTTACTACGCTTACTTAACGTCTAAGCGCGGTGAGTTATATATTAATATACTAGAATTAAGAGTATTAGTCGTAGGTAGTTACCTAAGGTACTAGTACTAAGTATAAGTATTAAAGAGGGTTAGGGTTATTACCGTTTATTAAGCTAAATCTAGGCCGATTTCAGGCTAGATTTAGCTTAACCGCGCTATTAAATAATTATAAAACTACTTAGTCTTTATTTTAATTCTTATCTTCTCTCCTTTATCCTTTCTTCCTTTTATTATTCTTTATATATTATTCTTATATTTATATATATAACTCCTCTCTTAAATAAATACAAATTCTCTTATCTAGAAGTATATAAACCTAATTCCTAGTCTAGATAAACCGCGTATATAATTAATTAACTTATTATTATTTTAGTATAAATCTTCTTTAAATAACGCGCTTTCTAATTATTTGGAGCCTCTAATAATTATAATAAAGTGTTAAAGGATCTACGTTATTAATAATAATAAAGACCGAGGCGTATTATATATAAAGTTTAAGGGTTAAATTATTAAGAGTATAAGCCTTCTAACTTAGAACTTAAAAGCTACGCTAATTAATTTTTTAGAACCCTTTAAGTAAATTAAATATTGTTAGTACTACTATTAAAGGGTAGATAGATAAGAGCTAATTAAACTTATATTACGCGTAATTATTATCTAAATTTTAGGTATAAAGGAAGACTATAATAATAAAGAAATTATAAACTTTATATTTAAAGACTCGCTTAATAATCTTAACGGCTTAAATTATAAGCTAGACTCTAATAATATATTTTAAGAATAATATTAAATTTAAATGGTACTCTTAATAATAGAAGTATAAAGAGACCTTTAACTAATAGATTAAAGCCTACTTATAAGGAAAGTTAATACTTAATTAAATTTAAGTATAGACTAGTAATAAATAGTAGTCTTTATAAAATAGTACTTCGTTATAAAATACGCTAGCGGGATTACTAGAGCTTATATTAAAGGGTAGAAGAAATACTAGATAGTATAAGCTAAATATAAGTTATTAATATTTAGGCCTAGTTTAGCTTAAGTTAGCCTAATTTAAGCTAAACTTCTCTCCCGCCTTAGCTAATAAAGTAGGTAGAGAAAGAGGAAAAGGAAGAGGGATAGGAGTAGGGCTAAGGGGAGGTTATATATAATAAAGTATAACCTTAATTAGATTATAATAGTTAATTATACTAATAGGTTCTACTTATACCTAGCCTTTATAAATACCCGTAGTTATAAAATAGATAGATATATCGAGTTATATATTAGCCGTACGCTAACCGTTATATAATAAATAGGCTACCTAGGATCTTATTAATACTAATATAAGCCTACCTAAGCTAGAGGTAGTAAGTAATAAGTACCGTACTAAGGTTAATAAAGTAGTAAAGTAATAAAAGATAAAATTAGGCCTTATATATAAATTAGATAAAAAGGCTAGGGATAAAGAAGAATAGCGCTCTTATATAATATTATTAAACCGGGTTACTAGAAACTATTATAAATAATATTATAAAGTATTAAAAGTTTATAAAATATACGCGGTTAAACTAGGAGGTTAAATTAAGATTAGGTAATAATTATAACTAGGAGTCTTTATAGTTATATATATAATCTATTAACTTGTATATTTATTAAGTACTAGGTAATATTAATATTCTTTATATAAATTACTATTAATATTAATATATAAATAATATTACTCTTAGCTTAAGATTTAATAATCTTAGGTTAAATAGTATTTAGGTAATATATAAAATAGGCGTAGAATAATAATATTAATAAGTTTTATAGAAATAATAAAATACGCGTAGGTCGTAGTTAAAGTTACTAATTATATTATCTATGCTAACTATAATATTATATTATAGAATAGCGCCCCTAGCGCCTGAGAACTAGTACTTATACTATATAGGGGCCTCTCTTACTAGCCTTCTTAGGGGCCTGTTAATCTAAGTTATCTACCTCTTATTCTTAGTATTAACTTATTTAGTAAGGTATTTACTTATAGTATTAAGGAGGGTATTCTTATTACTAGAGGGATATAAACGGTTACTTAAGACGCCTAAGGTATATCTTAAATACGTTACGGAAGGCTTTATCGGTATTTCGGCGAAGTGGATTCTAGCTAGCCGACACTATCTAATAAAATAATTATCGAAGGTAGCCTAAATGACGCAAGACTACTGATATACTACGAGGTAAAGATAGAAGAAGTGTTAGTATTTCCGGTAAATGAAGATCAAATTTAGAGAAATTTGGAGGAGCTAACACGTAGGTGATTTTCAGCTCTTAGACCTAGAGACAGTGGCGATGAAAGCGAAGCTTCTCACGGGGGAAATATTAGGGGAGGTGTAAATAAAGAGGCTGTAAGGAGAATATAATAATGAATATTATGGTACGGCTACGTCTCTATATCTGCTAGCGGATATAATTCGTGTAAAGGAAGAGTATAACTGGGTAATATGCGGAGGTTAAAAGCGTTCCTTTTTCTTTCGCCCGAGTAGGAGGAGGGTCTTAGAAGTGTTTCTAGACAGAGAGAAAGTCAGGTAGCTTAGTATTAGGACTATACATTTATTACAATTTTGAGAAGAATAGTATCTAACCCTGAATCTAAATTATTCGTAAATAATCGTGCGACGCACGAGTATATAGCGACGAAAGTAGTAAAGATAGCGTAAAGAACGGACCTATCTACTTCTTACTTTTCAAAAAGTTTAGTTCACTCTATTTAATATAGGAAGATCTAGTATTACGTTATATAAGAAATTTACTCCTAACCCCAAGCGTAGAGAGTAAGAAATAGGACTACCGTACGCTCTAATATTATAAGGGTTGTGCTAATAATAATAGTTAAGGCCGCCTTTAATAATAACGGCTTTTATTAGGATGTTAAGAGGGTCTAAATTATGCTAGGAAATATGAAGGCTATCTGTATATCGCAGCTATTCGCTAACGCTGTACCTCTCTCGACTAGATTACTCCGCAAGCTTCTTATTAACACCACGATTTTAGTAGGAATCTTGATAAAGCCGTACTAAGTGTTTAAGGAGTATTATCTATAGTACCGACATCGGTTATAATAGTATCTAAATCTACGGATAGTAGCTCGGCTTTTACTTAGATATTAAGCTTATTTACCACGTAGTCTATAGCTATAAAAGATTCTATGTCTACGTCGAATCGTATCTATTAGTTTACCTGAATTTTCAGTAAATTACGTCATTTCATCTCAAGATAGTATAACGAACTAATGCTATGCGATAGCTAAGCTACAAGATCCGTTCTATTCGAAGCTAAGCTATAGCCGATAGCTTAAGAGTCCTCTCGTTATTATCAACCAAGGTATTCGCGAACCAAGTGCGGGGAAAGTACTACTATAAATATATCTATCCACGAAGTAGATAGTCCTCGGGTAGCGGCCGAGTTTACTCTCCGCTTTATTATAGGAATTCCTAGGCATAGATCCTCGAAGGGCGGGAGCTAAGTTTCGCTGCTATAGTGTTAAGAGAGAGATAAATAGTAGACTAAGGGATGTCTCTTTTAATAATCATCTAGGCTCTATCTTCTACGAAAGGTTTCTAGGCTTCTTGAACTATAGTAAGGCTCTAGATGAAGAAGAGGTATATATATACCAGAGGATAAGTATTCTAGTCAGTTATACGGTTTAAAGATATCCTGAAGGTAATAAAGGCAATCTTAGATGATCGTATTATAAAAATTAACGAGTATTATTCCATGGTATAAGCGTGCTAAATTCCAGGTTCGTATTTTCCTTAGGGGTAGACGGATCTTTAAGCCGTATTAAATTACTAGGCTCAGATTATAAAGATTTATCCGTCAATGTCTAGGCCTTCTCATAGGCAAGACGTAGCCTTGCCTCTAGCACGCCCTGTTTTAAAGTGCTATATTCGAAGAGGGTAGCGATATTAGAGATCGCTGTAAACGCTCTATTCTACTGGAATCTAGTCTTGACTTTAGTAATATACTTATTAAATAGATCATCTCTCTCGAGCTTATCGATAGTCTTATCAAGCTCATCGATAGTCATATCAAACTTTTCAGTAGAACCCGGTATTTAGCCAGTGAAAAGAATGGTATAAGCGTGAAGAAAGAGGCGCTCGAAAGATCGTCGATAAACGGTAACCCTAGCTTAAAGGACTGAATTAAACAGGGACATGATACTCCCTCTAGCGCTTTCGAACGGAGCCACGCAAGTAAGGGACCGGGTATACAGCGAAAGCTGCTCCAAGGAATAAAGGCGTGCCAGAATAGCTAAATGATAGTATAGGCGCTTAATATTCGGTCCCTTGTCAGCTGCTTTATTATACTAAAAACAGGCAACGTTACTCTAAACTTCCCGGTCCCTAGGCTCGGTATCTTCGATGGCCATTCGATATCTTCCGAGATTACCTTTAGAAATAGTAAGCTAAATCATTCCTTTATCGGATATAGAGCAGACCCTACCAAGACACTTAATCCATGTATCCTTAAAAAAAGACGACGTTTCATATAAAAGGGCTATTAAAGAGTAGGTAATATAGATAAAGGCTAACATATATACTAATAACTCGGGCAATCTGTACCGTAGGACTTCTAAGAAGGCATGAATTCCGTGGCGCCAGAAACGAGTCGGTATTAAATACTCAGCAGCTAATTAACTTAACGCTGGACTCGTAGAGGGATAATCAGTTTTTAGTCCTCTATACGTAGTCAGAGTATAATTCCTAGGGATATACCTGTTTATAAAGGGCAATAAGTGACTGCCACTAGTTATCCCTTAATTCGGTCTTTCTCATTAGGTCCTTCTCCTAGGCGGCAGCTAATTGCGTTTCGTCAATCTCTATGCATTTAAACTCTATTATAACTAAGCCAGCATATATTTCTTTAATCTCTACCACTAACTACTTATAGGATATAGGCCTTATTTCTAGTTAATATAACATCTCTGGCTCTTCGCTAGGATCTTACCTAAACTGGTCTTCTACAGGCGGAGACTGGCGAGCTAGGGAATAGGGGGCCCCTTCCCTAATATTTACCTTCAGCGCAGGATCGTTGTTAGTGACAGCTCGATGATACCTAGATTGGCTTGAAATTAAAGTCAGCGATGTGTAAGCTAGAGTAATACAGGCTATTTTATAGAATAATAAGCACTTATAGTTTCGGTAGGCACTGCTACTACATATTCGCCTCAAGCTCATCCCTACTACCGGTTACTGTTGAATTCCTGCGACCGGATCCCTAATCACGGACCTCTAGGCCATCTTGACTTGAGTCCTCCAGTTAAGGAACGGCTTTTCGAGGATTTATCGATGGACTAGACGGTGTAAATATATCGGATTGGTGGGGCAATAATAACATAGTGGCGACGAACCTTAATAAGTCATTCTTAGTTACGGTTACACGAGTTTAAAGGCGAAGCCAGAGTTTTCTTAGTACTCGCCGGACGAAAACCCACGGTATCCAACCTATAAGTGACTAGAGTTGGAAAGTAGTTTAGAAAGCTAGTTTGGAAGGTCACTGTAGACTGGTCCTTAAATTAGAGCTGGCCTAGAGCCGCATCACATTGCATAAGGCGATAAGGCGAACTATCAAGGTAGAACCAGGCCGGCAGTTAATTATAGGGACAGGGGACAGCTAATTAAGTCCGGGCCTAAGGAGTTATAGCCTCGCCTATTAACGTCCACTTGTAAGGCTAGTACCTTCACATCTCTACTTACGCGTTTCAGGATAAAATTTCAATTATAGGAGGTTGGTAAATAATATCCAGCGTTAATCCACGGAAGCGATAGATTAAGGATCATTATAATCCTAGCCTATTAGATGCGAGCGAATGACTATAAGATCCTGATACAGGAAAACTAATGCTGTCAGACTCATTGGCTACGGTGAAACCTGTATCCTGACGTGGCATACGGCGATTTGAACGAGAAGAAGTCTCGGAAGGTTACCTAGTTAGACGATAAGCTCTTACGCCGCCCTAATTATTAACTTTACTAGGCTATAGATCACTTACATAACTTGGATACGGACGGTCCCCTTCCCATAGTCCCTATACGTACTTATTTCTACGGACAGGCCTAAAGCAGTGCGATGTCCAGCAAGATAATGTTAGCGTCTTGGCACGCACTTTTCTCATACTGTCCTTATGTTGCAAATAAGCCCTTCTGCCAAGATAATAAGCGAATGGCCACGTCTATAAAATCTTGTTATTATGTTGTCTTGTTCCTAGACACTTTTTCAGACAACCTTTTCAGATATCTAGCATAGCCAAATCATCTATCGTACCCCTGAGACCGTTTAACAGGTTATGAGCCCGGCTAGTACTACTTGATTACTACAAAGAATTGTGTCCGTGTTAAGCCACGTTAAAAGCTAGTCACGGTCGTTATAAAATAACGACAATAACACGATTTATCCACTCCCTCCCATTTAAATCGTCGACCATAAAGGCCAAATAAGCGAGGAATCAGGGGAGCGTGAAACGCATACAAGCTGTAAGGGGAGGACTAGGAATTTAGGGGAAGGAAACAAGACGACACCTCCATATTTCAAACTAGTTACTTAGTACAACAGCACAATATATGAGGCTGACGAGGGAATACTACACCCTCACGGCTAATACTTTCAAAGACATCCTAGGGGAGTCTTAAAAAAGGGGAGCAATGGCTATAATAGCCATCGCTACTAAATAAAAGGAATAACAGCGCGGTTTATCCACTCCCTTCTATTTAAATCGTCGACCACATTAGCCAAATAAGCGAGGAATTAGGGGAGCGTGAAACGCTACAAAGGAATAAATAAAAGGAAGCATAGCCTATAACGGTTATAGCTATAAAACAAAGGAACAAATAAAAGGAAGCATGGCCTATAACGGTTATAGCTATAAAACAAAAGGAATAACAAAAGGAATAACAAAAGGATATAAGGTGTTCCAGGGAATATCCCTAAGAAGGGGAGACCTGGGGCCTGTCGTGGGTAGGAAAACAGCTGACACGGCGGAGACTTCTCTGAAGGGGAGCTCCATCATAAAAAAAAAAAAAACATGGAAAGGATAGAGAAACAGGCTGGATTTGGTCCACAACGGCTAGGAAATCTCTGGGGAATCTCCGCGTTAGACGCAACGGCAATGGAACGGCGACAGCGAGGCGGTAGCAGTAATGGCTTAAGGGGAGTGTTGCAAATAAGCCCTTCTGCCAAGATAATAAGCGAATGGCCACGTCTATAAAATCTTGTTGTCATGTTATCTTATTCCTAGACACCTTTTCAGACAACCTTTTCAGATATCTAGCATAGCCAAATCATCTATCGTACCCCTAAGACCGTTCAACACCTTACAGTTGGATTTCAGGCCGGGTCAACTTCGGTATGTCACGTGAAACATCACGTGACTAGACCTTGGCAAACTAGTAGAGATTTCATTCGTGTTCTTTACAGTGTTTCTCTATACACTTAATCAACTACATCTATTAGTAGTTAATAATACTACTCATCATCATCTAATAATATCATCCATTATCTATACCTTTCATTACTTACTAACCTAATCCCTGTCGCGCTAATAATCAACATCCTGAATACCTAGCAGAAGCTCCCTGTGGTGTGCCTGGTACACTAGCCCGGAGGCAAGCGTCTACTACCCAGAAGAGGTGGTGCCGTATTCACGACTGAATGGTATATATATTCCGTACGGGGTACTCGTCGCAGGTAATTGTCCCAAAGCACAGCTGCCAGGCCGTAAGTGGCCCGCCCTTCCTAGCGGTGACGGAGGTGGAGGAGGTGGTGGGCCCTTAGTCGCCTATTAAGCTAGGAACGACGGTATTATCTTATTATCTAATATTGCCGAATTAATCGTCTCGTAGATCTCTATTGCATCCTGCCGAGACATTCCTATCTCTTTCGCTATATAGTCTAACCGTGTCTAACGCTTGACGCTGTCGTACTATGCGTCAGCTTCTATATGTTATTAAGGGGGGATAGACATGCCGATAGAAAGTAGTAAGGAAGTAACTCTATTTATATCGGAGTATCTCATCGCTTGTCGCTAACCCTATCTTAGCAGGCATGGAATTAGAGGACTGCCCTAGCGGCGCAGTCGATATTATTATCTAATATCTCTAGAACCTCGTAGTGTACGCATCTCGCGGGTTAGTTAACGTCTAGCTGCGCTTCTTGAGCCGGAAGGTAGGCGGGGACCATAATTTATTGTGAGTGCCATCGCCGATTTGGAGTTAGGGAGTAGGGAATTTATTAAAAGGCACGCAAAGCCCGTTATTATATCTTACCTTTCAGCTCAACTTATTTTAACTCCTTAATAATAGAGCGCTTAGGCGAAAATCCGTAAATCTTTTAGTTAGTAGATTTGTATCCTTAGTTTTTAAATAGAGTAACAAGTAGTATATACTTAATAGTACTAAATAGTATTATAATAAATCATTCGTAATTAGACTAAATATATGATCCAGATAAAAAGTATTCGAGTACAGTTACTAATTGGAGATTTTCGAAGAAAAATATACCGGACCTCGCTATTAACTACGAAGGCGCTAGGTATATATAGTCTCAACTAAATCTATAAGTAAGCGGGGTCGCTATGCTCCCGGATAATATGGCAAGGACTTAGGCGTTCTCTGTAGCTACTTTGAAAGGACTTCCAGGGCCTATACCCTGCATCCCAACGACTCCTATCATATATATCACGGCGAATCCATCGGCCTTCTATAGAGGCCGAGACTACGAAAGGTAAAGAATACACGTTAGTAATCGACTGATTCGTTCTATCTCTAAGTACCTCTATCTATGCCTAAACGGATTCGGGTGGTCGTCTTCCTTAGATGACCCTAGTAGCTACCCGTGACAGAAGGCTTAAACTCGGGAAACGCCGGCGAGACTAGTAAATCACCCGCAGGCAAGTTTAGTCAGGTGATCTGGACCTAGTAGCTGAAGCAAGATCATGTTAGCGCCTATCTATTATACGTTTATATGCGCCTTCATCTCGAGGCGTGGACGGTGTAACGCCTCCAAATTTAGCGCATTATGGAATCCTTCGACTAATAGAGGCATGGAAGCGCTTAGATATCATGACGGGGACCTGCTATATGGAGAATTCCGATGCTCGACAAGATCGTCAAGAAAGGCTTATTACAACTCGGCTGCTTACAAACTACACTTGGCGCTCAAGGTGACAGAAATCTGCCCCCAGCTCAGTCGAAGCTCGCTCGGGGGCTGCCGCTTTAGCGAGGGAGCTGGGTGAGTAGGGGTAATGCGGCACCCCAACTAGGTGATATAACACCCAGACCGGGTGATGAACGCTTCACGCTCACCCTCCCCTTCCACTCACTAAGACCCCTTCATTCGAGAATCCAGAAAAGCGCGCGCTCTCGCACAGCCCACCTCAGGGGCCTCAGAGATAGCCGCCGAGGGGGGGTATAAAAGGGAGCTGTGCGCCGCCCATCCTAGCTCTTCAATTCTTACTCTTGTGACCAAAAGATTACGACCCCCATCTCCCCTACAGTTATCCTCGACTCTTCTTCCTATTTCATGCGGTCATGGGCCGGACCGACGTATCGCCAGCAGAGCTACTGGAGAGAGCTACAGCTAACGGCTACAAGCAGGGAGCTTATTAGGAAGAGGATAGCAAGAGGGACAATACAAAGTATGTAAAGAAGACCCTGAGAGATCAGGACATTGCTTTAAGACGCTATGAGAAGTGAGTACAAATATCGGCTCGGTCCCCTATCCCAAGGTGTATATTTACCCAGTTAAGCAGATGGGTGGTTACTATCGAAAAGAAGGAACAGGACAAGGGAGAGGCACTTTTCGGTGACGATGCCGCGGTCGACGTCTCCTATACCATAGGAGTACGGAGTCTTCGAGAAGGTTTACCTCCTCTCGATCTTACCACTATTAAGGACTTCCTTCGCTTTATTATCGCTACCAGCCGAGGAATCATCGACGACGGATAGAAAAAGGTCACCGTCGATTCAATAAATCCCTTTGCGGAGTGGTTCTTTGCTGGATTTACTCGAGTGACGGGTAACCGTATCGATAAGGAGGATAGACGTGCGGTATACGATGTAAGTACATACTAAAGTAGAATATAATATCCCTCAAGCTAAAAGGAACTTTATTAGTGGACTAGGAATACTCTGACTAAAGAAGGCTTGGTCGTGAATAAGAAGAAGCCGAAGCACTTATTTAGTGAAAAGGAGCAGGTTCAGTTCACTATCACATTCTAGACTGTCGACGACGCCTAATTCATCCATCCACGTAATAAAGTTCAAATTCCCTTCGTAATCGCCGTCTTCTGCTGGACAGGAGCACGAATCGGCGCCTTCTTCCCGGAGAAGGAGAACAAAGACAAAGGGGGTCTTCGGTACCGGGTATATCTCCCTAGAACGATTTAAGGGGGAGATTCGCTGATTGCTTGCAGGATATTGACCTTGTTCTGAAACGCATCCCTAGTGGTGGTTGGAAGGCGATCTATCGGATCGACCAGCGTTAGGTGAAAAATAACCGTAATCCCGAGAATATTACGTAATATCCTCTCTACCTTGTCTTATATATATTCACTGACAATGATTTGCATTTAAAGGTATGGTGCCTCTACCAGTTAATACAGCAAGCTACTCTATAATAATACCTAGTATCTACTTGCTTTAGCTATCGTAGATAATACTATTAGGGGTATAGATTTATTCGAAGATCTATGGCGGTTATAAATACCTCCAGGCGAAGACGATCTTATCCTTCTATAGAATAATTCCGCAGAGACTCTCCCTATACTCCGCAACGCTACTATATAATAGGGTGTCACCGAAGAGCCGCTTCTAAAGAGCACCTTCGATCGCATTCTCAAATCTGTGTTAAACCTTTCGGGATACTTTAGTAATGCTACAGTTCATGCTATACGCCGCTACCTCGGCAAGAAGGTCAATGGTAAGTGGTCCTGAAACACAGACAGGAAGCAGAATCCAGTCTCGCTAAGGAACGAATGATCTAGGGAGGTATACCGAAGTCGAACGATCCCAGCATATTAACCAGACCGATCCTCGTATATACGGCCAAAGCTATGTGGCGAATACCTCTTCTATCGATAGAAAATCGGCTTTCTTAAATGAACTAGCTTAATATAATTATGTTGATTATTTTTAATCCTTTACCAAATTTCGCGAAAAGGGCCTTCCAAGCAGGCTACCAGCCGATAGAGAGGGTGCGATCCGACGGGATCCACAACTTCTAGAATTCGAAAGCGAAGTCCACCGGCTCAAAAAAAGAAATGATACTGCTTCCTAAATCAAAGCGGCCGAGAGCAAAGTCCGTAATTATCGAGCCAGCCTCACGAAGAAGAGTTTACAGCGATACTAACTCGAATAGGTCCGGTAGCGGCGGGACTAGAAAGTTACGACCCGCGGGAAGGAGCGTCCCGATAATAATAAACGAATAGACCTCTTAGAGATTCTCTTACGAGTAATACCAGAACGTGGTCGCCTTATAAAGACGATGGTCTCAGATAAAGTCGTATCCAAGGAAGAATAAAGACAAGCTATCAAAGATCTATATTCCCTTACATCTCAACACTGCACGATTTTATACCGACCTAGAGAGAAGCCTATTAAGGGTATATGCCCCGTGGAGGGCTGTGGTGTGGAGATGATGAGGTATAATCCTTAGAGTCCGTCGGATTAGTAGAAGTCTAACGGTCGCAGTCTACGTAAACCTTAACGGAGTATATATATCTATAACTGCCGTCGTAAATAGCTGGCGTGTAACTTCGAGCGACTGTAATCCGAATTAAAATATTACTTCGCTTACTTCGATTAGTTTATCGAAGAATAATGGGGTTAACACTACCAAACGCACCTCGAGTCGATTACTTTAAAGCGGTGCGGGTCTATCACCTATTACTATACACTCTTCCGTCCCGCTTTTTATCCGTTCTATATAGGTGACAACCGGCTCCCCGCATCATCACGATAATGCTCCTGGACCAGAGAAGCCAAACTATAGAGCCATCTTGAATCACATCTAGAAGCGTCTCGTTAGCTATTGAAATGTCCCTACCCGTTATGTAGCCTGCAGCTTAACGACGAGACGTTGTTTCTATACCACCTAAGCGACGTGCACAGCTTGTGAATGAGCCCCCGCATAAACAAGTACCGGCCGATAGTACGTAAGTCGGAACTATTTATTAACTGGACTCCTGACACGGTAAGCTATAAGCGGGAGAGACAGGATAGAGGTGGACAGGATCTCCGGCCTCCGAAGCGAACCAAAGGCCCTCTCAAGATCCAGTGGAGTAATAAGCCATCTCCAGGTCATTCGTTAGATCGAAAACCTCCCGACAGGGCTCCAGCCGCACCTTCACCGGGGTCGTCCGAGGCCTCCATCACTCCGGCGGCTACTGCTGATGATCTACAGGATCTTCCGGAGTTGGTTTATAGCGAATCGATGTCACCTCCCGATACGGATGAGCTATACTCGGTGGACGACTTGTGTCTAAGCTAAAACGTCCTATAGAAAGAGCTGCATAGCGAGCTTGAGTGGTTAAGAGACTTGCCAGAAACTAATACTAATGAACACGAGTCCCTACTACCTGGCGAGGATACCCTGTTTTCTTAATACTTACGTTCCCGATCCCCGCCATGCTTTCCCGTATAAGGTATCGGTAGTAACCGCGACAGTGATAGAAGAATATACTCGCAAACCGTAACCCCCGGTGACATTTACCTCTACGCCGAGGAGGACCGTCCGGCGGATTTGATCGATTAGAATACCGCTAAACCGGAAAACATCCCCGTCAAGACTAATAAACCTCGTATCACACTTCGGATCCGCCAACCTAAACCTGGGCCTAAGCCGAAGGTGTTGCTACGACTAAGCCAGCCAAAGCAGGCCCTAGCCTAGAGGTCCGTCCGTCAAGGGATTAAAAATCGCAGAAGACGACGGACATAATATGACACTGGGTGCGATAAGCTTTGGCCCTCGCCTCCCCGATGGGTAGGACCTTTATGCAGGGGATTTTATGCCGCAGAGGACTTTATACCGCAGGGACTTTTATGCTGTAACAAAGCAGCACGTTTTTTCTTTCTCTAAGGTCTACCCTGCAAGTGATCTGAATTATTATTTTAAGAAGGCTACCTTCTTGCTTACAGCTCTCCACCCTAATATACATCTTGCCGTGTCCCGTGCAACTTCCGACCAATATATTATCCCGCGGTAAAAAGATTCAGGTCAAGCTTAAGTCGGTTTATAAACTCGTCCACCGACTGTGTCGTAGTATTTCTAAAGTACTCTACTAGATCTATAAGGGTTTGTACTTGTTGCTGTAATATCCGTTTATCTATCTCAGCTACTTGTATAATTGATTTTAAGCGAATTACTTCTTCTTCAGCGAGCTCTTTCGTCTCTATTACCTTTGTAGTTTGGTCGTTTGACTCGCTCAGCTCAGCGGTTAGTTTGAGCTTCTCCGCTGTTAACTATTCGATCACCGTGGTGAAGCTGACTTCGAAGCTCGAACCATTCTATTCATTCCGTTAATTAGGCATAAGCGATAGGAAGTAGGTATCCTCTAACTCCTAGTCTCTGCCCGTGTACTTTTCTCTCAGCAGCGTTATTCGACTCCGGTGCCAGGACAGCTTCAAATAAAACATCAATTCCTCGACATAGTTCTCGATAGGCCCCGATCGAATGCTTGCTTAAATGCTTCTTAAAGAGGTGTTGCTTCTCCGGTAATATTTGCCAGGTATAGGGATCGTTACTACTTGTAATCAGCCGTACTTCGACCGGCTCAATTAAGATTCCAAGCTTGGCCACTTCGAGACCTTGTTAGCCGTTCATATTCTCCACTAGAGGGCCAGATCTTACGGATGTGCTCGGATAGTTTCTGGCGGCACTTTGTTCTATAAGCCGAACGGTCTAGGTTACTTGATCGGACCATTTGGTCAGCGCTTTATATGCGGGAAAGAGGGTACTCGGGTCTTAAGTCTTAGTTACGGCTAGTAAATAGAGCGAGTCGATTAGATGTTCGACATTCGTGCTTTCACATAGAACCTATTTCTGTTGAAAAAACCGCATCTAAGACTCTTATTATTTTTCCGTGGTTCGTCTGGCTCACCAGCTCCAGAACTCTAATTCTGGCACCACCCCCCCCCCCCCCCCCTCCCCCAAATTCTGGCGCCCTCCTCCCTAATTATAGCGTTCCCCCCTCTAATTCTAACACCCCCCTTCCAATTTTAGATGCTATCAATAACAGAAACGAGTAATGTCAAATTCTGCTCCTTGTAGCAGAAAACGTCTATTATGGACCGGACTATAGATTAATTAATTGTCATGAGGTATAAGCGCATTACCAAGGATCGCTTGGCTCTAGCTCCCGCACATAGGCATTTTCTGCAGCGCTAGAGCTCCATTACTTCTATTTAGGCTGCAAAGCTCTACTAACCATTCTATCCTACAAAAAATATTATTCTTACTTATACATCCTACTATCCTGCAAAGGATCCTAAACACCGCCCCTTCTCGTGACATTGATCCATTAATCACAGTACTACGGTACGGCTATCTAGCGCTGACTAATCGTTTATTACCTAATCAAACGTCGTCCTTAAAATGCCGACGAAGTATACTAATTCACAGGGAGGAAGAGAGTGTCTACTTCTCGCTTACTGCATTAACTCCTAGCTTTTGTTAAGGATCTTCGTCACGAAGCTAAGGTCTATCGGGGGCTAATAACAGTCTAGGGAGTTCACGTTCCAATCTGCCTAGGGTAGTATTAACCTAGATGAACCGTATTACTACGACGCTGGGATTCATATCGTGTACCTGATGCTTTTGTCCGGAGAGTATCTAGATGGGAGCAAGACATCCACCGGCACGGATCTATTACGACTTGCGAGAACATCGTACTTCTTAATCTCCTTTTAAATTCAATTAGAAAGTCTCGTATGGAATTACAAGGATGATTCCATTCACGAACCGCAGCTTTTGACTGGCTTTTACACGGTACTACTTCTACAGTACTAGCATTCACAGCACTAGCACTAGTATAGGGCTGTCTCTGCTAGTGCTAGCTTCATCCTCCTGCTATTTATATATTGGAAGTTTCATGTGACTGACGGTTAAATTAGGAGCCTTGTTTTCAGGGTCAAACGCATGCCCACTTCCTTTCCTATCTTTCTGCTTCTGCTTATCCTACTTCTGCCCTTTACTGCTTCTTCCCTACTCAAATATAGTATAGACATATCAAGTACTACAGGACCTTGAATATCAAGCGCAACTGGCTGGTCCATTGAGCCTAATAAGCAAGTAGCAATTTCAGGATTTATAGTAAGGATTCTGAAGGTGCGGAGATTCTGAAAGTAGGCCCTAAAAAGTGTGGAGACTTTTATGCCCTAGGGGACTTTCTACTACAGGGGATTTTATGTCGTAGGGACTTTAATGCCGCAGGGACTTTTAATTGCAACGCCTGAATGTTTATATAGAAGGTGACATAGCGTATTTTACGGCTAATTATCTAATACCGTATCTCAAGCGCGCTAAATTCTCATGCTAAGACATACTACAGACCCTTTACACGGATAAATCCAAAATATATTTTAAGGTCCAAGTGTCTTTAAAGAAAACGCTAGAACTACGATCCTATTAAGAGCCTGTCTAAACGGCTGAAAATTCAGATTATATTTAGCAACGGAGATAAGGGCAGGGACGATATATCTATTCTAGAAGCCTAGTAGCGGTAAGGAAAGTTTCCATAGCATCGTATGCTCCTAGGAGAGGGTTCCTAGGAGAGGGTTCCTAGGTGTTTTGCTCCGCGGAGCTTTTCGGCCCGGTGAGCAGGGGACTTCGGAAGCAATTCATCTCCCAGGAGCCGGCTCCCAGGCCGCTGCTCCCAGCAGACATAAGCTACACGGACACAGGCGTTCTAGAGAGAGACCCTCCTGGCAGAAGATTCTTCGGAGAACCTGTCGCCGAGGAGAGTGTTTAGTAGGGGCAAAAAAGTGCATGTTTTCCGTCTTCCAGAGCCGGTCGCATAGGAAAGGTGCCTCTCCGTTTTTGGTTAAGGGTATTTATGTCCTGGACAGATGGACGACAAATAGACAACCTTACGCCTAGCGGTAACGTATAGAGCTAGTAGAGGCAAAGACACATCGGAAGCTACCTATTAGTCAAACCCACTACATTCTCCGTGGCAAAGCCATCCGGTGAATTCGCTATCCCTTATCCGCTAAAGGAATCACCTTATAACCATCGCGTCTCTTTTAGATGTGCTTAAATTACGTCGATAGCTTGAGGCAGTCTTTTAACAAACCCACCTGTAGTATAATAGTGTACCTATACCGTCACTCCGGTATCTGTATAAACGTGTCTGCTGGCTTCTCTATACCTCAGCCGTCTGTCACCGGATCGTACTACAGGCAGCTTAGCATTCTCATTGCCTCTTATTCTCCGCCTTCGATCCACTAATCGCTCGTAGCCGGTGTGAGTGGAGAACCAAGGTTTATGCGGCCACCTTGATCTGAATGGGATGTTTTTTGCTATAAGCCACCGTCTCTTCAGCCGTCACTACTTAATCAAATAACTTCACGAGATCTCAGGGTATTAACATCTGCTCTAGTAACTTTATCAGCGTGAATCGCAATTCTTTAAATGCTACTGCTTATAATCGGTTTATTAAGTAATAATAGCGACGAGACACTCCCGTTAACACGTATTAGATACCTGCATGGTAAATTCTATGTAACTGCAGCTGCACCGGGAATACTAATAAGCTAGCCGCGGGGTCAGGGTAGGCGCTAATTTAGTACCGTCCATCTTGCCAAGACTTTCCCGCCTTTAACTACACCATCTTCTATCTTATATTAATCCAGCGCCTATATAAAGACATCTCCTACCTCTTTATTCTAATTCAATATAGCCGGCGGTCAAGCAAAGTCAAACATCAAGAAGAATAGGCGGCAACCTCCAGGACTAAAGGATTAAGGTGGAGTGCTCGGAGTCCACACCGCGTGTTTGCGCTGACCGTCTATAGGGAAACAGCCTCGAGGCATCAAAAAACAAGCCCGTCGTAAAAGCGTACGCCTATAAGAAATACGAACTCGCAAGCAATCCATATCTAAGAGCAATCTTGTCCGAAAAATCCAATTACTGCCCTCCTCAGCATACACAAGTAATATCGCTGTAGACAGGAAAGTATGTTCCTTAATCCCTTCTTATGCCATGTTATACCGCTGACCTGATCGAGGCCTTATGTCTACAGGTCCTCTATAAACCCTTAAAGCCCTATTAGAAACGGAAACGAGAGCACGAAGCTAGACGTTCCTCTTCTTAAGACCGAGACCGGCGTCCGTCGAAGCGACCGCGAACCTCGCCTTCCAGCTATACTACTAAAGGAAAACCATATCAGGAGGCGGCAAGTGACACCAGCGAGAGCAGTACTGACCCTCTCCAGTATTGGATCCAGAACGGAAGGTGGCGTAAGGAGTACTTCGAACAAGACAGCCAGGTCGGGGAAGATTTCGAAAGGGGCAAGTCTCCGGAAGAGTTCGAATAAAGGGATTGGCTAGAAGGGCATTTCTTAAAAGATCCATTCAGACTAATGCACGGGCTTCACCACTTACAGTATCTATTTGCGAGGAAGAGGTCCTCATCTTCCCTTCGCCGCAAGAATTCGGAATCCAGCCTTCGGACACCTAGCGATCAACTGCCGCGTGAAGTTAAAAGCGCTTAATACAGGAATCCGGACTATAAAGATGAATTAGAGAAAAAGGGCAGCTATATACGCAAGTCGCCTTTAGGTATTACAGATACGAGCAAGAGCCTCTGCCGAATAATACTAGAAAAGGAGCAGACACTCCCGCAGGATATATTATTTCGTGATGACCTGTTTAACGAAACTTGCGAGAGTATAGAGGGCAGGAACGAAGCTATAAAAGCCCGTACTTTAATGTAGTTCGAATAGACATACCTGCAGGCATCGAATCGCCGGTTGCTGTTCTAATGTCGGCGCGGGCCGAAACTCTATAATCCACCTGTCATTAATTACGTGCCGTTCAGGCCCTTAAAATATGGCTCACGTTTCTAAATTAAACGCGACCGAGTTATAGTCGTAACAGGCAGCGGGACTCGTTTAACTAAGCCATCATCCATTTTTAGCCCCCTCTCTAGTATCCATTTCTAACTGGACGAGGAGGGGAGCTAGAACGGAGGGGAGCTAGAACTAGATGAATATAAGGACTTAAGAGAATTCGTTAGACGATAAGAATGGAGAATTATTTATTAATCGAAGGTGGAAACACTATACCTCCCTCCAAATCTTCCCTTAAACTTGAATAAAATGAGTGTTACAGGCTTAAAGCGACGGCCACGCAGCAAATAACGAAATCCCGTGAGGCGGACCTGCTACGCACTCCCTACCCTATGCCGAGCAAGGGGGGTAAGCGATCTATCTCATTCAGCGAATAAGATAATTCTCCGCAGGAAGGAGAAGCAAAGAAACGCAAGATTACTAGAGAGGGAGGAACTCTAAGCGCGCCGCCTTATCTGACTAGCTACCCCTTATTACTTAAGTCTAGGTGTCCTCCTAGTCATCGCGTCATTCCATGACCACCCATCCGGCATTAGTATTCCTGTCCCCCTTCAACATGGCCTCCACGCATTTCAAGAGTCCTTCTATCCTCTGCTCCTGAACTGGCTCCCCGATACCAGTAGTAGCTCTACTCTAAAAGACGATCCTCCCCTCTAATGCCCTATATATAGCAATATACTGTCAAAGAGGCCACGATATACACCTACCCGGAGGCTAATAGTTCTGTCAAACGAAGCCTAGTTTAAATATCTAATATTCTTTATTATTTCCTAGCTTTATATGCCTAAGGAGTATTACACGTGGAAGATAGCGTATAGGAAAAGCTTATTACCATTTACAGAACTTGACCTTTAGATAAGCCTAGCGCAAATACACACACCTTAAACCCTACTAGCACCATCTCAGATTCCTAATACGCTCCGAAAGCCTTCACGTTCGGACCAAGTCATTGGTTTTCTAAATCTTTATCTAGCCACGAAAATTCTTTACCGAGACTTGCGGTATCTGTAGCGCTTATCTGTATAGTATTATTACAACTCTTTACGGAGAACTCTAATATCTAGTAGTCCTTTAAAATGTTATTAATACGTTGACGTGGAGAGCCGACATTAATGCTAAGCTCTAGCACCGCCTCTATTAAACGTAAACCCTTCACCTCTTTATAAGTACTTAGGTGAGGGAGTTTATTCTTAATCCTCTCTGCTACATACTAATCCGTCAATCCATCGAATAGCTCTAGGAAGGGTGGGTCTTTGTCAAGTGCAACTGCGAGAAGCTGAACCATGTCCTTATATTTATCGCCGAGGGTGGCAAGGACCCGTAGGAACGAAAAACCGATCCTTTCGAAGACCGTTCGCTGGTTACTCAAAGATTCGCCGTCTAATAGAACATCTAGGTCGGCTAGGTAGTAACCGTTAATAGGTTAAGCAATATCTTTCGAATTATAAGGAACAAGTCGTCTATAATATAGTAAGGCAGCTAGGGTTAATGCGAGCTGCTCCGGGTTTTAGGAGTTCTGAAAATCTCTTAAAAGTCGTTGACATAGGTTTATAGCATCCGCTGAGCTTGCCCATTTACTAAGTACTCGCAGAGGCCGACCGTGAATGCTTGAACTCCAAGTGAGGAGTAATAGTATATTATTCTCTGGCTTTCGAAGGGATAGACATCGATGGTAGGTATGCTCGCTGGCTACTATTAGTGTAACCCTTCTGCATTTATAATAGGGAGGGTTACAAGTATATGCGAACGAGATCCACCTCTCCTGAGCTTAATCCGCTGAGCACCTGAGACGGAAGATCCTACTAAAGTTAGCAATAATTAGGCTCGTCGCTGGCAAGAAATTACTAAGTATCCCTCCGGAAAGCTAATAGGTAGGAATTCCATTATTTATATACTCCACCCTACCGTATCTAGCGTGCTGATATCCGAGTCTTTAATAAAAAGTTTGGACTTTAATAGTACATTATACATTTCCTTCGGATTAAAATCCCTAAACCGATTTATACCGGTAACGCCGACCAGAATCATATATAGGTTGAGGTTGTCGCTGGTTATATATTCTTGATCGAGTGCATGTTGTCGACAGTCCACTATACCACCGGAAAGTTCAAATAGGCCTCGGACCAAAGAAATCATTTGGAGTTCTAAGCTATATAACGTTTTAATCGGTGCCTTGCGTTCTAATAAAGTCTTGAACGGATCTATATAACACTTCTAGAAAGGTTAAAGCAAGTCGGCTTCGTCTTTCGCAAGGAGCTCAAGCGCCTCGTAGGAGTCGTAACTCTGCTGCCGATTCAGACTAAGGAATATAATATATTGTATAAAAAGCTTACGAACAGGTGGATCAGATTCCTAAAGAATGTTAATGGAACTGGAAAGCCGAACAGCGAAGAGCTTACTAGAATGTCGTGGGTTAGCAGCGCTCTTTCAAGCGGTATCTTTAGACCGTTTGATCGAGCAAGATCACGACAACATTCCTTATACCCTCGACAGTATCCGGAGCGGATCCTATTCATAGCGATGCGGAGAAAGCGAGCATGACTCCTCTTAGTCGCCTCCCAAGTGCTATAGACTAAGACGTCTTCCCCGATTGGTGCCGTCAGGTCGTAGTTAAAACATATCTCGTACCCCAAAAAGAAGAGCCATTAGACATAGGATGCATCTATTATAATTTTATAAGCCTTGCCGTCTTCGGTCTTCCCAGCAATATTAATTTCCGGCTCCGAGTCGAACCACTTGGAACAGCTCGTTTCGATTTAATCGGCTGGGACGCAAATAAGCTTCCAAGACTAATTATACAGGTCTAAATCAAGAGTCGGCCCTGGGATCTACGAAGATATGTGAGCTGTGATTTATTAATAAAGACTAGGACATCTTACCTCGACATCGGCTTATGGTGAAGTCCTCGAATCCTCTATCACGCGCGTGACTCGAACATGCCTGAATGCTAACCATGCGCCTCCAGGCTCAGGCGTGTAAGGAGGCATCGGAGCCGATGTTGCATGCATCTCGGGCTATTAGACAAGGCAAAAATTCTTTGCAAAAGAAGGCAACTAATTCTTCTAGATCTTTATAAGTAATCGTATGGGCTAATAGCTCGCAGGTATTATTAGACCACTCAGGGGGAATAGAGGAGCTCTTATCCACCGAGGGTTTGCTCCCATCTACATTAAGAATGATCTACTAGTTATAGACCACATGGGAAACCCTGGCTTTATAACCCGGACTGTAATAGATATGCTAAATGGCTTTAATTTCCACTTTAAACTTAGAGGCCGGATGGGCCAAGGATTTTATAGCTCCATTTCCTTCTTTAAGCTTAGAAGCAGCGTCTTAAAAGCCGACCGAGAGACAGGCACTACTACACCCTTATCATCCCCACTATACTATTTTAGAAATAGACTAACCGCGCTAAGAGCCGCAGAGGCGCCGCATACTAAAAGTCGCGGATCTGCAGGACCCTTATTAAAGGGAGGCACTACATTAAACTAAAAGTCGCAGATTATACGGGCCCTTTATTAAAGGAGGCGCCACTTTAGACTAAAAGTCGCGGAATCTGCAAGGCACGAGCTAATAGTTAGTCAGATTATCTGTACCCGGCTTTAGATATATCCTCGACTTCTCTTTAGTATATTAGCCGAGGAGCGCTACCGCCCTCACGAACTTCTTTACCAAATTCTTAACGGTGAGGCAACGCGTACACAGGCTATAGTTTAATATCCCTAGCGCCGCAAGGTGTAATCCTTCTTTCCAGCTTCAAAATCTACTGCCGCCAAAGTCAACATCCCTAGAGACAGAAACATAAAAAGGAATAGACTCTCTAAGAATTTTTTAAGCCTCACCAATAATGAAGTCTATATCGAAATCTAGGCGAGAGAAGCACGCCCTTAGTAACGGCAGCAGTAATAGCGAGAAGAATTCTTCATTTCAAAGCTCTAGTTCTGGCGACTCTGTTTCGTCTTCCGATTCCTCATTAGAAGGGGAAGGCTACAGAACTTTTCACAAGGTTTACGCGATGATGAAAGAAGCAAGGGAGCTAAAGAAAAGACAGGCTAAATTAAACAAGGTTAAAACGGACCGCGGCGACCTTGGTTCCGGTGGGGACTCTAGCTTTTCTAAAGGTAGGAAGGAGAGAAGGGTCAAGGTAAGGAAAGTCAAGAAATCGAGTGTAGTGCGGAAAGCCAATTCTAAAAGGGTAAAAGATAGGGATTCCGATTCTAATAGTGTCAGTGTTAATGGCAAGACTAGGGCCGGGAGAAAGATACGCGCCAAGAACGAGAAAGCCAAGGATATAAAGCAGGCTAATAAGAAAAAGAAAAAGAAGAAAGGTACTAAGGCGGAGTTTATACGGGTTAATCGCTTGTAGAGTAAGGATAAGCACAGGTATATTCTAGAGAAGTCAAGCGAGCATACCGAAGCAGGTAAATATAAATAGTACGCCTTTAACGTCCGCCGCATGTTTGACTAGGATAATAAACACACGGGTACCTGCCTAGACATTATAAGTAAGCCACTTAAGGCTGCTTTAAGGCATATTATAGGAGTAGTAAAAGGCATCTCTTTAGAGGAAGATTCGCCCTCCGTTAACCTAAACACGATCTTCCTCTTTCTTAAAGAACTACGCGCCTATATAGAAAATCTTAGGGCGTAGAGTAATGGTAAGAAGAAAAAGGTAAAGGCCAAGGAGATTACTCTTAAGGCTAGATATCTTAAAGTGCTCGTTAAGTATCTTAATAAAGATTTCGATGAGATTAAGAAATCTCTCTACCCCTTACTCGAAAGCAAGAAGATTACTTTCGATCTTCTTTAGATATTATTTAAAAGCGATAAGATTATTTATACTCTAATATATAATACGGAGGATGAGCCTAGGGCTTTCAAGCTCGAATACGCTAATTTAGTAAGTATAAAAATGTATTGGAATGATTTTAACGCCTTAGTTACTAATTTAAAATAGGACTACTCGCTACTTAAGGGTAACTATTATACGATTAAAGGGCGCTACCTGGAATATAACGGTAAATCTTTCGGAATAGGCAATATATAAGTAATAGTTAAGGCGTTTAAGGGGCCGCGACCCATTTCTAGCTTAGGTTATTTCCCTCTCAAATGTCATCTAGAATACGAATAACTTGAGAAAGAGATAATTAAGCGCGGAAAGAAGTTCGCCGCCTTAGAAGGCACGTAATATTATATCTAGAAAGGCATAGCTTTCTATAAGGTATTTAACGACACTCCCTAGGGAACTATAATCTTCTAACTAGGTCATTTTAGAAGCGTCACGATATTGTTAAAATCAATATTAACGGTAGGGTAATGATCGATCCGGCTACTTTCAGGCGCATCAACCCTAATTACCCTGTTTCTACGCTTAAACCCGAAGATAAGGACATTCTTAGTAATTCAGAATCCGATAACAACGATGAATCTAAAGACAGTTCTAACGGGGAGGGCGAAAACCATACAACTCAATTCGATAATAGAAGGAAGGAGCGGAAACCTAAAAAGAAATTAGTCAAGGACGAGGAGACCGAAGCCTATTACTATATCGAAGTACCGGTCGATAAAGAAGGTAATATAGTCTAGAAAGAGGATATCGAGGAACTTCTAAGTTAAAATAACTTTGGTAAGCGCAAGTTCACTAATAAGGAATATCTTATTACGAGTCCGGTCGCATTCGGATTTAGCTTCGGAGAGAAACTCTGGCTCGAGTTTATAGTTTCTAGTATCTAAGATATCGCTTGGAATAAGAGCGCTTTCAACTCGCTTATTATACCTAATAACTAAAAGCACGTGGTTAAATCGCTCGTAGAATCTCACGAAAGGAACGCGGAGAAAAATATCGATGATATTATACAAGGCTAGTATCCTTCTAATAGTTAGTATACGCCTTGTTCTAATATTCTTAGGCAAGGGACGTAGTCTCGTAGTAGTCCTATATAGGCCGCTAGGGACTAGGAAGACCCTTACGGCTGAAGGTATCGTAGAGATACTTAAGAAACCACTTTATATTAGTTTCGTCGCGTCGAAGTTTCGGTATATTAACTTATCTTTTAGATCGTTTCCGTGGGAGAGCTGGGGACAAGAATGGACCATCTTGAGAAAAACCTCTCCTAGATACTCGACATTACCTATATATAGCGTGCAGTATTACTTATTAATAAGGCAGACGTCTTCTTAGAATAACGGGAGCTTCACGATATTAATCGTAACGCGCTCGTAAGTATCTTCCTATAAATATTAGAATACTTCTAGGGTATACTCTTTCTAACTATAAATCGTGTCTAAACTTTTAACGAGGCTTTCTAATCGCGTATTTATATCGGACTCAGATACGGTAAACTCGATATTAAAACTAAAAAGGATATCTAGAAGGGGTTCGTCGATCGAGTCAGAGCATTACCAGGCGTAAAAGTCGCGGACTTTATAGAGGGTGATTTCACGAAGCTATCTAACTTTGAAGTTAATAGACGAGAGGTACAGGAGCTTCTTTTCGATATTCCTAACCCTACGCTTTTATATCCCTCCTCTTCTTATATTTATTAATTATCGACCGCACATGACGAGCTAATAAAGTAATAACGACAGATTAAGAACGCGGTCCGTATAGCCTAATCTATAGCCCTTAATAATCACGAAATACTAAGTATAACGTATCTCCTCCGAGTTCTCTTCGTTAGCAATGTCTTTACTAAAGACTTAAAAGGGCTAGGATATAAGGAGGCCCTTAAGTTTTACATGTAGTTGGTTTCAGGGCTTAACCGTAACGAAATTAGACAGGTTTAATCGCTAGCGTCCTTAGCTCAATATATATCGTCCACAGAAAGTGATTACTAATGTCTCGAGCTAGTATTCGTAAACTAATCTTTGCACCAATAAGTCCTCGCCGGCCACACTCGATTTTTTTCGAAGACGGAAAGGCACCTTTAAATATTGCATACCCTCTAGAATTATACACCTTTCGAGCTTACATACTCTTTAGTCTTGCTCTAAACTTGCTTATAAGCAGTAAATAGTCCATATACCTTCTAAACTAGAGCACTCCCTCTTCTACTTCCACACCTATTAAACTTATATCTATTCAAGTATCTTCTAATATCTCGCATGGCATCAAATAGGCTCGGGAGGGTCCTAGCTCCCCTGGGCCGGTGGGGGTTCCCACCCGTTCCTCGGCCAGCGTACTTTTCAGAATGCCTTGCATTCTACTAGTCGATCTCAGCCACTACTTTGCCACGCCTAATAAAATTGACGTTTAAGCGTGACTGCTTCTAGGAAATACTAACCTCTCGTGCCGCGATTATAAGACAAAGCATGCGACGTATAAATGCCGTCAAGAATATGGCAAGTCCATGTCGCTTTCGTAAGTGTAGTCAACTAGAGTACTGTCGAACCTGTCAGATTATCAGCTGAGCCAAGTAGGTTTCGTTTAGCCTAAGCATAGTAGACTTCTTTATCTGATTAAGAGCTGCAGTCGTCGATACGCATACCCCAAAGCCTTATACAAGCATTATCGACGGAAAAGCGACGCCTTATATAAAGAGCTTGCGGTGGCTTTCGGCGGAAGATCCTACGACTTTTGTCATAAGGAATTCAAGAGATTATATAATTGGGAACGACACATGAGGAAAGCATACAAGAGTTCGCCGACGATCACTAAAGGGTTGGACCCCTCGTATCTATCGCCGCCAAGCTCCTCAATTTCCCAACCCACAGAGCTACATCTACGGCAAAGAAATTTGAAAAGTAATCTGGCAGTATCGGACCTGCGGCCCCTCTAACGGCAAGCATCCCTACCACCTGACAATCGATCCCAAAATTGCAACAACATAAATCAGCCTTAGTAATCAGGTGACCGTCCCGTTCCCAGGCTTGAGAATAAAGACTAACGATTCTAAAGCAGATATGCAAGCTATAAAAGTACGGCACGAGTGCGACGAAATAGGGAATTAAATACCTTATCCTCGTAACGTCGTATATTATTCCTAAAACGAGAGGGCCGGACCTGTATTACTTATAAATCCTACAAGAAATTGCCGTTCGTCGGTCCCACTTGATAGACTAGACGCCTTAATTATAACTCGTCCTTACAGCTCAGCTATCTCGCAAGACTTGCCAGATCGAGTTTCTAAATACAAGGCATTGCTCTAGGAGAAAGAGATCAGATCGAATAACATGGCGATACTCCTGAAAATCCTCTGCTTTTTAGGTGGAGTTGATGTTCCAGAGATTATACTTTCACGTGCCAACTCACCTCATAAATCCTGGGGTGGTTCTAGCGAAGTCGAAGAAGTGACCGCGTTTGAAGCAGGACTTTATATCGACCTGCTCGCTAATATAGCTGAAATAAACAATATAATTCGTTGCCTTGCTTCTTATATACTCATCACTACAGTAGAGGGCGCTTTCTAAAAACGAGGTTTCTCGGTCGATAAAAAGTTGCAGTTATATATAATATAATTGACGCCGAATCTAGACGAGTAGAAACGTTAAGCTTTAATCCTCGTGTGCTATACGTTCCCGAGGGATCGAGATCTAGAACCTTTATAAGCTACCGTTATCTATCCTCTCCTATAATGTATTAATCATTAGCTATCAGGCACGGAGCCTTAGGAAAATCACAACTGTAATAACTTCGGCACGCTCTAGAATACTTTTCTGAGCTGGACGTCAAGAGAATTCTCTCCCCTTACCTGAAAATTCAAGTGGCAGAGACTCTTTTAGCGGCATCCGTATTTTCTAATCGGTTCTAGATATTTAAGGCGCTTGAATTTATAAAGCGAATTATAGCAGCCGAACCGGAAGATTACTTGCGAATATAGGCAATACGACGGGAGAAGGCCCTGTCACGTAATACGCCTAACGCTACTAATAATCGACTTGACCCTTTTATAAGGCAAGCCCCAACTAATAAAAGGTCGAACGCCTAATTAAGGAGACTTGTTTTGTCTAACGCACAGGATTTAATCGAGGGCAATGATTTCCCCGGTGCCTTGTCCGAATTAGCTAAGTTCAACCCGTTAAAGGAGGTCCCATCGGCCTTAGAAGAGATTGTAACACATGAGAGAGACGTCGTAGTTATAAAAGTTTTTCGCCTTCAGGGTGAATTTATAAAGGCACGAGAGCTCTTTAAGCGACTACTACGGGAAGATTAAAAGCTGTATAAAGAAACTAATCGCAATCTAATAGCCTATCTCGCTGACACCCATTGCGAGCTAGGTGACCCCGCCGAGGCGGAGAGGCTTACAGTTATAATGCTGGATGATTCGCAGGATTATAAAAATAATAGACGTTTACGAATTTCATTAGCAGAGGCACATCTATACCAGGGATCTTTTAGGGCCGCTGAAGATATTTGTTAAAAGCTTAAAGGATCGTATGAATCTATCCCTGAACCCGATAAAGTCGCCCAGATGGGCTACTTACGTGTTTTCACGATATTAGCCAGGATCTATTACTTCAAGTCTCGTTAGGATAATGCTCTTTCTTAATGGAAGAACGCCTTGGAAGCTGTAAAGAAATACGAATAGGAGGAGGGATTTGTTAAATAGGTTATCCTCTATTCTATTAGTGATATTAAATTCAAGCTTAGTAAACTAGCGGAGTCAAGACAATACTTCACAAGAGCAAGTATTCTTTTTAAGAAAGCAGGGTGTCAACACTAGTTCTCTGTACTGGGTACAAAGTGGATTGCTTGGGTTGGGAATTCGGTTTCTAGTAGCGGTAGGTGTAGGATAGGGAATGATTAGGGCAAATTCACTCAAGACGAAGTGAGATCTTGTGGTCATGATAGATGGAAGACAAGAAGTATTTAAGTAGAACGAGGTTCAAGATCTCTATTTATAGTGGTTACCATGAATGGTAATTATTACCGGGCATCCATCTCCCTATACTAGACCAGAAGGTCGTCCTGTTAATACCATCTTGTCAATCAACTTAGTTGACCTTGCCCTTAATGTCTGAGGCGCCTTCAGCGGATAAAACAACTTTACTGTTCTCTGTAATTAATAACAGCCTTATATTACTATTAACATGTCAGATCCATTTATAGTATTTAGGCAGAATAACAAGCTCCGCGATGCGATTACAAGTCCTTCTATCACTTTACCAAACAGGGTTCGTATAGGGCAGGCCATGAAAACTAAGAAACGAGTCGTACTTACAACACCAAGTCTAAATTAGACGGGATAAGACCAGGGAAACCGCTGCAGGTTAGAGAAGGTGAATTAGCGATCCACTTATTCAGCAGCTATAATAGCTGATATTGAAAGAGCTTACTAATTACTATATATATAATTACTATTAAGAGATATTAACATGCTTTAATGTAATATAAGCATGACTTAAGGTATCTACCTCGAGATTATTAAGATGCTCCTCTCATCGACACTTATCTCTAAAACACTAACGTCCCAACCTTTATAGTCGCTTAGCCTCTTCCTTTAAATATGGTACTTGATGGTAAGTACCTTTGATAACCTTCCTAACGCCAATGGCAGTTTCAAAGACTCTATCTCCACGGCCCTTAGAAGTATCAAATCTAAAGGGTATTAGTAGTCCACTCTACTTATTTATTAGCGTAATTCTCACGACGTACTATTTCCCCTAGTAATAGTTGGCATTTTTAGACTCTTCGTAAAGATAGCCAGTATATTTAAGTCTAATAGTATCTCCTATCTTCGGTTTAATAGTACCATTGCCTTAGTTTAGGATAATTCGATCGACACCTATAATTATTAACGCGGTATTAATTAATAACTTGGAGAAGTGAAGTTTGTAATAAGATATAAATCGATGAGAGGCCTCTGGGGACAGGGCGGTCGGGCTTGCATATAAATACAAGGTGAAGTCTTACGGGATAAGGGGTCTAGGATAGTATAGGTCTAATTTTCAAATCGATTGTTTGAATACATGCGTAAGACAACATTGATTTAGCTACAGACGCAGGCATCACCGATAGGATTAAGGCTGGTTCCCTAGCAGAAATTGAGGTAAATCATTTGGCCCGCAATTAGCTTTCACGGGGCCCTGCTCCTAAGCTTTAAGAGGAAAACGGAACTATACTACCCTTGGCGCGGTTCGTGAAGAGCGGTGCAGTAGCGCCTTCCGTTGACAAGGGCCTTGCAGACAGATACCGCGACTTTTAGTTTCCGGGGAGATTCCGCGCACGTGAACGCGCCTGGACCGAACTTGAATCATTCGTCGCAGCAAAGTTGCCGTAAACAACCTTGTACAAACAATGGATCAGCCAGCCTTTCAGCAAGCTTGGGGCTGTTCAGTGCCCCTATTCGATTAACAGAATCATCTAGTAGCTTAACATGACGATGATCCGGAGGACCTAAGCCTTACTCCTACAGACTGGTGCGACTGTAAGTGGAACTACATGGGATATAGCTAGATTGCCCCCAACGTTCCTAACCTTGCCGTACCTGTATTCAATCCACAGCCTTATTCCAATCCAGAGCCTCACTCCGGCCTAGCTCGTCATTTGTACCTAGGATATGCAGTATCCTCAAGTTTCGGACAGCCTCCAGATGCCGACCTGCCATTAAGTGCGGTTGATACATAATGCCAATTTCCAGCCAACGACCATAGCTTCTAATAAAACCTCTTGCCCTAGCCATAGCCTAAATCAACTACTAAGCTCAATTCTATTCCGATTCGCACTAACTACGAATCATCATCAGGCTTCGAATAAGCGCTTACTACCGGCGACGCTCTGGCTATATAACGCCTTAGAGAACCCTATTCTAATCCCCGACAATAGTCTAGACGATGTATAAGGTGCTAGGCTCTTAGGAAACCGGTGATTCTCTTTATTTTATAGTATCTTAATTGACGACTGACTTCATATTAGTGTAAGACGGACGGTAGAGAATCTCGCTGTTTATAATATATTAAATTTGGGCTTCTAATTCAAATCTATACTCGAGAGCGACTTGTTTAGTACAAACCTTTCGAAAAATGTGCGTTACTCTTAACCTACTACTATAGTAGACTAATAATTCCGCAGGGATGAATAAGATATACGAACTCCTATTTACAGCTATATAGTCAAGTAGGTCGAGTTCTCTAACTACGATAGATTTGCGATACTACCCTAATGGTCCTACTCTAAAGGTCGAATGCTACGAATTCCTCGCAGCCTATCTAAATCAGACTCGCGTTCTTTAGTAGAACTTATCCGGTTAGTACCCTGCGGATACTACTACCTACTACCTGATAAATACTAAAGTCGATATATCGTCATACGTATAGGGCTGTATTAAATTTACTCTAAGTAAAGCGTATGCGCTTCGACATCCTATTACTTTCTTCTTTCACCTCGTACGGTTTTATAAAGACGTGAGTAACCTCTCTATTTATAAGTCCTGAGCTAATTTATTAAGACACCGATTATCCGATAATATCTAGAGCTATATACAACCCTCCGACTCCTAAGGATTATATGGTAATTTTCTGGAGATGAAAGTCTAGGGATAGCCGCTATCGAAGATCGAGATTCCGTATAGTACGGTATTAAACCCGTGCCTCGGATGATATAGAATTAATTAGGCCACTTACTGGAATTAAATATAATCGACCTAGATAGGAAGACTTTAAGGGGCGTTCAAGCTTTAATAGAGAAGAGAGAACGGCCTATATAGGTAGTAGTGACTCTGGCCGTTTTTCTTCTCCTGCATACTCGAGAGATTAATACAGGGAGAAACATTTTTTAGAGCCGCTATATAGATACGGTCTGTCCTCCCTTTATATTTCACGATCAGACATTTTTCTAATAATAAAAGCTCAGGTTCTAGATTCACCCGTTAAAGCTAAGGGCCCTTATTAATAAAGCGATCGTCTCTTGTAATTCGCTACTATCGCATTTTCATTATATAATAGGGCGAAAACTACTAGACGTGAACTGGGATAATTAGAAGTTAGTAGATATAGTAGACAAAAACCTAGTTGTAGTGAAGTCTATAAAGGCACTTCAAGCTTACATATTACGCTTACTACCTCCGGAATCTAACGGATTTATAGAAGAAAAAGGCCTTATTAGTCAGAAGGCCTGTAACGTGTACAAGGACGGAGACCCGAATAGTATAGGCTTCACGGTTAGCTCTCTGATGTTTAGGGGTATAAAAGAAGGTTGTGAGGTAAAGGGCTTCTCTTAGAAGTGGATAGGCGAATAGTATGGAATAATAGAGGTAGAGATCACGATATTAACGCGGATCTATATCTTCTATAGCTAGGGTCTTAAACTCTATACCCGACCTTCTATATACTATATAAACTCTTTTATAGCCTGAGTTACTTCGCTATAAATATCCTCGATAGATCCGTCACTATTAATCTGCGATACGAAGTCAGCTTATATTTTACCTAGGTTTACTACCTATATACCTCCTTGAAATAGCCCTCCGCTGCCTTCGAGTAATCCTCTACTTCTGCGTTCTAAACCTTCTTTATAGTGTCTAGCTCGTCCCTAGCTTTACTTTCCGGCCTTCCTATACGCCGGAGTATCCCCTCAGCCGAGTAGTTAAGAAGCAGAGTGTAATTCGTTTTTTATACCTACCGGATATAAGCAGGGTTTTTATCTACGTGGGTAAGACCGACCTTCTCTTTAAACTCAAGAAGTTCTTGCATGCATTCCGGAAACCCGTGTACGAGGCTCTACTTCTTACCTTCCCCTATACCTTTATTAATCTTCCTCTCAAGTAATCTAATTTCCAACTCCCTTAGAACCTCGACCTTCTCCTTAAGGCAATCTTTCACGAAATTTACGTGTAGATACGTCGGATCATTAGACTTTTCACGTAAGATATCATCCAAGGATATATACTAGAACCCAAATTTCTGGTATAGGAGAGCGTACTATATCTTCTTACTAACTCCGCGGGCGCCTATATCGTAATTAGCACCTAGGGCCGGTGAGACGAAAAGAATATACTAATAAAGAAGATAATAGGAAGTCGCCGTTTTCGCTTTAAGAAGTGGGCCTGTCTCTCCTACTACAATAATTCTAACCACGCTCTTCCCTTAGGGGATTTGATTTTTAATAACAGCCCCTAGAATTCTTTAAGATCCTCCTCCCCGAATATCCTTTACTCGTATTCGTATACCTGTACTATGCACTCAAATTTGTCTATATCACGTATAAATCGAGATTCCGCGGTCTCGCCTCCTTTATACTCTAGCTAGGCGGTCCTAATCTTTGTCCCTAGGGTAGGATTAATAGGGTTCAACAGGCTCTAAATATATCGGGTGCTAAAGTCTTCTAGTTTAAACTTATGCTCTACTATTATTAGTTTCTATTAGACGATCTAGAGGAGGTTTACTTACCTTTAGTAACACCAGCATATATTAGGATGTCTCCGGCAACTAATTCTACTATGTTATAGCATAGTACTAGAAATATATATCTGTTAATATCTAATCCATCCTGATATACGTTAACGAACGTAAGGTTAATAGAATTATAGAATAAACTGGAGCGAATATAGCTAGAAGTAACAACCGATATATATAGGTAGCTACACTCTCAGGGCTCTTAATTATTCTTAACCACCCAGTTCGTAGCAAATATTTAAGGATCTCTATCAGATATAGGAAGGGCAGTAGTAACCCTTCTAATCTGGAATGAACTACTTCTATAATACCTGAGAATTTTAGAAATAATATTCGTTAGATACCACGACTTTATAGGACAACGGATAGAATGCGTTTTAGTTTCAGACGAGCTATTAACGGCTGTAAGTTCATCCGACCCCGCACGTAGCCTCTATTATTTCGATCCTACTACCTATTAGGTATAAGTATTATTAGTACGCGCTAATACTTTAGTGTATATAGTATTAAATGCTATCAGGGGTATAATAGATGATTTGGCTATTATTGACTATTCTAGATGTCTGAAAAGGTGTATAGGAATAAGATAACATGACAACAAGATTTTATAGACGTGGCCATTCGCTTATTATCTTGGCAGAAGGGCTTATTTACAATATACAGGGGTCTAAATCCATCGCTGTTTCTACTATTCTTTGGTGTTTTTAATTAACACTACTACATTAGTACTATAAAGCAACAGGAGCCTGCTACACCACCTTATAGATAGCTTTCTCGCGACTAGTATCTACAAATATAAACGCTACGATCGGTTAGCTTAAGCTACCAAGTAATTACTAACTATCTAAAGGTAACTTAACGCTAGGTTTAATATACTTGCTAATAAAATCACCCTACACCGTCTAAGCGCGTTGGCCGGCCTCCTTACTTAGCTCCTAGCTAGCGAGACGAGCTTACCACTTTCGTACGCTAATTAAAGCTTAATCGGCGTCTATTATATATACAGCTAAGTGTTACTTTTAAGTCCTAGGGCATATCTAAGTATATGATTCACCTAGACTAACCGCGTCGAGTCGGTACTTCGAACTCGAGTCGGGTACCCGACTCGAGTCTTGGCGATTCGATACTAAAATCTGGTACCGAGTATTCGAGTCGGTACCTAGGGTAGGTACCGACTCGAAGTATTGACTCGAATCGCCAAGACAATTTTCTCTAGTTATATTTTCTATTTTTATTAGTATTTCTTACTATGTTTTCTGTTAAGAAGTGCGATGGCAGGCTTGTTCCTAGTAGCTCTCCCTAGACTAGCGTTAGGGGTAAAGCCGCGCGCCGCGGCTTTGCTATACGTGGTAGTATATAGATAGAGCAGTCTACAGCTTCTCTTAATAATTAAGAGAGAGATTCCACTAAATATAATACTATTCGCCCTACCCTTTTAATAGGTTATAAGCCCGGTTAGTAAGAAGCTTCTAACGTAATTAGGTCGGAACACTCTAAGTAATTAGTGCCCGGCAACTCGATACGGGACCTATTTAAATGAGTAACCAGCGGCCACTTACTACGCGTCTCACGAGGAGACAAATAAGTACACTGACTTAGAGGAGTTTAGTAGAATCCGGCAGCTTACTACGTATCTTACTAGGAGGTAAATAAGCACTCATATCAAGTCGGTAGTCTACTACGAGTTCCTAAGGGAGCGGATAAATAGATATATACTTGATCGCGTCGGAGGACGCATAAACTTTTATTACTACTAATGAGATTAAATCCTCTTTACTTTACTCGTTAACCTATCTAATATCTTTATTTTATTCTTCGATTCTAATAATAAGCCGGGCCTATATCGCACGTTATAGACTTCGACGACTCCTTTACTAAACGGCGACCCGTCCCTATTCTTACTCGCGAGAATTACGACTAATAGTTTCCTCTTATAAAGAGATGGCTTATTAGGGAAGACTTATAGTCCGTTATTAAAGGCAAGTCTGGCTCGGATATACCCGGTAGCGTTACTAGCATTACTAGCGGAATTTAATCTCTTGGTTTCAGAAGTTAAAAGGTCGACGCGAAAGCTTATTACTAGCTGACTATCTATATTACCATCGACGATTAAGAATATACTATAGATAAGATATTAGTAAAAGAGGTTTAGGATACTCTAAGCTATAAATATAAAGAGAAGCTATAAACTACTAGGAGATAATATCTAGCGGACTTTATCGGCTATAGAATACCGGCGGACACCTCTATTAAAAAGGCATAGACATATCTCGCTAAGTTAGCTCGAAAGATCGCCGTAATATAGAAAGATATAAGCGGTCTATCTAAGCTAGAACGCCGCTTTTAAGCCTTACTTTAATCGCTACCAGATAAATATATAGTTATTCGAGACGCTATTAATGCGCAGGATAAGCCAGACGTTAAGAGGGGACTTTAAAAGCTATAAGAGAAGGAAGTATAATTAAAGATAATAGAGGCTACGTTATAGGCTAAGCGGGGGAATAAACGCGAGCGTACTAGCCGTAAGTAGGACAAACGCAAAACTAGTTATCGTCGTAAAACCCCCTTAAGCTCCGATAGCGATTAACCGCGTCGTCGTTAGCCGTAATAGTTCCTAAAATATTTTCTCTATAGAGACGAACATCGCCTAGCCGATTGCCCTTATCTATCTATAACCTAAAAGCTTGTGAAGGAACGTAAAGGCAAAGGCAAAACAAAGTACAAGAGCGCTGATGATCTTTAAACCCTTACTAAGCTTCTAAAGGGCAAGTATAAGAAATATAGAGCCTATAACGCGGAAAGCGACTACTCTGAAATTTCTGACGACGATAGGGAAGACGAGGACGAGGAGAGCGAGGATATTACAGCTCTATTAAAGGATATTACTAGTAAGATCCCTGAATCTAACTGGGTCGTAGATTCTAGTACCTCCTCATATATAACTAATTAACTTCGACTTTTTAATAGTCTTCTAATTCGCATTAAGAGGCGTACTATTAAAGTTAGAGGGGGGAAATTATATACTAATTACTATAGTATAGCAGTTATACAGGATTATCACGGAAACTTAGTTAAGCTATCTTTAGTTCTTTATATTCCTAAGCTCGGGGTGAATCTTCTTTCTAGAAGAAGAATGTGTAAGAAAGGCCTGTAAGGGAGTTTTGACGATAAAGGCCTGTACATGCACGATAAGCGAGGGAAGCAGATAATTAAGGCCCTAGAATACGAAGGCGTCTATATAGTAGAGAGAATTACAAACGGTCTTAATGAATTTATATTACTATCAGCTATGCAGCGTGACGCCTTATTAGCATTTCCAGCGATATATAGTTTAATAAACCTCGACGGTTTAATAAACCTAGACTATCCCGCGCCTTATACTAATATAATTTATTATAAGAACGAGGCCGAAGTTAACTACGGTTAACTTAGTTCCGTAAATAATAAAAGCTTTAAGTTATATAAGCTATAGTATCGTCATTTCGCTTACCTCGGATTAGTAAAGCTTCGTCAACTTCATAAGGTTACTACTCTAGAAAAACCTATTCCTATTAACGATAGCTACGAGGATATATGTAAGGTATATACGCTTACTAAGTTTATTAATAAACGAGGACATAATATCAGCGATTAAAAGACAAGTATCCTAGCTCTTATTTCCATAGATATCTATAGACCACTACTATCGTCCCTCGATAGCGAGTCGTACTTTCTAGAGATAGTTGATAATTACTCTAGAAAGACATGGTATATTCCTTTAAAGCAACGATCCGATGTACTAGATGCTCTACGGAAATAGAAATTCAGCGTAGAGCTTTATAGCGGTGCTAAACTTCTCTTAGTACGTAGTAATAACGCCACGGAACTTAAAGCTACCTTAGATAGCTAGTACTTATTAATTAGCATTACCCCTTAATACACTGTCCTACACATATTGATTTAAAATAGAGTAGCCGAAAGAGCTATACGTACTATAGAAAACTCGGTGCGAGCTATAATTAAGGATGCTGGACTTCCTATTAAGTTCTAGGTAGAAGCTACGAAGACAGATACCTACCTGCGAAACTAAACTACTATAGGACCCTTAGTCGACGGAGCCCCTACGACGCCGGAGGAGGTATTTACTAGGATTAAGCCCTTAATCGATTATATACGGGTATAGGGATGCAAATACTACTCACACGTTGACCCCAAGTTATTACTAACCGGAGGCAGACGAGATAAATTTATAGATAGAGGTAGACCCGGCGCCTTTATAGGGTATATAGAAAACACCGACAAGTAATATCGCCTCTAGGCCCCAGACCTCGGTCGAGTTATTAAGAGTCACGCTGTCAAGTTCGCTAAAGATAAAAAGGGTAGAGATATAGACTTACGACTTCGTAAGCAGATATTTAACGTCCTTCTAGAGCGAAGACCTATTAGGAGACTATCTAAGAATAACGTTTTAACTAATGTTCTAAGACCTAACGCTCCTATAATTAACGTTCTATCTAAACTAACTAATATATTAAAGACTACCGCGGTTAACTTAGATATACTTAATCCTAAGGCTACGCCATATACGCTAGACGAGCGCGAAGCTTACGCGGATATTCAGGTTACTTAAGAAGCCTTCGTACTAAGTATACCTAAGCTAGCAGTTCAAACATTCCTATATATAGCTATCCTAAAGAGGAAAAGAGATAGCGAAGATTAATAACTAGAAGAACGCGTATCTAAGATCTCGCGAGTTATAACGGCCTAGTTCGCTATAGAGGAAGTTAATAACGATGAGAGCGATTCTAGTATAAGTATATTATAGGCATTATTCGGCGCCGATAAATCTAACCCCCCTAAAGTAATAAGAATCCCTACGCCGAACACTTATAAAGACGCAGTATAGGACCTAGTTTAGGGGGAACTTTAGAAAGAAGCGATTAACGTAGAACTGGTAGCGCTAGCCGCTAATAGGACCTAGTAAGAAGAAGTGCCGCCTAAAAAGGCTAACATCGTGACAAGTAAATGGGTCTTTAAGCTAAAGATACACGTTAACGGTTCCCTTAATAAACTAAAGGCAAGACTAGTAGCTAGAGGTTTCTCCTAGATTTATGGAGTGGATTATAAGGATACTTTCGCGCTAACTATCAAGTTTAACACTCTACGAGTCTTTCTAGCCATTACGGTAATAGAGGATCTCGAACTTTATTAAGTTGATATAAATAATACGTTTACTAAGTCGTTTCTTAAAGAGACTATTTATATATCCCCTCCGCTAGGAGTGAAAGTCAGACCTAGCTGTGCTCTAAGAGTTCTTCGAAGTCTTTACGGTCTTAAGTAAGCTGCACGAGACTGGCATAACCGCTATATAATAGCGCTATCTAAACTCAGCTTCGCCTAATACGCTACAGACCTATGCCTTTTAATTTATAGGTTAAAAGGAATTATATTACTACTATACGTTAACGATATAGCCATCGCCTCTAAATTATTAAGTAATATTAAATGGTTTAAGTATAAGTTTTAATATATTTTTAAAGTCAAGGACCTAGGGGAAATAAAGAAGATCCTTGGCATTTATATTACTCGTAATAGGAAGGCACGGACCTTATAAATAGACTAAACCTACTACCTTTATAACGTTCTCGAGAGACTTAATATAAGGCAAGACAAGTATAAGGCAATAGATCTTCTAATAAATAGATATAACGCTCTTCGCCCAGCTGGACCTAAAGACGTGAGAATTAATTAGTATAAGTATTAATAAGCTATTAGAAGCCTTATATATACTATAATTCACACTCGTCCCGATATCGCCTTTACTCTTAATCGACTAAGCTAATATCTCAGCGATCTTATAGAATATTATAGACACGCTTTAAAGAAGTTAATGTGATACGTTTATTCTACTATTAATCTAGGCATTACGTACGGAGTTAATAGGAGCATAGAGTTAGTAGGATACTCTAACTTAGATTATACCTCAGATAGACTAGATCGTAAGTCGATCCTCGCCTATATCTACATGCTTAGTGGAGGACTAGTCTCCTAGATGAGTTGAAAGTAAAAGTCCGTTACTATATCGACTACCGAGGCAGAGTATATAGCTCTATTAATCTGCGCCAAGGAAGGTCTATAGATTAGTCAAGTGCTTAAGGACATGAATCTAATAAAGTACCTAGGTATCAGTTATAGTCGCGTTAATATTCTTGAGAAGGTTACTTATTAATCTGTCTCACCTATATAGCTTAAGGGAGATAATCAAGCGTCTCTTATACTAGTTAAGGATACTTATATTTACGAAAGATCGAAGTATATTAACGTCGCTTATTATTATATTCGGGATCTATACAAGAAGAATTAGATTTTAGTAAACTTCGTCCCTAGTTAAGATATAGTAGCAGACGGATTAACTAAGCCACTACCTTGATAGAACTTCAAGAGGTTCATTAAACAACTAGGACTGGAAAGCAGTAGGAGCTAAGGAACTCGTAAGCACCGAGTAGGAGTGTTAAGAAGTGCGATGGTAGGCTTGTTCCTAGCAGCTCTCCTTAGACTAGCGTCAGGGGTAAAGCCGCGCGCCGCGGCTTTACCATGCGTAGTAGTATATAGATAGAGCAGTCTGCAGCTTCTCTTAATAATCAAGGGAGATTCCACTAAATATAATACTATTCGCCCTACCCTTTTAATAAATAGTATAATTATTAATCTTTACCTATTTTCTATTAAGGGGTATTAACCCTATAAGTATTTATATCTTATAATTAATTAATAGTACTTAGGCGGAGAGTATCTTATAATAGGCCTTTAAATTAATATAATTTAAAGTATCTAAGTCTTTAATCTTAGTATTCTTACTAAGAATATCTTTAATTAAATAGATAACCTAATTTTCTCCTTTAATATTATTAGTATATTAGTATTAGACGACCCTTTATATAAAGGGAACCTTCTCTCTCTTAATAGTTTTTATATAATTAGTTATATATTTATTATCCCCTATATTTAACTTACCTTCTAACTTACGCTTCGTCTTAATTACTCTCTATTTAGTAGTACTAGTCTTAACCTCCTTAGGTACTCTAATTATACACTTTAAGTTATTAATAAAAAGGTAATAATTATATTTTAGCATCTTATTAATCTAGTTAGCTAGGATAGTATTAAGTTATAATCTAAGTATAGATTAGAGATAATCCTTTAATTATTAGTAGACCGGCTTAATAGTCTCTTAATTATAAGGTAAGGCTATATTATTTATATATTATAAACTAGCTATTATAAGTTTATCTAAAATCTAGCTAGTAAAAGCGCGATATTCTTCTATAGATATACTTAAGCTAAGTTAGGTTTAGTTATTTTTAGCTTCTTTATTCTTTTAAATAGTGTAATTAAAGGGTTAAGCTATATAAGTAAAGATAAAAACTAAGTAAGACTTATAATAGCTTAAAAAAGTTCTTAGGGATAAGAAGATAAGATAGTAAAGAGAATAAAGTCTAATATAAGAGTAATAAAAGAGTTAAGATATATTATATTATAAAAGTAATAGAAATCTAAGTAAAGTAGTATAAGAAGAGAGGAGAAGTTAAAGTTAAGTTCTCTATCTAGGGAAAGTTTAAGATATTATAATCTAATAAGATAAAGTAAATATAGGCTTTATTAGGAATTTTAGCTTTAAATATTAAGATATAAGGTAAATAGTAAAGAGTATAATATATAATATATATTATAATTAATACCCTTAAGAGAGATCTTATATATTAGTAGGTTCTACTATTTATAACTAGGAGAGAAGGGGTTCTTATAATAAATATTCTTGTTAAAAATATATCTTTCACGTATTAAGAATTTATACTATCTAGTCTATTTATTATATTATTTATTTAGTAAATATAGTATATCTTATAATATCGTACTTTCTATATAACTATTATCCTTAATAGTATTATCTATATAATAAAATAGGGTGCTTATAAAAGGTTAAAGCCGTAGGGAGTAGTTAATATATAGGATATTAAGTATACTTAGTATATCTTATAGTATTATATATCTTATATAACTACTATCTAAGAGTTAATTCTATTATACTATATATCTAGTATATCTAATAATCTTATATATCTTATATACTAGCCGTTATCTAATTTAGAAAGTATATCCCTAGCCTAGTATTAATTCTATTATATTATATATCTAGTATATCTTATAATCTAATATATCCTATATACTAGCTATTATCTAATTTAGAAAGTATATCTCTAGCCTAGTATTAATTCTACTATACTATATATCTAGTATATCTTATAATCTTATATATCTTATATACTAGCTATTACTTAACCTAAAAAGTATATCTTAAGCCTAGTAATATCTATTAATTCTATTATATTATATATCTAGTATATCTTATAATCTTATATATCTTATATATTAGCTAGTATCTTAAGCCTAATATACTATTAATTTTATTATATTATATATCTAGTATATCTTATAATCTTATATATCTTATATACTAGCTATTACTTAACCTAGAAAGTATATCTTAAGCCTAGTAATATCTATTAATTCTATTATACTATATATCTAGTATATCTCACGATCTTATATATCCTATATACTAGCTAGTATCTTAAGCCTAGTATACTATTAATTCTATTATACTATATATCTAGTATATCCCGTAATCTTATATATCCTATATATTAAAGCGCGCCTCCTAAGTAGCGTACTAGTTCTATCCTAATATATTTAAGCTCCCTTTAATTAATAAATTTAATTAAAGAAAGTAAAGGCTCTATCGCGTTATATTATATATACTTATATTTTATATTTATATTAAACTTATCTAGTTATTTTACTATTATCCCTTCCTCTTAAATAGCTAGTTAGGTATATAATAGTTATAACTTTATCGCGAAGACTAATTAAGCCTTCTTAAAATATATTAATAAATATTATAAATAATATAAAACGGCTTTAAGTATTCTCCTATAAATAAGCCTTTAAGTTATACTACCTCCTAACTATAGTATTACCCTTATATAAGCCGCGATTAATAAGTTATTTACTTTAAATTTAATAGCTAAGGAGGATTAAGATAAAGATATCTTAGAAGATATACTAGCTAGTAATTAGGTTATAAATAAGTATATCCCTTTAACTAAATAGAGTATATTAAGTAGAAAGAGGTTAAGGAAGTTCTCTACTTATATAGCTTTTAAGATAAAAACCTTTTAGGATATTATTAGTAGAAGAGCTAGAGAACTACTTTTAATAGAGCTTCTTATAATATATTAATATATATTAGACCCTTTATTCTTTCCCTTTAATAATAAGATAGATTATACTCTTACTTAATAATTTTTATAAATAGAGTATACTTAAGGAGATATAAATAGCTTCTTTAATAATTTATAGCTCCGCCTATTATAGGAATATATTAATTTTAAGAGTGGTATAAAATAGCTAGATATATTAGGTATAATAAAGAATAGTATCTTTAATAATAAGTAGGTAGAATTAAAGATTAAGATTTAAGTAGATATAAATAATATTAAGGCTAAGTAATATACTATCTATTATTAAGATATTATAAAGGTTATTAAATTCCTAATTAATTATTAACTATTTACTAGTAACTTAGTATACGCCCTTATATATAAGTATATAATAGATAATCCTAATAATCCTTCTATTATAAAGGCGGATTTATAAATCTAGAGTAAGATATATATTATACATTGATAATAGGAATAATAGATTTAACTATTAGATAATACTACTATAATACTAATTCTATTAATAATAGATAAGATATAATTAATAACCTTTATAAGTAACTTATTAATATAGCCTATCTATATAATAATTAGTAATTTAGATAGAGAGACTTATATATAATATAGAAGGCTAAGTATAGTACTTCTAGGTTTAATACCTATCCTATAAGAGCTAGGTAGGGAAATCAAGTTAGAAGTCTATTATATAATAATAGAGCTTATACTAAAGTATAAGTATATATCTTATATAGCTATAGTTCTTAATTACTAATACCTATAATTTAACTAGCGTTAGAGTAGTATATAATAGATAGTTTTCTAATAATTTATATAGATAAGAAAACCTAAAGGGGGTATCCTATTATTACTAGAATTTTAGCCGATTATAAAGAGTAAGTTCTAATTATAAGTATTAAAAGTTTATAATATTACCCTATTTATTAGGTACCCTAAGAGAAATAGGAAGATCTACGCTAGTATAGCTTCTAGCTTATATAAACCTATAAATAGATAAAATTATAAATTACCTTATAACTAACTTTATAGTAGAATAAATATTATTCTTAATTAGACTATTAATATATCTACCCTATTAATAATTTTACCTAGAAATATTATCTCGTGAATATTTATAAGTATATATTATCTAATATCTTATACTAATTATTTAAAGGGGTAGCTAGAGACTACCTACTTATATAAGTTAATAAGATAATTAGAGCGTTTATATAAAAGATAAAGGGGAAAAAGTATACCTAAATAGAAACTAGAAATAGAGTACTTCTAGAATTATTTATAATAGTTTAATTAGATTAAGCCTACTATTAAGTCCTACTATTCCCTAGTCTTAAATACTTTAATTATTTTAGCGAGGTTAAGTAGTAGTTAGGAGTAGAATATAAGGAGATTATTTAGTAGTTACTTCCTATAATAATTCTATTACTAGATAAGAAGTAGCTAGGTATTATACTTACTATCAAAGTATTAGTAGATTTTGTAATAGTAGTTTAATATATCTCTTATATATAAGATATAATAGCCTACTTAGACTATTATTTAAAGGTATTTAATTAAGTAAAGGATTATCTATAACCCTATTATAATAGTTACTATTTTAACTTTCTAAAAATATATATATTAAGCTATTATACCTATTATATACGCGAATATAGTAGCCTACCTAATATAATAACTAAAATAGGCGAGGTAGCTTATATTAAGATAGTTAAATACCTATTTTAATAAATAAATAAATAGAAGTATTTTAAGAGGTAACTACTTTAATATAATACTTAAGAGCTTAATATTTTTATAATAGCTAATATAAAGAAATATAGCCTTAGTCGCCTACTAGGTTAAGTTAATTATAATAATAAGGTATATACTAATTAACTCAGCGCCGCTACGCTACTAAGTAAGCTAGGATAGAAGATAGATAAGTAAGAGTAGGGGTAGCTATATTATTTATATTATAATCTAAACTTATAGTATATAACGTCTACCGCTACTACTAAAAGTAAAGTCTTAAATCTTCTATATATATTAGTTATATTTATCTAGTAGGAGCGTATAAAGGTAGTAGACCCTAGGTTTATATAAGATATAGGTAATATACGGGAAGATAACCCTTCTTAGATTTCTTACTACCTAGTATAGATCTATAGGTTACTAAGGACCTAGAAAAGATCTAGTAAAAATATAGCTAATCTAGATTAATTATTAGAGGAATTCTATTATTACTTTATTAATTAGTAGAAAAAAGGCTATTAGTAGTAAGACTATATATAGGTTAAGAGTATTATCTAGATATTACTAATTAGTCTAGTATTTAGTACTCTTAGGGAGGGAAACTAGTAGGTTAGTTATAGCTCCTAGTTATTATTTAGGATATAAAGAACTATAATAGAAAGGGTAAACCCCTAAGATATAACGGAGTAATAGTTAAATTACTTAAGATATAGAATAGGGGTACTATTAACCCTTTTTATAATATAGTTAAAGTAGAGAAATAGTAAATAGCTATAATTATAACTCTTTAAAGTCTAATTAATAAGCGCCTATTTACTTTAGATAGTATTATTTATAGTATATACGTAATACTAGGATATAGTAATACCTTATATATTAGCTATATTAATAATTTTATTAATTAGAACTAATATAACTACTTATATAATAAGGATTTTATTAAGAAGGAGACTTAAATTATAGATTATATCCGGAAAAAAGTATAAAAGGATTAACTTCTAAGGGCTAGTAATAAAGGGTATTAATTACTTAGATAATATACGGGGTATAAGATATTTAAGTTATATTAGAGGCTTTATTAATAAGTATTTAATTATATATAGAAGTAGTAGATATAAGAGATATAAGGGAAATATATAATTAAAAAGATATTATATATAAAACTAGCGAGATATATATAATATATATAAGATATATAAGATATATAAGATATATAAGATCTATAAAATAAATAAGGCGTATAAGATATATAAGATATATGAGATATATAAGATATATAAGATATATAAGATATACGAGATATATAAGATATATAAAATATATAAGGCGTATAAGATATATAAGATATATAAGATATATAAGATATATAAGACGTATAAGATATACGAGATATATAATATATATAAAATATATAAAATATATAAAATATATAAGGCGTATAAGATATTAGAGATCTTATATAAGATATATAAGATATATAAGATATATAAGATATATAAAATATATAAGGCGTATAAGATATATAAGACGTACGAGTACTTAATATATAAGACGTACGAGATATATAAGATCTTATATAAGATATATAAGATATATAAGACGTATAAGACGTGCGAGATATATAAGATATATAATAGCCTTAGTACTTATATCTCTTTTACTAGGAGTATAAATAGGCTAAATCTTAATATATATCTTTATCAATATACTATTATCTATTATAACTATTTAAGTACTCTATTATAAGCTCTCTAGACCTTTTAGATATATTAAGTAAGCCTATTAAGTTTATCTTCTATTTAGTTTACTAGTTAATATATAGTATATTAAATTAGACTCGCGTCTCTATAACCCTAATTCCGCCCTACCTCCCTATAAAAATCCTTTAGGTGAAACCTCCTAAAATAATATAGTATCTATTTTTAAATAGTTAAATAGTGTATTAGGAACTTTAAACGAGGTCCTAGTAGGTAGTTCTATTAGAATAGTATTAGTTAAAAGGGTAACCCTAGATTATAACTTAATAGGTAATATATATATTAATAGGCCTTTTTATCTATCTAAACTATAGATATATATACTATTCTTAATCTAATACTAGATAGTTTATAAGTAAGGGAACCTATAATTACTAATACTACTCCTTAAATTATAAACTCTACTAGAGAGGATAATAACTCCTAAGTAATAGTCTTTATAAGGGATAATAATAAGACTATCTCTTAGCTATTAACTACTAGTTAGGATAATAAGGCTTTTACTACCCTAATAAAGTACTATTAATATTTATTAGATACTACTATACTAACTAATATTAAACCTATAACTAAAATAGATAACCCTATTATTATATCGCCTAATAAAGGCTTCTTATATAACTAATAAGTAAGTAAATCTCCTACTCGTATTCCTATATTCTTATTGCTAGTAAGAAGACGCCGTATAAATAGTTAACTAGGTATCTTATAACTAGAAAATAAAGTAGATATAAATTAATTTAATATTTTTATTACTATCCTTAATTACCCTAAGCTAACTCTTAAAATTATAAAAAACCTTAATATTAAGGACTTAATCTCCCTCTATACTATCTTAAAGGGGTTTTATATACTTATTAATACCCGTTTTACCGCTATAATAAAGGCTTAATAATATAGAAAAGTATATAAATCTAGTAATATATTTATCTTCTATTACTATAAAAGTCTCTATATACGCGATCTAGCTCGCTAAATTAATAAGACTTATTTAAATAAAGTACGTTTCGCCCTTAGCTTTTAATAGCTTTATATAATTCTCTTTTAGGAAGTAGTTATTAATAATATTATACGTTTAATAGTATAAGAAGGCTATTATATACTAAGGCGTATAATAGTACTTATTAAAAAGATCTAGTTTATAATAGACTTTAATAATAACTTATATTATATTAGACTCTTATATAATATTAGATTTTAGTCTAGTAAAGATCTTTACTTTACTATTATATTATTTCTTAAGCTTAATATACGCCTTACTAACCTTATAACTAGTAATAGTAAGCTTAGTCTACGGAAAATACTACTTAGTTAGCGTAGCTTATTAACCTTATTAAAGGTCCTTAATAAAGAGGAGATAAAGACGTAGCTAGATATATTATAAATAATTAAGCGCTTTAATTATAAGCCTAAGAATTATAAGGAAATAAGTATTTTAGGAGTACCTCTAAAGGAAATTAGGAAGCTATAATATAAAGGCTAGGGGTTAAAAAATATAAAGTTTATTATATTAGGCTACTATTAGGGTCTTATTAGACCTCCTTTATAAGTAGCCTTTCTTATAATAGTAATAGTAAGGTATCTTTAAATTATAGATATTAATATCTTAGAAACTATTAGTAATAATATTAAAGATACCTACTATAAAGTTATAAAAGAAATAGTAGATAGGTTCTCTAGGAATTATAAAAGTTATATACCTTATTAATAGGCTAGCTAAAGGATAGGGAAATACTCTAAAATTTATATAAATATCCCTAACTTAGGGCGTAATAATTAAAATCTAAACTACTATAATAGTAAGGGAGTTATAATTAGGTTAAACTAAAGCTACGCCCTTTATCTTTAATATTAATACTACCTCTAAGCTATTTATAATAATTATACGCTATATTATTACTATTATATAATAATAAGTAAGAGTTTATAAAATAGAGAATAATAACCTTCTCTATTAAGGGCTAATATAAAATCTTCTAGGCTTAAAGTATTAAGGTATACTTAAATTATAAGTTTAAATTAATATTAGTCTATACTAACTATAGTATATATAGTCTTAAGGTTTAACTAGGAGGATTAGAAGGTATTTCTTAAGTAATAAGTATCTTTAGTCTTATAAATAGTAGAGGTTTCTCGTTATAATACCTTACTATTAATAGTTAGTTCTTAGTACCTAAGTTTATTAAGTAGGCGATAAATTTCTACTACTAAAAAGAGGTAGCTAGTAAGAGGAATAAGGTAGGCCTCTCTTTAATATTTAGTTATAAGGTTAGTCTAGTAAATAGTAGGTATAACCTCCCTATTTAGCTCTATTCTAGTAAAGCTATACGTCTATTAGGCCCTTATAATATAAATATTAGATATCGCCGGCTTAAACCCCCTACTTATAAAAGTTAGTCTAGATTAGGAAGTTTAGAATAGTAAAATATACTACTAAGCTATCTACCCCTATAATTATTAATTATATTACTATTTTAAGATATATACTTTAAATTCTACTATATATACCTTTTTATAAATATACTAAGACTAATATATAAGATATATAAGACGTACGAGATATTAATATATATAAGATATATAAGATATATAAGATATATACGCCGTATAAGATATATAAAATATATATAATATGCGAGATATATATAATATATGAGATATATACGACGTGTAAGATATATATAATATACGAGATATATACGAGATATATATAATATACGAGATAAATAAGAGTTATAAGATATATAAGATATATAATATTTATAAGATCTTATATAAGATATATAAGATATATGAGATATATAAGATATACGAGATATACTAGTATTATAGTCGCGTATAAAATATAATTTTTCTAGCGCTACCCTACCCTTACTTTCCCTCTAGGATTAAATGCCTATATATTATAATTAAAATAGATTATTATAATAGTAATTAACTATATAAAGTCTATATTAGAGACTTTATAGTAGGAATTATATATATAAATAGATATATTATAGAGTAGGAGGTTAGCTTATAATACTCTCTAGTCTATATTATAATTACTCTAGCTACCTTATAGGAATAGATCTAGAAGGAGTTAAAGGTTAACTATTAGGTAAATAATTAGATTTACGCCGGTCTTACTATTAATAATAAGATATATAAGGTAATATATATAATACTAGAGGTAGAGATTAATATATATAAGAATCTAGGGGATAAAATTAATAATATTACTATAAAGAAGGAGTTATAACCCGCCTTTATAAGAGTTATATAGTAGTTCTATAAGGTTTTTAGTAATATTAATCCGGCTTAGAAAGAGGAGTATTTAATATACTAGGCCTAGAAATATAATAATAATAAAAAGTAAAGAAGGTATTATAGGAGTAAGGTTAATATTATATTAATAGTTATAAGAGGAATAATACTAATGCTTTAGCTATATAATATTACCTTTAGTAATATAAATATTAGCTATTATAAGAAGAATAGGGGGAAAATTAGGATATATAAGCCTTAAGACCTTGTTATATCTAATAAGGCTACTAATAAGATTACTATAAATAACCTATACTTTAATTTATTTATATAAATCTTACGGGAAGATATTAGATTTAATATTAACTAGGATTCTATATTTTATAGGCCTAAATAAATTAGGGGAATAGAATATATAAATACTTAATCCTAGAGATATATATTATTTAAAATATATTTACTAGGGCTTAGCTAATTACTTTTTATAGTTAATAACTTATTAAATAGTAAGCTTTACTTAAAGATAATTAATAGTAACTAATAAATATTTAGACTCTAATAGATATAAGTTAAATTAATATAAAAGCTCTATTATATAATATAGTATTAAGCCGCTATTAATAATATAAACCCCTATATCCGCTACTTTATAACCCGCTAATTATAGGAGATATATAGAAAATAATAATAGCTAGAATTAGCCTAAGAGATATAATATAATAATAAATACTATCTTATATATAACCTTTATACCCCTAGCGTATATATAAAGGTCTAAAAGAGCGAAGATACCTATAATTATAAGCTTAAGGAAGCGGAGGAAGATATCTTATAAATAATAGAAGGTTAATAAGACTAAGGCTATAATAGCTCTACATCTATTAGGTTTATAAGACTATAATTAGAATAGTAAAAGGATAATAGTAATAGATAACTAGGTTAGAGTTTATATAGAGTTAACTATTTAATAACTTAGGTTTTAAGAGATATTAGTATAATTAGATAGAGGAACTTATTATTACTCCTCCTATTATATAGCTCTAGTAACTATCCTAGGTATTTTAATAGATTAATTAGGTATTATTAATAATATTACTATAAATAAAGGGAGGGCTATTTATACTAGGAGTAGAATCCTAAGTTATAGCTTTAAAATAGGTATAATTAAGATTTTAATATACTTTATAAGTTCTCTCTCGCTAATGATACTTATCTACTTATAAAGAGACTAGTTCCTCCTTAAGTAGTTTAATCCGCGCTAAGGTAGATTAGAATTATTTACTATAAGTAGTATAAATATTAGTAAATACGCTAGTACCTTCTACCCCCTAGGAAATTACTTAGTATAGTACTACCTCTATTATATTATTAACTACTACGTTAGTATTAATCTTAAGGTATTAAGCTATATATAGTTTATAGTAATCTATAAGCTAATAGACTTATATCTTAAAATAAATAGTTATAGGGTTATTATATATATAGTAACTAAGGAGAAAGAGAGACTAGCTAAGATACTATTAATAGCGTAATATCTACCTCTAATTCAGGTATTTATCTTATTATAAAGGGGAGAATATTAGATAGGGGGTATAGTTTAAGATAAAGTAAAAAGTATTATTCTATACTATCTATTATATATAATAATTAAAGCTAAGTATTTTAATTTAAAGAGATAGTATACTAGAAAAGAGTAAAGCTTTAGAATAATAAAAGATAGTAATAAGAGAGTAGGTAATCTAAAGTAATTATATTTTTTATAGGTTCTAAATAAATATCTAATAATTTCTAGGGGGTTTAGATAATTAAAACGCGAGAATTACGCGCTAGATCTTATTAGATATACTAGATATAATAGACTAGTATATTTATATACTAAATAGGGTTTTTACTAAATCTAATATATTTTAACTTAAAAGTAATAATAATAACACGTAAAAAGTATATAATATATAGTTAGATCTCTACCCCTTATTTTTCTTTTAATTATAAGCTACCTCCTTATTTCTTAAATATTCTTTTATAAACTTATTTACCTATTATATTATTATTCTCTAATACCTCTATTTTTATAAGAAATACTTATCCTATTAAATTAAAGACTATTCGCTCTAATTAAAGTATAATATCTTAGAGGCTTACTACGGTAAGGGTAGGTAGAAGTAGGAGAGGTTTAAGCCGCTCCTAGTCTTATATATAATATTTATACCTATAATATTATACCTATTTATAGTAGGAGCTAATTATTTAAGTAGGCCGGCGGAGCTTATAGTTTATCTAATATACTTAATAGTATTAACCGTAATAGCGAGGTTAGTAATAGTAAATCCCGCGTTTAAGAGAATTAAATAGTTATAAAGTAAAGGCTATTACTAAATATAATAGATTTAAACTTAAAATAAGGGAGATAAGATAACTATATTATTAATAAGGAAGAGTTAGATAAAGAACCTATTAAGATATAGCTAGTAAAGAGGGTATATTATATTATAAGTTCCTATATTAATCTACTATATTAATAGAAGCGGCTTATATTATTATTAATATAAAGGGTAGTATATCGGCTTTATAGCTAGTCTAGTAACTAAGACCTAATATAATATTATCTACTTTAAAGCGTATATCTTATACTAGATCCCCTTATAATACTACGTCCCTATCTTTAAATAAGAACCTCTTAAGAGCTTAAAGACCGCGATTACCTTATAATTATAATAAGCTAATAGTAGGGGTACTTAAGGATAAAGAAGAGTAAGGGTATAATTTCCTATAAGGTTAGCTAAGGCGCCGCGAAGGAATATAGAATATCTCTATAATAGGTTATAAAGCTATCTTATCTAAGGCTATATTATACTTATAAGTACTAGTATTTACTAGTAGCGGCGGTAAATAGTATATACCTTAGCCTAAATATAATCTAGCTAATTTTAATAATATAATAATTAAAGTATAGAAGTACTATACTAAAAAGGTAGGATAGTAATATAATTATAGACTAGATATTAATAATATCCTAAAGGTATATAAGGCGTAAAAGGTTAGTAGGGAGAAATATATTTCTAATTATTAATATATTAATAAGATATTAATATAATAGTAGCTTTATAATAGTATAAGTTTATTTTAGTCTTATACTATACCTAGGATTAAAACTCTAATTAGGTTATATTATTATTTCTTAAGTATTAAGTAGTCTTATAAACTTATTATAAAACTTTTAAATAAACACGTCTTTATATATTATAATATAGATAATCTAAAGGTTTAATATTAAGGAAGGTAGATAAATAGAACTAAAGCTAATCTAGTTTACTAGATAGTTATAAGGTTCTAGGCTAATATTATTATTAGTATAATTATTAAAGTATTTTATAGAAGGATATCTATTAGTTTAGGCTTCCTAGTAATTATAAGGTACCTTTTTTAGCTATTCCGCTCCAGGATAATCTACTTTCTACTTTTAATAATCTACTATATAATTAAGGAATATGCGTCTTTAAATAAGAAGATAGATTACTTATATTAGGGCCCTATTATTAAAGGTATTCTATAATTAATACTAATTTACTAAATACTAATATTTCTTATAGAGAACTTTAATCTTTATATACTAATATAGTTTAACTAAGGTAAAGATAGATAAGAGAAGGTTATAAAGTATTTATAAGATAGGGTTAGTAAAAGTATAACCCTCGCGGATAATAATAGAGATAATATAATCTATCTACTATATAATATATATAAGGATACTAGCTAGGGCTTACTCCTAGCTAGTTATAACGACGGGTAAAACTTATATAATATACTTAATAAGGATAATAATTCTTATAAGGGAGATATTATATTATCTAATTCTAGTTATCTATATATAATTTAGGTATAGTATAATAGTATTATAATAACTAATAGATAGATATAGCTATATAGAATGGAATAACTATTACGAGAAATCTCTACTAGTCCGCCAAGACCCCCTGACTAGTCCTAATTAGTAATACCGAGGTTGACCCGGCCTGAATTCCAACAGGGCTAAGGCCAAACCAATCGCAGGATAGCGGAATTGCACCAAGTACAATGTCACAATCTTCTTCGGATTCGTTCAGCTCCGCCCTCAACTCAGCGGATGGGGTGTTACAATCTCTTAGAGAAGGTGACACAAGGCAGATGGGTGGAGAGGCTGTTTTCATGGATGAAAGCTTTGCTTCCTGGTGGGGGGACCTTGACATCTATAATTGCACACCAATAGATCATCAAGATCCTATTATTACGAGGCTAGGAAACGAATCTGAGGAATTTAGACAAGAATAGATTCAAATTATCAGTTGACAGTCACAGACTTCATTCCTTTCCAATATTCCTATAATCCGCTTCTTCGAATGTGATCACGTGGGAATAGGTCCGATATATGGAAAGAGGGGGCCGAAATTTGGGGCAATTAAATAGATTTTTGATCATCTATAATCTTCCAACGATTATTTAAATAATATAGCATTTTAGACAGTTCTTGGAAATTGTGACCCCCCACCTCGTCTCTCAGACTGTTCGTTCCCAGAAAATTGTACATTATCCATCGCACGAGATGTACACACACAGGCGGATAAAGTTCAAGGTCTAGGATAGGCAAGTTCTGGTTGAAAGCAGATGCAATGTCAATGACCATCCTCGTCATTGAATCAAGGGCTGCTAGAGAGCTCTTCTTGAAAACTCCGACATCGCCGTCCGAGATAGCCTGATCCAAGAGGCATTGGTGTAGGATAAATAGAGCCCTGATATTACTTAGTAGAGAATAAAAATGGACGATGTGTGTTTTTCTTATTACTTGAGAGTTATAGCAACGGCACCGCAATATGGACCACATATACCTCCAGCTTGCTCCAAGACAATGCTGAGAAACTGCTGTAGTTGGGTATCAATATCCGATGACACTGCATGCCTCGCTTTCAGGTCGTCAATCTTCATACTTGCGATTGTGCGCGAGAGTAGGAATGTGGCCTGAGCTGATCGACCAAAATTCCCAACGGTCTTGTTGCTCCAATTGGCAAGTGACTTATATTCCCAGTGAATGGTGTCAGGATTTTGATCTAGGACTTCGTACTCGGAGGGCAAGTCATCTTTCATGCTTGGAAACTCGGTCGAAAAGGATTGACTGAAGGCTGAACAGCTACACACAATGATTATACTAAGATATGTCAGCATGATAAGAGTCAGTAAAACAGGTTCCCGTCTGCACGACCCTTACCTTTCATATATCACCAACCCCCACCACAAGTTTCTTTCTTCCCTATCTTCAGATCTGGCCTCACCACTGGTGTAAGCATTGGGCCTCATTATGTAAGCCATCTTTGCGCATGAAGTTATGGATACCAAGGCAGCATTTTTAAGGTCATGGGCATATTCAAAGACGGAAATCAGTAGGCCTGCTTGAATCAGCCTCGTGCTAGGAGGGAGAACTGCTTGCACTTGTGCAAACAGCATTTTTATGACCACGTGTAGTGCTCCCCGGTCGTCATCGATTCCGGACTCGGGTGAAGGCTGCCAAACGACCAGGAACATGGCCAAGAGCAGGATAGAAAAGTCGGCTGGCCATGGGATTTGATGATTGATGAACTCGGCGTGGAATCTGTTTCTGGAGATGACGGGTAGCCACTTATGCATCCCTTGGAAATATCTTGAGGTGATATCATCGAGGTAGCAGCCTCTGGCGCGGGTGAGGCGATCAACCTGTGAGCGCAGGACATGATCGAGGCCGAAGGGTTCACCTGACCTTTGGAGACCGGAGAGACGCAGTGGAATTGCCTCCAAGATGGAGTCTACAAATATCAATGATGATTGCGCGCTGCCGTGGATGCTCGTGATCTGGGATGCCTGGCTGGCGGCAGGTCCAACATGATCCAGGGGCAAGGTGTCGTCCGAGCGCAATGAGGACGGGAGAGAGGAGTCCTCCTTGCGATCAGGTACTAATGCGAGATATCGACATGAAAGCGAACGCCTGGTGCAGCATTTCAGCCTTCGCAGCTTTTTCAACCAGCACGGCGGGCATAACGCTGATGTTTCTCTTACCGTGAACAATATCCGCACGTCGGCAATAGCTTGTCGCATCCTTTCTTCCGCGATCGACAGGTGTTGCAAGCATGCGATGCTAGCACTGGAGGCGGCGGTGATGATGGTGCCGGTGATGTTGCTGCCAGATCTGGTGCCGTTGACGTCGCGGGTGGCGTTGCTAGCTGTGTTGGTATTGCTGCCATCGCGAGAGCAATAATGTGCTGATAATCAGGCTTGGTAATGTCTACGCGTGTACAGTCGAAGGGTCCCACTGTTTGTTTGTCAAACTCTTAGGAGTGTTCCCGGGTTGATTTAGCGTATTCATATTGCCTCAGTCCCTTCGACATACCAGCTGTTCCTTCACACCACCCCCGCTAAGCCCCTTCGGGTTAGCTTCCTCCGTGCTGACTGATTCCAATGAGGTGGTAACGTATTCCTTGCCTCAGTACCTCAGACGTAGCCCGCTAAGCCTACTGACTACGCAGTTAGAGGTCTATACGTCTAAGCGCCAAACTTTTTTTTTAGTAAAGAATTAGCTATTTTATAAGCTCCCTACGGATTTTCTATTATATACGCGTATATCTACTAGTATTCTAATAGATTAAGAATACTTTAGAGTAATAGATTACTAATACCTCGCGATTAATATTTAACGGCCTTTAAAATAGATATTCCACCGAATATTATATGTAGAGAGAGAGTATACGCGACGTTTAATAGAATATCTAACTTAAAGGTTATTAAATATTAATTATAAGATAGTAAGAATTTATTACAGTCTAACTTAAGGTTATATAACTAGTTATATAATTAAGGCTTAGTATATATATATCCTATCTATATCCTTCCTAGATAGTTTATTATTTATATTTATTATTATTACATCTATATATCTACGTCTTTATTTCTAATAAATAGTAGTAATACCTATATATAGTATTAGTTAGCCTTAGTTACTTCTACTTACTATTATATTAATACCTCTATATACGAGACTATTCCTACGAGAATAGTAGGAACCCTATAAGAGTAAATCCCCTAGCTATTAGTCTTATTAGTTAGTTATAGCTAGTACTCTTTACTAGGATAATCCTTTTATTAGGCCTATTATTAATACTTAGCTCGCTATTATAGTACTAGTACCTAGTACTATTAATAACTATACTTAGCTTGTAGTATTAACTACTTAGTCCCCGTACTAACTATAAATACACTTAGCTCGCTATTATAGCGCTAGTCCTATATACCCCTTACTACTATATAGTAGATCCTCCCTCTATAACTCCGTAGTATATTATAGACTAAAATTAAGAAATATAGGTATAGAAATTTATACGAGAAGAGATTTAGAAAAGGGCTTAAGAATATACTAAATAATAGGTAGAATAAGCTAGAAAAGAGGTAGAACATTAAGTTAAGTAATAAGCCTTCCCTTATTAATATTACCTAGAAGTATTTCCCTTAAATACTTAACTCTATAAATACCTCCGTACTTACTATTCTATAAAACTAAAGAACGAGGCTATATTAACTAGTTAGAAGCTATTATTCTTACCTATTATATCTATTAACTTACCTCCCGTTAGATTAAATATTAATAAGCGTACTATTCTATAGTAGTATAACTCCTATAGTATATCAAGTGTATTTCATTTCTTCTATTTAATTCTTTAGATAAACGGATCTTATACTAGCCGTAAGAGGTATAATACTATAAATCTACATGTTCTTTACTAATTAACTAGATATCACCTATTAGAAATCTATAATAATTATTTCAGATCCGCTAAGGCCTCCGTATAGAAATATTAGAAAAATTGCCTACGTATATATATAATTATACTAAGGAGGACTACAAGTATATAGGTAATAACTCTAATTAGTTAGGAGAGTTATACTATTATTATATCGCTATTACTACGTAGATAGTAGGGACGCTATTATTTTTTCTTTTAATAGGTAATTATTACAGTCTAACCTAAGGTTATATAACTAGTTATATAACTAAGGCTTAATATATATATATCCTATCTATATCCTTCCTAGATAGTATACTATCTATATTTATTATTATTATATCTCCGTATCTACGTCTTTATTCCTAATAGAATTCTAGTTTTTTAAAATTCGCCCCTAATAAAAAGTAAAAAGCTAGGAAAATTATACTAGTTTATACTTAGACGTATAGACCCCTAACTACGTAGTTAGTAGGCTTAGCGGGCTATATCTAAAGTACTTAGGTAAAGCCTAGGTTTAGTATATCTCCTATAGTATTAAAGTTCGGCCTAGCTCGTACCTTCCTATAGTAAGAATAAAGGGTATAGACTAAATATCTAGCCCGCTTAAGCTTTACTCTATTAAGCTAGCTAATATAACTAATATTACATCTAGAGCGTTATTAATACTACTCTTTAAAGGTAGAGGTGAAATAGGATTTATTAATATCTACTAGGAATTCAGGCTCGCCTTAAAGACTTAATATACCTGTAATAAAGACGTAGTAGGCACTTTTATATACCTAGTAAAGGGAGAGTAGAATCTTATATAGAAGTCTTAAATAAGTTGGAATAACATTATTATTATATAATTTTCACGTGGTAGTCTTAGTATTCCTAGAGAAAATCGTATAATTAGCCTAGTCCCTATACTAAGATATCCTATAAATCCCTACCCTTATATTCTAATTATATTAGTCTTAATTAAGTAATTCTAAAGCTTAAATACGTTTATTCTTTAGTATTTTAGACTTCCTAATAATATCTAGCTATTATATAATAGTTATATATAGAAAGGCGCTTAAGCGGCCTACCTCTAATAGTATATTTATAATAGTAGAGCTTCTTAACTAATAACCTTATATACCTAGTTAATATACTATTAAGGTAGTAGAGGCTAAACTTCCTCTTTAAATAGCTACTCTTACCTTATTACTACTAAGGGCTATTAGCCTAGATATCTAGGAGCTACTATAGTACTAGTAGTAGTAAGAGTATAACTCTCTTATACCTTTATTAATATAGCTATCTTTACTAATAACTCCCCTATTTATATTATAAGGTACCTAAGTATAGACTCTATTTATATCTAATAAGGAAGAGGTAGTAGAACTAATAATAAAATGTATATAATTTAGGAGGGTATTCTTTAAGAGGGAGGAATATAACTTATATATATATATTTATATTATTAGTAGATCTAAGATAGCTAGAAATATTAGTATATATAGTCTTAAATTTAATATTAAAAGGAAGGTAATAGTAAACGCCTCTTATAAAGGATTATTCTACTTCCTTATTAATACTAAGGTAACCCTTATATAAAAAGGTTAAAAGAAGGATAAGAAATATATTATTAATATTAATATTAGCTAGTATAATACTAAATAAGTAATATTATATAAATAAGTTATAAGGTTTAAAGATATTAAGTTATATATAAATTTCTAGTATATATATATTATAAAAGGGTTTATCTTATTAATAGTATTTACCTAAGTACTCTTAAATAGTACTCCTCCTCTTACTTAAGCTAGTTAGAAAGCTATTATTATAATAGCGAGACTTATTTATAAGGCTACTAAGTAATAAGTTTTATAAATATTTACTAAGTAGTAAATAACCCTACTTATAGTAAACTATAAATATAAAGAGGTTAACTCTTATCTTAACTACTTATATTATTATTAGGTTTATACTAAAATAGGTAAGTATTACCTTATAAAATATAAGAATTTTATATAATAGTAAGTAGTTATAGATCTTAAGAATAGTTTAGTTAGTCTATTAAAGCTAGTAAAGTATATAATCTAGGACTTAAATAAGAACTATATTTAGAAGAAGGGGAGGAATTATATAATAATCCTACTAGCTACCTCCTTAATAAGCTTATTAGCTAGTTCTTCTTTACTTTAAATACCTACTTTATAACTGTTAAGGTAGCTAATAGACCTGTTCTAATTTTATATATATGTAATTAATTAATAGAGAAGGGAAGCTTCTCGTAGGTATAAAACCTGCCTGCGGAAGGCTTCTAGTCTTCGAGCTATTAGGGCTATTAGAGCTATCTAGCTACGTGATATATAATAATACTACTATAAAAGAAGATAAGCGACAACCCCGTTACTATATTATAACCTGTTATAACTATCTACTACTACTATATTATAACCCCTTATAGCTCTTAATAAGGACCTTATTTATAACGTAGTTATCTATAAGAATAACTATTATATTCCCTAATAAGGTCCTCTATATTATAAAATTTATTAGTATTATACTAAGTATTATACTTATAATTATAACCCCTCTACTTTACTAGATACTAAGTCTTCCTACTAAAGGTTTTTATACTAATAATTAATTCTATCTTATAATTATCTAACTTATTAGCGGGGCTATCTATTTTAAATACTAGGGGAGGCTAATAATTCTTAACCCTTACATAAGGGTTAGAAGTCTTTAGTAATAGCTTAAGTTAAGCTACTAATATAACTAGATAAATATATATAAGTAGGCTAAGTTAGAGTTAATAGGCTAATTTACCTACCTTCTTAATAATTCTAAACGGGCTAACTCGTTATTAATAGATTTTTAAGTTAGTAATACTAGGAATTTCGTACCTATTACCTAGCCTAAGATAGGTTTTATTACTAGGAGATATTATTATAGCTTTATACTTACTATTATAGTAGATTTTAGCGAAGATATTAGTAAATATAATAGACTCCTTAGCTTAATCCTATTTAAGTTACGTAGGCGGGTAAAGTCTTTAGTAGGAACCTCCTACTATAATAGTATTATAAGGGTATTATAGATATTAAAGCTATATAAGATGTTATTAGGGGATACGCTAGTAGATTAGCTTTTAGAATTATTAAGATACCCTTAAAGGTATAGGAGAACTAGCGTCTAGTTAATAGTATTAATATTTTATATAATATAATAATATATAGCTATTTTAACTATCTAATTTATCCTTACTAAAAGACTATCCGTCTAAGTATAATAGGCCGTTAATATTAGTAGTTTATAGCTAAGCTTCTTAAAGATTAATCTCTAGAAAGAAGATATAAACTTAGTATCTCTATTACTAATAATTTTATAAGGGATTCCCTATTTATAGGTAGTTAGTATAGCTAATACTATATTAGCCTATTAAGCCGCTAACTAGATAGTTTATCTAGGAAGGAGAAGTACTCGCTTAGAAAACTTATCCGTAATTATTAAGAGACTATTAAAGCCTTCTATAAGCTACGTTAGTAGTAGGGCTATAATAAAGTCTATAACTATTATATAAAAGGGAATAGTAGGCCGGTTAATTAATACTATACTCCTATAAGGTCTATACTAATTTATTTAATTTAACTAATATTCTAGATAATACTCTATATAAGTACAGAGGTATTATAGTAAGTAACGGATATAGAGTAAGGCTATAATTCTCTTATAAGTCTAGTAATATCCCCTATAATACTATAGATTATAGGCTAGGTAAAATACCTCTTTCTCTAAGAAGTTAGGGATATATAACTATTCTTAGCCGTTATTAAAGTTTATATAGTATATTAGGTTATTATAGAGCTTAAAGTATAGATTAAGGTAACGGCTACTATTATTTATAATAAGGTCCTTATTTACTATTATAAGTATTTATAATAGCTAGGACTATTAGCTATTATTATAATAGGCTTAAGAAATATATTACTTAAAATCCTAGGATATCTCTATAAGGGTAATATAATATACGGGAGTAGAGTTATTATTACCCTATAATAGGTAGGCCTTATAGAAGGCTTCGGCGTATAAGGTATTAAGGGTACTAATAGTATTAATTAATAATAAATCTATTAATTATAGTTAAGATGGGGCGTTTAAAATAATATTAAACTTCCTAGACTTATACTTAATAATAATATTAAACTATAATAGATAGGAAGAGGTATAGATAAGTTATAGGTTTAATTTATCTATTAATAAGGAAGTTAAATTAGTTTAATAAGAAATAGGAATTATAATAGAGTAGTTAGTATATATAATTATTAGAGGCTTTTTATATAACTTAATAAGATACCTTATCCTTTTAACTACCTAGATAATTCTAGTAACCTCTAATTTAGTAGGCTAATAGTTTTATTTAGCCTAGTTTAATATTTTACTTAGACATATAATAGGTTAGATAGATATCCTAGTAAAGCCTTTAATAATATTACCTTCTATATAATATATTATTACTATAAAGCCCTACCTTTTAAAGGTATTAAGATTAATAAAGAGGATTCTATTATAATTAAAATAAATTAGGAAGGTAGGACTATAAAAGGTAGCCTTTAAATTATTAAAAGCCTACTATTCTTTTATAGTAGGCTTATATATTATCTATATTAATTAAGTCTTCTAAGTACTACCTTTAAAACCCTTTAGTAGTATTTCTATAAGGTTAGTCTTATACCTTTAAAGCGGATTTATATATTATATATACCTTAGTATTAATAAATATAACTAGCTAGTAAGACTAAGAAAGATTTCTAGGTCTTATAAAGAGATTAAGAAGATTAGTAAGCTAATAGTTATAAGCTTTTTATCTAAGGTTAATAGCCCTAGGGAGTTAACTCTCTAACCTAGGAGAGTAATAGGGTAGCCTAAGAAGGTCTTTATTAGGTTAAGACTTATATAATATTTCTAGTAGAGACTAAATAGCTAGCGTAAGTAGGATAGGTACTTTAATAAGGTTTTTAAAAAGGTAATTATATTATCTATATATACTTTTATAAAGTACTTAAATAGTTAAAGAAGCTTATTAGTCTACTATTAGATATAAGGTAGTAATCCTTTATACCTTATAAGGGTAATATTATATTATTTCTAACTATAATATAAGATAACTATTAGCTTATAATAGTCCCTTTCCTAGATATTAAATTAGTAAAACTACCTTATACTATTTATAATAGATATATATAGATACCCTATAATAGCTAAGGTAAGTTTAGATCATAAGGGTAAAGGATAACTATCTAACTAGGTAATTTTATTTAGCTCTCTAATATTAATATCTACCTAGCCTTTACAGCTATCTATACTATTATATTAAATAATAAAAATAGGGTAGCTAAATAGAGTAGGCTAGTTTAATTATATTATTTTCCCTTAGTTATATAATTTATTAAATATTTAATTAATTAGGTCCCTATCTTTTTAACTAACTAGATATACCTAAGATAGCCTAATTATAGTATTAGGTTTTAGTAGGATTAGTATCTATTCCTCTTCTAGGATGTCTACTATAAGTCTATAATCTATCTAAATATTAGGAAATTTAGCTACTATTATAGCGAATTAGGATACTACGTCTAGAGTACTATATACTATAATTCTATTAGGTATAATATACTCTAAAGTAGGGTTAATAGTAGCTAATAAGGGCCTTATTATAATAGGCTTAGGGACTACTACTACTACTACTACTACTACTATTACTACTACTACTACTAGCTCTGCGGAAGGCTTCGTAATAGTAGAGTATACTACTACTACGGCTATAAAGCCTTTTATAAGATTAATCTTCTAGGACCTTATATTACTAATAGTTAATAGTAAGTATACTAGAGTAATAAGGTATACTCTATCCTAATTATATTTAATAATTAAATTAAGACGCGCCTTATATAGTAGATATACTACTAATAATATAGTATTATATACTTAGATAAATATTATTAATAAGTTAATAATATACGTGAATACGCCCCCTTTAAGGCTAAAGTCTTAAGTATAATTTAGCTTAAATAGATAGTCCCTATTAGGTAGGACCTCTCTATTATATACTACTAGTACTTATATAATAGTATATAGGGGTATAATAAAGGCTAATTTAGTTTTAATAGTTTATTTAGTATTAGGAGATATATAAGAATAAATATTAATTTTAGTTATAAGGTTTTAATAGGAACTAAGAGTTACCTTTTCCTCTCTAAAGTTAAGAACTATCCTTTAAGGCTTAAGGTTATTATTACCTACTAATAGGTTAGCTTTTAGGTTATTAATAAGGTAGACTTCTATAGTAATAGCTACTATTATAGGCTTCTCTATAATAGAGCCTCTAATATATATTTTTATTATAACGTACTTATTAGTCTTTACTACTTTATTACCTACTCCTTATATTAGTATTAGTAAGGATATTTTCCTAATTTCTATATTAGGAAGTACTTATTTTAAATAGATATAATCTATTAGTAAGACTAAGTAGCTAGTATCTAGATATATATCTAACTTATTATTACTATCTAAATAGCCCTAAGATATATAAATAGTAGTATATTTCTATTTATAGAACCTACTAGAAAATGCCTGTAAAAATTCAAGATTTTTACGTCGGAAAAACACCCCTACTACCTGGCGTTTAGTAGGTGACGTGAATAGCAGGGAGCATATCAGACACATTAGTAGGTGGGGTGAATAGTAGGGAGCATATCAGATATAGTAGGCTATCAATGACACGGATATTTCCCCCTATTCAGACCGATATCAGACACGTTGGTAGGTGATGTGAATAGTAGGGAGCATATCAGACACGTTGGTAGGTAGGCGGCCTGTGAATGCGACAGCATTAGCTGAATCATATGTATGCACCCATTCTGACAGCGTTCCATACCTGGTAATGGGACGGATATTTCCCCCTATTCAGACCGATATCAAACACGTTGGTAGGTGAGGTGAATAGTAGGGAGCATATCAGACACGTTGGTAGGTAGCCTGTGCATGCGACAGAATTAGCCATATCATATGCACCCATTCTGACAGCGTTCCATACCTGGTAATGAGACGGATATTTCCCCCTATTCAGGCCCTATGCAGGCCGATATCAGACGCGTTGGTAGGTGACGTGAATAGTAGGGAGCATATCAGACCCGTTGGTAGGTAGGCGGCCTATAAATGCGACAGCATTAGCTATATCATATACATGCACCCATTCTGACAGCGTTCCATACCTGGCAATGAGACGGATATTTCCCCCTATTCAGGCCGATATCAGACACGTTGGTAGGTGGATATAAGACACGTTAGTAGGTGAGGTGAATAGTAGGGTTTTTAGCCTGTGAATGCGACAGCATTAGCCCATGGACCCAGGCAGCGATATGGATCATTCTGACAGCGTTCCATACCTGGCAATGAGACGGATATTTCCCCCTATTTAGGCCGATATTAGATACGTTGGTAGGTGAGGTGGTAGAATAGGTAATTTATAAATAATAACAGGATTTTTATTGTTGATCCAATTATTCTAGCCGTTGGCGTATAGAATTTAGTAGGTAAATCCACTCATTCCGATATATCTTTTAGACCACTAGATCGATTTTCGTTATTTTTGAAGCGTTAGATAGCTGAAAGTAAGCCATATAACTTAATTTAAATAAAAAATATCATAAAGGGTAGGTATAGACGTGGGTAGAATGCGAAGAAATATTAGACTTTTAAAGTTCGCGCTAGTCTAGGAAAGGAATCTAGGGGACTTATTAACCAACCGATAAGCCGCGATAAGCTTAGGGTCCTAATTCCCGCATTTTCTATTATAGTAAAGAGATAACCTAGCGGCTTAGTAGGATTAGGAGTAATAGTAGATTTAATTATTTATAGGATATCTACCATTATTATATATATTATAGGAGGATCTATAAGGGCCTTTATAAAAGGCTTTTATAAGGGCTATATAAGCTTCTTTAGTTTCTAGTATTACTATTATAAATAAAGAAATAGCTTATTTCTAGAGGAAAGGCCTTCCTTATAAACGGAATAAGAGTAATTAGTAGAATTAGTCTAGCTAATAAAATTAATATTAAGTATTATAGGGTCCTACTTATTAAGGACCTTATTACCTAATAAGGGATCCTTATTTATATAGAAAGACTAACTAAGACCCTCTAGAGGATCCTTAGAGTTATAAGGCAGGGACTTAAATTAATAATATTACTATTATAATAGGGTATTATTAGGTATAAAGTCTTCTATAATATCTTCTATAAATACTTAATATATATATTATAAGAATTATAGCTACTAATTATCCTATAAGTAAGTACTAGGTTAATAATTACCTTAAAGAGGGTAAGTTTATTATTATTATAAGTTAGGCTACTATTTAGAATCTAACCTATTTAGAAGACCTACTATAATCTAAAGTCTTTAGCTAAGTAGTAAGACTTAAGGGGCGTTTAGTTAAAACTACTACTATTATAACTAGTAAGCCTAATTATTATTCTAATAATTTAAAAAAGGAGGGTAAGTATTACTATAGGAGTTACTATAAGTATTTCTATATAGCTAGTTACTAGGCTAATATAGCTAATAGCCTGCCCTATTAGGAAAACCGTACTAATTATACTATCCCTACCTATTTTCATAGGTAGGATATTAAGATTACCTGATATTCTAAGTATTAGTAGTCTAATACCTACTAGTATAAGCCTACTATTTATACTTAGTATTATTAAGGTTATTTATAAAGTTATTAATTATTATCTTATTATTTAGTTAGTAAATATTACGGCGTAGCTTCTAATTAATAGTATTATAGATAATATCTAATTAGACCCTTACTTCTTTTAGGCCTATATTCTTAGTATAGTGTAATATTTTTATACTAAATTCTATAGGCTTATAATAGTTAGTAGTATCCTTTATAATATACTTCTTATATATTAGAGTATTAATTATAATATTAATTAGCTAGCTAAACTTTCTTATTAGTAATCTAGCCTATTTATTAATTCTATTACTAAATACTATAAGATGTTAGTTATTATTAGATAATTATCTAGTCTACTACTCTAAGGCCTAGTTATAGAGACTTAGCTAGAGATTATTATATATAATTACTAGATCCTTTAATAGGTATATTTACTTAGTATAGTTTAAGAGGAGATAAATATCGCGGAAATAGATTTCCTTTCTAGCGTATTTAATAGTAGAACTAGTAGTAAGAGACTTACTATTATATATAGGGTTAAAATAGCTAAGGTCTTCTAGATTTTATTAAGGTCCTCGATTTTCTCTACCTTTAGTATTAGTACTAGGTTATCCTAGCTAACCTAGCTAGCTAGCCTAACCTATTTAGTCTACCTAGCTATATAGGCCTAGCGGTCCGGGTAGTCTAGAAGGTCCTTATTAAGGTAGGTTTTTATATATATACTATACTATCCTAGCGTTAATAGCTACTTATATACCTATATTAATAGCTACTTATATAGTAGCGTTAATAGTAATATTTATTATACTATTAGAAGGGTTAGGTTCTAGGCTAATAAGTCTTTTATAGATAGCTTCTTTAGTAGATATCTACCTAGTAGTAGTAGTACTATTATAAGACGACGTAATATTACTTTATTACGTAGATAATATACCTAGTAACGGTAGATTATTAAGTAGCTTATAAGAGGCTTCTATTCCCTTATTAAACCTAGATATAGCCTTTTATAGTACGGGCTTATTAATTACCTAGTCCTAAGGCTAAGATAGTATAGAGTTTCTAAGAAGACTAACCTCTAATAATATAGATCTAGAATAAGTACCTCCTTACCTAGTAGAGGCTTCTTAAGTTAGTTTAGTAGGCCTTAGGGTATCCTTAATAATTAAGGAAATAATATAGTAAGCTATATTATTAATAATTAAGGTAAAAACGTGCCCTATCTATATAAATTTATCTAATTAAAAGATAAGAATAGTAATCTTATAGTTAATTTAGGGAGCTATAACAATAGAATATTAAGAAGGTAGGGAAAGAGCGGTAAATTAGGTAAGCCTTAGTAAGAATCCTTAATAATTTCTCTAATTAAGAACTTAGCGGACTTAGTAGTCCTAGTTATTAAAGCCTTTAGCGGATACTATTATCGTATTATAATAGCTTAGTAGGCTATAAGGGCCTTATTAGATAATAGATTAGGGTACTATTATAGTTATAGACCTAATAAGTATATTAGAAGTCTTCGGCGGGTCTTAGAGGAGATTAGATCTAGTATTATAAAGATAGCGTTAGTCTATATTAGATAATTATATAGTATCTAAAGAGAAGTTAGTTACCTACGTGTAAAATAAAGGTATTACTATTATTATTAAGGTAGCTAATAGACTTATTTTAATTTTATATATATATAATTAATTAATAGAGAAGGGAAGCTTCTCGTAGGTATAAAACCTACCTGCGGAAGGCTTCCGGTCTCTAAGCTATTAGGGCTATTAGAGCTATCTAGCTACGTGATATATAATAATAATTACCTTTAGTTACACTTATATTTATACTAACTAGTATATTAGTTACTAATATCTTTTTATTATAAACTATGTAATAGGAGTATAGCTAAATAGATAAAGAGGATATTATTAAGGTTATAAGAGTAGGGGTATTAAAGCTAATCCTTTTATTATTAAGATATAAAAATATTAATATTATCCCTCCTATTACCCTATATCCTTAGAGTAAAGTAGTAGAAGGTAATAATTTAAGAGGATATATTAAGTAGTATCTAATAAGCTATCTAGATACTAATAGGTTATAATAGGAGTATATATTAGACTTAATATAAAAGAAGTAATATAACCTTAGAAGCCTTTAATTAAAGAAGATAGATCTAGAGTATTTATATTATAAGTATAATATTACTATTAATATTAATAGGGCCTTAATAAGGGATATAAGTAAGTATATTAAGTAGAAGTATAATAAAGGTAGTCTTTATAATTATAAGATTTATAAGGCTGTAGGTATAAATAAGGATAATATTATTAATAGGGTAGATAAGTACAGGCCGGAAAGATATAGGATATCCTACGGGATATCTCACGTGGGATAGTATGGGACTATAGGATAGAATAGGTAAATTAGGTCCTAATCCTATATCTTTATAATGATATAGGACGGGGATAGGATGGGATTTTTTAGTAGGATAAGTTATTCGTAGGACTACTTTATAGGATAGGATATTTATAGGATATCCTATAATTAGTAAGTATATGACGTAGTATTTTCTATAAAAAAAAATCTAGAAATCTTTCTTATATAGAAAGATAGTGACTAGAAAGCTAATTAGAAAGGTAAATATTAGCTTTCTAGTCAGCTTTCTAGTTATAGCTTTCTATATAGTAAAGATTTCTAGATATTTTTTAAAATAGTAGGATATCCTAAAAATATTCTAGAAATCTTACTTATATAGAAAGCTATAACTAGAAAGCTGACTAGAAAGTTAATATTTACCTTTCTAGTTAGCTTTCTAGTCATTACCTTTCTATATAAGAAAGATTTCTAGAATATTTTTTTAGAAAATACTACATTATATACTTACTAATTATAGGATATCCTAAAAGTATCCTATCCTATAAAGTGGTCCTATGAAAATCCCATCCCGTAGGATTATCCCACGAAAACCCATACTATCCTAGGACGGGATAGGACTAAAATAGCTAATCCTATACTATAGTACAGTATAGTAGGCGAGACTAATATCCTATACTATCCTATATCTTTCCGGCTAGTATAGATAAGGATAAGAATAATAAAAATAATATTAATACTTAGGATTTAGATATATAAGTTACGTAAAAGAATAGCTCTATTTTAAGCTAGAAATACTTATTTTTTAATAGGTTTAATACTAGCTTTATAAGTATTTCTAGCTTAAGTTTAAGCGGATAATTTACTATTAATTTAGTAGTAGCCTTTTAGGATTAAAAGTATAACTTTAATAGAGAAGACCTTCTAAAAAGTATTATTTTACTAGTTATTTTCCTATTTCTTAGATGTATTCTCTAGATACTTTAGATATAAATAAGTGATTTAATATTATATACCTGATATTTTAAATAGACCTCTTACCCCCCCTTTTCCTACCCTTATAACTCCTAAATAATATATAGTATTTTATAAGAATTATATAAAGCCCTTAAAGTTATTTATTTTTATATATACCTTTATCTTATCCTATATCCTAGTAGCTTGGGTACTCGTCTCAGCTATACCTCAGTAAAACCCCTTGAAACGAGTACCCTACCTGGATATAGGATAATTATTCTACTTAATCTATCTCTTTAACTTTATAAACGACGTCTTAATAGGATTTAGGTCTAGTAAATAGGGAGGGAGCTTAGCTAGGATAATACCCGTAATATAATATATAACCTCTAACTTATTAGAGTTATATATTAATATATTATCTATAATTAGAATAAAATATAGACTAGGAAATTAAGTTATTTATAAGAAGATTCTTATTTAAATAAAGTTATTAAAGATATCTAATATTATAGTATTATAGTAAATATCCTAGGTAATATATCTATTAATAGTAATTACTAATAAAATATTCTATCTCTTATTATAAATAAGAAATTCTTTTTATATTACCTTTACCCTATTTAATATATATCTATATTTCCTAAAGCTAAACTACTTATTTATAGTACTCTTATCTAAGAAAATAAGCTATTCTACTTACTAATCTATAAGATAAAGGATTTAGTTAGTTCTAAGGAATTAACTATATTAGTATATAATCTTTTTACCTACTTTCTACTCTAGTTAAGTCGCTTAATTATTATACTAATAGCTTATTATATTATAATAATATTAAACTCGCCCTAGAGAAAATCCTATAACTTATCTTAATAAGCTATTAGTTAATATATTAAGAAGTAAAGAAGCTTCTTTATATAATATATTAATAATATAAGATAGTAACTACCTTACCTAAGTATATCTCTTAGTTATTAAACTAATTTATACTTTACCTAATTACTCCTCTATTACTTAAGTATCTATCTCTTTAGGGTAGCTAATATTATATCCTTATTACTATATCTAAGAAGTAGATAGCTAGTAACCTCCTCTTATAAATAAGAGCTATTAACCCGGGGTATATTATAAGTAGAAGGAGATAGTAGAAGTAATAATAGTAATAGAGGTATTAAGTAACTAATATAATTATATAATAATATATAGCTTTATTTATAATATATATAAATAGCTTAGATATCTACTAAGTATTTATTATAGGGTCTAGAGATATATTAATAGTTATAGTACTAATTATATAAAGATTTTCTAATTTTCTCTAGGAATGCCAAGACCGCCACATAAAAATTATCCGATGGTAGAAGAGTTCACCTAGTAACTATCTACACTTAGTAATCGTCCGGCCTTATAGGGCTGAACCCCTATAAGCGTACCCTAGAATATTATAAATATAGTCTATAACGTCTATTTCATACTATAAATCTATAAAGCGACTGTTTCTAAGCTATTTAAATTATCCTTTACGAGGTTTTCTTATTCGTATACCTCGTCCTAATTAGCTGATTCCTCTAATTACGTGTCCTTCCTATCCTTCTTATCCTTACTGGCTATTTTGCCCTCGTAGGCCCCGTTCTAACTCCGCCGTAGTTATTCTAATAGGTAACCTGATAATAAGTCTTTTTAGTCGCTTAGTCGTTATACGGGCGATAGTATAGTCCCCCTTACTTAGTATTTCTTCCTGTATCGCCGTCGTCGGGGGTGCTCTAGTTCTATATAGGATCGCTGTTGCGGACGTGGCTATAAGGGACCTGAAAGGGGTAACGACTACTAGCCTAATTACCGGGGGTAATGGCTTCTTCCTAGGAGTAGGACGTGATTTAGGACCGGGTTTTTCCTTCGGTTTGAAGATTTCTAGACCGAGTCTATTTAGGATAGTAACGACAGCTTTCCACGCTTTATTAGCCTAATTAGTCTATTATTCTATAAGTACCGCTTCGTTTATAAATCTAGTAGCCTTATAATTCCCCTTTAGACGATTAGATTTCTATTACTTCCGTCTATTAAGTTCTATAAGTTCTATATTAGTAACGCCCTAGATTATAGACTTAGCTATTACTTAAATAGCCGCTTTACCTACTTTTTATAGAATATTCGATAGATTAGGTTATTACGTCTTAACTCCGGTCTACGTAATATACTATAGGATTTATTAAATATATAAAGTATTAGCTGGTATTAATACGAGGTGAAATTTCCCGTTAGGGCTAATTAAGGTAATTATTACCTTAGGAGGTATAGTAGGGCGGATCTTAATATTATACTGTTGAGGTAGCTAAGTCGTAGGAAAATGTTATAGAATTAATTCAGGCCTGAATAGTAATAGTCCTGCTATAGCCTAGGCCTTCTTTATATTAACTGCTATTATCGCTTCTTACTAGGCCTATTAATAGATATCTAAGAAGTCTACCTTATTAATATAATAGCTTGCCCCTAGACGTGTAACTCGCTAGACGTAGGATTTATAAGCTATTACTAAGGGAGAAAAAATACTAACGTCTAATAGCTGAAGTAGATATATTATATATAGCGGTAAGTAAAGAAGAATAATCTTATAGTCTATATAGTACTAAATCGCTACAGTCGTAATATAAGAAGTATAGCTATTAACTAGTAGTATTTAATATTCTCCTTTTTAGTACGCTCGTGTCTCTTAATTAAATCCCCTCTAAAGCTATTTAAACCCGATCGTATTATTAGTCTAACTATTCTCGCTAATATAAATTTCGCCTGATTTAAGAGCTTCTTTCCAAGATTTCTAGATTAATTTGCCTTTGAAAATAATCTAGGGGGGTAGAGATCTACTATCTATTAAGATATACTTAATAAGTAATACCTATTTATAATTCCTATATTATATTATATAAGCCTTCTTCTTATTATACTTAGGTATTATAACTTTAAGCTTAGCGATTACCTCTTATATAAAACCTTTCTTATCTATATTATAGATATCCCTCTCGTCTACCTCGTACTCTATCTTAATACGTAGGTAGAGATTAAACCAGCCTAATAGTACCTTAGGATCCTATACTATAACACGTTCCTTGTCGAGTAGCGGAATATAAGCTATCTTTACCTCCGGGTGTTATAATATAAATTTCTAGGGCTAGTTTAGTCCGATTAGGGTTTTATTATCCTTTATAAAAAGGATTTCATTCGTTATAAAGCGTATTTACTCTATCCTTAGTAGCTAACCCTATATATAAAGACGGAGAACCTAGGCTAGAAGTACTACTTCTTCTCTAGGAGTAATTCGCTATTAGCCTTTATAAGTATTAGATATTAGTTTACGGCCCCTAATCCTATCGGCGAGTATACTCTTTAATATACTATATTACTTAGCTACCTTTATGATTAATAGGATTCTATTACTGTGTCCCCTAGCCTCGATCCAGGCCGTGTAGGCTAGTTCTATACGATCTTCCCTGCCTAGTTCGGTCTCATATAATAGAGGAATGGACGGTAGCGGTGCGTTTGACATGCTGAATAGATTTATAGACAGCGATTTTACAGAATTCAGGTCATAAGAAGTTATAAATGATAAAATCTGAAGCTCTAGGGTAGCCTTATAGGGTACTAACCCTATAAGGCCGGACGATTACTAAGTGTGGACGGTTACTAGGTGAACTCTTCTACCACAAGACGCAAGTGTTTTCCGAATCCCACTCCTTCTCCAACGCTGGTTGCGTGACAAGCATCATTTGGTGTGCATACTGTTGCTTTGATAACGGTAAAGTGATGGAGTGTTGTAATTCAAGCTAGGAAGCCTCGTGCACTGCGCTGATCATTTAGGCATTCTGATTTCCCTCCATTTGCGCCAAAACCTCGGACGGTTTTCATATTAGAATCTATCTCCACCACAGCCTGTGGATATGTGATGAGCGGCCCTCACATGACTGTTGGAATACTCAATGAGACGATGCTAGCCTAACGAGTTGTCCTGGAATGATATTAAAGGAAGCAAAGAAATCCTGAAGTCCTCTACGATGACATGGATAGAAACACCACTCCTTTGGACTGGGGTGGTCTGCAACACAAGAACGAGCCATAACATCGTCCAACAACTCAAAATTGGAAGGCTAGGCTTGGTTTTCGTGACATCGCATCCAGTTTTCATCCAAATTAGACTCTTTCGACTTGCTCTGCCACCGTGGGAAGGGTATCATTGCAAAATCACCACGTGATGGAAAATATGCTCCGCTCCAAATTCTGGATAGTAACATCAGGATGACGAGCCAAGTTTCGTGGGTGACGATATCGCCACCCATCGGCAGATACAATCGCGTTGACTCGATATCCTCCGAAGCGACATGCGCTCCTGAACACGGCTCATGGACACCGACTGGGCTTCATTGCTTGAGCGCTGTGTAAATTCTTCGCCTACGAGAGGTTGCACCTTGTAAAGCTGTCATGGGGCATCTCCCCTGTATACCACTTGTGGTCTTAATACTCTATCTGACCTCGGCTTCTGTTATCTCGCTTCCGGCAAATGTGTTTGGAAACAGGACAGCGCTCAGCATCTCCGTCAAGTATGTCCATTAACGCAAAATTCCAATTAAATGATAGAAGCTGTATAATCCTGACAGTCCCCTAGCCTAACCACTCCCATCTCCCCCCTCCCCCCCGGTCCTCCAGGATTCTCCGTCGATTATCTATGGAATAAACGCAAAGCCCTCAATCCCCTCGGCGTATACGTCACAGCGATAAAATTCATGTACGGCTTGGGCAAACAACCCTGGTACAGCCCCGTCGACTTGATAGACAGCGGACTGTACATCGTGACCGAAACCCCAGACTTCAACGTCGTCATCCTTACGAGCGACATTCCACCCAGCACAGCACTGACGACGGGCATGGTCGTCAAAGTACTCTATGAATCCATCACCGACATGGCGACTCAATCACCCGGGTTTTATGAAGTTGCCGATTTCATCTCCCTCCATGATAAAAAGATTGGGAAAATGTTCATCGATGCCGAACGCCTATCGCTGAATAACGACGAGGGTGTCGCAAACCCAGCCTCGCCCGCAAACCCCTCGCACAGCAGCATCCCCATCACATCACCCAACACAGCACCCAACCCCCAACCCACGACCCCCAACCAGATCATCGACCCCCACGACCCCCGCCTCACAATAACCTACGACTGGACCGGCACCAACATCCCCGCCCAAGACATCTTCAGCGCCGCCTTCAACGGCCTCGCGGCCATCGCGCTCCACAACCACGACAGCCCCTGCGAATACATCACCGCGCTCAGCGCATCGGGCAATGCGGTCTTCCACATCGGTCGTTCTTCGCGCGCAGAGTTGTTGGCGGCGATTGTCGCGCGGGGGTTTTATCTGTTGATCAATCGGTTGTTTTTGGTGCAGCGCAGGTTCGAAGAGGTGTTTGTGTGTATGAGGATTAATGGGGTGGGAGTTGCGGATGGGTATGTGTATAAGGTGAGGAAGGGGGCGGAAGGGGTGGCGAGCGCGTGACTTGACGTTGAGCTGGAACATGATTCCTTACCCACAGCGAACATCAAGCCAAGTATCGGAACATGTCCGTCCGAGTATGACACTAGGATCGTACCGTGGTAGAATGGATACAACATATTTCTTTAAAAAATTACCAATGAGTCTTAAGTATTTACTCATCTATCCATACATTCCATCAGTATCAAAAAATGGCCATGGGTTACGGGGTTTAGGGTTTCATAGCAGTTTATAGCAGTTTATAGCAATTTATAGCAGTTGATAGCAGTCTATAGTAGTTGATAGCAGTTTATAGTAGTTGATATGATATGATATGATATGGGGATAGGATTGGATGTTGCGTGAGGGAGATATGAGAAGGTGTATGTAAGAGGTGTATGTGTATGTGTATGTGCTGGGAGGGGATGCTGGGATGGATGCTGGGATGGATGCGTGATTTTATACTTCGGGATATGTTGTAGTGTGGGGATTCTTCGTTTGTTAGGTCTCAAGCTATAATATACCTTAAATACCTACGTGAGGGATTTATGAGTTTGGTTTTTTTGGGGATCGTGTTCGTAGTGTTTGGGTTTAGTGTAGGTGTAGTTTCGATGAAGGTTAATTAAATTTAGGATAGTGAGGTGTAGGCAAGAGGTTGGTGGAGGATGGCGAGTTGGTGTTTTTCAAGATGTGTAATGACTCCATAGGCCAAGTTAGATGGAAACGTGGAATATTTGTTAAGCGTGCATTGTGCTGTTTCGTTCATGGCTCGTTAGTGGAATGATAATAGATGTCCTATTGGATGAAAAATATATCAGCCTGCGGCTTCCTTCTCCACGCCCTTGCGGACCTTCCCTTGCCGCTCCACATCGCCATCACTGCTGCCCTCCTCGACATCATGCTCTGCCATCTCCCGCCTGCGCACAACAGCAGCCATAGCCTCGGTGCCCGCCGCATCGACCATATCGCGATCGTGCGCGACGCCGAATTTGTGGCCTAGTTTCTCCGGGCCGAGGAAAGCGAGAAGGATGACGTATGCGAAGACACAGCCCATGAAGATGCAAATGACTTTGCCGTAGTTGTATCGCTTTGTCTTCGCCTTGGGGGGCAGTGGGAAGCGCTGACCGATTGTGGACTCGATGGTTGACGAGGCGGACGAGATGAGATTGCCGAGTTGGTAGGATGTACCGACGACGAAGGTGCGGAAGGAGCCGGGGGAGAGTTCCATGAGGTGGATGGGGATGACGCCCCATGCGCCCTGCACGCAGAATTGTTCGAAGAATGCGGCTGCCATGATTTTCTTGCTGCCTACGAAGGTGTAAGGGTAGAGTAGGGCTCCGCCGATGATGGAGATGAAGATGATGCTGAAACGGCGGCCGAAGATTTGGGAGGAGTAGCCGATCACGGTTCCGCCCGTCATGGCACCTAGGTTGGCGACGACCTGCGTTACCGTGACGGCGTCGGCGGAGAAGCCGTATTGATTTTTGATCATGAGCGGATACAGGTCTTGCGAGCCGTGGGACATGAAGTTGAATCCCGCCATGAGGAGGACAAGGTAGATGAGGAGCAGCCAGTGTTTCTTCAGCGCCACGCGACCCTCGGAAATGAAGGTGCCGGCGATACTGCCGTTCGCTTGACGGACGGCTTGCCTTTCTCTGAAGGTAGCCGTCTCTGGTAGGCAAAGACGGAATATGATGATCAGGACGGGTGGACAAGCGCCAAACCAGTAAAAAGGACGCCAGCCGTAGGGCGTCGTGCCGACGAGAGCTCTCGCAAAAGCTGCGGCAAGCAGGTAGCCGAACGCGTATCCTTGTTGTAGCATGCCGGATATGAGACCTCGTGCTGCTTCAGGACAATCTTCCAACGCTGTGGCTGCTGCATTCCCGTAGAGGCCGCCCATGGCTATACCGAAGAGGGCGCGACATGCGAGGAACTGTTTGTAGTTCTGGCAGAAGCCGGTCCCCAGTTCGAGGACTATGAAGAGGATGTTGTTGATGACGAAAGGCCACTTCCGGCCGTATCTATCAGCGGCGATACCTGTCCATGGGATTAGCTTATCTCAGTGGTCCTCGAGTACGGGACGGGCTCACCGAATATGACACTTCCCACGGAACGGAACATGAGCACCAAGGTGATTCCCCATGTTATCTGCGTATTCTCCTTGCCGAACTGCTTGCCCAGCTCGGTCACGGTGAGGGAGACGGTGAAGAAGTCGAAGGCGTCCCAGGACCAAGCCAAGAAGCCAACGAGGAAGAACATCCATTGCTGCACGTTGAGCAAGGCCAGAAGCTTGAAAGGGTTCGGGGCCTTGTTCATCGGAGGCTTCAATGTTGGGGCTCGGGTTGCAAGGTACCTCCCCACCCCCATCTTCTCCGTGTCTGTCGTCTCGTACATGGGCGAGTCATCGCGCAAGTCGCGCACCTTGTCGCCGAAGTGGTCGTGCTTGTAGGACATGTTTGGCGACCCCTCAAACAGTGAAGAAGTGTCTGCAAAGGTGCATCTTGTATCTTGTCAGAAGGTGGGAGGGAGCAAAGTGATAAGGCCGTATAAGCGCAGCAGTCGATTGCGGGGAAATGTGACGAGCTAATGATGTCCGAGATTCTTCACCAAGCATCCCGTCTGTAGGTACTTAGAACTATGCAAGGGAATACCTCCGAGGTTTTCCCATGCTTCTTTCTTCCTGCCATGGATATCCCTGGTTGTTGTTGAAAATCGTCATCTGAAGCAGCCGAAGTTTGATGGTAGCAAGCCTCTGATGAGCTTCGCCGTCTACACGTCCCCTTGTCTTGTAGAGTCGTTTGTTGTGATGTATCGGCGACAGGGAGACACGAACAAGTGCCAAGCTATTGCCGGAGTCTCGGCATTGAGATCGACGATTCGGTACTTTACTAGTCTACTTATGGTCGCCGCTGGACCGTTGGCGCTAATGGTAGATCATGGTGATTAAGCTAGCCCCTTTCAGATAGCATGCAACTATCTGTTCAAAGTCCCGAATTCTAGGTACCTTACGCACTTTGTCGTTTGTTTCGTTTGTTTGGAAGGCTTCTCCGTAATGTGTAGTATATGAGATCTACTCACCGAAGGAGACGATGATTATGCCTCGAATTCACCTATTTCACTTATCTCTATCGACGCTTGCTAGGACCAAAATGGTGAACTTGATGAGGTTCAGTTAATGCATGCTTCTACATACCAATACGATGACATGTTGTAGGAAGAAACAGATACGCCGTCTGAACTCATGACGCCTTACGAATTGATATTGGCTATACCCACATAGTACGGACGTCAGTCAATGCGTCCAACCTGCCTCACGTCGGAGGAAGTGATATCGTGAGCTGGCGCAGACTCAGGAACGACGAGGACGGTCATGGGGAAAGGAGTAATGAAAGGCCGAAGAGATGTGAACGGGAAAGCGGTCGTGCATTGCTGCGACTGTAGGAACCTGGGTTTGTCGGTAGTCGACAGGTATTGGTGTCCTAGCCTTCTGTGACATAGGATACCATTGCTGGTCTGTGCCGATTTCAACGGAAAAAGTCGAGACTATGGCAACTGGCTGTAGCCCCAACCCATAGAATACTGTCGTCCTCTGGTTCCTGTTAGCAATATGACTGAGATCGGTGGCTAGAAGAGACTCTGAATAGCTTGCCATTTGCTATTTTGAATGCAAGGTTATGGGTGCGGCTTAAGCACGCACCACTGGCTTGACAAGAGCTTTTGTTATTGGGCAGGCGAGTGGGTGATGTGAGCAGGTGTTTGGGCCATGCTTGGCTTTCTGGCATAGCGATTGACTGATGCTGCACTGTTTGGCAGATAATGCATATCCTCATCGAAGACAGCTTCAATGCTTCACCCTTTCGCCTCGACTGACGTTGTTGTCCACCTCCTGACAGACCATTCTGCTTTACTGAAGAGACATGGCGAGTATCAATTTAAAGTTTCCCTACTGATATTGACAAGCTTTAGCGATTTCCTGGCCAATAGTATTGTAGGAATAATCATAGGCATTACCACATGATGGAAAGTGTGGGCAAAGCCGAGAAGTCTCCTTTTGAAGAACTTTGATCGAAATGGTCTGGGTAGCAAGCAGCGTGAGATGAATCAGAAAGCCCGAAGTATGATATCGGACTGGCAAGGAACATCTGTTATAAATATTTGCAGTGATCTAGAATGGCTTTGAGCAAAAATCAAGCGGACATAGATCCAAAAGTTGTACAAGAACCAGGTATGATTGACTAAGATCCACAACAAGGTAGATCCTCGAGAATATCGGTCTAATCATTGCTATCCAGCTGCGTCCCACGAAAAGTAGAAGACATGCCACGATACAACGGAAAGGACTCGGATTGTTGAGCTCCACATTGGAGCTATACGTGCAGTTAATCAAGTTTGCAGCTTCAAAGGTTGGTGATAAGGAAGGCAATCAGCGCGCAAGTGTCGTGTGCTGTCTTAGCGTGCTCACATCTCATCACGCCCCGAAACTCGATGGCCAGGGGGAGCAAACCGCGTGAAACTTCTCCTCTCGAGCCGTCCAACTCTAAGTACCTTTGCTCCTACTGGCCACTCAACAATTCCCTACTCAACCACTCTGATCCCACTACTGCACTCTCTTCCGTGAAGGTACAACACTCTAGCTAAGCTGCCCGCCTACCAGACAATTTGAGCTGACACTCCGGTGGTGTATAAGTGCCAAGCATCATTAATTTAATTCGCCAATCCGCTCGTCACGGCACCTAAAATTATACCACAACTCTCCTGCAATCATGCCTTCACCATTCACGTCCAGCTTTGCCTCTGCAGCCGCTGGAAATACGTCCAATGATGGTAGCAATGGTCGAAACACTGGGAGCGGGGATTGGTATGTGACTCCGCTGAAGGGAGGCGAATCGTCTAGAGAGATCCTTGCACAAGACTTGTAATCGATGGAGCTGACTGGCTATATTGTCAGGTCACGCGCTCGCGTCAACGGTGCAACACAAACATTTCGTCGCTCTTCCACCGCCACAACCCTCTCCCAGCAGCGCGACAGTAGCCAAGCTGCGAGCAACCCACCACTCGCAGGTGGAAATGTCTACGTTCCACCCCATCTCAACTCCAATCACCAGGCATACAGTCGAAATGGAGCTTCTGGCGACAGCCGTTACTCGAAAGACCAGCTTCTGGACATGTTTAGAGCACAGAAATCTGGATCCCTCAACACTAGCATCGATGATCTCTACGTGGATGGTTGGACACCAGGGGTGAATGGTGCCGGTAATGGGGGCTGGGGAAAGAGTGGTGATCACCGAGAAACTAATGGACCCGACATATGCTGGGATCATAACGGGAGTGTTCAACCAATGGCCTGGGTCGACATGAGCGAGGAAGAGAAGGAGGTAGAAACTGCTCAGTAAGGACTATCAGAAGGTGCATTGGCTAATCTTTGTGCAGGCCTTCGCTACATCGGTCAACTCGCCGCTCAAACCGCCATCACAAAGCACGAACAAAGATGGTACACCGAACAATACTTTGTTGAATAGAAGAAGCTCGATCATACAGAACGCTGTGGCCAACTCCCCATCTGTACGCCCTGGAAATCGACGACGAGAATCTGGTGGGGATCATCTACAGTATAGCAATCCGCTCAGCTCTCCAACGGCCAACAATAGGATTTCTCGGGAAGAGTCAGGCATATCCTCGCCTCCACCGTCACTACTCAGACGAAAAACAGATCTAAAAGACAGCACTGGTCCTGGTTTCGATGGCATCGACAAAGATTTTACGGCTCCACCGTTCGGCCCTCCGAAAAGAACGAGTACAAACCCAGCCAGTGCTGGCCTGAATGGTCCATCTTCTCCATGGTCCGGCGCTCCGCTATCCGCTGGCTTTTCTCCAATGGGAGCATTCGGAAATTTTGCTCTCGGTGGCCAGACTCCAACATCTGCCGAGAGGAAACCAGGTTTTAGCAGTATGCGTGGCGAGAGTCGGTTCAAAGGAATGATGAACGCTGCAGATTCTGAGGATATGGGGTCAAAGGTGAAAGACAAAGCGTCTGCTAATAACCTGGCCGAAACCAATGAACAGTCACGAGCCAAATGGGGTGGCGATGTTACATCTCATGCCCACAGCCTCCAGCAGATTCGTTACGCAGATGAGGAAGACTTTCATGGTGGTAGCGCAGCTTTAAGAGGCGGCGATGATGCCAGCCCTCCTCGCCCTCAAAGTTCGAGGTACAGGAACCCAGATAGGCAATCTTCATTCGACGAGATTGGTTTCTCCTCATTGGGGCTTCCATCCGACCTGCCCCCTTTCCGCGAATTGATGCAGCGGCGTGAATACGCTCAGCAGCAGACGCCTCAAAGAAGTCAAGGCATGGGACAAATCAATGAACCAATGAGCCCTACCAACACGAATCCTTACCAAAGTCCCGAAGGAGAGAAGGCAACCCTGGAGGACGTCGATACCGATGACTCAGATCTTCAACACCACTTATATGGCGCGCAATATGGGTCAAGTGCTCGTGGGTTCCAAAATTTAGATGCACGTAGCGGCGACCGAAGTCAAACATCAAGCACGGGTGCCAGTCGTGGGTTCCCAAGCTTGAGCGGTCTAGGTAACTTGGGTGGACTGGGTGGTGTAGGGCCGTGGGTTGCAGCCTCAGGTGCTATTGGCACCCCAAGTAGGGCACAGGCTGGATATCCGGCGGGCTATGGTGATGCCAGCTTCGGCGGAATTGGTGAACTCACATCGCCCCAGACCGGATTTGGCGGATCGAATTTCTTTGGAGCTGGGGGACCTGCAATGGGAAGTGCTGGGGCCCTTGGTCGAGGCAGTAAGCTTAGCTCACTTCTTCCCACTACCATGGAAGAGCAGATGAGAGCAGACGTGTCAAGACAAGACCAAGGGCTTGAGGATGACGGTGACTATCATGCCCCCGGCTTTAGCTCGCGCGACACTGAAAACTCCTCGCGTTCTGCGCGGGTCGGAATCGACGAGTTATTCGGAAATAGCCGTGGCATACAGGGAATCAGTTCTCCTTTTGTCGGCAACGAATCTAGTCAACTTACATCAAGCCAAGCACCAGTGTCGGCGGCACAAACCCCATTTTCCGTAACACCATCCGCTAGCAGCTACTTCGGCCGCAGCCAGGAACAGGACACCTCGTCCAGCCAGATGCCCGCTACGCAGCAACGCCAAATGGTGATGCCGGATCGCATGAGATGGATCTATCGTGACCCTTCAGGCAATATGCAGGGTCCTTGGTCTGGTCTTGAAATGCATGACTGGTACAAGGCCGGTTTCTTTTCCCCTGAGCTCCAAGTCAAGAAGCTGGAGGATACCGACTATGAGCCGCTTGCTCAGCTGATCAGGCGTATTGGCAACTCGCGGGAGCCGTTTTTGGTACCACAGATAGGCATACCACATGGACCGCCTACCACTCTGCCCACCAGCAGTACTGCTACAGCTGCAGCTATACCAGCGACTACCCCATCGTCGGCACAACCACCTTTCGCCAGCAGCTTCCCAAGCTTTGGAACCACGCTTTCAGCGGAGCAACAGAATGCTTTAGAGAGGCGTAAGCAGGAGGAGCAATATCTGATGGCAAGGCAGAAGGAACATTTGGCGCAACAGCAGGTCATACTAAAGCAGATGCAGCACATGCAAGGTGGACAGTTGCACCATCACTCGAGCGCTCACAGTTTGCAAAGCCAGCCAAGCTACGGCAGCATAACATCCCCAATGGCCTACCAGCCTTCTCCAGCACAAGGGCCGATTCAGCCTCCCACGACAGGGCCGGGCTTCTTTGAAGGTCAATCAAGGGGTGCCGGCCCTTTAGGGGTTGGCGGTGATCCATTGAATTCCGTCCGAGAGGAAGATCTTCCCGGATTCATGGAACGACTTGCTATGGGGCGTGGTGGGCAACAGTCGTTCAACGGGGAGACCCAAGGCCATCAGCAGCGTATAGCAGCCATTATGCACGAGAGAGCTCGACTAGAGCAAGAGCAGCAGCAATTCATGCTTCAACGAGGAGATGAGGATCAACGAATCTCCGCAGACCGACTCGAGCAGTATCAGCAGTTAAGGGCTCAGGAGGATCAGCGACACTATCAACAGCAAGCTCCAATTGGTGGGAATATACAACACCAAGCTTCAGAAGTCGACCCTACATTACAGCAGCATCGGAGAGAGGTAGGATCCGAGATCCGTGATCAACCACAGATGGCACAGAACGTACGGAGGCCAGGAGAGCCGCTTTCATTATCCGAGCAAGTCCAGAAAGCAGCAGCCAAGCAACCCACTGCTCAACCACAATCTCCATGGGCAAAGGTGGACTCTGGTCTCCCTCAGCCATTTCCACCACCTCAGTCACAATCACCAATGCCAGCACCGACGCCGCAGAGGAATAGACAAAGTGTGGCCGACGCTTTGAATGCAGAGTCGCAGTCTCCATCGAACGCGGATTCTGTAGAGACACCTGGCGCGTCGCTGGCCCCATGGGCAAAAGACAAAGATGAACCGCCCAAAGGTCCTTCACTGAAGGAGATTCAGGCCATGGAAGCTAAACAGGCGGCGGAACAGGAACAGCTTGCCGCTGCTGCACGTCGAGCTGTTGCTGAGCAAGAGCTTCTAACCCTACAAACCCAACCTGTCGCACCAGCACCGGGTTTGCCTTCCTCAGCCAATTGGGCCAACGGCATCTCACCCACCGTCCCTGCCAGCACTGCATCACCCTGGGCCAAGCCAGCTGCTGCTAAGCCTGCCGTCGCGGTTCCTTCCACAGGTGCCAAGAAGACTTTAGCGCAGATTCAAAAGGAAGAGGAGCATAAGAAGAACAGACAAGCCGCTGCTCAGGCTGCCGCCGCCGCGAACCTCCCATCTACAGCCACGCCTCTTGCAGGCGGCAAACGCTACGCAGATCTCGCCAGCAAGCCTACTGCTTTAGCTCAACAGTTTGGTAGCACTGCTTGGACTACCGTCGGCGCCAGTGGAAAGGTGAAAACTCCGAGTACCCCTACTCCAGGCCTCAACACAAGGACTGTGACCGGCGGCATCGCCCAGCCCTCTGCCACTGCTGTCAAACCCAAGCCAACACTTAGCACTGCTGCGAAGACTCCTGGTAGCCAACAGCATGCGAACGATGAATTCCAGAAGTGGGTTAAGAGCGCTCTGGGCAAAGGCCTCAATCCGAATATACCAGGTGAATTTGGGTCTACCGAGCCATCAATACGAAGTACTGATGAATGATATAGTTGACAATTTTGTCAACGAGCTCCTGGTGCTGCCAGTCGAACCTGACATCATCTCTGACTCCATCTATGTCAATAGCCAAACTCTCGATGGTCGCCGTTTCGCGGAAGAATATGTTCGACGGCGAAGGATGGCCGACCGCGGCCAGGTGCCAGACTCTGCTTCTACCCCTGGCTTCTCGAGCCCGAGTCATATGAATGAGAGCAAGGGCGGAGGCGGGTGGAGCGAGGTTGCGAAGAAGGGACCGGCGCCTGCGAAGGAAGAGAGCAATGCCGCGTTCAAGATCGTGGGCGGTAAGAAGAAAGGCGGTAAGCGGTGAGTTTGAGTGATTGTGATGTCGAGCCCTTTTTGGGACGTTGAGCTTTTGAGTTGGAAGATGGGTGTAGGATGGCATCACCTGTATCATCACCTCCGTCTGATGGTCGATTCGCTGGATAACAAGACCATACAAAGCGTATCAATAACCCCTCAGGTCCACAACTCACTATCTCACTTTATCCTTCCCCCATCGTTTCCCCTCATCTGATAATCCTTGATTCTTCCTAATTTATACTCGATCTGCAACTCGGGTACTGTAGTCCAATCCAGCGAAACGCTCTTGCTGTATCGAGATATATGGCTTCTATATCATTTCATTTTCTCTGTTCATGAAAAATTCAATTTTGCGAAGGAGTCGCTTTTCATATATATACATACATATATACACCCCCGATAGAAAAGAGCAGAGCGGTACCTTTTTGATTTAAAGTGTAATCAATCCCATCAGAGTAAGGGAGCTCCCGGATTGTCGTGCGTTATCGCAGCTGAAACTACTCATCAATCCTCACTCTCAATCCCATCCCATTCCTCGCAAACATATGTTGTACATTCCTCCTCACCACCTCATTACCAACCCCACCCATCCCCTTCCCGACGATAGGTATATAGACGCTAATATGGAAAGTAATAAAATGCTATAAAAATGATTTTCTTTTACTGTCGACTGTATGGTTTGCCACGTGTTCTTATCGACATTGGTTTTGGAATTGGAATTACACATCTACATATCTACATATCTCCTTGTCGACTACCTTGTTTTCTTCGCGTAAGCGTAATGGCAATGTTTTGGGTGTTGAGTACATACTGGTGCTTGTAGGCTGTGTGGAGGAATCTTGATGCTAATTACTGTGAGAGGCGAGGGGTTGTATGTTGTTTATGATGGAGGATGGTGGATAGAGGATGCAGGATGATGGGTTCTAGGGGGGAGATGGAAAAATGGGGGGGAGGGGGGGTGTAGGATCTGACGAAGAGTCCATGGCATAATCTCATACGATTCCTTCGTTCTGCGCCTGACGTATGTTGTATATTGCCTACTCCCCTATATTTTCCTATAGGCGAATTCACATTTTCGATACCATGGGCATTCGGTTCTAGTATGTGACTCGTTTTTCTTTGGTAGGGACAAGAGTGGGAAATGGTAAGCGATTTGAGAGTCAGATGTTGTGGCATCATCCTGTGATAGTTGCCCTACGCCCTGGGCGTATTCTTGGTTCTCTACAGTGTTGGGATGGAAGCTTGACGTTTGTTTTTGCTTTCGTTGTGGTTTGCCAACTCTTATTAGGGGGCGAGTGTTTCTGCTTTTGGGCTTGGATGGTTGGTTGTTGTTGGTAGGGCAATGTGGATCATTGTTCCACTCTTAGGCGCTGGATTTATTGAAGTTGGTTTGTTGGGCGCTTTGGATTGTAGTCTCGGTGTAGGGGTTGTTGGGGTTTAGAGGCGTGGGAAGGGCGACCAATTGGCATAGCTGCTTTCGTGGTTTGGGCGCCGGCGTGCATTGCCTTGTGTGTGCAACAAGGAGTATGCGTATTGATTTTTGGTTGGGTTTCGGTTGGTTTTGCGAGCGAGGGCTGTTCGTTATAGATGATTGTTTGTTTGTTTTGGCGCTGAAGTCAATAGCCGTTTCTTACCGGTTGTTATGCTCGACTTGCATTATGGTTCTTTAGCGCCGCTCTTTGATAGATTGCCTTGGCACGGATGGATCTCTGTCTTTGATATCGATGTGGGAAGCGTTGTTTTTGGCGCTGGGTATAGGATGTTGGTGTTTTGGAGAATAGGGCAAGGATTGCCTCTTTGGGGGAATTCTTCGCCTTGGGAGGGCTTTTGGGTATTTAAGTGGGGATTTCTTTGGCGATTTTATTTGCAGGAATTGTAATGTTAGAGGCTTGATTGTTGATACTTTCGCTTGTGAGCAAGAAGCAAGAAGCTTAATAGCAACGATATCAAGGTCACGGCTTTAAGATTTCTTATTTTCATTCAATCGGCTTGAGTTTTCGGTTCGCAATGCCGTTGATTGGTACTGCCCGTCTTGAGGTCGGTCGTGAACGTTCTGGTACTACAAATTTGAATTTAGGTCGTGAGTCCCGGGAGATCGCACAGAGTAACGGTACTCGAGGGGACAATCGACCAGAGAACAGTCATGGTCGGATCCTACCTGGTGTCTCTTCACTCAACAACAACGATCATGATAATCGTCTACCTCACTCATCGCGAAATACTGTACGGGACAATAGCAGTCGGGCGAACAGACGCCGTCAAATACCACCATTGTCATTGTCACCGTCCGATAATGACAACGGCAACAGAGCTTCATCATCCTCTCGATTCAACTTTGATGCTGCCGAAAACGATGGGACGAGCCGAGTTGGCAGCCCTGGTCCTCCACCAAGTTGCGCAACAGCGCCTCCCCCATATAAGACTGTGGAGTCTTTGGCTTTATATCCAAATCAACAGAGCACCCAATCAGTTGTACAGCCTCAAGAGGATCGAAATATCGATCGCAGCCAAGGTTCCAGAACGAGGATCAGCAGCAGGGCCGTAGTTATGAAGTTCATGAAGAATCTTCAATCTCGTGTCCTTCCGAGAGATCGACAGGTTGCGGCGAGTCAAGGTCCGCCGAATCGATCCGATGTGTCTGATATGGGCTCTGGCAGACATGGAAATAGGATTGAAATCACAGACTTCGCGCAAGATTGGTTTCGTGCTCTGTCAAGCAATCGGCAGGCTTCAACGGAGCCAGGTCCACCGAATCGAACCAATGTGACTAATTTCGGCTCTGGCAGACGCGGAGATTGGGTTGAAATTACCGATTACGTGCAGGATTGGTTTCATGCTCTGTCAAGCAATCGGCACGATTCAGCGGACCAAGGTCAACATGGTCGAATCAATAGGTCTGAGCGATACACCGGTCGCCGAGAAGATCCCTGGACTCCTCTCACAGATTTCATGAAAGATCTATCACTCAATCTCTTGAGCAGTCAATCAGATACGGTAAGTGACGCTAGCTCATGAGATGCCATGTGAAATTTTTAACATAGTCACAGGATTCGAGTGATAGCGATTCCAGTGAAAGCGACTCAGATGATTCTTCTAGTGACGACGGCCTTGTACAAGTCGTCAAAACCTATCGTCCTGTTGGCCGTGGATCTTTCACACGAGATGGCGGCGGTACAATGAGCGTGTTGAGGACGGTGGCCGATAAGGCCCGCGAGGTTTTGGAAGTAGTGCAGAAAGAAGCGGTTGCGATGATTGAGGAGGAGCGGAAGAGTGGAGGGCGGAATGAACGAAAGGCTGCTGGTCAGAGGTCCTTTATGCTAGACATGGCGCTGCGAGCTGGAAAGAAAATGGTTGAGGATAAGCCGGAGGTCATCTATGCCGGGCCTCGATAACATTATGAGTTTGGACCTAGGTTCATCAGGGGGTAGTGATGAGAGCGAAGTTGCCAGAAATGACAGAGATTGGTGATTCGTGATGATGAATGAAGCTTTGGGATAGACTTGATAGAGCACTCCGGATTACAATGAAATCCATGAAATGACATGAAAGGAAGTCCTTCTCAGTATCAAACTGCAAACGCCTGCAAGCATCTAAGCCACGAAAACATCACCGTGCCCTAATACTCGCCTGAATTGCAGTCCCTACGCTGTCAGTCGTACTTGAATTTGATGCCTCTCAAGCTTTTGGAAGAGTACGTCCTTTACTTTGCGTCGACGTATCACACTGCGAAAGTCTAATTTCCTGGCTCGTGAATTGATTTTCGGGGACAATGAGAGGTCTTTGAGTCCAGACAAATGGCTTTTCCGAGTGATTCAACGTCAGGAACAGGTGGCAGAATGCGACATTTCTAGCGTAAATGACTCACCATTGAGGAGAGAAGTGAACGACTCCAGCTCGGAATTTGCTACAAGCAGTGGATCTTAACTGGGCTTCAAACTAATAACCTCCCAATCATATATGTTTTGGAAAGTTTCGGAGAGGTTGCAGAGTCCATATGATAAAATTTCATTCACTCTTATCGATACGAAATCTGATTGGTGGAGGATATTACATAATTAGCACCTTGGCATGCAATCTTTTTGACTTCAACTTTTCCGCATCACTCTCCATTATTGCTTCTTTTGAGTCATTACCAGTATTCTTACAACGTTGAACAGTAGCCTCATTCTCACATGGCTTGCTTATTGAGTCACTGCCACCACCGTCTTATGGGTTTATTCAAGGAGATGAACGTAATTTGTATCTCTAAAATTATTTGAACGGGGCAATAGTCTGTGAAAGCTTTTACTTCGCAAGCGACCACTGAAAATCAACGCATTGAAATTTAAGAGCAGACAATTCCAGTGATATATCCCTTTGATATGCCCAAATTTGCTCAAAGATTGTTTCTTCTCTCAGTCAGTGCTGAATTCTTTCCTGAGTCCTGAACGAAAAGGTAGGCCAATGATAGTCACATATATATACATACATTATGAGTCCATAGCTAAACAGCCATATTACTTTGACGTTCGGTCAAGCCACCTGAGGGGAGGACTTGGCATGTCCCCAACCTTATGGAACTTTTCTTTGCTATAGCTTGTTATATATACACCGCTCAATTGCTTGCACATCTGTCAAGTCTCTATTCAATTGTTTTCAAACTAACTGACGACTCTGACTGAGACTTTTCGGTCGAGAGCCAATCATCTACAATGTCTGAGAGTTTCACTCGTACACTTGCGTAATCTCAGCTGACTGATTCTGCAATGACCACCATGCCAGACGAGGCAGGAAAGCCAGAACAGCTCAACGAAAGCAGCGTTCAGCTTCTGAAGAGGGTATTATCAATCACATCCGTGATTTCATCGACACCAGAACTAGCTTCGAGGATACAACAAGCTTCGTCATATTCAATACCAAAGCAGGGTGATCTCAGAGTCATTGGGAAAGGCAGTTGCGGTAATGTCTTCGAGATCCCCGGAACAGAGCTCGCATACAAGAAGGGCACGATAGAGGATAGCATTTGGCGGGATTATTGTTACACTAACAGAGTAGATAGTCCAAAAGTGAGGACGCTGAGATTTCGCAGTGCCGAGACCAAGGACTTCTTGATGCTTGCTCCATATCTTCAAGATGTCCAGACAGTGATGCGTAAAGCATTCCCAGATAACAAAATTCCGCAGACCCCGCTCTGTTATGAATTTTCAGAAGCCGAGAACGACGACTTCTGGTCCGAAAATCTTCGAAGACTTCCAAAAGAACATCGAACGAAGCAACCAATATTCCTCGTTGATCGCATACCCCCACTACCTCAAGCAGCAAGAGAGGCATTAATAGACCTATACTTCGACTGCAACGACACTATCCAAAAGGAAGCAAAGACCTCCCAAGACAACAAAGATTGTCTCATACGAGTCTATCTCGGAGAACGAGAGTCCCTCCGGGTAAGTTGATGATGCCAATGATGGATCCCTACGATACCACGATAGGCATTGCCTCCATAGAAGGTAGGACGAAAGCTCCTGGTATCATTACAGCCAAGGATCTCGTTTCGCTCATGCCATATGAATGGGTTGCTGACTCTGCAGTTGACGGTTATATGGCTGTACTCTGCTATAGCCGCAATGGTCACTTTTATAAGCAAATGGAACTTCAGGCCTCGCCCGAATAGCGGCAGACGTCAAGCAGCTGTCATACAAAGATCAGAACGGGGATGCCTGGGTTGCCCATACTGCATGGGCGATTAAAATATATAAAGCAGATCCGGTGGCTGCTGTGGGCGAGCCATAGCCCCCTGCATTGTATCCTAATATAAAGTTGGAAGATATTCGCTGCCACTTCTTTCCAGTCTGTGATTAAAGTCTCTGGTTCATGATCATTACTTGTAAGGTGGATGAAAGCTGGGCTGTTGAGTTCTTCTCAAGCCTACCAGGCTATGAGAAGACTATCCAGTCGGCCTAGGATCTCTTGACAGGGTACTTGCATTTGGCATCGAATTAAGCAACAATCTGGTACTTACGACTCGCTCCGAAACTTCGAACTAAGACTCAATATGATGCAAGATCTCAATCTCGACATCGCCACTCTCGCCAAAGAAATGGCAATCGGTCTGGCAATAATCCATTGGCAGGCCATGTCGGACGGCACGGACGTAGAATTCGTCCTAGGCAACTGCGCAGCTTGGGATATCGAACGTCCACCACGGGGATATACCAATGTAGATGCCGGACCGCACGATAATAAAACCATCCCGCCCAAACGCCGAGCAATACACCTATGGATGCTAGACTTCGACAAAGCGACACCCATCCAACTCACCGCGCACGACGTTGATAGGAAACTAATACCCGCCTTCTTCTCCAGCGACCCATACTATCCTAGGCCGGAAGTCGACTTGGACCTTTGGTTGGAGTTCTGTGTTACATATACATTTGGAAGCTAGCGAGGTGATTTCACGGGAACTACGCATTTCATGCTCTCCTCGACGCATACCTAACGGCTATAACGTCGAACTATCAAGAAATGACCTTCTCATCGGTCCTCATTTTCCTATCGGCTTATATTGAAAGTCCGGAAGTCAGAGGGTTGCCGAAGCGGTATCTTGATGAGATTGTGAGGGTGTCGAAGATACGGGAGGAGTGGGATTTGGAAAGGGATGTTGTATTTGGATGATTATTTGGTGGGTGCGTATATGTAGATATGGGAAGAGGAAGGCCAGCAGTCCGGGTTCTGAAAACCCGGTATCGAAATCGTTCGTGAAAATGAGGAAGTCCGCAATCACGAACAGACTCCTCACACGAACACCGAACCTGAATCCAGTGGAGATTGCTAACTCAATTTCAAGGCATCCGTCGATCGGAGAGGATTGGATGCCCAGAGCGTGCATCGACAGACAGATTAAGAACTCTACTACCAATTCCAAATCACCCCTCCAACACCCCCTTCCCCCCTCCTTCCCCCACCCAAAAAACCCCTTTTGTCACATCTCACAAACCCACCCACAAAAAACCTCATTCCCCCCCCCATCCCCCAAAACAAAAACTCCACCAACAGACAGCAGAAACATCACTTTCCCCCAACAAACACAGGATCCCCAGTGGCGAAATACAGCGTGTCAACCAAAATCGCATCGGAAGACCGTCGAGATCAGCTGCCGTTACTGGTAAGCGGTCATACATGCTCGAACACGGTCTCTGAGATCGAGGGTGGATCAGCTGATATTGATTATTCAGCAGTCTCGTTCGTGTTTTCCATGTATTTACTACACTCTTAATATTATATTCCATCGTCATCCCAACCCCCATCCGCCCAAACTTCCTTCCACACCAGAATCTCCCATCGTCCTCTAGCCCCAACCCTTGCATCAGTCAATACGTCTCAAAATCAAGACAATTATACCTCATGTCCTACTTTCCATCCTAGCTTCCGCTGCCCTTTCTAGAAGAGAGGGGATTTATAGTCATATGTTGATCGATTGGCGGGGTTTGTGGTTTACTATCTGTCTTTGAGGATGAGATGAGTTGGCCTTTGGGTGGAGAGGGTTTAGCCTGGATCGCGAAGCGAAGAGAGTGAGAGTGAGGAATGGGATGATGATGGTAGGGATTGGGGTGGGGGGAGAGTCTTAATAAGAGTCGGAGATAGCAATTAGGGGCACGTGGAGGAAAGGAATGTGTTGTGACTATTTCCGAGACCGCTGTGCAGGCGGTGGTGTTTGGTGTACTGTGAGATTTCCTGTGCAATCAAACGATTTCCTCTGGAATCATTCTCTCACAGTATCGGCGATCATTACTGCGAGGCAACCGTATCAGTGTCTGGCATTTTGATCGTTGATGCATGCATGCCATCTATCTTTTCTTTGGGTTTATGTGATGGCTTTAATGAAGTGGAGGAGGAGGGGGGGAGTTGGCATTGGATGATGGTTTTTCTGAGGGGATGTGGTGTGTGGGGTTTGCCTTTCGCCTTTCGCTTTTCGCTTTTCGCCTTGCTTCGGGGGTGTAGGTGGTAAATTGTGCGATTATGGTGGTTTGAGGTGGGAGGAGCGGGACAACAGGGCGACGAATGATTTTGATATTGGAGTTGGAGTTGGAATTGATGAGGCGAGGCAACGGGGATGGAGGGTCGGGGGTTGGGCAACGATGTTCGAGTATTATTTTGTGGTTTTGGTCTTTGGCTTTTGGGGTTTCTTTCATACTCATTTATGGGGAATGCTTGGACTGTTGAGATTCGTGACATTATCAGATATCGTACTGTCTGTGATGGTGTCAGTCCAGACGTAGACATCTGTGCAATCGACAGAATCTACATCTTGCTGCTCATAGATTGAGCTTGAGGACAGCAGGTTCTTGCCGTCGACCACTTTTCGTTCAATGCTCGAGTAACGTCAGCATCACGACAACTTTCATTAGACCACTACTCGCACCACACAGTCCTTCGTTCCCGCACGCTCCGTCAAGTAAATTCCTGCAACCGCGTGCAAAGACACAACCACCTCCCCACCAAATGTGGTCCCCACGCCGCCGCGCCCCAGATCCCCTCCTAATCCGCCAACGCCACAACCAACGAGCCACCGATCGCAACCTCCAAGCCGAACGCGACGACTTCGCCAACCGATCATGGGGAGAAGCAGGCAACGAAACGTTCCGAAACCAAGAGGACCGATGGGCACGAGATCAAAACAGTAGAAGGCGCGATCCATTCGTTCCGCCTCGGACACCGCGCATACTACCACAGCGCCCGGCATGGGAGAGGGCGGAGGAGGGTTATGATGGAGAAGTGGGGGTGGGCGGGAGATCGCCATCGCCGCCTCCGTATCGGAGTGTGGATACTCTGCCGCGGTATCCTCGAGATGAGAGGCGTGATGAGGGGGAGTATTCGGGTCGTCATCAGGCGGGTAGGGAGCCGGTGCATGATAGTCGTCAGCGAGCGGATAGAGAACCACCTGCGCGAGGGAGGCGTGCGAGGGATGAGTATTGGGTTAATTGGCTTCAGGGTGAGGAGGCGGCTGGATCGGTGAGGGAGCCGAGGAGACGACGTCGGTTTCCGTTTGGGAGATCGGAGGGGAGGGCGAGAGGTTTGGGATTTGAGAGTCCGTATCGATGAGGGGTTTGGGATGAGTGCTGATGGGGTTTAGGGTTTTGTTGGATGTGTATGGAGAGGCATGCGTAAATATCTTTGGTCGCGTTGGCATGCGGCGGGTTTTGAGATGGGAGGAGGGCGGACGATTGAGCCATTGTTGAAATGTTGTGATTGGACCGACTTGACAGCTTGCGTCTTTGTTGAGCTGTTTGAGAGTTTAATAGGTGCAGTAACGACACAAAATGTTGGACATACAGCTGTATTTGCATGCAAGAGCTGACTGCATGAGGAGAACGCTCACCTCTCGGACCGTTAAGTTTCTTCCCATCCTCCCAATACGTCGCCAAAGCACCTTTGATGTATCACAAGCTCTCAACCTGGAGCTGAGATCCTGGCAGCTTGCAGCTTCGTTACCAGCACGCCATCACATGAGATTCACGCCGTCGTCTGGGAATATGCAAGTATTAGCACAGCCCCCAAGAAGACGTACATGCATTGTGACTCGAGGATGTTCTTATAGAGCCATGCTGGGCTCAATGCTATTTCCGTCTTGATCCATATCAAACACAGGCATGATCGGCAACGAAGAAGCCTATTTTCGCATAATCACTAAAAGCACTTGAACTCAGAAGTGTATTACAAAGCCATCGCGCATACACAATCCAGCTGGTCGATCAAGCAACAATTATACAGACAACCTCCTATTGCCCATGTAAATGCTAAAATAGGTATATATCCGCCCCAAGGTATTTCCCAACTGAATCCTAAAATTACCAATGCCAAGTCTCACAGCCACTCAGGCTAAAGCCACAACGAGATCTTGTACTTCCGAAACACCCTTCGCTGATGCAACAAGCTAAACATTAAATCAGTACAGTGGCTATTTTGCAATAGGAGAGAAGCATAGTAGTCGTCACTCAATAATTTATTAGTCACCTTGAAGGATTCATGTAGATTAAAAGCGGTGTGGGTCGAATGTAGTTAGCGCGAAATGAAGAGTGTGGCGCATGATCGCCTCATCTGATGCGGCTGTACACCATCAGGATTGGCCACCATCGGCAATTGTGCTGCAAGCCTAATACGTGTGGAGCGGCGGGCGTCATCTGATGCCTTACTGAATGGCCGCTTGCGATGTTGATGTATCTGTAGTGGCTGGTGGGTATTGCGAAGCATTTGAGTTTTCCCTGCTGGGCAGCTTGTACTGCGTCCCTTGTGCATCGCCGTGGCTGAAAGACCCGAATTCGCTGCGGAGGAATGCAGAAATGTCCAAGGAGTCACGACCCGAGTGAACGCCGCTCGGCAGTTGTGAGAGCAAATAGTCTGATGATGGGTCCTGTACTGCCTGGTACAGGGCTGGGAACGAGGTGTTGGCACGAGGTCTGGCAGAGTATGGTGTAGTGCCATACGCTTCGGCTGTCACCTCACTAGATCTGCGTCTGCCAGAGGCCGGCCTGGTGTATGCAGAATATGCAGGTGACAGGTCCGATGTGGCAGTCTGCCCAGAGAACTTGGTGTCAAGCGAAGACCTTCCATCGGGCGAGTAATGATTTGCCAGAGCCGGAACGGTATAGGATTGTGATAAGTCAGAGACGGACATAGATAGTGGCGACGCTTCCAAGTACTGCGCGGGTAGGCCATGTGAAGGCGTCGGTGGTGAGAGGGTTGATGAACTCAAGGTCGAGACGTATGTGCTAGAGCCCGTGGAAGATCGTGATGGGAGATGGGTATATCGGTCCAACGTCGTGTCGGAGCGCCCTCCGCTGTACGAGGGACGAGAAGTGGAAAGTGGCCCGACAGTGGATGCTGGACTTGCCGACTACCGCAATTTAGCTACCAGGAGAGCTCACTTGCGTAGTAACTCACGTATTTGCTAATGACCTTTCTCAGGGCTTGTCCCAATGTTGGCCACGGGAACACTTTCACGTCTTTCTCGATATTGCGAGGCTTCGGATTCGGTAATCCCATGATGACCTTGAAGAAGCTTTCGGTGTCTGGCTTTGCTTTGGATATAGTCAATGGATGGTGAGTCTCGAGATTGCGACGGATCCGATTCTTCTCCTCCACGGTGAAACGAGCACCCACCAATGTTTCCAACAGGGCTATGGTATCGACACTGGTGACAAAATACTCGTCACGTTCCTCCCAGTATATGCAGCTAACGCGACGCTCCCGCGTCTCATGCAGAGAAGGCTGATCCTCTGGCTTGACTGCCTTGAAGTAGGTATTGATGGTACTCCCGTCTTGCTCCCCTTGGAAGCGGACCAGTCGTCGTTTTGCTGTCCGTTCATCGGCAGTCCAATTGTCTTGCATTGAGTTGAGGTCCCCACCGCGTATCTTGATGATGGCCCTATCGGGATACATTGCGTATGAATTAAAGGTAACATCATTGGAAGAGGTGGCAGGCGTTGAAATGGTGCTTGGCTGTTGCTGTAGAGTGGATGCGCGTACCAGAGGGGGATTTGCAGGGTTTAGGGCCACTGAAGACGACATCTGAAAGCCTGGTATTGGATCCGGCTTCGGGCTCCTGTTGGATTGGTAAGAATTAAAGTACGAAGGACCATAAATCGGTCTCTGTATCGTTGGAGGTTTCATGAGGGGCTGTGAGACTCTAAAACTACCAGACAGATTCTGAACGCCCAAACTTGTTGCATCATCTTGCACATTCCTTAGATTCTGTGATCTTCCGTAAGGTGTGAGCTTTCGTTGCATAGAACTCAGATCGATGGAGTGCAACGCCTGTGGATACGCCATGGTGGAGTCTGGGGCGTACGAGTATGAAACGTTGTTCAATGCATTGATATGGGTTTCTGTGGGTGAGATCCTCTTCGCTGAGGTTGATGCTCCTTGTGGGTCCAGTATGTTCTTCCTCTTGCGTGTGATTCCTGGCGAAGATTGTAGGTCCAGTTGTTCTTCAACCTCATATCGCCAGAGTCCAACATCGATCAAACCCGCATCAAGGCCGGTGGACTCTTGAAATTGGAGCCGTAAAGAGACGAGGGGACTTGATGACTCGGTTTCCGAGAACATGGGAGCATTGCTGCTGACCACGTACTTGAAGCAGTCATCGTGCGCTTGAGTCTTCAGAGCCGTGAATGAAGCCGATATTCGGCGTTTTGCAAATACAAGGCTCACTATCAAGGGTGAAGGTTCGAACAGGTTGCTGCTTGAATCGATATACACGTAGATTTGAGATCCATATGTACCTGTCTGCGGCTCATAGGTGGTGGAGATCTCGGGGATCTTACGAGGCTCAACATGATTGTACAACGATTCGGTCGAGTGGTATACTGCACGCGGCTGAAGGTCGGAGCTTGAGCCGTATGCCGTCACTTGACCTGTTTGTGAAGCATATGCTTGTGCATCATATGCCATAGGAGCGGGCTGTAATTGGGAGCCTGATTGCCCAGGTAGAGCGTATTGCAGGTACATCGGCTCTTGTAGAGTACGGCTTGCATTGTAGTCGATGAGGCTACAGAAGCTTTGTGACTGTTTTCTGGCGTCGAAATCTGTAAGGCTGGGGTCAGCCTGAATGCGCTCCCTCATGGTCACAGGACAACAGCCCATAACGTTCGACAAGATTGGAGCTACTACCATTTAAATCGGCAATAGGAGACTTCTCGTAGCCTGACATAAGCAGCTGAATGACACCGTATGCTGGTTTGGCCAGTAGGCCACCGCGAGACTCGCCACCGTAGGACGTTGCTACAGCCTCTGCGAGCTCGTAGCGATCTCCGACAATGACTGGGTAATTGCGAGTCTGCGATGGATGTAAACATTAGCTTTGATCAGACCATCAGCATAGGATGTATGAGCTGCTGTGCAGTCACTATGCGTAGTCATTGCGATGAAGGATGGGTGAAGAGAGTAGCGGCTGCAAGGCGCAAGAGGTGCCTTTACGATGTTCTCCGAAGATGACGCGGGTAATGTTGTCATGTGGAATACTCCGCGTAGTGCATTCCTCGGAAGATACTACAATAACGACCCTTAGGCGGGCTAAATATATCTGTACTTACTGCCAGCTCCGAGATAAATAGTGAATCCAGCCTGAACAAGCCGTGAATTGTCGTGGGTTGGGGGCTGAGGGTCAGGAAGTTGTGCTAGGATGCTCCAAGAAGGAGGCTTCTTGATGTAAGGAGCAGGAGATTAGGCGCTTTGCTTGAAATACTTCAGACATTAGATCTGGGTCCCAGGTCGATACCATAGATAAGCTTGTTGAGCATAGGCGCTATGATCCGCAGTTGCAATGGTTCGTCGTGGATGGAGCCTCGTTCGTGCAACTTGCTCTAGATACGGAAAAGGGTCTCGGGGAACTTGGATCCAGGAATCTGGGGCACTCCGAATGTGAACAACGAATCTAAGACGACGACTGTCCGATCATCGATTGGCAGCGTGCTATATGTGGAATTGCTTTCGCATGGCTGCATGACTTCGTGAACTGCTTACCTTGGAACAAAGAACGTGGTTGTGACCGATGGATGATCTGAATCTTCAAGAGGTGAACGAGCGGCAATAGGACGGAGGTAAGGACCTGTCTTTGCGAAGTGATTCAGTATAAGCCGTATAAAAGTTGTCGCTTTGGAGGGGCAATGCAACCATGCAAGGGCCAAGTACCTCTCCTGACTCCCCTCACCAAAAGAGATATCCCAAATCAATGGCGAAACATACAAAGCCTCAAGATCAAACTCCGATACAAGGTCCGCCAGTTGCACGGCTCGAAGAATCTGGCTGAGCCGGCGACGGGAGGGATCGGAGTGCGCTAAGTGACGAGGGTGGGAACACTATTGCAGCGGGTATATTCTTCCCACTCTGTACTTTTACAACCCGCAGTTTCTTATACCGAACGCTGAGGTAGAGAGTGGGATACAAGCACCAACTATAAAGTGGCTAGTGCCAAAAGATATTGATCCAAGTTCCGACGCTTAGTGTTCACACAGTATCGTGGGGCTTCAGACCGCTTCAAACACCCAGAGATGGAGATAGCCGGAAATGGAGAGAAGATGAATGACGAGAATGCTTGTCAATAAGGCGAAGCTTTGAGGAAGCGAGATGTTGCGCTGTTGAAAGATACATTGGGCTACGAACTGATACTTCTTTCAATAGCCACGCCGTTGGTAATTCGTTCCACGCCAACTGTCGTGTAAATTGGCCCAGTAGCGATGCTCCAATGGATTTCTCAAGAATCAACATCATGATTAGGTAGATCTGAATCTGGAATGTGATGTCCAAGGACGGGACTGTAGCCGGTCGTTGGCCACTCAATGGTCCCATAGTAGGGTCAGTAGGTCGGAACTGGCTCGTACCTGATTGACAGCACATCCTGGTCTGGTACAGCATGATCGTCACCTAGCGTCAGCAGGAGGTTGCTGCAAAGCTCGGGAATGACTATCCTTGTTGGTGGGCTGAATAGACCCATAGCCAGCAACTGCAAAAGTGTGAGCGATCAAGTTGGACGATCTTTTGAGAAAAACGGAAAGCAAGGAGAAGACACTAGTGCGATATCCAAAAATATATTAAGATTTGGCACTAGCGGGAAGATCGTCGTTTCAACCTTAAAAATGCAACCCGAAAAAGTAACATGTCAGAATGGAAGATACCTCTGCTGTGCTGTCTCCTTTACACATTCAGCTTCCTTACACTCGCTCCAATAAACATTCACGATCTCCTCAATCTCGTCTCCGAAAGGCTGGCTACTACATAGAAGGGTCCCAGACGATGAGTTCACAGTTCACACTTTTGCCCCACGGCCACGCGGCAGGGACGACAATAACAACCCTGCAGTCTTGCAGACATAGGATGCATGCGAATAGCTGCACAGTTGGGAGTGAATCTACTCGTGATCTCTCTACGACATCTTCTGATCTAGTTCTTGGCACATTACCATGGGCTACTGATCTTACTCTTGGGCTCTCACATAGACTCCGAATACTCTTGCAACAAGGCTCATCAGCACTATCTCCATCATGAGCTTCGACCATGAGATAAAGTGATGCATAGCCTGGATTCCACAAGTATGGGAAACCATCCAGTACTGTCACACGTTTCAGAATTTCCCGGGTCCGCACGATTGGTCACCTTGGTCCCGAGAAGGATGTTTTACAAGGACATGGATGTTTTCTCCGCCTCTTTCCTCTGTCACATGACTGAACCTTATGCAACGTTCAATTCTTATGCCCAGAGTCCCATGAGTTACGTTGGGAGACAGTGCGCAAGTCCCGGCCACAGTGCAGTGCATTGTGACGCTGGAATGCTAGGTTATATGAGAATTCAGACCGCTCTGCGCCCTGCATGTGCGATGCAGAACACATCAGAGTTTGGATTGTCAAATCGTAAGAGAAGCGGGGTCAACCATTGGTACTGGCTTCTGATTGCTCAAGTTTCAGGACATCCCAGATTTTCAACGTCTGTCACCAGCACTTGAAACTCTCGGCAGTTGATCACGAATGCTACCGATGAATTCATGCTCCTCCAAAAGCCATCAACATTCATCAATTGTTCCTTGCTCTCCGAGTCCAACATCTGTAGCACTGTCACTGTCAAGCGTCTTGGCTGAGTGATTGCGAAATTATGCGACAACAACATTTATACATGGCTTTTGCCATTGTGCCTTGTCGTGGTCTTAAGGATGAACCACCTCATTGACATCTATTTCTCATTTTACGGAGCACCATCTATGGAAGGCTTACGGCAATTGGTAATTGAACGATTATGATCTCTGACCCTAGATCGTAATACAGAGCTCTGTTTTTCATTGTATTTGATCTTGTGCTGAAGCAACCAGTCATACTACACTACGCCATTTCAAGATTGCGCGACTAATGAACAACACTGATTGACCAGAGTTCATCACCTTTCGGCATTACCAGGCATGAAGCCTCTCTTCTACTAAGGTGGTGGCTGAGGTGGCTTACAACCAGGTAAAGGCCTCCTTCCAACACCAGCGCGAGCCCACGGCATTCACTGACTAGCGACACCATCGCGGTACACAGCACGCAGAAAGACAGCATGGGCGCCTTTGATACAGATTGCAGAGATACACATAGTCAAGACTGGGAGATGGCTAAAGGTCACGTTATCGATCATGGAAGCGTGCGGACGTTATTTGAAGTGGAGGCCGCATGAAATTCTCATGTGGATGTGTTCACAACTGACCAGTAAACGAAAATTAGACATAAGGCGAGATGGCTCCCTGAAGTGATCATTGGTTTGTCGCGGCGGCGTTGCTTGGCTTGGTCTCTCTCAGGGTCATCTTATCAATTCACGTCAAAGTGAAGGACGACGAAGGTGAAGACCGTTCACAGAACGCGATATAAGATGTATGTTGTGAGCTTCTCCCCTTTGACAAGTTTGATTGAGTATGAGAATAGGAAAAATCATGAAATCAGGTACTCAGGGTCTGCGAACCCTACTACGAGCGTCATTGAATATCCTCAAGACTTACCGAGCCTCCAGGGATCTTGCCACTGTCTCCATCCCAACATCTACTCGAGGATTGCATCAGCATCTTCATTCCATGAACGTGTCCGTCTTTGATGTAAATGTTGAATAACTATTTACTTTTCCTTTTCGGTACAGCAGTCTAATAGGCCAACCTCACTGCATTATCCGGATGAATAATTTCATTGTCACTCCGCTAATTCGTAGTAGGTCTGATTGGCGCTGGGCACTTCATTCAAGATTACCAAGAATTACACCTTCCTTTGCCTTTACCAACCTTCAAGTTTCTAAGCGAGACGTAGAAGAGTTCACCCCCTTCTGGTCTAAACTTACTTCTAGTCCAGCCCTAAGTGGCTAGCGGCCCAGAACTTTCGAGCTCCGGAGCCCCGGGTCTAGCTCCAGCGTGCTAGGTTACCCTTAGGCCTACTAACGTTCGCTGTTATAGATGCTTAATCAGGCTTATTTTATAAAACATTTCACTGTAAGATCTATTTGGTCTAAGGTTTTCTACAGTATTCATAGCGAAAATAAGCTAAAACAGTCGGCCGATATAGCATAAGAGGGCGTGGACCAGAAGTAAGTTTAGACCAGAAGGGGGTGAACTCTTCTACTATCTTCGGCCAGATTCACCCAAATTTTCACAAACTTTTGACCAACGGTGCTTTGTTACTCGAACTTGTGCGCCATCGAGCCTACGTGTGCTTTGAAGTACAAATCCCTAGGCTGTCGCGGATATTTACAAATGCCTCTTATTTTAGTGTTGGTCTTGAGATTACTGGAACCAGTCGACTACAGCCCCAAGTATCCCATGTCCTGGCAAGGCACTCGTCTCAGGGGTCATTTTGTGGCAACTATGGTACTCTTCTCGGCTGTACCGCGGTAGCAAGAGTGCCTTGTGATACCAGAGCAAATAGTGATAAAACATCGCTTACAATACAACGCTTGGCGACCGACTTACATCTCTTTCGTGGATATGCGAAATAACCACAACCATGGCCATCCTCTCGTGTCAAGAACATCAAGAGAATTCAGCAGATTGAATATGATGGCTTTTGAGAGTCAGAATTTACTGTCGATGGTTGTTGCCAACCGGCGCAGTAACATCAAGCGTTCATCTTCCAGATGTCAATTCACTACTTCGCGAACTTTCTCTTCTCGATCTTCTCTATAAAGCGTCGAAATCCATGCCATGTTGCTTGACATCGCACCCTTTCTCTTATGTTCTCTAAGTTGTACATCGCTGTCTCTGCACTTTGGTGATCATCTGTAATCCAATATATATATACCTTGTGGTTCGCCTTTGTGCTGTTCTTTCGTACTAATGTTTGATGAAGTTTTGACGAAGGACATGGTTCAGCTCCAGAGCACCGGGCCTTCATATTAATTCTGACATAGCTATGCATCGTAATCATGAAGATGATGCGTACATTGAAATGGCTATAGTTTCATGATTTCCACCAGCATCGACCTGCCAAGGACAAAAACGCCAAGGGTCATCAAACCAGGATCGTCGACTCAGCACCGCTCATTTTCTCTTTCTATCCGCATATGTTGTACTGAGACGGAAGATAGCCAGATTCAGGTTGTGCTTGATCAACGGCAACAAGAAAAAATTGTATGACGACGTTCACACGCTGTGGAGGGATCGAGTATCCTCGTTGACAACAAGGAGAATCCTTACTGGGCAAAGGCCGACGTCAACCATTACTTGGCAGCTTCGCCTATAATCTGATAAGATGATTCCAAAGCGTCAATGTTGGTTGTTGATGAAATACAGTGAAGCTTGACTTGTATCTGGAAGCGTGTTTTCGGTCTTACTACAATTGGCAACCCTTTCTCGATAGCTGAAACCTCTTTGGCTCTCGTGTGAAAATAGTTCACAGTTCACAGTCCATTCGTCATTGCAGTGAAATGAGAAGTGGAATCGAATGAATTCGAGGATGGGCGATTAAGCCTTGTTGCTGATTATCGAAGTTCGGGATTATCTCCAAATCGGAGTCCCTGACTTCACAGAAGTCTTTGGAAAATCAAAGTACATTGGCACCGACTTTTCTCTCATGCTCGTATGCCGTGAGAGCGTACGCCAGGCGGAATTTCATTACTTCTGGAAACGATTAAGATATGGAGATTGCTGAAAGATCGGATGATTTGGGATTAGATACGACATCCAGGATCAGCGATATGAGAATCGGTCTACGATTATGAACACACTTCAATTGGAAATTCTTCTTTGACAAAACTTCGCGTTATGAACCACAACTTCCATCGTCAGGCAAGCTAATATGTTACTTGTCCTCCTACAGTCCCCGTAAGCATCCATCACTCCTTCATCTTTACAATGGACCCATTCTGGCCTGAGGAATACAAGCCGCGGTATCAGCCCACCGGCCCATTGCCCCCTTTTCCTTCACATACCTTTGTATATCCACTTTATCATTCGGACATGTCAGCACTGAGATAAATCTCCAAATCAGTACGGAGCTGATCATTAGCTTCTTAGATAAAGCCTGTCGTTATTGGAATTCGCTTTCCTCGATGATGCCAGCTCTTGATCAGAAGGGTTCACGGAGAGGGACCGTTGTCTGAGTTTGCAAGCTTCTCTTGAGCTTCCAGCTCTGAAAGACGATGGAATCGATCGCAGGTGACTGTTGCTGTCTTAACATTCTCATCTCTTCTTACCTGAAGTTGAATTGGAAAACCTTTCATATATATAATCATCTCACTCTATAAGATTCCCGAAAATTATAAAGACCATTCTCATATTACTATATACTATAATCAGCGCACAAGTCCTTCTTATCATTCACGGTCAAGTTAAAGGACACCGTCGGCTCTCACCTGGCACACTGAATCCACACCTGGAATTGCTGGCTTTGAGAAGGATGTAAACAGATAATATGATCGGTGACCCAGAAGCCACCATACTCCACAACTCTCGAGAACTGCGGCGTGGCTCAAGCCTCACGATATGGCAACGAAATCCTCCTCCCACTTCGCTGGCAGGCCATGCTGACCACGTCCTGAACGATAGATGGAGGAAATTCTCCTTCTTTTGCAATTGGCCACTCACCCTCCTGAACCTTCTGGACTACCTTACTGATCTTAGGTTTCGCTGTTTCTGTGTCCACTCCGCTGATCGTGCGCAGGGGCGCTCCGCTGCTCGTATTGCCTTCAATGACCCAAACGATTTCTTATATATAAGGCGGATCTATACGACCGCCTACAGGACCTTGAGGGGCCGAACGAATATCACGAGTGTTGCTATGAGTGTGGATTCGGTCATCCTCCACCACGCCTGCGCGGACTACGTGTTCATTGACGTGCCTGCTAACGCTAATAGTATCCTGCAAAGCCTCCGTTGTGCACTCCGCCGCCAAAGCTATAGCATGGTCCTCCTGACCTTGGACCATTCCTATGATCAGGCGTTACAAGCTCGCGCAGCGAACAAGATACTCGGACAAATCACTGACCAGAATCAAATCGAGGTAATAGAGGCAATACAGGCTGGCGTCGTAGCAGCCGATATCTAAGGTTGAGGGCAGTCTCTGTAACATGGCCATCCTAACCCTCGACCAGTTGCACGATCAGCCCTTGTTCCTATAGGCTACCGCAGTCAACAAAACCCTCGGCCAAATCGCTAGCCAGGGCAAAATCGAGGTAACGGAGGAGATGCAAGCTCGTCATAGCAGACGACAAGGCCAGAAAAAGACTCTAACAAGAGGAAGCTGAAAAATCAAGTCATCCTCGAGTAGTGCATTCAGCTGTACCGCAAATCTTACGATCAACGGTCCTCACACCGCCAGTGAATGGATGGATACGACATAACGGCCAAGGATAAAGGTCTGCCTGCCGAGTATAGGTTTTGGAAGGATGATGAGTTCCAAACAGGTAAGGTGGATGGCTTCATCCCGCTTCGAAGGGTAATGGCGAGGTGATAGCGGACTATGCATTTTACTTTGATACAGGGTGTTACGCATTGTCGAGTTTGAGTACGGGCATTTTTACGTCTACAAAACACAATAGCGAGAACATTCCTTGCACAACTCGTACATCTAGCCTCAAATCCTCGCGCTCAATTAGCATAAGCACTGCTGCAGCTAAATCCCACGCCTCTTTACCGCCGAATGCTTGGTGGCAGCCTCTTTATTACGAAAGCCGAAATCCTAGGCCACCACCGAAATGAAGAAGGTATTCGTTCGTCCGAGGATAATTTCCGTCAATTTAGAGATTGGCCAATACCAATGGATAAAGATTTGTTGATGCGATTCTTCAACAGTCTAGTATGCTTTCAGAAATTAATCCCTGGGCGAGCTGATTCTTCGAGAATCCTCAAAACGGCAATAGTGGAGGAGACTATTGTTATGCGGAGGAATGGAAAACAAATCGGACCCAAGAAGAGAGAGAACTTTGTGTAGTCATCGGAATATCAGAAAGAGTTCGAAGAAACCAAGACCGCGGGTATTAGAAAATGCATGTGTTGGTCGATTCGAAGTTGCTGTCGATGGATTTCCAGAGACCTTGGACGCAGTTCTCTTGAAATGGATCGAAATTGGACTTGACAAACATTACTGTCCTGATCCGATGCCTCGGCGTCATAACTGCGGGTCTGAGCAAGACGGCACCAACCACTGAAGCCAACGAGACACACAAGGAGATTCAGGAGGCCAAAGCCAATTCTGGCCCTGATTAGCGTCCGCGAAGAATAACACATCCAGCGGAAGTGAGGACTCGGCACCGATCTAACACCAAATATTTGGCAGGAGGAGAACAACACACCACACTCCCCGCTATATTTTTCAAACTCTTGTTCGGAGAGAAGACTCATGCCTGCCGACGTATCCAACGTGATCCCAAAGTGGAGGAACACATGAAGCAAGAAGCCCTGAAGAAGCTCAAAAATTGATCGAGACAGGCATTATTACATATATCAATCTTCCAAGGTGCGCACACTGAACCCACGTGTCCATTCATCATCAAAAAGAATTAATATCAGGCATGGTCCACGAATACAACGCGATCAACGACGCGACAGTTAAATCGAAAAGTATCCGTTGAGAAGAATTGGGCCGAGAATTTAGAGCTCCCACAAGAATTGGAACAACATTGGATCTGGAGAGGGAAATGAAGAGATATTCTGTTCTCTTCTGCTGTACACTGGTGATTCCAGTTTTCAGTGGATGTCCGAAATGGTAGCCTAGCCATATACCTCGATATCATTGCCGACCTTTCATCTGAAACCCCAGCTAAGCTTCTTTCGACTCCCGAATCTTTACGTGTCACATAACAATAGCTCATCCCCTTCAACTTCTACGGCTGCACCACAACCGAGCGCCTGCTCGCCTAGAGGGAATATCAACGATAGTATTTCCTTTCGTTGCCGGACACGTCCGCGATCACAGGCCGACTGATCGCTTCTGATTTTAAGAGCAGTGAATGTTTTCTCGCGTGAGTATGGTTTATATATATATTTAAGGGTTCTGAGGTGATCATATGACTAGATGGGCGGTAGAAAACAAGAAATTTCCAATGGGTGCCGTGCGGACGTGCTGAACGGCTCTGCCATGCTTTCCATACTAGAAAAGCCATGAATAATCTTGTCTCAATGGTGGATGAGGGCTGTCAAATCTTCTATATTGACGATCGAAAAATCATGGGAAGCCCGGTCAAGGGTGATTGGTTCAGTGACTGCTCACATTATGTTGAATCACCGATGACACTTCAGCTACGATAACCCGATCGGCTGAACGACGAAGGCATACAGTCAGTATCGGAAAAAGTTCTCCTAGAGATAGCCAGGGCATACAACAATGTCAAGTTGCAGCATTGCTACCTTGCCTCGCTGGACATCATCGATGAAAGGGAAGCAAGGATTGACCAGCACCAGGAGACAGTGAATCCGATATCTGCAGTCAAGAAGGTGGAACAGCCGGGAGCGCCCTTTTTTCAGGTTAAGGCGAATGACACCGAGCGAAAGAAGTCTAATTAGGAGGAGACTGCTCGCAAGAAGCGATGGATAGCGATGAGGGCATAGCGTCCTCTTCATGTGGCGGCAATTATCACAATAACGTCTGCGAGCCTCGCACCTGCACTCATGTGCCTCGTCATACATACGGTAGAGTCAACCTCAAAACTATCTAGGGTAAGTCACTTATTTATCTAAATACCTACTACCCTAACACCTTTTAACTTTTAAATTATTTATAAGCTTTTTCTAAGTAACCTTGTTGACATTCCATCACTTCACACTCCTTTCGAATCATTCCCACATTCGTTACGATTGAAGGTTTCCGTAATGGCTGGCACTAGTGATAGATAGTTCATTCCTCTCTTCGCGCCGCCCTCCCTCATCGTGCCGCCGGCGTATCAGCACTCCCGAGGCCTTACTACCTCCGGTGCGCGAAGCACCTCGGTTCGAATCCCGGGTTATAGTGCGACCGTAAGGCCAGCAAGGCCTATAGGAGGTGTCGACGCCTGCATAAGAAGTGTCGCTCGGTTTGTTATGATGGGATCTTGATGAGTTTCGCCTGCGATATGCTAATAGGTTATAAGTCCCCCTTCCGTTTCGCCGCCGTGTCTCCCGCCTCTTTGGTCGTGGTCCTGCTATCGCCCTTCGAGGAAAATGTTCTGCTCGTCGTGTTGCTTTTACGGCACGCGTCGCCACCTTCACCACCGAGGTGGAAGCGGCAAATCGGTCGGTGATCCCCCTTCTTCCCATCTCTTACTTCCCTACTTTTACAATCTTTGGAACCACTTAATCAAGACTCGAGGTCCTATACCATATCGCTATTAGGAAGCGGTACCGTGGACTCCACTTTGGATACTATCGCTAAGATAGTAGCTAATATAAGAGCTCATCTATATTGGCCCATCATTATTGAGTATACGTACTTGAAGAAAGAAAGACAATCTTACAAACCACTCCTCGCCTCGAGGCACATTGCCTTTTTTGCGTTGCATCTGCCTTGCATTACATTTCGCTTCCAGGACTCGTTTACATAGAGCATCACGGAAACCTTGCAATGATATCACGAAGGTGGAAGATAGCCACATCTCTACCCAGAAGCCCAAGACGTCAGGAAATACTGGCATAGCATTGGATCTCGGATAAAAATCGGAGTACAGAAATTGAAAGTGCTTGCTCGGGAGATATAGTCTAATGATCGTTTCAATAACGGCGATGGTAGAAGGGAAACTATGCGGAGGGTGTTGAGTTGCTGGCTGCCAACATATACTCCATGGAATCATCATAGAACAGAATATCGATCATTCAAGCCAATGGTGCTTATATATACGAAAGCCAATAGATACTCTAATAACTGGGACATCGTTGTGTACAAGACACTTGCAACAGTTTTTATCGCATCTAGGATCTGAGGATGGAAGTTGAGCTTTTGCTTCTGGGCTGCTTTGTTAGAGACCTCTTACACTAGGCTCACTTGATTGCGATATCAAGACGATCCCACAAGAGTTGAGGCCGATCTTGATTCTTTGGGTAAAGAAGTTCTGCTCAAAAACTACATACGAAGACTGAGACGTTATTGTCTCCAATTGAGCGATCTGTCGAGGTCTACAAGATCAATTCAGTAATGCAACAAAGCCTCCTATTGATCTCAAAAAAAGAACGACAAATGAGACACAGTATACAGCCAGACATGCATGGAAGTATCTAAATCGGAAGTCCATGGACAATAAGGTCCGTTGTGATTGCAGGATATGGGATAGATGGCCAACCAGAGTAAAAGATGTCCAAGCATGGTACCAGGGATGTCGTTCTTACCAGATGCGAGCAAAGGCAAAGGGGGGCGAAGACAATGAACGGAATGATCTGCAAGCTGATGCGGTGAACTCCTTACCTAAAAACGACAATAGCCACGCGTTGAAAAAAGACGTCTTCGAGCTCGCTCACGACCGACAATATCACGGTGATTACCATCGGATATATGAGCGACTGCTTTTTTCGATATACATGCGTCGTTTGACAAAATACCTGCGAATCTACATTCAGCGTTTCCTGACCGCCAAGTCCACACCGTCATTATAGATTTTACCTTATCTTGCCGTGCACAGCTGCCGATTATCCCGACGGCTTACTTACCATCATCGCTAAGTCTTGAAAGCGGGTTGGACAATTCCTAGACTCGGCGGCCTTAGAGGCTGATGTTGTCCTAGCTACGCCGAGTTGACCGACGACAAGAAGGCCGCCAGGGTCTGCGGGAGGTGTCGCCGGTTGAAGAAAAAGTGCTTGAAGGTTCGCAATGATGGGGTTGAGCTGGTGTTGCACTTGCGGTATGCTGATGGATTAGGGGTGCTTTTATCCTTCCGCGCTCCCCTACTTGCTTGTGGCCGTCTCGTCGCAGCTTTGAAAAAGCGTTTGGCTGCTCGCGCTGCGTCCGCCACTTCACCACCATGGTGGATGCGGTCATCCCGGGGTCTGAGCGCGGCGAGGCTGGAGTCTGTCGGGGAAAACGAATCAAACAGTCGAGATTATGATCAGGTGTTGTCACCCAGCCATTAGAGATCGATCCACTTAAGTGCACGTTTATATATTGTCACCTTTGTGCCGTGGTCTTCGAATCAGATGGTGCTCTACCTCAACATGTTGCAACGGTTTGTGCTGATAAGTCCAGTCATCGCTGATGTCTTCAATTCAAAAGATGCGGTATACAGCGCTATTTGTTCTGGTGATGCACGTCAGATATTCAGAGTTGGTGGAAGTCGTTGGCCAATCTTGAGTTGAAAGTGCTGATTCTCGATTCGTATTGCTTTCAACCTCGTAAACCATACATTGTTGACTGTTGAAGGTTCGATATCAGCTGACCAACGGCTGCATTCCCCTGACAATCATTTCGTGATACATCGATAGCTTAGTGCTCATGATCGAGACATGTGGGGATCCATTCAGCGAAAGTATCGCCCTAAGAGCGCCGAGGAAAATTAGTCAAGCCACGATCTGTATAGGTTTGATGCTGATATCTAGTGGAGATTTGAAGACATCATGATAGGAGATTATACCAAACCAATGATCATTATCATCCTTCCTCAAAACCATCTTTGCGAAGGGACATGAGAAAAAACATCGAGGCATACCTAGACAGTAAAGGACTGAATTTGACCGCCGTCATTCTCAACCCCATATGCAAGGCTAGACACAATCGATCGCCATTCCTCCCCTCTCGCCAGACCACAGCAAGCCAAGCAAGCATGCAGCAGCACCCTATCATCGCGGCAGAGAAAGTGATGACTCACGAAGAAAGCCTCGAAAGCTCGGGTTTGTACCTTCAACGTTTGGCTCAAGGCACTAATTAAGCTCCTGTGAGGACACCATCCGGCCATCACTAGACAAAGGAAGGTTAAAGAAAAGGGCCTAATGCTATCTATAGATCGCAGACGAACGATTGGAAGGGAGCATAATGATGGGTTACATCAGGAAGGACGAAGATGATATACCGCGTGCGAAGCCATCAGGATTGTGGACTGGGCATCCACGGATCATTGGTGCGCAGTAGATTAGTTGGAAGGGTAGTGGCTTGTATAATATATACGAGATTACCCGGGAAATAAACCAGGGGTTGGTACACTTTACACATGGTGATCTCCGGCATGTGAAGCAGTGATCTGTTATCTCTACTCAGCTAGCAGCCTTTTCTGTAGGTCGTACTGATCAAAGCGGCTTAAATCGTTAGTGGGAGATGATGCGGTAGATGATTTAGGTAAGGTAGCTTTAGAGAGACAGAAATAGGAGGAGATTGGCATAGAGGATGCGATTGTAATATGATAGCTCGAATGCGAAGATTGAAGAATATGATCCCTTATGTGAACCCTCGATAAAGGCCTTGGGACTAGCTCTAGCCTTCTTCTTCATCGTATACAAGCTCGGTGATAGCAGCCAGTCGGCTCTTTTTGTTCAGAGCTTCGCGTTTGTTCGAGTGGGAAGCGCTTCTTTGTGTTCGAAGTCGCCTAGTTCTTGATATGGGCTTTTTCTGGAGCGACTGGGCCTTGCAGAGAGCTTTATCGAAGGGTTGGTGTATCATTTGAAGCTGTTGGTGTAACCAACGAGATATAGATCAGATGAGCAACGTTCATGATTTCTTTTCACTCCCCGAATTGCAAATGACGAGATGAACAGGCTGTGCTGGGACCTGAATTCAGTCCCACGTCATAAACCTAACAATCTTAATCGGAACATCTTAGATGATTCCGAGATTATGGACAGGAACAACTCCTACCATTGAACGTCCAGACATGTTGTATAATATTACGGCGAATATGCCTACTGCTGGTAAATTTCATCAATCAGCACCATCTGGTCCCATCATCTTGACAGTCTTGACCCAAACAACAAGATCGGCTCCTCGGTTGCCGTTCGTCCAGAACGCCGACCAAAGCTGCCGAGGGACTCCTGTAGTGAACAATAACAGAACGAAAAGATACACGTCATCAGGAACCGGCATAAGGACGATGTTTCCCATCGTGATCGAGCCTATTGTAAAAATCGTTATACGACTCCCGCCAACAACGGAACGTCCCAGCACAAACAGCCACTCATATCTATAAGACTGATGATTTCGAACGAGAATTCGATACTGCGATCGTCGCCACTGATGCCGTAAGACCCGCAACCAGAGGCTGAAGACCGATCTGACTTTGACTTGGTGAAAGTGTTGTTGTTCTACCAACGATCTGATTCGTCCTTCTTCGGCCTTCCTTGAAGCTTCCATCTCGCCCTCAATTCTATTAGCAGGCTCGTACAAATCGACGCGGTTGCGTATCAGTTCGAGAACAAGGCCAATGACCGCCGGGCTGGCCGAAATATAGTACCACAAAGCTCCAGCCAACCATTCGCTTTCGAAAGTCATATCCAAGGCAAGCTTTAACGTTTGGCCAAAACGCACACAGAAGTAGAGCCATAAAACGACACTCAGGAAGAACGATGCCCATTCGAAGAGAATGAAGCCCTTTCCTCGGGTGTATGATCCCATAGTCTTCTCTTTAGACATGATTTGTGGCCTGGAAGGGTCAAAGTGCCATGCCTCACACAGGGCCTGACCTTCTCTTTCGGAGATTGCATCTACGTGATGTGGTGGAGATGCTGATTCCATTCCGGGAAGACCACCAGAGGTGATTGCAAATAGAACTGACCACCAGATATTGTCGTACACCATAATCGACGGATCAGGAGCAAGGGCGACGATTGCGCCCACGAATGCCGGCCAAAGCGTCAGAATGTACTGCCGGGATGAGAACAAGGCTTTGTCCAGTTCGGTGAACTTATGAAGGATGCACCCTGTGACATTGGCTCTCATCTCAGCTGCCGTTGTTGGATTCACCAATTCCAGGAAGGCTTTCCTGGTTCTGACAAGATATGGACCAGAACGGTCGGCAAAGCCGTACCCGTAGGTCGCTTGGTCGTTCTGTTGATTCATTTCGAGACTTTGTAGGTGGACTCTGCGGGTGGCGTAGAATAGCGCTCGACCTATTCTATGGGATTTTCTGCTAAGAACTCGCAATTATCGGAGGACCAAGAAGGCGACGCGTGGCCAGATACTGGACATGACTATGGTGTAATAATGCGGGAAAGGCACAAGAAGACTGCATATCCGAATCGTTTTAAGAAACTTCGCGTGGCGCTTTTAGCAAAGACCATGTCCTGCAACGCAACGGCACAGTGATTGTCAATTCCTCATTGCAGTTTAGAGCGTCCTTCAGCTGCCAAGCTTTTCAGCCTGGTGGTAACAAAGCAGCCCTTCGCCAACAGATCACTGTGAGGTAAAGGCCGATGTTGATTCGACGCAGCATCTCGTACATGACTAGGTAGTTTGACTCAGCCACAAGCTCAGCCCAACTTGTGAAACGGTCAAGAGACGCTTGGTGTCACATATACCAGGCATAGATGGGCGCCGTTATCAGCACAATATGTACATTGCGAGGGACGATACTTCGCTGGTAGTAAGATCGATATCTGAGGATATCTAGATGAAATTGGATAGTAACATATATCAGATATTCCGAGTGAGGAGTTTTTTCGTGTGGGGTTGGAAATTACTAGCGTACTGAGTGCCAAGCTTGTCCGCGTCCACGCTAGAATACTGGAATGGCGAAACGTTTCTTGGCAATCTTCACCACAGATGGCACTAGTCCTGAGCTAGACTAGTCTGACAAGCTTGCGCTGGAACACCTAGGTCGACGTCCAGCCTCAACACATCTCTCAAATCCATCCCTTCGCCCATAGTCCGCAGTCGTACAAACTTAGTGGTGACAATGTGAGCTATTCCTCGGCATATGCGAATCACAACACGTGTCCTCAACTTTGGTAATCATGGTGACTTGGATCCAGTGCTGAAAGCAAGAAGTCCCAGGACATACTGGCATCACGCCCTGTGCGTTTCCGTGAGCATTGGGCAGGAGATGATGATACTTAGTTGGTAAAGCATTCCTATCCGGAAGTTGGAGATGTTGCTGGATGGGTCCCCTATCATTTTTACGCCACCCAGATATCAGGCAGTCCAGAGGACAGCCAAGACCACCGTCCCAAGCGACTTTATGCCTCCTTGTCAGCAGAAAGCAGCAACGGGGCACTATTGGAGATTTTCATGCCACTGCTCCAGGTTCTACTTTCCTTCTCCCGTTGCACATGGTCCTTGAAGATGTGCCTGAAAAATCTAAGTTGGCACACCAATAACGCCAAGCCCAGGATATCTTCAATTTCCGCCCTTCACTCCGGAGATTGGTCCCAATGACCTGTTCTGGGGTCGTATCCAAAAGATCCGTTCGGTATCGTGAACCTCACTGTTCGAGGAGATGCTTGAACCCCACGATCACCCTCACATTCATTGACCTCACTTCTTCCTCCTTGCCACCAACATCTTCAGACATCCTATATCCATGTTCAAAACATTTTTTATACAATCTTATCGCATCCTTGTTCAAGCATCGCATTAGCTTCATCATACATTGTTAGCATGTCCCCTCCGCTCTCCCAAGAAGATAAAATGCTCCTCGGGGAAATTGATCTGAAAGGCAACGCCATCAAGAATGGATTCGCACATGGTCATGTCCATGGTAGCGACTCGTCCGATGGAAACGGACCCAGCGGTCTCATTGCTATGGCCGGAGATCTGGTCCCAGTCGACCACGTCGGCAACAAGGTCGACCATGCCGAGGACGTAAGTTGAGGCTTGATGAGACTCTAGCCATGATTTTCAATGCTCTCATAAATCAACTACTTGCATTGCCAATCAGACGGTTTCTACTTCGTTGCAGTCGTCGCGAATATTGTGACTATAGCGTCACAATTTTCTCATTATACAACTTTGCTCGCATGATAAATTCCCTCACCCCTTGAAGTCGCGCAAGCAGGTACAGCTTGGAGCGATCTTTGTTAATCTCTGAGCGTCTCCAAAGATGTGTACCTGATCCTCTCACATGCGAATTCTACCAACTAGAGAAGCTCTCGACTGATCCTTCCCAGGAGTCAATCAAAGTGACCAGGGCTCATGGCAAGACGAATGAAAAGAAGCGCGGGACAACAGCAACCGCCCAGAGCTTCAGTGACGATGTTCCCGCTGCCACGGAACAACCCACCATCAAGAAAGCGAAGATTGAGACGCATTGCGGAGCTGGTGTGAAAGAACCCAAGACTCCCTCTCCTAAGAAGCGCGCCTTACCGAGAAAGAAGACAACTGGCAATGCTATCAAGACGGAAGTTGACGATGACAATGACAATGGAGCGATTTCTCACGACGAAGGAACTACGACTCCCAACCCAAAGAAGCGAAGCCCCACCAAGAAGGCTGCAAAGGGTGATGCTGATAAGTCTATCTCCCCCACCAAGGACGGCGACAGTACGGTTCGAAATACGCCACGTCAGCGCGCTGCCCCGTCCAAGGCTATGGCTGCTCCACGTGGCATACCCACCTCGTGGGAAACTGCAGATGACGCCGACAGGATGTTGGTTATGATGAAAGAAAAGGGAGACGATTGGGCTGCAATCCGCGAAGCGTGGAAGGACGCCACTGGCCAGGAAACCGCGAACAGGTATGCTCCCTATCACGTTCGCTATGCTCGTTACTTGGAGCTAAACACAGTCCAGTACGCTCCCCAACCGCTACGCGCGCATTAAAGTCAACATGATGCACCTTAAAGAAGGAGATGTGAGCCAAGCTTCTCCTATACTCCGGTATCCTCTACTAACATGAATCCGATCAGGCCGTCCACCTCATCACCGCGAAGAAGGAAGCCGAAGCCGAGATGTGGGCCCACGTCGCGACGAAAATGGAAGCCAAAGGTGCCGACAAGTACGCCACTGCATTCCTACAGAAGCAATTCAAGGCTTTCGAAGACCAGGCCGCTGCGGCCAATCTGACCATCGAAGCTTACGTGGATACTATCGCTGCTACGGAGGGAAAGGAAGATGAAGAAGAGAAGGAGGACTTTAGCAACGGCGAACATGCCATCGACGCGTTTGTGAAGGGAGAAGGAGATGGCGATATAACTGGGTCGGAGGCAGGGGCTTAGCCTTGTGCAGGTTCGTCTGCAATGTGAATATGGTGGGAAGCTTGTTGAGAAGAGGAGGCTATAGATCCGGATCGTCGTGTCTTTTTCCAACGACTGGTGTGTGACTATCATGATCGTCATGATAATGCAAGAGAGATGATTTCTCGTATCTGTCTTCCCAACCAAGACAAATTCGTCGCCGATATGGTAGGAAACCTTGTCGAGAAGAGGGTTAATGGATCCGGCTCCTTTCGTCTTTTCACCATCACAACAAGAATGGAACTCATGAAATGCAAGAGAATCTCCATACAACCAACCCTCACTTTCTACCTACGTTCTCAATCAATCAATCCATCCACTCAACCCCTCTCTCAAAACCATGTACAACATACGCACCTTAAGCCCAAAAACCACCTCCAGCACGGTTTTCTCTCCTCTCAATAAATTCTACAAAGATCGAGTCGGCGGAAGCTACCTACCTAGCTACGTCTTTTCATTCATAGTTTCCGAAATCGATTTCATGGAATCCAGGTCGTTACAACATGACACGTCAATCATGAAATACCACAGCAATCTCCGATTCTAATCCGCATCTCCATCCTCAACCAATCCCCTCCCCCCCCAGCACCTAAACCATCTCCGACAACTTATCCTCAAACCCCTCTACCAACATCTCCACACCCCTCACCCCTCACCCCTCACCCCTCACTCCACTCCCCTCCACTCCACTCCACCTCCCTCACCCCTCACCCCTCACCCCTCACCCCTCACCCCTCACCCCTCACTCCACTCCACCCCCCATCCCTAACAACCCCTCACCTCACACCCCCCATCCTCACCGCTCCACAACATCAATACAAATACGCACAATATGATGCCAGCCAACCATAACCAACTCCTTCACTCACTAAAAACATAGTCTCACGTGATTATTGCTGAACGGAATCTTTTCGACGTATGTTTGTTACTATGTTGTAGATGATGGGATATTGAAATGATTGTTTAGAGGAGACGGGATAGGGAGCAGGAGCAGAAAGGCATTGGACGAGGGATACGATTCCCGACTCCTTATAGACGTGTACATATATTATCGATAGCAAACGTCATATATTATGTATCCATGCAGTAGAAGGTGGTCATATTTAGCCTGCATATGATCTCTAGTACGTATCTATCAAGAACTATCTCACGTATCCAACGTCGCTGTAAAGTGTATATATATCCTATTCCATCCTATCCTATCCGATCCAATACAGCGCTCAAATGTATCCGTCTACCCAATTACCGTCCATACAAGTAATGTAGTATGGTCTCTAGATCCATCCAAACGATTCTAAAGCCCGAGATGACGATCACACAGACCCACAAAGCCGGTGGTGGTCACGAACATCCAGTATCCATCCGTCCCATCACGCCTTCTTCTCCTCCTCCTCCTTCTTCTTCTCAGCCTTCGCCTTCTGCTCCGCCAACACCTTCGCCGCCCCCGTCGTCGAAGCAGCACTAGCACCAGGCTTGCTAACTCCCTCCGCAGCCCCCGTCCCCACCTTTCCCTTCTTCTCCGCCGTCGACCCAGGCGCCACTTTCGGTACCGCAGCCTTCCCTCCCTTATCCTTCTCCTTCTCCACTTTCTTCTCTTCGACTTTAACCGCGCCATTCGTTTCCTTCCCACCCGCCCCAGCCCCAGCATCCATATCCCTCGGCAATCCTACTTGCGCCCTCACCTCCGCTTTCTTTTCCGCAGCACTCATACCTAAAACCTTCACATCCAACGCTTGAAGCACCTGTATGACCTCCGCCGCACCCATGGTCCTGACATCGCGCTCGTGTTTTGGGAATCGGCGAATGAGACGGTCAAGGGAGAGGTTGTGGAGGGGGGCCAAGGGCGCATGGAGGTTTTGTTGATGATAAAGATGGGCGTTTTGGATGCGGGCGGTGGTGTTGTGTTCGCTGTGGGGAGGAAAGGGGTTAGCGGTGTTTATGGGAGAATGATGATGGGAGAGAAAGGAGGGAAGGGAGGTTGGAGATGTACTTTGCGCTGACACGTGTTTCTAATGCTTCGATCTTTTTGGCTTGTTGTTCGTTTTGCTTGAGGAGGTTGGTGATGCGCTCTTCGTGTAGGCCTTTGGCTTTGGAGAGGTCGGCGGTTTGCGATTGGAGGGTTTTGATACTGGAGGTTAGGTTGTCGAGGATGTGGGATTCTTGGTAGACGCGTGCCATTGCTGCGGTGGAAATTGGAAGAGGGGATGGGCACTGATGGGAGATGGATGGTAGGGATGAGAGGAGACAAGGTCAATGGTATAGGAGGGCGTCATTGGAAGACAGAGATGCTGGCAGAAGGAGTGTCCGAGTTTCCAGAACTTGGCAGCGCTGGAGGTTATCGATAAGCGTCTTGGCAGTAACATATGACGTATCCCTGGCGCACATGTTGGCCGGAAATACTACTGTACCTTTCAATGCGCAGTCATCTCGCACTCTGGCTTCCCAAGGAGGCATCAGCTAAGGCAGAATAATGGAGTGGCCACGAGCAATGGCGAAGTACGACCGATACGTCTAAGACCATAATGTGACTTCTTGGCGCGGGTTTTCAAGCCGTGGGTAACCGTCTGTGCATTGTTTATCTCCGAACATGCACTTGGCAAGAATGAGTCACCTTTTGCAATGATTGTTCTGCGATATAGCATGATAGCATTCATAGAAACTCAATCACTTTGAGGCATTGATCGCTGCATCTTCCCTTCACTACTTTCATAGCCACATTCGCAGAATTCTAGTATTGGCGTGCAGCAGACACCAGACGATGTCAGGCATTGAAGCAACTGAAAAGGCGATGTCAGACATGACACTCTCACCCTGTCCCTTCGGACACCAGATGAGAGATAAGCACTTTCTTCTTGCACCAACTTATACCTCATTGAACCATGGCGCCTTTGGCACCTACCCCAAGTCCGTCCAAAAGCGCCTCCACGAAATCCAAGCTCTCGCCGAAGCCCGTCCTGACGTGTTCTTGCGCTATCAGTACCCAGCTATGCTTGGCGAGAATCGAGCCGCAATGGCCGAGTTCCTAGGCGTGCCCGTCGGAGAGGTCGTCTTCGTTCCAAATGCTACCACTGCCATCAATGTCGTGCTTAGATCACTCAAATACGAGAAAGGAGATGTTATACTACTGTTGAGCTCTGTGTACGGCTCTGTTGAGAAGACCGTTGAGTATCTTCGGGAGACAACGGATGTCGACCGTATCTGGGTCCCAGTCCAGTACCCTGTCGATGACGAGGTTTTGGTTGCCAGCTTCCAGCAGACAATTAAGAAAGCTAAAAAGGATGGGCTGAATGTCAAAATCGCGTCTTTCGATACCATTTCGAGTTTGCCGGGTGTCAGAGTGCCATGGGAAAGACTGGTAGAAGTGTGCAGGGCGGAGGGAGTGCTGAGCATGGTTGATGGTGCCCATGGGATTGGACATATCCGGCTCGATTTACCGAACGTTCAGCCGGATTTTTTAACCAGCAATTGTCACAAGTAAGACGTTCCTCTATGGTCCCAATTCGATATCAGTGGTGTGTCCTGCCTGGTTGGCACTAACATGTGTTTGATAGATGGTTGTATGTACCTAGAGGATGCGCAGTCTTGTATGTTTCAGAACGGAATCAGCATCTGATCCGCTCGTCGTTGCCAACATCTCATGGGTTCGAGCCTCTACCCCGAGAAAACGAAGAAGAGATCTTTAACCCCTTGTTGGTCGCTGCAAGCGGTAAGAGTAAATTTGAGATGCTGTTCGAATTCGTAGGGACTCTAGATGTTGGTCCCTACCTTTGCATCGTGGAAGCGCTGAGGTTCAGGCGTGAAGTCTGTGGCGGCGAAGAGAAAATTATGCAGCACTGCGAAGATCTGTTACGAGAAGGAGCGAGCTTAGGTGCTAAGATCTTGGGCACGGAAATCATGCAGAATAAGGAGCAAACGCTGACAAAATGCTTGTTGACCAATATTGAACTGCCCATACAGATTGGGGAAGGAGAAAAGAAAATTCCAGAAAAAGACACCTACAAAGCTGCCTGTTGGATGACCGCTGAATTGGCGCACGAACATGATATCTTTTCACCCGTATACACACACGCAGGCAAGTTCTGGGTAAGCGGTCTTTCCCATCTCGTTTTGGCCTTGTCATGCAGTAAATCGAGTCGGAAGCTACATCTTGCCAGTCTTGACTTCTTATATCTGTTATAGTACTCAAGCTTACTGTCAATAAGAATACTGCTAACGCTGATTCGCCACAGACCAGATGGAGTGGCCAGATATATCTGGAAACGGAGGATTATACGAAAGGTGCCGACGCTCTCAAAATCATGTGTGAGCGTGCCAAGAGCGGCGAATACCTGGAAGAGAGGCTGTCATGACATTCGAGCCACTGCAGATCCGGCTGAGTGTATCTGGTCAGAACAGTGTACATAAAGCAATTAGCCTTGCAGGAAACTGGCTGCAACAGATTTGGAATTTGCCACCCAATTAGAACACGAGATGATCGTCGCAATTTACTCTTTATCTAGCAGCCATGGAGGTTCGCATAAAGCTGCATCTTCGGAGGCAGGGCGTATCTGGTGGCGTGTGGGGACAGGTACCGATCTCGTACCGCGAGCGAAGGAGCTGGCATGCCATGTAGGGAGCCGGTAAGGCCGGGCCTCCTGCAACCCTTAGAAATATACCAGCGTATCGTTGTAATCTTAGTGGCCACACCCGCAGCAGACATTGCTGCAGTAGCGCGGACACTATTTCGTTGTGGGCAGGCTGTGGGTTGGCTCAGAGCATCGGAGAATTTCCATCCAGTGACGGTGAAAAGGCTAAGTAAACAGCCTGTCCAATGCAAAGCCCTGCATGATTGCGCGTAGTCCGATGTACTTTTTGCAGCATCGTGAGAAGGGCTAGCATTCCCAACAACAAGATGAACGAATTCGAGTTGACAGAACAGCAATACTTTAGGTAAGTATGTTGTATATAAAAGCATGTTGCCGCCAGCGCTTGCCTTGCCCCACTCGGGCAAGCGCAAGCGTGGAAAGTGCAAGCCACTGGAGGTATCTAAACAAGACTGCGCCCACAATCAGTCGTTGAGGCGAGGTCTCTCATCCTCAGCTCACGTTGTACAAGATAAAGTGTTTGCTGAAGTGTGTTGGGCTTACCTTCCAGCCGCTTCGATGCTCGACACAGCCATCCCCAGCCACTTTCTACTTCACAACTCCATTCAATTTTCCAATCATTCAGGCAACTACAACTCCCACATAAGAGTCATTGCTTCCTGGCAACAGCCATAAACATGTCCATGACAGATTAGAGTGACTCAGTGAGTCTCTTCCGATGAGCTCGAACCCAAATAACCCTGTGGAACATCAACCGTCCCCAACTACGACTATCAACAATACCCCCAATAGCAATACCTCTTCCACTAGTGCTAAGCTTACTGTCAATGAGACTCTCATAGACTCTCCTCCTTCTCTTTCGCAAGATCACGATAACATAACCACTCTGGCAATGGCAGATACCGCTGAGGCCACCGCGGTCACCGAAGGGATCCACACACCAGAGTCCGACAGCTCCAAATCTAAAGAGATTGAACCCCAAAACCCTGATCAGTCCTCCATGACACCACAAGCCAAGGTCAACGATAAAGAAGCTGCTGAAGCAACAAGCAAAAAAGCTGGTCACAAGTCGCACAAGAAGGTATCAAAGAAGAAGTCAAAGAAGCGGTCGAAAGTGGTAGGGTTCAGCAGCAGTGACGACTCGTCCTCATCGGACAGCTCGAGCTCAAGCTCAAGCTCAAGCTCAAGTAGCTCAGAGGAGGAAGATGAGGCATCGTCAGATGAAGATGAGGGTGCTAGGAAGAAGAGGAAAGCCAAAGCGAAGAAGACGAAGAAACTAAAGGAGAAAAAGAAAGCCAAAGCAAAGAAGGCGAAGGCAGACGATACCGATTCAAGTCCTGACTCTGAAGTTGACTCAAGCTCTTCGGAGGACGAGAAGGAAAAGAGCAAAAAGAAGAAGCGGCCAAAGGCCAAGAAGCGTGCGAAGAAGAGCAAGAAGGTGGATGACTCTGACGAGGATGGGGATGCGGAGGCCGACGAGGACCGTGTCAGCCAGTTTAGGGCTCAACTAAGTGCGCTCGCCTTGACCAAACGGGCAGGCGTAAGTGGGGAAACTCCAAAGAAAGGGAAGAAGAAAGTCGGCAAAAAGTAAGGCTGCGCCAGATCGGATCTCCCCTCATTATTACTTGCTAAATGCTCGCAGGGGCTCAAAGGTAGACTTCGTTCGTGTCGATCGCGTTTGGGACACCAGCAGACATAATTACGTTCTTAAAGCTACCGCCGAAGATCCCGACGTTGGAGAATACGACCAGTACATCTTTCAAGTGCGCCGCAAATTTGATTGGGAGAACCGATATCTCAATACAGTACTAGATATCAAGAGCAAAGCCCTCAAGGAGGCGCTAAAGGACGTCATGAAAGATGTGAAAGGTGTCTCCTTTGCAGAAGACACGCCTGTTATAGACCCTAACATGATCTTCCTCTACCTTGAGGAGATGCGAGCACACATGAAGAAGCTGAAGAAGCTAGGTAAGACTGAGAAAAAGAGGAAAACGAAAAAGAAGAAGAAGGGAAAGATTCCGGCTGCTACGAAGGCCAAGCATATCAAGGTGCTCATCAAGTATCTTGACAAGGATTATGTTGACATCAAGAAAACCCTCTATCCTCTGCTTGAAAGCAACAGGATCACCTACGATCTGCTTTGGGCACTTTACAAGAGCAATGAGATTGCATACTGTCCGACATACTCTAATCCCGACGAGCCCAGAGCTTTCAAGATAGAGTATGCAAACCCGGTACGTAATCTAATACCCGTTCTGAATCAGTATTGTGCTTACAGTCTAATGTTAGCACTCATCATGCGTCAAGGGCAAGTGGTACAATGTTGAGGGCCGCTACCTCGAATACGACGGCAAGAACTTTGGAATGGGTTCGATGGAGATTGAGGTACCAGAGTTCAAGGGCCCCAGGAACATCTCAAGCCTCGCATGCTACCCGCTCAAGTACCATAAAGATGCCTCAAAGCTAAAGGAGCAGCTTGTTGAGCGTGGAAAGAAATTTGTCAGCCTCAAGGGTATGCAATATCGATTCCACAAAGGAATGGGTTTCTTCAAACGGAAACGACAGATCATCAAAGTCAACATTAATGGTAGAGTCATGGTCGATCCCGCAATTCACAGACGAATTAATCCAAATTATCCCATCTCGACAGTAAAAGCTGCAGACCCAGATATCCTTGACGAAAGCGATGATGAAAGCGAGCAAAGCTCTTGTGGCGGGAGCTCATCAGACGAAGAAGGAAGCGGCCAAAAGGTTGGGGATCAATTCGGAGAAATGGACGAGCCGATCACGAAGTGGAAGGTCATCAAGGACGAAGATGATGAGTACCAAATCGTTCGCGTTGAGATTGACGGCGATGGCAATGTCATACAAAAGGAAGACATCAACCAGCTGCCTGGACAAGAGGAGACTCAGGAGCGCGAATTTACCGAGGAAGAATTCCTCATTGCAAGCCCCGTTGTTCTTGGCTTCGCCTTCAACGAGAAGCTATGGCTTGAACTCACTGTCTCGGGCATCAGCCATATTGAATGGAACGAGGGCGCATATGACTCGCTCGTTTTGCCCGATAATCAGAAGTCGATCGTCAAAGCCTTGGTGCGTTCTCATACCTTTGAGGGAGGTCGCAATATCGACGATGTTATCCAGGGTGCGTACCTACTTCTCTTGTTCCCAGATCACGTACTAATATCCGCATAGGCAAGGGCCGTGGCCTCGTTGCGGTCATGCACGGGCCTCCTGGCACGGGAAAAACCCTCACCGCAGAAGGCATTGCGGAGTTATTGAAGCGACCCCTTTACATGGTCAGTGTTGGGGAACTTGGCACAAACCCACACCAACTTGAGACCGAACTCAATAAAATCCTCGACGTTGCACATGCTTGGGGTGCAGTTTTGCTGTTGGACGAAGCAGATGTTTTCCTAGGTATATGCTCATGCTAGCAATCTTAGCATACATGCATGTCTAACTTTCTTCCAGAGGCTCGCCAAACGCAAGATATTGCTCGGAATGCACTCGTCAGCATCTTTCTCCGTCTACTGGAGTATTTCCAGGGCATCCTGTTCTTGACCACAAATCGCGTTCAGACATTCGATCCTGCATTCCAGTCACGCATCCACATCGCGCTCCGCTATGGCGAACTCACAAACAAAGCCAAGAAGAGTGTATGGAAAGCTTTCATTGGGAGAGTGGTTGCCATCGAGGGAGTCGAGGTTGAGGAGTTTAGTGATGAGGACTTCGAGAGACTCTCCAGACGCAACCTCAACGGCCGGCAGATCAAAAACTCAGTCCGCACTGCTCAAGCTCTCGCCATCGACGAGAAGAAGCCGCTCAGCCTCAAGCATGTTATTGCCGTCCTGGATGTTGCCGAGACCTTTGAGCAGGATTTGAAGGGAGGGACTGGGTATTCGGATGCGATGAGGAGCTACCACTGATCTTGAGCAAGGGACCCGGACCCTTCATAAATGCAATTACGACTCTCAACGAAGAACTTTTACGAAGCCTATAATGTAACCCGACACCTCATCTCTATCCTGGTAGATACGGTGAGGCATGCTTTGAGGGCTTTGGCGTCTGGAAGAGTATGTGCGGGATTTCCCTCGGCTCATTCCCTTTAGACTGCGGATTATGCGTGCGGTAGGCATAGGTTCCACATTCGGGTTAGCCACTAATTCAACTTATTGATAAACCTGCAAACGGGACTTCGTTTTCTTTCGTTGCTGCTCAGCTGCTTGCTTGACGTGTTTCTCATCCTCAGCACTCATCCTCAGCACTCTTGTCCATTTTGTTCCCACTAAGCGGGACAGTACGATCTGGCTAGGACAGACGTAGGCCGGTGCAGGCTTTCTATGACGGACTATCAACCATCATCTTCAGTTGTAAACTTTTAGTTCGGAGGCTGTAGATCTAATACTACGCCTAGAGGACACCGATACCGCGGTTTTTATGTTGAATGTCGAATGTAGCTTGTTCTTTTTCTTTTTCTGTGCCTCGCGGGGGTTTTGGGTTGGTGGGTTTTTATCGGGATATCAACATACTGATTCTTGTGGTTATTGTCGGAGTTGGGTGATGCCCTTTTTTTTGGGGGTGGACTTTGTTACAACATACTGGAGGTATTTAACGGGGCTAGCTAAGGTATGTTGTATGTGAGGTTTGTTTGTAGGTAGGTAGGTTGTCGGAACCGTTTCTTGGAATGAGGGTTGAGGTTTTTTTTGTGGATGGTGAGGGGAGGGGATGGTGGGATAGAGGTGTATGGATGTGGTGTTTTGAGTGGAGGGGTTGGTTGGAGGATTGGTGGGGAGATAAGTATAAGTATGTCTGGATCAGGGTACTTGGGACTTGGGACTCGGTCTTTTGCGTTGAGGATCTTTGGCGGGATGGGATGATTGTTGTATTGGTGATGGAGAGTATATTCTCGGGATTTTTGGATATGGAGTATCTAGGTTGCCGAGGACTGGCTTTTTGGGATATTGGTGTGGTGGATGTTGGTTTAGTATTTTCGATGGGAATTTGGTAGTGTGGCGATCACGTTCCTACCATCATTACTTTTTTGGATAGGTTTTAGCCAGTGAAAATGAACTGAGGACACCACACCATACTTCTTTTGTCTGCAAACAAAAACCTATGAAACCAGTTCAACGGTAAGATCTTCCAAATTCCTCCGATTCCCCCTCCGAAAGGATCCCTTCTCCCAACTTCGCATCAAACCGCTCGATCCGCCATACAAACCCGTAGCCGCACGATCAACAAAAGGCTAATGCCACATTGCATGCATGCATCACAGTTACCAATGAAAAGCCTAACCTCTAATTCCCTTTGAACGGCCTCTCGCAGCCAGTCTACTGCGCACGACTTCTCCTCTTCACCTTATCCCCAGCACGGATGTGAAACGGCGAATCTATCACGCGTCAGCACTTTGCCAAGAGCGATACTGACAGATAGAAACACACCGGGGTTAGTCTCGCGTACTGGCTTGACTGGTGGGCCAACACTCAGTGACCTTTTCAGCGACGCAACTCTATCCGCTGCTGCTCCGAAACCGAAGTCGGATATTGGCAATGCGATATCTTTGCTAGGTGTTGAAGGGGTTTTGGCAGCGGACATATCGATCAGACGGCTCTTGATGGTGTTAATGGCTTTGTCGAGGTTTCGCTTGGTGGTATCTTCCGCGATGTTGTTATTGGCAAAATGCGTTTTTTGGTTGACTGTGCTGCGAGCTTCGCGCTTTGTAGAGCTCTTCGGCCATGACTCGCTCAGAGTCTGCGCTGCCATGATCAGAGTATATGCATCTTGTGCTTTGGTGACGGTGTTGTTGGGCTGGTGTGCGACAAGGGTGGTTTTGTCGGCAATATCAAACATCATCAGGGTTGTGAGCGAGATGATGAGATGGTTCACAAAGGGTACGAGAGAGCCATCGATGATGTTGACGGCGGCGAGTACGGGTAATATGGCTAGGGTGAGATGAATGATGTTTGCGGACTTGATGGCCTTGCAGAAGAGGAAGAGTAGGGTGACGAGGAGTATGTGCAACATGGCTCGTGAAAGTAATGTGATTCCATCCACAATGCAAGATTTTGTTGAAAAGGTAGATGATGAAGGAAGTTCTGACATTGTCGCGTTTATGACGCGCTGTGTGTTGTGTTTTGGTGTTATTGGAATGCATGAGTGTCAACTTGTACGACCCTTGCCAAGTTATATTGAAAGCCTACAGTATTCAAGGGATTCTTCGTTACTAAAGTAGTAGCATCTGTGCATCGAAGAGTATATCGAGGAGAATTAACTTAGCTCGTACAGAATAAGGCGATGTACCAAAATGGCGAGGACTGCAATAACGTAGATGACGGGATAACGAGATTGACGGTCATTCGAGATTGCACTGTCGCCACCTGACTTGATTGGCTAAACTGGTGGGCCACGGCCGTAATATCTTCGTTTGCTACCAAATTACTCAGTAATCTCGAATGATCGTCACTCTCGTTATCCCGTCATCGACGTTACCACTTGCCCCACTTCGTGTTCACCCAGTGTTATGCAAGAAGCGAGTATGAGTATGTCGTTTGACTTGATGGCAACTATCATAAACTATAAAGAGAAGGTGTTTTAAACCTCGTCCGCAACGGCACACTTGTTGCTGCTTGATATTCGCACAATGGTTCAACAACGTCGAGTCAATTTCCCATAGAGCCGGTCGACAATGGTGTATTTGGACTCCAATGAACAAGTGCATCACGTCCTCCGGCGAATTGCTTGACCCGGGATTCTCGATTGACCATCACGGCGTTCACAAACCGAGACAGTAGCTCCCCTTCCCGTGAAAAGGGTGGAAGGATTACCTGGCTGGCAACTCTTTTGAAGACCTAGACTCAATCACTCGTAAGCCCAGATATCATAGAAAGGCCGGAGGCTTGAGGAGATCATGAGGAGGTCGTTGCATGAATTTCAGCTTCCTGATCAAGAGTCCTTCGTAGGATTAATTGAGTGGTCCGGGTAGAGGGTGTGCGTGCCCACAACTCTGTGCTATCTGTCGCAGCTATCGAGGTTGGAGGGTCCAAGGCCTGAAGGCTGGTACATATGCCTGAAACTCGGTAAGATAATATATTGGGATACTCTTCATTCACATGACCACGGTGGCCACCATCACTAGTCTGGATCCTCGTATTGATATGGACTTCAGAGATTGTGGCGCTTTGAGCCACCCGATCTACCTTGTTTGTGTTCAACGGTCTCCCGTTGTTGGCAGTCAAAACATACGTGCTCTATTCCCTGGCAGTCCGGACAGCGCGCCAAAGGCCAAGCAACTCCTCCGTGCTATCAATTTCGCAATGGAGGCGACAAATCTTGGATCAAGGGACACAGAGTTGCCAGGACTGATTCATGGCCCCAGGATCTCCACATAATAATTGTCCTTACCATACTGGCATGATGTACTATCTTGACTCATCCGTTCGTCTGCGTCAAGCTTTTGTCGTAAGAAAATATGATAGAGAGAAATCTCCTTGAGCTCTTGAAAAAGAAATCGAAGCAGTGTACATCGGGACTTCATGGGCTGCTTACAACGCCACTGTCAGAGCAAGACCGTGTAGAAGCCTCAATGGGATAGTTCGATATCAGCTTGGGGGAGCCGAAGGTGCGGAGCATTAACAGCATGCCTGTTGATATCAGTGGACTCCGCTGCTGTAGGACCTCAGTCTGGCATTTGTGGACACAACTATGGATTTGGCGAATGACGATGAATATCACAGAAGAGTTGATAAATGATACATCACGTAGCGTGCCAAGCCAGGATATCGCCAGTCTAGCTCCTTGGGGCTAGTGGAGCTAGCGCTAGATACAGTACTTTAACGTGATAACCTCCTTCGCCATCCAACATCATTACTTATACAATAGATCATGGCCGAAAACTTATAAACAGTCACATACTGTCACGTCAGTCAAAAATGAATCATAAGATTCTTCCTTCTATCAGGAGAAAAACATACTGATACAACAGTAGCCTTCACTTGAATCCATATCTGGTGGTCTTCTTGTGTATATTGTACATATCGTGGAAGAAGGACTCATGTTTATCTGCAATACCTAAACCCAAACTAGCGTTGAAAATATCTACAGTTTTCTTTTGGGAGGAAGCTTTTCGTTCGCCAATACATTGTTTTGATCTTTGCAAGCACCCGGCATCGATCCTTGTATAATCTCGATGTCATTTAGGTCTTTGTCTGTCAGGTCGCGGCTCGGCCCCAGCCCACACTCTATGATCAGAGAACGGCTCTGCGATAGAGGTCACAACGCTTGGACGCTTCTCCCATCCGGTCAGGTTCGAAGGTGGACATGCACTGATGGCGCTTCGCTAGGAGCACCATCTAATGAGTGTAATGGAGGTTGTCTCGATTCCTACTCGTGTATTTGTCTGGAGTCTAGCTGAGGGGCTGGCCAGATTAAGTTCATCACAGATCGTCACGGGGGCGGACCCGAAAATCGCTCATAAATCTGTCTGGAGATCGGCTGAGAAGCTAATCGTGATGAGCTAGCTGGAGATGGTGATCATCGTCACGTTTCATCGAATCTCACCCTCCGAACACGATCGTTGTGCGGAAGGTTCACGTCCTCACGATGAGCCTTGGCTTCTTCTCTTGGGATTGTGGATATACTGTGATCCATGGCCTTATCGTGCTCCCGGACTTTTGCCGCATGCGTCTGACGAGCCATTTCCTCTTCGCTCTGCAATCGTTTGTCAGCCCGCTCATACTGTTCCATTCTTTCGGTATGAGATCGTCGTCTGACCGCCTGCTCCTCTCGTGCCATGGCTTCATCATCAGCTCGACGTTGGCGCGCCCATTCGAATCGGTCCAGTTCCTCTTCGTGATCTTTGAGTCGAGCTTGGTAGATTTGGTAATCCATGAGCTCATTGCACTCATTGACTTTGGCTACGTAGTGCAGGTGCTCCAGCTCTTCCTCGTGCCGCTTTCGTATAATGGCATAGCGCTTACGGAATGCTCGTTTTTCATATTCGCGTCGTTCTTTTGCCATCTCGCGACGATCTTGCTCGTCGTCGAAGGCTCGCTGTCTTCGGTCTGCCTCCCGTCGGTAACGATGCAATCGGCGTGCTTTGTCTTTGGATCTGCTGCTACCACAATCGGACTTCTCTGGCAAAACACAATATCAGCTATAATCTAAGCACGCTGGTAGATTCACCGTGTCGATAAGACTTTCATAGTGCGAAGATTGCCAAACAGGAGCCTAAAGTGAGACCGAGCTAATGCTAAGCAAAAGCGAAGTGTTCAGGGAAGTGCAAAGATGTGTTCATGATAGATGGGGTTTGGAGTCGGGAGCAGTTTTACTCCATGAGTAGAGGTGTATTTGTGGGAAGGCCTATGGGCGGGACAGATAGCACAGAAGTACGGAATGGCGGACATCCACTCGGCGGATCGAAATTTGTTGCACCACCAACGGTTCCTGAACGGAGTACCCTTCGGCTGGTGACTCCCACGACACAGGCTGACATTAATGACTCTTAGAGAAGAGTGGTATGAAGGACGACAGATGAATTTTCAATCTGTAATCAAGGACTATAACAATTGCTAGAACCTCTGACACTAGATCATGGCATACGAAAAGTGGAAACGCCATTGATCGTCATTCTGGTTTTCCGTATTGACGGGATCTTTCCTGGAGGGAGTTATGTGTGTGACGTAAGCTTCGAATTTGCGAGTTGTGGGCACTAAGTCTGTATCGACCAACATTGGAGCACCAGCAGTAGGCATAGATGCTGGATTAGAAGGGTGAGGTGCTGAGTAGACCCTGAGCTCTGGAGCCACTCCTCACGTCTGGGCAAACAAATTGTCTTAGGCGATGTCAGAACATAACCCGTCGCCCAATATGACACTTAGTCGCTCATACGATGTGGCAAAGAGGTCTCAAGGCTGCTTGGGTACTTCTGCTTCAAACACCCTCTCTCTCTCAGGTAGGTGAACGATTATTGTCAATTGACGTACGGCCGGATTATCTGAAATCATCATAAGATCGTCTGGAAACCCTGCTGGTTCCTTAGAACAAGCATAGCCATAGGGAAACAACGATGTTCTGAAGGGGATTCTTAGATAGCAGACAAGTCCTGGTGGCTCAAACATTCCTCATCCAGGTTGTGAAGATAGATATAATGGTATCTAATTGGACCATCTGCTGCTGAGGCTACTGTGACCCAGAAAACCGAACACAACGAGACCTGTCAGGCAGAGGCATAGAAAACGCCCATCGTGGTACCCTGTTCTTCGAACGAACTTGAAGCGTTATGGGATAGAGTGACAGGCGGTAATCAAGCATCACGCCGTAATAGTTAATATGCAATCCTGATCCAACAGCTGCCGCAGTTCGCAGAGCTATGAAAAGATGGCTTTCGAAGCACTATCTCGTATAATTGCTTTGCCCGTCGGTGACAGCTCAGGAGATGGTCTTTTAGTACTTACACACTCAAACACAGCACTATCGAGGCGAGAGACGCCATTGATGGCGCGGTTTAGGCAGTTTCAACCTTTGCGGGGATGACATCCAAAGTACAGCCGCTGCGAGATTTCGAATCAGAGGGTGTATGTGGATTGATGCGCCAATCATGCGCAGAAGCCTGCCACGACTTTTCATCCCAGTAGCGCTTGTGGGTACGCTATCCGCTTCGTCAGGTTCGTTGTGTCCGTGCATTGATAAATGACGCGGCTGTCTTGAACCTGCGAGTCTGACGATAAAAGACGTCGGTCTCCTTCAGTAATCCTCCATCAGAACACCCTGTAGGTTATCTTCAAGCCGACAGCTTTTGCTTTCCCCTATGTGAAGGGCTAGAGGGATTGGCAAGATGTTCGCCTTATTCTCTTCGCTTCTCTGCATAGCATTTGGCTTATTTCTCTCACTTTCCAATGCCCAGCTCACAGGGTCCATCACCAGTCCCGGCAACCCGTACATCATCACCATCACCGTCATAAATCCGAGCACCAAGAACATCCACATCTTAAGATGGAACAACGTCTTCGACAAGCAACTATTCATTCCACCCTCCTTCACAGTCAAAGACGACCAAGGCAACGAATCCCCGTTCGCAACAACATATGCCCTACGCTCCGGTATCACCAACAACGATTTCCACACTCTCGAACCCGGACAGAACTTCACTCGGATATATGATCTCAGGCAATTCCTGCAGAATATCCCAAGCGGACCCACCAGACATGGTCCAAAAACAATCCAGATAATCCCATCCACAAGTTTTCAAGGCATCGTCTCCAGCAAGCCGTTGAACATCCCCAGCGAAGCAGCTGCAGATCTTCCGCGGGGACATCTGGGACAATACGCGGCCGCCGGCCTTCAAGCTATTTCACTGCTCGCTGCGCCCTACAAAGTTCAGCTCGATTTCCCCATCTATCGGAGTTCCAGGCAAACTACTCCGAATTCGTCGAACGGCATAACGATAGATACCAGTACCTGCATAAGCACCAATGCCACCGCTCTTGCCAGCTATATAACCGATGCAGGCGTATACGCCGACGCCGCCCACTCGGCGGCCAGTGACCTGTGGAGTCCGGTGTACTCGCAATTCTTTCAGGCTCCTCAGAGAGCAACTGTCGGCATCGCCGCCAAGTTCGCCGCGTTGACACTTCGGGGAAACGGGCCTCATGTCGACGCTTATTGCAGCGACTTGCAAGGTTTGTGCGATGCGGAGGGTAGTATCTTAGGGTATACTTTCACCCCTTCGTTCATCGGTAGTAGCTATGTCATCCTGTGTCCCGCCGCGATGAAATTAGGAAAGCCTTCCGAGCCGTGCTCTCAGCCTTTCAAGAAGCGGACCAGCGCTTCAAGTTCGCAGGTGTTGTTTCATTTGATCATGACGATCAACAACGCAGTCAACTCCGTCATTGGTAACAACTATTATGGAGTGGAAGCCGTCCTACAATTGTCGAATTCCACCGCTGTAGATGCGACGAAGAATGCAGATTCATATGCTCAATTGGCTGTTGCTCAACAGACGCACGACGAGGGAGCTAGGACAAACTCTGACCCATCCTGTCCACCAGGTAATGGTCGTATGCCCACAAAGCAGAAGCGAAAGGTGCCTGCGAAGGGAGCCGAGCAGCACCTGGCACCTTCCAAAAATCCCCGAGATCTCCAGGAGGATATGGCCAACTACACCCCTGAGCAAGCCTTAAGAGACGCGCAGCAATGCACTGGAGATCAGCTGACACTGATCCAAAACGCCGCCCCCAACGTCCGCGCCCTGGCCGCTGCCGCACGCGACAACACGGACGCCAACTTATGGAAGCAAGTCTTCAACGGCGACTCCACGGTCAAAGCCCAAGTCACCAAGATCTTCGACACGATCGCGAAGTGGAACACAACCGGCAATGACGCGGGTGTGAAATACCTGTGTGATCCTACACGCCATACCCTAGCCTGCAAATTCGGCACAACAGCAGCTCTCCTCGGCATCCCTAGCACGCAAACCGCCTACATCCTCCTCTGCCCCACGTTCTTCTACCAACCCGCGACGTTGGAATGCGAGACCCCGAGCACGGAGAACAATTACATAGAAGAGATTGCTGGCAGCATCCTGCATAGTCTTATAAGCATCCAATGGCTGGTCAATAGGGATATCCAGAATGGGTTCAGTAGCACGGGCATGGAGAATGACTGCTCTGAATGGAATTGCGTAACGAGTTATGCGCAGAGTAGGAATCTGCCACTTTTTGATTCGAGGAATTATCCGGAAAATGTGGCGGCTGCTTATTTGAATTATGCATTTGCAGCAAGGGCTGCGCTTACGGATTGCTCGTGGACGAATTATGTGGGGAGTATGTTCGGCCTTCAGACATGATCAATTGAGCTGGTCGTTGGAGTCTTGGAGTTCTTCTTTTCGAGGTAGAGATCAACTGAGACTGATGCCAGTATCTATGTGAGAAATGTCCAAGATTCAAGTAGGCTTGATCTGGAGCTGAGCGCTCATTTTGTCTTCAACTGTATTGAGCAGTATATGTGAAATACATAGGTCTTGTGCAGGAGGTCGTTCATAATTCGAGTCCGGAAGAAAGGTCCTAGTCCGTGCATGCCGATCCGACAGATTGAGTCTTGAAAGGCATGACTTCGAAGTTTGACTCGTCCATTGCCTCTAACCTCGCGAATCTTGAAGGTAGCGTAAGCTAAAAACCATTTGCAGTCGCTGCTATGTAGGCCTGCATTACGAGGTACGAGATGGCCAGAGCCCCGAGAGAGATCAGGACTGATGAGTAGCAAGTTATATAACGTTGGAAACCTGTATTCAGGAGGGCCAAAGCCCCCAATTCTTCTTGCTCCATAGCAAACGCTACTATTAGCAGTACCATCAGCGCTGATAGTGGCTGCTTGGCGCCAAGAGCTGCGTTCAACGCTCTGAGCCTAGTGAAGTGCAAGCAACCTGTGAGGAGATCTTGTCCCCTTCGTTGGCTCAAAGATTATGGTTTAGTTGCCTTGAAATCTTCCATAGTAAGCCCTTTTCCAAAGCTCGTACGTCTCATGCGGCAGTAACAGCGGCCCGACTTCCCCCTGATCTTTAGTCTCCCAGCAATTGAAAAACCCATACCCATCGAACTCCTCGATATCTTTATAGTGCCTTCCATTGAACCGATCGCGTAGAAGTATAGCCCTTTCATCCATCGTCCTAGCCATTTTTAACTGCCCAGTCTCTGCATCATACGGTAGCAAGTTTTCCGGGTCGTCAACGCCCGCCCACGTCGTATCAAAGTCGGCAACCCACACACCGCCGGTTGAGGGCCAGGCGACTCTGGTCAGACGTTTTTCGCGCATCGTAGGTGGCGGCTCTTCTCCGATTTTGAAGTCTAGGGTTCTCGGGATCCCCTGCGCTTCGTCCTCGATCGCAGACACGATGTCATATCGCGCCTCACTGTCCCACCATTTCGCTCCAAGAAGCAGCAGGCGCTGGCAAAATGCGTCTTCAGCGGTCTGATCTGAAAGACGCTGAGAGGGCGGATCTAGCGGGTCCAAGCTCAGGAAGTCAAAGTCGACGGCATCAGCACTGTTCAGGATTATAACGCCTCCCTTTGAGGGCCAGGCGTAGATGTGGGCCTCGGTGTCAGTAAACATCGTGCGGATGCTAGAGTCGTAGGGATTCCCAGGCCCACATTCGTATTGCATCCGAGGGGAAGAAAGGGACGCGGACTCGGCATCGCGGCCAGAGAGAAATCGAGATACAACGACTGGGATGTAGTGGGCCAGGCGCAACATATTCTAGTTGGTAGTGCAGAAGATGTGAATACTTTGACTTCAGCCGTTATTGTGAGTACAGGACAACCGCGTACGGGTCACTCGCAACCTAACTTAATACTACTTACATAACAAGCTATTGCGTAAAAATACTAAAATATGTCGGAACCAGCCTTTAACCAGCCTGGAGAAGTTGTCGGACGTCTTTCCCGCTAAGAGACCGTCAAGGCCAAGTTCTATAAATAGCTTCCCCTCGTCCCCTACTACACACCCTATCATCTTTCATCTTCTAGGGTATCAACGAACATATCACGATGTCTATCTTGAGATATCTATATTCCAAGAGATACTACTGTCGCTCGCGCGGGAATGAACATGGGATAGTGCAGCTCCGCCGCGTGATGGCTCTCGCCTTTGACCCTATCAAACCGTGAAGGCATCCCACCATGACTTTGGAATTCAGATCTTCGCTCTGCCCTCAAGTACTCCAGATCATTGAGTCGTCAATTATATCCGTATCCTGGACGCCAAGCGTATGTTTCAAGTCATGTATTCCTTCCGATTGCTGATGCCTGATTCAATCCTGCTCCGTCACACACACTGCCCACCAAGAATCCATCTTCTTTCGGTGAATAATTCCACCCCTCAATGTTTGTATGCTTTTGGAGCATAAGGGACAGGCCTTCGGTGTCCAGCAGACTTCTCTCTCTACAATGGAGCCCGGTATAGTTGGCTTTCGAGACATCTTGCTATGCTGTCTGGAAAGCGTAGCAAGCTGAACGCCGGGCTTTGCACAGCCATGGTATCTTCCAATTGCGACAAGGAGCGGCAAACACAACGTCTCGAAGTATCTCCAGAATCCTGTACTAGCCTACAACATATCATCCTAGCCTGAAAGGTTACAAATCTGTCTCATTCACAACTATAATTAAAGCGTTGCGCATGATTCTCCGAGACTGTTATAGAGCAACTGAAAGAAAGCAAAGAAATGAAGCGTGAGTAAATGAAGCATAGGGCCATGGCTAAGCTATGCTTGCCAATTTACTACCATTGACCCTGCGACTACAAGAGACATACATATGGATGGATTGCCCCTTACCTTTTCCACCATCTTATTACTTGGCGAAACAATGTGAGAAAGCATTCAGTATTCTCATCATGCACTTGCAAAATCTGTTCACTAGTGTTCTATACTGTCTTACCATCAGTAGTTTCTTTGTTCTGACGATTGTTACCTGAGATTAAACAGACGTTCCGGAGGTAATAAGACGTCGCTAAGTGGCAGCAAATCCTCAAGCTCTTGACCATGCTCATGACATTTCCAAGAATCCCTTCCCACCATAGCCAAATATCTACAACGATGATGGCTCCACAGTCACCACCAAATATTGGCGTGGTACGAAGGCTTTTGACTGAAAGTATGGTGATGCAGAGGGGGAAAGAGCATCAACGCAACAAAGTGAGCAATATCACAAGCTAGAACAACAAGAAGATCTATGGGAGCAGCCAAGGAGGTCTTGAGCCATTGCACGGCATGTGAAATACTCTGTAATCTGAGATCAACGATGTTCTTTCAGAGAATTGAGTCTATCATTATGTAAGTGTTCGCATAATCAGTGTGGACACGATGACGCTGACCTTCGCGCATAGAAATCTACGAGTCCACTCAGTATATCGTCCGCGCTACATTCAGCGTGCTGGTATTCTGCACTCCTTCGCTTAGTTTACGATCTCATCTTGAGTAAGCATAATTGCAGATACCCTCTCTCACGCGCTTGCTTGATCAAGAGAGCATACAGGGGAGTCATGCTGGACCCCTATCCCAGCATGGGCGGAACCAATGAATCCTCCTCGGACTTGTCTTAAAACCGACCCTGTATCTCCGAGCTGCTTTGTCATTATGTCCTTCTCTTTCTATACATAAACTACCTTCTTTCTCAATTTCAAACACCTTCTTTTCTTCATATTGATACAGTAATTGAAGGAATCAATCCCCTACTCTTTCAAAACCATCCTCATTCCATTACCGCATCTACAATGGCTCAGACAAACCACATCTCAAAGATTGCCATCATTGGTGTAAGTTCGTCCCCTTTCGTACCCACACCTCATCAAGTAACCGTCCAAAGGCCGGCGGGAATCTCGGCAAGCACTTCGCCGAGGCGCTGCTTAAAACCGGCAAACATACCGTCACAGCCATAACACGCAGCGACAGCAAAGGCACCCTGCCAGCCGGCGTCAAAGTCGCCCACGTTAACTACGACGACGACGGCGATTCCCTCATCTCAGCCCTGAAAGGTCAACAATTCCTCATCATCACCCTCTCCGTCCGCGCGCCTCCAGATCTCCACAGCAGAATCGTCAAAGCCGCCGCAAAGGCAGGCGTTGCATATATCATGCCCAACGCCTACGGCTTCGACATCCTCAACAAAACCCTCGGCGAAGAGGACCTCTACGGCGCCACCTCCCTCCAACGCTGCGAGGAGATCGAAAGCCTCGGCGCCTCGTACATCGCCATGGTGTGTGGATTCTGGTATGAATGGAGTTTAGGACTCGGCGAGCCATGGTTCGGCTTCGACCTCAGGACAAAGAAAGTGACGTTCTTTGACGACGGCAAGACTATCATTAACGCCAGCACGTGGAAACAGTGTGGACGCGCTCTTGCCGCTCTATTAAGCTTGCCCGAAAATGAAAGTGGGAAGTCGCCTGCTGTGGCACACTGGAAGAACAAACCGTTCTACATCGCTAGTTTCAGAGTCAGTCAACGGGATATGCTCGATAGTATCCACCGCGTCACAGGCACCACGGACAAAGACTGGGAGATCAGGCATGAGCCTACGGCGCAACGCCACAAGGACGGACTCGAGGAGCTGAAGAAGGGGATTCGGACGGGGTATGCAAAGGCGATGTATTCTCGCGTCTTTTACCCGAATGGCGATGGCGATTATGAATCTAGTCGGGGTTTGGCTAATGAGGTTATTGGGGTGCCGAGGGAGGAGTTGGATGAGGCTACGAAGAGGACGGTGGATATGGTGGAGAGTGGGTGGAATCCGCTTGCTCAGTGATTTGGTTTTCCATAGGCTATTTCTTGTACTTCAATTTCGGTTATGCTGCCATAATTATGTACGGTGCAATGCAGATGCTTGGTGTGGTGACTTATCATACATATCCTGGCATAAACTCCCTAGAACTGACAAGCGATAGATAGAGAGCCCTCTCTATCTCAATGGTGAATTCAGAAATCCTAGTCTTGCGAAAACTCGCCCGGTGTTCATCAACCTCTTCACAATCAAGGTAAACTCTCCTGCGAGATACTGTATACGTGGTCCCAAAATATCAAGGGGAAAAAACCTAAGGTACCTAGCAAACGTACCAGCAAGTGCGAGTCAATAGCTGGCACATTCTACAATCTGCTAAGTCTCCAAGCACTCATCAAGTCTACTCTCCTGCCCTAAGATAACTAACATTCCACTCTCCACTGATTCCCGGAGCTTATGAGGCTTATGCCGAGTTCTCAAGGTTCGGTATCGTGATGACTCTTGCGTCGTATGAGGGCGGTAGCGTCGAACGTACTTCATAGGATATAGTAGCTTGAATTGAAGGAACTGAGTAACCTGAACTTTCTGTCACATGACTTGTTTATACCAACAGTGGTGTGAGTCCTGCAGAAGGATCCGGACTCATGAGTAGCATTATTCATGTTGTCATGCTGAAGTACATACTAAAGATGAGACATTTCTCAATAGTCTTCGGCCCTTTACCTCCGTCACAAATGACGATTATGGTAAATTATGGTGGTAATCAGCCGAAGGTAAGTGGCTATTTACTTCACGTCAGTAGCTTGGTGAATTGTCAACTGTAGAATATGCTTACCTCATTTATTGCCCAAGGATAGACTTGCCGTAGTAACATCTGGGATATATATATTGATTAAACGAAGACTTGAATATAATCTCATCTCTTCAATGAGTATTGTAGCAGGGCATCTAGAGGCTCGAAAACGTGGTACCTGCACTGCCCACAGGCCTCTCAAAGGATCCGCCAAACCCCCACCACCCCACCACCCCACCTCTCTACATACTTTAAATATCAAGTTTTGACACCCCAGAAACCCAGACCTTCGCACCATCATCAACTTCTGAAACCAATTCAACATCCAAGCTTCTGCATCATAAGGAACCTAGCAGGATGTCACAGTCATACTGCTGCAAAGCAAAGTTCTGCAATATCCCATACATAGAAACCCTTGGCCAGGCCATCGACCATCTCCGAGGCCACCATCGTCTAAGCTACATCGTTCACCCCTCCAAGCTTGGCACGCCGGATTTCTACGGCAATCTATGGTACTGCTGTCGGTGTGATAAATTGAAGATTAGCAAAGACCACAGGAGCTTTAGATCTGATAGGGCGATGTGGGATCATCTTAACACTTGCCATGAGTTTGACGTCGAGGATATTCATACATGTGTATGTCAGCCCTGGGTACTACCTCCATGTGAATGAAGGTTCAGAGCAGGCTTATAATCTGTAGTGATGCGAGACCGGTGAGGTGTATCTCGGGAGAGAGATAAAGATCTTGATCCGAATGATGATGATGATGATGACGATGAGTCTCCTTTCAGCTATTGGTACTGTCGAGGTTTCTTAGATGATGTTTCATTGATGTGTTACGCTGTGTATGGAGCCAAGGCTGTCAAGGTTGTTCTGTGGAAGCTCACCTACTTCATGTGCAATGTATGTCCAATATCTTTGATGGGGTGAATGTAGCTGTCTTCTATATTCGGCAATATTTTCCTGTTGGTTCACCAGGTTTTTCGGGCACATATAAGCGGTATACGTTACACACATTTTCTGACGCAAGATCTCAATTCTACCCTTCGCTCACGTGATATGTTTTTCCATCCGCCATATCCACTCATCTATACCCATCGTCCAGCCACTGTCAATGCTGCTGCACCCAGCGCCTTCTAATCTCATCAGGAATAACACTATAATGATTGCGGAACCCAGGCAGTGAGCCCAACCCCATGAATCAAGGCGCGAAAGCCGCCACCGCATGATTGATCAAGATGGTTGTATTTCCAATGTAATACTTCATTCGAAGCTTGTCCTCGGCATCATCGAGTACAACAGTGGTGAACGTACTCATAGCCTACCATCACACAGTTCAATCAAAAACCCTGGAGAATGCCACGATCGCTGCATGGATAAAATAGAGAAACAAGCATACCTGATAAGATTTATTGAACGTTGTCAGCTGGCTATACATAGATGCTTTCAACTCGAAAACGCCAATCAAGTTGTCTCTCTGGTACAGGTAGTCGGCCATGAGTTCCTCGACGCTGTTTGTGAACAGCCCGTAGGTATCGCGAATGTGTAAATCAGTGTCGGGGTCTGAAGTCGGTGGGGTAGGGGTGCAGGCGGTGATGGCGTCGTAGATGGCGGCTGTGAGGCTCTGGAGGGAAGGGGGAATTTGCTGGGGCTGGGTATTAGGATTTGAAATCGGACTTTGGAGGTTGCATGAATGAGGTGCTGGAATGGATAGCTATGCTACAAGGAGCGAAAGATGGTAAGGACGTACTTTGGCTGTCGTGGGCGGAGTTGCGGCTGTGAGTGCCACTACGACGGTGTCGATGACATCGATTTGTTGGGTAAGGGCGTTCGTCGAGGTTATTAATTGAGCGGTTGTCGCATACGCTGCGGACGTGAGGGAGAGAAGCAGGGTACCAAGAACTCTGATAGGATGCATTTGGTGGGCTTTATCGTGACTGGTACAACTCTGATACAAGCCTTTGGAGTCGGGCAATGTTATCAAGATGATGAAAGAAGTAGTAGAGTGTCGAAAAGGATCATTAGCAAAAGCAAGAAAGATGAAGACAGGAAGCGATGTAGTATATACAAAGGATTGATTCATCTGCGAGGATCCCTGCTTCACCTTAGACTCACTGTACGCTCAAACCAATCACTCCTATCCTGACAGATACCAGCGTCACCGTGACAGACGTTGGGATCCCGCACATGGAGGATGATTTGTGTGGCTCAACCCTCCTTGTATCACGTAGACCACCTACCTTTAGCAAAAGCATGCCCGCTGCGAAGTATCACGGCTGTATTGCTACCCTACTGATATACTCAGCATGAAATGAGCAGTAGCAGGAAGCCGACGCTAGAAAATCGTTGAGATGTAGGCACGCGTGAACTGCATTCTCTTGCAGTACCAGCTTCGAAGTCCTGCGCAGGGGAATGTGTTGTAGAAAAGCCTCTGCCACAATGCCAAAGGAGAGAATCTTTGGATGGACTTTGGTACCAGTCAAGCTATCAGGCGGGATATGGTGAGCTTCCGGTCGGCAGGTAGTTTCCATAATAATTGGTGTATTTCAGATGTTGAAGAGTCCCTGTGACGCAGAAAACAGCAGCTCACGACAACAGAAAGATTTCCTTCGGAATTCGTCGACATGCGGTAACGCCATGTTGTCCGCGAGGTCCACCCACAAGGTCTCCCGAGGTGTACTCGGGAAGAGGTGCTTTACCCCATGAGGCATGTCGCTCCAAGAATTTTCGGAGCCTCCCGAGGGGGTACTGAATCACATTGCCTTGACGTGGAGCTTGGTTGCCATGCAGTGTGCACCGATGTCAGAATACCGGTTGTCGTTAATGGATGGATGAATTTTAGCAAACGGAAACCGGCATGAGGTCGTTCTCGTCCCCTGCCAAGCGTTCCACTCCACCCTTAGCTGGAGCTAGTGTTAGCGTCCGCCTTTCGCCCTTCCGCTAAGGATGCATATTCTTGATATTCACAAATAACAATCTTTTAGACCTTGACAGACCTTAATTCAGTCCCATGGCTCTGTCGTGCCTCGAGGCATCATCTTTACGCCGATAGATAATTACTGAGAGCAGAGCCTTACTCATCAGCACTAGCAACATTGAGGACCAATCCCACTGACACCCAACATCTAGCCCCACCATGACCACAGCAGACCCCACCATCCGCTTCGCCACAGCAGAAGGTAGGTACATTACATCCCTCATAAGCTCCCCTCGCACACACCTAACCCCCACTTCCACCACAAACGTCCCCATAATCCTCGCCCTGATCCACGAGCTCGCAACCTACGAGCGCGCCTCCTCCTCCGTCCTCGCAACCGAAGCCACCCTCCTCTCCACCCTCTCCTTCCCCTCAAACCCCCAGAAAGGCTATGCCAAAACCTTGCTCATCTATCCTCCCACCGCCTCCCCACCTTCCAAAGCCAATGAAGCTCCAGAAACGCAAAACACGCGAGATACGCAGGCACCAACATGTGCAGGAATGGCACTCTACTACTCCTCCTACTCCACCTGGCGCGCCGCTCCTGGGATATATCTCGAGGATTTATTCATAAGACCGGAGTTTCGGGGGAGGGGATATGGGACTAGTTTGTTGCGACGATTGGCGGTGGAGACGAGGGGGATGGGGGGTGAGAGGTTGGAGTGGAGTGTCTTGAAGTGGAATGAGCCGAGTTTGAAGTTTTATGAGGGGAAGGGGGTTGGGGCCGTGAGGATGGAGGAGTGGGTGGGGATGAGGGTTGAGGGGGAGGGATTGGGGAGGTTGGCTGGTGAGGGAGAGGGACCACGCGCCAACTGAAATTGGCGAGAACGAATGGGGGAAAGGACAAAGGGAATCGTGAGGGGGAATGAGGGGCTGATGGTGAGGGGATCAATGTGTGGGCGGAGTTGGGGTAGGAAGAGAACGTGGGAAGTTATAAGGTGGGTATGGTGAAGGGGGTCATCGATCTCTGATGGAGGATGGGGAGGAGGTGGCTTGAGAGGTTGGCGATCAAGGCTATGACTGGTGGACGAGTCGGGAGGAACGGGGACTGTCATCATGATGGTGTTGGGGGGGCCAGGTTCATATCGAGACCGAACAGACGCACAGCGAGGTCAGGAACGCATAGTCCTGAGAGTCGAAACAAGAGCCGGAGACATCGACGGTCATAGGGCAATTATATGGGTCATTCTGTGACACATACTTATCAACGCGAACCTGAACTGCAGTAGGATGCCATTGGCGAGATATCCACGAGGCAAAAAAGGCAAAAAAGGCAAAAACGAAATGCAAGCGACTCACATCGGATTCGAACCGATAACCGCCTGGTTAGGACCCAGATACGCTACCATTGCGCCAGCGAGCCTGTGGTCAGTCCGGAGGCGCTCATTGGAATACTTATTAGACATGAATCCGAATTCCATAGGTTTTATGACCGAAAATGAAGTACAGCCAGCGTCAAGGAAGTGACTCTCAGATACGGCCTCAGAACTGGAAAGTAAAAAGATGAGACATATCTGACTCGAACAGATAACCTTCCGGAGATCCACAGTAGAATACCTAAGATAGGAGTACTCAAACTGGAATCGGATACGCTACCATTGCGCCAATGTCCCCGTTTTCTTGATTGATGCAGCGCGTATTTGCATATGTATGTATGCAAGCGGTGACGTATCAGATGTCCGGCCAAGGTGAGCCAATGGTATCGCTGCGCGCTGTTTGGCTGGAAGAGTGAAGGGGATGTAATAGTGAAGTAGTCACCTACGTTTCATCAGTGTTGTTGATCTTGGAACATACGTGTGAGTCATAGGACACACCTTCTATTTTTATGAGAGAAACATGGCTGTCAATAAGTTTTTTTTCAAGGCATACTCTAGAGTGGTATTGTCATGATTAGTACCTCGACTGTTCCGGGCTCTCCGCCTCGCATCAGTAGAGGCAGAGCTTGCTGACCAACAACAACTCCACACCTACTTACAGCTTCGGTACTCTCAGACCCAGTGTATTCACGGTATTCTCTACAGTCTCATCGAAGCGTCAACTGTCGCTTCAGCATCCCACAAAAGCTCTCAAACAAAACACTGTCCTTGCCTTGAAGCCAGCGTAGTTTCACTTCGATACCACCTTTCTGCTGCTGCAGGTGTATTCTGAAGCCGAAAGCCGGCTCCGTATCATCCTCGTCATGTTCCATTTCACGGCCGTTGGCCACGTTCTGGGCCGACCTGGGACTTTGGTGCTGTCGATTTCGTCGAGCTGCCCGGGACCAGACATTGCCAGCTGTGAAACCTACACCAGTCACGAGATCTGGGCGATATTTCCATCTCAGGTCTAGAGCGTGCAGTATCTCGTTGAGTCGCACGGCGCAAGTGTCCCTGTCGATATTGGAGATGTGAAAGCCGCTCTCGGACGGGAATGGGAGCAAGTGCTTGGGTAATGTAGAAGTACCTCTCGCAACCGCCTTTGACCTCTTGGGTCAGCCATGAATGCCGGGCGATGAGCGCGAGGGTAATCCTTACCTGGCTTGGCCGCATATTACCCCAGCTCCATGCCACAGCCCACCGTCTCGTCTTATTTCCTTGCACTAAGTCTTTGACAGCCCAGTTTACGACCCCTGCTGCCCTGAGATTCTCGACAACGACCTCGACGCTAGAGTACTTTCCCAACATGCTTGTGTACCACTGACACCTGTTTTTGAGAATACTGCTTTTATCAATCATGCGACTCGCAAAGGCGATCTCACCGCCTGGCGTGACCATTTCGACCTCTGCACCGGTGCAAGCGGAATGAGGAGGTCGGGATTTCGCTGCTGCTGAAGCAAGAAGATCTGAAGTCGAGGCGTAGAAAGGTGGGTTGCACATGGTGAAATCAATGCTAAACTACGAGTATGAGAGCTTGAAGGTGTACCATCGTGGGTGTTACGGACCTTTCGAGCCCGAGTCCATCTATAGGTATGAGAGCATCATTTTTCTTGGTTAGCAATGGCCGAATTCGAGACTTGAGGTTGTTCTGCAAGACGTTACGTCGAGCACAAGCTAGGTTCTGCTCGTCAATATCTATCGTTGATCAAGATCAGCTTTCGTTGCGTCCTCAGCCCTTCTGCAATGGCACCTGTAGCAAGGAACTTCCAATTTGGGCGTTGCGAGCAGCCCAGAAGCGGGTAGATGCAACTGGCCCCAGTACCACTACATCAATGAGGTCAGGGAATGTGGCTTTGGGATCCCGAGCCTTCACGACCTACATATCAAGCCCGATGACTTCTCGCTCAGGGTCATACTGGTCGCTATAGCCTTGGCTAGTGGTATCAAGAAGATCCTGAACCCAGAGGATGTAATTGAACCTTCAACATGGTCAGTTCCATGCGACTTCGATCAATGAGAGAATCCCTACCGATTTGGAACCTAAATCGTCAATCATCAAACACCTCTTGTTTGTGAAGCACTTACAGGTGGACAGAGGCGGTCGTCCGGCAGCTCGATCTTGATCCCAAAGTCTCTGTCAAGCAGACTTTTGGTAAGCTGTCTTAGATATATCAGCCAGTATCCCGATGTAAAGATCTAGTGAGCCATACTGCACGGCCTCGGGGTTGCTGAAGTCCAGCTGCCCGTTGGACTTCAAGCTACTAAGAGTTTAGCACGTTTTGATGAAGTGCACTACTGGAGGTTTACTGCTTGTTGAAGGCCGGTGACCGAAGTGCAAGGGCAGCAAAGTCAACCTCATCTTTGTAAATGGCTCTACTCATGATGAACAAGTATGGAAGCCATCGACATTCGAAGGAGGTCCTACCTTACTCAGTGCATAAAGACATAGCATTCAGAACGTACATAGTGTCTAGTCGGATTTAAGCGGAGATATTTTCTCAGGAGGTGCGGATCTAGAACTATTCTAGAAGAGAACTAGCGGTTGCGAAATCTTGGCATATAATTTTGCTCTGCTAATTTGTAAACCTACGACCTACATATCTTGTATACGATCGAGCTCCTTCTTTCACTGACGATGGCATCTGACTATCACGCAGTGCTGACGAGTCACCATGCCAGAGTGTTCTTTGGTTTCGAAGCGAGTCCCGTTCTTGGCTTTGAACCTCTTAGAAAATGCGTTGACTGGTCAGAATTCATTTTTCAACGCATTTGCTCCTGGAACGATCTCGGTGAACTACTTTCTATTGGTCTTACAGCCCTAGAGGTATTCTTGCAAGCCAACGTCACAGGACCCCCGTTGTCTTGGAATTCTACTACGATGATTTTCCCACCAGTCCTATTTGATGAGAATCGTAATATCGAAAGGCTTCGGAAAGATTTAATATTGACGCTGAGTCTCGATGGAGAAGCTGTATACCAACTCATCCCTAATATAGAGTTGTTCGTCTTGGCAAAATTCATTCTGAACCATCAGCGACTTGAAGAGGGACTGAATGGACGCTTAGCGCGAATTAGAGTCAACGTCTGGCATCAGCGGCTGCTCTCTGAAGTATCTCCAACTCTTCAAACACAGATTTATGGGATGCTGGATCTTCTCCAAGAGTCTATATTGGACAAAGCATCAACAACGGAAGACATTAGCCCAGCCCATTTCCTGATTGAAAGAGCTACCATCCACACACTTCATGGACTCGACAGAAAAGCTCGCGAAGATCTGACGAGGGCAGCGAAGGAAAGATCCTTCCATTTTGCACTGACTGGACGTCTGGGAAAGCGGACTAAATTTCAGGAGAAAGAATTGAGCCAGCTCGTTGTACTCGCAAAAAGCGCCGAAACACAGCACTCAATCTCGAGTCTGCAAGGTTCTGACAAGCCACGGCCGAAGGCGCTTGATTTAGATGACGACACGCTACTTGAATCTATTTCCTTCTCCACCAAAGACGATTCATTCCCAGTCTTCCAAGCTGACGCTGACCTGCCAAGTGAACTTCAGTCCTTGGACCCTGGCAATCAGCCTCTCCTCGACCCTCTTGATGCTATCATTTTGCTTGCTACCGCGACATCAGTCACCAACATGTCCCCATCGGATGGCTTAACTCGCGAGGAGACATTACCATACGCCGAACGAGTGCTTTCTGGTGGAAGCTCAAATTGGCAAGTCTATACACAGGCTTTACTTGTCAGGAGCCGGATCGAAGGTTACAGATCACGCACCATTGAAAGGGGTGTGTTGCAGCTGCAAGCGCTGGTCGACCAAGTGATCGCAGAAACTACTGCCTTGGATTTGCCCAACGGAGAACAAGCCGCCCAGGGTCTGACGTCCAACGGCCCTACAACTTTCCTCCCACAACCCAAGCAATCGGAGTCTGCACCAGTCTCCGAGCGCCTTCAATACATTTACCAGCTTGCATCACCGCCACGATGGAAACTAGAATCCGAACTTGCTGACCGCTGGGTCTCCCTGGGTGGTCTTCGCACGGCCTTAGAAATCTACGAACGCCTGCAAATGTGGGCCGAGTTTGCTCTCTGCTGGGCTGCAAATGATCGAGAAGACAAAGCTCGGAAGATCATACGCCGACAGCTATACGACTCAATCGTCGTCACACCCCTGGTTAAGCCTCTTGAGGATGACCAGGATAGTGACGTCGATAATTACATGGTAGAGAAAGATCCATTACCAGCGGATGCACCACGTCTTTTCTCCATCCTTGGTGATATAGAGAAATCTGTAGCTGCCTATGAACGTGCTTGGGAGATCTCCAATCATCGCTATGCTCGGGCACAACGCTCTCTTGGAAAACACTACTCTGCAGCTGGAGACATGGCCAGGGCCGACGATGCGTATGCAAAGTCACTGAAAGTCAGCCCCCAAAACCACTCTACATGGTTTGCATTGGGATGCGTCAGGTTGCAGACTGAAGACTTTGCAGGCGCAGTGGAAGCTTTCGGGCGAGCTGTTCAAATCGAGGATACAGACGCAGAGTCGTGGAGCAATTTGGCAGTCTCTTTGTTGAAAGTCCCGTCTAATATATCTACAGATACGGGTACAGACCCCACCAACGACGAATTCGCGTTCGATCACGAGCAGGAGACACCGAAAAAGCCGGCAACGGACCTTCAAAAGCACGTACGAGAAGCCTTTGTTGCGCTGAAGCGTGCGGCTGCGCTCAAGAGAGACTCCTTCCGAATATGGCAGAATTTACTTAGCGTCTCCGTCAAATTGTCACCACCGCCGTACACGGACATCATTATTGCACAGACACGACTCATTGATCTGCTCGGAAAGCTGAAGGGTGAAACATGCGTAGACGTGGAGATCCTCGAAGCCTTAGTAGCACATCTTGTCGCGACAGCACCATCACGTTGGGACCAAGAAGAAGACGTGCACATAGATGAACACCAGGCTGAGGATGGGCCAAGTAGAAGGACTGGATTTGAAAAAATGGTTGTCGACTTGGTACAAAAGAAAGTCGTACCGCTGATCACATCATCTCGTCGGCTCTGGCTTCTGACTGCAAAACTGTCCTTACACCTCCAACACCCGTCTGCAGCATTGTCAGCATACGAGAAGGCATGGCGGGCTACTCTCAATCAGCCTGGATGGGAAATCGGTGGTGGCACACAAGCTGCTAAAGGCGCTTGGAGGGAGGTCGTAGATTCGACCGTCGATCTTATTGACGCGTACGAAAGTCTTGGGGAGAGAAGCAGAGAATCTGGGATGGGTGCAGGCGAGCCGGTTGCCAAGGATTGGAAGTTCAAGTCGAGGAGCGCGGTAAGGTCTGTTCTAGCAAGAGCAGAAGATGGCTGGGAAGAGGATAGAGGGTATATTGCTCTCAACGAAAGGCTGCAGGAATTGAAGAGTGCTTGAACTCGGTAGCGGATGTTGCTGAGGTTCGGCCGGTCCACTGCAAGTTCATCCAGGGGATATGTCCGTTCACCCCCTTCGCGGCTGCGAAATTTCCTTCTTGCTGAGAAGTCTAGTCCCATGGACGGCCTCTTTCCAGCTGATCCTACTTTTGCTCGGTTTAGCAGTTCCCAATTACGAAGGATCCGCGCAGAACACCAATGACAGACGTCAGTTCAAAGAAAAGCAATTATCGAGGAACACCGATTCCATCTCCAGCCGCAAACCAAGCGGACGGCAAAATCAATGGATAAGCTCGACCCAGAAGGGTTCGCCACCTACCAAATTTTCGAGAGATTACACCACATTCAATTACCACAGCGCAACACAGCAGGCATAGTATGTCGGTCATCACGCCACGCTTTACGAGCCTCATAGGACGAGTGTGTTCCACGACATTGTAATGTTCACCAAGACCGACATATGTATAATAATCGGTCTCTGTCGCAACGATTTCGACCGACTTTTGGGGGAGTACATGCCGTTCCCCAGGCCAGTCTTTGATCTTGAGTTCCACTGGGATCACTTTTGATTACTTTATAATGCATACGACTACCACCAACACGGAGAGGACTACTAGTATTCCCATACCAACAACTTTGGCCGACGCAGGCAATGCTGCAAGCACTTGCCAATCCTTCGCCGTACTAAGTTACCGTCAAGGAATAACTTCCGTTCATACTGTTATTCGCACCTGCTAGTACAAACCAACGGCTTGTTAAGAACCGGCATTCTGCAGCAATGTAGAGGCGATGGTCTCTAGCCCATAGCACTTCGAAGTCGTATCTTCCAGCCCTTCCAGTGAAATTGCCAGTGATTCTTTTAGTCAAGAAAGCACTGTGGTGATTTTGGCTTTCATCATCCTCCCTGTGTGGACGTCAAACAAATACGGCGAGGGCCCATCCTCCAACCTTGGTGTTTCATACTTCTGATGAATATTACTCTAATCGAGCCCGTCGGCCGAATGAGATGACTCCGATTGTTGGATTATAAGGGAGCCAAACACGACTCTCTGACGCTAGCCATACTGCCACCAAAGCCTCCTTTAGCAAGGGAACATTGCCCAGAGCATCTCATAGTCCCAATGGCGATGGCGACACTGCGTTTTCGCGAAGGGAAAGCATCAGCTATCTCAATGTACTAGGAAAGAATCATGCCAGAAGTCATCCGTAAATAGCGGACTCGAACATACATTTCTACAACAGAGCACTTGATTGATTCCTTATCCAATACGCTGCAAGTTCACTAGTTGGCAAAATATGCTGAGGAAGCTCGGAATTCTCCTTGCGGGTTGTCGATGTGCTAGAGCCAAAACCGTACAGCAGTCCAGGAAGTGCGATATTGTTGGCTATGAAGAAGGCCAAGACAGCAGATAGGGTTCTTAAGATACGGATCAACGTTCCTCATTTCGGCTATGCTTTGATGGGTGGAGACGGCGATGATCTATCATTTTAGAGCGATGGCTTGGTATTTGGATCGCTGTGCGTTATCTATAATTCTTTGTCTAAGTCGTCACAAGATTGATCATACATGTTCATCCAATTTTTCCACTGCATTCATGCTCCATCAAGCAGATCATGGTCTCATATCCACCAGCCAAAGCTTCCTTCAAATGCAATCTCGATCTCCTCTCCACCCAAACGCACATTCTCAAATGTGGGAACAGTATTCGGTTTGTAGAATCCCAGCAAACGATCCATATCCTCCTCATCCATCTCCACCAATTCCTCCAACGTCCATTCTTCACAGACCTTACTCATCCACCCCATCCTTTTCGGCCCCTCCGAGATATCCGGAGCCACCTTCCTCAACTTCCTCCTCAGCATTCCTACCTTCTGCACCGCAGCCCCAATATTCTCCGGTAGATTCGCCGCAATGGATTTACGGACAATACTCGCTAGCTTCGGCCCGTTACCGTTTGTAGACACCATTATCTGAAGCGGTCCGTCACGGTGAACGGAGCCGAAGTAGAAATCGCATTCTGGCGGGACGTCTGCGATGTTTGCAGCGACTTTGCGTTCCTTGCACAGTTTCCATATCACAGTAGACGCCTCTGGGTCATCGATCGCTGTCAAAACCATATCAACATTATCGAGATCGGAGGGCTCGAACACCCGGTCGTGGTAGGTGACTTGGCCTTTCTCTATCCTGTGAGCGACTTCGGGATTCAGTCCCGAGCGCGGAGATACAAGGGTGACTTTGGCATCGGCATTGAGGACGTTGAGGATGCGACCAGCTGCCACCTGAAAGCCGGTTAGGATGCTTGCCACCAGAAGCTTGGAGATAACACCAACGTACCTCTCCCCCGCCCACCACAAGGACTCGCTTGTTACGAATCTGCCAGGCTAAGATCAGCGAGCCGCCACCTTGCACCTCTGGGAACTCCTCTGGCATTGTCTAACATCAATATCATTAGAAGATGTACGAAGTAGTTCAGAAAGTTTGATATCACCATCGGCAACGGCATTTCTTTTTGCCGGTCCCGCATTGAGAGGATGGACTGCCTGAACAATGCAAGTCCCTCGGCTCTCCATGAGACCCAATGTCATAAAGGACGATGTCAGCCCGGAAGCTCGGGGGAGGGCGAGTACTGGGTAGCGGTCGCTCTCTCTCTCCAGCGCATCCGCCAAGGAATTCGAGCTTGCTCTCACCATCGGCTAGCACAGTTTCCGTCAGCTCATCTGCCTCGACGCAGCCCTCAACCGATCCCCAGGACATCAGCTCGAGGATCTCACTCGACCAGAGCGATGGAGGTAACGCAGCGGCTGCAGCTGCGGACTCAAGGCTGGCATGCCCTATATGCAACGAGGACATGGTTACGCTGCTTCAATTGAACAGACATCTGGATGATATTCACAAGAATCTGGAGGAGGGGAAGCAGGCTGAGGCTAAGGATTGGTTCAAAACGCAGATGGTCAAGGCGAAAAGATTTCAACCGCTGGCTGTACTGAATCAGAAGTTCAAGGGATTGGATGTTTTTGATTCCGAAAATGAACCTCCACCATCTCCCAGTCCCAAACCGACGACAACGACTGGCCCCTCTCCCGCCGCCTCTCAACCTATTCAGCAAGATCCCGACGATGTTGTCACGAAAACGCACTGGCAGAGACATGTAAGCGATCTTTCGGTGGTTCTTCTCGTCCACTTGGGCAGTATTCAGAGCCGGAATACATATTGCGGTGGTATATCCGGAGAAGCCAAACCTTTAACTCGTCCTCTCTCTCAAGTAATGCTCCTATTAAAGTGGATGCTGACTCTGAACTTTCGCAGGGACCAAGCGATGCTTGCGCCGAGCCAGCATGTGGGAAGGGGCTCACTTCCGCCAATGGTAGCGTCAATTGCCGAAAATGCGGGAAACTGTTCTGCGACGAGCACACGATGTATAAAATGAAGCTATCGAGATCTGCCCAGCACGAGCCTGTCAGAGGACTTTGGTGTCGTGTCTGCGAGACATGCTACAAGTCAAGGGATGGCTACAATGACCGTACTGGGTTTGAGCGGAGCCATACCTTAGACTTCGAGCACTTTCGACGCAAAACAGTAGATAAAACTCTTCTGGAGGTATCCAGATTAGAGAAACGTCTCACGAAACTCACGCAGCTGCTGGCAAATCCACATCCGGAACAGACGTCAACTGCAAGCAATTTGCTATGGCCTTTGGCTGGTGCTAAGGCTCAGAGAAAGCAGATCGAACAGTCGGTGGTAGATTGGGAAGACGATGCCAGCGTTACAAGATGTCCCTTCTGCCAGCAGGAGTTCTCAACGTACACTTTCAGAAGACACCACTGCCGACTTTGTGGAAGGGTCGTTTGCGGAGATCCTCTGACGGATTGCTCGAAAGAGGTTGGCCTAACTGTTGATACGAGTGCGTTTCCCTCTCATCCCTGCAGTCTGTCTGTGACTGACTCCTTCAGTGACTGACCGTGCCACAGAGAAGGCCGTGGGACAAGTCGGCGTCGACGTCAGAATGTGCAAGGATTGCAGGACTACTGTTTTCAGCAGAAGTGATTTCCAAGCTGCTCTCACACACAAGCCTCCAGATGTTCGAGCATACGAGACTTTGGTACAATTCGAAAGGGGGATTCGGTTGCTGCTTCCAAAGTTCCAGCGGCTTCTGATGGTTTTGCAGTGAGTCTAGGTCCTGACTCCGGATCTAATCCATGGACTAAGCCATCACAGAGATCCAGATGTCCCGCCTTCGCCAGCTCAGCTTGCGGATGCCTCTAGGACACGCAAAAGACTTGTTGACGCATTCGGCCAATACAACACCGCTGCCCGCCGAATCCGAGATCTACCGACTAATTCACCTACCCAACAGAATTTGCAAAAGGCAATCTATCAAAAGAGCTCAATGTTCCTCCAGATACATATGCTTCCACTGAAAGCCCTACCCAAGGTCCTAAAGCACGCCTCACCCAATGGCATCAGCTCCTCCGGTCGTTCCACCCCAAATGGAAAGCCAACAACGGCGCTGGCATCCATCAAGTATAACGATGTTGATAATGCCTCGCAGATCAGCAGCAGTAGTGCAGTCTCCGCCCTTGAGGCCGAAGAGAAGACTTTACGAGAGACTTTGATCGTGCTCGAGGAGCAATTGTTCCTCGTCAAGGAGCAGGTGGCAGATGCTAACAAGAGAAGAAAGTTTGACGAGGTCAGTAGTCTGGCGCAGAATCTAGAAGACTTGAGTAGGGAGGTCGATCGTGTACAAGGTCAGCTGGGTCAGCTTGACTTCGCGGGAGCGTATGGGGTGCAGTCACCCAGCGTCGTCCCAGCGAGGTGAGTCTCAATGAGTGATGTGTTGCTCTTTATCTTCGGTGGCTTCTAGGTGGCTTCTCAAACGAGATTACGATGAAATGACATATGCATAGCACAGACATCTACTTTTGGAGCTGCATAGGTGTCTTGTATTGCACCCAGTATTCGTGCTATAACTGCATATGTACCGATTGTGTGGAAGCCGCGCTACTGTTGAGACAAACCGACAACTTTTCGGTTTTCAAGATTTGCTCACGCTCCTTCCTCGAACAATGATATCGCTAGGATCAACACCAACTCCCAAAGAAAGAAGCGACGTAGCTTCCACTTCCGCTGAAAGTCAAGCATCTAGTCGATGTGATACCTCATTTCTCCATGCACTCCTTTGCGGACTGACAGGCAAACGTTACCTTCTGAGGTCTGGACATTCGTGAACCTCCCAATATGGGGCTCTTCCATCACATCGCGGTCCTGCTCACCTGTGTTATCTACGCAACCCTCGCCATACGAATCGGTCGCGGCCTTGGTCCACCTGTCGATCCGGTGTCCTCAATATCCTCACCGCTGTACCGTCACACAGGCTACATCGACCAGAAAGTTCGCGGCAAGGCATACACCTCTCTCAACCACGAGTCGTATCATCTGCGTAATGTTGCTACTGTACCTGCTAGGTCTTGGAACGCTTCTATGGGCCCCTCCAATATCACTTCGGACAGTATAGTGGTAGATGAGTCATTCATCTTGCCAGATTCCGACCAGTCAAATTCATCTACGAACGCGTCGTCCTCGTCCAACACTACCCGTCTTACGGATATTCCACTGCTTTTCCAATCTACAGAAGCGCTCGCTACGAGTAGTGACGCCGACGCTACATGGAACAATCAGACTGACGCGGCTTGCACCATTGCCCTGAGCGCTCTGAACGGCGTCGCGACGAATCCGTCCGGCATAGCTGCTTGCTACAACATTCGCAACTTCAACAAATCGAACGGCTTGTTCTTGGCTGACCTTAGACTTTTTCGCATAGGTGCGCCTGCTGTGAATTTTACGCGGCTGGTTGTTTCAAGCGAGACGCTGGATGTCAATTATGCATCTGCAAGCATTGCCAGTCGTGACAGCATGTGGAAAAGAGACATCACTCCAGGCAACCTGGCCGGTGGGAGGATAGCCGCCAAGGATGTATACTTGAGGCGCAATACCATAGGCCGTCCGGACAAGCCGAAGCGAGAAATCACGGCGATTGCATTGCCACCGATTCAGGCAGAGGAGGCGAAGGATATGTACTTGAGACGCACCAATGGAGCTCCGCCGAAGATGCTTCAGGGCCTCACGTTCACTGCGGCGTATGGTGGAAACTTTTCGGACTTGACCATGAATAGGTACGTTATCAATAGCGTCGTGACTCTGTTTGGCCATCATCACTGACCAGTTTGTCCAGGACGATAGTCTATTCTATCCTTCTACCCAAAATCACCTTCTCAGGCGCTACCACGGATGGCATGGTCCTGTCAATTCAGCTTTCTGCCTACGACGCATCGTTCGTCTACGGTCTGTTCACGCAATACAGCACGATGAATATGACATCCAGAGTCCTGAAGAACGATGCGCAGGACTCGGCGCTGCTAGGCACTACTCTCGCCATATTTCCCATCGGATTGATCATCACCATTGTTTGGACGTTGCTACTTTTGATGGTGATGGGCTACGGGGCTGTAAGCAAGAAACAAGCCAGGGACGCATATAGGAGGAGGGTAAGGAGCAGGATGAGTGGTGGGATTGGCAGGCTGTACACGAGCAGCGAGCTCGAGGCGCTGTCGAAGAATGTTCAGGCGTGGATGTAGGAGCCGGAAATTGGTGGTGGTGGTATCACAGCAGATATGGCTTTGTCGCGATATGGGATGCTTTCACGCGAGCTGAAGTATGGGGAGTATAAGGAGTGAGGGGACATGTTGTGGAGACGATGTTCTTTCACAGCAGAGCATGAATAATGATGTACAGTACGTACTACTGTATACAATGTTTCGAGGTGCAGAAAGGTGTGGCAAAGCACGATGCGACGGGCTGAAGCCGTACTGTGGTGTTTGAGATGAGTGGAGACTGTATACTATATCAGGGAAGAACAGGTAAAGTATATTGGCTCGGACAGTACTGTAGTGAAGCCCCCACATAATTCGAGGAGATGGCGGTGAAAAAGAGCATGTTCGAGACCTCACCGATCTGATTTGTAGATGATGCAGGGGCTTTCCTAATCCGGACTAGATTCAAGAAAAATCCCAAAATATTTGTGTGTGTAAGATAAAATCCCAGCCGCAGCCACCTTACCTTCTTTTCTACTCAACCTCCACTCTCTCCATACCATCTCTCATAGACTGCATTTGCGTTCTTACTCAGACATAGATCACTACGGCTGGATTGACAGAACAGCCATTTAGAGCGCGGAATCCGCGTGGGCCTTGTCCACTCCAGTTGTTTTCAGCACCGCCACGACCACTACGTACAAAACTACATAAACAGCCTCTTCACTGTCCCAACTACCACCGCTTATCCTTCAGAATAATGCCCTCCATCGACGTTATGGATTCTGCTCCTTCGAACGCGACCAACACCAAGTCCGAGAACCAAAAATCCGTCAAGGTCTTGGATGAGCTGCTCAACGCTCTCACCATCTCGAAGACCGCAGACGAGACCAGCGCCGCCTCTTTTAATATCGCTACTTTTATAAATGGCGATATCGAAGAGCATGACGCTCCTACAAAGTGAGTGTCATCCATACCCACGAGCCTGGTGTGCTGTGGACAGGGCCGTTTGGCCACGGGCGCGAAATCGCTGTCTCCGCATGTTATCTAGACTTTTGCTGACAGACTTACGCAGGGCGGTCGATGTTCTGAAAAAGCAGCTTGCAAATAAGAAAGATGCCGGAGCACGAGAAAGGGCCTGCAATGCCATTCAGGCCATTGCCTCACACTCTACAATCTCCGCGAATGTCGAGCCATATCTGGTGGTTCTGCTACAGCCAACACTTGCCGCCGTTGGAGATAAGATGACACCAGTCAAGACCGCTGCACAAGCAGCAGCTTTGGCGATTACCAAAGCGTGTAACGCCAACGCTGTCAAGGCTATCCTACCATTCCTTCTGGAACCGATTGAGAAGTCTCAGAAATGGCCCGAGAAGATGAGCTGCTTACAGTGCATCGAAGCCCTTGTAGAATCCGCACCCACCCAACTGGCATACCGTGTTCCAGATTTGATCCCTGTGATTTCGGCAGCCATGTGGGACACCAAAGCTGAAGTTAAGAAGGCCGCATACGGCACTATGGAGAAAGTATGCAATTTGATTGTCAACAAGGATATCGACCGTTTCATTCCTGAATTGATCAAGTGTATCGCCAAGCCTCAACATGTCCCTGAGACTGTGCACTTACTGGGTGCTACTACCTTCGTTACCGACGTACACGAGCCAACTTTGGCCATCATGGTTCCCCTCTTGGACCGTGGACTCAATGAGCGTGAGACAGCCGTCAAAAGAAAGGCTGCAGTCATTGTTGACAACATGTGCAAGCTGGTCGAAGATCCCAACATTGTAGCAGCTTTTCTGCCTAGACTCATGCCTCGGCTGCAAAATAACTACGACAATCTTGCTGATCCCGAGGCTCGCGAGAAGACGAAACAAGGTTTGGACACTTTAGTCCGCGTCGGCAACGTCAAGGATGGGAAGATTCCTGAAGTCTCGCATGCGGGCGATATAGCTACCGTTTCGGGTATCTTGAAGCAAATCCTTGAGCCCTCACACAAGGATGCAGTCCACAGGTTTCGCCCAGTGGTAGAATACATCTCGGCAATGGCTGGTCAGCTCATTGATGAGAAGGACACCGACTCGACTAGCTGGACTGAAAACACACTTCCTTATATCACCGCGATCGTTGGTGACGCTGATTCAAGGTCTATCGCTGATGCACTCCGAAAGCGAGCATCACCAGGTGCCGAGGACGAGGCTGAAGAGGACGAGGATGACGAGCAGGGCGAAGACCTCTGTAATTGCCAGTTCAACTTGGCATATGGTGCTAAGATCTTACTGAACCAGACCCATCTTCGCCTGAAGCGAGGCCAACGTTATGGTCTGCTCGGACCCAATGGTTCTGGAAAGTCTACTCTTATGCGCGCTATCAACAACGAGCAAGTCGAGGGCTTTCCAAAGAAGGATGAAGTCAAGACTGTCTTCGTTGAGCACGATCTTGACTCGGCTGATACCGAACAGACTGTGATTGGCTGGACGATGAAGAAGTTGCAGGAGGTCGGACTGACAATCGAGCAACCTGCCGTTGAAGCCAAGCTCACCGAATTTGGTTTCTTCAAAGAGCAGTTCGAAGGTCCCATTACCGCCCTCTCCGGTGGTTGGAAGATGAAGTTGGCTCTTTGCCGTGCCGTTTTCGAGGATCCCGATATTCTTCTTCTTGATGAGCCCACCAATCATTTGGACGTCAAAAACGTGAAATGGATTGAGGACTATCTGACCAACTCTCCCTGCACATCGATCATCGTCTCGCACGATTCGAAGTTCTTGAACAATGTCATCCAGCATGTTATTTTCTATGAGCGCTATAAGCTACACAGATATCGCGGCAATTTGCAAGACTTCGTCAAGAAGGTACCGTCCGCCAAGTCGTACTATGAACTTAGTGCTTCAGAGATGGAGTTTTCCTTCCCCGAGCCAGGTTTCCTCGAAGGTGTCAAGACGAAGGCCAAGGCCATCGTCCGTGTCAACAACATGACCTTTCAATATCCAGGAACTAGCAAGCCTCAGATCTCAGATATCACTTTCCAATGCTCACTCGGCTCTCGTATTGCCGTTATCGGTCCTAACGGTGCTGGCAAGTCGACGCTGATCAATGTCCTTACTGGAGAGTTGATCCCGACCATTGGTGATGTCTACACCCATGAGAATATCCGCATCGCATACATCAAACAGCACGCATTCGCTCACATTGACCATCACTTGGACCTCACGCCTTCCGAGTACATCCAATGGCGGTTCCAAACTGGCGAGGATCGCGAGACCATGGACCGTGCTAACAAGATTGTGACCGACGAGGATGAGAAGGCCATGGACAAGATCTACAAGATCGAGGGGACACAGCGACGAGTCATTGGCATCCATTCACGGAGAAAGTTCAAGAATTCCTACGAGTATGAGTGCTCCTTTGTCCTCGGTGAGAACGTTGGCCAGAAAAATGAGAAATGGAGTCCCATGATGACTGCGGACAACGCATGGATCCCGCGTACTGAGATCTTGGTCTCGCACTCCAAGATGGTGGCAGATGTTGACCAAAAGGAGGCACTTGCCAGCGGTCAATTCCGACCTCTCGTTCGAAAGGAGATTGAGTCTCACTGTGCCAATTTCGGGCTAGATGCCGAGCTTGTGTCGCATTCTCGGATGCGTGGTCTCTCCGGTGGTCAGCGTGTCAAGGTCGTGCTTGCCGCTTGCTCATGGCAACGACCGCACTTGATCGTTCTCGACGAGCCTACCAATTATCTGGATCGTGACTCTCTCGGTGCTCTATCCAAGGCGCTCAAGTCCTTCGCTGGCGGGGTCATCATCATCACCCACTCCGCCGAGTTTACCGAGAATCTGACCGAAGAAGTAAGCTCTTCTTCCCTACTAGTCTCGCCCTTGCAAACTTGCTGACATCATAACAACAGGTCTGGGCTGTCATGGACGGCAAGATGACTCCATCGGGCCACAACTGGGTCCAAGGTCAAGGCGCCGGACCTCGTCTGAAGGCGGACGGCGAGGAGGAAGAGCGCTTCGATGCCATGGGCAACAAGATCGACTCGACGAAGAAGAAAGCCAAGCTGTCGTCTGCCGAGCTCCGAAAGAAAAAGAAGGATCGCATGGCCAAGCGTAAGGCTGGCATTGAGGTCTTTTCCGACGAGGACTAGACATTTCCTTCCTTGAAACAAAAAGTTCACAGTCCTTTACGCGGCGTGGGTTATGCGTTGTTTTTCGGCGCGGGATCGTAAGCGATGAGTTGATGAAGTCTGTCTGTCTAGCGAAGTCGGTACCGGAGTGTTCAAGGGCTTCCGCCGTCATTGGTGGTCGCTGCCCACGGTTACTCGATGGAACGTTGATGGATGCTGTTTTCCCTTTTTTCCCCTTTCACTTTTACATACATGGTTGTTTTGTTTGTGTGATCTTTGCTCGAGCACTATTAGAAGGGGCGATGTGGGAAGAGGTGGAGGGGAATTATAGAATGCATAGATTATAGATTCAATGATTTATTTTGCCAAAGTTTTATAGTCATGCAGAGCATCTGCCGTTATTCATAGGTAGTATAGATCCTGTTTTCCTCCTTTTTCCCCTTTCACTTTAATATCCATGTCTATCTTTTACCATTTATCAGTCCAATTCCGACCATTCTACTGTCAAAAGAGGTGATGTGTCACGATGCGACAGGAGAGATTATAGAATCAAAGCATAGATTATAGATCCAATGAGTGCTGTTTTGCTTGTTCTGTCTTCCAGTATGTTGTGTTTATGGTACAGTCGTGGATATGGTGTAGATGATAAGAGGGCTATATAGTGGAGAGATATGGTGGTATAGTACACTCTCACTCATCCTCCCCTCGACCACTTCATATGCAGAGGTATCCGGATCATGGTACGTAAGAGCAGAAATCCCATGCATCAATCATCATCATCATCATCATCATCATCATCATCATCATCATCATCCATCATCATCATCATCATCCCCGGTATACAACAGTAGTAGAAATAGTAGTAGAAATAGTAGAAATCATATCATCATTAACCCATAAGTAAAGATCGTCAAGTCGTTACATTACACACGCAGATGCAGACGCAGGTGGGTTTCTGTATCTGTATCTCCTCTCCTCACAGCACCCATCCATTCATTCGATAGTTAAGATGGCCGTTGACGCTTTCTAGGCATGAACCCATCAATCTTTCGCTAATGTCCCGATATCCATATTGTCAGGCACTTCATCACGTCCCGCATCTTCATCCTCTCCGCCTTGAAATAATCAGAATCCATCATCCCACCCCTCCTCTCCCCTCTCCCCTCCTCCCATCCCTTACAGAGCTCCTACTCCTCCTCCGCCCCCCCCGCCCCCCCACCCATCTCTCTCCCTCCCTCCCTCAATACCCATCATCCCGCCTCCTCCCTCCCCCTCTCTTTTCGTAATAGTCGTCATACCCATCACGATCATAATCCCCCCTCCTCCCGCCCCCAACAGAACTCCTACTCCTCCTTGGCCCCTCATCCCTCTCCTTCCCCCCTCCATCCAAGAACCCCTCCACCTTGCTCTTCAACCCATCTAACAAACCCCCGCTCGAGCGTCGACGATGATGGTGGCGATCACCACCATCTCTATCATTATCATAGCTCCTTCGCCCACCAGCACCAGCAGATAGTCTCTTCTTCTCTTGATGCTTCTCATGTCGCTTCTCCAATTCATGGGCGCCATACGCACCGACCACCAATCCACCAATCGTAGCCAGCGGGCCATGGCCCAATTCGTTGCCTAGTAGGCCGCCCGCGGCGGCGCCGACGGCCGTGGTACCCCATTCTTTGGTACGGCTTTTGCTGCGCTCGCGGTCGCGTTCGTCGTGGCGGCTGTGGGAGCGCGATTTGTGGTGGTGCTGATGACGATGGTTATCTGCTGGGTCAAGGTATCTGCTGTCGCGGCTGGAGGGGCGGTGGGAGGATTGGGAGAGCTGCATGTTGGATTGCGAGGGGTAGTAGTTATCGGGGTTGGAGTTGTGGCGGGTTGTGAGGGCGCCTGAGGCGTATTGGTCGGCTTGAGGAGGGATGTAGGATGATGGTTGGTAGGTTTGGTGGGTGGAGGGTTGGTAGTACCCTGGTTGGTAGGGGTCTGCCATGCTGGGGAATAGGCGTGCGATGTTTGATGGAGTTTGGATGTCAAGTAGGTCTGTGTGGTTAACGTTGAGAAATCGCAGTTCGTGATGATGGATGGGCAAGGCTCTCCATATGTATGGGCATTTGGAGAAATGGAAGGCCGTAGAGTGATTATTAAGGTGAAGGCGCAGTTTCGATAGGGCTGTTACGTTGACCAGTCACAGGCAGCGACATCTCGGTCACTAAGGAAAGGTTGTCGGCAGAGGCGGAGCACGGTTGACACGCGAAAATCATGCGAGTCATGGAGCCATGTATTGGGCCTTATCACCCCGTTGTCCTCGTACGTAAACCTGCTGGAAAGCCTCGAGAAGACACTGCCTCTCTTCAACTGTGATCCACAGAGACCATAGTCGGGCCATTTGTCAAACGGCTAGTTACACACCAGTCAGGTTGATCTAGGGTTTTGGGCACATCGTATGAGGTAGCAACGCACCATACGTGCGCTATGCTAAATCGAAGCCACACTCTGGCATTCGCCACTCCCATCGGCGTGTTTCGAAAGAGCGGTGCCTCAGATCTCTATGTCTGTGTCCTCCCATACACTCGGTGTAATCGCAGTCCTCCTCTTCTTCGAAGGCGATGAACACAGGTCTTGATAGCGATCTCTCAGCGATCTCTTCTTCGAAGGGGTATCGAACCTTGCCCTATGACTGGTTGACGGGGGTGTAGGCAGTTGCCTCTCTGGTGCGCCTCGTTCGTTCTCATCTTCTTGCTGTCTTCCATTTGCAGCCCTATTGAATGGCTTTGTCAAGTGTAGACGTCCGTTTTGCATAGTCTCTCCTCTCTCCTTCAATGGTATCGTTATCAATGGACGACCTCTTTCGCTGCGAGTCGGCAATGGGCTCCCTTCGATATTCTCTTTGTTCTCGATTGAAGTCGCTGCTGTGTGTGAGGTTGAAGCTGTCTTCAGGAATCTATCGCAATTCGGTTTCGTCACTGCAAGCCTGAGTTGGTCCTGTATCTGGAATAGGTCAGGCCTGTGTCGCCTCATCGCTCCGACCCACATATCGCAATCCATCGAAACCCAGCAATCAATTACATCCTTCCATACGCTCTCAGTAGGCCTCGAGAGGTTGACAAAGATGACTTTCCCTTTGCCTCCAGCTCTCGCATGTACACACTTTGCAAACTCCTTGACTAGCACCTTGAGACCGTGGACGTGGAGTGATGTGCCGAGGATGAGGAGTAGATCTGGCGCTAAGGCGAGGTCGTGTGCTGTAATGGTGCCAACAGCGTCGGCTAAAGGATGCTCTTCACCGTACAACACAATGTTTGGTCTAAGAGTGCCGATCTTGGTCCCTCGCTTTCCCCTGTCCTGTCGATCCAGGTTCGTTGTCATGCATGACTGGCAACTCGGAGCGTTTCCTGCAAGGAGCCGGGTTTCCCAGCCGGGGTCGTTCCATGAGAACGTCTGTTGGCACAGAGTGCACCTTAACACCTCCAAGTCCCCATGCAACTGTACCACCTCACATCCGCCGTCGAGGTCACCTCCCGGCATTGTCCTTGCGATAGCCCGTGGTTTCTCCAGCGATTGCTTGGTGAAGCGGGCTCGGTTTCCCCTTCCTCGTTCCACGTTCGTGCAAAGCTCTTCTCGAGACTCCAAACCATCTATGTTTTGAGTGTAGCAGCGTACCAATTTCCTCTTGTCTCGAAGAGTCTTGATGAAACGATGGGTGTGCGTTCCCCTTTTGACGTCTTGTTGAATCGATTTTCGGAGGGAGGCAATAAAGCTGTAGAAGACCGAGGTACTCGTGGGGTCCTTCCACAGTCGAGCGTCGAAGAGATGCTTGCCTCTGATGTTGCTGGGGACTGATGGGTGTTCCGCTGTATGCTTCATGGGCGATTTCGTAGGTGCTATATATCTATCATGGCGTTGAGATAAAGGCACCCTCATGGCTGCTTGACCAACAGCCGTATTTGATGATGCTGCGTTTCTTTGTGCTTGTATTTTGGAATAAAGCCCTTCTTCCGATCGAAAGTCCTATAGGGTGTTACTTTATTCGAAATTTCAGGAAGACTCGAAGGTGTGCTTACGGGAATCCCACAATTGGTTGAGATGCCAGCTCCTGTGACCACAACGATTTTCTTCGCTGCTACGAGCGTATTGGCGATGTTCTGCAACTGGCGGTTGTTGTCCTTTTTGACTTCGAGAATGGCCATGATAAGGATCAATGAAGAGTCAATGCATGCAATGGTGCTATGGAGCTTTCATAAGAACATGATCCCAAAGGCGCAGTTGAGGGGTTCAGTACTAGAGTTCTCGTTCACCATAGAATAGCAGTGAAACGCGTTCCAGTAGACGCGAATAAGGTACCGTATTTGGGGCGTGAAAAATACAATACTAATCTAACGGAAACGGTGTGTAATAATATCGGAAAAGAAACGGCTTGGCTGGACATGGCCTAGTTAGTAAGCGTGCTATCGTCTTCCCCAAGAACGTGTCTTGATGGTTTTCTACACTGACATTCCAGCTGAAGCATTGCGATATTCTGCAAACGCTAAGCGTGGAACAGAGCAACTGTTAGATCTTGCCATTGCACTTTCCGCTGAAAGCAACGACATCTGAATACAGAACATTACGACGTGATACGTGAAATTTCATCACCAGAACTACTCCTCGAACTAGCCGAGTTCATAACAGAATATCATGATAAACCAATAAGGTAGCTCAGTTAGAACTATTCCCTATGTACTGTAAGCGCTAGGACCCATTTTCAGTACCTCCCCGGGCCTCCCTACCTAGGTACCATCACGTCCTATTGTGCGCCCTGTGCCTGTTTAACCGGACACGAAACTCTGGCCGATCTCGGAACATAGTTTTCTGCCTTTCCTTTTTTGCTGACTCATCGATTTCATTCCATTGGACAAGCTAACCAAGAGGAGAAGGGGAAACTTTTACCCGAGATAGATGATTTTGGTTTTTCCTTTTACCTTTTCACATTCACTACTATAGCATCCCAGAAACGTACTAACTTACCTTATATTATCTCTAAATCTCCAGTCTATCTTATACCAAGGTCATATAAGAGCGGAATTTATCGATATGACCTCTCAACAGTAAGATGCCATTGACACTGCAATCAGCCAAAAACTTGCATTGCTGATTTGGAACCTTCTCCCGTGTGCAGCAAGGTACTCATGCTCGGAGCGGGCTTCGTCACAAGGCCGACGCTGGACATCCTGAGCGAGGCCGGAATCCCGGTGACGGTTGGTATGCAACGGATTCGCCTCCATGATTCCGTCTTCCTCATCTTAGATTCTTGCTCCACGATTGAATAGTCAGACCCTCTTCCGCTAACCAGACAAACGTCATGTAGCCTGCAGGACGCTCGCGAGCGCTAAGAAGCTGTCGGAGAGCGTCGCCCACACCACGCCAATCTCACTCGACGTGACCGAGGAAAATGCACTAGACGCAATAGTGGCCCAGCACGAGCTGGTCATTAGCCTGATTCCTTACTCATTCCACGTGGCGGTGATCAAGTCGGCAATCCGCAACAAGAAGCACGTTGTAACGACTAGCTACGTGTCGCCGGCCATGATGGCGCTCGATGCTGAGGCCAAGGCGGCAGGTATCACGGTTATGAATGAGATTGGGCTTGATCCAGTGAGTTGCCCCATATATCAAGTTCCCTAATCTCTGGATAGTCCACAGCATATGTGAGACTACGTGCACTCGCCCGTTGCTCGCCCCCTGAGCTAGTGCCAGGAATATGCTATTAACAATGATACTCAAGGGTATCGACCACTTATACGCTATCAAGACTATCGACGAGACGCACCGGGCAGGCGGCAAAATTATCGCTTTCGAAAGTTACTGTGGCGGTTTACCGGCAGCTGAAGACTCGGACAACCCACTAGGCTACAAGTTCTCATGGTCGTCGCGTGGCGTTCTACTGGCGCTACGCAACGCAGGCAAATGGTATCAGGATGGTAAGGTAGTGGAGGTAGCAGGTGAGGAACTGATGGGCACCGCGAAACCCTACTACATCTACCCAGGCTACGCCTTCGTGGCGTACCCAAACCGAGACTCGACACCGTACAAGGAGCGTTACAATATCCCTGAGGCCCAGACAATAGTACGTGGTACCCTACGGTACCAGGGCTTCCCACAGTTTATACGTGTACTCGTCGACCTCGGCTTCCTCGAGGAGACGCCAATCGAAGTACTTAACAAGCCTATTGCGTGGCGGGAGGCGACTCAGACTATCATTGGCGCTATATCGTCAAGTGCCACAGACCTTGAGACCAGAATCTGCTCCAAGGCGACCTTTGATTCGCCTACAGAGCAGCAACGCATACTCAGTGGGCTACAGTGGCTCGGCCTATTCTCAGAGGAGCCTATTATACCTAGAGGCAACCCCCTGGATACTCTATGCGCGACGTTGGAGCAGAAGATGCAGTACGAGGAAGGAGAGCGTGATATGGTCATGCTCCAGCACAAGTTTGTGATTGAGTACCAGGACAGCCGGCGTGAGACACGTACATCGACGCTGTGCGAGAACGGCGACCCTACGAAATATTTTGCCATGGCCCGTTTAGTCGGGACACCTTGCGCAATAGGCAAGTTCCCAATGCTTATAGGGACATAGAAGATGCTAATGTTTTCATTTAACAGCTGCCAAACTGGTCCTTGATGGCACAATTTCCGACAAGGGAATTCTCGCGCCGTTGAACAAGAGCATCAACGAGCCACTGATGCGAGAGCTTCGGGAGAATTATGGGTGAGTCCTTTGGCAGGTCTCTTCAACTAGGTACTAACACAATATTTAGGATTGAGTGTCACGAAAAAGTCGTCGCATACCAGTAGTAGTATAGTAGAACTCAGCCTGAAACCTACACAATTCTCTTCCGTCCCTCAACAGAACTTCATGTTCGAACATCTTCGAGAAACAGGAGCTTTCGCGCAACAAAAGAGGCGTAGATATATAATTTCATAAGAAAGGATATCAAGTCATATGGTGACCGTATTTACGCCCACAACCAGAGATACGGCTAAGCTTGTAGTTTTCGTCGTGAGCCAGACTTGGCTAATCACTTCTCAGTGCGGGGGTTGTCGTTTATGGAGCTCGCAACGGAAGCTCTTTAGAATCGTTCGAGGGTGCTGCCAATCAGGCTGCTGCTAACAAGCTGCCGGCGTTGATCAGATATGCTAGCCACCACTGATCGCCGAGGCCTAGCCTGCCGTGCTGATATCTCCTCCGAGCTGGATCATGCTCATTACTATGCCTCCTTCCTTCGAACAGCTCTTAGCTTACATTAGCCGCGGCCTTAATGCTAATAGAGCATATTCGTTAGATACTACTTCCTGTCGAGGACATCTATTGAAGAATCAGGAGTGCTATACCATCGAGAACTGCATATGACTCCTTAGAGAAGGAGCAAAATGTGCTGTTGTCGGTTTATTCTAAGGAGGCTGTGGAGATTAGTATGAGCGCACCACCGAGTACTGAACGGCCTCGCTATTGAAGCTATTTAGTATCAAGTGGTGGTGCATGAGGATTGAACCTTTTAAAGCTACCAGGTGTTATATGCACACAAATGTGTGGGTCACATGATCCACAAGACATAAAAGAGGGTTGCTCTGTTAAGGTAGTGGTTGGTAGGTCCTGAGGGCTACAGCACAAAACTGCCTTCACTTCAAGTTCACATTTGCATTGCATTCAACATACCATGGTATTTCCTTCCACCTTGTCTGGCCTCGAATTTTGCCGCCTGTCCCCAACTAAATCGCACCAAATACTTCTACGATGTTATACATGATTATCCATTTTTGACTGAATCGTAGTCGAAATGCCTTCCGAAGGGCACGATAAGTCCTGCGGCGCTGCTAGAAGGAGGAGAACCACAATCCCTGTCACTTCGGGCAGCACCCCATCCAATCTTGAGCAACAGGGCGCTCAAGAGCAGCGAGGGCGAGAGGAGCGAGAAGGACGTTTTGCTCATACAAACATATTCAAGTCTTGGTTGCCACATGAAGCTGAACAACAAAAGAAGGACCAGGCACACAGTGGCCAACCGAGTAATCCCTCGACAATCTTCGTCGGGCCCCTTGACCAGGAGGCTAAGCCTCCTGCTTCACAGAATACCGGTACCCAGTGTCCACCACCTTCATCTACAGAGGAGCTTCTGGAAATTTCGCTGAAGATTTTGTAACCTCCGGTGCCATTCCGCCTCAGGTCACCTTACAGCAGAACACAGCGATTGCTCATCCGTTTGGAAGTCGTTGTCCTGAGAAATTTCAAGACCCATCCAACCGTGCCGTAGCTCCGCAACAAGATCTAGAATTTGCTCAGACGACCTCATCCCCCGGCTGCGGCATTCCAGTCTCAACCAGCCGCGTTGCCTCCATCTCAAGAAGTTGCGTCGTCCGACCCTCCCCGTCTCTATCACTCCCGCCATCCGAGCCGCTTCCAGATATCGACGGCGGCTTTAAGAGGAAGCACTACTCTCTTCGTCCAGGCGATGACACCAATCATGCAACTACTGGTTCTACGGTTGATGGACCCAACATCATTCCCGATATCACGCCTCCATGGATGTTTCCCTCCTCCATAGCTATTAGTAAGACAGCGATTTCCATGAAAGCCGATGGAAGCTGTCATTTGCATGCCCTAGCTGATCAGATCTACCACGATCCCAATCGAGCCGACGAGGTTCGAGAAGCTATCGTCAACTTCATGGCCGGCAACAGAGACGTTTTTCAAGCCTTGTTACCACTCAGCGACATTCATCCTAGTCAAAGTGATAATGGCCCTGTGGATCGGAACGAAAATGCTCGACTTGACGAATACCTTCGCTTGCTTGCCAAGACACGAGTTTGGGGAGGAGAGCCCGAGATGCATGCCGCAGCACAAAACTTCGGAGTGACTATCATGGTTCATCAAGAAAAAGGAAGTATCCTCAGGTTCAACGATGGCATTGGGGGTAATGCAGCTCATATTGGGTATTCGAAGCAATACAACCACTATTACTCTATCAGGGACAACGACCAAGTCCTTCTCAACCGTCCGAATTGCACTACGAGCGCGGTCAATCCCGAAGCTCTCCTTTGTGACGATCAAAGCATGACATCCTCGCGTCTCTATATATTTGTGGACTACTCTATTGACATGGACCCATTGGGGACGGTTGGAAGTGCTCGTCGTCCATGGCCGGCAGATCAAACCGAACGCTTACTCCACATGAGAATTGACGGCTTTAGTTGGAAAGCAATCCATGCAGCGTTTCCAGACAGAACTTTCGGTGCTTGTCAGCATCGATGGGAAGAAAGATGGATGGTCCGGGAGGCCCGCCAAGTCAGGTCGGATGTAAGTCAAGGTTAGAACAATGCGGAGTACTACTACTAAGTAATTACAGCACAGGGGCCTAACAGGAACAGGCAGGGGTACCTGGAAGCGCTGGACACCCGCTGAGGAGGAAGTCCTACAGCGGCTAAGAGACGCTGGCTGTACTTGGGACAGCGTTCTCGAACCTCTACCGGGCAGAACTATATCTGCAGTAAGAAAACACTACGCTAATCTGGTAAGGAAAGCAAGATCGAGCTTATGAAGGGCGACAGTCTTATACATTGCGGGGAACCCGCCAAGCAAAAGCAGTGGAATCAGCATCTGCACTCACAAGCGCTCCATAGAAGCGCTGCGCGATACCCATCGAAGGGTCTACTGCAGCACCATTAAAGAAGTGTGCTAGAGTCGTTGCTCAAAATATCCATGCAGCAGAAATACCGCTGTTCGCAGAACCAAACACGCACTTGACCCGAGCTGTTCAAGAGGCGTCCGAAGCAGCGATAGTTGCTGAAGCTGCGCCTAGTGCGGATACATGTCTACTAGCGGGGAAACCCAGCACGGATATTGAGAGAAAAGCGCCATTACCACTGAACTCGGAACTTACTAAAACTGGAAGGGATGCCCATGAACTATGGATGCCAAGGAAGGGTGTTCACAGTATCCGATGGACACTATCTGATGAACAACTCCTGTCTAAAATGAAGGATGCTGGTCATAGTTGGGTACTCATCAGCAAAGCCTTGCCTAACAACAGAAGCGAGAGGTCTGTCAGCGAACATTGGAAAGAGATGCAAAAGGTAAGAGGACTGCCAACCATGCTACACTCGCAATCTTATGTACCCTAGGGCAACTCGAGACTAAAACGCAGATGGTCAAGGTATGAGAATCAGCGTTTGAAACGTATGAGGGAATCTGGCGCTCCTTGGCGCGAGATTTCAAAAGCTTTTCCGTATAGGACACCAGGAGCCCTCACATTCCATTGGAAAGTAAGTAGACAACGGCACCAGTTGCGAGCGTATAATCTGACATATATCAGGGTATGAAACGAGTCAAAATATTTCAAGAGGTATGTGTTGAGACGACCATGTCGCTTTTTGATATTGACGAAATCTATAGACGTCGGACACCGGTGTTGGCGGTGTGACGCTGACCTCTCAAAACCCCAACGTGCACATTCGTCGCGTCCACGCGTCGAAGAGGTTCATCACGGATCGACGCGTCAAAACAAAATGGAGCCACGCTTTGAGGCACCCAAATCTTGCCGCTTACCGAAAGGAACTCGAGGCTTTAGACGAATCTCACATCAAACTTGCCCGTCAGACCGCCTGAAAGAAGTGGATGAAATTGATAAGCATGGATCTCTTGAGCAGAAGCGAGTCTGCTTAGTAAACTTTCTAGTTCATAGATAGTATGGAATCTTGCCAATGTTCTACTCTTCAATAACCAAGACCGGTATCAGATACCCTGGTGATGGGGGTCCCGGTCCTGAGGTAGAGACTGATCATGAGTCTGTTGAAGGAGAGCTTGAGGACCGCCCGATGGAGGCACAGATATCGAGACCCAAGCGGGGACGTTACCAAAGAAAACGACGCCAGAATCAACATGCCTCAAGAGTACGAAGGCGCCTCCGGACGGCGCTTATGGAAGGCCGCAAGAAATTGAACACTGACGCCAGGACCTTCATCGATCTGAACGAGTTGGGAGTGGCACTTGGGAAAACATGGCCCATCCAACCGAGCTTCCAAATTGTGGTAGATCTGCTACAGAGAATTCGAGATGGCAGGGAGGCTAGAAGTTCTTTATTGACACTCGACACTGAGTTCATCTCCTTCACTCGACGCGTTTTGGAAGTCGCTGTGGGAGAAGTCCACTCTGGTAAGGTCTTGATCGACGTTCGAGTTGACCACCAATGCAGCACAGAGGAACTTCTCAAAATGCCAGACGGTCGCCCTATGGGTCTGAAGGAACAACGAATAAGCTTCCAGTCCTTAGGAAAGGTCTACGGGTCTACCGATTCAGAGAACTCCAAAACCCACCAGCGAGGAGGGAACTGGAGGAATTCCCTATAGCAACACAGGAGTTTGTCAGATCTGCTAAGACTCCCTACAATTTCCTGGAGAAATGGCTTGAGATACCAGACCTTGAGATACCAGACAATATCCGGGGCAAAGACGACGGCGACGGAGAAGAAGATGAGGAAGACGGGGCCGAGGGAGACGGGGACGAAGGAGACTAAAAACGCTCCTTGTCTATGGTTCAACCAAAAGAACCGGTGTCATATAGAGTTACCAAAGCTGGGCGAGCTCGCCAAAATGGAAAACATTGACAGGACAGATAACGGAGACTATTGTCTAGAAGGGGACTGGGTTGGACTAAGCTTTCATATCCGTACTTCGGTACCAGTCTTAAGCCAAGAGGAAACACGGACTCGAATATGATTATCAAGGACTGGCACATTATTCTGGGAGACTATTTGTGGATTCTCCTAGGCTGAGGAAATTTGATGCAACATTCATGCCAGGGGACACAGGAACATAAGCCAAGTAATGAACACCAAACACTTGTGAAGCGCAAATATTGTTCTTGTTGCCAAAGTGTGGGCCAGGATCTTCCCCCTCCTCAGAGCTATGTGTAGAAAACATCATACGATCTCGGACCGTAATGGAGTGTAGACTTGAATATAACTAGGGCGGCAGTACGCGTATACCCCGTCCTGGTCCGCGTGGACCCTATCTTAGTACGCGTACACCTCCCTCTATTTGGCTTAGGGGCTGCTGGCGGGTTATATTATACTACTACCCATAACTTTCCCACTAATAGACGGATTTTAAAGGGATTTAACCTATTAGACTCTATATAAAAATAGATATATTATAAGTATAATTTATTTATAATATACTAAGTAGTTATTACTATTAGGATAGTATAATAGAAGTATAAAGCGCTAAGGAGTAGATAGTCTTCCGCCGTACTACTTAGATATTACTTAGGTAAGCTTAATTAACTATTTAAAACGCTCCCTCTAGCCGACCGCTAGGCTAAATAGGGGGAGGTATATACGCATTAGGCCAAGGTATACGCGGACTTAGATAACGTGTACGCGTACCGCCGCCCTATAAATATTCGAACGGGCATGGTAGATGCTAACCGCCGTGGAAGGGGAATATATTTTTAGTCGTGAGCTTTCAAGAGAGCCACGCCGCGGCAAGTGCAGGTAATCAAGCACGATCGGTCCGTAGAGGAGCAGGTCGGAGGTTTCTCCATCAGCTAGCGGGATTTGGAAAAGGTCTTTTGGACTATGGAAACATAGAATGAACACAGTATTGCAAAGGATGGTCGTCGGCCGCCTGAAAGCAGGAGAGGCTACTCCTTTTCATCAGGACGCCAATCTTACAGAAACGGCAGATTTCGGTGTTTGCAGTAGATTAGGTAGAGTCGAGAATTTCACGGCGACGGCGGATAGGAGATTATATATAAAGAAATAGGAGCTTATAGCAAAGAATAGATAAATAGAAATAAAAGAGAGAAGAGAAATAGCGGGTGTAAATACTCTTTATAGATAATTACGACGATTTTTATAAATCATTCTCTATACTTAATAAAAGAGCAGTAAGATATTTCGAAAAATATAAAAAGAAGTAAGATACGGAGGTATACTCACGACGACGACGCGGTACATACATATTACGCGCATAATTCGTGTGCACGTGAAAGCGCGTCCAAATTACATGAGCTAGGCATATAATACCTTGAGCTAAGGTATTGATGGTAACATTGCACCATCAGCAATGGTGTACCTCCAATAGCACCGAGCAGGAGCGTACCCCTGTCATATCATTGCAATCACTACTCTATCGTGTTTTGACGTACAGAGGAGTCCAAGGGCAATGCCCAAGGGAGCCATAGCCACGACTTTGCCTCCATGCAAACCAAGATGTATGTGTTCAGGCATATCAACCTGACACATGGCCTACTTAAGGTATTGGCTCAAGCCGCATCTCTAAATACATCGCAGCAGACCTATCTAGTGTTGACCTGAGCTTGCGAGATCTCAGCAACACTTTCACCATGGGACTTATAGATCTTCCCATCCCCGCGTTCCAATGTGTCGTCGAGCATATGGTCGCAATAGTAGGCTTGTACAAAGCAGTCAGATTACGACTCATCAGCTGTAAGTTTCCCTTGAAGCTATTACTTTCGTCATCGTCCACGAGCCTCTCAATATCTGACTTGGTAACAGGGAGGTTCAACGAAGAGGTGGATCGTGCGGTCTTCCAAACCCGGATCTTCGCCTTCGATGGCGACTGGCGACCCAGGATGATGAGGCCAGAGGTTATGGCACGGCGTCTGATAGGGGAAGTCACGCGCCCGACCCAACTTGCACATCCGCTTACCATTACGATCAAGACGCTCGCGGAGTGGCTGGAAAGACATGTTGAGGGTACAGAGGCAGGGGATGGGAAGACGGCTCGTGATTTCATAAGCACGCTATGCCACGCTGCAGCACACCACATTCCACCCTACGACGTGTGTGAGCTCCTGAAGACCCCTTTGCAACCCAAACGTTTCCCAGTATATGTGCAATTTCGATTTGGAGGAGTTGCCTTTGAGGTATAACCCTTAGAAGTACGATAGTACCGGCAACGTACCTATTCCAAGCGGAAGATGCGAAGGTAGATAGTCACGATCAAATCCTACACTGCAGGTCACACCATAACAGGGGGAGTTTCTCTCATGTATGTTGTAATGCCTTTCACAATTCCATGAGCCATTGACAGATGTCTTCGTTCTTCCGACTAGTCACGTATAAGTAATCACAAAATTCCGACTACATGGATTTACGTACTAGAAAGGGGCAGGAGGGATTCCCAGTGTTTAGTACCAAGCTTCCGTAACGATCCTGTATACGCTAAACCTATACAACAGACTCCATTGCTATCATTCCCACTGTGGGACATGTTTGATCTAACCCGTAGATACATCATCTATACTTTGTACGCAGCTGACAGCAATAAACTCGGAGGGTTTGCAGCCGTGGTTGAGGGAGGGAGACTGTGAGGTAGTGAAGGCTGTGAGTTACGTGATCACAGGGTTTTGTTCCCGTCCTGCTACCTATCCTCGTGTTCATGTGAATGTTTTGATTTGAAAGGTTTGGTGGGAATGTACTACCATATCTGCGTGCGATGGTAGCTGTGGAAGATAAGTCGCAATCAGACGGTTCTTGTTAGCTAAGGTAGGATTAGCTAGATACCTTAGTGTACATAGGAAAACACCGAACCAAAATACGAGTACATGGTTGTTCAGCACAAAGATACAACCACATTGAACACCCAATCCAAAGCACAACATTCTGATTCGTTCTTCCACAACCATATCGACCACAGCGAGCTCTAACGGTTCGCGCTTTCCTTCTGCCCCATCGGGCCGGGCCTCGGATGGGCCGCTTTTCACTCACGCTGGTGGTACCTTAACCATCTTGGCGAGAATGGCGATGTCCTTCCGACCGTCGGGGTTCGACTTCTGATCAAAAGCGCGAGGGTAGGTGTAGATCTCCGTGATATGCTTGTCCCCGGCCTCATTATGGTTGATCCTTCAGCATGTAATTGACGCTGCTGAGGGAATCGGTGTCCAACAGGGCATTGAAGGCGTCTCGGGCCTCTGGCGTAGCTGCGCCGCGCTTGAAGTATCCAGGCTCCTTGGGGTCTTGCTTGGTTTTTGTGTGCGCTGTCACTATCGTCTCCACAGCGCTTGCGGCTCTGGATCTTGCCCCCAAAAAAGGCTTTGAGCTTGTCTATATCGTTCGGCAAACCGTGGCTTACTTTGCCGTCCTTTCTCATGTGGCTTGCCAAGCCGGCGTATTGGCTCCAGAGAATATCTGAGGTTTCATTTTATCTTCCTTTTTATTTACGTCGTTGGCGGGAAAGCGCGCCTCGCCGATTATGACGCCGTCCGTGTCGTAGCATTTGCCTCGGGCGACCACGCCATCGTTTTTCCCGGCTTTTAAAGAGAACACGGAGCTGGCGGTGAATTTATCCTTTTCGGTCTTGATGCTGGTCTCCTCTAGTGGATCCTAAGATCGAGGTCGAAGTTTTTGAGAAGTAATCCTGAGTCCTCGTTCGCTGTATATTTGTCCTTCAATTTGGGGGTTTTCACGTCTTCTTCGCGATCTTTTATGGCTTTGTGAACTAATTCGTCAATCTTGATGCCCTTCTTTATGAGATCATTGTAGTCCTTCGAGTCGCCCAATAAGGGCCCGCTGTCACCCGATCCTGATCCTTGTGGCTTACTGTTGGGTGCACTGATGATGGGACCCCTACCGGTGATCTCGGAAGGAGAAAACCTTCAGCTAGAAACAGACAGTGGACTTTCAGTGGGACTATCCTACCGATGGCTAATGGACAGTAACCGTGCATACAAAACCTACTTGAACACTGTGGACCAGGGCAGCTCTCATCTCGTCGAAGAAGCGAGCTATCCTCCAGTGGTCTCGAGTCGACTATTGACTGAAGGCTACAAAAGGCAGCCGCGATGACTGGCAGCTTCATGAAAGTCCGCATGCTGAGTGATAGCTACAGTGAGTGCTAATTCGGTCAGATCATTTTCCTAGTCGAAGAAATTTGACAAATTGTGATGTATGGAAGGTATTCGATGAAAGAACAAACGATAATGAGTTCAACCAGCGGGTTGCCCCGGTACATATTGCTCGCGAACATCGTCTCCACGTATACAACTCCATCAGAGGATCAATTCCGCATCCGCAGCCACTCACCTGATCCATGGCATAGTGCACAGCTTCAATTTCAACGTTGTGTGACGACACATATTAGATCATCGCCAATCATTGCTCCATTGAGCCCATGCCTTCGTTTCTTGGCGGCTTGTTAGCCCAGGCTTGAGGAGGTATTCACTGCGTTTCAATCCCTTATCCTTCCTGAAAGAAAGGACATGGAGGCTTAGCATCATAACGTTCACATGAAACTGGCTGTCGGAGTCGCAGACTCGAAAAGCTGCCATGTAGTACAAGAATGTTGGGAAGATGCCACAAGGCGTCAGAACAGCAAAGGATTGAGGCGGTGACCTCGGCGAGGATGGACGTCATGCGAGCGAAATTTGAGATGTTGGTGTGGAGCAGAGATCAGTTTGTTAGAGAAGGGACACAGAAGGGATGTGGCAACGCCAAAGATTGTGTACATTGCCGTACGCCAGAATACCACCTTGGAACCGCTAGGATCAAGTCTCTCTCACCCCATTGGGCCTTGCAGTTTGATCGCAGTGTTCCAAGCTTCTGTTATACGTAGCCGATTTGTATGCAGGTGAGAGAGTGGCTCATGGACAATCATTGTTGCCGGACTCCACGCCGTACTGCAAGGCTCGTTGGTTTCAGCGCCGGAAGTAGAGGATCATAGTAAAAATGTGGGCTAACGTGATTGTTGGTTACTAGGCTTCGTCCAACACCAGGGTTCACTCAGGTTTCAGAAGTCGAACGAAGCTGACAAGTTGGCGCCCTGTGAGTAGGGAATTTCAGGCTGTTCAATTTCAAAGAGCAGAATATCTTTGAACGTATCTTGTTACTCTTCGTTCAGTCTGGACGTAAGAAACTAAATTGTCCTCAAGAGGGCGGTTGGCGTGAGTAAAGGATCAGTAAACTGGGCGCTTAGCATGCCTATAGTAAAAACTGTTGGAATTCAGACCGGGTCAACCTCGGTAGTCACTAATCAGGACTAGTCAGGGGGCCTTGGCAGACTAATAGAGATTTCTCGTGATGGTTATTCCATTCTACATAGCTACATCCATCCATTAGTTATCATAATACTATTGCACTACACCCAAATCACGTGCAGATGACTCATTGACATCATACATTTCAACAAAAACAGGCTTCCTTTAGAATAGACCTAGCGGCTGCCTGATACAGTGAAACCGGTCTATAACGATATTAGTCATAACGATATCCGCTTACTAACGATATTTTCTTATATATCTAATTATTTTTGGTAATAAATAATAATATTCGCGATATAATAATTATTATTAGCTTCCTAGATATCTTTAGTATATATTATTATAGCCCGTTATTATTATATTATTATTAGGCGATACTACGCCGTTATTACCCCTAGAAATTACCTTCTAGGGCCCTAGAGCTCCTATCTCCCCCCTAAAAGTTAACTCTAAGAAAAGATATCGCGTAGTAATTAATACTTAGCGTAAATCCTTATATAGTTATACTATTAATATGTTAAGGAACGGTACTCTAACTGATAGTCTCATGGATTTGTATGTAATGGTTGATTGGTTAGCAGAGAAGAAGTCTCTTAATAGGCTAATATTAGGCCTGCGGAAGGCTTCCGTCTCCGCCCGGTAAGCAATTACCTGATTTGTGACGACACGTCCGAATAATCCATAACAATGCCTACAACAAAAGAAGAAAGCAACGTCCTCGTTGCCGTGACGTTAGTAACGTCCCTTTAGCAAGTAATAGTGTCATGTTGCCAGAAGTCTTCAGCAAACACCGTCCCATTAATAGTCTTATCAGGCCATTAAGGCCCTTGTTGTCGTCTGTCCCCTATCTCTTCACGGATGACTGGCGACATCATCTGGTGGAACGTGCTTGATCGGATCGGGTGGAACATGCTTAATAGTAGGAGCAACAGTTACTAACGACGTTCTTGTTAATATCGGGTTCCATGGTAGTATGTCCGGTACTATCATTGCATGGCCTGTAGAAGACTTCATCAGGGTAGTATTTAAAGTCTTTAGCAAACGCGTCTGAATCTGAATAGTCTTATTATGAATAGGCTGAGGCTGATTGGCCTGCGTCTGAATCTGAGTAGCCTAAGTCTGATTGGCCTGAGTCTGCTTGGCCTCAGTCTGAATGGCCCGAGTCTGAATAGTCTTAGTCTGATTCGGTTGAGGCTGAGTGGCCTGCTTTTGAATATGAACGGCCTGAGTCTGAATGGACTGAGGAATGGCCGGTAGACTCTATGGTAGTACTTCCGGAACTAACGTTGTATGGCCTGACTGATCAGGCTGTACCGGCGTAGCACTTGAAGTCTTTGGCAAGGGCGTCTGATTCTGATTGGCCTGAGCCTGAATTGACTGAGGAATGGCCGGTAGACTCTAAGGTAGTACGTCCGGTGCCATCGTTCCGTGGCCTAGTGGGCCTGGTAAGACTATTGGGACTGGAGGTCCTCGCTGATTAGGTCGAGGGTGATTCTTATGAAGGTATTGAGCGATGGCCGTATCAATAATCGCTTGTAAATTGGCGTCGATGATAAAGTTACCTGCCATAGGGAAGGTACAGGGAAAACCCCGAGTTTACTTGGTAAAATGACAGGATTCCTCTGACGGATCCTGACACTATTCACACGAGGCGTGAGGTATCGTACTAATAAGGCCGTTGATTCCTGATGACTTTAATAGTGTAGGATGTGTCTGACCCTGAGGAAGGCTTCTGTGGATAGTCTGAACGGACGCTGAATAGTCTTATGGCATAAGACTAAATAGTCTTATTGGGGTAACTGAACGGGGAAGACGTGGGGAAACCACTGATTTTGCCTAGTAAACGGACTGAAATTCTCTGACGGATCCCGACACTATTCATGTGAGGCGTGAGGTAGCCTACGACTAAGGCCCTTAATAACTGATGACCTCACTAGCGTATAATCTATCTAACGCTGAGGAAGGCTTCTTTAGATAGCCTGAATGGATGCTGAATAGTCTTGTGCTGTTAGACTCGTACTGGAACCGCAGTTGGTCCTGGTATAGCTAATGAGGAATTGGTGATAAGGGGGGACGTCTTGGTAATGATGATAGACTTAGTAAAGAGCTATCTGAGGGCCTTGTTATAGACGACTTGACGTCGTCAGGTAAGGTGGGGGTAGAGGACTAATAGATTAGTTAGTGCTGTAGAGATAGCGTTAGTTCTAATGGACGTTAGTTCTTCTTTAGATGGTTATATAGTGCCTAATAATAAGGTTAGTACCTGACGGGGGTTAGTTACAATGGTATTACTACTATTATTAAGGAATAGTATGTTGGAATTCAGACCGGGTCAACCTCGGTAGTCACTAATCAGGACTAGTCAGGGGGCCTTGGCAGACTAATAGAGATTTCTCGTGATGGTTATTCCATTCTACATAGCTACATCCATCCATTAG